>SWCD01024499.1_pt1 | contig 483935 bp, 404 predicted proteins | sample 4693011 | NCBI WGS metagenome assembly SWCD01 (sample SAMN10267278, study PRJNA491770) | bioreactor metagenome | isolation source: DHS bioreactor inoculated with marine | place: Japan: Omine Ridge, Nankai Trough
CAGTTGCCCCGATGTGTCAAGTGTCAAGAGTTGACCCCCTTCCCCCCGAGAGTTGACCCCCTTCCCCCCGATGTGTCAAGTGTCAAGAGTTGACCCCCTTTCCCTTCAAGAGTTGACCCCCTTTCCCTTCCCCCCTTTCCCTTCCCCCAGGTGTGGCTGCGCTTCAGCTCCTCACGGTCGATGAGCTCAGCGATGCAGAGCCAGCCATCCCAGACGTACTGGCGACTCGTGATCAGCGTGTACAGCGGCTGCGAGCCGCCGCCTTCCATGATGCCTTGCGTTGCGGGGCCGCCGGGGTTGCCGACGATCTTCTTGTAGACCCGCTTCTGCACCCGCCGACCCAGGTAGTCGTAGTCGAACTCGATCTTCAGGAAGTCGAGCCCCAGGGTCAGCATGGGCAGGTCGCTTCGCGTCTCCATCGTGGCGAGGCGGTTCTCCGCATCCCAGGTGTAGGTCCACGTGCCATCGCCGGTCAGGTTGCCATCGGCATCGTAGGTGAACTCCTCCTCATCCTCGGGGAGGAAGACAGCACGGTCGTACGAGCTTTGACCCGTCTCAGCCACAGTGAACTCATCATAGACCGGATCAGTCGAGTTGTCGTAGCCCAGGATCCGGTCGAAGTACTTCTGCCAGCGGGTGGCGGTCAGGCCGTCGACCGTGATGGTCGAAGAGGCGCTGACGCCGTAGCCCATGATGTCCACATCGTCTGGGATCTCACGCGAGGTGACTTGGTTCAGGTCCAACTGCAAGGAATCCCTCGTGTGGTCCACCTGGCGCTGCGAGGATGCTCAACAAAGAGAAAACGCCGCCGAGGTGGCTCGGCGGCGTCAGATATCAGTTGCCGGACTGAGGTCGCGTCAAGCGCCAAGAGTTGGCCCCGCCTCAACCCTGTGTGCCGCTCTCAGCACCCGAGCCGTCGCGACCCCGCTCGATTGCCTCTCTTACCGCCTCCTCTACATACAGCGGCACAGAATCCGTCTCCCTGCCATCAGCTAGGATTACGGTGATCCTCGACGGTTCGAGCAAGGGTCTATCTCCAACTCCAACAGGACCCCATGCTCTCTCCGCCCCCCCCTGCCCAGGGAATCGCATCACAATCGAGCGCTATCACATCTATCTTCATGATGGAGCCAGACATCCAGTCACGGTCCTTGTCGGACCAGTCAAAGACCTGTTCGAAACGATCCTGTCCTCCCCCAACTGCCTCAAGAGCAATACCACTCGCCAGCAGCCCTTCCTCTATCCACTCAAGCACCATCACAATGCCCTTCTCCTCAAGGTTCACTGTCGCCCCAACAACACACGGCACCCCGTCACTTGAAGTGGTTTCGAGCTTCTCAATCGAGGCTGTGTATCTCTCTCGCCAGTACTCAATTTCTTCACGGTCCTCAGGCGTACCCGCCTCCATATGTAACAACTGATCCTTCATCTCATCAACCACGGACACCACTCGCTCGTCACGCTTGTCATTACCACAAGAGGGCAAGGACACAAGGAGCACGACGAGGACGATACACGCCATTAGACTCGGAGTTCTATGACGCAGCGCTGTTGAGTCATCCCATTTCATCTCGAATGCACTCCGATATGTTTGGAACAGAAATGTGTGGACGACCCCCATCGGGCAAGCCCCATTTGCCTCGATTGCCCCACGATCCCTTCCGGCATTTCACTGCCTTGTACTTTGTTCGCCATTCATATGGCTGACATTCCGCAAGCCAACGGAAGAAGCGAGAACCACAGGGCTCACACTTCTCGTACTTCACGACGAGCCACACGCTGTAACCGTGCTTTCCCTTTAGGTCTTCCACGAGTTTCCGGATCATCTGCTTCGTGTGATCAGTAAGATCTGTCTCACTCTTGGCGTTCGAGTTGAGTGCTGTCTTCGTGAGCGAAGTGGCCCCTTGCGCTGCACTCCCCACGGTGCTACCACAGCCCTCAATCGTCTTGACAATTGCTATTCCGTCAACTAGATCTTCGAACGCATCCAGTTTCTTGGGGTGCGCGTGGGGATAGGTGTGGCGAATGGCTACCAGCTGTTTGTTGTACTCGTTGTCTTTTGGATTCAATGGTGGATTGCAATTCGCATCACAGAGCCCAAGATTGTCATGGGCATCAATCGCGTTGTTGTGGACAAAACCATACAGATTCAGCCCGCCCTCTTCGCCAATCGGGTCACGGCTGAGCCACTGACCTGTGGAGGAGTTGTAGTACCGATAGCCGTAGTAGTGCAGACCCGTCTCCGCATCGACGTACTTCGTCGAGAAGCGGTAGGGGTTCTCCGCGGCGTACTCACCACGGGCCGTGAGCAGTTCGCCGAAGGGGCCGGGGCGCCGATTGGGGTCAACTCTTGACACTTGACACTTCCCGCTGCAACGCCTGCAACTGCCGCGACAGGCCGCGATCCGACTTCGCCCGCTGCTCCAGTCGCTCAACCAGCCGATGCACGCCGCTGCCGTCACCATACCCATACTCCCGCGCCAGCGCCGCCATCGGCTCTCCTCCCAAACGCACACGCACCCGGCGATGAAGACACGACAGGGATTTCCATTCCACCGCCTTCCTCATTGTTCCAACGACACACCCCTCACTGCGGGGTGTCGGTGTGCGGGCAGGATGCGGGGGCACCGACTCTACCCGAACCTCTCCTACTGCTGGGGCCGGCCCTTGTGCCTGCCGCGGCGGCGGTTGAGTTGGCGCCAGACCGCTGCAATCGCGCGCGGGGCGCGCTTCGACTCGTTGGTCAATCTGGTGCGCACAGAACTGGCAATTCCGACCCCCGCTTGGGCGCTCTCATCGCCGTTGCGACTGCGGCGAAACGGGCCGCGCTGCTGCGCACGGGCGCGGCGCGCGGGCCAAACCACAAGACGCAAACGCGCGCCCGCACTGGCCGATTTCTCGCGATCTCGAGCCGAAACGCGCCAAACCGAGCCAAAACGCGCCGAAACTCGCCTGCATTTCGGGCAGCGCCGAGGCGAATTCGCACCAACGACCACTGCTGTGCGCAGAACCATTGCTCTTGTGCACACCCGAAGCAGGGAATCCGCCACCGTGCGTGGCCACCCGGGATCTGGTGGGCGGTGCCGACGCTACGTGTTTTGACTCGGTGCAATGAGGGGTATCCCCGAACCTCGCGCCGCGACGTTGCCCGGCTCGTACGGATCGGATCTTCCCATCGGATTTTGATTGCGGCGAGCCGGGGTCTCGGAGTAATTTGCCCTCCAACTGGGAGGCGCTATGACCATCGATCCACGGCTCTATGAGAAGTACAGCGGCAGGACGGGTGACCCGCGCTCACGGCTCGGGGCGGCGTTGGCCAACGACGCCAAGGCGAAGGCTGGACGCGACAAGATGCCCAAAGGCGTGACGGGGGGCCTTCAAGTGACGAGGATGCCAGGCATCTTCTCGCAGCTCTGGCTCTGGGTGCAGAATCGCTCGCGTTCGAAGGGATAAGCCCTGCCCGGGCGAACCCGAAGCGCAGACACAGCCAATCGCGGAACGTGCCGCAACCTCTCCCGGTGGGGGAGCAAGGCATCTGACTCGATCAGTTACTTCGCCGCGGGGGTGGCCAGGCTCGCCTTGACGGCGATCTTGACCAGTTCATCGAACGCCTTGGGATCGTCGATGGCGATCTGGCTCAGCATCTTCCGGTTGAGGTTGATGCCGGCCTGCTGCAGCCCGTTGATAAACAAGCTGTAGCGGGTGTCGCGCATCTTGCAGGCGGCGGTGATGCGGGTGATCCACAGGCGGCGGAAGTCACGCTTACGGGCGCGGCGATCGCGGTAGGCGTTCTGGCCGGCCCGGAGAAGGGCGACTTTGGCCTGCTGGAAATGGCGGGATTTGGTACCGAAGTACCCACGGGCCTTGCGAAGGACTCGCTTGTGGCTTCTGTTGCGGGCAGCGCCGCGGCGTGCACGTGGCATGGGGATCTCCTCGTCAGCTCGGGGTCTCGCCTGACCTGGCGGTCCGACGATCCTTTGGCCCGGCTGTCAGCCAGGGGGTGCTGATTATTCAGCGTCGCCTGACGTTTCCGTTGTCTTGGGGGCTTGAATCGGGGCGGTCCGACCGCGCAAGCGTCGGAACAGCAGTTGCCGCATCCGCTTGGCTTCGGGCCCGGAGGCGTACATTCCACCGCGCAGGTTCCGGCGACGCTTGGGGGACTTGCCGCTGCGCTTATGGCTGCGGAAAGACCTCTCGTGCTTCACCTTGCCTGATTTGGTGATACGCACCCGCTTCATAATGCCCTTGTGGGTCTTGTTCTTCGGCATATCAGTCCTCAAAAAAAGGCGCGAGCGAGGCAGGATATCGGGATCCGCCTCGCCACGCAACATACACCAATCTTCGCGCCCGCCTCTCAGCGAGCCCAAACATACGCCGATCAGTCTTGGGTGCTTCGCTGCTCCGGATCCAGGGGCACGATCACCAGGACCGGATGCCAGACCCGCACCACCGAGCCGTCGGGCTGGGTGACCTGACGCTCGACCCAGCGTGGCTGAATGGTGACCGGTCCGGTGTAGCCCTGGAGGCCCTCGAAACTCACCGGGGGGGCCTGCGTCTCCGCCGGGGAGAGGCTCTCCTCACTGGAGAACAAGCTGGGGATGTCGAGCCCGGCGGTGAAGCCACCCCCAGGCGATGTGACGTCGATGGGTGCGGCTCGGTCGTTCAGGACCGGCCAGATGGCCAGGAGCCCGATGGCCACGACCGCCGCTACCGCTCCGATGTTTCGTATGGCGCCGGTCCACCAGGACCGGTCTGCGGGGGTCAGGCGCCGCCCCTGCTCTTCGGCGTCGATGGCCTGCTGGATCCGGGCCAGGGTGCGCTCCGTCAGGTCGGCGGGGGCCTCCTCGGCCGGGAGAGCGTCGAGTCGGCTCAGCACCGCCGCGACCTGGGCCAAACGGGCGTCCTGGCTGTTGGAATCGGCCGCGCCGGTCTCGTACTCGGCTTCGACCAGGCGGTCGAGGGCGGCGGCATCGTCGGGATGAAGCGTCGGGTCGGGGCTGGAACTCATGTGACACCTCTCTATGAACACCTGAACTGCTCAGGCCTCGTCCTGTCGCTCCGTCAGGTCCCAGCGGCGTTTGAAGGCCGCCACGGCACTGTGGAGCCGGCTCTTGACCGTGCCCAGGGGGATCTCCAGCACTTCGGCGATCTGGTTGTAGTTGAAGCGCTGGAAGTAGGCTAAGAGCAGAATCTCACGCAAATGATCCGGCAGATCGTCGACGGCTCGACGGACCTGAGAAGAAAGCTCGCTGTCGTCCAGGCCGACCTCAGGAGCCAGGGCCGGCCCTTCCAGCAGGTCCACCATTTCGGTGCTGCCGTCGCCGGAAGAGACCGGGGCGGAAAGCTCCAGGGCGGCCTGCCTGCGTTGCTTACGCATCCAATCCCGGCCTTTGTTCGCGGCAATCGTGAAAAGCCAGGGCTTGAGTCGGCGCTCCGCATCGAACGATCCCGCCGATAGGTGCACCTGGAGAAAGGCCTCCTGGAACACATCTTCGGCGGCGGCTCGATCGCCCAGGAACCGCACCAGGAAGCCGAACAGGGCCGGCCGATAGCGATCGATGAGCAGGCGCAAGGCCTCCACCTCACCCTCGCGGTAGGCACACAGCAACTGCTCGTCCGTTCGCTTGCTCACCGCAGCTCCGGCCTGCGCCCGAGATCGTCCACCCTGGTTCGCCATGGCGGAGTCATCCGGCGTCAGGCGCAGCGTCCGGGACGACTCCATCGAGGCAGTACCGTTATCGGCTGCCCGTGGCGCGGACGAGTGTAAAGGGGCAGCCGACATGGCGAAAGCCTGGGACATGGCAGGCTTACGCGGCGGTGGGCTTGCAGTTCGGGTGAAATCACCGGCGCACACAAATCCAGGTGTCAAACTCGGGTGAATTTGACACCTGGGCAAGCCGTCGCGGTCTGGGGTCAGGTCCCGACGCCGTAGTTGGAGAGGAGCGTGCCGAGATCGGACTGGTCGGTGTCGCCATCACCGTCGATGTCGCCGCCATCGTTGATGCCGTAGGCCGCCAGCAGGATGCCCAGATCCGACTGATCGACGTCGCCATCGCCATCGAGATCGCCAGGGATCGGCGGCTCCTCGCCCTGCTGGACGGTGAGCTCGACGTTGTCGTAGTAGACCTCGTCGCTGGTCTCGTTGTCCGGCCAGTCGGTCGGCGTCAGCTCCGAAATCACCGACTCGATGAGTTCTCCACGCAGCCACTCCGCGCCGTCCCAGGTGCGGGGAAGCTGATAGCCCGTCAGGTCCTGCACCTCGCCATTCACCGTGATCGACACCCACTCATCGTTCGCCTGATCCGCCACCAGCGTCAGCGTGTGCCAGGTGTCCCAGGCCAGCTGCTGCCCCACCGTCAGCGGGATCACCGTGTTGTTGTCGCTGCCGTTGAAGGCGGTCACGTTGAGGTTCACCAAGGTGTCGGACTTGGGCATGCCGTTGCCGCCCGCCAGGCCGAAGCCGGTGATCAGGAAGCCAGGATGTGGTCCGCCGCGAACCTGGAAGGTGGCGTTGTAGGGATTCGTCGTCGACTGGTCGCTGGTCGAGGCCTGGAAGTCGATGCTTAGCGTGATGATCGGCTTGGCGGCGAGGTCCGGTGCCGTCAGGGCCCGGGCGTCGGTCGTCTGCTGGCCGCTGGGCGTGTCGAAGTCGGCGTGGCCGTGGTAGGCCGTGCCGCCGTTGGCGATCAGCGTCTGGAACTCGCCGTAGCTGCTGGGGCCCGCGCCCACCTTGTACCAGCCGTCCTGTCCGGGATCGCCCGGGTGCGACTGGGTCTGACCCAGGGTGCAGGTGTCGAAGGTTGAGGCGTAGACGACCTGCGGCGGCGTGAGGCTGTCGACGGTGAGCTCGACGTTGTCGTAGTAGACCTCGTCGCTGGTCTCGTTGTCCGGCCAGTCGGTCGGCGTCAGCTCCGAAATCACCGACTCGATGAGTTCTCCACGCAGCCACTCCGCGCCGTCCCAGGTGCGGGGAAGCTGGTAGCCCGTCAGGTCCTGCACCTCGCCATTCACCGTGATCGACACCCACTCATCGTTCGCCTGGTCCGCCACCAGCGTCAGCGAGTGCCAGGTGTCCCAGGCAAGCTGCTGCCCCACCGTCAGCGGGATCACCGTGTTGTTGTCGCTGCCGTTGAAGGCGGTCACGTTGAGGTTCACCAAGGTGTCGGACTTGGGCATGCCGTTGCCGCCCGCCAGGCCGAAGCCGGTGATCAGGAAGCCAGGATGTGGTCCGCCGCGAACCTGGAAGGTGGCGTTGTAGGGATTCGTCGTCGACTGGTCGCTGGTCGAGGCCTGGAAGTCGATGCTTAGCGTGATGATCGGCTTGGCGGCGAGGTCCGGTGCCGTCAGGGCCCGGGCGTCGGTCGTCTGCTGGCCGCTGGGCGTGTCGAAGTCGGCGTGGCCGTGGTAGGCCGTGCCGCCGTTGGCGATCAGCGTCTGGAACTCGCCGTAGCTGCTGGGGCCCGCGCCGACCTTGAACCAGCCGTCCTGTCCGGGATCGCCCGGGTGCGACTGGGTCTGACCGATGGCGCAGGCATCGAAGGTTGAGGCGTAGACAGTGTCCGCAGTGGCGGCGGCGTTGATCCCCAGGATCGCAGCAATCAGGACGAGTGTACGAGCCGGCGTGCGAGGCATGATCTTCTCCTCCGTTCGTGTGGTTCCGTGAACGTGTGCGCAAGACGACCCACACTCCCGGCCGGCGCCCTGGCCAGCTCGCATTCAACGCGCCACCACGTTCACAGCGCAAAGCATGCCCATCCGCTTCCGGGAGGCCAGCGCGAATCGACGAGAATAGCGCTTGGTTTTGCCCAAGGCACCCAGATTGGGGGAGAGTCAGACGATCACATCGAGCTGTTCCGCCGAGGGGGTGATCGGCGCCGCCGGCGTGCGTTGGGGCAGGTCGTCGACCTCGGATCGGTTCACACCATCATCCGAATCTTCATCGGGACCGAGGAGTGATTCGTAGCGCTCGAGGAACTTCCCGTAGGCGCGGCCGTTGCCCTTGGGCTCGGCCAGATCGGGCAACTCCAGACCGCGCGCTTCGATCTCGGCGTGATGCTTGATTCGATGCCGCAGGTCCGCGACCGGGTTGAAACGGCCCTCTGCGAGTTTCCGCACCAGGCCGCGCGGCGCCTTCTGGTAGGTGTCCCGCTCCCGATCGACCGAGCCGTCCGCAGTCATCGCCTTCGCCTCGGCGTCAGCCTGCAGGGCTGAGCTCGCCTGCGGCTCCGCCGTTAGGAGCGTCGTTGCCTGCGGTCGCAGCAGCGTGGTCAGGCCGTCAGTGGCTGGGATGGTCATCCGGTCTTCTCCTGGCGCGGCGAGAACAGTCGCCGATCCGCATCGATCGGCTCCCCCGCTCTCACCATCGACGCCGCCGCCTCCGACCTTGGGCCGAATCGGCCCAGATCGGGCCCTACGAGCCGATCCGACCTTCCAACTCCTCATTTCACGGCTCAACACCCCTACAAAGGCCCCAGCGCCGACCGGCAGCTGACCGGCCGCCTGCCCTACTGCCTCGCCAGGCAGCCACAGGCTCCCCAAGACGACAGCGGCCTCGCCTGCGCAGACGCAAGGCGAGGCCGATCCGGGAATGGCGACAGGCGGACTCGAACCGCCGACCTAGGGCTTATGAATCCCTCGCTCTAACCAACTGAGCTATGTCGCCGGGACAATCGTACTTTGACCGCCGGAGCCGTCAAGTGATTCGCCCCGGGAACGCGGTCAGACCCGTCGCAATCCGTCCGATCGCAGCGTCTGCCCTGCCCTCGCACCGCCGACGTCAGTCGAGGCGCTCGAGTTCGAGCTTGAGGAGGGCGTAGCCGTCGAGCTCGAAGTGTTCTAGGCGGATGTGGGCGACGGCCGCTCCGCCTGCCGCCGCGTCGGCGGTCAGTTCGAACGTCCCGACATCCTCGGTCGGGGCGTGCCAGGTCCAGTTGTCGATGACCACTTGATCGTTCACCCAGACGCGGATGCCATCGTCGCTGGTCGTCTTGATACGCCAGGTGCCGGGCGGCAGGGGGATGGTCGCCTCGGCGATGGTGCCGAAGTGATCGCTGGGCAGATCGCCGCCGGGGCCGCCTGAGGCGAACGGGAAGTCGATGATGGGGTGCGTCGATTCGACTGCCTCGGCTGCCTCGGCCCGCCAGGCCTCGACATCCTCGCGTGGGTCGGTTTCGTAGGCGAAGTGCTTGACCTGCCATTGTGCGGCGAGCAGTTCGTGGGTGGCGCTGCGTGCACCACCCTCGACGCCGTCTATTCGCACGCTGACGGTGTGCAGGCCGGGCCGGGTGGCGACGATGCGGACTTCGACGAGCACCTCGGTCTGGGGATCGTCGTGGCGTTCGACGATGAGGCCTTGCCTGGCCGCCCCGATGACTTCGAGCCTGGGCAGTTCTTCACCGAGCAGCAAATAGGCCAGGTAGGGCCGCCCTTCTTCGTCGACGCTGCTGCCCTGGAAGATCGCCTCGGGGGCTTGCCAGTCCCAGGGCCCCCACTGCGTCATGAGGATGCTGGCCCGACCGGCCAGGTGCTCGCGGGCCCCGACGGGTCGCGTCTCGCCGAGCGCCTGGTATTCCTTGGGAGGGACCGGGTGGATCGGCTTGGCCTGGCGCACGAGATCGTCTGAGCCCTCGGCCTTGATCTCCTCCGTGACGCCGTGCATGACGTTTTGGGCGATCGTCGTCCGGCCACACTCGCGCAGGTGGATGCCGACATCGTCGGCCTCGAAGGTGTTGGCGAGGATGGTGTTGCCGGCACTGCCCTTCTCGTTGGCGCGGGCCCAGGGGATGCGCATGAGGCCCTCATCCGGGTCCCACCAGAGGTGCACGCCACAGCGGTTGCCTTTGAAGGCGTTCTGCAGGATGCGGTTGCCGTAGCCGTGCTCGATGTTGACACCGCCGCGTTCCAGGCCGTAGCCGGCATCGCCGTTGGCGATGAAGAGGTTGCCGCGGATCTCGGAGTCCTGGCTGTAGCCGCCCCAGATGCCGCAGATGGCGTTGCCGGCGAGGCGATTGCCCAGGATGCGGTTGTCGAAGGAGAAGGTGAGTTCCAGTCCGTGGGCAGCGGCGTAGGAGAGATCGTTGGCGATGAAGCGGTTGCCGTTGTTGCCCTTGCGGGTATGCCGCTTGAGCACCTCCTCGGAGACCTTGATCTGTGCGTCGACATCCTGCTCGCCGGTCTCCTGGCGAAGGCGGTTTCGCTCCGCCTCCATCCACGCTTCTCCCAGGGCCTCGCGGCCGGCGAAGGCGAAGATGCCGTCGCCGCCGTGGGTGATGGAATTCTCCGCGATGAGGTTGTCCGAGCACTGCTCGAACATGAGCAGCCCCGCCGAGTCCTGGCCGCGGTTGTAGACGCCGTGGCTGTAGCCGCGGATGCAGAAGTCGAGGGCGTTGCGGGTGATGGTGCTGCCCTCGACGCGCCAGAGGGCGAGGCCCCAGCCGGAGAGGAAGGAGCAGTCGTTGTCGTAGACCTTGGCCTCGCGGACGGTGTCGAGGACGATGCCGTTCTGCCCCTCGCGAACGGTGACTCGGCGGAGGGTGACGCCGGCGCTGTCTTCGATCCAGACGGCAGCGCCGTAGCGGTCCATCCACTCGTTGCCGTCGTTGTGGTGGGGCCAGAGCCAGTCGGCGCCGTCCTCGCGGGCCCGGGTGGAGCCGAGCTTGTGGCGGAAGTTGTCGACGAAGCGAAGATCCTCAAGCAGCAGGCCGTCGCAGTCGGTTGCGAGCAAGCCGACCTTGTAGCCGCTGATGGTGCCGTTGCGGATGGTGATGTTTCGGCCGGAGACGACGAGGCCGACACCGGTCATGGTGTTGGGCGGCGTGCCGGGCTGAGCGCCTCGGAGGGTGCCGCCGGCGAGGTCGATGACCAGGTCGTCGCCGCGGATCTGGAGGACGCCGTCGCCGTTGCGATCGAGGAGGGCGGAGCGTCCGATATCCAGGAGGGCGGAGGTCTGTACGCGGGTGTCGTCGGCGTTCACGCGGAGCGTCTCAGGGGCGGCTGCGGGGCTGAGGGCCGGTTGGGCAATCGAAGCCAGGACAAGCGCTGCGCGAGCGAATCTGTGGAGATTTTGCATATTCGGATGGTATCGTGAGGAAGACGGGGCTGCCCACCCCCAAAAGGTGCGGTCGGGGGTCTACAATACGGATCTCTCCGTATTCTACCCCGGCGCCGCCCATGAGACTCGACTACTCTGGCAACCTGATTGACGCTGACAGGCACCGCCCGGCATCGCCGGTTTTGGGGGAGAATTCACTCAAAGCCGGGGGTCTTTTGTTCTATGGTGCCTCTGGGCTCGCTGCGTCATCGGTGCGTCCGGGTCGGCGCACGGCGACGGGGCACCGAGCCCGGGATTGAACCCCACGCCGCCGCCTGGCGGCTTTACCTGAACCGGCAGGGCACGACCATGTTCAAGATCGTCGAAGCCACGTTTCTCGCCCCCGAAGTCAAGCTCTTTCGCATCGAAGCGCCGCGGGTGGCGCGGAAGCAAAAGGCGGGGCAGTTCATCATTCTCCGCATCCACGAGCAGGGCGAGCGCATTCCGCTCACCATCGCCGGATCGGACCCGGAGGATGGCACCATCACCATCATCGTCCAGGGCATCGGCAAGACCACCAAGCTGCTGAACAGCCTGGAGGCGGGCGATGAACTCATCGACGTCGTGGGGCCGCTGGGCCTCGCCTCGGAGGTGGAGAAGTACGGCACGGTGGTGGTGATCGGAGGCGGCGTGGGCACGGCCATCGCCTACCCCACCGCCAAGGCCATGGCGGAGGCGGGCAACCGGGTCATCAACATCATCGGGGCGCGCACCAAGGAACTGCTGATCCTCGAGAACGAGATGCGCGAGATCAGCGAGGAGACGCACATCACCACCGATGACGGCAGCTACGGCGAGCACGGTTTCGTCACCGACAAGCTCAAGGCCCTCATCGACGCCGGTGAGGAACTCAACTTCGTGCTGGCCATCGGCCCCATTCCCATGATGCGAGCCGTGGCGGAGACGACCCGGCCCTTCGGCATCAAGACCATGATCAGCGTCAACTCCGTGATGGTGGACGGCACGGGCATGTGCGGCGGCTGCCGAGTGCTGGTGGATGGCGAGAGCAAGTTCGCCTGCGTCGACGGCCCGGAGTTCGACGCCCACAAGGTGGACTTCGGCATGCTCATGCAGCGGAACAACGCCTACCGGGAATTCGAGCAGGCCTCGCTGCAGGAATTCGAAGCTCACCGCGAAGAACAAGTCGAGTGCGCCCGCAAGTGTCGTCTTGAGGAAGCGCACCCCGAGACCGCCAACAAGACTTCTTGACCGTCGAACGGATAACAGGCAGAACCATGGATAACCCAACCAGCCACAACCCGCTCAAGCCCAAGGAACGGATGAAGATCCAGCGCCAGCACATGCCCGAGCAAGATCCGGGCGAGCGGCGTCACAATTTCAAGGAAGTGAATCTCGGCCTGCCCGTCGCGGTCGCGCACGAAGAGGCGCTGCGCTGCCTGAGTTGTTCGGACCCGGCCTGCGTAGGCGGCTGCCCGGTGGGCGTGAAGATTGCCGACTTCATCGAGTTGGTGCTTTCCGGCGACTACGCCGCCGCCGCCGCCAAGATGCGTGAGGACAACGTTCTTCCGGCGGTCACCGGCCGCGTTTGCCCCCAGGAAGACCAGTGCGAAGGGGACTGCCTGCTGGCCAAGCGCGGCTCGCCCCTGGCGATCGGCTACCTGGAGCGCTTCATCGCCGACTGGGAGCAGGAGACCGGCGAGATCTTCCTGCCCCCGCAAGCGCCGCCCAGCGGCAAGAAGGTCGCCATCATCGGCAGCGGCCCGGCCGGGCTGACCTGCGCCGGCGACCTGGTGCAGAAGGGCCACGTGGTCACCGTTTTCGAGGCGTTGCATGAGCTGGGCGGGGTGCTGGTCTACGGCATTCCCGAGTTCCGTCTGCCCAAGGAGATCGTCCGGAAGGAGGTGGACAACCTTCGCAAGATGGGCGTTGACTTCCAGACGAACGTCGTGGTGGGCAAGACCGTCACCGTCGACGAGCTCTTCGAGGAAGAGGGATACGACGCGGTCTTCGTCGCCACCGGGGCCGGCCTGCCGCGCTTCCTGAACATCGAGGGCGAGCACCTCTGCGGCGTCTACTCGGCCAACGAGTTCCTCACCCGCGTCAACCTCATGAAGGCCTACCGCTTCCCCGAGTACGACGAACCGATCTACAACTGCGAAGGCAAGATCGCCGCAGTGTTCGGCGGCGGCAACGTGGCGCTGGACGGCATTCGCACGGCCGCTCGCCTCGGCGCCAAGAAGTCCTACCTCATCTACCGCCGCAGCGAGAAGGAGATGCCCGCTCGCCTCGAAGAGGTCAAGCACGCCAAGGAGGAGGGCATCGAGATGCTCTTCCTCACCAACCCGCTGGAGTTTCTCGGCGATGACAAGGGCTGGCTCAAGGGCGTGAAGTGCCTGCGTATGGAACTGGGCGAGCCGGACGACTCCGGTCGCCGCCGCCCCGTGCCCATCGAAGGTTCGGAGTTCGAGTTGGATCTCGACGTGGCGATCATCGCGGTGGGCAGCGCCAGCAACCCCCTGGTGCAATCCACGACGCCGGATCTGGACACGAACCGCTGGGGCAACATCAGCGTCGAGGACGAGGCGACCAACCTCAAGACGAGCAAGAAGGGCGTCTTCGCGGGCGGCGACATCGTCACCGGCGCTGCCACGGTCATTCTGGCCATGGGCGCTGGGCGCACCGCCGCCGCGGGCATTCAGGAGTACCTGGAAACCGGCGAGTGGTAGCCGGTTCGCCGCCAGAGGCGATTCCCAAGTCTGAGCCACGATTCGTATTCCTAGCACATTGCCGATAGATTCAGCGGCAATGCGAGTGAGATACCGCGCGCTCCTCTCGGCGTGACAGGTCCTATGGTGTGCAGTAGGCTGGCTGCATCCCCGGAGGACTTTCTACGCCATGAAGATCTTGATATCCAGCGACCGAACCGCTGGCGAAGCGCGTGTGGCCATGATTCCCATCGTGGCCAAGAAGCTCATTAATGACGGCGCCGAAGTGCTCGTGGAAGCGGGCGCCGGCGCTGCAGCGCACTTCACCGACGAGGCTTACGAAGCCGCCGGGGCGAGCCTTGTCGCCGCCGACGACACCTCGGTCTGGGCGGAAGCCGACGTGGTGCTGACGCTTAACGCGCCGCCGACGGAGGCGGTCGGGCGGATGAAGCAAGGGGCGGTGCTCATCGGCTCGCTGGCGCCGCTGGCGCATCCCGACCTGATGCAGCAGTGTGCTGAGAAGCAGATCACGGCGATCGCCACGGAGTTCATTCCCCGCATCAGCCGGGCCCAGGCCATGGATACGCTCTCCAGCCAGGCGAACATCGGCGGCTACAAGGCGGTGCTGATCGCGGCGAACCACTGTGCCAAGCTGTTCCCCATGATGATCACGGCGGCGGGCACCTTGTCGCCCGCCAAGGTCCTGATCATCGGCGTGGGCGTCGCGGGCTTGCAGGCGATCGCCACCGCCCGGCGTCTGGGCGCGGTGGTCGAGGCTTACGACGTGCGGCCGGCGACCAAGGAACAGGTCCAGTCGCTGGGGGCTCGCTTCGTCGAACTGCCGTTGCAGACCGAGGATGCGGAGACGGCCGGCGGCTACGCCAAGGAGCAGAGCGCCGAGCAGCAACAGAAGCAGACCGAATTGATGACCAAGCACATCCTCGCCGCGGACGTAGTGGTGACGACGGCGGCGATCTTCGGCAAGGCGCCCCCCCTGCTCATCCCCGCCGAGGTGGTGGCGAAGATGCCCAGCGGCAGCGTCATCGTCGATCTGGCGGCGAGCCCCGAGCACGATCGCGGCAACTGCGAACTTACCAAGCCCGGGGAAGTGATCACCACCGAGCGAGGCGTGACCATCGTGGGCACGCTGAACCTGCCGGCCCACGTACCGACGCACGCTTCCCAGGCGTTCGCCAACAACATGTACAACCTGCTCAAGGACTTGATGGACGAAGGCGCCATCAAGATCGATCTCGAGGACGACATCCAGAAGGGCGCCGTGGTGACTCACCAGGGCCAAATACGGATCGAAGGCTGATATGAATCAATTCGCACCACTCCTCCTGTCGGCTGAGCCCGTTGAGGGCGCCCCGCCGCTCGACTTCGTGTCGATGCTCTTCGTGTTCATGCTGGCGACGTTCATCGGGCTGATGGTGATCAGCCGGGTCTCGCGCCTCTTGCACACGCCGCTGATGTCGCTGACCAACGCCATTTCGGCCATCGCCGTGGTGGGAGCGATCATCGTGACCGGCACGGAGCACCCCTGGTACATCACGCTCCTGGGGGCCATCGCCCTCTTCGCCTCCATGACCAACATCGTCAGCGGCTTCCTCATCACGGATCGCATGCTGAAGATGTTCAAGCCGCGGGGAGGCGCCCAGTGACCACCGCCATTCAGCTTATCTACCTGGTGTCCACGGCCCTGTTCATCTTCTCGCTGCGCTGGATGAACAGCCCCAAGACGGCCCGGCGCGGCGTCGTCGCGGGCGTGGCGGCCATGTCCTTCGCGATCATCGGCACTTTGCTCTCACCCGAGCTGCGGGCCAGCAACTTCGTCTGGATGGCGATCGCGGCGGCGGGCGGCGTCGCCGTGGGCATCCCCCTGGCCATGGTGCCGCTCACGGCCGTTCCCCAGCGAACCGCGCTCTCGCATGCCTTCGGCGGACTCGCCGCGGGACTCGTGGGCACCGCCAAGTACATCCTCTGGTTCCAGGAGTCGACGCCGGAGCACACGGAACTCACCGCCTTCCGCATGACGGCGATCATCTTCGAGATTCTCCTCGGCTACCTGACCTTCACCGGCAGTCTCATGGCGGCGGGCAAGCTGCAGGAGGTCAAGTGGATCCCCCAGCGGCCGGTGACGTACCGCGGCCAGAACGCCATGAACCTGGGTCTGCTCACCATCGCGGTGATCCTGGGCGTCATCCTCATTGTCAACCCGGCGGCATCCTGGTCGCCCTTGCTGTTCGGCGCGATCATCGTCATGTCGCTGTTCTTCGGGGTGCTCCTGATCATTCCGATCGGCGGCGCGGACATGCCGACGGTCATCGCCCTGCTCAACGCCTACGCCGGGCTGTCCGCCGTGGCCATGGGTTTCGTGCTGGACAACAAGTTGCTGATCACCGCCGGGGCCCTGGACGGCTCCTCGGGACTGATCTTGTCGATCATCATGTGCAAGGCGATGAATCGCTCCTTCGCCAACGTGCTCTTCGGCGCGTTCGGCACGGTGCAGGCGAAGAAGGAAGGCGGCGAGCAGAAGGAATACAAGAGCGAGACCCCCGAGGGCGCTGCCATGATCATGGAGCAGGCGCACCTCGTGGTCATCGTGCCCGGCTACGGCATGGCCGTGGCCCAGGCCCAGCACAAGGTGCGTGAGCTGTACGACCACCTCAAGAAGCGCGGCATCGATGTGAAGTTTGCCATTCACTCCGTGGCGGGGCGCATGCCGGGCCACATGAACGTGCTGCTCGCTGAGGCGGACATTCCCTACGACGACCTGATGACGATGGAAGACATCAACCCCGACATGCCCCAGGCGGATGTCGCCTTGGTCATCGGGGCGAACGACGTGGTGAACCCCGCTGCCCGCACCGACGAGGGCAGCCCGATCTACGGCATGCCGATCATCGACGCGGACAAGGCCCGCTGCATCTTCGCCATCAAGCGGAGCAAGAACCCCGGCTTCGCGGGCATCGACAACGAGCTGTATTTTGCTGACAACACCTGGATGATCTTTGGAGATGCGAAGAAGGTGGTAGGTGAGCTGAGCAATGCGCTGGCGGAGTCGTCGGGCGGGCATTGATCGTCGAAGATGCGGCCCGCCAATCCCCTCAGCCGTTGCGTCGCTTCGCCGCACGACCCACCCCTCAGTTTCGGCGTACCTATCCGAGCTTCGGCCAAGTGAGACAAAACCACCTGGTCGGGTCTTGTCAGGGGCCTTCTGCCAAGGTATCCTGCTCATGTTGGCCAGCGGAAGAACTACCCGATCTTCCCATACAGGATTCCACGTTGCCACCAGGGCTGCGCCGCAAAATGGCGAGTCGCAGGACGATGCGCGCCGATGGTTCGGCAGGAGGTAGGACGCCATCGTTTCCGCCATGATGCTCGGCCAAGCGAAGGACTACCTGACGCTGTGCGGCTACAGCGACCTTTTGGTGCGCGCTGGCTTTCGATTCGGTGGCGACCGGGTCGCGCCTCTGGTGGCTTTCGCTCACGAGCCAACGGATGCTCGGTCTGCCTGTATCGGCGTCATCGATGCAGCAGCGGCAACGGGAGATCTACGGTCCGAGGTGACGGCATACCGCCGGCTTGGTGCTCCCATCGTGGTGGCGTTGAGGCGAGGATCAGTTGAGTTCTGGAAACAGCGCGAGACAGACGCAGAGCTGGTTGAGGAGGTTGCTACCGACAAGGCTGAGGCCTACTTCAGAGCACACGCATCTGAGCTCGGCCCAGAATCGGTCTTCCGAGCCAAGACATGGGGCAGGCTTGATCGCCAATTTCAACTGAGCTTCGTCGATGCCGGGCTCATGCCTCTGCTGGAGAAGGAGACAGGAGAGAAGCTGAAAGGACTGATTGAACGTGTCGTCCATCAGCTTCGCCGCTCTCTCCACCCTAACCTGTCGGATGTCTCTATCTCTGACGGACACTGGCTCTTGAAGTCGGCGTTCTGGCTACTGGCGGCGAAGATACTCCGCGACAAGATGGTGCCTGGATTCAAGCGAGTCGATCTTCTGAACGTCGATGATGTCTTCGCCAAAGTGGCCCGCCACTATCACTCGCGGAGTGCCACTTCTGTCGGCATCAATGTGCGTTCCCAGAAGCGACGGACCGCCTTGGAGGAAGCCGCCCAGAGCGTCAAAGACTTCAGTCACCTGGGCCACGTCACCACAGAGTCTTTGGCCTTCGTGTATGAGAGCGCCCTAATCACGAAGGACACCCGCGCCCTCCTCGGCACTCACAGCACTCCCCAGTATCTCGTCGACTACGTTGTGTGGAAGCTTGCTCCATGGATCATGGAGATCGATGCAGATCGACGCGATGTTCTTGAGCCCGCCTGTGGTCATGCCGCATTCCTTGTGGCTGCCATGCGACTGTTGAAGGAACTACTTCCTTCTGAACGGCAGATAGACCGCAGGAACTACCTCCGCGCACATCTGCACGGAGTGGAGATCGATCCCTTTGCCATCGAGATCGCTCGGCTGTCCCTAACACTTGCTGATATCCCAAACTCAAACGGTTGGGACTTGGCTCGTGGGGATATGTTCGCCGACCGCGTCTTGGCTAGGGCAGCGGGGCAATCCACCATCCTATTGGGCAATCCGCCGTTCGAGAGCTTCACCAAGACCGATCGAGCCGAGATCGAGAGGCAGACTGGAGAGAGACCGCTCCATAACAAGACTGCCGAGGTGCTGGCGCAGACGCTATCAGCACTCCCTGTGGGTGGCGTCTTTGGATTCGTCGTACCACAGGGCATTCTCCACGGGAAGAGCACCGAGTTGCTAAGACGCCAGCTCTGCGAGCAGTTTGAGCTTCAGGAGATCTGTCTCTTCCCGGACAGCGTATTCTCATTCTCTGACGCGGAATCAGCGGTGATTCTTGGCAGGAAACTTGAGTCGCCGAGGCCATCGCACACGGTGTCGTGCCGGAGAGTTCGTGAAGCCGACATGAGTGCATTCCGGCTGGACTACCTCGTGTCCAGCAAGCGAAACATCGCGCAGGAGGTGCTTTGCCGCTCTGTGGATGCTGGGCTTATCTGGCCAGATCTCTCCGACGTCTGGGAATACCTCCAGGAGATGACATCCCTTGGCGATGTGGCGGAGATCGGCGAGGGCTTGTCGTATCGAGGCGATCTGCCCGAGCAGGTCCGGTACTCGGCCAAACGAGAGTTCCCAGGTGCCGTGCGCGGCTTCAGAAAGCTCGGCAGAGCACTCCAAACGCACGGCCATCCTCCCGAAGTATGGATGAACATTGCGCCTGATGTGCTTGGCCCGGCTCGTATGGGCGCTGACATGGTTCCGCAAGTACTGCTGAACCACGCCCGGGCAAGCCGCGGTCCCTGGCGGATAAAGGCCTTCATCGATCGCGACGGCCATGCTTTCACGAACAACTACAACGCAGTCCGGCCAAAGGATCGTTGTGCCTCTCTGGAGCTCCTGTGGGCTCTCCTGAACTCCCCCATGGCGAACGCCTACGCCTTCGCCCACGCAAGGGGGCGGCACAACCTGCCTGGAGTCGTTGGGCAAATGCCTCTTCCGCATTGGACGTATGCAGAGCATGAGACCATAAGAAAGCTGGTGCTCGGCTACCATGACGTCGTAGTTTCCGGTGAGCTGAGTGAGAATGCGGACTCTCTGCACCAAATCGCAATGAACATCGACGCCCTGATTCTCCAGATGTACGATCTTCCACTGCATCTGGAACGAGAGATCCTAGACTTGTTCGCAGGCCAATTGAGAGTGGGCGTGCCATATCGACACGAAAGGTACTTTCCGGTGGACTTCGAGCCGCGGATGCACCTTCATGAGTACCTGTCCGAAGAGTGCGAGAATTCGACGGCGGCGAGCCTACTGGAGTCGCACAGAACGTTCAGCTCGCCGGAAGTGACCGAAGCACTTCGCCGCGCAAACGAAGGTTTTGAGGGGTAGCGGATGAAGGGGTACCTCCTCGATACGAATGCGATCTGCGACTGGCTAGATGCAACGAAGCCAAGGCATGCCGCATTCTCCAGGAAGGTAGAGGAGGCAGCAGACGCTAACGCGCTCATGGTGACCTCGTCCATCGTTTTGGGTGAGATCGAGTATGGCATTGCCGCGACCGGAATGAAGGTCCAGCAATCGCTCATCGAATTCCGCACGCAGGTAATCAGGCAATTCGTACAGAAGCGGATGCTGATCAACGTGTCAAGGTCTACCACGTCGGTCTACGGCGACGTACGAGCGCGCCTCTTTAAGAAGTATGCCTCAAGCAAGAAAAAAAAAGAAGGGGCGGCGGCCAGAGGAGTTGCTAGATCCTGTCACGGCAAAGGAACTCGGTATCCAAGAGAACGACCTTTGGATCGCGGCCCAAGCCATCGAGCGCAACTTGACGCTGGTCACAAATGACGCAATGGCACGTATCCGAGAAGCCATCCCGGAACTACAGATCGAAGACTGGACTGCTGCCGAAAGGTGATCCTCATAATGGGCGGATCGCTGGCCTTCTACGTCGCCAGGGGCATTTGCAGCCAGCGTAGGCCGAGCGTCTGCGGATCGACTTCGGGATTGGCGAAGCGGATCGCAGAAGCGACGAGGCCCATGAAGAGGGGCTGTGGGTTCAGGGGCCGGCTGGTCAGCTCCGGGTGGAACTGCGTCGCCACGAAGAACGGGTGCTGCTCGAGGGGGAGTTCCAGGATCTGCATGATCGGGTGCTGGGGATGCCTGCCGCAGAAGACCAGCCCCTTCTCCTCGAAGGCGGCGATGTAGCGGGGGTCGACCTCGTAGCGATGGCGGAAGCGCTCGCGGACGGTGTCCCTGCCATCGTAGAGCTTGGAGGCGAAGGTCCCGGGCTTGATGACGACATCCTGCGCCCCGAGTCGCATGGAGGCGCCGAGGCCCTCGATCTCTTTCTGCTCGGGTAGTTCGCTGATCACGGGCTCGGGGCAGTCGGGATCGAACTCGGTCGAGCCGGCCTTCGCGAGGTCCAGGACGTTGCGGGCGTATTCGATGACGCAGGTCTGGAAGCCGAGGCAGATGCCGAGGTGGGGGACACCCTGGGTTCGGCAGTGGTTGACGCAGGCGATCTTGCCTTCGACGCCGCGGACGCCGAAGCCGCCGGGCGTGATGACGCCGTGCACGCCGCGCAGGTGCTCGGCGACGTTGTTGAGGTTGACATCGCTGGTCTCGATCCAGCGGATGTTGATCTCGGCGTCGAGGTGGGCCCCGCAGTGCGAGATCGCCTTGCCGATGGAGGCGTAGGCGTCGCGGACGTCCATGTACTTGCCGGTGATGGCGATGGTGACTTTGTTCTTGCGGATGGCGGTGAGCTTGCGCACGAAGGAGCGCCAGCGCTCGCGGGCCCGATCCTCGGTGCCGGCGTCGACCTTGTGGTGCAGGTTCAGCTCCGTCAGCACCTCGCGATCCAGGCCGGCGATGCGCATGTCGTCGGGGATGGTGTAGATCGAGTCGCGATCGTGCATGGAGAAGACGCGCCCGAGGGGCACGTTGCTGTACATGGCGATCTTCTGCTTGACGGTGCTGGTCACCGGCTTGGCGGCCCGGCAGGCGATGATGTGCGGCTGGATGCCCGCTTCCAGGACGGCTCGGATGCCGAGCTGGGCCGCCTTGGACTTCTGCTCGCCCAGGGCCTTGGGCTCGATGACGTAGGTGAGGGCGACGAAGCAGACGGAGTGCTCGCCCTCCTCGAAGGCGAGTTCACGGAGGGCCTCGATGTAGTAGCCGTTCTCGTAGTCGCCGACGGTGCCGCCCACCTCGATGAAGACGACGTCGGCCGCCCCGCCCTCCGGGCCGCCGGTCATGGCGAGTTCGCGGAGCTTGCGTTTCACCTCGCCGGTCACATGGGGGATGACCTGGACATCACGGCCCAGGTAGCCGCCCTGGCGTTCGCGGGCGAGCAGTTCGCTGAAGAGCTGGCCGGAGGTGACGAAGTTCTGCCGAGTGAGGTTCTGGTCGAGCAGGCGTTCGTAGGTGCCCAGGTCCATGTCGCACTCGGTGCCGTCATCGAGCACGAAGACCTCGCCGTGCCGGAAGGGGTTGAGGGTGCCGGCGTCGATGTTGAGGTATCCCTCCATCTTGATGGGGGCGACGGAGAGGCCCTTGTCCTTGAGCATCTTGGCCATGGAGGAGGAGAAGACGCCCTTGCCCAGGCCGGACATGACGGTGCCGAGGATGGCGACGTACTTGTGCTGGCCGCGCACGTACCCGTCGGGAACGGGGGAGTAGAATTCGGTTTCGTGCGAGGTATGTCCCAGCTCGGCAAGCAGTTCGCTACCGGTGCGGCGCTGATCACGAGGCTTGGTGACGCTTTTGGGGTTTCTTGAGGGGGGGCATGTCCTACTGTAGCACAAGCGGATTCCAGGTGGAGCCGTCTGATCGCCTCACCTGCCCCGAACTCGTCACATGCAGTCGCGCGGCCGGCGGATTCCACCGATTCACCTGAACTGGTCGGCCTGGCGAGCCGATGAGCCGCCCAGGCGCCGGGAGTGCGCCCAGGACTGAGTGACCCCATGAAACAGCAACTCAACGCTGAGCGTCGCGACTCTGACCGATACGCTGTCCGCAACCTGGTTTGCGACGCGGGGACGGTGGTTGACCTCTCCGCAGAGGGCGCCAGCCTGGAGCGTCACACGGCCTGGCCGGTCGGCACGACTCGGCTGGTGACCATCCGAGGCGGTGCTCAACAGGTCCGGGTCGAGGCGGAGTGCGTGCGCAGCGACTCGTCAACGCCGGATCTGTACCACCTCGGCCTGCGGTTTCTCAACCTTGAGCCCGGCGATCGGGCGACCCTCGAGAAGCTAGCGGCCCGGCACGCCGGGTACTGATTCGCCCCCCCACCCCATCTCACTTGGAGACGTCGAGGGGCAGGCCGATCGGCTGCCCGCCCTGCCTCAGGCGGTAATAGCCCGCCTCGAGGTTCTCGTAGACGCTGGGCTCCGCCACCCCCCGGCCAGCGCACGAGCAGGCGATCGACCCTCTCAGCCGTCGCCAGGCCGAAGTGGACGATGAAGTCCATCTGCTTGCCGGAGTGGCCGCCGATGGGGGCGAGTTGCCGCACCAGCCGCCGCTCCCCGACTTCGATCTCCACGATCGCCCCCAGGGCATCGCGATTGACGCCCTTGCGCGGATCACCTTCCAGCCGCAAGGCCAGCGAGTTGCCGTTGGCAGCCCGATTGAGCAGGATCTTGAGGCTCGGCTCGCGGCCGGCCTTCATCTCGGTGGTGTAGCGGAAGAAGGACTGGCCCACGGCGACATCCAGGGCCCCGTCGCCGTCGATGTCACCCAGGCTCAGTTGCAGCGAGCCGTCGTGGTCGATGCCCAGTTCGCTGGTCAGCTCCAGCAATTCGCGGCCGGAGTTGTTGCGATAGACCCGCAGCCTCTGGTTGTCGGGGTAGTCGCCGCTGGAGAGGAGCACATCGAGGAAGCCGTCCTGGTCGTAATCGCAGAGAGCGGTGAAGAGGTCGCCCTGGTTCCAGTTGTTCTGATCCGAGGGGACGCGATCCAGGCTGAACGCGGGTTTGCTGGTGAAGTCGAGCCGACCCGCCTCGACGAGCCTGCTGAAGAGGATCCGCGAGCGATCCGAGGACTCTCCGGCCCAGCCGTGGGTGATCTCGGCGAGCACGACGTCGAAGTCACCGTCGTTGTCGACATCGCCGACGGCGGCGTCGAAGGTGTTGCCATTGGCCCGGAAGGGCTCCTCGTCGGCCCGGTCGAATCGGGCGTCGGTCTTGGCACGCTCCTTGAGCCAGTCGGGATAGCGACCGTGGCGGATCTCGTCGCCGTCAAACCCAACGAGCGGCCCGAGATCGAGCAGGCGTTCCTCCGCCGCCAGCCAGGTCCAGAGCCGATTCCAGCGGCGGCCGTAGTTGAGGTCGAGAAGATCGGGGCGTTTGGCGTCGGCGGGCAGGGCGAGATGGGCCGCCAGCACGCCGTAGGTGGGCCGACCGGCTTCGTCCACATCGTCGCGCACCTGCAGGCCCGACTCGACGGGCACCAGCCGTTCCCAGCCGGCCTGGGTCTGCAGGAGCAGGTCGTTGGCGAAGCCCTCGTAGGTTTCGCCGTAATGCCGATACCAATTGCCCAGATAGACATCGAGCCGACCGTCGAGATTCCAGTCGCAGACGGCGACGGCGGAGGTGGTGGCGGGCGGGGCGGCCTCGATGGGCTGCTCGGGCCAGAAGCGGCCATCTCCCAGACCCTTGCACCAGGCGGTCCGCCGGCCGTGGTCCTCCCAGTTGGGGTTGAGGCGGTCCACGGAGCGGGTCAGGAAGGCGTCGACGATGCCATCGTTGTCGAGATCGGCGAAGACCACCGGGGCCCCGTCGACCGGCTCGGGCAAGCCGACCTCGTCGCTGGGCAGCTCGGTGAAGCGTCGTTCCAGGCGGGGGCCGGCCTCGTCCCGGGCGACGTTGAGAAACACCCGATGCCGATCCACCACCAGATCGGAGTAGCCATCGCGGTTCAGATCCACGAAACAGAGGCGGGTGGCGGAGATATCAGCCAGGCCGACCTCGGCGGTGACATCCAGAAACTCACGCGGCTGCAAGCCGATCAAACTGAGGAGGAGCAGGGGTATCACGCCTTCATGGTACCGGTGGCGGCGGGCGTGTGCAGTTCGGGTTGGCCAGTGTTGGGCCCACTCCTGGCTGATTCGCCCCACCCCGAACGAGCCGAACCATCATATACTCGGGGCGAGCGAGCCCGCCGCAAGGAACCGAGACGTGGAACTGTTCGACCGTTTCATCCAACTCCGCGACCGCATCGTCGGCTATCCGGCCCTGGAAGTGGTGGTCGAGTTGGTGGTCATCTGGCTGCTGGTCTACCTGGCGGTGCGTTTCCTGCGGGAGACGCGCGGGGCGGCGGCGGTCAAGGGCCTGGTCATGATCCTGGTGGTGGCGACCCTGGGCATTCGCGTCTTCGGCGGCCAGGGCGAGAGCTTCCAACGACTCAGCTTTCTCTACGACCGGGTGATCGGCTTCGTGGTGTTGGCCTTGGTGGTGGTGTTTCACCCCGAGATTCGGCGGGGTCTGCGCCGGCTGGGCGAAACCCCGATCTTCCGCTTGTCCTCGCTGGAGATGCGCCCGACGATCAACGCTGTCGTCGCCGCCTCGACGTTCCTCAGCAAGAACAGTTTCGGGGCCCTGATCGCCATCGAGCGCAACACCCGCCTGGGGGCGATCTGCGAGAGCGGCACGCGGCTCAACGCCGAGATCTCCGCCCGATTGCTGCAGTCCATTTTCTGGCCCAACTCGGCCCTGCATGACCTGGGGGTGATCGTCCGGGGCACCAAGATCCTGGCGGCGGGCGTGCAGTTCCCCCTGGCGGAGGACGAGGAAGTTCCCGATCCCGCTCTCGGCTCTCGGCACCGGGCCGCGATCGGCCTGAGCCTCGACGCCGATTGCATCGTCGTCGTCGTGAGCGAGGAGACGGGCCACATCAGCGTCGCCGAGCGCGGGCAACTGCGTCGCCGGCTGAGCGAAGACACGTTGGAGGAGTTTCTCATCGATCGCCTGGTGATCGCCCAGCGCGAACAAGCCACGGCGGAGGACGACGAGGCGGAGGAGACGCTGGCCGCGGACGCGGAGGCGGAGGAAGACCTGCGCGAGGCCTCCGAGATTCCGAAGGAGGCCGGGTGAGGCGATGGTACAACGCCTGCAGACCTTCATCCTGGTGAGCATCATCACGCTCTTCATCTGGCTGATCGCCGAGGCCCAGAGCCTCGACACCAAAGGCCAGTTGCTGCAAGTGCAACTCAAGGTGGCGGAACAGAGCAGCCTGGTGATCACCTCCGGTTCGACGAGCAGCACCGTGCAGTTGGAGTTACAGGGCTCCACCGCCTCCCTGGATCGATTGCTGCACAATCTCACGGGGACGATGTCGCTCACCCTGGAGACGCCCGGCGAGTTCACCATCGATCTGCAGGAACGGTTGTCGGAGATGTCGCCCTTCAAGGGCAGCGGCGTCAACATCCGCAGCGTGGATCCCGACTTCATGGAGCGGCTCGTGGTGGAACGGCTGCGTACCGTCGACGATGTGCCGGTGCGCCCGTCGGAACCCAGCGGCGTGGAGTTGCGCGGCTCGCCGACCGTCAGCCCGGTGACCGTCAGGGTGGCGGTGCCGGAGAGCGCCCTGGCCGCCTTCCAAGCGGCGAAGTACGTGAACGTGGTCTTGGATGATCTGTCGCTGGCGTCGCTCAGCCCCGGGCCCCACACCATCAACGTGCCCCTGGCGATCAGCGCCGGCGTGGGCACGACGCACGCGGTCATCAGCCCCAGCACCGTGGCCCTGACGCTCGACGTGCGCGACAGCACGGAGACCTGGACGCCGGAGGCCCCTTTGCCCGTGCAGGTGCAGTTACCCGCCGACCTTGCCGGCGCCTATCGCATCACCGTAACGGACCACCGCTTCATCGAGGTGACCTTCACCGGCCCCAGCCAATCCATTGAGCGACTGAAGCAGGATCGAGCCCGAGCGGTGCCCTTCATCGCCCTGACCAGCGACGACCTGGCCCGAGGCGAGACCACTGCCGCCATCCAGTTCCGCAGCCTTCCCACCGGGGTGACGGCGACTCCGGCACAGACTGCCGTCACGGTCGAGATCACCGACCTGAAGCCGGGAGAGTGAGCCGAGGCCACACGGGACGGCTTAGGAAAACGTCTGCGCCAGGCCTTCGGCCAGACCGCGCGGCAAGAGCCCCAGCGCGGCCCGCAGGCGTTCGATCCGCATTGACAAGTCCTTGGGCCGGGGCAACGACAATTCGACGTCCGCCTGCTTTGCCGGCTGGATGACACCGGGGTCGAGCCCCGCCGCCCGGGCGACGGCCACGCCGAACTCGTACCGGGAGACGCGCTCCGGACCGGCGATGTGAAGTAGACGGGCAGCCGGGGTGGCCTCTCTGCCCTCCGCGCCGGACGGTGTCAGGGCGCAGCATTCGATCGCCGCCGCCGCATCCTCGATGTAGATCGGCGTGCGGTACTCATCGGTGAAGAGCCGCAGCACCTCGCCGGCCCGAAGCTTGTGCACCACCTGCTCGCTGGCGGAGCGGTGGCCGCTCGGGCTTCGGCCGTACACCAGGGCGGTGCGGATCACCCAGGCATCCGACGCCAATCCCAGCACGGCCTGCTCGGCGTCGAGCTTGGTCTGGCCGTAGACATGCAGGGGGTTGGGGGCGTCCTCTTCGGCGTACAGCGACGCCTCGCCGTCGAAGACCTGGTCCGTGGAGAGAAAGACAAAGCGGCCGCCGCGATCGGCGGTGAGACGCGCCAGCTCGATTGTCGCCTGCGTGTTGCAGCGCTGGGCCAGGTCCGGCTCGTGCTGGCAGGGGCCGAGGTCCGGCATGGCGGCGCAGTGCACGACCACTTCTGGCCTGGCCGATTCGAAGACTGACCTCACGCTTACCGGGTCGGCAAGCTCAAGCTGAATCGGCTCTACGCCGTGTAGCGCCGCCAGGCGCTCCGGCTGGGCGCGATGCGTGCCGACCACCTCGTGTCCGGCGGCGAGCAGTCTCTTGGCGACCCAGAAGCCGACGAAACCACTGGCGCCGGTGACGAGTATGCCCATGGGTGCTTCCTCTCCGCGTCGGCGGCGGGCTGCGGCTTAGTCCAGGATTGCCGGCTGAACGATGCCGCGCACTTCCCCGAGTTCGATACGCGGCCGGCCCTCGCCGCCGCAGTGGCCCCGCATGATGACCTCATCGCCGTCGGCAAGGAACTTCCGCTCTTCGCCGGTGGGCAGCTTCAGCGGTTCGGTGCCGCGCCAGGTGATTTCCAACATGGAGCCGCGACTGTCGGGGGTGGTGCCCGAGACCGTCCCCGAGCCGCAGAGGTCGCCGGCCCGGATCGGGCAGCCCGTGGCGGCGTGGTGGGTGAGCTGCTGGCAGATGTTCCAATACATCAGCTCAAAGCTGTTGCGGCAGATGGGCATGGGCTCGAGGCCCTCGGCGCGCATCTTGGCGGAGCTGAGCAGCACCTCCAGCCGCAGATCCAGCCCCCACTCCCAGGCGCCGTCGAGATAGGGCAGGACCGGCGGATCGTCCTCGCGGCGCGGGGTGCGCACACGGTAGGGCTCCAAGGCGGCGAGCGGCGTCACCCACACACCGATCGAGGTGGCGAAGTTCTTGGCCAGGAAGGGGCCGAGGGGCACGTACTCCCACTTCTGGATGTCGCGGGCGGACCAGTCGTTGAGCAGGACCAGGCCGAAGATGTGGTCGGCGGCTTCGTCGATGGGAAGGCGCTCGCCCATCTCGTTGGCTTCGCCGGTGAAGAAGCCGACCTCGAGTTCGAAGTCGAGCAGGCGACAGGGTTCGAAGATCGGGGCGTCGGCGTCGTCCGCCTTGGTCTGGCCGCAGGGGCGGATGATGGGATGCTCGCTGGGCACGATGGAGCTGGCCCGGCCGTGGTAGCCCACGGGGATGTGCTTCCAGTTGGGCAAGAGTGGATTGCTGGCGTCGCGGAACATGGAGCCGACGTTGGAGGCGTGCTCGCGGGAGGCGTAGAAGTCGGTGTAGTCGCCGATGTCGACGGGCAGATAGAGATCCGCTTCTTCCATGGGCACGAAGACCCGCCGGCGCAGCTCCTCGTGGTCGCGCAGCTTGGCCGCCATGGTGCCGTCGGCGCGAAGGATATCGCTGATTCGGGCCCTGGCCTCGTCCCAGGCGTCCTTGCCGTACCACAGAAGTTCGTTAAGGCAGTGGTAGTCGAAGATGTTGTCCGAGTCGAAACAGGTGCCGGCGAAGAAATCCTCGTCGTGCAGCATGGCGAGGTCGAGCACCTGGTCGCCGATCCCCACGCCGATGACGGGCGGCTCGGCGTGGTGATCGGGCAATTCCGACCGCCGGCTGAACACGCAATAGGGCAGATGCTGCACGGGGAAGCCGCACTCGGGGTCGTTGGCGGTTTCCACCCAACTCTTCAGTTTCGGATCCGTGGTCGACATGGGGCCTCGCTCCTGCCTGCTCTGGTGAGTCTCGTTCCTCTTCATCCTAACGCGCAGGGGCCGCGGCGGAGCCGGCCAAGCCCGATCGCCTCTACAGCAATCCCAGCGCCCGCAGCTCCTCGATTGGCTCGACAAACGAGCAACTGCCGAATGACAGGCAGCGGCCGGCCCGACCTTGCTCAATTTGCTCTGCCTGCAGGCGCAGACCGCCGTAGGCAATGCTGTCTTCCTCGATTTCGAAGGCGTCCAGGTTGCGTTCCACCAGCAGGGCTCGCAGTGCCTCATCGCCCAAGTCCCCGGCCAGCAACCCCGCCAGGAAGACGTTGAGAAAGCCGAACACCTCAGCGCCGACGGCCCTGTCGTGGTGTCGCAGCGGCTGATGCAGCCCCGCCGTCGCCTTGAAGGGCACCTCGGCCTGGGCGCAGATGCGGAGAAAGCTCGCCACCTGCTCCGGGGAGGGGACGAGGTCCGGCGTCACCCCGCCCGTGCGGATCTTGGCCCCTGCGGCGGTCCCGGAGATCGCAGTTGCGAAGCCGCGGATGTCGCCGGTGAGGGGAAACTCGAAGAAGGGCGTGATCGCTTCCGGCAGGACGTTGAGAACCGCATCGACGTCGCTGGGCTTGCCGATCTTGATCTCGATGGCGTCGACGAACAGCCGCCCCTCCTGCCGCTCCATGAGGTCGAAGATCGACTCCACCTGGGGCTTGAAGTCCTCGAGCCGGCACAACGCGGCGAGGAGCCAGGCCTCGGGGAAGTACGGGCCGCCTTCCGCCTCCGCCCCGTTCTGCTGGTTTTCCTCGTCCGTCGGCGCCTCGGCCTGTTCGAGCTGTCCCAGGAAGGGAGCCGCCGCCGCCTCGAATTCCTGGAAGCGACTCACCGGGCAGATGAATCGCGACAGCATCCAGGCGAAGTCGCCCTGGGCGTAGGCGGCGAAATTCTCCACGGCCGGCCGCATCTCGAGCTGTGCCGGCGGAAACAGGCCGGCGTAGTCGACGATGCCCTCCATGAGTGCGCGAACTGAGTGCATGCGGTCCTCCTCGGGGTTGGCTGGGAGACACGGTATGGCCTCGTCGGCTGCGAATCCATCCGCCCACCGCTTTGACGGCGCAATCGAACGCGTAAGGGACTCGCGCGCGGGAGGTTAGGCGTGGTGAATCCGTGGCTCCCGGGCTCCCCTACGGGCCGGCCCGCCGATATGATCGAGCTCATGTCAAAGAGAGTGAGCAGACGAAACATGTTGCGCCTGAGCGGGGTCGCCCTCGCCGGCGGCGCTGTCACCGGTCCCACCCTGGCCCAGGACACCCCCCCCGCCGCCCCCGCCTTGGTGGGATCCCGCCGACCCCGCAACGTCATCCTGATGATCTCCGATGGCATGAGCATGGGGGTGCCCGGCATGGCCGAGATGCTGTCGCAGCCGACGCGGCGCCGCGGCACCGTCTGGACGCGCCTGTTGCGCGACCGGACGGCGGCGCAGGGACTCAGCGCCACGGCCTCGCTCAGCTCGCCGGTGACGGATTCGTCAGCGGCGTCGAGCGCCTGGGGCAGCGGTCAGCGCGTGGCCAACGGTGCGGTCAACACCTATCCCGACGGCACGCGACTAACCCCGATCGCCGTCATGGCCAAGGCCAGGGGCATGCGCACCGGCCTGATCACCACCGACCACATCTGCGGCGGCACGCCCAGCGGTTTTGCCGCCTGCCAGCCCAGCCGGGGCATGCGCGACGAGATCGCCCTGGACTATCTGGACCGCGTCGACGTGCTGCTCGGCGGCGGCAGGAACAGCTTCCTTGACCGCCATCGCACGGACAAGGTCGATCTGATCGAACGCTACAAGTCCCGGGGCTACGCCTATCACGATCGGCGGGGAGCGGCGGCAGTACCTCCGGGGGTTGAGAAGCTGCTCGGCCTCTACGCCGGCGATGTGCTGCCCTTCAGCATCGATCAACTGCAGGACGAGCAGCAACGGCGGGATGTGCCCACGCTGGCGGAGATGACGGGGCTCGGCTTGCGTTCTCTCAATGAGTCGCCGCAGGGTTTCTTCCTGATGATCGAAGGCGCCCGGATTGACCATGCTGCCCACGCCAACGACGCCGCCGCCATGCTGCACGAGCAACTCGCCTTCGATGACGCCCTGGCCGTGGCGCTGCAGTACACGCAGGAGCGCCGCGACACCCTGCTGGTCATTACCTCGGATCACGGCAACTCGAACCCCGGGCTCAACGGCATGGGCTCACGCTACAAGAGTTCCGGCGAGTGTTTCGCCCGCCTGGCCGGCTTTCAGGCGTCTTTCCCGGCGGTCATGCAGGCGCTGGCGCGGGAGAAGAAGGCCGGCGCTGACAGCGCCGCCGCAGCTCGGCAGACGATCCAGGCGATGCTGGGGCTCGGGCTCAGCGACGCCGAGGCCGCCGTGGTGGGACAGGCCGTGCTCGAAAACGACCTGCCCGAAGAGCTTGCCCATCACCATCGCAACAAGGTCGGGGTGCTGGGGCAGGTGATCGGCAACTACATCGGGGTGGGCTGGACTAGCGTCAGCCACACCGCCGACCACGTGCTCCTCTCCGCGGTGGGTCCGGGCAGCGGCGACTTCGCCTGCCTGCAACACCACACGGAGGTGCACGAGCGCTTCGCCGACCTGCTCAAGCTCGAGTCGAAGAACCCGGCCTACGACGACGCCGCGGCGTAACCAGCGCGCAGTCACAGAGCAGACCCAACTCAGGCGAAGCGGAGTCTCCTCTGAACGAGCCGCGACTGTAAGGGAGCGGTACCTGCGGCCACCCAGTGGTAAGTTGTCCCTGGCGGCCAGCCACGACCATCTCGGGCGTGAATCCGTCTGCCGGTTCGGCGAAACCGCTTCCTTACGGGCGCGGCTCGTCAGAGTGACAACACCCGCTCACGGGCGCGACTTGTCAGAGTGGCCACAGCCGCCATTTCGGAGATGGGAACGCTCCATATGGGAGCACTCATTCGCTGTCGTCGTCTGGGATGAGTTCGAGAGAGGCGGAGTTGATGCAGTGGCGCAGGCCGGTGGGGGCGGGACCGTCGTTGAAGACGTGCCCCAGGTGGCCGCCACACTTGCTGCACATGAGTTCGATTCGTCGCATGCCCAGGGTGTTGTCCTCCGCGGTGACGATGGCGCCCTCCGTCGCTTCGTAGAAGCTGGGCCAGCCGCAGCCGGAGTCGAACTTGGTCTCGGAGGTGTAGAGCACCTGCCCGCAGCCGGCGCAGACGTAGGTGCCCTCGGTCTTGGTGTCCCAGTACTTGCCGGTGAAGGCTCGCTCGGTGCCCTTCTGTCGCAGGATGCGGAACTGCTCGGAGGACAGCTCCTCGCGCCACTGGGCGTCACTCTTGGCGACTTCGAACTCCGCTGACTCGCTCACGACGGGCTCCTCGTTCTCTGCAACCATGGAAGGCTGAATCGGCAGGCTGGACTCCGGCTTCGCGGTGGTTTCCTTGGCGCAACCGGGGGCAAAAACCACGATGGCTGTTAGGAGTGCGGCAGCGAGACTGACGTTGGTGGGGCTGGGCATACGGTGATTCTCCTGGCCATCGTAGGCCGTGTAGTTCACCGTTTGGAAGCGCTGTTTATTCCCGGCGCGCTCGTCGCGCCGACCCTCCGCTTCGCTTCGGGGCTAAACGGGAGCTATTCGCCCTCGTCTTCAACGACCGGCACGCGGAAGTCGGCCGCCCGCTCTTCGAGCACTCTGCGGAGCCATTGGTCCGGATAGCCCAGATCCTCCGCCTTGCCCGGCTGGCGCTGGATGTAGCCATCGTTGTATTTGCGGATGAGGTATTCGCCCAGGTCGCGCCAACGATCGACGATCAGGTTGGCATGGGAGACGCAGTAGTCCGTGAGGTAGCGCTGCATGAGTGCCGGGTCTTCGTCGTAGAGACGCAGGGCGGTCGCCTCGACGGCCGGCTGCAAGGCGAGGAAGGTTCCCTCGATCTCCCGCTGCACCGCCAGGATGTCTTCGCTCATCGGTTGGTAGCGCAGGTTGGCGTAGTTGGCGACGAAGTTGAACACCCACCAGGCGGAGTCCCAACTGAAGACGCCGAGTTCTCCGACCGCCAGCGACGGCGGCACTTCATCCACGCCGCAGTAGAAGGGCATGTAGCAGGTGAAGGCGGTGTCATCGAGACCATACCAGTACACCCCGCCGATCGGATCCGGCAGGTGCCCGCGTGCCTGCGAGACGAAGGAGTAGCCGGTCTGCTGCGTGGAGATCGGCCTTTCCCAGGCGTACTCGACCTCATCCACGGTCCAGTGCAGTGGCCGCCAGCGATTGGGCGTGCCGTAGGGACCGGCGTCGAGGCCCTGCGTCATGTCGAACTCGGTGCCCTCGAAGTGATCGCGCATGAGGGCGAACACATCTTCGACGCTCAGCTTCTCATCCGGCTCGATCCAGAGCGGATAAGGCTCCGCGCCCGGCACCGCCCGAAAGTAATCCGACGACAGGTTCAGCGACGGCGCCGCCCGACGATACAAGCTCCAGACCCGCCCATCCGCCCAGCGCTGACTCTTGGGCGTCGGGGGGGTTGTAGGCATCGCAGTAGGAAAAGGGCTCGCCACTCGCCGGATCGTAGTACCCCTGCTCAATCGCGAAGTCGATGACGTTCGGCGAGTAGAGGCAGTTCTCCGGATCGTCGAGGGGAAACTCGCGGATCCGCGCCTGGTTGGCGTGGCCGGAGATGCAGCCATCCGGCACGCGCAGGGCGACCCAGTGCGCGCCGCTGCCGCCCGGACCGGGACCGATCATCTCCAGGAGCCAGGCTTCCTCGGTGTCAGCAATGGAGAACGTCTCACCGCTGGAGGAGTAGCCGTGCTCGTCAACGAGGGCGGCCATGACCTCGATCGCCTCGCGAGCGGTCCTGGCGCGCTGCAGCGCCAGGTCCATCAGGTGCCAGTAGCTCAGTGTGCCCTCGGGGTTGGTTAGCTCCGGGCGGCCGCCGAACGTCGTTTCGCCGATGGCGACTTGATGCTCGTTCATCAGGCCGTAGACGGCGTAGGTGTGCGGCACCTGCGGCACCTCGACACCGCCCCACAGCGTCACCACCGAGCCCGGCTCGTGATCGCCGCCGGGCGTGCGCCGCAGGTGCGGGTGGAACTCGCCATCGCAGGTGTAGGTGATAAAGACGGATCCGTCAGCGGCAGCGCCCTTCGTCACCAGGAGGTTGGTGCAGGCCAGGGATTGGGCAGCCGCCGCCAGCGCCGCGACTACGGTGAATCCTCGCAGAAACAACGAACACAGCACGATGGCAACTCCTTTCTGCGACCTGCGGCTCGCGACGCCTCAGCGTCGTGGTCTAAGGCGATCACGGCGACCATCCTAACTCACTCGAGGCGGCCGGATCGCCTCCCACATTGTGGGGGCTGGGATACCCCCCAATGGGCCGTATGGGCTCCAATTCTAGGACGATTCGCTGAATTCGACCCACATTGAGCTTGCCCCCCCCCCCCCAGACTCTGGAGTACGTTATCGCCAACAACTCGTGAACGGTTCGCGTCAGCACTTCGTGCCAGCGCGACAGCAGCCTCTCCGTGAACCCGAGGGGGAGAGGGATGAGAGCGATCAGGGCCCGATCGTTTGGCTGTCACTGCGCGCAGTCGCCTGACGTCGGCCGTTCGATCCAAGACAGACCTTGATGAAACAAAGGACTACGATCATGCGAACAGCTCTTTGCAGCTCCGTCCTTGCCGCGACCAGCATGCTGGTGTTGGCAGGCGGCGCCACAGCCCAGGCTCTTCATCCGGTGGATACGATGTTGACCATTCTGATGGACACTTCGGACAGCACCATCCTCTACAACTGCAGTGGCCAAACCTACTTCGCCCACATGAGAGACGGCCTGCTTGATGTGCTCGACGATGTGGACATCATTCCGCGCGACGGGCGCCTCGTTCTTGGCATTTACTACTATGGCACGACGCAGACCGAGGATCCACTGTGCGATCGTCGGATTAAGGTCGTCGTGGCCCCCCCAGCGCATCACCTCGGAGGCGGATGTTCAGGCCATGGAGACCGCCGTCTTGGCGAACGGTGCTATGGCGGGCTGGACGGCGCTCGCGGATGCCATGGACTGCACGGGCGACGACATCGCCTTATTCAAGCCCACCTGGAATCCGCCGCGCACCGTCCTGCTCGTCGTGGCTGAGGGTAAGGAAAACACCGGTTCCAACGTCCCCGCCGTGCGCGACGATCTGCTCGACGACACGGGCCTGGGCCCGATCGTGGACGAGATCCTGGTCCTTGGCCTTGAGGGCAACATCGCCGGCAGCCCCGGCGACCCCGACTACCCGGGGACCCCCGAGGAGTACATTCGGGGCAACATCGTTGGCCCGGAGCTCTTCGGCCAGGTGCCGTACCTGATCGGCGAGACGCTTGACTCGGTGGCGAGCTTCTACGCCCTCTGCGATGACGCCTGCCCGGAGGATCCAGAGGTACTGGAGGACTTCTCGCCCCGCTTGCAGTACATCACCCGGTTGGCCGTGCACCGCTGCTCGTACGACGTCCACGGATTCATGGATGGCGGTACCCACTACGGTGACGGCAAGCTCGACCAGTCCGACCTCGGAGCCCTTCTTGCAGCGTACGACACGCGTCCGGGGGACCCTCTCTGGAATCCGTACGCGGATCTTGATCGCAACTTGCACGTGTTCCAGCCTGATCTCGGCATCCTGCTTGCCGAATTCGGTTGCGGCACGCAGTATGCACCTTGACCTGCATCACCCGTGCGGGCCTTACCGCCCGCTCGGGTCTTTGAGGACGGCATCTCATGGACGACAGCACCGCGAGTTCACGAACGCGAGCCTTCAGCCTTATCGAGCTCCTGGTCGTCATCGCTATCATTGGCCTGCTGATTGCGCTATTCGTCCCCACACTCGCCCGGGTGCGCGAACGCGGGAGGGATACCGTTTGCCTGAGCAATCACCGGCAGTTCGGGATCGCATTTGGTGCCTACGCCGCCGACTTTGATTCCTTCCCGATCAGTGATTACACGACCTACATTGGCGTGCTCAACTGCTGGGGAGGAGTCGATTGGTACCTCGATGATGCTGGAGAGCCCCAGTGGATCGACCCGAAGCGTCCTCTGAACCCATATGTTGGCGCACAGCGCGAGCATGCGTTCCGCCTCGATGTCTTCCAATGCCCCCGCGATGATGGCATGCGCCACTACAACACGGATGAGATAGTGGACTGGCAGACTGATTTTGGGTTGCAGACAATTGACCGGGAGGGCCCGCACAGCATCTACTCCGTCCTCGGCAACAGCTACGGCGCCAACGGCTGGATGTACTGCACACCCGGATCCGACAATGGGATTGGCCAGTATCCAGACCTCCCAAACTTCCGAACTGATCTCGGCCCCGACGATGTGGAGTGCATCCCGAGTCGGTTCGTGATGGTCTGTGACCTGGGACCTAACTGGCCTGGCCGATATCCCGTCGAACGTCGGCAGTTCACGAACATCGTCTACGGTTGGTGGCACGGATACGAGATTGGCAACATGACGTTCCTCGACGGATCGGCACGCGCAGAGAAGATGGGTGATGTCACCACACAAACGTATACGTTCTATATGGCGCCGGATCGGCATGGGCCGATGAGCTTCAGGACGTTCGATCGGTACTGAACCCGCGCCCTCAGTCTCGGCCAACCAGTTCCATGGTGCGCTTGGGATTGATGAGCTTGAGGGGCTCGGCGTCGTCCGAGTCGTCGCTGGCCTTGACGATCAAGGCGATGACCTCTTCGGGCGTGAGGTCGGGCTTGGCCGCCAGCACCTTTGCCGCCAGGTTGACGACGTTGGGCGAGGACATGGAGGTGCCCGACATCTTCATGCGCTCGCCGCCGGGCAGGTAGCTGTCGACCTCGAAGCCGTTGGCGTAGACATCGACGGTGCCGCCGAAGCTGGTGAAGCCGGTGGGGTCGCCCGCCTGATCGACGGCCCCGACGACCAGCAGGTTGGGCAGGTCGAAGCCGGAGGGGATCATCTCGTCGAACTCCACATCGTTGTCGGAGTTGCCGGCGGAGGTGACAAAGAGAATCTCCGGGGCGGAGGCCATGGCCTCGTAGAGCCCATCGCGCTGGACCTTGAAGATCCGCCGGGCCATCTCGGCCCGCTCTTCCGCGGTCTCGCCAACGCCGTTCGCTTCCAGGGCGCCTTCGATGCTGGAGCGGTTGCCGCCCCAGCTCATGTTGACCACGCGGACGCCGGCGTCCTTGTAGTACTGGATCGCCCCGTAGGCAGCGCCGGCTTGCGCGTAGGAGTCGGCCAGGGTGGGAATCTCGGGACGCATCTTGTAGCCGAAGGTCAGGCGGGAGACGAGGATGCGGATGTAGGGGTTGCCGCGGGCGGCGATACCGCTGACGTGGGTGCCGTGCGAGAAGTTGCCGAAGAGGCCAAAGTCCTCGATGAAGGGTTCCACCTCGTCCGGGTCGAGTTCGGAGATCATCTTGCGGACGGCGGCGGCTTCCGGGCTGTTGACGGCAGCTTGCAGGTCGGTGAAGCCTTTCATGTTCTGGGTGACGGTTGCCAGGTCGTTGTGGAGATCATTGACCGGGTGGAGGTAGCCGAAGACGGGCTGGCTCTTGATGTCGTAGGTGATGCCGTGCACATCGTCGACGTAGCCGTTGCCGTCGCTGTCGGTGCCGTCGTAGCGTTCGTTCACGTTGCGCCAGAGTTGGTGCGGGAAGAGCATGACATCCACGCCGGAGTCCCAGATGGCGACGACGACGGGCTGGTAGTCTTCGTCGGCTTCCAGCGTCACTTCGCGTGCTTCCCAGATGTCCTGCTTATCGACGCGCCGGCTTTCGATGATGCCGTTGTAGACGGCGATGAGTTCTTCCTTGAGGGGGATCTGCGACTCGAGGGCGTAGTGCAGCGAGACGACACCCTGGGCGAGATCGAGGCTGAGTTCGCCGCCCGTCATCTCCACGGTCGGGTCCATTTGGGCGGAGACGATGCCCAGGATGAGGTTTTCGCCGAAGATCTGGGCCCGGCCGGCCGCCGCTTCGATGTCATCGCCGACGACATCCCAGGGCAGGCGCTCGAGTCGCGCCTGCAACTGGCGCTGGAAGGCCTGGCGATAGCGCCCCTCGTCGTCACCGGCCCGGCGGCGAGCGGCGATCATCGACTCGGTGACCTGACCGGTCATGAGCTTGGCGGACTGCTTGTCCTCCAAGTCGCGAATGAGGGCGACATACTCGAGCGCCTGGTCGTACTCCTCCTGCATCATGACGATCGCCAGGAGCGTGCCATAGTGGCCCTTGAGCGTGGTGGCGTCGTTGATGGCGTACTTCTCGAGGTTGCTGAGGAGATCCGCCTCCACCTGGCTCATGAGGGCCGCCATGCCCGCCTCATTCGTGAGCAGTTCCGAGACCTTGCCTTCGATCTGGTAGGTGTGCCGGGGCAGGTCATCAAGCGTTTCGACGGGGATCTTGTCCTGGGCCAAGACCGACTGGGGAGCGGAGAGGCCCGCGAGGGAGACGGCAAGGCAGGAGACAAGCACAGCGAGAGGCGACTTCATTCCTCAATCCTCCAGGGTTCAGGGCAAGCGGGCGCTGAGGCCCAGGCTCAACATCACCGATCTGTCCCCATACTACCAGCAGAACGCCGGCCGGATGCTGCCCCGGAAGGCACAGAACCGGCCCTCACGCCCCCCCCAGATCGCCCCCGCGAGCCTATAGTTGGGGCGTTCCGCTCCCCGAAAGGAGCGGTATCCTGTAGAGAGAGCAGCCCGGCAGAGGCGTCGGGTTCGGATCGACAGAGAAGAGTTGAGGTTCCCCCATGAACGTTCGTTGCCTGTGTGTCACTACCCTGATCGGATTCGGACTGAGCGGCCTTGCGGCTCAAACGGCCGCCTGCTTGCAGCCGTCCTCAGCGGGAGGGCACCCCGCCGCGGCCGGGGCTCGTCCCAGCGCTGCCGCCTCCTGGCGGGAAGCCGAAGCGGAGACGCTGTCACACCAGGTGCAGCTCACCTTCGCCGACCAGTTCTACAAAGCAGGCGAGGCCTACCTGTCGCCCCAGGGCGATCGCATCATGTTCCAAGCGATCGAGCCACCCACGACGGAGGTGGAACCGCCCGAGATCTTCGAGATGTACATCGCCGACATCCTTCGCGACGGCGAGGGGTACATCTCGGGCATCGAGAACGTTCGCCAGCTCAGCCCCAAGGGCTCTTCCAACACCTGCGCCTGGTTCAATCCGGACGATCGAAACATCGTCTACTTCGCCTCGACGGTCACGCCGATCGAGGTGCCGGAGGACGCCGGCTACGACGAGAAGACCAAGCGGTACGTCTGGGCCAAGCCCGGCGAGATGCGCCTCTTCAAGTGCGACCTGAGCAAGCGGCACGGCACGAAGGGATCGCTGACGCTGCTCGCCGGTGACGACACCGCCTACCAGGCTGAGGGCAGCCTCAGCGTGGACCGGCGGCACTTCCTGTATTGCTCGCTGGAGTCCGGCGAGGGCGACCTCTACGTGAAGGATCTCCAGACCGGCAAGATCACCTGCGTCGTCGCCGCTTCCGGCTACGACGGCGGCCCCTTCTTCTCCCCGGACGGCAAGCGCATCTGCTATCGCTCGGATCGGTACTCCAACAGCCTGCTGCAGATCTTCGTCGCCGACCTGAAGTTCGACGATGACGGGGCGATCGTGGGCATCGAGCGCGAGTACCAACTCACCGACAACTCGGCGGTGAACTTCGGCCCCTACTTCCACCCCGAGGGGCGGCACATCATCTACGCCAGTAGCGAAGTGGGCATGGGGAATTTCGAGGTCTTCGTCATCGACGCCGACCCGGGAGATCTGCCCGGCTCGCCGGGACCGATCAAGTACGGCACCCACAAGCGGCGCCTCACCTTCTCGGACCGCGCCGACCTGCTGCCGACCATGGCCGCCAGCGACACCACCGTGGTCTGGACCAGCCAGCGCGGCCCGGGCGGGAAGAGCCAGATCTGGGCCGGTGAACTGGTGCTGAATCTGGACGCCATCCCCACGCGAGGCGGCGGCCGGCCCGGCGGCGGGCATCCCGGTTCGAGCGGTGGGGAAGGTGGTCATCCTGGGGGGGCGCCCTGCCTCGGGTGGGCACCCCGGCGGGCAGCCTCGCGGCTAGAGCGTTTTGCACTCGCTTGTAGCGTCCGTGATCCACTGCCGTGGGGTGGGGCGGGCGTCCCGCCCGCCGACGTCGGTGTCGAAACGGTGTTTCCGGCGGGCGAGACGCCCGCCCCACCGCCTCGAATCCAGGCACGCCGCTACGAATGAACACAAAACGCTCTAGGCCGCACTTACTCAGGTTGAGCGTGGTCCAAAGACGAGCGAGCCGACGCGGATCATCGTGGCCCCTTCCGCGACCGCCACGCCATAGGAACCGCTCATGCCCATGGAGAGCTGTGTCATGGGCGCGGTCGGCAGGGCCAGTTCGCGCCCGAGGTCGAGCCACTGTTTCACCCGGCGAAAGTAGGGCCGCATTGCCTCCGGATCAGCCAGGGGTGGCCCCATCGTCATCAGGCCGTCGAGGCGCAGGTGCGGCAGCGCCGCGATGTCGCGGAGCAGCTCCTTGAGGAAGGCGTCGAAGGGCGCGTGGGCCTCGGGATGAATCCCGGCCTTGCTCGCCTCGCCGGCGACGTTGATCTCCAGCAGGATGGGCAGGACCTTCTTGCCGGCCCGCTGGACGCGATTGCTGAGATCCTGGGCCGACTTGAGCGAATCGACGGTCTGCACGCTGTCGAAGAGCGGCAGGGCCTGGTTGATCTTGTTCTTCTGCAGGTGGCCGATCAGGTGCCAGCGCCCACGCCGGGCGTCCTCGCCGAGGTCGGCGATGAGGGTGGCGGCTTCCTGGACGTAGTTGTGCCCGAAGTCGGTGGCGCCGGCGTCGAGGGCCTGTCGCACCTCGTCGGCGGTGCGCCTCTTGGCGGCGAGGATGATCGTCACCTCGGGAGGCACGGCGGCCCGCAGTCGCTGGAATCGCTCGGCAATGCTGCTCATCGGTGCTGCTGCTTTCCTTCTGGCGGAGCGCCGATCCTACTCGCTGGTCGCGCCGGGCGTCCACCGAGGCAGGCCGCGACGTACAATGCCAGCTGTCGCTGTCGAACCACGGTCCTTCTTTCGGGAGAGGTACGATGTCGGGATCCGCGCTTTTCGTCTGGGGAGGCTGGGAGGGGCACGAACCGAGGCAGTGCGTGGAACGAATCGCGCCGCTCATCGAGGAGGCGGGGCTGGCGGTGACGGTGCGCGACACGCTTGCTGCCTTCGACGACGCCGAGGCGCTGGGCCGGTACAGCGTCATCGTGCCCTGCTGGACCATGGGCGAACTCAGCCCCGAGCAGGAGCAGAACCTGACGCAGGCGGTGGCCGGCGGCGTGGGGCTGGCAGGCTGGCACGGCGGGCTGGGCGACGCCTTCCGGGCCAACACGGAGTACCAGTTCGCGGTGGGCGGCCAGTTCGTGGCGCACCCGGGCAACATCATCGACTACACGGTCGAGATCGCCCAACCGGACCATCCCATCACGCGGGGCCTCAGCGATTTCTCGGTCAAGACCGAGCAGTACTACCTGCACGTCGATCCAACCCTGAACGTGCTGGCGACCACGAGGTTCGGCGGCGAGCACGCGCCCTGGGTCGAGGGCTGCCTCATGCCCGTCGCCTGGACCAAGAGCTACGGCCAGGGCCGCGTCTTCTACTGCTCGATCGGGCACGTCGCGGCGGACCTCGAGACGCCGGAGGTCAAGGAGATGATTCGACGCGGCATCCTCTGGGCGGGGAATGACAAGTGACGAACGCCCTATGACTCGGGACTCAGCATGACACACGCTCAACCAACAAACGTCGGCATCGTCGGCTGCGGCGCGATCAGCGGTATCTACTGCGAGAACCTCAACGCCTTCCAAGGCGTGCGACTCGTCGCCTGCGCCGACTTGGACGAAGAGAAAGCTCACACGCAGGCGGAGGCGTTCGGTATCCCGCGCGTGCTGAGCACCGACGCCCTCCTGCGCGATCCGGAAGTGGACCTTGTCTTGAACTTGACGGTCCCCGCCGCCCACGCGGAGATCGCCCTGGGCGCGGTGCGGGCGGGCAAGCACATCTACAACGAGAAACCGCTGACCATCAAGCTGCGCGAGGCGGAGCAGTTGCTCGCGGAGGCGGCGGAGCGCGGCGTGCGGGTAGGGGCGGCGCCGGATACGTTCCTGGGCGCGGGCTTGCAGACCTGCCGCCAACTGGTGGACGACGGCGTCCTGGGCGAGGTCGTAGGCGGGTCCGCCTTCATGGTTTGCCCGGGCCACGAGAGCTGGCATCCCGATCCGGAGTTCTACTACAAGACCGGCGGCGGGCCGCTCTTCGACATGGGCCCCTACTACCTCACCGCCCTCGTCATGTTGCTCGGACCCGTGCGACGGGTGACCGGCTCGACCCGGCGCAGCTTCCCCACCCGCACCATCACCAGCGCCGCCAAGCACGGCGATCTGATCGCGGTCGAGGTGCCCACCCACATCTCCGCCTTGCTCGATTTCACCTCCGGCCCGATGATTAACCTCACCATGAGCTTCGACGTGCAGGCGGCCCGACTGCCGCTGTTGGAGCTGTACGGCAGCCGCACCTCCTTGAGCCTGCCCGACCCGAACACGTTTCACGGTCCGGTGGAGCTGTACAGCCCGGAGACGCGCGCCTGGGAGCCCGTCGACCTTCTGGACGGTTTTGCCGAGAACAGCCGGGGCTTGGGCGTTGCCGACCTGGCGGCGGGGATTCACGAGGAACGCCCCCACCGCGCCGCCGGTGATCTGGCCCTGCACGTGCTCGAGATCATGCACGCCGTGCACGAGGCGTCGAGCTCGGAGCGGCACGTGCGTCTGGGCACGACCTGCGAACGGCCGCAGGCCCTGGATCCCGACTGGCGGCCCTGAGCAGTCCGCTTATTCAATCCAGGCGGGCCAGTCGGGGTCGGATTCGATGCGGGCTTGGATGGCCTGGGTGTAGCGGTACTGGGCATAGGTGAAGACGCCGGTGTCGGTGCAGGCCTTGAGCCAGGCGGCGCCCTGCCTGCGGTCGCCATCGGCGTAGGCGCGCATGGCGGCGACAAAGCTCAACTCGCAGCGCCGGCCGGGGTGCTGACCCGCCGTCGCCACCATCTCCATGGCCCCGATCTCGCCCGCCAGGAAGGCCAGGGCGGTCTGCATCTCCTCGCGCAGAGCCGGAGCAGGGCTCGGCTTGTCCGCCGGCTCGCGGGAGGCCTCGATCTCGCGCCGAAGTGCCGTTCGTCCCCCCACCAGCTCGAGCACAGCCCCGGCGAGGACGAACCCGGTGCCGTCGCTGGGCAACTCGCGCTGCATGCAGTCAAGGCAGGTCTGGCGGGCGCCGGCGAGATCGCCTGCCTCGGCGAGGAGCAGAGCCCGATGCACGACCTGCGGGAAGAAGGAGGGATACAGCTCGCAGGAGCGCTCCGTTTCGCGCACCGCCTCGTCTACTCGGCCCAGGGCATGCAGGGCCACGGCCCGATGGTGCACGAAGGCGGGATGCTCTTCCTCGGCCCCGGCGCGATCCGCGGCGATCGCCTCCGCGAGGACCTCCGCCGCTTCCTCGAAGCGATTGTCAGAAAGCAACCAGGCTCCGCGGCGCACCAGCAGGCCCGGGCGCGGTTCGCCGGCCAGTTCGATGGCTCGCTCCAGATCGCGGCCCGCCTCCGCCATCCACTCTTTGGCCTGCTGCTCCAGCGTCGGCGTGCGGCGGGCGTGGCCGGCGGCGTACATGCGACCGACGGCGTGGGCCGCGTGGGCCCGGGGCGATACCGGCCAGAAGGTCACCCAGGCCTCGTAGTCGTCGAACATGGGTTGCAGCAACTCCGCCTCGGCGTCCACGAGCACCCGCGCCGCCCGATCAAACGCCCGCGCTTCGATCGCCGGGGTGAAGTCGGAGCGCAGCGCCAAGGCGTGGTCGAAGCTGTCCGTAGCGCCCGGAGCGCCGAGATCGTTGCGGCAATACCCGTGCAGAAGCCAACCCAGGGGGGGTGACGATCTCGGCCTCCTCGACTTGCCGAAGGTACCCGTGCCCGACCGGCACGTCGCCGACGCTCATGTGTGCATGGGCGCTGGCCAGCAGGATCTCCACGTTCTTGGGATCGCTCGACCGGGCTCGCTCCAGCGGCGCCAGGGCTCGCTGCGGCTCGCCCTGCAGGAGCGCGGTCAGCCCTTCGCAAAGGTGGTAGTCGGCGGAATCGATGCCCAGACGTCTGGCCCTGACCAGCAGGTCACGCGACCGATCGCTGTTGTGCTCCAGGAGAATGGCGTCGAGGGCGTCGCGAACGTGGCCCTCCCCCTTGAGTCGACGCAGATGCAGGGCCACAAGAGCGGCTGCAACGATCAGCAGAACCGCCAGCGTCGCCGCCCCCAGTGCCATCCGGTGCTTCCTGGCGAGGCGGCCGGCCCGGACGATGAGCGGCGTGCGTTTGGCGCGGATCGACTCGCCGGCGACGAAGCGACGCAAGTCCTCAGCCAGCACGGAGGCGTGCTGATACCGACGGGCGGGGTCACGAGCGGTGCACTTGAGCAGGATCGTTTCGAGATCGCGCGGGGCGGTCGGCGCTGCCTGCCGCAGGGGCTTCGGCTCGCTGGTCAGCACCGCCGCCAGCACCTGCTCGCGCGAGTCGCCGGCGACGACCGGCTGGCCCGTGATCAGTTCGTGCAGCGTCACGCCCAGGGAGTAGAGATCGCTGCGGCCATCGACCGTGGTGCTGCCGCCGCAGGCCTGCTCCGGCGCCATGTAACGGGCGGTGCCCACCACGTCGCCGGTGAGGGTGAGGGAGACCTGCGCCCCCACGCGGGCTAAACCGAAGTCGGTGATCCAGACGTGATCCTTGGCGTCGACGAGCAAATTGGAAGGTTTGATGTCGCGATGCACCACGCCGGCGTCGTGGGCATAGGCCAGGGCCTCCGCCACCTGCCGGCCCCAGTCGGCCACGCGCCGGCAGAAGCGCTCGCTGGGCGGCTCTCCCGCTTCTTCCGTCTCCGCTCGCGCCTCGGTGAGGGATTGACCGTCGATGAACTGCATGGCGTAGAAGCGGATGCCCTCTTCCTCGCCCACCGCGTAGACGGGGACGATGTTGCTGTGGTGCAGCCGCCCCGCCGTCGCCGCCTCCCGGAGGAAGCGTTCCAGGGCGTTCTCGGTGAGCAGGGCGCTGGCGGGCAGGATCTTCAGGGCCACGCGCCGACCCAGCGATGATTGCAGCGCCTCGTAGACCACGCCCATGCCGCCTCGTCCGACTTCGCGAATGAGGCGGTACTCGCCGAGCGTGCTGCCCTCGGTCAGGGTGGTGGTGGTCAGGGCCCGGCTGGCTGCCTCGACGAAATCGAGCGTCTTGAAGACGCCGCGCAGCGCCTCGGCCAGGGCCGGGTGGGCGCGGAGAATCGCCTCCTGGTCGGGCTGCTTCCCCCCCGGCCAGCTCCTCCATGTAGTCGTCGAGCACCTGCTCCAACGACACCTCACCCGCGGCTGGGGGTGTTGTCGCGTTCGAGTCTGGAATCCGAGCAGGGTCAGATGGCATCGCCCAACAGTTCCCGAAGATGGATCAGGGCCCGGACGCACAAGCTGCGCACCGCCCTCTCCGATCGTTCCATCTTCGCCGCTGTCTGGGCCACGTTCAACTGCTGGAAGTACCGCAGTTCCAGCGCCTCACGGTGATCCGGGCTGAGTTTCTCCAAGGCCTGGGCCAGCAGCTTGCCCCGCTCCAGCTCGCGAACCGCCATGCTGGGGGTGCCGGAGGGCGCGCCGATGGCCTCGAGCAGGCCCTGCATCGAGGCGTCCCGGCGGATGTCCGCCGAGCGCATCTCGCCCCCCCGCTTCTTGGTCTGGAATGCTTTGCGGTCGGCATCGCAGATGCGATTGACCGCGATTCGCCGGAGCCAGTTGTAGAAGCTCTCCGTGCCTCGGTATTCGAACTGGTCAATGCTGCGCAGGGCGTCTAAGTAGACCTGCTGCAGGACATCCTGCGATTCGAGTCGCTGCCGCAGGCGATCCCCCAACTCGTGGCGGACCGAGTCCAGAAGCCGCTGCGTGTAGGCCTGCAAGAGCTCCGTCAGCGCTTCCTCGTCACCCAGTCGAGCTCGCTCGACCAATGCCTCCAACTTGTCGTCAGTGACGCTCTCCATGCGCTCGCTCCCTGTCCCCAGGAGTTGAAGCGTGCTCTCGCTCGGGGCGCTCCACAGAATCCGCCCAGTTTCTCACTCCGATCGCCGCCTTAGACGTGCCAAGGCTCGCGCGTGGGTCGAGTCAGCAGGCTGTTGAGCTGGGCATCGCCGATCGCCTGCTCCTGCTTCGGATCCCAGTGGATGGGCCGGCCCAGGCGAACGCACTGCTCCGACAGGTGGCTGATCGTATTGGAGCGGACGGCGTTGCCGACATCGCAGATCGCTCGCTTGCGACTCTTGATGCAGTCCAGGAAGTTGCGATCGTGCCGGGGGCTGTTGTAGAGCCGCAGATCGGTGTCGGCCAGCTTGAGGGCGGGAATCCGGGAATCGCTGGCCTCGATGCCGCCGCGATCGACGCTGATCCAGCCCTCGGAGCCGAAGAACGTCGTGCCGTGGCTCGACCAGCGCTGGCGGTACCCGCGGACGATCGGCTCGGCGACGCGATGGCACATGAAATGCATCTTGACGCCGTTGGCGTAGCGGCAATGCACGTCCCACAGGCTCACGGTGTCGAGCAGGCCTTCCGTGGGCACCTCGCCTCTGCCTTCGTAGTACACGGGGCTGGTGTCGTCGGCATCGTTGCCCCACTGGGCGATATCGAGCGGGTGCGCCCCCCCAACCGGCGATGAAGCCCAGACCGTAATCGTAGATGTGGAACGAGCCCTCGCGCCGGCAGCGATCCTCGTTGTAGGGCATGCGCTTGGACGGCCCCAGCCACAGGTCGTACTCGAACCCCTCGGGCACGGGCTGTTCGTCCGTCCGGCCGTAGCGCTCGACCGTGAAGTCGTTCCAGTCGTCGGAGACATCGGGACTCCAGACATCGATGCCCTCGAGCTCACCGATGTAGCCGTTGCGCACGAGTTCGCAGACGTGGCGGAATTGGCTGCTGGAGCGCTGCTGCGTGCCGTACTGGAAGACCCGGCCGTAGCGCTCGACTTCCTCGCGCAGTTGCTTCTCCCAGGCGAGGCAGACGCCCAGAGGCTTCTCGACGTAGACATCGAGCCCCGCCCGCACCGCGTGCAGGGCCAGGTGCACGTGCCAGTGGTCGCAACTGCAAATGACGGCGGCGTCGATGTCGTCTCGGGCCAGCACCTCGCGGAAGTCGGCGTAGGGCGTGCAGATCTTGCCGCCGCTCTTTTGGTTCACCGCCGCCGCCGTGCCCTCGCGCTTGCTGCGATAGGGATCGCAGACCGCGAGGATGCGTTGGTCGGGCAGTTGCAGGAAGCCGGCGAGCACGCCGTTGCCTCGACTGCCCACACCCAGGCCGGCCAGGTGCAGGCGGTTGCTGGGGGCGTTCTGCCCGAAGACGCTGCTGGGAACCACGGTGGGAAACGCCAGGGCGCTCGCCGCCGCGGCGCCGGTCTTCAGAAAGTCGCGTCTCGTCTTGCCAGCCATGCTCAGTTCTCCTGCTCGCGCTGTTTCGCCGCCTGCACAAAGCGTTTCTCTTCCGCCCTCAGCCGCTCGGCGTCCCACCGCCCCGGATGCACACTGACGCGATAGCGCAGTGTCATCGACTCGCGGGCCAGAAGCGTGTGCGGGCCATAACAGATGACCGCCGGCGTGAAGAACGACATCACGTCGGAGCGGATCACGTACCAGGGCGTCGGGGCGTTGAGGTTGTCCGGGTGATCGAAGATGGCGACGCCGGCCACGTTGGGGTTGGTGCCAAACATGCCGCTGTAGTCCAGGGCACTCGCCTTGGAGCGATGCCGATTCTGCTCGTTGAAAGCGATCGGGCCGGCAGCGCTCGCCGCCTGCCGCTCCTTCATGTCAAGGGCGAAGCGCAGAGATAAGCCGGCGTAGCCGCCCCAGGCCTTGCCGTCTTTCTCGTGCGGCAGGGGTGTGCGGTCGAACGTCACGTCGCTGCTCAGGGCGGTGAAGGTCGCGGTCCAGTCGATGCTGTAGCTCGCGCCGCTGTCGAGCGCGGAGACGTGCAGCTCGCGCCGCTCCACGAGGACCGGGTCGCCGCCCTTGGGGGCATAGATGAGGTTGAGGCTGATCTCCGCTTCGCCGTTGTCCGCGGTGCGGATCTTGACGTTCTTCCAGGTCGTCTCGCCGTCCGACTCGCCGGTGTTGCGGTCTTCTTCCCAGTAGTTGACGCCGTTGATGTACTTCCAACTCCACCAGAGACCGCGGTGCCAGGGATGGTCATCGGGGCTCTTGGCGGTCATGATCTCGCCGCCGGGCATGGTCAGGGGATGGAAGTGCGGCTTTTGATCCTCGGGGGCGTAGTTGAAGCGCCAGATAGTCTGGCCGTCTTTCGTCAGCGCCAGCGAGGTGTCATCCTGCTGCCAGGTGGGCCACTCCGGCCGGGGCGGGTGATCGATGCGATTGGGCGGCGCGACCTGGGGTTGCGCCCCGAGCATCAGGGAAGCAGCCACCGCCACGAGGCCGATCGCTTGAGTGTTCGCCAGACGTGCCTGCATGGAATCTCACCTCTCGTTGCCGGGTAGAAGTCCGGGAGAGCCGTCTTCGCGCACCTCATCCTACCGCACTGAGCGATGCCTCTGCCCTCACGCCGCCGCTTGATCCGGCTGGAACAGGCCGAAGAGGTTGCCCTCGGTGTCCTTCAGGTAGACCAGCCAGCCGACGTTGGGGATGGGCATCTTGGGAACCGCGATCGCCGCCCCCGCCGTGATCGCCTTGTCGTGGTAAGCGTCGACATTGTCGACTTCGATGGTGCAGACGTAGGCGATGACCGCGGTGCCGTCGATCGTGCCTTGTCGGGGATGGATTCCGCCGTCGATGCCGGGTTCCTCGGGCGGGCCGGTCTTGACCATCCAGTAGTCCGCGGGCCCCTCCCACTTCTGGATGTCCCAGCCGAAGACGCTGGTGTAGAAGCGGGCAGCCCGCTCCGGGTCCTCAGCGTGTATTTCGAAATGCACGACGCGCGGCATGGTGGCCTCCTTCTCGACGCATGGACTCTGCGAAGCGCGCGTGAGCGCGGCACGACGGGTCGCCCCCACGATCCTAGCGGGCATCACGCGGATCTCGAAGGCGAATCTCGCCATCTAAGCGAGCGACCTGCCCCAGGCGAGCCGCAATCCGAGCCCCGGACCTACAATCGCCTCCATGCCAACGGAGGAGCGGCGAAATCCGGGCCCGAATCCCGTCCCCGACACCGAGGTGGCGGGCGTGCTGGAGGCGTCGAATGAGCTCCTCAGCCCCGGCGATGGCCAGATCCGCTCCGGCAAGCTGGCCGGCAAGACGCTGACCCAGGCCATCATCCTCCTGGCAACGCCGGTCTTCCTGGAGCACCTGCTCGCCGCCGTCGTGGGGCTGGTCGACAAAATGGTCACCGGCAATCTCCCCGAAGGCGCCACCGCGGCCCTCGACGGCGTCAGCATGGGCAGCTACGTCGGCTGGTTCATCGGCATCGCGGTCTCGGGCGTGGGCATCGGGGCCCAGGCGATCATCGCCCGGGCGATTGGCGGCGGCAACACCAGGGAGGCGGCCCAAGGATTGGGGCAGGCGGTCGTCTTCGCGGCCTTCTGGGGAGTGGTCATCGGTGTCGCCCTCTGGTTCATGGCCCCGCTGCTCGGCCGCATCGGCAACCTCACCGAGGCGGGGCGGGTCGCCTGCGAGCAGTACGTGCGGGTCATCGCCCTCGGGGCCCCCTTTAACGCCTTCACCTTCATCGGCATCATGGCCCTGCACGGGGCCGGCGAAACGACCAAGCCCTTCTACGTCATGATCGTGGTCAACATCGTCAACATCATCGCCAGTTGGTGGCTTTCCGGGGCGATCCTCACCTTCGGAAGTCTCACACTCGAATCGCCCGGCACCTGGGGCGTCACCGGCATCGCTGCGGGCACGGCCCTCTCGCGCGTCGCTGGGGCGATCCTCATCCTTCTCATCATGATCCGGGGCATCAAGGACCTGCGACTGCACGCCTGGGCCCTGGCCATCAACCTCTCCATGCTCTGGCGCATCACCCGCATCGGCGTGCCCAGCTTCCTGGAAGGCATGGGCATGTGGATCGGCAACATCCTCATCATCGGCGTCGTGGGCATGATCAGCGCCAAGGAAGCCATGCAGGAGGGTCTGGAAGAGTCGGCCAAGGCGGGACTCATGGGAGCCCACATCATCGCGGTGCAGTGGGAGGCCTTCAGCTTCCTGCCCGGGTTCGCCATCGGCACTGCGGCGGCGACACTGGCCGGACAGTACCTCGGGGCGGGGAATCCGCGCATGGCGACGCGGGGGATGATTGCCTGCTGCGTCATCGCCATGATCTTCATGTCGCTGGCGGGCGTGGTCTTCTGCATCTGGGGCGAGCCGCTCACGCGCCTGATCAGCGACGACCCGGTGCACCTCGAACTCGCGCCGACGCTGCTCTTCATCTGCGGCGTCATCCAGGTGAACTTCGCCCTGGCCATGGTGCTGCGCACCGGCATGCGCGGAGCGGGCGACACCAAGTGGGCCATGATCATCACCTGGTCGAGCACCTACCTCATCCGCCTGCCGGCCTCGTACATCATCGGCTACGAAATGGGCTACGGCCTGATCGGCGTCTGGATCGCCCTCTGCGGCGAGATCGTGGTGCGCAGCGTCTTCTTCCTGGCCCGTTTCATGCACGGCGGCTGGAAACAGGTGCGGGTGTGAGGCGCCCGCATGCGGGGCATGTCATGGCGAACAGTTACTGACACGTCTCTCTGTCGGATGTCGAGTGCATCCCGGCGGAGCACCGGCGCTGCCCATGAAGCGACGCGATTCATCGCGGTTCACGGGCGACGGGTGCATCTGGCTTCGAGCGCTGCCGCTTGCGCTCCAGGCGGCGCTCCGTGTGCTGTCTGGCGCGACGAGCGGGCGGTGCACTGAGACGGTCGACCGTCGCGCCGAACCGCGGCGTAGCCGCGTCGCTTCATGGAGGAACCAGGCTCCCGCTTCCGCAACTGCCCCCACAACACGAGCGCCCACCGCTCCACCCGCACGCCCGCCACGCCCCTCCATCCCGCGTTATCGGCCCTGACCATCCCCACTTCGCGGGATTCTGCGTCATTTGTTAGCAAACACTTACTTTCGCCTGGCGAGACGTCGAATGTTAGTGCATACTATCCCAGCAATGAGACGGGCGGCCCGGGCTTGTCGCCGCCGGAGAAACGCCACCCGGGCTCGCCCCATCCCGGAGCATCCACCATGAAACGCCCCCGTCTGACTCTCGGCATCGTCGCCGCCACCAGCCTGTTCGCCGGCGCCGCCACCACCCTGAGCGGTTGCCAGATGCACAGCCCCCCTGCCACCCAGGCTCCCTGGTACACCGCCGCCGGCCTGCCCGCCGCCGCCGACCGCGTCGGCACGGTTGACCGCACGGAACTGCTCATCGCCTACTACGGCTCCGCCATGTTCGATGAGTACCTCCAGGATCTGCGCCAGCGCCACGAAGCTGCCCTTGCTGCCGGCGACACCGAGCTTGCCGCAGAACTCGAGCGCCAAGGAGAGACCGGGCAGGAGCACGCCCACCAACAGCTCGCCGGCAAGGAAGGCGTCGAAGACATTCTGCTGAAGATCGAAGAGGTGCTCGCCGCCGTCATGCGCGAGCACGAGTTGAACATGATCGTCGAGGCAGGGACGTGGGAGGTTGGCGAGGCGCAGCTCATCGATGTGACGGAAGCGATCATCAGTGAGATTCCGCCGCGGCATCGCGCATCGTAGGCGAGTTCATACGAGGAACGACGACAGCGCCAACGTCATGCCCGCGCAGGCGAGCATCCAGTTTCGCGCCCGGATCATTGGGGTGTGCCCCTGGATTCCCGCCTGCGCGGGAATGACGGAGGCGCACTTGATCCGTCAGTTTGCCAGTGGGAGTACCCAGGGCGGCGCGAGCTTGGCTCGCTCTGCCCTGGCTTACCACTTCCATGTCACCGGACGGCGGGCTACTCCCACTCAATTGTCGCGGGCGGTTTGCTCGAGATGTCGTAGACGACGCGGTTGACGCCCTTGACCTCGTTGATGATGCGATTGCTGATCGTCGCCAGGATGCTGTAGGGGATGCGGGCCCAGTCCGCGGTCATGAAGTCCTGCGACTCCACCGCCCGCAGGGCCACGACGGATTCGTACGTGCGCCCATCACCCATGACCCCGACCGTCTGGATCGGCAGGAGCACCGCGAAGACCTGGGCCAGGTGGCGGTATAGGCTCGCAGCGGTGATCTCCTCCAGGAAGATCTCATCGCACTGCCGCAGGATCTCGAGGCGCTCGTTGGTGATCTCCCCCACCACGCGCACCGCCAGGCCGGGCCCGGGGAAGGGATGCCGATGCACGAGATCATCGGGCACACCCAGCACTTCACCCAGCTTGCGGACCTCATCCTTGAAAAGGTCGCGCAAGGGCTCGACGAGTTCGAAGCCCAGCTCATCCGGCAAACCACCGACGTTGTGGTGCAGCTTGATGTTGGCGGAGATGCCCGCGTGGCCGTGCCCCGACTCGATGACATCGGGATAGAGCGTGCCCTGGGCGAGGAAGGCCGCGTCCTGCAGGTCGGCGGACGCTTCCTTGAAGACTTCGATGAAGCGATGGCCGATGCGCTTGCGCTTCTCCTGAGGAGCGGTGATGCCGACCAGATCCCCCAGGAAGTCGGCGGAAGCGTCGACGACGCGCAGGTTCAGGGCCAGGTGATCGCGGAGGGCCGTCTCGACCGCTTGCCGTTCGTGGGCCCGCAGCAGCCCGTTGTCGACAAAGATGCAGGTGAGTTGATCGCCGATCGCCAGGTTGAGCAGGGCAGCGCAGACGGTGGAATCGACCCCGCCCGAGACGCCGCAAACGACGCGTCGATCACCCACTTGCTCGCGGATGCGCTGGACGGCGAGGTCCACGAAGCCGGACATCTTCCACGTCGCCTTGCAGCGGCAGACGCGGAAGAGGAAGTTGCGCAGTACCTCCTGGCCGTGCGGCGTGTGGGTCACTTCCGGGTGGAACTGCACGCCGTAGAACGGCTTGCGCTTGTGCATCACCGCCGCCGCCTCGCAGGTCTGCGTGGAGGCGAGGGAAATGAAGTCGTCGGCGAGGTGCTGGACCTGGTCGCCGTGGCTCATCCAGACCGAGGTGCTGGCGGGCAGGCCGGCGAGCAGGTCGTTCTCGTTGAGCACGTGCATGACCGCCCGGCCGTACTCCCGCGAGGGGGTGGATTCGATCGCAGAGCCGAGCAGCTTGGCCCCCAGTTGCATGCCGTAGCAGATGCCCAGGACCGGCACGTCGAGGTCGAAGATGCCGGGATCACAGGTCGGGGCGCCCTCGTCGTAGACGCTGGAAGGCCCGCCGCTGAGCACGATGCCCTTGGGGCGCATGGCGGCGATGTCGCTGGCGGGGGTGCTGGGCGCGATCAGGGTCGCAAAGACGCCTGCTTCGCGGATGCGGCGAGCGATGAGCTGGGTGTACTGCCCGCCAAAATCCATGACGGGGATCACCTCGCTGTCGGGTGCGATTTGGACATCCGTGCGACTCATGGGGCCTGGCCTCTCCTTAAGTGGGAAGCCGAGCAGCCTACCATGAACCCCCCTCCCACGCCCCGCCGGCTTGATCCGTCGTCTTGCCGCCAACGCCGCCAACCCGACGGATAGGCCGCCTCCCCCCATCCCCTACATCTTGGTGGATCTGTTCAGAAATCGCCCGTATTCATACGATAGCAGGGTGAAGGAACCGGACATGCCGCCCAGACACACCGCCAACTCGAGCCTCCGCCTCGCCGCCCTCGGCGTCGCCCTGCTTCTCGCTGGCTGTGGTGGGCCCAAGCCGGAGGGCTTCGACGACCCCACCCCCACCGGGCGCTTGCAGGCGATCCGACAGGCGGCCCGGGATCAGGACAAGAGCCCGAGGACCCTCCGCGAGTTGGTCCGCTCGCTCAGCGCCGACGACCCCGTGGAGCGCATGCTCGCCATTCGCACCCTTGAGGAACTCACCGGCGAAACGCAGGGCTACCGGCACTACGAGACGCTGACCAACCGGCAGGCGGCGGTGAATCGCTGGCTCAACTGGCTGCACGCCGAGGGCCTGGCGGAGGGGCCGATCGTGATCTGGGATGTGGTTCCCCAGCCCGACAAGGCCCCGCCGCACGAGGAGCCGTCCTCATCATGAGCGAAGGCCGTCCGCACATCCGCTTCGAGATGCGCAGCCAGGCCCGCTACCTGAGCAGCGCCCGGGCCATGGCCGCCGCCGTGGCCGAGCGGTACGGCTTCGATGAATGCGGCTGCGGGCAGATCGCCCTGGCCGTCGACGAAGCGCTCTCCAACGTCATCAAGCACGGCTACCACCGCCAGCCGGAAGGACGCATCTGGGTCAGCATCGAGCCGATCGAGCGCGATGACGCCGTCGAGGCGATTCGCATCGTCATCGAAGACCGGGCCGAGCAAGTCGAGTTGGAGAGGATCAAGTCGCGCGATCTCGACGACGTTCGGCCGGGAGGGCTGGGCGTGCACATCATTCGGCACCTGATGGATTCCGCGGAGTGGGTGAAACGACCGGAGGGCGGCATGCGCCTCACCCTCGTCAAAAGAAGAGACACGAACTGCTCGGCAGACGCCGAATGCACGAAAGGCGATCCCCAATGACCAGGGAAACGGGCTTGGAAGTCAGCGTGGAACAACGGAACGGAGTCGTGATCCTGCGGCCCGTCGGGGATGTTGACCTGAACTGCTCCCCGGTCCTGCGGGCAGAACTCATGCAGGCCCAGGCGTCGAAGCCGAGCAAACTCATCGTGGACCTGACCGATGTGCTCTACATGGACTCGTCGGGCGTCGCCACCTTGGTAGAGGCGATGAAGGGTATGCGCCAGAGCGGCGGAACCCTGGTGCTGTGCAACTTGCAGCAGCGCGTCCTCTCGATCTTCGAGATCGCCCGACTCGATATTGTCTTTAAGATCGTTCCCGACCTCGACACCGCCCTGCAGGACTGAGCTGATTCATGGCCGACCCCGACGCCGACAACTCGGCCTCGCTTCCCGTCCGGGCGGTGGCGCGCGTGGGGCAGATCGTCCTGAACGTATTGGAACAGATCGGCGGCATCGCCTTCTTATTACTCGACACCTGCGGGATCATCCTGCGCGGCTTCACCAACCGCAACGCCCGCATCGGCCGGACCGCCGCCGTCTCACAGATCGTGCGCGTGGGCGTGCGCTCGATTGGCATCATCTGTCTCGTCTCCGGGGCGATCGGCTTTATCTTAGGGTTGCAGATGGCGCCGCCGCTCGACAACCTGGGCCAGGTCGAGTTGGTGCCGAATATTATTGCCGTCGCCATTCTGCGTGAACTGGGTCCACTCATCGCCGCGATCGTCTTGACCGGGTTCGCCGGGGCTGCGATCGCTGCGGAACTGGGCACGATGGTGGTGGGTGAAGAGATCGAAGCCCTGGAAGCGCACGCCTTGAATCCGATTCGCTTCCTGGTCGTGCCGCGCGTGCTGGCATGCGTGGTGTCGCTGTTCTTATTGGCGGTCTTGGCAGACACCTGCGCCATCGGCGCGGGCTACCTCATGGGTGTGCTGGTGCTCGACCTGCCTTCGACGACGTACATCGACAACACGCTCAAGCAAGTCACGACGACGGACTACATCACGGGGCTCGTCAAGGCGATCGTCTTCGGCCTCGAGATCTCGCTGATCGCCTGCTACAACGGCCTGCACGTCACCGGCGGCGCGGAAGGCGTCGGCCGAGCCACGACGTCAACGGTCGTGCAGTCGATCGTGGCGATCATCTTCGCCGACCTGATCTTCAGCGCTGCGTTCTATGCGCTGGGGTGGGGGTAGATCGACGCAGCTCAATGAGATTGCACTGGGTCACGACTGCGCAGCCAGCCGACCACCACACCCCTCATTGCGTCACGTACAAACGGCCAACACACACAGAGCACCCCCCATTGCAGCATGCGCGTATTCCGCATAGCTGCAGCAAGACTCCGCCAAACCGCCAGCCCAAGCTACAAACGACACGATTATCGCTCCCGCGATCTTGCGTGACCTGCAATACGTGCTACTCTCCGGTCCATGGGGATTCAAATGCAAACGTCGTGGCTCCTCCGGGCATTCACACTCCACATCACGTTCTTCGGCCTGCTGCTTGCACTGGCAACCAATGCTATGGGGCAGGACCCGGCGCTCGAGACGCGCGTTGAGTCATGGCTCAAGGAGCGGTTCAAGGAGGCGGGGGAAGAGCTGCCTCTCAGAGGAATCGCTCTCACGTGGCGTGTCGAGTATCCACCAAGCGGCACTGCAGACGATCTGGCTCGCATGCGTCAGATTGTCCAGGGCAAGCCGATCCATCCGCTGCGCAGCGAGCTCGCGAAGCTCGAGTACGAGCTCACCCATGGGCCCGCCCTGGAAGAAGTCACGCTCTGGTACGAACGGCACGACCGCTGGAGACACAACAGAAACAACCTCAATCGCCCCGATATCCCATACCTCGACGAGGCGCATGATGGCGACACCACGTGGGGCATGACGCCGACACAGGTCAATATCGTTGACCCTCGCAATGCGCCGGCGGGCAGGAACTATGCAGGTCTCATCCACACGATTCAATCTCATGTTCACTCCTTCTTGACGAGCAACTTGCAATCCTGCAATCGATTAGGGGTCACCCTTCGAGATGTCGAACCGACTTCGGAAGGCGGCTGGACGGCAGTCTTCGAAACCCGCGATGAGACGCGCGAGGACACCATGGAGGGCACCTGGAGCGACATCGCTCAGCAGCCATTCATTGACAGGAAGACGCTGACGCGCAGCCCGATAGAAGGCGGTGCTGGCCGAATGATCGAGTACTTCGACTGGAGGTACGATGCAACACTTGACCGCTGGATTCCCCATGAAGTCGTGCACACTGGGGCAGACGGCAGCCCTATGTATCGCCTTCGTTTCGTGGGCGCAGAGGAATACGACCCAGACGCCCTTAACCGTCTTATCAAGCCCCCCTCCGTAACGGGGGCTGATCCGATTCGTGGCGAGTACACCTTCGCCTCTTTGAACGATTATCGACCGAACGTCGCCACTGGTTTCGCTGTACAAGATGGCCAACTGACGAAGAAGCCACTCCCCGTACCCATGCCACGGAGCGCCATCAAGCTTCGGCAAGTTGGGTGGGTGGTGTTGGCGCTTCTTGTCGCCAGCCTCGTGGGCTTTCGTATCTGGCAGCGACGACAATAGCGATGTTCGCCGATAGGCACACCTGAGTCTCCGCCGTGTCGTTCCACGGCACGCCTCGTGTCTACACTACGCTTACGCATGAAGGAGTTCACGTGATGAAGATTGCTTTCGCAATCTCAGTTGTCCTCGCTGTCGGCGCCTCGTATGGCGTCGCCGCCAACTGCTGGCATTACACAACCTCGAGCACTACCTGTTACATAGTCGGCGGCACACTCATGGATCCGCCATGCCCAGCGCGGACTATCTTGGATGACCCATGCAACTGCGTCGGGGCAGTCCCCCAGGGCGGCGTCGGCAGAGCAAGTTACACCTCGATTGGACAGTATTGTGCCTACTATGACCAAGCCATTGATCCAGACACTGAGACCTGCGAGGATTCTGGCGGCCTTCAGGTGGCCGGCCCAGTAGACTGCGACACGCTCGGTGGAGGTGGCTGCTCCGTTCCGAACGATCCCCCGCCCTCAGGCTAAAGAGCGTTTATGGTCCACCAAGCGGAGCGGGCGATGATTGCCCGCTCCGCCTCTTCACGTCCTGCGAGCAATCCCGTGCATGCTAGAATTCTCAGCCTCTCGCAAACGTGGTGTCGGGTCTTCCCGGCGGTCGGCCGCGACCTTGTTTTCGTTGTGCTATTGATATCCGCGGCTGCCAAGCTCCTCGATCTCCCGGCTTTCGCTGACGCATTGCGGAGCTGGACGGTGCTGCCTCGACCATTGGCACCATTTGTAGTGCTACTTGTCCCAGCGCTGGAGCTTGCGGTTGGCTTGGCGGGCCTCCTGCGCCTACACCGCTGGCTCCCTGCCCTTGTGGCCCTGACGCCTCTTTGTGGCTTTAGTGGCTTATATCTAGTTCAACTTTTATTCGGGGACCCGCCCACGTGTGGGTGCTTTGGCAAGCTACTCCAGTTCCACAACGGCATGTCCGAAGCGCGATTCTCGCTGATTCGGAACGCCGTGCTCGTACTGATGCTTCTCCCCGTACTATTGCAAGCGGCACGGCAACGATGGCGGTTGTGCAGCCTACGTCTTGCTCGGGCGGACCATCGCGCGTGTGGTTTCACGCTGATTGAACTACTCGTGGTGATGGCAATCATCGCTTTGCTAATTCTCCAACTGGCGCCAACCTTGAGCGGTGTTCGGAATCGCGCCCGCGAGACCGGCTCGCTCAGCAACATGCGCAGCCATGTCGGTGTCTTCAGCGTCTATACCAACGATTGGCGCGACACGTATCCCTTCTTCATGATTCCAGATGCACAGTACACCATCCTGCGCGGAGGCGGAGCGGCCGTCGTCCTTGACGACTACTTCAACGGCTATGCGCACTGGAACGTGGCGCTGGCGGACATGTACTACGAAGGCAACGCCTTCCACGAGTCCTTCTATCGAGCGGAAGAGCAAGGTGCCGTCGCTGGCGAGGGCTACGACTACGGAGCGGTGACCTATCAGTATGCGTGCTGTTTCACAGCGCATCCAAATTACTGGAATCCCCAGAAGCGAACCGGCCCGAACCAGTGGTCGCCGACCCAGGCCGACTGGGTGACGCATCCCTCCGACAAGGGGCTCTTTGTCATGCGGCGCGGCCTCTACGTCGCCACGAACGACAATCCCCACGACTGGGGCATCGGCTTCGTGGATGGGAGCGCCGGCTTCTTCTCCCAGGACCAGCTCCTCGTCGGCTGCGCCACTGGGGACGACACTCCCCACGGGCACCACTGGCCGCTCTACGTCTACCACACTGTGGACGGCGTGCGTGGCCGCGATCGCCGCTAGGCCGCTGACCCCACGATCCGCACCGCTCCTCCTACACCCGCTTCGACATCGCCCGCCGGATGTCGCGGTCGGCGTCCTTCTTGGCAAGTGTCTGCCGCTTGTCGCCCTTGGTCTTGCCGATGCCGACGCCAAGCAGGATCTTCACCCAGCCCTCCTTGAAGTAGAGCTTGAGGGGCACGAGGGCCACGCCCTTTTGCTGCGTTCGCTGGTGCAGCTTGCGGATCTCTCGCTTGTGGGCGAGCAGGATGCGGCCGCGGGTCGGGCGGTGCTGGCGATGCCCGGCCGGCTGGTATTCCTGGATGTGCATGCCGAAGAGCTCCAGCCGCAGCGGGTTTTCGGCGGTCTTGGCGAATCCCTCAGCGATGGAGACCTGGCCATCGCGGATGCTCTTGACCTCGGAGCCCGCGAGAACCACGCCACACTCGAGCGTGTCGAGGATGTGGTAGTCGTGCCGGGCCTTGCGATTCTCGACCTGCGGCGTGCCGGACTTGTGCTGGGTGCGTTTCGCCATGCCAGAATCACAGTACGTGCTCGCCGGGATGCGGACAAGCGCTGGCCGGGAATCGCCTATCATCCAGGCATGGAACCAACCCCCACGAGCACTTCCAAGAAGTCCCCTACTGCTGCGCCCGGCTCGCAAGCCGATCGGGTCACCATCCGCCTGGGTCACTCGCCGGATCCGGATGACGCCTTCATGTGGTGGCCGCTCTTCGAGCTGGAGGGCAAGCCATCCGCGCTGGACACGGGGCGATTCCGCTTTGAGCAGGTCTGCCAGGACATTCAGTCGCTCAACGAGCGTTCGCGGATGGGCGACCTGGAGATCACCGCCCTGAGCATGCACCAGTACGCCCACGTGGCGGACCGCTATCTCCTCACCGCCTGCGGGGCGAGCCTGGGCAAGGCCTACGGCCCAAAGCTGGTGGCCCGCGAGGCGCTGCCGCTGGAGGCGCTGCGCGATCCGGGCGTGACCATCGCCATCCCCGGCGAGCAGACGACGGCCTTTCTGGCGCTGTCACTCCTGCTCGGCCCGGGCAGCTTTCAGACCAAGTCGTTGTCCTTCGAGACGATCATCGAAGCGGTGGCGTCGGGCGATTGCGCTGCGGGCCTCATCATCCACGAGGGCCAACTCACCTTCGCCGACGAAGGGCTGGTCGAGCTTGCCGACATGGGCCAGTGGTGGCACGAGACGCACGCCCTGCCGCTGCCTCTGGGGGGCAACGCCCTGCGGCGGGATCTGGACGAGGTGCACGGCCCGGGGACGCTGGCGGCGATCACCGGGCTCCTGGAACAGTCCATCCGCTACGCTCTGGAGCATCGCCGGGAGGGATTGGCTTTCGCCCTCGATTATGCCCGGGACATGTCAGAGGAGCAGGCGGACGAGTTTGTCGCCATGTACGTCAACGACTACACGCTGGATGTGGGCGAGGTAGGTGAGCGGGCGGTGCGGGCGCTCTTGCGAGCGGGACAGGAGGCGGGCCTGACGCCGGACACCGGCGAGATCGCCTTCCTGCGTGGCGCCTGAGGCGGGACGAGTCGGTCCATCAAAATCGGCAGATCTGTGTTGGAAGTGCCGGCTGGCACGGGTAGTCTGGCGTGTGGAAAGCGCCGATTACCCCGGGGTGATCGGGGGCGTGTCCCTGAGGACAAGGAAGCATGAATGAGCCAGTTACCCCAACCGGAGACGGCCGAAGGATACGCCCCGCCGACCGTCCGCCAGTTCAGTGTGTTTCTGGACAACAGCGTGGGTCGCTTGCTGTCACTGGTAGAGCAGTTCGAGTTGGAGCCATCGGTGCAGATATGCGCCCTGAGCGTCATCGAGGCCTCGGACCACGCCGTCATCCGCATGATTCCCAACGACGCCTCAGTGGCCCGCCGACTCTTGCGGAACCAGGCGATGCCTTACACGGAGATCGATGTTCTGGTGGTGGAGTTGGGGCTCGGACATTCGCTCACGACGCTGTGCCTGCATGTGCTGGGGGCGGAATTGAACATCAAGTTCATCTACCCGCTGCTCCTGGAGCCGGATGGAGCGCCTACGCTTGCCATGTCGATCGACGATATCACGCTGGCAGGTCAGATCTTGAGACGGAAGGGTTATCGGCTGCTGGGCGAGGCCGATCTGCCACACCCGGAGGACGGCGAGTAAACGATCGCTTACGCGAGGCGCCGACCCCGAAAAAGGGGTGTCTCCCATCCGGTTTCAGGAGGAGCCACCAGGGCCCGAAGAGGGCGAAAGCAGTGCATCAGCGAGGGGGCTTCGTCCGTATGGGACGATGAGAGAGGCACGGGATCAGGCCGGTTGGGCTTGCGCTGGCCGGCTAAGGCAAGCAATGGAGGAGAAAGAAGATGCGCCTCAAGGCGAACCGACGCTAAACCGACCAAGAGGATGCAACCGACCGTGTTGGCGTGGCTATCAGCTCGGGCTATAGTGGCGCCGGTGGGAAGAGGAAGATGATTCTCTGGCAGCGAGACGGACGTGACCGATGACAAGTTCCGGGTTGCAGTCTGATCTGCAGCTATATCTCAAGCGGATCAACGAGACTCCGCTCCTGACCGCCGAGGAAGAGAAACACCTCGGGTGGCAGGTTGTTAACGACAACGACCAGGGCGCCCGCGAGCGCATGGTCTCAGCGAACTTGCGCCTGGTCGTCTCCGTCGCCAAGAACTACGTGAACCGGGGATTGTCGCTCACCGACCTCATCGAGGAAGGCAATGTCGGTCTTATTCGGGCGGTGGAGGGTTTTGACCCGGCCCAGGGCGCGCGCTTCTCGACCTACGCCTCCTGGTGGATCAAGCAGGCCATCAAGCGGGCCTTGATCAACGCCGCCCAGCCGATTCACATCCCGGCGTACATGATCGAGCTGATCGCCCGCTGGAAGCACATCAGCCGCAAGCTCGAAGACGAGTTGGGCCGCCAGCCCACGATGCACGAGCTCGCCGAGCACATGGAGCTGCCGGTCAAGAAGATCCGGGTGATTCGCCGGGCGGTGAAGGCCTTCCATTCGCCGACGCAAGCGCCCTTGGGCGAAGACGGCGAAGTGATGAACTTCGGCGACCTCTTCGCTGATTACGGAGCCCTGCCTCCGGACGAGAAGGTCTACAACGCCGACGAGATGCGCACCATCAAGAAACTCCTTGACGCCATCGACGAACGCGAGGCCCGCGTGCTGCGGCTGCGCTTCGGCCTGGAGGGTCAGCGGCCGCTGACGCTCAAGGAGATCGGCAAGGAGATCGGTCTCACCCGCGAACGGGTGCGGCAGATCGAGGCGGAAGCGCTACGCAAGCTCAACTCGCAGATGACGGATGAATGCCCCAGCCGCTTCTTCCGGGAGAACCGCGGCGACAAGGGCGAGCCGGGACCGATCCGTCGCGGCCATGTGCCCCGGCGTGCCGGCACAAGCAACAACCGCGCCGCGGCAGGCTGAGTCAACCAACTCAATTCACGGCTGAGGGCGGGTCGGCGGTGCGTGCGCCCAAGGCCGATGTCTGACGGCGGCGCGGGGGCGATCCCCTCCGCTTCGCCTCGGGGCTACACCTCGGCGACGGCGCCGGACAGTTCGACGGTCACGGGGACGTACGAGGCCTTGACGACGGCCTCGAACTCCTCGCGATACTTGTTGATGATGGTGCGCATGGCCCAGTTCGTGCCGTCCGCCAAGCCGCAGATCGTGGTGCCGGGCATGGCGCCCATGCTGCCCGCGAGTTCCAACATCAAATCGAGGTCTTTCGTGCGACCGTCGCCCTCGGCGAGGCGCGAGACGAGCTTGTAGATCCAGGCGGAGCCTTCGCGGCAGGGCGTGCACTGTCCGCAGGATTCGTGCGCGAAGAAGCGGGCAATGTTCTTGGCGACGAGGACCATGCTGGTGTCTTCGTCGAAGATCGTCGGGCAGGCGGTGCCCAGACCCAGCACCTGGTGCTTGCGACCGATGTCGAAGTCGAGTTCTGCGTCGAATTGATCGGGGCCGAGGATGCCCATGGAGACGCCGCCAGGCAGGGCGCCCTTGAATTTCTTGCCGCCGCGCATGCCGCCGCAGTACTTCTCGACGACCTCGGAGAGCTTGATACCCAGGTCAAACTCGAAGACATCGGGCTTCTCGACGTGGCCGGAGACGCCGACGAGTTTCGTGCCGTAGCTGGGCGGGCCGCCGATGCTCGACTCGACGCCGAGCGACTGGAACCAGGAGGCGCCGCGTTCGACGATGAGAGGCACCGCCGCGATGGTCTCGACGTTGTTGATAATCGTCGGCTTGCCGAAGAGTCCTTCGACCGCGGGGAAGGGCGGCTTGACGCGGGGCCAACCGCGCTTGCCTTCGATCGACTCCAGCAAGGCCGTCTCTTCGCCACAGATGTAGGCCCCGGCGCCGCGGTGGACGTAGCACTCGACCGCCCACTTGTCGTTGCCGAGCAGGCCTTGGGCACCGAAAACCTTGTTCTCGTAGGCTTCCCTGATCGCCTCTTCCAGGATGCGGGCTTGCTTGTGGTACTCGCCGCGGATGTAGATGTAGGCGACCTGGATCTTGCAGGCGTAGCAGGTGATGGCGATGCCTTCGAGCAGCAGGTGCGGATCAAAGTCGAGCAGCAACCGATCCTTGAAGGTGGCCGGCTCCGATTCGTCGGCGTTGACGGTGAGGTAGCGCCGACCCTCGTAGTCCTTGGGCAGGAAGGTCCACTTCAGGCCGCAGGGGAAGCCCGCTCCGCCGCGCCCGCGCAACTGTGATTCCTTAACTTCGTCGACGATCCGGGCGGGCTCCATCTCCAGGGCCTGGCGCAGCGACTCATAGCCGCCGGTCGACACGTACTCGTCGTAGCGGACCAGGTGTCGGTCCTTGGGGTCGCCAAAGGGCAGCGAGGGAATGCGTTTGGTCAGGACAGGCTCGGTCATGGGCATGGCGGGGCTACTCGTTCGTGCAAGCGGGTCCGTGGGTCCGGGCGCTACTCGGCTTTCTCGTTCGTCTCAGGCGGCGTGCGGTTGGGGCGCAGTTCGATTTCTTCGATGGTGGTTCGGCGAAGCGTCATGCCGTCTCGCTGCTCTTCTTCGACCTCTTTGCGAAGCACCTTCTTGCTGGGGTCGGTCTTGACGCCCTTGGCGATGTGGCCGAAGAACTCGCCCAGGGAACGCGCCAGCGTCTTCTTCCGGGCGGGCGGGGCGGCGTCAGGTTCGTCGGCGTCAGGCGCGGTCATGCCTGCTCCTCGTCTCCGGTCGGCTCTTCGTTGCCCCTCTCCGGCGCCGGCTCGATTGTCACATCCGGCTGCGGCCTCTCCACATCCGGCAACTCATCGATCAGCGCCGTCAGGGTCTCGGGCATCAAGCCCTCGTGCAGGTCTTCGTTCACCAGGGCCACGGGCGCGGTGCCGCAGCTCCCCAGGCACTCCAGCTCCATCAAGGTGAACTTGCCGTCGGCGGTCGTCTCGCCGGGGCCGATGCCCAGCTTCCTGGCGACGGCGTCGACGACCCGCTCGTGGCCGCACACCTCGCAAGCGATGGATCGGCAGACGCCGATGACGTAGTCGCCCTTGGGCTCCAGCCAGAACTCCTCGTAAAAGGAAGCGGTGTCGATGACCTGGGCCGGGGCGAGATCGAGGAAGGCCGCGATCTCCTCGAGCGCCTGCAAGGGCAGGTAGCCGACGTGCTCCTGAACCGTGTGCAGCGTCGGCAAGAGCGCCCCCTGCTTCGTCTCGTAGCGCGGCAGGTAGACCGCTTCGAGGTGCTGCCGGATCTCATCGGTGAGATACGGCGTGTCGCGCCGCTCAATCTGCATCGTCGCTGATGGTTTGACTTTCCAGGCCATGGTTCTCTTCGTGGGGTCAGGGGATTCTAACCACGGAGTTCACGGAGGACACGGAGGGGGAGAAGGGAGTGTGCGTTGGGGATGGGCACGCTCCTCTGCCCTCTGCCGCTCCGGATGGCCTCCTTCAACTCGCCAGCCAGCCGGGGCGATCATCCCTCCCTCGATCGCCGCCTTGGTTGTCATCGCTCCGGTCTTGTTCGTGGCTCCGTCGATTCGTTGTCTCAGATCACACGTCTGCGAATCCCGTCCTTTAGCAGCAGGACGTTGAAATTCATGAGCAGACCGACTCGTTTGCCGGAAAGCTTGAGGTAGGACAGAAGCTGCGCCTCGTGGATTGGTTCCAACCGTTCAACTGACTTGATCTCAACGATCACGTTCTCATTCACTACCAAGTCAATCTTGTATCCGCAGTCGAGCCTCACGCCTCGGTAGACGACGGGAAGCTCGACTTGTCGCACCGCGTGGACGCCTCGCTCGGCGAGTTCATGAAGCAGGCAAATCTCGTAAGTCGACTCCAGCAGTCCCGGTCCAAGCTCTCGATGAACCGCGATCGCCGCATCAATGATCTGCTCCGTGCTCTCAGAATGGACCAACTTCGATCCTGCGTCCCGACTCATCCTCCCACCCTCCCAATGACTCGGCTTGACTCTCTTGCTTATTGCCTCTCCGTGTTCTCCGTGAACTCCGTGGTGAATCCTGTCGCTCAGCGGTCCAATTCCGCGGCGATGATGTTGAGGCTTCCCAGGATGGCGACGGAGTCGGCGAGCATGTGGCCTTCCATCATCCGGGCGAAGCTCTGGTAGTTGATGAACGAGGGGGCGCGGGTGTGAGCCCGCCAGGCGCGGGGGCCGCCGTCCGCTACGATGTAGTAGCCGAGTTCGCCGTTGGCGGTTTCCTGGGCCGAGTAGATCTCCGCGACCGGCGCCTTCCAACCGCGGTTGGTCATGATGAGCTCAAAGTGCTGAATCGCCCCCTCGATCGAGCCGTAGACATCGGACTTCTCGGGCAACGTCAGCTTGGCGTCGTCGAAGACGTTCACCGGCCCGCCGGGAATGCGGTCGATAAGCTGCTCGATGATCTTGATCGATTCGCGCACCTCGGCCAGTCGCACGAGGTAACGAGCGTAGACATCGCCGCCGATGTCCTCGGTACAGGGCATGACGGGGACCTGGAACTGCACGGCCTCGGCGCCCTGGCCGTCCCAATTGTCGGCGTAGCAGAGGTACGGCTCGTCCTTGCGCAGGTCGCGCTTGACGCCGGACGCCCGCGCCACCGGCCCGGAGAGCGACCAGGAGATCGCGTCGTCGGTAACGATCCTGCCGATTCCCTTGGTGCGCTCGACGAAGATGCGATTGGTGTTCAGCAGCGTCTCGACATCGTCCACCGCCCGGGGAAGCTGCTCGCGGATGTACTTCTTAACGAGGGTCTTGAACGCCTCTTCGTCAGGGAGGTCCATGGACAAGCCGCCCACGCGGGTCCAGTCCGGGTGGAACCGCTGGCCGCAGACGACATCGCAGATGTCGTAGACGGGTTCCCGTTCGTTGAAGGCGTAGATAAAGCCGGTCAGCGCCCCGAGGTCGATGGCGGCGGCGCTGATGCAGAGCATGTGGTCCTGCAGGCGACCCAATTCCGCCATGATCGTCCGCAGCACCTTGCAGCGCGGGGTGAGGTCGATGTCGAAGAGTTTCTCGACGGCCCCATGCCAGGCAATGTCGTTGGCGACGGGGCTGACGTAGTTCATGCGGCTGACGACGGTGACGTACTGGTTGTAGTCGTGATGCTCGCCCAGCTTCTCGAAGCCGCTGTGCAAGTAGCCGATGTGGGGCGTCACCCGGGCCACGCGCTCGCCGTCCAGTTCCATGACCAGTCGCAGGGTGGTGTGGGTGGCGGGGTGCTGCGGGCCGAAATTGAGCACCCAGCGGTTCCCGGGATCGAAGGCTTCGTCCAGGTACTCGGTGCTGTCCACGTCGATGTGGAGCGAATCGGCTGGCTTGAGTGTGTAGGTCACCTGGCGATCCCGTGACGGTAGAGAGCGGTCTGGACAAGCGAGCGGCGACGCGCCGCCCCTGGCAACCCCCCATGGGGCTCTGGGCGAGTATAGAGGCCCGGGCAGGCAGCGTCACGACGCCACCCACCGAGCGCGGGGGGGAGCGGCGGTCGGGACCGAGGTCAGGGCTGACGAGAATGGCCCCGACGCCAGGTGAGCGCCGGGGCCGATCGTCGGTTCACCCCTCCTCCGGGGCGCCGGCGAAGATCTGAGGGTCGATGAGATCAGCGACGCCGGCGGCCGGCCAGCAGGCCGGCGATGCCGACCAGGCCCGCCGTGCCGGGCGTGGGGGCGGCTCCGACGACGCGGAAGATGAGGAACTCGTCGTGATTGAAGCCGTACAGCGGCGCGGGCCAGGTAAGGAAGTGGCCCGGGTCGCCCCGCCCGGTGTCATGCCAGACCCACTGGGCATCGCTGGGCATGTTGGGGTAGGTCGTCCCCCATTCGAGGCCATACGGTGCGATGGGCGTGCTGGGATCGTTGTCGTAGCCGGCGGCGCCGACGGGGTTGACCCAAAGGTTGTTGGTCTCCGCGTAGGCGATGGCGGTGTCGACTTCGGCCTGCGTAGGCATGAGGCTGGAGGGCCAGGGAAGCGGGTGGTAGGGGTTGGTGGCGGCGTAGGCCCCGGCGGGGAAGACCTCCCAGGCGCTGTCGCCGGTCACCACGGTGGCGTTGGTGGTGGTGTTGGTGAAGGTGCCGATGAACCCCTGGGCGGTGCTGTGGTCCGAGGCGGTGGCGACGTAGAGGTAGTCGGTGGGCAACTGGCCGGTGGCGGTGAAGTTGTATTCGGTGGCCCAGTTGCTGCCGCTGCCCACGACGCTGCCGGTCGTGGCGGTGTTGGTGCCGAAGTAGACGTCGAACTGATTGTCGACCGTGAGGTACATATTCCAGTTGTCCGCCAGGACGGGCGAGGCCAGGCAGGCAACGGCGAGCAGGGCGAGAGAGTGATGGATGGGGGAGTGTCGGGTCATGCGGGGGTCCTTTCCTGTCTGGAGGGGAGGATGGTGTGACTGGCGACGGACCGCCGAGCCGGCGGCCGTCACCCCCAAATAGGCGGGTACCGGAGGCGATCTGACACCGTTTCCTCACCTTCTTGCGACGGCGGCGTCGGTGGCGAGACGGCCCAATCCGCTAGGCTCTCCTCCGATGTCCGACCTCCACGACCCCCACGACCCCCACAAGCTCGACGCCGGCGATCCCGCCTGGCCAGGCGGCCCTCCATCGGCGCCTGGTGGTGGTCACCTCCCCGTCCTGCTCGCCGAGGTGCTGGCGCTGCTCAGCCCCCAGCCGGGCGAGACGTACGTCGACCTGACGGCGGGCCTGGGCGGGCACGCAGCGGCGATCGCCCCGGCGCTGGGCGAGGCGGGCACGGTGGTCCTCTTCGATCTTGACCCTGGCAACCTGGAGTCGGCCAGCGCCGCGGTGCGAGCGGCGAACCCTCACTGCCGGCTCGAGGCGCACCACGCCAGCTTCGCGGCGGCCCCACGGATTCTCCGCGAGACGGGCCAGGCGGCGGACCTGATGCTGGCGGATCTGGGCTTCTCTTCGAACCAGATGGACCAGGCGACGCGGGGCCTGAGCTTCCAGCGCGAAGGGCCGCTCGACATGCGCCTCGACCCGAGCGGGCGGACGACGGCGGCGGACCTGGTGCGGGAGCTGACGCAGGGAGAGCTAGCGGATTTGATCCGGCGTTTCGGCGAGGATCGCCTGGCCGGGAAAATCGCCCGAATACTTGTCGAGGAACGAAAACGGCAACCGATACAAACGACGGCACGGCTCGCTGAATTGATACGCCGCGCCTACGGCAAGCAAGCAGGTCGGCACCGCATTGATCCGGCCACACGCACATTCCAGGCCCTCCGCATCGCGGTCAACGACGAACTTGGGCACTTGGCAGCCCTGCTCGATGACCTGACCCGCTCGGTCAGCCGCGAGGGAACGGCCCGCTGGCTTCGCCCAGGCGCTCGGATCGCGACCATCGCGTTCCATTCGCTGGAAGATCGACTCTGCAAGCGAGCCTTTGCCGAGATGGCGGAACGCCTGGTTGCTGAATCGTTGACGCGCAAACCAATCAGCGCCGAAACAAGCGAGGTGGCTGGCAATCCTCGGGCCCGTTCCGCTAAACTGCGGGCGGTACGGCTTTCGGCCGCTTCCGGGTGCTCCCCGCAGACAGTTTGACAGACGCGAGTCACGGTCGACTCGCTGGGCTCATCCGGCCTCCCTGGAACTTCGCGCCACGCAAGGAAGCAACGGCAAGATGTCTCGAGAAAACAAGCTCGGTCTCATCATCGGATTCGCGATCGTCCTCCTGGTGGGCGTCTTGATCTCCGACCATTATTCCCCTGCCACCGAGGCCGAGTTCGCCAACCTGGACCAGCAGCCGTTCGTCGCTGCCGTTCCCCAGGGCGAGTTCCAGATCGTGCAGCCGGAGCCCCTCGCCGTCCAGGCAGATCCCCTGGTCGAGGAGCAGGACCTCGTCAACTTCGACCCCCAGGCCCATGAGCCGCTCGTCATCGGCGGGAGAGGCGCGGACATGGGCCAGCAGATTCGCAGCGCCCTGGGGCTCAACGACATTCCCACCGCCCCGACCCAGACCGTACGCAACGAACCCGGCGTGACCCACACCGTCCGCCACCGTGAGTCGCTCGCCGCCATCGCCCGGCGGTACTACCACGACACGGACCGCTGGCCCGAAATCTTCGAGGCGAACCGCCATCTGCTCGACAGTCCCGATTTCGTGCGGGAAGGCATGCAGTTGCGGATCCCCGGCGTCACCTCGACCTGGCAGGCCCCGGCGGAGCGCGCCGGCACGCCCCGGACCGATGGGCCCCGCGTGCGGACCTACACCATCCAGAAGAACGATGTCCTGGGCAAGATCTCCCAGAACCTGACCGGCACCAGCCGCAACTGGCGGCGGATCTACGAAGCCAATCGCGATGTCATCGACGACCCGGATCGGCTGATCCCCGGCCGGGTCATCCGCATCCCGGCGGACATCGCCTTCCCCAGTTGAACCCGGGCCCACGAAGGAGTCGCGGCCGCCGGTGTCCAACCTCTTCCCCAAGCTGCTCACCGCCATCCTGGCCCTGACCCTGATTGGGCTGGGCCTGCTTGTCATTCGGCAAGAGCGCTACCTGGCGGCGGCACGGCTCACGCAGCACCACCAGGAACTGCAGTTGACCGAACGACAGGTCTGGGATCTGCAAGCGGAACTCGCCCGCCGTGTTACCCCGCAGCGACTGCGCGAACTGGCGGAGCGTCACGGCCTCAGCGCCCCGCGCCCAACCCTGGTCGGCGAGGCTCAGATCCTGCCCCTTCTGGAGGATCCGCTCCGCGATCCAAGCCCGGTGACCGAGATCGCCAGCGCCTCCCCCACCATCAACCCGGCGGCGGGTCTGGCGCTCGTGGCGCTCAGTGAAGCACAGACGGAGGATCAGGTCGAGGAGGAGACCGAGGATGACTAGCGCCACGGCCCCACCTCGCGATCGCGTGCGCGGCATGGGGGTGCTGCTCATCGTCTTCGTTCTGCTCGTCAGCAGCGCCGTCATCGCGCGCATCGTGCAGTTGCAGGTCATGCCCTCCGAGCAACTGCTCGCATACGCCGGCGACATCACCAGCCAGCAGCGCGAACTCGGTCGGCGGGGGACGCTCTTGGACCGCGAGGGTCGGACCCTTGCCGTCTCCCTGATCGGGCATCGCCTCTTCGTCGATCCCAAGCTGGTGAAGGATGCGGCCTTCCTGGCGGAGGAGCTGCATCGCCTGGCCGGCTTCCCGCCGGCGGAAACGCTCGCCAAGCTGGAAGCAGCGCCGCCGGGGGCGCGCTACGTCGTGCTCTCGCATCTGCTCCGCGATGACCAGGTCATCGCCCTTGAGCAGGAGATGCCCTACGGCGCCGGCATGCAGTCGCGACTCGTGCGTGAGTACCCGCACGGCGATCTGGCGGCGGCACTCGTGGGCAAGGTCGGCTTCGAGCACGAAGGCCGGCTGGGAGCGGAACTCACCTTCGAAAACAAGCTGCGCGGCCAGGAAGGTCGGCTGGTCTACACCCGCGATGCCAGCCGGCAGGCGTTGTGGGTCGAACCGGGTCGGCACGAAACCGCCGCCCGCGGCGACACCGTCCAGCTCAGCATCGACGTCGTCATCCAGCGCCTCGTGGAAGAGGAACTGCAGAAGGCCGTGCAAGCCGCCAACGCCGGCGGCGGGCGGGCGGTGGTGGTCGAGCCGAACACTGGCGAGCTTCTGGCCATGACGGACATCCTCTGGACGCCGCAGCGAAACGAAGACTGGTCGCCGCACACCACGGATCCCCCAAGGGAAGAGCACCCGGCCCTGGGTCGCTTCCGCTGCGTCACCGACATCTACGAGCCCGGTTCCACCTTCAAGGTCTTCATGTGGGCGGTCATGACGGAACTGGGGCTCGTCGGGATCGAAGAGACGATCGACTGCCACCAGGGCGCCTGGCGGGTGCCCTACGCTCGACGCGTTCTGCACGATGCCTTCCCCAAGGATGAACTCACCTGGCACGAGGTGCTGGTCCACTCCAGCAACATCGGCATGGGGCAGATCGCCGAGCGCATGACCCCAAGGCAGATGCAGCAGGCCGTCCGCCGCTTCGGCTTCGGCGGCAAGACCAACATCGGCTTGCCCGGTGAGACGGTGGGCATCGTCACCTCACCGGCCAACTGGACGCGCTTCACGCAGACCAGCGTCGCCATGGGACAGGAGATCGCGGTCACGCCCATTCAACTGGTGCGGGCCTTCTGCTGCTTCGCCCGCCGTGGCGAGGACAAGGGCACGCTGCCGTTTCTGCGCTTGACCAAGGCCCAAGCGAACGAGGCTGCCCCGCCGCGCGTCCGCGTCCTGCCGCCCCGCATCGTGGATCAGGCCAACGCCGCCATGGCGGAGGTCGGCCAGCGCCTGAACCAGAAGCTCGAGCGCCAGGGTCTGGAGTTCAGCCGGCACGCGCTCTACGGCAAGTCCGGCACCGCCCAGCTCCCCAACTGGTCCGAGGGCGGCTACTTCGACGACCGATATGTCTCCAGCTTCGTCGCCGCGGCCCCACTGGACGAACCACGCCTGGTCGTGTTGGTAGTGATCGACGACCCGGATCGCGGCAGCGAAGCGGGCCACTACGGATCCAGCGTCGCCGGCCCGGCGGTGCGGGCGATTGTGGATCGGACCCTGGAGTACCTGGGGGTGCCGGAACCCGCCGAGCCGGCGAGCCCGGAATAGGTCAAACTGCGCAAGCGTTGCCAGCTTTTCAGAGTGGGAGCGACTTCTCGGACAGATTCGATCAGGTCCAGCAGCCGGCAGTCCCGCCCCCCCCTACAACCCGCATCGCTTCACGACCCCTTGCAGGCCCCCAGGCTTAAGCGCCACGACGCACGTCTCGACGGAAGGCATTTGGACATTCGCAGTTGAATCCTATGTTCAGGGTGATCACTTACCCCCTGCGGAGGTTCACCATGCGATTGCGGATTCTCACAACCTCACTCCTGGGTCTCCTGGGCATCTGCGGCGCCGCCAGCGCCCAGTCCATCATCCTGAAGGACGCCCAGGGCGTTGACGCCTACGAGGTCAGCTTCGATGGTGTGGCCTACAACGACGACGGCACCAGCACCTGGACCTACACCTTCCTGGAGCTTGCGACCGGTAAGGATCTCAGCCACTGGGCTCTCGGACTGCAGGCCTGCCACCGCCTGGCGGATGGCACGACGGCCCAGTACGACTTCGGTCCGGACGGCTCCACCGGCTTCTGGGGGCTCAAGTGGGACGTTGAGGAGGAGTTCGACGGCGACACCTTTGAAATCGTCCTGGACCGCCATCACCTGATGGGCGACGTGGAGGTCATCGCCAAGGGCGGCAACGGCTTCGACACCGGCGTCCTCCCCGGCCCGCTCTGCGAGGAGATTGACGGGACGCCCGACGACGACGAGAGCAGCACCGACGGCGGTATGACGCTCAAGGCCATCGCCCGCGATTTCCTGGGCACCATGGAGACGCCGCGCGACGGCGTGGTGCCGCATCCGGACTTCGGGGCCGTCCCCGATGCCGGCTTTGGCCACTACATGGGCAACCTGAGCCGCCACCTGGACGCTTTCCTCAAGCCGATCTTCAACGGCGATGGCGCCAAGGTCCTGTCGCAGTGGACCGACGCCGACGGTCAGCCGATCCACCCCTGCGTCTTCGATGAAGACGCCGGCGACACCCCCGGTGTGCTGGGGGCGCTGGACACCGGCGGCATCGGCTCCTGGGGCAGCTTCCACCAGTGGTACCGCGACGTGCCGGGCATGAACATGAGCGCTGCCGTCGATCTCGAGTTCAAGGCGCAGCAGGATGGCAGCTACCTGTTCTCCAACGCCCAGTTCTTCCCGATCGACAATGCCTTGCTCGGCAACACGGAAGGCCGCCAGCACAACCATTACTTCACCGTGGAGTTGCAGACGCGCTTCGTCTACCAGGCCGGGACCGGACAGTACTTCGAGTTCACCGGCGATGACGATGTCTGGCTCTTCGTGAACGGCTGGCTGGTCATCGACCTGGGCGGCGTGCACAGCCCCATCGAGCAGCGCGTCGAGCTTGATCGCCTCAGCCTCGTCGACGGCGAGAGCTACCCGCTCTGCCTCTTCTTCGCCGAACGTTTCGCCCCGGGTTCGCAGTTCGAAGTGGAGACCAACATCGACCTCTGGAACCCGCCCCTGCCCGCCCTCTCCGCGCAGTTCGACTAAGCGGGAAGGCGGCCCCCAACCGCCGCATGAGGATCCGACGTACGGATTGTTCCATTCAGTCACGGGCCGGCGACCAGCAGTCGCCGGCCCGTGTTCGCGCGCGCTGAGGATGGCCAGGCGGTATCATGCCGGCCATGGGAACTCCTGTGGACGGTGATGGGATCGTGGAGAAGCCGAGCGCGGCGACCGGGAACGACAAGGACCTCTACTGCGCCAAGTGCGGCTACAACCTGCGCGGGCTTGACCTCGGCGGGAAGTGTCCGGAATGCTCCTGCGACATCGCTGACTCGCTCGACGCTCGCAAGGTGTTTGGCGTGGACACTTCGCGTCGGCTGGCCAACACGGTTCGGACCGCCCTCGTGGCACACAGCGTGTACGCGGCTTCGTGGTGCCTCTTCCTGATGGGGTATCTCTGGCACGCCCTCGCCCCCATCACCGCATTGCCGACTCCATTCGCGGCCGTTGACTCGCTGCTGCCGTTGCTCTATTTGGCTGGCCAGCCGGCTATCTTGATTGCACTCCTTGCTTGGTGGTTGATGATCGGCAGTACGGAGAGATCACCACACGACGTCCAACTCCTCCTGTACCAACGGAACCTGCGCCTTGCCGTCCTGGTCAACACCGCCGGCCGTCTGGCCACGCTTGTGTTCTACCAGTACGACCGCTTTGGCAGCGTCATCCACCTCACATACATGGGGGGCGGCTTGTATCTCTATCTCACGGCGGTGCTCTTCCTGAAGCACCTGGCGCGGCCGCTCGGCCTTTCAGCCTTGGCTCGCCGTACGCGCCTGGCGCTCTGGGCGCTGGCGCTCATCATCCCGGTGGGGATCTCTGTGAGTGGCATGCTGATCCCGGCGAGCTTCGTGCTCATCTTCCTGCTTCGTCCGCTCCACCGCGAACTGCGTCGGCTCGCCCCGGACATCGACGCGAAGGACTAGCCAAGGCGTTCTCGCGTGCCCTATTGGCCGCACTCCGTATCCTGAGCCGAGAGTCTTGATATGGACGAAACCCATCCCACCATCGAACCTGATCCGCTCGAGCCGCTCAAACCCGTTGAGAGCGACCGGATCCAGCAGGAGGATGTCTTCTGCGGACAGTGCGGCTACAACCTGCACGGGCTGACGCCACAGGGAAACTGCCCGGAGTGCGGCAGGCCGATCGAGCCTCCCAAGCCAACGCCCGAAGAGATGCTGGAGCGGGAGGACGTCTTCTGCGGGCAATGCGGCTACAACCTGCACGGCCTGACGCCCTGGGGCAACTGCCCGGAGTGCGGCACGCCGGTTGAGCGCTCGCTTCGGGGGAACCTCCTTCTCTACAGTTCGCCGGAGTACCTCAAGCGACTGCACCAGGGGAATGTGCTGGTGATCGCCTCGATCATCGCCAACCTGGTGTTCGTGGCACTGCTGGTCCTCGTCTCTCTCTGGGTCAGTGTCGGTGCAGGGGCAGCGCCGCCCGCCATGAGAACGGTGCAGGTCGCCGGCACGGTCGCCGGTGTTCCCATCTCGTTGGTGGCGCTCATCGGCTGGTGGTTCTTCAGCGCCCCCGACCCCGCCTTCGTCGGCATCGAGCCCGCCAGTGCCGCGCGCAAGGTCCTTCGGGCGGCCCTGGCGGCGCAGTTGCTGATCACCGTCGGCCATGTCCTGCACCTGCCCTACGCCACGCCGGGCCTTCCAACGCTCACGCCTGCCGGCCTCATCGAAGTGGCCTTGATGCTCGCCGCCATGACGGCAAGCGTCATCCAGCTTGTCGCCGCGATGCTGTACCTCCGCTGGTTGACACCGCGCCTCCCGGACGCCTCCTTGTTCAGGCGATCCAAGACCTACGCCTGGCTCCTGCCGACGCTGACCGTCGCGGGGGCGCCCTGCTGTGGATTCGGGCCGCTCCTTGGAGCGATTCTCCTCTGGCGCCACCTCGAGGCCGTTCGCCGCCACATCAAATGCATCCGGCTGGAGGCGGCGCTGGAGTTCGCAGACGACGGACCAACCGACACCGCCAGAAGCGACTGAACGACTTCATTCGGTCTCTTTGCCCGGGCACGCAACGGGCGCCGCCAGCCCCCCCGCAATGGGGCATTATCGATGCTGCCAATTTTAGGGGTAGTCAACCACCCAAATGAGTGGTTTATCTACGCTCCGGTCGCGCTGGTGTCGCGAGAGCGTAAATCAGATGTAGACTACTGGGGACCGAGTCCTTTAACGACAAGGAGGGAAGACGATGAAGAGAAGCATTCTGGCTTTGGCTGCTTCCTCGGTGCTGTGCGCCGGAGCCCACGCCGATGTCATCAGCGGCACCATTACCAACTGGCCTGAGTCCGGCTCGTTCATGACGGTCGGCGACGGCACGAACAGCGTCACGATGTGGTGGTCCATCAACTACTACGATCTGGGCTGGTTCTATGGCAGCGCCTATGGCACCGGCACCGACATCGCCGTGGCCACGGGCATTACCGACGTCACCCAGATTACCGACGCCTCAACCTTCAGCTACACGAACAGCTACGTCGGACCCATTGGCGACGCCGACTACAACACCAACGGCATCGGCACCTTCCTCGCCTGGCGCAACACCACAACCGGCTACTACGGCGTGCTGCGCGTGGATGACATCCACAGTGTCGACCCGAGCCAGCCGTATGGCGAGTTAGATGGCACCTGGTGGTTCCAGACGGATGGCACCGGCAATTTCGTGCCGACTCCCTCAACGCTGGCCCTGCTCGGGATGGGCGCGCTTGTCACTCGTCGCCGTCGCTAGGGCGATGTTGGCCGCGCCGTAGCGATGTCGAACCAAAGATCGAGGCGAAGCACGGCGTGAGTCCACACCGCTGGGTGTGAAGCGCCCGATGTGATGGTTGTGGACAGAGGGAAGCCGCCTCAGCCGGCGAGGCGGTCCAGGCCGTACTGCTTCATCTTCTTGTACAGCGTCGTGCGGTTGATCTCGAGCACATCGCTGGTCGCCTGGCGGTTCCACTCGTTGGCGCGCAGGGCGGCGAGGATGATCTGCTTCTCCGGCTCTTCCAACGCCTCCTTGAGAGGCATGGGACTCCACTCGCCCACCGGCGCCAACGATAGCTTCGGCCCGCGGTCGGCGGCGCGTGCGCCACTCGCGGTCAAGTCGGCGGGTAGGTCCTCCAGGCGGATCATCTGGCCACGCGTGAGAACGACCGCCCGCTCGATGATGTTGGCAAGCTCCCGCACGTTGCCGGGATAGGCGTAGCGCTGCAACGCTTCCAGCACGCCCTCCTCGAAGCCAATGACCTGCTTGCCCACTTCCTGCGCGTGCTGCCTAAGGAAGTACTCCGCGAGCATGACGATGTCGGTCAAGCGTTCGCGCAGAGGGGGCAGTTCGATCATCACGACGTTGATACGGTAGAAGAGGTCTTGGCGAAACTCGCCGCGCTCCACGAGCTCCTGCAACGGCTGGTTGCTGGCGAGGATGACCCGGGCGTCGACCTCGATGGTCTCCGTGGAGCCGACGGGTTCGAAACGACGTTCCTGCAGCACGCGCAGCAGCTTGAGCTGCATGCCCGGCGAGGCGGAGTTGATCTCGTCGAGGAAGATGGTGCCCCCGTCCGCCGCCAGGAAGCGCCCCTTCTTGTCGACGTGGGCCCCGGTGAAGGCGCCCTTGACGTGGCCGAAGAGTTCGGACTCGAGCAGGGTCTCGGGGATGGAACCACAGGAGACTTCGACAAAGGGCTTGCCGCGCCGCGGCGACTGCTGATGGATGGCATGGGCCACGAGCGACTTGCCCGTGCCTGACTCGCCGGTCATCAGGACCGTCGTCTTGCTGGGCGCCACCGCTTCCACGAGTTCGTAGACTCGCAGCATGCGCGGGTCGGCCCCAACGATGTTCTCCATGCCGAAGCGGCTGTCGAGTTGGCAGCGCAGGGAGTAGTTCTCGGCGACGAGGGCTTGCTGCCGGACCGCCTTCTGCACCGCGATGAGCAGCTCCTGATCTACGACGGGCTTCGTGAGGTAGTCGAAAGCCCCTTCCTTCACCGCCTCGACCGCCGCCTCGACCGTGCCATACGCCGTCAGCATGATCACCACGAGTTCGGGATGGTGAGCCCGGATCTCGCGCAGCAAGTGCAGGCCATCCAGGTTGGGCATGCTGGCATCAGTCAGCACGACATTGAAGCGAGCGGAGGCCTCGACGTTGTTGGGATCCTTGGCGTATTCGATCGCCTGCAGGGCTTCCCGGCCGTCGTAGGTCGTGCAGACGCCGTAGCCCTCGGCGTCGAGGAACTGGGCCAGGGAGTCGGCGACGATGGGGTCGTCGTCGACGATGAGGATGCGTGCCTTGGTGTCGCTCATTGCCGGTCCCTCATGCTCGCGGTGTGCTGGGCAGCGCCACCCGTAGCGTCGCGCCCCCTTGGGGGTTGTTGACGAGGGTGATCACACCGCCCGCTTGCTCGACGATTTCCTTGCTGAGCGCCAGTCCTACGCCGCTGCCGCGACCCTTGGTGGAAGCCCCGAATTCGAAGACCCGCTCCAGGATGTCGGGATCGATGCCCCCGCCGTCGTCGTGTACAGCGATGATGACTTCGCCCCCCACGGCCTCGGCCACGAGCCTGATCCGTCCGCCCTCGGCGCAGGCCTCCAGGGCATTGCGCAGGGCGTTGGAGATGACCGGGTAGATGGGCCCCGCCGCCAGATCAACGATGCTGTGGGCCAGGTCCAGCTCGACGGTGACGCGGCGCTCCGTCGCGGCCGGCTCGATGACGTCGACGGCGTGCCGCAGGACGGCGGTCAGCGATTCGCCGCTGGTGTCGGCGGCGGGAATGAGCCGACCGGTGCGGCGACCTCGAAAGGCGCCAACGACCTGGTTCATGCGATCCAGGGCGGTGTGGAGGACGCGCAGTTGCCGCATGACCTCGTCGCGGTCGCCACCGTCCTCACTCTCCGCCAAGTGGCGCAGGGCCAGGTTGAGCCGCCGCTGCGAGCCGTCGAGCAGGTTGGCAAGCTCGTGCGTCAGCGTCGCGAGGTCCTGCTCCCTCGCCGCCTCGGGGGCCCGGGCGGAGACGAGCGGACGGCGCTGAGGATCGGTTCCCGTCAGGCGCAGCGAGGGTGTGTCTGGACGTTGCTCCATGGCAACATGAGATCGGCAAGCGGCTTCGGCAAGTCCATCGCATGTTGCGGAAATACAGCGCCCCCGGCCTTGACCAGGGTGTGCCTCGTTATCGCCCCTGAGACGCGAATCGAGTCCGCTGGGACAGATCGAGAGGTGGGCTCGACTGGGCCGCCGCGACCCGGGCGGCCCGTTCACTCGTAGGCGACGACAATAAGCACGGTCAGAACCGCCAGCAGTCCAAGCCAGACAAGGGCCGCTATTCGGACCATGCGACTGGCTCGATCGGCCTTCCACCAATGCCTGGGATGAACGTGCTGCCAGAGGAAGGTGCCCACCCCGGCCAGGTTGATGCAGACGATGTTGGTCGCGGTCAACAGCAGCGCTCCCAGCGCCAGTTGCCAATGCCCGCTGCCGAGCAACAGGCCGACCGTCACCAGCGGCGGCAGAAGGGCGACGGCGACCATAACCCCGACGAGTGCGGAGGAGACACCCGTGGTGAACGCCAGAGCCCCGGCGCTGCCGGCCGCCAGTGCCAGCACGATGTCACTCAGAGACACGTCGGTGCGGCTGGCCAGGGCGCCGACGGCGGGATCAACCTCGACTGCCACGCCGATTAGCGCCCCCAGGATCAGGGCCAGAAGCAATCCCGTCGCATTGACGGTCAAGGCCCGTCGGGCCAGCTTGGAGTCGCCAAGTGTCGTTGCCAGGGCCAGCGTCATGTTGGGTCCCAGCAGCGGCGCAATCACCATCGCGCCGATGATCACCTCGATCTCGTCGCGGATGAGCCCGATGGCAGCGACAACCGTTGACAACACCACCGTCAGGACGAAGATCCGATTCACCGAGGTGCTGCTCGAAAGCTTCTGGACGAGCTCGTCGCAGGCGATTCGAGCCGGCTCGGCCTGGTCGCCGCCCTTCGACTCTGGCGGCGTCTTCTCCTCCGCCTCCGGGCTGGGCACCGTTGCTTCCACCTCGTAGATGACCAGCCGGAAGCCTGGGCTGGTCTGGAATTCCGCTTCGAGTTGCCGAATCGCCGCCTCGGCCCGATCACCCTGCACCAGCAGGCGGAGCAGCGCTTGCTCATCGCCCAGTTGTTCCCGCCAGAGGCCAATAGCGCTGATCCGCTCTGAGAGTTCGGCCAGCTCGACTGGGAAGGCCTGCGGAACAACCATCTCGACCATGCGAAGGCTCATGCCCATCTCCAAGCTCGTGTCAGCCACGCCGCGCCGGGCTCGGGCGGCGGCGAGGCGGTTAGGTGGCCATGATCGTACGGACGTTCAACAGTCGCCGGCTGCGGTCGGACTGGTCGCCTGCGTGCCCGCATCTTCGATCAAGCCCATGGCTGCCAGAAGCATCCGACAGTTCTCTCGCGCGTGGTCACTCGCTGCGGTCAAGGGCAATCTCAGCGCCCCGCTGTCGCGGCCGAGCAGTTCCAGGGCCGTCTTCACGCCGATTGGATTCGTCGCCAGTGACATGAGACCCGAGGCCAGTGGGAGCAACTCGTCGTGCAGCCGCTGGCCCCAGGCCCAATCCTCCGCGGAGACGGCGTCGACGAGCTCCCGCACCCGGCAGGGGAGGATGTTGCTGACCACACTCACCGTCCCCCGCACCCCCACCCCGGCGAGGGAGAAGGTCAACGGATCGTCGCCGGACAGCACCACGAGGTCCGGGCAGCGGCGGCAGAGTTGCTCCGCCTCCTCGATCGAGCCGGTCGCATGTTTGACGGCGGCGATGTGCGGATGGGCCGCCAGCCGTTCGATTGTCTCGACCGTCAAGCCCGTCCCGCAGCGGCCGGGGATGTTGTAGACCATGACCGGCAGATCGGTGGCGTCGGCGACGGCCTGGAAATGCCGGTACTGCCCTTCCTGCATGGGCTTGTTGTAGTACGGCACGACGCTGAGCGCCCCGTCCGCCCCCAGATCGGCCGCCCACTTCTGCAACTCGACCGCGTGGGCGGTGCTGTTGGAGCCCGTCCCCAGGATAACCCGCAGGCCCGCAGCACGACCGCATTCGATCGCGACTTCCGCCAGGCGCTCGGCCTCGGGGCGCGTGACGGTGGGCGATTCACCGGTGGTGCCCAGGACGACGATGCCGTGCACGCCGGTGCGGCCGGGCTCAGGCTCGGCTTGGTAGGCGATTTGCTCCCGGAAGCGATCGAGGTCGATCTCGCTGCCATCGCTCGTGAAGGGAGTGGTCACGGCGGTGAACGCCCCCGCCATCCATTCGCACTTGAAGGTCGCGCCATCAGTCATTCGCTTCTCACCTCGTCAGCGTGCCGAATCAGCCCACAGAGCCAAGCCATCCTGGCTTCGTCGGCTCTCCTCGTCTCTCACATCGTCATCCGCCGCCAATCAACTCCCGCATTTCGCGAATCGCCTGATCCAACCCCACAAACACCGCGCGGGCGATGATGGAGTGCCCGATGTGCAGCTCCTGCACCTCCGACAGCAGCGCGATGGGCTTGACATTCACGTAGTTCAGGGCGTGGCCGGCGTTGAAGCGCATGCCGGCTGCGGTGATCTGGGCCCCTGCCTGCCGCACCCGATCCAGCTCCGTCGCCAGAGCCGGGTCGCGGAGGTCGCCTCGGACGGCATGGAAGGCATGGGCGTAGGGCCCGGTGTGGATCTCGCACCAGTCGAATCCCGCCGCCGCCGCCGCCTCGATTTGCGCCGGCTCGGCGTCGATGAAGGCGCTGGGGCTGACGCCGGCCTCCTTGAGGCGGGCATTGACCTCGGTGAGGCGGGCCAGTTGGCCCTTGACGTCGAGGCCGCCCTCGGTCGTCACTTCCAGCCGCCCTTCCGGCACGAGCGTCGCCATTTGCGGGCCGAGTTCCGCGGCGATGCCGACCATCTCGTCCGTGGCGGCCATCTCCAGGTTGAGCTTCACCTGGACTACCTCCTGGAGCTTGCGTACATCGGCATCGTTGATGTGCCGGCGGTCCTCGCGAAGATGGATGGTGATGCATTCCGCGCCGGCGAGTTGGGCCTGCACCGCCGCCCAGACCGGGTCGGGTTCGTAGGTGCGGCGGGCCTGCCGAATCGTGGCCACGTGATCGATGTTCATGCCTAGATGCGCCATGGGGCCATTGTACAACTCGCGGTCTGGGCGCGGGGCCGACGGACGGCTCGTGATCGAGCCTCCTGGTCGTCTAACCAGGGGCTCGCGGAGGGGGGAAGTCAGGCAGCGAGGGCGAACAGGAAGAGCAACGTCCCGGCCAGGCTGCCGCCGAGCACGGAAACGAGCTGCAGCAACAACGCCGACGACCAGGGCGAGAGTCCCAGCCTACGAAGCGCCCGGTGCCAGGCCTGAACGAAACCGATCAGCCCGCCGAGCAGCAGGAGGAAGAGAAGCACCAGCCCCGGCCTCGGATCGAATGCCAGAATGGCGACCCCTACGGACGGCGGCACAACCGCCACCGGCCAGAAGCACCAGCCGACCGAGCTCGACCAGACAAGCCTGGTGCGGCTGCGCTCGTGCCGCTTGGCACAGCCCGTACTGATGACGCCGATGATCACGACGGCAATCGCGGTGAAGAAACTGTAGATGATGACGAAGAAGAACGCCACAATGATGGCCTCTGGATCCACCAACATCTGTAGGCAGCCAAGTACCAGGCCGACCAAGCAGCACCCGGAGAGCCTGCGAGCGTGCCGGGCGGCGTCTTCGCGGGCGACGCTGAGATCAAGCCCGCCTGCGATGAGTTCATGCCCGCACTCCGGGCAGTGGGCCGACTCGATCCCGGTCAGGTCGTAGCCGCAGTCCATGCAGTGGAAACCGTCCCAGGTTGTGCGTTTCTCAGCCATGATTCAGGAGAGGGGAATGACGCCGGACACCAGCGCGGAGACCGCGACCGCCAGGTAAAGAAGGTACGGCACCGCCACCAGGACCAGGAAGACCCTCCCCTCCCCGGCCCACAAGGTCAATCCCAACGACCTCGCCTTGATCTGAGCACGACTGCCCCAAACGATCAGGCCGAGCGACGAGATCATCGCCGCGAACAGGGGCGAGCCATTCGAGGCGTCGGTGATCAGCAGGGCAAACGGCGCCAGCCAGAGCAGCCAGCCACTCGTCGACATCCAGATCAGGCTCCAGGCCCGATGACGATTCACGCCCGCACAGAGCAGGTGCAGCGTTGCCGGCCCCCACTGCGCGATCGGCAAGGCGAGCAGAAGGCAAAGCCGCGGATCGAGTAGGATCTCCCCACCCGACATGAGCGCCTCGACCAGGAACGGATAGCCGAGCACCAGGCAGACACCCAGCGTTGAGATGCAGTGCGGCGGGACCGACTCGCGGAGCGACTCCAGCTTCTCGTAGTTGGCCGCCTCGATCGCGACGCCGCACTCCGAGCAGGTGTCCGTGTCGAGCCCGGTCAGATCGTACCCACAGGTCAAGCATTGAAAACCGTCCCAGCGTGCTGGCTGTTGCTTCATCGCCCGGTCCCCATGGCGGCAGCGCCTGACCTTCTGTACGCAGAGGGCCACTCCACGGTTCGGGCGATTGCCGCTGGAGCCCGAGCCTGCGCTAGTTCGGACCCAAGCGCAGCACCGCGAAGGCCAACAGCCCCGTCGGCAAGACAACCGAACCAATGAGGAATGCGATCAACTGCAAGAGCGCCCCTCGCGAGTCAACTGGCAGCGGCATCCGGGCGCATAGGCGACGCCAGCGCACGATGTACCAGTCGGCGCCGAACCCACAGAGCACAAACAGGCTCACCATCGAGACCGTGAAGTTGCCGGCGATGACACCCGCTACCACAGCCAGCGGCAGCGCCGCGATCGGCCAGAAGTACCAGCCGGCCGTGCAGTAGAACAGGTACCGCACTCGCAGCCGATGATGCGGCCTTTCGACCGCGATGGAGAGGGCGGTCACGAGGAACACCGCCACGCCCACACCGACGCTGTAGGTAAAGGTGAACCCGAGGATCGCCGTAAAACCGCTCGTAAGCGAGAAGACAAGCGCTGCGAGCACATGCGCCAAGAACACAATCGCCGCCAGGCAGCCCGCGTGAATGCTCACCTGACGCTGGAATGGCCGCGGATCGAAGCGATCGGGTTTCAGGACGTGGCCGCACTCAGGACAGATACCCGTCTCGTTGGCGGTCAAGTCGTAGCCGCAGTCAATGCAACCGGAGACGTCCCAGACCTGGGTCTGGTCGCCTGTGCAGGCGGCATCGTCCTGGTCTGGCGGCCGAATGATCGGATCGGAATCGTCTGAGGGGGTCATGGTGGACTCCGCGGCAGCCTACGATTACGGCCAGCCCATCGCATCCTCAGGTGAGGGGCAGGTATCGCGCCAGAATGTTGCCGTTCACAAACAGCAAATAGACATACGTCAGGTAGATCACCACCGGAGGGAACGCCGATCCGATGATCAGCAGGCGAGCGGTGATCGAGGTGCTGGCGAGCCCGAGAGCCGAGAGCCGGGCCGGGAATCGGTAGTACCAGACGAACCATCCGACGATCGGGCCCAGCACCAACAGGGGAGTGAGAACAATCCAGAGCAAGCAGAGCATCCAGAGCGAGAGAGCCAGGATGGCGGGCGCGATGGGGAGAAAGAGCCACCGGGCTTCCAGAAGCCAGGCGATGCACCAGCGCCGGCGCTCGGTACGAGTCGCAACCCCAACCAATACAAGCGGCCCGTAGGCGAGAACGACGATGCCGAGAATGACGATCGCACAGAAGGCGAAGTCCCAGGTGCTCCCGAGCGCAATGATGAAGAGCAGCAGCAAGATGGACGCGTCAAGCCCCGCCCCGACCCGCGCGAAGGCCCACAGTTCCTCAACGCGCCGCATCAGCGGTCGATCAAGCGCCGCCGCACACTCCGGGCACACGCCAGTCTCGTTGCCGGTCAGGTCGTACCCGCAGCCCAGGCAGCGGAGGCCGTCCCAGCATGAGTTCTGATCGGTCATGGCCGAGTCCCCGAAACGGCGTGGCGCATGCACTGTAGGCGAAAGAGCGCCCGGATGTGCCGTAGGCCGCTATCCTGCGCTTCCCCGGGAGACGGGCGCCCAGGACGGCGCGGTGCTCTGCCCCGGCATGGGCGTGGGCACGGGCCTGCGGGCAGGGCCACCTCCACAGCACCCCGAAAATCAAGCGAACAAGCCCCGTGTGCCGACGCTTTGTTGTAGATTGCCGGACTCGGGCGCGACAGCGCCCCCTCGCAGGATGCGCCCGCCGCTCGCCGGCACGCCAAGGATGGCACCCATGTCCACGCTCTTCGCTCGACCCAATACGGAGGAGATGGCAAGGCTGGCCCAGTCCGCGCCCCCACCGCTCCACCTCGCCCCCGACCCACCGCAGGAAGACATGCCCAAGGCCACGAAGCCCCCCGCCAAATCGTCCAAGCCCAAGACCACCAAGAAGCCACGCCAGCGGGCCACCGCCGAATCGATGGCCGCCGCCCAGCGCGACATCTCGGTCTCCGAATTCTTCGCCAAGAACCGCCACCTGCTCGGCTTTGACAATCCCCGCAAGGCCCTGCTCACCACCGTCAAGGAAGCCGTCGACAACGCCCTTGACGCCTGTGAGGAAGCGGGCATTCTCCCCGACCTCTACATCGCCTTGGAGCAGCTCAAGGAAACGCGTTTCCGCATCACCGTCCGCGACAACGGCCCGGGCATCGTCCGCAAGCAGATCGACAACATCTTTGGCAAGCTGCTCTACGGCTCCAAGTTCCACCGACTGAAGATGAGCCGCGGCCAGCAGGGCATCGGCATCTCGGCGGCGGGGATGTACGGCCTGATGACCACGGGCAAGCCGGTCCGCATCATCTCGAAGACCGGCAAACGCAAGCCGGCCCACGAGGTCGTGCTCAAAATCGACACCCGCAAGAATCGCCCGGTCGTCATCAGTGAAACCGAGCATCCCGAGAGTGACAACCTCTTCCCGGAGGGGCACGGCACGCAGATCGTGCTGGAAATCGAGGGGCGTCACAACAAGGGTCGTCAGTCCGTCGATGAGTATCTCGAGCAGACGGCGATCGCCAACCCGCACGCCCGGCTGCTGTATTCACCGCCGATCGACAAGCCGATCGAGTATCCCCGGGCGGTCGAGGAGCTGCCGCCGGAGACCAAGGAGATCAAGCCGCACCCCAAGGGCATCGAGCTGGGGACGCTGATCACCATGCTGGAGCGGACGGCGTCGCAGAAGCTGGGGGGATTCCTCAAGGACGACTTCTGCCGCGTCGGCCCCCGGGTGGCGAGCGACATCGCCAAGAAGTCGGGTCTGACCCCGCAGACGTGGGTCACCAGCATCGACCACAGCCAGGCAGAGAAGCTCTTCAAGTCGATCCAGGACACTCGGATCATGGCCCCGCCCACGGACTGCCTGGCGCCGATCGGCACCCGCACCATGCTGGCGGGCCTGCTCAAGGAAGTGACCGCGGAGTTCTACACGGCTTCCAGCCGCGCCCCCGCCGTCTACCGCGGCAACCCCTTCCTGATTGAGGTGGGCCTCGCCTACGGCGGCAAGCTGGCAGGCGACGAGTCCTGCAAGGTGATGCGCTTCGCCAACCGCGTGCCCTTGCTCTACCAGCAGTCCGGCTGCGCCGCCTTCAAGTCGGTCGTCGACGCCGGCTGGCGCAACTACGGCCTGACCCAACCGCGTGGGGCCCTGCCGGTGGCGCCGCTGGTCGTGGTCATTCACATGGCCTCCGTCTGGGTGCCCTTCACCAGCGAGTCCAAGGAAGCCATCGCCGACTACGACGAGATCCGCAAAGAGATGCGCCTGGCCCTGCAGGAGTGCGGCCGCAAGCTGGCGACCTACGTCCGCCGTCGACAACGGATGCGGCGCGAGGGTGAGCGGCGCCAGGTGTTCGAGCGCTACATCGGCGAGGTCGCCAAGGCCTGCCACGACATCACCGGCGTCGATGGCGAGCGTCTCTTTGAAGCCTTGCAGAAGACGGCCAAGCGGCGCACCGCCGAGGTCGACCAGATCCTCGATGACGAGGGGCAGGTCATCAACAACGGCAACGGCAGCCTGGATCGGGACGAGACCGTCCTCATCCGCGAGGAAGAGGCCGCCCCGCTCAACGGCGACGCCACCGACGAGAACCTCTTCGGGGCGCCGGCCAACGGCAAGAAGACCAGCAAGAAGAAACGCAGCAAGAAGAAGGTCAAGAAGAAGCGGTCCTTGCGCACCCGGGCCTAGAGCCCCGCCGGGCGACGCGCCCGCCGCCATCTCCAACTCGCGATAGACAACCATGGCCAAGAAAGTCAGCAAGAAGACCACCCGACGCTCGGCGAAGAAGACTGCCGCGACCGCCCCGGAGAGCAAGCCGAGGCGCACCGCCGTCTCTTCCGCCCGCGATAAGCAGACCGTGCGGAAGATCAAGGAGATGACCAAGGGCGTGGTGCGTTCCAGCCTCGCCTCCCGGGATCCTTTCCTTGACATTCCCACGCGCGCCTCGAGCAACGTCAAGTTCAACAAGTCGCGCAAGATTCTGGAGATGGGCGGCGCCACGCAGCGGCGCACGCTCTTCAACCTGTCGCAGGCGCGCAAGTTCATGCAGATGCTGCTGGTCGCCTCCAGTTGCAAGGAACTGTGCGAGCAGGGCAAGACGCTCAGCCTTCGTGGCGTCTACTACAGCAAGAAGCACTCCATCCCGGGCACCAAGGAGAAGACCTTCGACGCCCAGGAGGAATCGGACGCCGTCCTCGAAGATCTCGAGGTGACGGCTGACACGCTGCGCGAAGAACTGCACGTCTTCGCCAAGAAGCGCGGCACCATGATCGGCAACATCACGGTGGTGGATAGCGGCGACGAGATCAACTGTCGCCGCATGGGCTCGGGCGGCTACGCCATTCCCAGCATCGTCGAGCCGGAGGTGCTCCAGTTCAAGAAGTGCGAGGCGGAGTTCGTCCTGCACGTGGAGAAGGACACCGTCTGGAGCCGCTTCAACGAGGACCGCTTCTGGGAGAAGCACAACTGCATCCTGACGGAAGGATCGGGCCAGCCCACGCGCGGCGTGCGGCGGCTCTTGCACCGCCTGCATTACGAGTTGGGGCTGCCCATCTACTGCCTGCTCGATTGCGACCCCTGGGGGCACTACATCTACTCCGTCATCAAGCAGGGATCGATCAGCCTGGCCTTCGAGAGCAAGCGGATGGCCGTCCCGGCCGCCAAGTTCCTGGGGATCCAGGCCAAGGACTACGACCGCTGCGAGCTGTCGGACGATGTGCAGATCGAGCTTTCGGGCCGCGATGTCACCCGCGCCAAGCAGATCGCCGCGTACCCCTGGTTCAAGGAAAAGCGGATCTGGCAACGGGAAATCAAGCAGATGCTGCAAAACGGCTTCAAGATGGAGGTGGAGTCGCTCATCTCCAAGGACATCTCCTACGTCACCGAGACGTACGTGCCCGAGCGCCTGGCGGCCCAAGACTGGCTTGAGTAGCCACAGCTATTCTGCCTAAACAGGATGGACTTTTCTTCATTGGTGGCAGAGAATGGGGACAGCCGCCACGCACTTGCTCTGGGCCGGGATGCCTGAAGGTGAACCACGACGGCGGCACGGGTACCGGGGCGAAGCGCGCGAAGCTGCACAGAGTTGTGGTCAGAGCTTGGCGGCGCGGGATCGGAGTCATGCGGCAGCATGCAGTAACCACGCACAATGCATCGGAGGAGCGTGAGCCATGGCCGGCAACGAAGGCATTGAGATCCCGGGAGCGGACTCAACCACGCAGACGGTTCCCGCGCCACAGCGGATTCTCGTCGCCGATGATGAGCACCTGGTGGCGGAAGTCATCAGCAAGTCGCTCACGACGCTCGGCTACGAGGTGGTCGGACCCGTGGCCGACGGCGAGCAGGCGGTGGAGCTGGCCCGGCGGGAGCAGCCCGATATGGCCATCCTCGACATTCGCATGCCCAAGGTGGACGGCCTCGCCGCGGCCCAGGCCCTCTCCAACGAGATGGATCTGGCGGTGCTCATGGTGACCGCCTACTCCGACGAGTCGTATCTCCGCGACTCCTGCCAGATCGGGGTGCATGGCTACGTCCTCAAGCCGACCAGCACCGAGCAGCTACGCGTGGCGATCGCCATGGCCTGGACACGCTTCCAGCAACAGCGAGGCCTGTCCATGGAGGTGACGAGGCTGCAGACCAGCCTGGAACGCCGCAAAGTCATCGAACAAGCCAAGTGGATCCTGGTCGAGAAGTGCGGCCTCTCGGAGGCGGAGGCGCACCGGCGTCTGCAGAAGCAGGCACGCGATCGACGCAAGACCATGGCGGAAGTGGCGGCTTCGATCCTGGAGAGTCACACCCTCTTCGCCGAAGAAGGGGCCCTCGGGGAAGCGGAGTAGCGGCGGGGGCGCCGACGGCACGCGAGTCATCGGAAATGACATCCAGATCGCCTTTTTCCGTTGGCAAGGCCCCGAGTTGCTGGTATCTTCTTGGGCGCGAATGCGTTGGTCCCCGATGCTCGACGCCCCTTCGTAAGATTGAATCAAAGATGGCGTTACGCATGATCTCCTGTGGGTAGGTGCGGCCTCGCTGTCCAGTGGATGTGAAATCAGTCAGCGATCGGCCCCCTTTGGGGTGACCAGGCTGACGACCCCTCAGCAGGTTTGCTGTGGCATCGGAGGTTCAGGAGCACTTGGAGGAGGTGCTCCAGGACCCCATGACACGCAGCCTGCTGTTCTTTCATCCCCACCCCGCGGCTGCCACCGTGGCCCCCCCTCCGGACACAAACTGCCGGCGTGGGACGCCGCCCCGCTTCCCAACACAACCGTAGGGAACCGAAACTCTTAGAAGGATCGAGTCGCGGCTGGGTCGGCCGTTGAGTTCCGAGAATTCGAAGTTTCGGGACCTTGGGACTAAGGCGGTCCAAGAATGCGTCCGATTACCCAACCGTGGCGAGGACTGCGGCTCAAGTCACAGTCTCAACTCGTCCGATAAAGGGGCTGCGCGGAGCGTATTCCCTGCACGCAGGACCGGAGCGAAACGGACGGCCAGAGCCCCCGACCCGGATCAACCCTGCGGCTGCGATCGGCGGAGCCGAACTCACGTTTCAGCACGAGAAACCCGGTTCCTGCATCGCCGCGGAGGTACCCATGAATCGCCCGCTCCATTCCCGACACGCCCATCTACCCACCGTCGCCGCCACCGCCGCGACACTCATCCTGCTCGCCGGCTGCACGCCGAGCGAACGCTACCACGCCACCAACACCCAGACCATTGCACCGGTCGCCCAAGACTTCGCGACGACCGGTGACACCACGACACCCCAGGTCATCTTCACCACGAAGGCGGAGCCGACCCAGTTCGAGCCGGTCTTCACCAACGTCTCCACCGGCAGCACGTTCCCGACGACGACGACCACGGCCCTCTCGGCGGACACTCGCAACATCAGTGTGTTCGGCGACGTGACGCCCGAAATGACGCCGACCCGCTCCTTCAACAGCGGCGGCATCGACGGTGAGGAGAACCTCACCCGCGTCACCTACAGCCCGGTCGGCGGGGACTATGACCCCGACGTCTCGCCGGATGGCCAGACCATGGTTTTCTCGTCGACGCAGCACCACCCCACTGCCGACATCTATCTGAAGCGGATCGGCGGCCGCGCGGTGACTCAACTCACCGCGGATCCGGCCCACGATGTCATGCCCACCTTCAGCCCCGACGGTCGGCGGATCGCCTTCGCCTCGGACCGGGCGGGCAACTGGGACATCTACGTGATTTCCATTGCTGGCGGGCAGCCCATGCAGGTGACGACCGACAGCAGCCAGGAACTGCATGCCTCCTGGTCGCCGGACGGAACGCAGCTCGTCTACAGCCGGCTGAGCACGCAGAGCGGCCGCTGGGAGCTGTGGGTGGCGGACCTGGAGGACACCGGCACGCACCAGTTCCTGTGCTACGGCCTCTTCCCCGATTGGTCGCCGAACCCCAGCCGCCCGCAAATCGCCTTCCAGCGGGCCCGCGAGCGTGACAGCCGCCTCTTCGGCATCTGGACCGTCGACTTCTTCAACGGCGAAGCCATCAACCCCACCGAGATCGCCGCCTCCACCAACGCCGCCCTGATCAACCCGACCTGGAGCCCGACGGCCTCGCATCTGGTCTTCGCGGCGGTCGTCGAGCCCTTCGGCGACGCCCCGGCGGGCAAGGAAGTCGCGGATCTCTGGATGGTCGATTTCACCGGCCTGCACCGGGTCAACCTGACCGATGGCCAGTTCACCTGCCTCATGCCCGAGTGGTCCAGCGGCGGCCAGATCTTCTTCGTCTGCAACCGCGAAGGCGTCGACAACATCTGGTCGATCGGCCCCGAGCGCGGCCTGCTGGCCAGCGCCCCGAACACCTACGACTTCAACGTCATGACGGCCACGGCCACCCCCACCGACAGCACGACCACCACCACCCCGACTCCCACGACCACGCCCACCACCACGACTCCGGACACGGCGACGGCCACAGCGCCGACGGAGATCCTCGGCGAGGTCCCGGGCGAATGATCCCTCCTACCTAACCCCCCTCGACGACTCGGCCGAAAGACCGGCTCGTCGATTCGAGAACGACTCGACAGCCTGCTTGGCGCAGGCGCCCCAGGCGGGAGGATCCCGCAGCGAAGGCAGGACGCCATGACAAGTGAACAGTTCCACGCACCCAATCCGCTCAGCCGAGGCTTCATGGTCATGTGGCGCCTGGCGGCCTGGGGCCTCGTGGTCGTCGTCCTCTTGGCGCTGACCACCGGCTGCGGCCCGAAGCCCATGCCCGAGCGGATCATCAGCCCCTTCGACGCCGACCAGATCTGGGCGGTCGCCCCACTCGCCAACTCCTCCGGCACCAGCGTGCTGGATGGGATGGAGCTGGCCGACCGTCTCGCCAACGCCCTGGACGCGGATGTCCCAGGCGTCAGCACGATTCCCGTGAACCGGGTTCTGGCCGGCATGGAAGCGGCGGGGCTAGCGAGCCTGGACACCCTGGCACAAGCAGGGACGCTCGCTCGCACTCTGGGAGTCGACGGGCTAATCCTCGGCGAAATAAGCGCCTATGATCCGTATGACCCGCCCAAGTATGGCGTGAGCCTCCTGCTCGTCTTGCTGGATCGACCGCTCGGCTCCATGGCCGGATTCGATCCCCACGAGCTCATGCGGATGCACACGGATGTCACCGCTCCGGGGGCGTTCCGTGACGACCGACCAACCGCCGTGAAGCTGCATCTGGACGCAGCCAACGCGGATGTGCGAGCGGCCGTCAAGCAGTACGCCGAAGGCCGAGTCGACCCCGACACCGCCCTCGGTTGGGAGCGTTACATCAAGAGCATGGAACTGTTCACCCAGTATGCCAGCCACGAGCTGGTGCGAGAGCTTCTGGACCAGGAGCGCTTGCGCCAGGCACGACTTCGGGCTGGCTCGTAGTTCCCCGGTCGCCGCGCCGAACGCTCGGCCCGCACCGGGTCTGGTGAAAGGATCGGCACGGCAATGCCCCACGCATCCCCGCTGCTTGCTGGCGAACACGACCTCGCTGCATGCTTGCTGCGCGCGGGTGGCGCTCGACCGCTCACGACTTCTTCTGCTCCCGGGCACGATTCGCCGGCGGCGCCCGCCGCTCCTCACGGATGATCGCCCGCGGCAGACCGGTTCGCCCGCCCTCCGGGGCCCAGCTGGAGTATGCAGACATGGAAAGCCTGCCCCTGATCGATGCGTTTCTGTCCTACCTCGTCGACGATCGCCATTTCAGCCCCTACACGGCCCGCTGCTATGGCGCTGATCTTCGGCAGTTCATCGCCTACCTCACGGATGAGTTCGCGATCAAGCCTGATTCCGGCGCTGAGAACACCGACTTCCAGCGGTACCAGAATGGGCAAGGGGGCGGCAGCGCCGACGGCGTGGTCGCCAGCGTCGGACCCAAAACCCTGACCACCGTCATCTGCGACATCGACGTGGAGATAATTCGAGGGTTCCTGGCCTTCCTCAGCGAGCAGAACTACTCCGCCTCCACGCTCGCCCGCAAGATCGCCACCCTCCGCTCCTTCTACAAGTGGGCCCTGAAGTGCACCCTTGTCAAGGCCAACCCCATGATCCTGATCCGCACGCCCCGGCAGACCAAGCGCCTGCCCAAGGCGATCAGCGTCGAACAGGTCGAACAGCTTCTGGCCGCCCCCGACGACACCGCCACCCTGGGAGCCCGCGACCGGGCCATCCTGGAGACGCTCTACAGCACCGGCATCCGCGTGAGTGAGCTGGTCGGCCTCAACGTCGAGGATCTCGACGAGACCGGCGAGGCACTCCGCGTCCGGGGCAAGGGTCGGCGCGAACGCCTGGTGCCCCTCGGCTCGCACGCCCTCACCGCCCTGCGGCATTACATCCACACGCTGCAAGGCGATCCCCAGTTCCGAACCGCCTGGCAGGACACCGACGAGGTCCGGCCGCTCTTCGTGAACAAGCACGGCAGCCGACTCTCCTCGCGGTCCGTCCGCCGCAAGCTGGACAAGTATCTCCGCGAGGTGGGCCTGGATCCGGGCATCAGCCCGCACACCCTCCGCCACAGCTTCGCAACCCACCTCTTGGACAACGGGGCGGACCTGCGGAGCGTGCAGGAGCTGCTGGGCCACCAGTCGCTGTCCACGACCCAGGTCTACACCCACCTGACCACGCAACGGATGCGGGACGCCTACGACGACTCACACCCCCGCGCCGAGGCCGGCTGAACCGCGACCGCACCTCCACGGAGGGGACCTGGCGCAGGGAGGCGCCGAGATCCGACCGCAGGTGCCGGCCGTCGCCCGGAGGGGCACCGCCAACGGAGTGAAAATCGCAGGACAAGAGAGGCCAAGGACGGCTTTACGAGCGAGAATAGATCGCTAGAATACGCCTGCTGACCGGCACAAATGGGGATTGGTGTAATCGGTAGCACGAGTGATTCTGGTTCATTTAGTCCAGGTTCGAGTCCTGGATCCCCAGTTCAAGGCCCCGAGTGATCGGGGCTTTCTCTTTGTGCCACAACGGCTTGTGAGCGGGGCTCGGCAGGGCGAAACACGAGTCTGGGCAGCCCTGTGCAATCTGATGAGAGAACGCGGGCAGGACGAGCCGCCGCACTCCCGATCGATGAGGAGCCGGGACGGAGACGGCGCGCCCTTCCCATATTGCTCCGGCGGCCAGCGTCTCACTCCTCCCCTCTCTGCCGAGAGGAGAGACAGGCGTGCCACCTCGGGCGCTCACCGGCCACTCGTCTCGACGCGAGATCTGCTTGCGACATCTGCCCTGGGTGTGGAATCCGCGGTTGCGATTTGGCTATCCGCTGAATGGCGCCAGACTCGAAGGTGGGTGACCAGGCCATGATGCGTGGCGCAAGAAGTCCCTGGCTTGTTTCGACGGTAAGGAGAAGACCATGGGGCGCCTCGCGCCACGCATGACTCCGGTTGCGGTGCTGGCACTGTGCACCGCTCTGCTGCCAGCCGACGTGATCAATGAGGATCTCAAGCTCGTGGCGAACGACGGCGCGCTCCATGACTACTTCGGCTGGTCCGTCGCGATCGACGACGGCGTCATCGTGGTCAGAGCCCCGCAGGACGGCAACCAGAACGGCGGCTTCGCCGGTTCCGCGTATGTCTTCAATGTGTCGAGCGCGCCCTGCCTAGGCGATCTCGACGGCGATGGCGACACCAACCAATCCGACCTCGGCATCCTGCTCGCCGACTATGAATGCGGAACGTAAATGCAGGGCCACTGTGTTGGCGCGGTCGCGGTCTTGGAGCACTTCGATCGCGAAGCCGCGAGCGGCGCTTGATGCGATGAACCACGTCGCTTCAGGCGGAACGAGCCGCAGTATTGCAGGAGCCTACGGCATCAACCCCATCGTCGGATCATCCGGCTGGGGCAGGTAGCGACCCGGCGCCACGATGTGGTGGGGATCGAAGACGGACTTCACGCCCAGCATGACTTCGCGCAGCGTCGCCGACCAACGAGCGGACTGGGCCGCCATGCCCCAAGTGGGCAGGCGATACGGCTCGAAGCCCATGCCGCGGCAGGTGCGGCTCATCTCGTCGACGCACTGGATGGCCCGCTGTTCTTCGGCTTCGTTCTCGCGATCGTAGGTGATGCTGATGACGCCGATGCCGTGCCGGGGCGCGAGGTTGGTGATGGTCAGAGCGAACTCGAAGCCGAGCCGGGCGCAGATGTCCTCACAGGCATCGTTGAAGCGCACCACGTCAGCGCCGGTGAAGGGGATGACGGGAGAGAGCCCGCGGTACCCCACACGATCGACCAGCGGGTCGCGGCCGAGTTCATAGGTGGCAGTGCGGTGGCGCCAGTAGGCGCCTTGCCGAGGTCCGGCGACGGGGTCGCCGGCGAGCATGTCCATCATGTCTCGAGCGGTTTCCAGGTCCTGGTGCAGGCGCTGGGGGAGGAAGGGCATGAGGCGCACGCCGGACTCGCCCAGGCTGATGAGGCCGGTACCCACGGAGATGGACTTGCCCAGGCCGCGGAAGGCGCGCTTGGCTTCGCGGATGTTGGCGCGCACCTGCTTGGCGGTGCCGTACACGCCGGCGAGGACCGTCCAGGGCGTGACGCCGTGCTTGCGCCGCATCTCCTGCCGCTGTTTGGGCGTGAGCCCTGTCTCGGGGTTGGCGATGTCGTAGGGGAAGCGATCTCGGATGCCGAGCACGCGGTAGTCGTTGGCCAGATGCGGGGCGCCGTTGAGCACGCCGTGGAAGCGGAGCTTGCGCATCTGCTCGACGACCTGGTGCAGGTTGGCGGGATCCTTGACCTTGAGGGCGAAGGCGCGACAGCGCTCGGGCTTGGGATAGAGCCAGACCGCCATACGGGTGATGACCGCGAGGTTGGTCTGGATGAGCATGGTGTCGATGCCCGCACCAGGCCCGCCGCGGGCGATGTCGCCGATGCGTTCCGCCCCGACGGCGGCGTAGCCGGTGCGCAGGACCCGGCCATCGGTCAGGACCAGCTCGATCCCCGCGAATTGGTTCTGGTGGTCGGCGATGGGCGTGTGACCGAAGCCGCGATCGAGGAAATTGCCCACGATACTGGCGTCGGGGCCGGCCCCGGTGGCGTCGGGGATGAGGTCCGCCCCCCCGCTCCTGGAGAGCCTCGTAGAGTTGCTTCTGGGTGACGCCCGGCTCGATGACGGCGTAGGCGAGCTGCTCGTTGATCTCCAGGATCTTGTTCATCCGGGAGAGATCCAGGACCGCGGCCCCTTCAACGACCGGAGCCGCCGAGCCGTAGCCCCAGTTCCGCCCCTGGCTGACCGGGTAGACCGGAGCCTGGCACTCGCCGGCGATGCGAAGGATGGTCTGGACCTGCTCGACACAGGTGGGCTGCAGGACGGCGGAGACGGCCCGGGTGGGCTCGTAGGTGGTGCGGCCGCGATGCTCGAGGACGGCCTCGTCCACCGAGACCACCTCCGCCGGCAGGCCCGCCTGCCAACGTCCGATCGCCTGCTCGATTCCCCGCTGTGGGTCCGGATTTGGTTGGGCGTTCATGCCAGTCATATCGGATGGTGCGAACACTCAATTCAGGTCGCCCCCCAACGTCAAGTCGGAAGGGGAAAGTCATGAAAGAACGGCCGGGGAATCCGATGAAAGAGGTGGCGGAAGCGTCCTCTCGGGCCCTGCCGCCGATAAGCACTCTCAGCATCCGGCAATCCGCCGGACGATCGGCCAGACCGAGTTCGGAGCAGTAGGTGAGCGACGGATCGACGCCGGGATTCGAGAACGGCATTCAACGGCTGCGCCTCAGCGAGGACTGCGGGTCCAGCGGTGTCGTGCCGGTTGTCGCTGCCGGGCGTGAGCCGGCCTGCCTGGCGCTCGACACCCCCGAGCCGATCGTGGTCCTCTCCGACCTGCATCTGGGGCACGCGGCCTCGCTGGTCGGCGATCTCGAGACTCTCAGCGACCTCTGGCACGGCGCGGGGACGGTCATCTTCAACGGCGACACGGTGGATCTGGATGTCGGCGAGTCGAAACGCGACATTCGCAAACGCATCAGCAAGCTGCTGCAACTCGTCCGCAGGGCCGGGGCCCGGCCCATCCTGCTGGCGGGGAACCACGATCCCTCCCTCGTCACCACGCGAGCGATCGAACTGAACGGCGGCGAGGTGGTCATCACGCACGGCGATTGCCTGCACCCCGCCATCGCCCCTTGGTCCGGGGAGGCTCGGCTGGCCCGGCGGCTCTTCGCGGACTGCCTGTCCCGACTCGAACAGGAAGCCGATGAGGGCGTCGAGGAACACGAAGACGCTTTCGAGCGACTCCTGCGGGCGGCTCAACTGGCCTCCATTGGCGTCGCCAGCGAGCGGCGCGACAAGCGCGAAGCGGAGTCGCGCCACACCGCCTTCAAACACGTCAGTCGCTTCGCCATCAAACCGCATCGGGCGGCCCGCATCCTGCACTACTGGCAACGCCTGCCGCATCTGGCGGCGCGGTCCCTGGCCGAGTTCCGTCCCCAGGCTCGCTTCCTGGTGCTCGGCCACAGCCATCGCCCCGGGGCCTGGCAGCACAAGGACCGGGTCATCCTTAACACGGGCGCCTTTCAGCCGCTTGGGCACCCCCACATCGTGCGCATCGCCCAAGGCAAGCTCGTCTTCAGCGACCTGCTCCGGGATGGCAACGGCTGGCGCGAGGGATCCCCGGCAGCGGCGACCTTCACACTGAAGCGGACCGCCTCGACCGCCGAGCGGGCCGCCTGAGCGACCCCACGACTTTGGTCGACTCCTCCTCCTGCATCCGCCTCCGCGGGTGGGCCTGGTCCGCGATTGCTGTCACAATCAGCCCATGCACGAGTCTGACTTGCCCGCCACTCCGGGAACGTACGTGCTCATCATCTCGGCACGACCGGGCGTGGTGCGCGTGGGGAAACTCGGCGAGCTTGCGCTGACGGAGCAGCCGCATCTCTACGTCGGCAGCGCCCACGGTCCCGGCGGCTTGCGGGCTCGCGTCGGCCGACACCTGCGCAGCGCGCACGGGAAAGCCGGCAGGCACTGGCACATCGACCACCTGCTCGCCGTCGCCCGGATCCGGGAAGTGTGGCTGGTCACGGGGACGGAGAAGCTCGAGTGCGCCTGGGCCGCCGCCCTCGCCGCTTGCGATGCCTGTGAGACACCGCTCCCCGGCTTCGGGGCCTCGGATTGCCGCTGCCCCAGCCATCTCCTGCAAGGCGCTTCCTGGGACTGCCTGGCCCGGCTGCGACGACGACTCCCCCGCCGCCCGGAGGCCGACCGGACGCGGCTCACCCGCCTGACCTGAGCGACGCCGCCCGCTTCCTGGGTTAGGATGCCCGGCAGATCCGGTCGCACCCCGCACCCGAGGCGCCGCCATGGAGCAGATCAACCTCGATCACCCGTTGGTTCGGCGGACGCTGCGGACCATGCAGCTCATCCTCTTCGCGCTGGTGCTGGGGGCCGGGTCGTTTGCGATCATCGTGCTGTTGCTGGTCCAGTCCGGGAGCGGCCCGCGGCTCGGCGCCGCCACCAGCCTCACCCCCATCGCCGGCGTCACCGCCATCCTCATCCTCCCCGCAGCGCTCTGGATTCCCGGCATCGTGGCTCGTGGCAATCGTCAGCGAATCGCGGCCGGGACGTTCCGAGTTCCCGAGCAGCTCAGCCACGGGGTCGACACCACGTCAGCGGACGCCCTTGGTGAGGCAGAGCAGTTGGCGGTGTCCTACCTGCCGGTTCTCCTCTTCCGGGCCACCTTGTTTGAGGGGGCCGCCCTGTTCAACACCGTCGCCTCCCTTCTCGAGCAGTCGCTTCTCTCAATTGGTATCGCCGCCACCCTGCTCGTCCTGCTTGCGACCTGCTTCCCAACCCGCAACCGGCTGGGCGCCTGGGTGGAGGATCAGCTTCGCCGGTTGCGGAGCGACGCCCGGAGGCATCCGGACCGATAGCCGTCTCTCACTGCCAACTCCGGCCCGGACCACCCAGGTCCTGGGCACGACTACCTAGCGCCGCGGAGCCCGCTCAATGGACCAGCCTCGCCAACACCGACGCATCGCCATGTGTGTGGCTCCCGCCATGGTTCTGCCGCTCCTGGCTTCCCTGTTTTACTTCAACTGGTTCGCCGACCACCCCGTGGCCCAATATCTCTACAGCGCCACCAAGGTGTTCACGCTGGCTTGGCCGCTCTTCGTCGTCCTCTGGATTACGGGTGAGGGGCTCCCACTGCGTCGGCTGTGGCAGCGTCGGCATCTGCGGGCCGTCCCCTTAGGTCTCTTGACCGGTTTCGTCATCGGCGGGCTCATTCTGGTCGGCTACTACTTCACCCCCTTGGGTGAGCATGTCGCCGGCCACAAGGCCGAGATCGAGGCACAGCTACAGAACTACAACTTAATAGAGTACTACGTACCGTTCGCCATCTTCCTGGCGGCACTCCACTCTCTCATCGAAGAGTATTTCTGGCGTTGGTATATCTTCGGCTCACTTGCCAAGATTCTGCCGCTCCGGGCCGCCTACGCGCTGGCCGCGGCGGCCTTCGCAGCGCACCACTTCGTCGTCCTGGGCATGTACTTCCCCGCCTGGTCGACGATTCTCTTCGGCGTGGGCGTGGGCGCGGGCGGGGCCATCTGGTGCTGGCAGTATCAGCGGCAAGGCAGTCTCGTCGGCGCTTGGATTTCGCACGCCCTGGTGGATGCGGCCTTTCTCTACGTTGGCTACGAAATGTTGATCGGGTAGACCCGAGTTGCAGCGTTTCCCCTACGAATCTTGACCTTTCTGAAGACATCGTCGCAAGCGACGAATGTCGACGCGTTGATGCGGCGCCTTGGCAAGTGTGCTTGCGACCGTCACGCGCCTCCTCGTGGTCAAACATTGATCGTTCAAGAGCAACGGCGCGCAAAGTCGGGCGCCAAATGCCGACTTTCGTGGAACCGATGCGCCGCGTCTGCGTGCGCGCGGAACTGAAATCCTCAAATGCATATATGTCGGATAGCGCTGAAAGATGAGCCGAGAACGCCCGACAACTGCAGCGCACGCCGGCGCGAGCGGTAGAACGCCTGTCCGCGCACCGAAGCGTCGCACGGTGCGTGCGTCTTGGTTCCAACGTTCGAGCGACTTCGTCTGCCGTGTGGGCATTTCGTCCGCTTCGAACGCACTGGATTTGCTTTAACGAGTGCGTACATCCAACGAGGAGAAAAGACATATGAACATCACTCGCAATGTCCTTTGCCTGGCGGTTATCGCTCTGGCGGGCACCACCGCCAGCGCTGACCCGGTCGCGACCGAGGCGCTGACTGTCAGCAACTTCGGCCCCATGCCCGCGGCGCGCAGCGCGAGCGCCCTGGGCCTTCACAACAGCAACTCTCGCGAGGCCGCCCAGTGGGCCTACAACCTCGCCGATTGCCCCGACTGCGAGAGTGAATTCAACACCGCTTGGGTTGATCCCGGCTGCTACACCGGCGGCTCCTGCTCCGGCAATCTCTACATCCTGCCCATGGGCTACACGGACTTCGGCGACACTCTTCCCTACACGGCCCCCGAGTACGATGACGGCGCAGGCAGCACCTGGGTCACCGACATCTTCTTTGATGACTACCAGGCTGACGCCGGCGTCTGGGGCGACACCAACGATCTGCAGGCCATGATCGCCTTTGAGGGCCATGCCTGGACCTTCAACAACTACAGCTCCGGTCTCGACAAGACCTTCGTCTACCGCTACCTGTGGATCAGCGGCGATGGCGCCGCGTTCTACGGCGGCTGGGTCTGGAACCTGGAAGCGCTGGACGGCGAGAATTGGCACTACACCTGCACGGCGGGTGAGATCGACGCCCCGCTCGATCCCGCTGACGCCTTCGAGATTCCCTACGAGGGCCTGATCTGCTTCGACTATGACAACGTCACGGACGAGGGTCACGATGATGGCGGCGCTTGGAGCTTCTTCATCGGTGGCGATATCGCCCTCGCCAATTTCCCTTATCCCACCGATCTGTACGAGCTCGGCTTTAACGATGAGCTCAGTTGGGCCGCCGGCGGCATCGACGATCCCAGCCTCGACGAGATGTGGGACGGCGAGCCGGGCCTGAGCTACCTTGACATTCTCAACACCGGCTTCCTCATCGACTGGGCCTTCGGCGGCGACGGCGAGCGCGGCCACGGCCATCCCACCAAGATGGGCATCGGCGACGGCGGCGTGAACCCCTGCCAGGGCGATCTCGACGGCGACCAGGACACCGATCAGTCCGACCTCGGCATTCTGCTGGCTGGCTTCCAGATCAACGGCAACGGCGACCTGGACGGCGACGGCGATACCGATCAGTCTGACCTCGGCATTCTCCTCGCCGACTTCGGCTGCCAATAAGCCGGCGACCGAACGGCGGCCAGACGATGCGTACAGGACCGCATCACCGGTCGCCCTACCGGTTTCTCCGATGCGTACCGGACCGCATCGCCGGCCGTGGATCAAACGATCACGACGAGAGGGCCGCTCCCCGGAGCGGCCCTCTTCCTCGCGCCCAGTTTCCGGACCGCCGCCAAGGAGAGCTGGGGGGGTGGGGCGACGTGCTCCGCTTCCAGAGCGTCGGCGCGGCCGGCGTCCATCCCACATCCAACCATGTAGATGACTCATGCCGGCCCGGCGCGAGTCTGCCTCGCAGAATCCGCTTGCTTCGCCCCGATATAGGACTACTCTCGAAAGAGTGGAGTGCGGAACGGGCAGGCGCGGATGCGGCCGGGACGCCGTCGTCGCTCACCTCCAGGATTGAGGGACCCTTCCTCCCGACGCGATCGGCTGGCGTTGTCGTGCCATTTCTCATGAACTGTGGCCAGCGCCGCGCCGGCGGCGTCTTTGTTGGGAGGCTGGCTCATCCCCGCACTGCACGCGCAGAACGTGAGTAAAGGAGACTCGGACGATGAAGACAACTCGGAACGTATTGACACTCGCGTTGCTGGCGCTCGTCGGAAGCGCCGTCAACGCGGACCCTGTTCCCGTGGAAGGACAGAGCGGCCTCTACGAGGACACCATGCCTCCCGCGAGGGACGCCCAAGCGTTGCATGCCAAACCGACCACCCTGAGAGAGGGGGCGATCTGGGCCTACAACGTCGTCGACTGCGATATCTGCGAGGACGGCTTCAACGGCGCCTGGTCGGATCCGGACTGCTTCGATCCTGACCTGGGTTGCACCCGCAGCATGTATCTCCTGCCCATGGGGTACACTCCCTTCGACTCGAGGCCCTACGACGCCCCGCTCTACGATCCGGACGGCGTCCCGGACAGCGGTGACGAGTGGCGCACGGACATCTTCTTCGACGACTACCAGGCCGACGCCGGCGTCTGGGGCGACACCGGAGCCCTGCAATCCATGGTCGCCTTCCACGGCAACGCCTGGACGGTCAACAACTACGGCTCCGGCGTGGACAAGACCTTTGTCTTCCGCTTCCTCTGGTTCAGCAGCGACGGCGCCACCTTCTACGACGGCTGGGTGTGGAACCTGGAAGCGCTGGATGGCGAAGCCTGGCACTACCACATCTGGGCGGGCGATCTCGATCAGCCGCTGGATCCGGCCGACACCTTCGAGATTCCTTACGAAGGCCTCATCTGCTTCGACTACGACAACGAAACCCTGGAAGGCCACGACGATGGCGGCGCCTGGAACTACTTCATCGGCGGCGACATCCTCAATCCCCTCTTCCCCTACCCGACCGATCTCTATGCCCTTGGCTTCAACGATGAAACGTACTGGCTAGCCTCGGGCATCGACGATCCCAACCTCGACGATATGTGGGACGGCGAAGTCGGCCTGAGCTACGCCGACATCCTCAACACCGGCTACCTCATCAACTGGGCCTTTGGCGGCAGCAACCCGGACCGCGAACGCGGCCACGGCACCCCCACCGCCATGGGCATCGTCGGCGGCCCGATCTGCCCCGGTGACCTGGACGGCGACGGCGATACCGACCAGTCCGACCTCGGTATCCTCCTGGCCGCCTTCCAGATCAACGGCAACGGCGACCTCGACGGCGACGGCGATACCGATCAGTCCGACCTCGGCATTCTCCTCGCCGACTTCGGCTGCAGCTAAGTAGTCGCGGAACCATGGCAGCAACCAATTGGTTCCACCGATGAACGGATCATGGTGAAGGGGCCGCTCCTCGGAGCGGCCCCTTCTTTGCCAATAGACAGATCGCGCTGTTGCGGGTGCTCCGCCACGGGAACTTGAGCGGCAACGCTCGGGGCAAGCCCACGCCGCTCAATGAGGACACTGCGCGCTCCGCCACTACTCGGCGACCTGTGCCTCCGCGAGGGCCTGGCGCAACGGGTCAAGGTGGCTGCCGAACCTCTCCGCGCGACCCACGGAGGAACGGTAGACCGGCTGCTGCACCTGATCGTAGCTGAGCGTCACGGCGGTCCGGCCCGACTCGTGAAAACGAGCGCAGGCGTCGTCCCAGGGGAGGCCAAGAAACTCGATCATCCGCCGCGCCTCGCTGTCGAGATTCGCCACCAGCTCTTCGTACTGCACGCGAATGATCTTGACCTCGAGCGCCTCGTCCCAGTGACGCATCAGGCGTTCGTACTCGCGATAGGCGATCCCGAGATTCGTCAGGTCGGTCGTGTAGGGGTGCTGCCGGGGATCGAGCGGGCTCATGTAGCAGGAGGTGCAGTTGTCGAGCGGATCCCGCCGGCAGTCGATGAAGGTCGCCTGGGGAAAGAGGAGCGAGATGAAACCGAGGTTGTACCAGTTCATCAAGCTCTTGCTGACGACGCGGGAGGCCTTGGGAGCCAGCTTCTGCAGGCGTTGCAGGTAGTCCCTGGCCGCGTCATTCACGAGGGGCTGGGTCAGACGATGGACAAACGCCGGATAGAGCTCCTTGGAGCGAAGCTGCACACGAATCGAGCCCAGCAGGCGGGTGATATCGCCGTTCTCGCCGACGCCGGCGGCGCTGGGATGGGCGTCGATGATTTGCTCAATGAGCGTCGTGCCCGAGCGCGGCAGACCCACGATGAAGACGGGGCGGGTTGATTCGTTGTTCGCCCGCGGCAGAGCGCGCATGACGTCCGCCGAGAAGGCCTTGATCATGGCGTCGATGCCGCGGCGGGTGCCTTCCGGATCGGCGGGCGCGGTTTCCGTCTCGTTGGCCGCGCGGTAGGCGGCGAAGGCTTCGTCGTAGCGCTCCAGCTTCTCCAGCGACTTGGCAGCCAGGTAGGCGAAGGTGGCTCCTCTTCCGGAGGTCGCCACCTCCATGCCGAGGTGCGCCTGGGCCACACGGACGGCGTCCTCGTGCTGCTTGAGACGCTGCTTGGCGCGGACGTAGGCCCCCGCCATTTCCGCGGTCTCGGTGCCCGCCGCCACGAATGGCTCGACGATCGCCAGGGCTGCCTCGGCGTCTCCCTTGGTTTCGAGCGCCTGGGCCTTCCAGCCCAGCAGATCGGCGTTGTTCGGTGCAAGCGCCAGGGCGCGGTCGTACCACTCGATTGCTTCCTGCACCCGACCCATCGCCTGGCACGTCTGGGCCATGGCGTAGGGGTACCGGCTCGCCTTGGGCTTGAGTCGCAGGCATTTGCCGAAGTGCTGCAGCGCCTCATCGTAGAGTCCGCGCTGGGCGGCAAGCTGGCCGAGCAGATGGAAGCCGGCCTCCAGCTTGGGATCGCGGCGCACCAGCTTGCGCAGCAGTTTCTCGCCTTCGGACAGACGGCCGGCCTGGAGCAGCTTGTGGGCTTGTTCGAGTTGGGTGTTCTTGTTCTGCGGCGATACCACGGAGGCGGCCTCTTCCTTGTCTCGGTGCTCTGTCGGAGCTCAAGGCGTGACGGGCGTGCGGTGCACGGGTGAGAGGGTCATGATACGGGCTAGGTCATTGCCGCGAACATCCGCGCCGCTTCGAGCAGCGGCCCGCCTCGAGGGTCCCACTTGTCCCGTCGAATTCTGGTAAAACGTTTGACCTGAGCCCCGGACTCGCGACAATCCCCTCCAGACGTCATGCGTACCATCCTCGCCGCCACCTTTGCTCTGCTCATCCTCCTGACGCTTGTCGGGCAGTTCGCCGTGCTCCCCGAGGAAGGGACGGATCGGGGCATGATCCACGCTTTCTGGCGGATGGAGCAGCACCCGAGCGCCGGCGGCCTCATCGCGGAGTACCGGCAGCACTACCAGGCGACCTACGGCGAGGCCTGGCCCGATGTCGAACCGCTCCTGGCGGCAGAGCAGGAGGCGGCGGCGGCGAGCGGTGAACGGGCGGCGGAACTCAGGCCGATCGTCGAGGAGCTGCGGAAACAGGAGAGCCGATTCCGCGCCTGGTACAACGCCACCCAGGACCAACCCCTGGACGCCATCCCACGAGTTGTCTGGGGCACCGATGCCAACCCGGCCCGCGGCATCCAATGCCAACTCTTCCGCGAGTGGCACCTGGAGACCTACGGCGAACCGGTCGACATCGTCACCGACCCCTCGACACGCGGCCAGACCAAGACGACCAAGACGATCATCCAGTGCATCGCAGGGACAGGACCGGACATCATCGAGGTGTACGGTCCGGCCCAGCTTCGCCAGTTCGTCGACAGCGGCATCGCCCTCGACCTCACCGAGAGAGCGAAGGTGGGCGACTATGGCTTGGAGCGCATCTTCCCCGCCGCCCACTCGAGCCTGGCCTACCGCGGCCGACAGTACGGCTTTCCCTGCAACGTCGGCTACGTGGTGCTCTTCTACCACAAGGATCTCTTCGCGGAAGCAGGCGTCGAGCCGCCGACCGGGCCATGGACCGTTGAGGAGTTGATCGAGATCGGCCCGAAGCTGGTTGACAACACGCCGGGCCGTCGGCGCTACGCCCTGATCGGCATGCACCCCTGGCCCATGGCCTTGGCGGCGAATGCGCGCTTCTTCAACGACGACGGCACGGTCAGCATCTACAACTCGCCGCAGACGGTGGCGGCGTTTCGGGCCTTCCAGGATCTCATCTACGAGCACGGCCTGATGCCCAGCCCCGCGGAGACGGCGAGCATGTCGGCAGCGGGCGGTTTCGGCGAGAGCAACATCCGACTCTTCATCCGCAAGGCGGCGGCCATGGTCGTGGGCGGCCGCTGGGACTACGCCACGCTGGCCCAGTACAACCGCGACCGCGTCATCGTGCCGGCCATCGATCGAGAACTGGCCCGTCAGGATCTGGCAGAGGACGAGCGGGCGGCCCTGGCGCGCATCCGCACCTCTCTGCAGATTGAGGTGCTCAATCCGCTAAGCGCAGAGGACGATGCTCGCCTGCGTTCGCTGCTCACGGAGGAAGATCGGCACGGGCTCTTGCAGGTCGGCGTAGCGCACATTCCCAACGTCTGGGGCGATCCGGTGTACGAGGTGGCCGGGCGCGTGGCGCTCGTCAATCAGGCCTCGCCCAACGTGGACTACGCGACGCGCTTCGTCGAGTTCCTCGCTTCCGAGCGCTACAACGAGCAGATCAACGGCTCTTTCGACTCGATCTGCGGCATGCCGGAGTACTGCACCGACGCCAACGGCATCGCCGGCCTGCCCCGCGCCTTGCCGGGCTTGGAGGACTTCGATTCGCCCATCTTCGTGGAAGCGGTGGCGGCGTACGGCGATGACTGGGAACTCAGCCCCTTTGTGGGCAGACAACGCTTCGGCGAGCTGGTCGGCCAGGTCATGGACCAGCTGCAGACGCGCAACATCAGTTCCGCGGAGGCGGCGCGACTCTGCGAAGATCGCATCAACCGCCAAATGTTCGACAACATCAAACGCGATCCGGAGCAGCGGAAGCTCTGGGAGGAGTTGACCGGGCAGACCTTCGATCCGGACACGCCCCTGGGCGCGCAGGTGCGCGAAGCGGCGCTGAGCGCCGGCGAGGGGGGTGCGTGATGCGCAACAAGCGAACGCTGTGGATTGCTTTGCTCTTCCTGCTGCCGAACCTGGTGGGCTTTCTCATCTTCACCGCCGGGCCGGTCGTCTTCAGCCTGTGGATGAGCCTGACCGATTGGGCGCTGACGAAGCACAATCCCTACAGCGACACGGCGATCGACTTCATCGGCCTGGAGAACTACGCTCGGCTTTTCTTCGGCGATGAGTCGGAGCTCTTCTGGGATTACTTCTACAACACGGTCTTCCTGATGCTGGGGATTCCCGTGGGGATCGCGGCCTCGCTGGGGCTGGCGCTCCTGCTCAATAAGAACATCGGTCCCAAACGAACCGGCTCGCGCGGGCTGTCCCTGGCGGTGGTGCTGCTGGTGACGGTGCTCACGGGCGGGCTCGCCTGGCTGCTGTCAACGCCCGGTCCCATGCCGGAGGTGGGCAGCGAACTCTTCGCCGTGGCTTCGGCGGACAGCGGTCTGGGGAACCTCAGCAATTGGCAGGTGGCGAATCTGCGCAGTCAGGCGGTCGTGGCGGCGGTGGCGGTGCTGGGGGTGCTCGTGGCAGCGGGACTGGCGATCGGGCCCGTCTTCTTCCGCACGGTCTACTACTTGCCCAGCATGTTGGCCGGCGTGGCGATCTTCCTGCTCTGGAAGACGCTGTACAAGTCGCAGGGCGGGCTGATCAACACCTCGCTCGAGCCGGCGCTGGATTCGATCCAGGTGCTGGTGACGGGCACGCCGGCCGGGCTGTGGTACGGCATCGGCATCCTGCTCTGGACTGCAGGCGGAGCGCTTGGCCTGTGGATGCTCTGGCGTGGCGTGCGGGGTGTGCTTGGGCGCGACATCAGCGAACTGTCGTTCGTCGGGCTGCTCCTGGTCGTCGCTTGCCTCGCCGGCGTGGCGTTCGGCGCGGGGTACGCCTTCTGCCAACTTCCCGCGAAATCGCTCTTCGCCTCCGGCACGACGCTGCTGGCCACGACCGACCTGCAAGAGGTCGGCCGGGCGCTCATCGCCCTCTTCCCGGAGGCCGATAGCGAGGAGATTCGCCTGACGGTGCTGACGCTGGGCGATCAGATTCGGCCTGCCACGGTCATCGCCCAGTTCACCGAGATCGGGCTGAGCGAGGCGGCGGTGCGCGAGGTTGTCATGCAGCACACCCAGCCGCTGTACGAAGGGCTGACGTTCGGCGACGGCTTGCGCCCGCCGGAGTGGCTGACCGATGTCGCCTGGGCCAAGCCGGCCCTCATCCTCATGGGCATCTGGACGGCGGCGGGTGGGGGCAACATGCTGCTGTACCTGGCGGGCCTCTCCAACATTCCGGGCGAACTGTATGAGGCGGCCGACATCGACGGGGCCCGCGGCTGGCAGCGCTTCGCCCACGTCACCTGGCCGCAGCTCGCCCCGACGACCTTCTTCATCGTCATCATGTCCACGATCGGCGGGTTGCAAGGCGGCTTCGATCAGGCCCGCGTCATGACCGAGGGCAAGCACGGCACGACGGTCCTTAGCTACTACCTCTACAACGTCGCCTTCGACGATCAATTCCAACTGGGCCTGGCCTCAGCGATCGCTTGGGCCATGTTCATCATGATCTTCCTGATGACCCTGGTGAACTACCGCTTTGGGAGCAGGGCCACCAACCTATGACCAGCCGCTCCACTTCCACCTCGGCGCTCATCTGGCGCAGCATCGGCTTTCTCCTGCTGGTGGGCCTGGCGGTGTCGTTCATCATCCCCTTCGTCTGGCAGACGCTGCTCTCTTTGTCGAGCAACGCTGACACGGAGCTGGTGAGCAAGACCGGTCTGCCGCCCACGCTGCATCCCGAGAACTACACGCTCATGATGCGGCTGATTCCCTTCGGCAAGTACTTCTTCAACTCGCTCTTCGTGGCGGCGTGGATCACGCTCATCCAGGTGGTCAGCTCCGCCATGGCGGCCTACGCCTTCTCCCGCATGACGTGGCCCGGCCGCGACAAGGTGTTTCTGCTCTACCTGGCGACGATGATGATTCCCGATGTGGTGCTCATGGTGCCGCGTTTTGCGATCGTGCTCGGTCTCGACATGTACAACAACTACGCCGGGCTGATCCTGCCGGTCAGCTTCAGCGCTTTCGGCACGTTTCTCCTGCGGCAGTTCATGCTGACCATTCCGCAGAGCCTCGATGAAGCGGCGGCGATCGACGGGGCCAGCCATTGGCAGATCTTCACGCAGGTGATTCTTCCCCTGGCGCGGCCGGGCCTGATCGTGCTGGCCATCTTCACGTTCTTATTCCAGTACAACTCGTTCTTCTGGCCGCTCATCATGATCAAGGACACGAACTTGCGAACGCTGCCCATCGGCCTGCTCGAGTTCGACACCAGCTACGGCCAGGACACGCCCAAGATCATGGCGGCGAGCTTGCTGGCGATGATCCCCGCAGCGCTACTCTTTATCGTGATGCAGAAGTACCTGGTGAAGGGGATTCAGCTCGGGGCGGTGAAGGGGTGAGGGGAGAGGGAATTGGGGACCTTGGGAACTTGGGAATTGGGGTGGATGGCGGGACATGCCGTTTAGCCGCGACCCAAAGGGGAGCGCTTCGGCGCAGCGCCGCGACCCAAAGGGGAGCGCTTCGGCAACGCGAGAGCGCTGCCTGTGGTACAACGGCGAGCAAGCCTCCAGGCCGAGGGTGCTAACGATCTGAGCCTGCGACATGGGAACCGGCCACGAGATTGCCTTTGCCTTTCCACTGCGACCCGGGCCTGCCGAGCGCTGGGCCGTCATGCTGGCGGCGAGCATTCGCGGGCGAGCGGGCTGCCTGGCGGCGTCGCCGATCCTGGCGTTGGCGGCGGAGGCGGAGGTTGCTGAGATCGCGGCTGAAGTGCGCGAACGCTTGGCGGCCCTCGATGTGGGCATCGAGACATACAAGGCGAGCGAGGCGGCGCGTGAGTTCCCGTTTGCGGCGAAGGTCCACGCGGCGGCGGCCGTCGAGAAATTGTGTACTGACAGTTGTGAGCAGCTTGCCTGGCTGGACACGGATTCGCTGGTGCTGCGTGAACCCGCCCCGCTGCTCCTGCCGGCGGGCAAAGTCGTGGGCTACCGACCGGTGGATCACACACTCATCGGCCCGCCCTGGGAGGAGCCACTGCACGAAGTGTGGGCGCAGCTCTATCGCGACTGCGGCGTCGAGGAGGAGCACCTCTTCCCCATGCGCGGCAGTGTTGATGAGCGGATGCTGCGGCCCTACTTCAACGCCGGGCTTGTGGTCGTACGGCCCGAGCGCAGTCTCTTGCAGTCTTGGGCTGAGATGTTCACGGAACTGCATCAGCGCCAGTTCTACCGCGGCTGGTACGAACGGGAGCGACTCTACGCGATCTTCATGCACCAGATGGTGCTCGCCTGCGTGCTGATCACTCGCTGCGAGGAGAGGGAGTTCCAGCTATTGCCTCACCTTGTCAGCTTCCCTCTGCACATGCATCGCGAATACCCAGCGGCGCGACGGCCGGAGTCGCTCGCGGAGGTCGTTACCTGCCGGCACGATCGCTATCTTGACGGCGACGAGTGGAAGAGCGATCCATTCATTCCCAAAGAGATGCGTGTCTGGATCGAAAACGTATGGTGATTGAGGGTTGACGGGACGGCTTGCCTGCCGGCAGAGCGGAAGGTGACCACCACGAAGGAGGATCTCGGATGAAGGAACTCGCAGAACTGCCGGAATCTCCCTTGGTGGATGAGCTGATGATGCAGCTCAAGGAGCAGTCGATCGGCGCGACGGTGACGGTCGAGCGGAACGTGGTGCAGCACTATGCCGGCGGGACTCGCACCTTGGTCATCTGGCTCGAGGATGAAGCCGATCTGGAGAGGGCCACTGAGATTCTCGACTCGTTGAAACGGGCCGTCACGTGCTCGCACTGCCCTCAATGTGGCTACGACCTCAAGGGACACACCGGCCCAACCCAATGTCCGGAGTGCGGCACGGAGCTGACCGCGCCAACGCCCGATGTCACCTGTCCACACTGCGGCGAGCAGGCCCCGGGCAACTTCGAAGTCTGCTGGAACTGCGGACAGGCGATCACGGGTGAGGGCGAGTCGTAAGCGCGCCGCGGAGCACCCTCCGCTGCGCTTCGGGGCTAAACGGGGCGCTGCCCTCTCCACCCCAATTCCCCAATTCCCAAGTTCCCCAATCCCCTTCCCCCTAATCCATCAACGGCGCTTCACCCTTGCGCGGTCGCCGGCCCGGGCGGTTCATGGCGGCATCGATCGAGTAGATCACCAGGGCGATCCAGATGAGGCTGAAGGCGAGCAGTCGCTGCCATTCCAGCGTTTCGCCGTAGTAGAGGGCGCAGAACAGGTGCCCCGTCGGGGCCAGGTACTGCAGGAAGCCCATCGTCGTCAGTTGAATTCGCCGGGCGGCGGCGGCGAACCAAAGCAGGGGCACCGCGGTCACCACGCCGGCCAGCACCAGCAGGACGTCCATCCCCAGAGTCTGCGTCAGGAATGCCCCCCCGGCCCGTTACGCCGGCCCAGATGAGATACGACAGGGCGATGGGGAGCAGGATGGTGGTCTCCACGGTCAGCCCGACGAGCGATTCCACCCGGGCAGTCTTGCGCAGCAAGCCGTACATGCCGAAGGAGCCGGCCAGGACCAGCGACACGACGGGCAGGCTGCCCACGAGGTAGGTCTGCGTCGCTACTCCGATCGCCGCCAGGGCGAGGCCAAGGACCTGCAGTCGGCGCAGGCGCTCGCGCAGGAAGACGAATCCGAGCAGCACGTTGACCAAGGGATTGATGAAGTACCCCAGGCTCGACTCCATGATCCGATCGTGTTCGACGGTCCAGATGAAGAGGTACCAGTTGATGGCGATGAACAGGCTGGTGAGCAGAAGCGTCAGCAGCGTGCGCCGATGTCGCAGGGCCGCCCACGCCGTCCCCCACTGCCGTCGCAGAAACATGAGAACGCTGAGCAGCACCACCGACCAGGCAACGCGGTGCATGAGCACTTCTAATGCTGGAACCGCGGAGACGGCATGGAAGTAGATCGGCACCAATCCCCAGGCCCCGTAGGCGAGCACGCCGTAGATCACCCCGGCGCGAGCGCGTTCCTGGCGCTGGGCGGCGAGGGAACCAGCGATGGAGGCGGGCGAATCGGGCACAGCGTTCCTTGGGGATGGGTAGGCGGAAACGGGCATGATAGCGGCCTCGGCGAACCCCCATCGACGCAGGTCCGCGGCAAAGAAAAACGCCCCGGACCGAAGCCCGAGGCGTTGGACTCAACCTCTTGAGATCAGGCGTGCTCAGCAGCCGACAAGGTAGTTGGCGAGCAACTCGCCGAGATCGGCTTGGTCGGTATCGCCATCGCCATCGATGTCGCCGCCGTCGTCGACGCCGTAGGCAGCGAGCAGGATGCCGAGGTCGGATTGATCGACGCAGCCGTCGCCGTTCAGGTCGGCAGGGATGCCCAGGGAGGCTTCGATTCCCCAGATCTCGACATCGTCGATGTTCCAGCCGCAGTAGCGCCAGGAGCCGTCCGTGGTGCCCATGGTCCAGCGCAGGTAGACGGTGGACTGCCCATCGGCGACGCCCGAGAGATCGTACTCGAGGTACTTCCAACTGCTGTCAGCCGTCTCCTCATCCGGGTTGCTCCAGACGGTCGTCCAGGTGGTGCCGTTCGTGCTGGCGCGAAGGTAGGCGTGGTCGTAGGTGCTGCGTTCCACACCCAGCCAGCGGCGGAACTTCACGGAGACGCGGCTGAGGTTCGAGCAGTCGATGGCGCTCGTCGTCAGGTGCTGCTCGGAGAGATCGTTGGCGTAGTCGCCGTTCAGGTTGTAGCCGAAGACGTTGGAACCGGTGTAGCCGCTGTTCGGATCGGCGTTTCCATACTCGCCGCCGTTGCCGGTCGGCTGACCAAAGGCCCACTGGCCCTGTGTCTGCCACCCGGGGTTGGTGTTGAGGGGGAACTGGTAGATGAGGACGGGGACACCGACGTCCAGCAGCACCGGGCGGGTGCTGTCGCCGTCGTGGTCGGTCTGGTTGACGAAGGAAAGCGTGTCGGTGTACTGGCCGCTGCCAAAGCCGTCGGCGCCAGCGTTGATGCTGACGGTGACGAGGGCGCTGCTGTCCGCGGCGAGCGTACCGGAGCCGTTGACGATGCTGAGCCAGCCGACGGTCTTGCTGACGGTGTAGTCAATGGCGAAGTCGGAGTTGTTCTTCACCGTGTAGACGACGCTGTCCGGGGTGAAGGGGCCGCCGACCGGTCCCTCGGCGAGGAAAGCGCCGGCCGGGGTGATGGCCAGGCCACTTTGCCCCGGCACGAAGGTGTCGACCGCCGTCGCCCCGGAGCCGATCGGGTCGAGGTGGCTGCTCAGGCCGTTGGGCCAGGAGACGGAGAACTTGCCGTACCAGTCTTCCAGGTCGTTGCTGCAGGCCGCGTAGCCGCCGTGCAACTGACCGATGACGCGATGATTCTGATCGAAGAGCGGCGAGCCGGAAGAGCCGGGCTCGGTGGTGCCGAGGTCCCAATCCTGGACGCGCACGTGCGTGCCGTCGCCGGGGGAGGCGTCGCCGAGATAACTGCTGGTGGTGGTGGGATCGTACTCGAAGCTGATGCGCTTCTCATCGGTGTTGGGATGGTGAATGGCGACGGCCATGGGTGTGTCAGCGCCGGAGTTGTCCCAGCCGGCGTAGGCCACGCCCCACTCGGGGTCGGGCATGTCGTCCAGCCGCACCAGCGTCACATCGGAAGCGCTGTAGGAGGCGAGGTGGACGGAGCCCGACTGGAAGTCGCTGAGCGAACCGTTGGGCGTACCGTCGCACTCGGAGGTCTCGTAGTTCCAGAAGACGACGAGGGAAGCGGCGTTGCCGGAGCTGATGCCGCAGTGCCGGGCCGTCATGAAGAACGGCGTCGCATCCTCGGCGGTGTTGTTGACCATGAAGCCGGTGCAGAAAGTGGAGCCGCCGGTGGAGATGACGCCGACCGTGGCGATTTCATCGCGCCAGCCGTCACCCTCGGGGCAGACCACATCGACGTTGCAGGAACCGGACTTGCCGAAGCCGTCGCCCTTGCTGTGGAAGCCGCGATAGCCCAGGTTGATGAAGCCAAGCTCGAGGCCCAGCTCATCGCGCACCTCGGCGGGGAGGGTGACTTCGAGCATCACGTCGTTGCCGGGGACGGGGGGCGTCCACAACTCGCCATGGGCATCGTTGTCGGCCGAGGTGAACGGGCGGATGTCGGCAGTGTGGTCCGCCGCGTGGATGTAGAGCTGGCCACCCTGGGGCATGTCGTAGCCGGTGAAGCCGAAGTTGATGGAGACGGCGTTGGGACTGGTCACGCGCAGACGCCAGAGCAATCGGCCGTCGCCCAGGTCCTCCCAGGTGCCATCGGTGTCGGGCGTGACGTAGGCGTCGAAGGGCACGGCGTAACGCGGGGCCAGGCCGTCGAGGAACCGCTGCTCGTCTTCCAACTCCAGTTCGTTGAAATCGAGCGAAGGCATCTCGATCGTCGCCACGCTGCTCGCCTCGGCCGCGCCGGTCTGCAGAGCTGTCGGCTTGTGTGATAGACCATCGGGGGCTGCTGCCGCCCACTCATCTGCGACGGCGGCGCTTCCGGCCATCAAGAGCAAGGCAGCGGTGGCGCAGCGCAGAATCTGTGTACCAATCATGGATAGAACTCTCCTCTGTGGACGATTACGTCTCTCTCAAGGGGTCAGCGCGGCGCGACTGCCCGCGCTGGAATGCCTAAGCATAGGTCGGCATCAAATTCGAACAAGCTTAAATCAGAACTGCGCGATCCGAACGATCCAAATAGGTCCGTTTCCTGTCGTTCTGTTTGTTAATAATCTTGTCGTTTATCCTCTGGTTCCGCCTGCCTCCCGCCGCCCATCCGGGCGCCATTGAAAGCGCCGCGAGTTCGAGCCCGCGGCGCTGGGGATGGTGGGTCTCGTTATCCGGTCGTAGGCGCTAGCAGCCTTCGAGGTAGTGCGCCAGGAGCTCGCCGAGGTCGGCTTGGTCGGTGTCGCCATCGCCATCGATGTCGCCGGCGTCCGACTGCCCGTAGGCGCTGAGCAGGTGGCCGAGATCGGACTGATCGACGCAGCCATCGCCGTTGAAGTCCCCGGGAATGTCTTGGATACAGTCGCCCAGTGCCGAGAAATCGCTCTCGACAAAGTCGGGGGGAATGCCGGCGCCTTTGGAGAGGCCGACGATGATGCCGTCGCCGGCGTCAATGCCGAGCCAGGCGATCCGGATGGCGCCGTCGTAGTAGAGCTCGATCTGGAAGGTGTTGGAGTTGTTGCCGCCCCACTCGGGGACATCGTCCCAAGTGCTGACGATGCGGTCGCTGAGCCGCTTGTAGCTGATCGTGCCGCCGTCCTCCGGATTCAGATCGTCAAACAGCGCGGCAATGCGCTTGTAGGCGTAGTGATCGCTGTAGGACTCGCTGTAGGTGGTGTCGCCTTGCTCGAAGGTGATGTAGCCGTTGCTGCCGACGTAGAAGCTGGTGTAGGTGGCGTCGTAGAGAGCCACGGTGTTGCCGCCGTCAACTTGTACGAGAGCATAGGCGTCGTCGTCATTGAAGCCGTTGAGAATCACGGTGCCGCCCGCCGGGTCCGTGGGCAACTCGGTGATGGGCTCGATGCAGCCGATGTAACCATCGACGCCATCGCTCGGCTCCAGCGTCACGACCTTGTTCTCGAGATCGAAGTCGTTGTCCCAATGCTCCGTGAAGAAGTCGGGGATGTCCGGTGTCTCGAAGGTGTGGCAGTTGCCATCGTTGTCGTCGTAGGCGGCGTTGGCTGCCTGGTCTTCCGTGGTGATAACGAAGAAGTACGCCTGCTGGTCCTGCAGCCCGCTGAGTTCAATCGAGTGACTCGTCTGGTAGCCGTTGCCGATCGCCTGGTCGTTCAGGTTGCCGCAGCTCGTGCCGTAGTCGATTACGGCCCGGGCGGGTTCATCGGTGCTGAAGGTGATGGTGGCGTTGCGCGGGCCGATGTCGACGACCTGGACGTTGCTGATGACCGGGGGCTGGCAATCGATGTCGGCGGTGGCCAACACCTGCACGTTGGTGTTGCCGTCGCCGTCGTCCGCATCGATGTACTCCAGCGTCAGCACGTCACCGTGGCCGACGAGGATCACGCCGAGGCCGTCCGTCTCGCTGATGGCGATGCTGCCGCCGAAGGAAGCGCTGGCGGGGTCGTCCTCGAAGAGGGTCACCATCTCGCCGGCGGGTTCGCTGTCGGAGTAGACCATGACGTCCACCGTGTCGGTCACGGTGTCGCTGGTGTTCAGATCGCAATCGACGACGCGCAAGTTGGCGGTCGCTTCGCAGGCGAACTTGACGCCACCAAGCTGGGCGATACCGGCCGAGGAGCAGTTCACGATGTCGCTGGAGGCGGCCACGGAGAAGGGCTGGGGGCCTTGGGGAACGCTGTAGCCGAACACCTCAACGCGGTAGGCGCCGGCCACGGGATTGTCGATCGCCACCTCTTCGATGTTGTTGAGGTGATCCTCTTGCGTCCGTACCGCCGGATTGCCCGGGTTGGCGGGATCGAGTGTCCAGGGATAGTGCACGCTGCCGCCCGGGTCCGTGATGCGAATGTCGAGGTCGTTGATCAGGGCATTCAAGACGTTCGGCTGGGCCGGCACATCGTCCCAAGCCATCGTCACCCGGAGCTGGGGAGTGTCGGGATCAACCAGCACCAGGAAGGCGTAGCTCTGATCCTGGTCGAGGGTCGCCTCGAAGAAGTTGCCGCTCCGCACCAGGTCGATGGCGGCGGGCGCCCGCAGCGAGCCGAAGCCGTACTGCATGTCGGGCCCGGGGTTGCCGTTGTCGTAAGCACTGTTGGCCAGGAGCACCTTGAGCGTGGAGTTGCGGAAGTCCGGCTCGCCGGGGAACTGCTGGCGGAAGTCCTGCATGATGAGGGCGCTGAGCCCGCAGGCCGTCGGCGAGGCCATGGAGGTGCCGCACTTGTTCGAGTACCCGCCGGAGCTGCTGCAGGAGGTAACGCCGCCGTCGTCGTTGCTCTGGCACCCGGCGGTGGAGATGTCGGGCTTGATTCGGCCATCATCCGTGGGGCCCCAACTCGTGAAACTGGTGACCGAGTCGTCGTTGGAGTTCAGCGCGCCGACGGTGATGTGGTTCTTGGCACAGGCCGGGGGAGCGGTGGAGTAGTACTCACCGGGCATACCGTCAGAGCCGTAGCAGCGATCGGTCTGTCTTTCGTTGCCGTTGGCCCAGACGACGCGGAAGGGCTCACCCAGGCCGCCGCGCACGATCGAATCGATCAGGTTGGAGGTGATGCCGTAATCGCCGGTGATCTCGCAATCCCAGTACGAAGAGGTATTCGTGCCGATCGAGTTATTAGAGATGACACAGTCGTAGGTGTTGATGGCCTGGTTGTAGTCGGCCTCAAGATCGCCGGGGTTGTCATAGAGGAAGACGCCGCTGCTGTCCCACTCGAAGCCGTAGGACTCGATGGTGACGCCGGGCGCCATGCCCTTGTAGAGCGGGTTGGAAATGCCGGCTCCGCCGATCGTGCCGGAGACGTGGGTGGCGTGGTCCCCGAGGCCGGAGTTGTCGCGAACCGTCAGGCGGCCTTGGAAGTCCGCATGATTGGCGTAGGCGTAAGCGCCGTCGTAGACGAGCACCTTGACACCCGAACCGTCCAAGCCGTAGGGCGGATCCCAGACTGTCTCCACCTCGGTCAACTCGCGGTTGCTGTTGTTCAGCTCGTCGAACCGGGGTAGGGGCGGCTCGAGCCACTGCACCTCATCACAGGCGGCAAGGGTCCGCACCTGGTCATAGGGAAGCTCGATGACCAGGGCGTTGATCGTCTCCAGGTAGTCCCGCACGCGCGCGCCGTGGCGGGCCGCCAGCAAGTCGGCCTCGCCCTCAAGCTGCACATCGCCGTGAAACATCACATACGCCGCCACCGTGGGGTTGTCCTGCTCGGCAGCGATCTGCCGCCGCAGTTGCAGGTCCTCCAGCTCCGCCTGCTCAAGTCCCTTGAGCCCGGAAACGACGGACCAGAACGGCACCTCGCCCGCACGGAAGGAGCGGTGCAGTTTCCAATCGAGCTGCACATCGAGGACCTCGTTGAGCACACCCGAGCCGGCCAGCCCCTCGACATCGACTTTGCCGCCGGCAAGGCTGGCGAAGTAGGTCGTGCCGCCCAGCGAGGAGAGGACACGCAGGCCCCGGTCCGCCAGCTCGGCTCGCAGGGTCGTATCCAACGGCTGGTTGAACTGCACCACCACGTGACTCGACTCGGCCCGGACCGTCAGCGCGGTCAGGTTGCGCGTGAGGCTGGCGCGTGACTGCGGCTGGATGTCAATCGAGCCGCTCTGCCAGCGGACGATGTCGGCGCTCGACCCGGCCGCCAGAAGCAGCAGGCCCGCCAGGGACAAGGCCGCCAGCGGCGCCCGATGAATCCTCGTTCTTTGATTCGTCTGCATGTCTCTTCTCGATCCTCTCTGTTGAGCCGTGGTGTGACGGTGCGGGGCGAGGCACAGCCGTTGCCAGGTTACTATCGACGCTCGATCTCACGGATCTGACCGTGGGCATGGTGATTGGCAGCGCCCGCTCGCGGAAACACCTCCCGACCGCTCCTCCTGCTTGTATGGCAGGATGGCGTTAGGGTTGCACCGCCCATCGCCCAGATGAGCGGGCGAGGTGACAAGCGACGGCCGGCAACGACCGCCTACAGCATGGACGCCGCCGCCGGACCTGTCCAGCCACATGTGGCAAAAAGCACCAAGGCGCGATGCCGTTCTGGACCGGGTGCAAGCAGGCGGCTCATTCGCAGCTCTGGCCGAAATTCACCAGCAGCAGTCCCAGGTCGGACTGGTCCGTGTCGCCGTCGCCGTCCATGTCGCCGCCATCCGAGTGCTCGTAGTAGGCAAGCAGGAAGGCGAGATCCTCCTGACCCACATAGCCGTCACCGGTGATGTCGCCCTGGATGCTGTAGACCTCCACCTGTGCGGCATCGCTAAAGATCGTCTCGCAGCCGTTGCTGACGGCGACTTCGTAGGCGCCGGTGTCGTCCCAGCCCAGCTCCAGGAGCACCAACTGCGACTCCGTCTCTCCGGGAAGCTCCGCCCCGTCCTTCCACCACTGATAGGTCAAGGGGTCGAGGGAACTCACGGTCACCGCCAAGACGACGGGCCGACCGGCGCACACATCCATCGACTCCGGCTGGGAGAGGATGAGCGGCGTCACCAACTCGTCGAGACATGTCCGAGATCGCAAATACGGCATCACCGTCTCCTCGGTGATGCGCTCGTGAAAGCTGAGCACGATATTGCGCATGCCCCCAGAGCATCCGTGACAGTAACTCATGATGGTCCCGCCCCAGGCGTTGCTGCAATCGCCCAGACCGCAGCCATCCGCAGGCGGGTTGAGATCGTGGGTGTGCGGAGCGCCGTGGTTGTGCCCGAGTTCGTGGGCGGTGACGAAGATGTCCCAGTTTTGCGAGGAGTGATCGACGAGCGGGTAAGGAAAAGACCCGGCCAGGTTGCCGGAGAGGCTGTAGCCCCACGAGGGATTGCACACCACTCCGACCCAGGCGACGCCCCCGCCCAGGTTGCGCGGCGACAGGAAGTGCGCCAGATTGCGCTCGACGTGCTGCATGTTCGCTTGCCAATAGTCGCGAAACTGGTTGAGTTGATCGCCGGAGCTGGGGGCGTCCCAGGGATCGTTCGAGTCGGCCCAGAGCCGCAGATAGCAGACCTGCAGCCCCACGTTGAAGTGTCGGCTGTAGATCTCGGCATTGGCCGTCATGAGGAGCAGGACATACGCCGCCGCCTCCTCCGTGTCACCGTCGAACCGCTCGGTGAACTCCCAGTCCGTTTCGATCGCCACCTCGACGACGCGGCAAGTGGAGTCGTCACGCAACCCCGAAGGCGGCTCCTCGGGGAAGCTACCTGACTTGTCCATGGAGCCGTCAACGCCGCACTCGAAGGGAGCCCAGGTGATGGCGTTGTCGGGCAGGTCGGCCATGGAAGAGACCACCAGCGGCAGGCCGGCCCCGTGCTGACCGCTGGAGAGGCTGAACATCTCGTCTTGGTAGATGAGCAAGCCCTGGATACTGCTCTGGGTCACGCCCAGCACCACCAGCGACTCCGGGTCCCCAACGACGCTGCCCGCCAGGAAGTGCCCGGCCGGGGGCTCAACTTCGATCTCCTCAGCGCCGAACGCCACGACGATCCGGGCATCGGCGGTGAGCACCTCGCGCCGCTCGAGGCGGAGCGAGACAGTGGAGCCATCCGGAAGCGGCAATTGCAACTGCACATCGGACAGCCCCGCCAGCCCCTCGTACAGCCCGGCGTCGCGCCCCAGCAGCAGGGCGCCGTCACAGAGCGGCCGCACCGCCAGGAACGCCAGATCGCGCTCTTGAGGCCCGATAGCATCGTCGCTCGCGGCCGGCGGCCCGGCCAGGAGCGATCCACTGGTAAGCGTGAGCGTCACAGCACCGGCAAGCCAACGCTGAATTCGCGGGGTGCATCGCATAGGGAAGTTCCTCTCAATCACTGCATCGACCTGAATGGGCCTGCCGTACAGTCCATCGAGCAACTCGTGAGGGGCTGCCGCACCGGGCGAGCCTCCCACCATCGATCAACGAACATGCCGGACTTCGTTCACGCGTCCGGAATCGGACGCCTCAGCCCCGAGCATACCCTCCGATGGGCCCCGAGACCAGGGGAATCGGGGCGAGCCGCTCGTCTAAGGTCCTGGTCCGCGGAGGCAACAGGCCGACGCCTCGCGACGCCGGCCTGCTCGTTGCTGTCAAGGGACGCCACCACGGAGGTCGCCCTCAAACGCAAGACTCACCATATTGGGCCAAGAGCAGGCCGAGGTCAGCCTGATCGGTGTCGCCGTCGCCGTCGACATCACCGCCGTCGTTTTGGCCGTAGGCGGCGAGCAAGAGACCCAAGTCCTCCTGCCCCACGACGCCGTCGCCGTTGAGATCCGCCGCCAGCGAGTAGACGCTCACGTCGGCCGGATCGCTGAAGACGGACTCGCAGTTGTTCGAGACCAGCACGTCGTAGGTGCCGGCATCGGCGAGCGTGGCGTCGGTGATGGTGTAGCTGTCGCTGGTCGCGCCGCCGATGTCGGAACCCTCCAGGCGCCACTGGTACGTCAGTTCATCGCCGCCGGCCGCGACGGAGAGGACGAACTCGTCGCCGACGCAAACGCTGCCGCCGACGGGCTGCCCAGTGATGTCGGGCGGGCCGACGGTGAGGTCGCAGGGCATGCTCCACTGCAACCAGGGCAGCACCTCTTCGTTGATGATTCGGTCGTGGAAGTTCAGCACGATGTTGCTCATGCCTCCGTCGCAAAGATGGCAGTAGCTCATGATGGTGCCGTTGGGCCCAACGCTGCAATCACCGTAGGCACAGCCATCGATGGGCGGCGCCACATCGTGCGTGTGCGGCGCGCCGAAGTTGTGGCCGCCTTCATGCGCGAAGACCATGAAGTCCCAGTTCTGGCTGTGGTTGTCCTGCAAGGGGTAGGGGAAGTAACCCGCCAGGTTGGCGGAAAGCGCGTAGTTGTACCCGTCCCAGCAAATCACGCCGAGCCAAGCCACGCCGCCACCCAGGCCACGCCCGGAGAGGAAGTGCGCCAGGGCCCGGGAGACGTGGTTCATGTTGCCCTCCCAGTGAGCCTGGAATTGGTAGAGCTGATCCACCGTGTTGCCTTGGTTCCAGGGATCGTCGGTCTCCCAGAGCCGCAAATAGACCAGTTCGTACACCGCGTTGAAGTCACGCTTGTAGACCTCGTTCGTCGCGCCGATCAACAGTTCCACGTACGCGGTGGCGGCAGCGGTGTCGTCGCCAAAGAGATCAAGCAGGAACTCACGGTCCGACTCGATGGCCAGAGGCACCACCCGGCAGGGCGCATCGGCACGCGGCCCGGCGCCGCCGAGACCGTCGGCCTTGCGGAGCAGGGCCGGGATCTGGGCGATGTCATCGGCGTGGCAGTGAAACTCGGCCCAGTCGATCAGGTCCGCGGGGATGCGCTGCATCCCGAACGAGACGAGTGCTCCGTCGCCCGTGGCCGGGCCGCTGGAGACAATGAACGTCTCACCGTCCAATTCGACGAAGCCCTGGATGCCCGCCGCGGAAACGCTGAGCGCCGCCAGGGAATCGGCATCGCCAGCGACTGTGCCCGTGAAGAGCAGGGAGGGCGAGACCGGCAACTGGCGTTCGGCGTCACCCGTCGCCACCACGATCTGGGCCTGGTCGCCATAGACATTCACCCGGCTAAGCGACAGGTCAAGCGCCAGGCCCTCCGCCACCGGAACATCTTCGAGCCGCACCTGCTCGAAACCGGCTAGCTCCCCCAGGGCCGCCGAATCGACCGCCAAATGGACGATCCCCTCGGGTGTGACCGACTCGGCCACGAAGACCCGCAGCCCCTCGTCCGCCGCATCGGCAAGACCCGCGAAAGCGGACAAAGCGATAGCACAATGCACGACTCGCAATCCTCGTCTCATGGCACAACTCTCCTCAAGCACCGTTCCGAACGAAGCAGTTCAGTTTCAGATCGATCCAAGGCCACCCAAGACTCTGGGGGACCGGACAGCGCGGAACTGCGCCGCCCTCTCAATACTGACTTATACGTCGAAAGCCATAGGCGCGGTTGCGGCCTTGTGCCGAGGTTCGGGAAAGCCAAACGAGAGTTGTTCATCGCCTTTGCTTGCGGTACACAGGTGCGTGACGCTTGGAACCGCCGGTCCACCAGGAGAAGTGGCATGCCGTTCAACAACACCTCACCCATCACGCCTGGGCATCTGGGCCCGGATCCCCAAGGCGTCGGCCTGCGGCAGTGCTGGTTTGATTCGACAAGCCCGAAGGCAAGGAGGCACTGGCAGCCGGTCAGCCTGCCCACGACTTCGCAGCAGGTCTTCGGCGAGCACTTCCATGACATCACCTGGTTCCGAACGGAAGTGTCGATCCCCGCCGACTGGCCCCAGGCGGTGACGCGTTTGCGCTTCGAAGCCGTGGCCACCGAGGCGAGCGTCTGGGTGAACGGCGAACCGGCGGGAGGGCACCGCGGCGACTACCTGCCCTTTGACATCGACATCTCGCCCTGGGCTCGGCCGGGCGCCAGCTTGAACCTCGTTGTCCGCGTCGACGAAGTGCCCGACCATATCACCAAGGGCTTTCACGACCTCACCAGCGTGCACCACGGCGGCATCTGGCAGCCGGTGCGCCTGATCGGCAGCGGCGTCACGCGCACGATTCCAGATGGCGTCGCCGTGACCGGTCGCCTGCAGGCCCAGCAGGCCGTCGCCCATCTGGACTTCGCTGCGGTCTCACCCGGCGCGCTTGTCGACATCGCCATCAGCGACCCTGCGGGCGCAGCCGTCCGCCGGGCGACCTTGGCCCTGTCGCGGAGTTCACTTTCGTACAAGGTCCACCTCGGCGTTCCGAAGCCGCATCCTTGGCATCCAGGCGATCCTCAGCGCTACCGCGCGCGAATCACACTGCGCGAGGGAAGCAGCGTCAGCGAAGTGCACGAGCTGCGTTTCGGCTTCCGCGATGTTCGCACCGATGACCGCCACATTCTCCTCAACGGCGAGCCCCTCTTCCTGAGCGGCGTCCTGCATTGGGGCCACGAGCCGAATCACTTCGCCCCCGCCCCGCCTCCCGCCCAGGTGCGCGCCGAGTTCGCCCGCCTCCGGGCGATGGGGTTCAACTGCGTCTGCCTGTGCATGTTCTACCCGCCGGAACACTACTTCGAGATCGCCGACGAGATGGGCATGCTCCTTTGGCAGGAACACCCCGTCTGGCAGTCGCGCATGGAGGACTCCGATGTGCCGGAGTACCAGCGCCACTACCAGGGGTTCCTGCGACGGGATCGCCGGCACACTTCGGCAATCATCGTCAGCGCCACCTGCGAGCACCCCAAGTTCCACGCCGGCCTCGCGGACTGGTGGTGGCGCACCGCAAGGACTGAGCTGAGCGATCGGCTGCTGCAACTGCAAACCGCGAGCTTCGCCTGGGCCGACCATACGCGCACCGATCTGCACGATGAGCACACTTACGACAACAACGATCGCTGGCCCTGCTTCCTGGAGGACTTGCAGGAGAAGCTGACCGAGTTTCACGCCAAGCCGTTCGTCATGGGCGAGTCGGTGCTCTTCCACTCCTGGCCCGACCTCGCTGCCATCGCTGCGAAGACCGGCGGCAAGCCCGCTTTCTACGCACCCGATTGCCTCGACAGCATGCAGCATCTGGAGGCGGCGTGGCGCCAGCGGTATGGCGACGCAGCCATCGCTCGCTTCAGGAAGCAGGGAGATCGGCATCACTTGCTGGGGCGCAAGTTCCAGTTCGAGCTCTTTCGCCGCTACGCGGGCCATGCCGGCCTGGTGATGAACCACCTGATTGATGTACATCAATGCACGTGCGGCTTCATGGATGCCCTGGGTCGCTGGCGCTTCGAGCCGAAGGACACGCAGCCCTGGCTTTGCCCCGCGCCCCTGCTACTCAAGACGCCGGGAGAGAAGCGCTTCTTCCTCGCAGGCGAGACGATCGCTTGCCAGCTACTGCTCTCCAACGTTACGGGGCTCGCTCGAAGCGAGAACGCGGCGCTCGCATTGGCACCGGACGGAAATGAGAAGGCTCGCACGCTTGCCGACGTGCAACTCGCCTGCGAACCAGGTGATGTCGCGCGGGCTGGCTTCCAACTCGCCCTGCCCAGCCCCAAGACTCCGACCCGTTGCACACTGAGCGCTGCCATGCCGGGCACGGTCGCCAACCACTGGGACCTCTGGGCCGTGCCGGACGTGGACTTCGCCAAGCGCGGCGTCTATCGGCTCAGCGGTCTCGACTACGACGATCACGATCGTCGGCTCGACAAGGAGGAGGCCGGCTACAGTTGCGGCTTCGGCATTGCCGCGAAGACCTGGCAGCGGCTCATGCCCGAGCCGAGCCGCATCGCACCCGAGGCGACGCCGCTGGCCCACGATGCCGCCGTTCCCAAGGGCGCCCGCTTCGTCATCGCCCACCGACTCACCGCCCCACTGCTGCGCTTCCTGGAAGACGGCGGCAGCGTCCTGCTCCTCGCCTCCAAGGCGCGGGGCAGCATCGAGACGAAGTATCTCTGGCTCTTTGGGCAAGTTCCCTTCATCGTTGAAGAGGGGCCGCTGCGCCCGGGCGACAGCGACTGGCTGCTCGACGGCCTCTGTTTCGACCTCAACTTCGCGAACGGCCGAGCCATTGCCATCGAAGAACTCGGCCTGCGCGACTCCATCGAGCCCTTCGTTCGCCTGGCCTACACGCACGACCAAAAGGAAGTCGTGCTCTACGACCAGCTCTTCGCCACGCGCGTGGGCCAGGGAACGCTCATCGTCTCGGCCCTCGATCATGCCTGCATCGTCGGGCGCTACCTGCTCGATCGCCTGGTTGACTGGGCGAGTACTTCGCCGGCGGAGGCGCTGCCGGCCCTGCCAGGCGCGATCTGTGAATCCCTGGTGTGCGACTTCGAAGATGCCGCCAAGGCAGAGCGCGGGGCGAGCCCACGCCGCTAAATGTCAAGGCGAATCGGATATATGGGGCCTAGCGCTGCACGGGCGGCAGACCCTTGGCCCGGCGATCGCGATCGATGACTTCGTGCACGTGGGCGGCGGCCCGATCCAGCGCCTCCTGCGGGGACACGCCTTCCTTCACGGCGGCGACCAGGGCCCCGGTGATGGCGCTTTGCAGATCGAACTGGTACCGCGATGTCGCCACGAAGCCGGGGTAGTCGCCCGTCTCCGGATGCCGGGTCATGGCGTAGCTCAGCCACGCCGCCCGCGCTTGGTAACGCTCCGCAGGCATGCCGGGCACCCGCACCTTGCCGTCCTCCGTGACGATCCCGCTCGTCTCGCGGAACTCCGCGGATTCGATCACCGACAACAGCGGCGGCGGGGCCACGCGCAGGGCGTCCCAGTAGAGCAGCGCCTGCTCGCGACTCGCCATCCACTTGACCATCTCCCAGGCCTTTCGCGGGTGCTGGCTGTGAGCGCTCACTGCCCAAAGAACGGAACCGCTAACGACTGCGCGCCGCTCCCCGTGCGGCAAGGGCGCGATGACGAAGTCGAGCTCGGGGTAGTCGAGTTCGATGTTCGGGGCCCGCCAGGAACCGTCGAGCAAGATCGCCAGCTTGCCGACCTTGAAGAGCTGGGCCGGGCCCGCGGCGGAGGCGGCGAGGTCCTGCGCTTTGATCGGGGCATCCTCGGGAATGATGGAGACGAGATACTCCAGCGCCCGCACACCCGGTTCATCGTTGATGAAGGTCGTCGTCCCCGCTTGGTCCCACAGGTTCCCGCCGGCTTGCACGCAGAAGGCCATGAAAGGCCAGGCCCAGAGGTCGAACATGATGCCGTACTGCGTCGTCTCGCCGCGCTCGTTGCGCAGGGTGAGAGCGCTGGCCGCGCCCGCCAGGTCCTCCCAGGTCCAGTCGGAATTCGGGTAGCCCAGCGGCGTATCCGGGTGCGCCTCGTTGTAGGCATCGAAGAGGGCGCGGTTGTAGTAGACGCCGTACTGGGCGTTGTCGGAGGGCAGGGCGTGGATCTCGCCCGAATCGTCCTCAAGCTCGCGCCAGAGTTTGGGGAAGAAGTCGGCAATCTCCGCCTGGCTCAGGCCAACCTCCGGATCGTCGATGAGCTGGCGCAGGGGCAGGATCATCCCCTTGTCGACGAACTCATCGTAATAGTCGATACCGATCCGCATGACATCGGCGCCGCGCTTCTGCACATGCCAGGCGTTGTACTTGTCGACGATCTCCGCATGGCGCTGGTAGCGCACGGTCCAGCCGGGATGGCGCTGCTCGAACCCCCGGGCGTAGCGATCGCGGAAGAGCAAGTCCTCGAAGGGCATGCCCCAGACGGTAAGCGTGATCGTCTGCTCGCCCAGGCGCAAAGCCCGCGGCGGAATGAGCACCGCCAGGCTGGCCAGGGCAATGATCAGGATGATCAGCTTGGTCGAACGCATGGCGAGTCGCTGCTACTCCTTGACGCCGGTGAGTGTGATGCCCTGCACGAAGGCGCGCTGGAAGACGAGGAAAAGGGCGATGATGGGCAGTGTGATGATCGTCGCCGCCGCCATCTGCACGGGCCAGGAGTCGGTGTAATACTGCCCGGCCAGGGCCCGCACCGCCAGGGGCAGGGTGTACATCTCGTTTGAGTCGATCACGATGAGCGGCCAGAAGAAGTTGTTCCAGGCGTTCATGAAGGTGAAGATCGCCAGGGCCGCCAGGGCCGGCTTCACCGCCGGCACGACGATGTACAGGAAGACCTCGAAGTCGGTGAAGCCATCGATGCGGGCGGCGTCGATGAGGTCATCGGGGATCGAGACGATCGTCTGCCGCATGTAGAAGATGCCAAAGGCGCTGGCGAGGAAGGGCACGATCAGGGCGGGGAAGTTGTCGATGTACCCCAGCCAGCCGCAGATGATGTAGGCGAAGATGAAGTACACCTGGTAAGGCAGCATCATGCTCGCCAGCAGCAAGCCGAAGGTGATCCGCTTGCCGGCGAAGCGCAGCTTGGCGAAGGCGAAGCCGGCGAGCGCGTTGTGCAAACCCGCGAGCAAGGTGATCACGACCGCCACGATGAGGCTGTTCAGGTAGAAGTCGCCGAGGTTCGCCGTGCGCCAGGCGTCGAGGTAGTTCTCCCAATGCCAGGCCAGGGGCGAGCCGACGGGCAAGAGCGTCGGCTCGGGGCTGATCGCCTCGGCGTTGGTCTTCAGCGAGGTCGAAAGCATCCAGGCGAAGGGCAAGAGCATCGTCAGGGCCGTCAGGTAGACGACGACATGCAACCCAAGGCGGGCCGGCCAGGATGGGCGATCCCAACGCTGCATCAGGCCCGCCCTCCTTGTTTGCCCGTGCGCAGCGACCAGGCCTGGGCCACGGTGATGACGACCGTCATCAATAGCACGACTACCCCGATGGCGGCGGCGAAGCCCAGGCGATTCGCGGTGAACTCGCGGTAGAGGTACAGGTTCAGCACATCCGTGCCATCCTGCTGGGCCTTGCCGATCATGAGCAGCACGATGTCGAAGACCTGCAGGGCGGTGATGGTGCCGGTGATCATGAGAAAGACGGTCATCGGTCGCACGCCCGGCCAGGTGACGTTCCACAGCGTCTGCCAGCCGCCGGCCCCGTCGACGGCGGCGGCGTCGTAGAGCGAGCGCGGCACGCTGGTCAGGGCCGCCAGGTAGAGCACAATCGAGAAACCAAGCCCCCGCCAGATGGAGACGACGATGATCGTGGTCAATCCCCAGCCGCTGTTGCCCAGCCAATCCGGCAAAACCTCGCGCGAGGCGCCGAGCGAGATGAGTAGGTGATTGAAGAGCCCCCCCGGGCGAGGGATCGAGCACCCAGCGCCAGATGAAGCCGATCGCCACGATCGAGATGATCGTGGGCAGGAAGAAGACGGTGCGCAGGAGCGTCCGCCCGAGGAACCAGGGGGCGTTGAGCACCGTCGCGAAGAGGAACGCCAGGAGGACGGTCAGGGGCACGGTCGCCACGGTGAAGATGAGCGTGTTGCGCAGGGCCGGCCCGAAGGCGGAGGCCTGCAGCAGCTCCTGGTAGTTCCGCAGGCCGATGAACTGCGGCGTACCGCTGCCGGACCACTCAAAGAAGCTGAGCACGATGCCGATCAGCGTCGGAGCCGCGACGAAGACGGCGATCACACCGAGGGGAAAGGCCAGAAAACACCAAGCGTTGACCGAGCGCCGCTCCTGCATGACCTGCAAATGTAGCACGTCATCGTCGACTCGGCAGGGACTACGCTTGCAGCAGGGTGAAAGCGCTCCAGCGACCCGCCGCGTCCACGCGAGCGGATGACGTCAGCGGCTCGTGGGACGTCAACAGGGTGGTACCGCTGGCGGGGACGCCGCGGCTCGCAGTTGTGCCTCACACCCCGCCTTCGTTTCTCTACCGCCTTCACCTACCGCGGCAGGCGGTCGTTGCGACCGGGCAGCGGTGGAAACGGCGCCGTGGGCAGATGCTGGTACCAGAATGCCGTGGAGGCGATGTCGTCGGTGAGCGGTTGGTACTTGCGGGTGGGGTACCAGCCCAGGGCCTGGATCGTCACCCGCAATTCCTCCCGGAAGTGGATCGGATCGGGAATGTGCCAGCGGTAGAGGCCGTGCGTGGGCACGCGCTCCCCGCCGATGCGAGCCTGCGGATAGCCGAGGAAGGGGGTGCTGTAGGTGTCGGGCCCCGAGGTCTCGGGGTCGACCGCCTTGCGGAAGCCCCAGGCCCCGCCGAAGTAGTCCTCGGTTCCGGTGCCGCAGATCGTGGGGTGCGCGCGGTCGCCGTCCAGGAAGAACTTGATCTCGCCTTCGCCCCACCACTCGTTGGAGAACTGGTTCCAGACCAGGTAAGTGCCGACGTACTGCCCTTGCCCTTTGACCCCCTCCAGGATGGTGTGCTCGGGACACTCGCGACTGGTCATGGCGCGCCGCCACTGCGCGTGCAGGTAGCCGGCGTCCTCGGGCACGTCTTCCAATGTGTAGGTCACCTGGAAGAAGAAGCCCTCGATGGCTGCATCCGCTTCGTTGGTGATGTCGAGACGCAGGTGCTTACGGAAGGGCATGGGCCAGTAGCTGTTCATGCCGCCGCGCGGGTTGACAGCGACGGGCAGCGAACTGATGAGCGCCAGCCCGTCGACGCCGTTGGCGAAGAAGTCTCCCAAGGGGCACTCGATGCTCGGCTGTGCCTGATCGTCGTAGTAGACACGGAGCACGAGTTGGCGAAGCCACTTTGGATCGACCGTGATCCAGATGTGCCGCACCACGCCGGGGCCTTTGATGTCAGCGATGTTCGTGGTTGCGCCGACGGGGAGCGTCAGGCACGGCCGCACTTTCCAGCCGCTTCCCAGTTCGGAGGCCGCCGCCGAGCAATGCTCGTCCTCGGCGAGCTTCGCCTGGGCGCCGCCGCCCCGCTTGCCGTCGGGGTTCTCGGCACAAATCGAGCGTGTTTCGACGCCGGGGGTGATCCGGGCAATTCCGTCGAGGCCGGTGAGATAGCTCAACACGGTTGTCTCCTTTCAGGGATCGGGCGCCAGCGTCCGCTGGATGGATCCATGCTACCGACTGGCCCGCGACTCGTCCGGGCGTCACAACCCAAGCCGCCTCAGCGAGTTGCCGGGCTCGCCGGCGCCTGCCGGCCACCCAGGCGGACGGCGGGGGATCCATTCAGGTCATTCCATACGTCGTCGTGGCGGCTCGCTGGGAGCGCGGGAACGCATCAGATCCAAGGCAATAGGAATTGTCCGCATTATCGGAAGGAGGGTGTTGCCTGGCCTTCTTGGCGGGCTACCATCTAAGTAACTTTACGCCCCCGGAAGGGCCGGATTGCGAGCTTGCCTCGCGTCCGGCCTCTTTTCATCTGGCCCCTCGCGGGGGCCCCACCGCAACCGTCCAGCCTCGACAGCGAATAGGAAGGCAGGCGCCCCCGGTGCGTCGCCTCGGCCCGGCATGGCGTATGCTGGGAAACGGCGCCGGGGCGCCGCGACCGCCTTGCCGGTCGCCGACCGAACCCTCCCTGGCACGGAGACACGCGCATGTCCTGCCTCGCACCGATCCTTCTCAGTTGTGTCATGGCCGCCCCGCCCATCATGGAACGGACGGACGAACGCGAATGGACCGTCGAGATCGAGGTCAACGTCAGGCGCTATCGACAGAATCCCGCCCTCCGCGACCGGGACCGAGACATCGACACCGCTGTCTTCAACCTGCAGAATACACCGGTCGTCTTCCCCATCCTTGCCGAGGGCACCGCCCACGAGACCGATGTCGAGAACCTGCAACTGACGCTCAAGCTCAACGATCGGGAACAGCCTGCGAGTCTCTCTCTGGAGGGCCCCTATGCCCTGGACACGAGCCTCGCCACCTGGAACATCGCCGAGTTCAAGGGCTACGAGTTCTCCTTTGCGATCCGCCAGAACCTCACCTGCTACGACATCGAGGTGCGGCACGACATCGCCCAGGGGCTCGACTGGCCCGAGACCTGGCCCGCGCCCGCCCAGCAAGCACTGCAACCGCAGATGTTCGTCGAGTCCAACAACGCCGACCTGCAGAAGCTGGTCAAGAGCTGGACCAACGACAACATTCGCTCCGTCTCGCCCTACCTCGCCGCCAAGGCCATCACCGGCCAGGTCATCGAGTACGTGCAACTGACCGGCAAGGACTGGGTCAACGATGATCGCGGCCGCTTCGCCGGCTTCGATCTGACCGGCTCGACGCAAGTGCTGCAAACGAAACGGGGCACCGACAACGACATCATCTGCTTCCACGTCGCCTGCCTGCGGGCGGCGGGGATCCCGGCCAGGCCGGTGATTGGCATGGACGCCCGCAAGAAGGAATTCAAGGTCTGGACCGAGTTCTACCTGCACGACAACGAGCGCAACGAGGGCGTCTGGCTGCCCATTGACTTCATCCAGTTGCGCAAGCGCTCCAGCCGCGCCGCCGCCCTCGACCGCCCCTGGCCTGACTTCGCGGAGATGGATGACTACGACTTCTACATCCCGCTGGCCCACCACTTCCACCCGCCCACCGCCGTCCGCAACGCCGGCCCCCCGGCTTTGTGGGGCTTCGATCCTCGTCCTGAGGCCCAGGCGGCGGAGCAGTTCTTGACCTGGAAGGTCCAGCGCACCCCCAAACGAGGCCGTTGACGAGGGCCTCGACGACCCAGTAGGGTAGGTGACAACTTGTCTCGGAGGGCTTTCGCCATGTTGCGTTTCATGTCCTTGTGCAGCGTCTGCTTCCTGTTGACCGATGTCGCCGTCGCTCTTGGGGAGGAGGATGCTCCCCTGCCTCCGCCCATCGTGGAACGGATTGATCACCACGATTGGATCGTGCGGACGGACATCTACCTCGGCGCTGAACGACTGCACTGGAATCGTCACCCGAGAGTCTCGAGAGTCGCCATTGTTAACGAGGTCTCGATGAGGGAGGCGCTGCACGAGTACGTCTCGGGCCGTTTGCAACGATTCAGTTCGGGTCCATTCAAGCTCTACCTGCCCTTCATCGAGGAAGGCGCCACGCACAGCGCCGACCCGGAAAGCCTGAGGGTGTACTTCGACATCGCGGGCAGCGACCTTTCCGCCCAGCCATTCGAGATTCGACGGGGAGAGGGGCTGTCGGAGAGTCTCATCGTCGCCCAGGTCGGCGGTGTGGAACGGGCCGTCGTTGACATTCGGATGGATCGGGTCATCCGCACCTATGACAGCACCTTCCACGAGGACCGCGCCGCCGCCTGCCCCTTCTGGAGTTACTGGCCCGCCGAGATCGACGAGTTCCTTAAGCCCAGCGACTACATCGATTCGCGCGACCCGGAGGTCGTGCAACTCGTCAAGAGTTGGATCGGCGATGAGTACTGGAGAGTGTCGCCGCACCTCGCCGCCAAAGCGCTCACCGGCAAGGTGCTGGAGACGATCCGTCTGAACGGCACCTCCATCCGCAAGTTCCGCATCGATTTGCCCTTCTACGAGGGACTCGAGGTCAAAGGCGCGCGACTGGCTTTCGCCGATGGTGAAGGCACGCATGTCGACATCGCCTGCGCCATCGTCGCCGCCTTGCGCATCGCCGAGATCCCCGCCCGCGTGGTGCTCGGTATCGACAGCGAGACGGAGGAGCTGCGCATCTGGTTCGAGTACTGCCTGCACGATGCGGTGCGCAACGAGAACTGTTGGGTGCCGGTCGATCTGGACGATGTGCGGGCCCAGACACACGGTACACCCGACATCAACCGGCGCTGGGATGGCTTCGGACACTTCGGGCCCATCGAGGATAGAATCCCGCTCTCCTACCACTTCCAGCCGCATATCGGCTTCAACAGCGGTCTGCCCTGCATGTGGTCCTGGGCTCCTGATGAGAACTTCCGCGTCACGCCCCAGTTGGCTCGCTTCAACCAAGTCGTCGACCACGACGTCATGACCGCCCCGAACCGAGGCGAGGAAGAGCCTCCGGAATAGGCCCCGCTCTCACTCCCATGTCGAGTAGGGATGCTCCGCCAGGTAGGCGTTGAAGTAGCGACCGTCGTCCGACACTTCCCGGCCGGCCCAACCGGGAAGCGTCAGCGCCTGATCGGGAGCGTCCAGCTCAACTTCCGCCAGGATGAGCGGCGCGTTCTCACCCTCGAAGACATCGATCTCCCACACCAGCCCGGCGTGCTCGACCTCGTAGCGCGTCTTGGCGACGACGCTGCCGGTGGCCAAGTCGCGCAGCATCTCCTCCGCCTCGCTGGCATCGATGGCGTACTCGTACTCGTAGCGTGAAATGGCCCCCGCCTTCGCTTCTTTGCGCGCCTTGATCGCCAGCTTCGCTTCCGTACCCGAGATGCGTACGCGCAGGGAGACGCGACCATCCCGGCAGAGGTAGCCCTGCCGATAGGCCTTGCCGGCACCCGCCGCTTCGCGCCAACGGTCATCGGTCACCAGGAACTTGCGTTCGATCTCCGTCGCCATGCGGTTGCTCCTCTGGGATGCCGTCGATTGCGGACATGGTGCGCCGGAAGAAGTGTGCCGTCAACGCCGTCGCCTCGAACGATCGTCGGGATCGGGTAAAAGCCCGTGAGGTTGTGGGGAGAAGGCCCAGGTGGGTCGATATGATTTCCTCGCCAATGACACTCGTCGGCCCCACCGACGCCGGGCGGATAGGAACCATGCAACAGCCAGAGGCAGCAAGACACAGCAAGAGGCGCGATTGGCACAGCTCCCCCTTCGGGCGACTGGCCTGTCTCTTGGGTGATGTGCGCACCGCCATTCCCGCTCTCGTGCTCACCGCCTTCGCCATGGCCTGGGGCACCTGGATCGAATCAAGTCAAGATGCGGAAACGGCCAAGCAGGTCGTCTATGCCTCCTGGTGGTTCATCTCTCTCATGATCTGGATCTGCCTCAGCCTTGTTTTCGCTGTCGTTGTCCGTTTTCCCTGGCACAAGCGACACACCGGCTTCATCATTGTGCACGCCGGCCTGATCACCATCATCGTCGGCGGATTCATTTCCCTCTTCTCCAAAGTCGAAGGCATGATCGTCCTGCGCGAGGGCATGTCGACCGGCACCCTCGAGTTGCCGCGCGAACAAGTGCAGTGGATCAGCGGCCCGGCGGGTCGTCGTGCCATCCGCGACGCCGCCCCCGTGCGCCGCACCACCGACACCATCGAGATCGGCGGGCAGAGACTGCGCCTCGTCGAGCGTTGGGCCAACTGCATCGAAGAGAGTTCCATCAAGGAAGGTGGCAGCGCCCCCTTCCAGGCAGTGCAGTTCGGCATGCCCTCCATGCTCGAGAGCCATACCTGGATCAGCGAAACACCCACGGACGCCACGGCCTTCTTCTTCAGCGGGGTGCGCTACCGGGTGCTGCCGGCAACGGAGGACTACACGCCGCGCCAGCAGCCCGAGTCAAGCGAGCCGTTCTTTGTGGTGGGCGCCGAGCGCTTGCCGCTGGCCGCCGTCGGCGCCGAAGTGACGGCCGGCTGGACGATCGAATCAATCGATCATTTCGTGCGGCCGGACATCGATGCGGACGGTCTTGTCGAGACCGAGGACGGCGAGGTCAACCCGGCGATCCGTGTCATCCTTACCAACAGCGAGGGCAGCCGAGAACGACACATCGCCTTCCAGCGGTTTCCCGACATGCCGCTCAGTCGGCTACTCGCGGGCGCGGAGGCGTCGGGCGCGAGTCTGCTCTACCCGGCGCTGCCGGAGAAGCGCTTCGTGTTTGACGCCGTCCCGGAAGGGCTGCGCGTGATCTACGAGCCGCTCGAAGGTGACATCGAGGAGCAACTCTTCACCGGCGAACCTCCCTGGGACATCGGCATCGGCGGCAAGAGCTTCCGCATCTTCCAGCATTACGAACACGCCTACCTCGATCGCAAGCTCACCCGCGCTCCGGCCGGCGATCGCACGCTGCCGGTGCTGGTCCTGCAACCGGTCGATGCCCCGGACGCCAAGCCGATCCAATTACCCTGGAAATCCGACATCCCCGCTGACATCCTTGGTCTGGAGGGCACGATCCGCTACGTGCCCCAGGCGCATCGCCTTCCCTTCGAACTTCGTCTGGAAGACTTTCGCAAGCTCGATTATCCGGGCAGCGACATGGCGATGGCGTACGAGTCAGACGTGAGCTACCGCCTCGCCGACACCTGGCGCCAGCAGCGCATCTGGATGAACAATCCGCTCGTCGTGGACGGCTGGAAGGTCTACCAGTCGGGTTTCGACGGGGATGACATCTCCAGCTTCAGCGTCGCCAGGGATCCGGGTCTGATCACGACCTACATCGGCTGCATCCTGCTCTGCGCCGGCATCCTGGTGATCTTCTACCTCCGCCCCTACAGCAAGGGCCACCCCGGCATCCCCATGCCCGGGGCCGGCCAAGGAGCCTGACGAATGGTTCGTCTTCGCATCCTGATGCTTCTCCTAGTGATTCTCGCCCCCGTTGCGGCTGTCTCCGCCGCCGAGCCGGCCTGGATCGACACGGTGGGCAGCATCGCCATTCAGCATCGCGGACGCACCATGCCGCTCGACTCCTACGCCAAGCTCATGGCGGTGGAGCTAACCGGCCGTTCGCGCTGGAGTGAATCGCGCGGCCCCGATGGCTTCGCGGGCAAGCATCGCCTGGTGCTGCTCTGCGATCTGCTCTTTCGCACCCAAGACATCGCCAACCAGGAACTTATCGTCATCGACGATCGGCCCTTCAAGAAGCAAGTCGGCCTGGATCCGAAGCGGCGGTTCTTCAGCCCCGTGGAGCTTGCCGCGGTCAACGGTATCCAGCAACTCGTGGATGAATACCACGTGCGCAGCCGGGGAAATTCCAAGGTTCGGCCCAGCAAGCACGAGCGCCTGGCCCAGCGGATCGTGAGCAACTTCGAGCTGATCGTCGCTTTCGATCAAGGCCTGCCGTTGCAGATCGTGCCGCAGGCGGGCAGCAACGACTTCCTGGCGGTCAGCGCCACGCACGCCCCCTCCGGCGCGGCGGAAGTGCAGGCAGCATTCGCCGCCTTCGGAGCAGCGTATGTGGCGGGCGAAGAGGTGGAAGCGAAGGCAACAGCCCTCGCCAGCGCCATCGACGCCGCTGCCCCCATCTCCCCTGAAACCAAGCGCCGGATTGACCTGGAACTCTTCTACAACCAGCATCAACCGTTTCTGATGACCGCGGTGGCGTACGGCCTGGCTCTCGTCACACTCGGGCTTTCCAAGCTGACGCTGCGCAAGCCGTTGCTCGTCGTCGCCGGCCTGTTCATCGCCTGGGGCACCGTCGAGCAGTTCATCGGACTGTACATTCGCACAGCCGTCCTCGATCGCGCTCCCGTTTCCAACACCTACGAAGCGCTCCTCTGGATGGGGCTGGTCGCCATCGGCGTCGCCGGGGCGGCACAACTCATCAATCGCAAGGGCTGGTACCTGACCGCCGGCTTGGTGGCGGCGGAGCTCTCCGTGCTCTTCTCCATGCTGGTCCCCCTGCAAGATCAGACGAACGCCCTGCCCCCCGTGCTGCGCAACAACTACTGGCTCATCGTGCACGTGCTCACCATCGTGGCGAGCTACGCGGTCCTGGGCCTGGCGGCGGTGATCGGGCACATCTACCTCATCAAGAGCGTGCTCTTCGGCAAGCCCGCGGAGGTGGCCCGCTCGGTCGGACACCCGCTGATCACGCAACTCTATCGCTGCATGCAGATCGGCCTGTTCCTGCTCACCGCCGGTACGATCCTGGGCGGCGTCTGGGCGGCGGACTCCTGGGGGCGCTTCTGGGGTTGGGATCCCAAGGAGACCTGGGCGGCGATCAGCATCGTCGTCTACTTCGTCATCCTGCACGCCCGGCACGTCGGCTGGCTCCGCGACTTCGGCATGGCGGCCTGGTCCATCCTCGCCTTCCTCTGCATCGTCTGGACGTTCTACGGCGTCAACTACGTCATGGCGGCCGGCCTACACTCCTACGGCTTCGGCAGCGGCGGCGAATTCTGGGTAGGCCTCAGCGTGCTCGTGGAGCTGGCCCTGCTCGCTGTCTGCAGGATCCGCTATCAAAGCTTGCGTAGGCTCGCCCTCGCCGCTGAGGGAACAGCATCTGCCACCACCGCTCCGAGCGCGCCACCCGATGCCGCCTCGGAAGTCACCGCCTGAATGGAGACTCGTCTTGGCTGAATTCAACGCCGACACCACCGTGCGACACATCCTCACCACCTACCCGCAGGCCTTCGCGGTCTTTGAATCGCACGGCATGTGCGAAGGCTGCAAGGCGGACCCGCCGCCCGTGCCGTTGAATCAATTCGCGGGCCGGCACGGCGTGGCCTTGCCGCGGCTCATTGAAGAGCTCAATGCCGCCACCGGCGCGGGCGACGCCTGAGCCAACGCCGGGGAGAGCCATGTCGAGCTTCGACTCTATTGCGAAGGCCTACGAGGCGCTCATCGACGAGCCGCGGCGTTGGGCGCGGGAAGCACCGCTCCTGCGCCGACTGCTGGCGGAAGCTGGCGACGGTACGCACCGCATACTCGACCAGGGCTGCGGCACCGGATTCCACGCCCTGCATCTGGCGCGCGAGCCCGGTGCGCAGGTGACGGCGACCGATCCTTCCGCCGCCATGCTGGCCGTGGCGCAGGCGAAGACCGGGGCTGAGATTGTGCGCTGGCAGCAGGCGGACGCCGCCCACCCACCGGCCGGACCATTCGATCTCATCCTGCTGCTGGGCAACACGCTGGCCTTGGTTGACGAGGTGGCACCGGTGTTCGAAGCGGCGGCGAGGGTGGCGGCGTCAGGAGCGCTCTTCCTGGTCCAACAACTCGACTTCGAAGCGTTGCAAGCGAAGGGCGAGATGCGCCTGGAGAAGCAGACGGGCGACCTTCGAATTGTCAAGACACTGACGCCCCTTGACGAGCCCGGCTACGGCGCACGATTGCACTTGCAGGTCTTTGACGCCGCCGGTGAGCTACTCGGTGAGACGGAAGACCGGCAGCGCTGGCACGACTCCGACGCCGTCACGCGCCTGGCGCGGCGCTCTGGCTGGACTTTGCGCGAATTTCGCGGCTCCTACGAGGATGCGAAGCGAGCCGGTGATCGGATTCATGTCTTCGAGCGTCAGGCCTGCTGAGGCGCGGGCTTCGGCTCTGCCGGCTTCTTGGTGGGCTCCGCCTTCGCGTCCGCCTTCTTCTCTGGCGCGCCCGTGGTCGGGCAGGGCATCTTCTTTCGCCGCGCCAGGAACGACTGCATGTCGAAGGTCAAGCTCAAGAGCGCTGGGACCAGGAAGAGCGTGAAGATCGTCGAGACAAAGAGGCCGCCAACCACGACGCTGCCCAAACCGCGATAGAGTTCCGACCCTGAGCCGGGCATCAAGATGAGGGGCAGCATGCCCCCGATCGAGGTAAACGTGCTCATGAAGATCGGCCGCACTCGGGTTCGGACCGCCTCGGTGATGGCCTGCCGGGGTGTCATGCCCTCGCCCGAGTCCGCCCCGTCTTCGCCGGCTCCCTTCAGGAAGTTCAACGTCTGGTGCACCAGGAGGATGGCGTTGTTCACCACCACGCCGATGAGAATGACGAAGCCGAGCATGGTCAGCACGTCAAGCATCTGCATGGGCATGTAGGGGTTCATCGCCGACCAGATGAAGACGGCATAGAGCGCCGCGAAGCCGCCCAACGTCGCCAAGGGCACGCTGAACATGATGACCAGCGGCTTGAGGAAGCTCTGAAAGAGAATGCACATGAGCAGGTAAACGACGATCAACGCCAGCATGAGTGAGGAGCCGATCAGGCCGATGAGCGTGCCGTCGCCAACCAGCGACTTGCGCACGGCGGCGAGCTTGCTGGCGGAGCCGGAAATCTGCGTGGCCACGGCGTCGGGCATGGTGCCCAGGGCACGGTGCCGAGCGATGATCACGTTCAACTCGTCCACGGCCTCTTCCAGCGATGTCCCGGGGGCGGGCGTCACCTGGAAGCCGACGGCCCGCTGGCGACCGACGCGCTTGATCTGCTCGGGCGTGCGCACGCGGCGCACCTCCGCCAGCGAACCAAGTGACACGACCTTGCCGATCGGAGTAGCGAGGGGCAGGTCGCGAAACTGCGGGATGGTGCGCTGATCCACGGACTGCTGCGCGATCACCTTGAAATCGATCGCTTCCCCTTCGAGGTGGTACTCGCCGATGAAGGCGCCATCGCCCATAGCGGCAACAGCCAGGCCCAGCTCGAACGGCGTCAGGCCCACTTCGCTCAAACGCACCAGATCGGGAATGACCTGGATCTCGGGACCGGGAATGCTGAAGTTGCTGGGATCGGGCTGCACTTGACCGAACTTGGGATTGCTGAAAAGCTCACCCTCAATAGCACTGGCGGCGGCGATCACCTCGTCAAGCTCCGCCCCGACAAGCTGCAACTTCACGGCAGCGCCCGTCGCCCCGCCCAACTGGAACAGCGGCAACTGGAACGGGAAGGCGATCACGCCGGGCAGGACCTCCGAACGCATGGAGTGGCTGAAGAGCGGCATGAGATCCACCGCCCGCCGCGGCTCGGCCGAGATGCCGCCCTGGAACATCATGCCCTCGAAGGACACCAGGAAGTAGTTCTCGATGGGCGGCGGCACCACCGGCGCCCCCGGCCCGCCACTTGCCCAGTCAAACGTGGGGATGGAGGGCAGGTTCTCCTTGGCCCGGCGATATTCCTCGGTGCCGGGCTCGAGCTCGCCCGCTTCCCAGAAGGGCCGGGCTGTCTGCTCGACGCGTTCGCCCATCTCGCTCATGTGATGGATGTTGTAGCCTGGGGGCGGCAGCGCCATTCCCATGACCAGGTTGCGGTTGCCGGTGGGCAGGTAGTCCGCTGGCGGCATGAGCATGATCGTGCCCAAAATGGACATGCTCGTGAGGATGATGACCACCGCCAGACGGGTGAGAACCGAGCCGTTCAGCAGGTGCACGACGCCGGCAATGAAGTCCGCCACGCGATGGTGGGCCGCATCACTGCTGTGATTCTTCGGCTTGCGCAAGATGCGGGCAGCCACGCAAGGAATGACCGTGATGGACACCATCAGGCTGAGACCGACGGCGGCGCATATGGCGAGGGCGATGTCACGGAAGAGCTGCCCTGCTTCTTCCTGAATGAGCAGGATGGGAATGAAGACGGCGATGGTGGTGAGCGTCGAGGCGAGCACCGCGCCCCAGACTTCGCGGGTCCCATCCAGGGCGGCCTGCCTGGGAGGCTTCCCCATCTCCACATGCCTGAAGATGTTCTCCAGCACCACAATGGCGTTGTCCACCACCATGCCCACGGAGAAGGCCATGCCCGCCAGCGAAATGACGTTGATGCTGCGTCCCATGGCGACCATGGCCACCACGGCGCCGATGACGGAGATGGGAATGGCGATCCCCACGACCGTCATGCTCCGCAGCGAACGTAGAAAGACGATGAGGACGATGGTCGCCAGCCCGCCGCCCAGCCAGATGTTGTTGCGCACCAGGGCCAGGGCGTCGTCGATGTAGATCGTCTGGTCGTAGATGAGCTTGAGCTTAAGCTCGCCGTTGAGCCCCAGTCTGCGAGCTTGGGCGTCGAGCAGCCCGCCCGGGAGGTTGAGTTCGTCAATCTTCTCACGCAATCCGGTCATGACCTGCATGACGTTGGAGCCGACCTCGCGCTCGGCGGGAATCGCCAGCACGGTTCTGCCTGCCGAACGCACGAAGCTCCTGGGCTCCTTGTAGGTCTGCACGACCTCGGCGACGTCGCGCACCAGCACTTCGCCGCCGTCCGCGCCGCGGGCGATGACGGTCTGCTCGACTTCCTCCGGGCTCTCGTAACGGCCGATCGTGCGTACGCGTACGTCGGTCTTGCCGTCGGCAAGCTGCCCGGCGGAGACGTTCTGGTTGTTGTCGCGCACCGCCGTGGCGAATTGCGAGACGGTGATGCCGTACTGCGCCAGGCGGATCGGGTCGACGCGGATCTGCATCTCACGTTCGCGCCCGCCGTAGACGACGATCTCGGAGATGCCGGGCACGTTCTCCAGGGCCGGCTCCACGCGATCGACGGCGAAGTCGCGCAACTCCTCGATGTTGTAGTCGGGATCGGTCGTGCTGAAGATGATCCAGGCGATGTAATCGCGCGTCTCTTCATCGGTGTCGGAGATGACCGGCTCGTCGACGTTCTCCGGGTAGAAGGGCACCTCGCGAAGCTTGTCGCTGACCTCTTGGCGGGCGGCCCGGATGTCCGTGCCCGTGGCGAATTCCAGGCGGACCCGACCGACCGACTGTGAGGAAGCACTGGTCATCTCCACCAGGTTGGAGACGCCGAGCAAACGCTCCTCCTGCTTGTCGACGACGTTCTGCTCGATCTCCTCGGGACTGGCGCCTTCCCAGAAGGTAGTCACCGTGATGATGGTGCTGTCGACGTTGGGCGTCAGTTGAATGGGCAACCGCGACAGCGACACCAGACCCGTGAGCAGGATGAGCAGCACGCCGACCGTCACGGTGACGGGCTGACGAATGGCCTGGCGAATCATGCCTCACCCTCCGCGGCCGCCCCGGGGCCCACCACGCGAACCGGCGCCGAGGGATGAAGGCGCTCGTTGCCCTCGACGATGACCCGGTCATTCGGCTGCAATCTGCCAGGATGGATGGCGACGGCGCCGTTTGTCTCGAAGACGATGTCGACCTGCCGGGCGACCGCCGTCGTGCCCATCTCACCTTCCGTCACCACGTAGACGAAAAAACCGGCGGCGTTCTGCAGGAGGGCGTCGCGGGGGATGAGCAGGTACTCGCCCTCCCGTCCCGTCGGAATCCACGCCACCACGGACATGCCCGGGGCCAGGAAGTCGTCCTCCCGCGCCTCGATAGGAATGATCAGCGACAGCGTGCGCGCGTCCGGGTCGACGTCACGGACGAGGCGCGGCTTTTGCCCCTGCAGACGCTTCCCCAGGGCCCGAAGTTGCAGCGGGATCACCAACTCCGCTCGGCTGAGCGCCGCCGTGTACTGCTCGGGGATCGCGAGGTGCGCTTCCATGTTCAGGCAGTCGACGGCCTCGACCACCGGATCGCCCTCCCCGATCCAGTCCCCCACTTCCACCAACTTCTTGACGATGGCCAGGGCGAAGGGAGCCCGGATCACGGTGTCCTCCAGCCGCTCGCGAAGGAAGCTGATCTCCGCCTCGGTGTAGGTGATCTCCGCCAGCGCCTGCTCGAGCCGTGCGTCGGCGGCGATGCGCTCGGTGACGGCGGCTTGGTACTCCTGCCGGGCTGCCGACGACTTGGCGAGCAGGTCTTCCAGATCGGCTTCGTCGCGCTTGGCCTGCTCCAGCAAGGCCTGCTGCTCAGCGCGGAAGGCCTTGCGGACGGCAAGCTGGGCCTGCATGGTCGCCAGTTGGAGCTTCAAGCGGGTGTCGTCGAGGCGGACCAGGATCGCGCCTTCCTCGACAAGCTCGCCGACCAGAATGGGCGCTTCTTGCACCCGGCCGTTTTCCAAGGAGGCAACGCGGGCTCGCCGCAGTGAGCGCAGCTCGCCGGTGACCAGGCGATGTTCCTCGACGCGCTTGAGCTGCACTGCCTTGACCGCCACGGGGGAGGCGGGCCTCTCCTGCCCTGCCACCAGGCGCGGCCAGAATGAACTGAGCACGAGGAGGAAAAGCAACGCCGGTCGTTGCAAGTGCAGGATACCCCCCCGCAGCTCCCTGGCGAGTCATATGCACTTCCTTTCATGAGCGGACCGTCTCAGTCGATCGCGGCCGAGCATTGTATGTCATTCCGCGCCGAGACACCCTCGCGAGCGGCGGGGATTCGCGAATCCGGACACGCTTTCGGGGGGGTTCACCTGGCAGTGGATTGGCGGCGCGGCGATTGGCGCAAAAAGAAACCCGGAGCAACGGCTCCGGGCTTCGCTGGGTGTGGTCGAGGTGTCGGCGGGGCGTCAGGCGGACTGCTTCTTCGTGGTTGAGCGAACGGCCATCTCGCCGAGTGGCCGGGGCTTGTTCACACACTCTTCATCCACAAAATAGGTAAGGCCCTCGTTGTCCGTCTCGGGCAGGTCGAACATCATGTCCATCATGAGTTCGTCCATCACCGCTCGCAGGGCTCGGGCCCCGGTGTTCCGCTCCATGGCCCGCTGCGCCAAGGCCCGCAGGGCTCCGTCGCTGAACTCCAGGCCGGCGTTTTCCAGGCGGAACAGATGCTGGTACTGCTTGACGATGGCGTTCTTCGGCTCGGTGAGGATGCGCACCAAGGCGTCCGCATCCATGGGCATGAGCGGCGTGATGACCGGCAGCCGGCCCACCAGTTCCGGGATCATGCCGTAGTGCAGGACGTCAACCGGCGTTACCTGGCCGAGGATCTGCTTGGTCTCTTCGTGGTCGGTCGTCTGATCGAACTCCTGGGTGAAGCCGATGCGTTTCTTGCCGACCCGACGGCGGATGATGTCATCAATGCCCACGAAGGAGCCGCCGCAGATGAAGAGGATGTTGGTGGTGTCGATCTGGATGTACTGCTGCTCGGGGTGCTTCCGACCGCCCTGGGGCGGGACGTTGGCGACGGTGCCTTCCAGCATCTTGAGAAGCGACTGCTGCACACCCTCACCGGAGACGTCACGGGTGATGGAGACGTTGTTGGACGTCTTGCCCGTCTTGTCGATCTCGTCGATGTAGATGATGCCCCGCTGGGCGGCCTCCAGATCGTAGTCCGCGGACTGGAGGAGCTTGAGCAGGAGATTCTCCACATCCTCGCCCACGTAGCCCGCCTCGGTGAGCGTGGTGGCGTCGCCGATGGCGAAGGGCACGTGCACGACCTTGGCCAGCATGCGGGCCAGGAGCGTCTTGCCGCAGCCCGTGGGGCCGATCAGCAGGACGTTGGACTTGTCGAGCTCGACCTCGACCTCATCGTTGTCCATCTGGGAGAGGCGCTTGTAGTGGTTGTGGACCGCCACCGAGAGGACTCGCTTGGCCTGCTCCTGACCGATCACGTACTCATCAAGGAAGTCCTTGATATCACGAGGGTTGGGAATGCTGGTGAACTGGGGCTTGGAGGCGACGCGACGCCGCTCCTGCTTGAAAATGTTCTGGCAGAGATCGGTGCAGTTCGAGCAGATGTAGACGTCGTTGGGCCCCTCCACCATCGGCCCGACCTCGCGCGAGGTCTTGCCGCAGAAGGAGCAGGTGGTCACTTTGCGGCCACGGAATCCACTTCCGCCGCTGCCACCGCCGCCAGCAGTCGCCCCGCTCTCCGAACCTGCACCTGGATCTGTCGTCTTGTCTTTGGCCATCCCAGCCCCGATCGGTAACTCATGTGGATTGTGGGTGTGGCGCCATCGCGCGTATCTGCCTGGTAAGTCTATCGTCGCATGGCTTCGGAATCTCCATGCGTCTCCCGATCGCTCGGATCAAAATCGTCTTTCGCAGGCAGATTCCCGGCTGCCTCGCCCTCCTGCCCGGCATGATCGGAACCGCGGACCTGCTGGATGAGTACGTCCTTGGCGCGGTTATACTCCTCATCGCTCAATTCCCCGCGCCGATGCATCAAACGCAGGTCGCCCAGTGTGAAGCCGACCGGCCCCGAGTCGGTGGGCGACTCGAGCAAGCTCTTGCGTGCCTTGACGATAACCACCGTCAGGACGATGACCGCGGCGATGAGACAGCCCCCCGGCAATGAGGATGCTCCACACCGCTTGTGCCGAGCTTGAACTGGTGGCGGAAAGGAGTGATTCCATGTCGCGATTCTATCGGCTCGCCGCCGCTCCAGGCCCCACCCAAAGGCCTGGCAACGCCTGCCCGGCTGGTCGGTAGGATGCAGCACATGACCGCCACCCTCTCTCAGCCCGATCTGTCTGGAACCGCCCCGCCCCGCGACGCCGTCGCCGAGCTCCTCGACGTCGACAAGACCTACTACAAGCCGGACGGCTCCGTGGCGGTTCGGGCCCTGGACCAGGTGACGGTGCAGCTCTGGCGGGGGAGCTACGTCGCGATTATGGGACCATCCGGCTCCGGCAAGTCCACCCTCATGAACGTGCTCGGCTGCCTCGACCCCCCCACCAAGGGTCAGTACCTCCTCGACAAGATCGATGTCGCCCGTATGGAGGATGAGGAGCTCAGCAAGGTCCGCGGCAAGAAGATCGGCTTCATCTTCCAGGCCTTCAACCTCATCCCCCAGCTCACCATCGAAGAGAACGTCGAGGTGCCCCTGCTCTACCAGGGCGTGAACAAGCACGACCGCCGCCGGCGGGCCCTGGAACTCATCGAGCGGGTGGGCCTGAGCGATCGCCTGGGCCACCGCCCCAGCGAGCTCTCCGGCGGCCAGCAGCAGCGAGCCGCCATCGCCCGCTCCCTGGTGAACGATCCGGTCATCCTCTTCGCCGACGAGCCGACGGGCAATCTCGACTCCAAGACCGGCCACGACATCCTGGAGCTCTTCGAGGAGCTGCATGACGGCGGCATGACCATCGCGGTCGTCACCCACGACGACTCCATCTCCAATCGCTGCCAGCGCGTCATTCGCCTCCGCGATGGCCAGATCGAGACGGATGTGACGAACTAGGGCGGCCGCCACTCTCTCCGCCACGAGAGCGAGCCGCGTCGTCCACGACCGCGGTGCATGGTGCTGCGGAGGTGACTCGCGCCGAGAAGAACCGCTCGCGTGGACGCGGCGGCTCACGAAGTCACAGGCACGCCATGCGATGATCAGGTCCGGGACGCCTCACTCGCACGCTCGTTCGTACTGCACCAACACCTCTTGCAGGTCGACCTGATCGACCACGCCGTCGAGGTTGATGTCCGCCCGCTGGCTCCAGTGCGCCTCACCCGGCGTGGTGCCATACGCGGCGAGGAGCAGGCCGAGATCCTGCTGATCGACGTAGTCATCGTCGTTCAGGTCCGGCCCGCAAGCGACCATCTCGGAGAGGTCGAAGATCCAGGCGCCCATGCTCCAGGGCTCGCTGAACTCCAGGTCGAGGACGAGTTCGTTGCGATCGTTGAAGATGCTCACTTCATCGTTCGATCCTGGGATTCCATTTCGGAACTCAGAACACGTGCGTACATCACTGCCATCACCCGCGAGGTCAATCTTCGATCCCTCTCGCAGGAGCAGACGCGATTCGCCGTAGAGATTGGTGACCATGAGCGCCTCATCGTTCTCTTCGGTGATGCCCGGGCCCTCCAGCGTCACGATGAAGATAGCAAGACCATTGTTGTTGCACAGAGCGTCACCCATTTGTACGCCGAGGGCTTTGACTCCGTCAGGTAGCCCCCCCGTAGCGTTGACCTGGGTACGCCAGTGGCAGCAGATGTTCCGTTTCCAGGTTCATGCGCCAGAAGGTGTATTCGGAGGCTGGGGGACGGCCGTGGCTAGACCCATCAACAGGCTGGGCTCCACCAATTGATGAGTCGTGACTCAGAGCGACGGCCAAAGGCGGCCCTGCGGCGCCATCGCCCGCCCCGGATTCCTCGTACAACAGCGAGCCGCCAGCGACGATGTGGCCCCTATTATCCAGATGCTCCGCACCGCGCGAGTCAAAAGTAGCGTCGGGCCCGAAGACCGGCACGGGTACTGGAAGTAGTAGCAAGGTTCGCAGATCCTCCCCTGGCTCGGCAACCCAGATGCCTATGCTCCACCAGGGTGGGCCGTTCGGATTGCGCGCAATTGCGCTTACAGCGACCCTTCCCGAATCGTCGATCCAGGAATGATCAAACGAAGAATCGAAGAACCAGCTCAGCATGTCCGGTACCCACATGCCGCTGTGAGTGATCAGTTCAGGGCCGTATCCCCGATCTGTATAGAGCGCTGCTACAGTGCCCCATGGACCCGTCGTCAACGTATTGAAAATGAGATCCCCACCATTATTGGTGGCCAACCAACTTAACACCGCCCTGCTCAGCGTTGTTCCGTCCGGAAAACCCGGCGCAATATCCGTACGACGCCAGTAGATCTCAACCTCATCTGTGTTCCCGCGAACCAGCAACTCGTTGTGGTAGTCCGTCGTGCCGTCGGCATTGCGGCTATTTGCATACATGGCTACGTGCCCGCTAGGCGAAGCCGCGACATAATTATAGTTCCCCTTGAAGGTCTCGCCCGGGTACCCTCCGACAACAGGCTGCCCTGTGACGGCTAATGCACGTAGCTCGCCGATTGACGAGGCTACGAACAGACCACCGCCATTCCAGTCGGTGGGATCATCCGGATTATTCGTTGTTGATGCGGTGAAGAGAACGCTTTCATTATCGAAACCGTAGCGAGGAGCCAACAAAAGCCCCAAGCTCTGACAGAAGCCCCAGCCATCGGGCATATTGATCGCATCATCGAGCGTACTGCCGAGTATCTCATAGCCATCACCGGGATTGTGGCCCAGCCCATGGTACATTGTGTCCCACGGCAGGTCATCCATGACCGCAGCATACGAAGAATATCCCGTTCCCATCGGCCCCATCGCCGGCCAAGTTTCCACGTAGTACAGGGGTGGGTCCGTGTCAGGGATCGGCGTGTACGTCTCTAGGACACACCGAACCGGCCAACGGTAGACAGTCTCCTCCGCTGTCGCTACCGCGGACAGGAGAGCCAGGAAGCCTGATGCCGTACATTCCAGAATCGGTCTCATGTCTCATCCTCGCCAGAGTGTCGTCTCTCCTCTGGATCGACAGCACGGAACAACACAATACAGAATTCGCAGACGGGGCTTCCGCGCCCGTCTGCGAGTGATTGCGGGGCAGGCTCCTCCGCATGGTCAAAGCCAAGCATGCCTCTGCCACACTAGCAGCCGTAGTCAGCAGTCAGAATCCCCAGATCCGACTGGTCGGTGTCGCCATCGCCATCCAGATCCCCTCGACAGGTCGAGTCGTAGGCTCCAAGGAGAATAGCGAGGTCGGACTGGTCCGTGTCACCATCGCCGTCCAGATCGCCTGAGCATGGGGATTGATCGAAATAGCGGTAGGAGTTGGGGATGATCTTGCCACCGCCGTACACGGCTCCAGTGTAGTCGTAGTATTCGGGAGTGAGGATGTACCCCGCCACCTTAATGTACCCTTGCCACGGGTTCGAGGGGCTCGAAGGACAGCTAGAGTTCAGCGTGAGCACGCCAGAAATCGAGTCCGCTTCGATCCACCCAATTGACGGGCTGCTCCGAAGTTCCAGGTCCACATCAAGGGTTCCATCGATATCATCACAGACGACTCGCCCGGTGATGTAGGAGTCACCTGACTCGTAGATGTAGTATTCCGGGTTCTTGCTGGCATCATACGGGTCCAGGAAGTACACCGTGCGAATCCAAATGTCGTTGTCATCGTCGTACAGATTCGTCACTGACACCTCACTGCTGCTGGGAACCTGAGGGCCCGTGTGGTCATCGTCCGTTCTGCGAACACGCACGTCCGCCGACGCCGGGGCGAGGCACAGACCGCTGAACAGAACCGCCATGAGCGCGCAGGCACACCGCTTGTCGTTCTTCGTTCTCATCTCGAACACCTTTCTGAACCGAATCCGATCCCCCGTTCCACGGGCCACGAAACGGCGGAGCCGGGGAAGACTCAGCCGCAGCCCCACATGTATCTTGCCGACGAGCCCATTCACCCGCCGGCCACCTAAGAGACTATGGCACAAGAGGGGGGGGGCTGCAAGCGAAAAACGGGATATCGGACTCAGATTCAGCGGATCAGATGAACCACGAAGCAACGACACCCCGCAGTGAGGGGTGTCGCGGCTCGCTATGCTCACAGCGTGAACGAAACCATCCAACAGACCGATTCCTTCTTCGCCGAGGCGCTGGAGCGGCGCGCGGAGGTGCGGTTGACCTGCGCCCTGCACGTCGCCGACCTGCTGGCCCGCGAAGTCGAGGCACTGGGCTTCACCGTCGAGGCCGTGGAGCCGACCTCGGTGCGGCTGCGGGCGACGCTGCGGGACTGCTTACGCTTGAACCTGGAGTTGCGCACGGCCCAGACGGTTCTCTACCCCCTCAAGCACTTCCGCTGCCCCTCGCCCAAGGCGCTCTACACGCACGCTGCCTCCTTCCCCTGGGAACGGCTGCTCGATCCGAGCGGCTATCTCACGGTCACCTCCAACGTCGACAATCCCAAGATTCGCAACACGATGTTCGCCAATCTCAAGCTGAAGGACGCCATCGTCGATCGGCTGACCGAGAAGTACGGGGCCCGACCCGACTCCGGCCCGGAGCGGCGCGGCATCGTGGTCAACCTCTACTGGAAAGGCGATCACGCCTGGCTGCACCTCAACACCTCCGGCGTCAAGCTCGCCGACCGGGGCTACCGCAAGCTGCCCCATGATGCGCCCCTGCGCGAGACGCTCGCCGCCGCGATCCTGGCGCACACGGGATACGACGGCAGCCAGCCTCTGGTCAATCCCATGTGCGGCAGCGGCACCATCGCCATCGAAGCGGCCCTGATCGCGACGCAGCGCGCGCCGGGGCTGTTGCGCTCGCGCTTCGGCTTCGAGTCGATGCTGGGGTTCGAGCGGGGCCCCTTTGATGAGGTGCGCCGGGAGTTGCGGAAACGTGGCCGCAAGACGACGCCGGCCCCCATCATCGCCAGCGACATCGATCCCAGGGCAATCGAGGCAGCCCGCCAGAACGCCCGCACCGCCGGCGTGGAACACTTGATCGATTTCCAGACCTGCGATTTCGCCGAGACGCTGATGCCCGAGGAGGCCGGGTTTGTCGTATTGAATCCGGAGTACGGCAAGCGCCTGGGCGACGTTGAAGCGCTCGCCGGGGTGTATGCCCGGATCGGCGACTTCTTCAAGCAGCGCTGTCCCGGCTGGACGGGATTCGTCTTCACCGGCAATCTCGATCTGGGCAAGCGCATCGGGCTCAAGGCGAGCGAGCGGATCATCCTGAACAACAGCTCGCTCGAGTGCCGCCTGCTCCGCTACGAGTTGTATGCAGGCTCCGGGCCGACCAGGTGAATCGACCTCTTGAGGGGCGCTCTGGGGTGTTCTGCCCTACCATGCGCCTATGCGGATCGCCTTGGCACACGACTGGCTGGTGGGCATGCGCGGCGGCGAGCGGGTTCTGGATCGCCTCGCCCGCCTGGCGCAGGAGCGCACCGGCGAGCCCCCGCCGATCTACACCCTCGTCGCCGACGGCAAGCCGCACAGCCCCACGCTCGACACCTGCCCCACGACCACTTCGCCGCTGCAATCGCTCCCCGGCGCTACGGGACGGCTGCGCCGGTGGTACTTGCCGCTCTATCCCTGGGCGGTGGGCAAGCTGCGGCCGACGGCGTGCGAGATCCTGCTGAGCACCAGCAGCGCCGCCATCAAGGGGATCGCCCCGCCTCCCGGTGCGGTGCATGTCTGCTACTGCCACAGCCCCGCCCGCTACATCTGGTCGCGCCCCGAGCAGTACGGCCGCGGCCTGAAGCGTCTGGGGCTGACCCTGGCCAGGCGGCCATTCCAGCGCTGGGATCGGCGCACCTGCGACACCGTCGACCACTTCATCGCCAACTCCAGCTACACCGCCGGCCAGATCGCGGCCTATTTCGGCCGGGAGAGCGTTGTCATCCATCCGCCGGTGCGCACCGAGTTCTTCACACCCGATCCACAGATTGAGCGGACGGACGCGCTGGTGGTGGTGTCGGCCTTGGAGCCCTACAAGCGCGTGGACATCGCCATCGAGGCGGCGAATCGGCTGGGGCTGCCCTTGCTGGTCGCCGGCGACGGCTCGCAGTTCCGCCGCTTGCACCGGCTCGCCGGGCCCACCGTCACCCTGCTGGGTCGGGTCGATGATGCGACGGTGCGCGATCTCTACCGTCTGGCCTGCGCTTTCGTCTTTCCGGCGGTCGAGGACTTCGGCATCGCACCCGTCGAGGCAATGGCCTGCGGCACACCGGTCGTGGCCCTCCGGGCGGGCGGAGCCCTGGATACGGTGAACGACCGCACCGGCATCTTCTTTGAGGAGCAAAGCGCCCGGTCGCTCGGCAGGGCCCTGCGACAGGTCGCGGCAACGCGGTTCGATCACGACGCCATTCGGCGCCACGCTCAGCGCTTCAGCGAAGCCTGCTTCGATCGGCGCTTCGCGGCCCTGCTCGAGCAACTCGAAGTACCCTCCGCGACGAAACCTCTCCTCCGCGAGGCACCGGTCACGCCTGGGGCAGTGAGCGTGTGACCCTACGAGATCTCGTGGGTGTCCTCACCCAGCACCACCAGGGTTTGGGCATCGGGGCGGTTCCGATGCACGGCCTTGATCTCGCCCACGTAGAGATCGGTCTCCGGCTCCAGGTCGAGATGCCGCACCAACTCGCAATCAAAGCAAGCCACAGCGCGGGAGAGCAGCGGCGACCCGGTCACCGCCGTTTCAAAACCAACCGAATCAAGATCCTCATCACTGAAGAGCTCGGTGCGAAAACGCCTGGTTAAATAGCGGTTCTCCGAGCACAGCAGGCAGACCGCGAAGGCGCGGCTGTCACGGATGAGCGGTGTCATGCGCAGGCCGCGAGGGACGGCGACGCTGAGCCGGGGCGGTTCGGCGCTGACCTGCTGGACCCAGTTCACCAGGACTGCGGCATGCACCCCCTCGAAGGCGGAGGTGACGATGTACAGGCCAGAGGGGATCCGCCTCAAGGCTCGGTTTAGCTCAGTCCGATCTAGCTCACTCATAGCGGCCCGAGATTAGCGGACTCGCGGGCCCGGCGAAACCGCCTCCGCCGTCTCCGAAGGCGTGCTCAGCGAGGCCTGAACCTCGCGCTGGCGGAATTCGAGCAACTTGCCCACTTTCGTGTTGCAGAGTGGGGCGTTGTGGGTTAGATTCCCTTGAAGGACCACCGAGGGACGCATGCGTGTTATTCACGGGCGAGTACGAGCATACGATCGACGCGAAGAATCGGCTGGCAATTCCGGCGGACATTCGCACCCGGCTCGACCCGGCGAAGGACGGCGATGCCTTCTACGTCGTCCTGGGACCGGACCGCGTTCTTTGGGTCTATCCCGACCTCTACTTCGAGTCGCTCGTCGAGTCGATGGATCAAGCCCTGCTCGGCGACGAGAACCTCTTGGAGTACGAACAACTGACCTTCCCCCTGGCACGTCGCCTGGAAGTCGATGCCAGCGGCAGAATCCGCCTGCCCGATGCCATCCTCAGGCGAACCAACTTGAAACAGCAGGTGACCCTGATCGGGGTTCGGGACCACCTCGAAGTGCGAGATACGGAAGCATGGCAAGTCGACCTGGAGCAGCGACTCGCCAACCAGAGCGCCATCTTCATGGCAGCTCGACGCCGATTGGCGGAGCGGGAGAAAGATCGCGCGGATTGACCGCGTGCCGTCCGGTGCTTTGATCGGTCCCGGAACGGTTTGACACGGATGTCGTCTGTTGACATCGCCAGGGGCTTTGGGCCCCGGGGAGCATCGAAAGGACTCGACCGGCATCCCTTCCGGTCGCGCGACCACCAGGGGCACGCACGGACGCGTGTTTCCGGTTCTCGCAACGGCACACACGCATGCCCTAGACCAGAGCCGGACGCTCCCTCATCCAAACACTCCCGCGGGACGGGCAACCGTCTGGCGGGTTTTTTTCTCACCGCCCCGCCGCCGACCAGCGCCCCGGCCGACCTCCCGGCGCGCGACAAGCCGGGTCGAGACTGGCTCGGCCCGGCGTCGGTGCGTCTCTCTCCTCCGGCTCCACTTCTCTCGTTCGGTTCAGGCGGCACGCACCGCGGCGGGCGACGAGGCCGCCTCGCCTTCCAGCGTCAAGAGCGACACCCACATGCCAAAGCGGTTGCGCTTGACGCCGTGCGCTGCGTAGTCAGCCAGCCAGATCTCCTCATCCACGAGGTATTGGAATTCGTGTTCGCCCGGGGGCAGGTGCAGACGCAAGGTCCACCAGCCGTCCTCCGGCCCCCGCATTTCCACGGCACGCTTCTCCCAGTCGGTGAACGATGCCGCCAGGCGCACCCGCTCGGCGTCCGGCATGAAGAGCTCGAACTGCACCGAGCCATCGACTTGAAGCTGTACCATTGCCGGGTCCTTTCTACCTGAGGTGAGGCGTGGCGAACGCGCGTCGTCCGTGTGGAACCGTCACGTCGGCGAGCTTCCGTGAACTCCGCGGCCGGGAGGGTGCGGGCGGGCCGCTGCCTCAAGGTGACTCGCTCCCTTCATCGACAGCGGCGGCAGGTGACCTAAGATGTGTTCCGAGAATGACGCTCTCTCTGTCCAGATTCCTCGTCTTTTTGTTGGCTAGCGCCCTGCTTGGGGGGTGCCTCTCCCCACGAACGAGGGGGCCTGCCGCCACCACGCCGGTGCAACTGGTCGATCTCAACCCGGTGCTGGCCCCGGGAACGACGGCGTTGCTCGCCGCCAGCGTCGTCGCCACCGACGAGGGACCCAGTCTTCCGCCCACCCGACTGACGCTCCGCCTGGGCGACCGAGAGATCCCGGCCCGGCTCTACTGGGCCTGGGCCCAGGTGCCCGGGGCCGGCCTGCGAGCCACCTGGCTGGAGCCGCCCCTGCGTTGGCGTCTGACCCTCGAGCCGCCGGCCGGGGGGGCGTTTCGCCAGCCCCCTGATCATCGCGGATATCCCGCCCGATGGGCGGCCCGAGTGGCTGCAGGTGGAAGGCACCCGCGTGCGCCCCATCTGGCTGGAGGAGGACGGCGAGCTGTGGTGGCGTGATCTCCAGCATTCGACGATGAACCCCGGACCGCTGCTCAGCACCACCCAGCCCGAGGCGGAGGACCCTACGCGCTCCTGGAGGGCGGTCCTGCTCGCCGACCGCCTGCACTCGCCCCAACAGCCCGCCCGCCTGTCCGATCCGCTCACCCAGGCCCTGGCCGACCAGCAGCTCTCGCGCTGGCGGACGGCACTCGATCGGCTCGCCGCCGCCGACCTGGAGCTGGCCCGCGAGCTGCGGCGTCGCCTCACCGTGATCTGCCGCGACGTCGAGTCGCTTGTCCCGGCCTGGCCCACGGATGAAGACCAACTCGCGGATGTCCTGCAGATCCTGCTCAGCCCAGCCCACGATGACCGGGCCCGGGCCACGCTGACACGAGCCTGGCTCAACGGCCAGCCGCGCGTGCTCGCCTGGCCTGCGACGACCGGCAAACGGGGCTGGGTGGCGATCGGCCTGGCCAACGTCACTGGCGAGCCCCTCCCCGTCCGCCTCCGCTGGAGCGACTCCTACCAGGCTCCCCGAGCCCTCGAGCTGGCTCCCGAGTCGCTAGAGCGGCTGTCGCTGCGGTTCCCCCCGGATCTGCCGCCCGCGCAGCTCTTGCACACGGTCTCCATCGAAGTGGGCGAGCAGGTGCAACAGCTCCGCTTCACCGCAAACCCGACCCCGGCCCGGCCGCCGGCTCTGGTGCTGGGGCCGTTCCTGCAGCCGCGCACGCTACGGGCCTGGCAGCGCGGGCAGTACACGACGGACGCCGCCGACCGCGCCACCCGGGCGGCTGTGCGCCGGACCGATGAAGGCTGGGAGCTCTTCATTGAGTGCCGCGGTGAGGAGGCTGGCCCGGAACAGGCGCTGGCCCTGCTCGACCCACGGCGTTTGCGAGCCGCCGACCTGATCGGCGAGGCGGTGTACCTCTTCATCGGACCCGTGGACAACCCGGCCGCCGTCTTCGCCGTCACCCGGTCGGGTGCGGTGCAAGTCTTCACCGGCTCCGTAGCGACGAGTGATGTCAGCGTCGCCCGCCGCGCCCCAGCCAGCGGCTCGGACTTCGCCGGCGCGATCGGCGATGACGCCGCACCAGCAGCGCTCAGCTCGCTCCGGTCCGCCTCCAGCACTCCGACTTCAACTATCTGGTCCGCCACGATTCGCCTCCCCGCAGCGTGGATTGACGATGAGGGTCTCATTCCGCTGGGCCTGATCCGCAGCTACGAATCCGGCGCTGCTCCCACGTCGTTCCCGCAGCCCGTCTTCCCCTGGCGCCTCGAGCCCGGCCGCCTGCTCATCGACACCTCGCAGTGGGATGAGCTGGACACATCGAGAGCTTTGTAGGCCCAACGGCCTAGTGCGCTTTGGCCGGGCCACACAGAACCCGCTACTCAGGCGGCCCGCCCCCGTCGTCCTCAGGATCTCCATCTGGCAATGCACGCTCCCGTTCCCGGTTCTCTGAAGCTGACTGCGCCTCCATCGCACCGCTTTTGCGGGCTGGCTTGATGAAAGACCTGACAAGCAACAACACAGATGTGGTAAACGCCGTGATGATGGCTCCCACAACACAGGTCGCCATAGACTTGACCAGAAACGCAGGCTTACCATCCGGACTAAGCAGAATCCAACTCGCCACCCCGCCAAACACCACACACAGCACCAAGAAGACGCGCATTAGAGCGTTCATCAAACGCCCCCTCGCCTTGCCCTCCAAAGCGTCCTGTTTCGCCTGCTCAAGCGAAAACCGCTCTTGCTCCAACCTCACCTTCTCCCTCTGAATCATAATGCGGTCAAGCTCTGTTCTAACATTCAATTCATGCAGCTTCCCTGCCTTCTCAAACGTCGACTTGGTAAGCTTCTCTTCGGATCCTCTCCGAAGATACAGACTTGGGTCCATCGGCCCTTCAGACTGATCTTTACCAGTCATCAATGCTCACTCAGCATGCGCAGCAACCCACTGCACCATGTCTTAGAGAAACTAAACACAAAGCGAGACAATGCTCACAAGTAGTGCAACGACCGACAGAACCAGCGCAAGCAAAACGCTGATGTCCAACCTACTGGTGGCTGGATACGAAACCCAGTACTCAATTGCGAACCCCGTCCACCGAAAGCCCTCCCTAACACCAGGTAGCTTCCCCAGCTGCGAAAGAACAGCGTCGCGATCATTCGCTGGCGATTCGATTGACGCATATAGGCCACGCGTTGAGTCAATCAACCGTGCGGCACCTACTTGACACAGGGCGTCAAGGATCACACGAATATTCTGATGGTCAACGTTCAACGCTGTCGTTATGAACTCCACTGCCTTCGGAGTACCGCACGCCCATGTATCTAGATACTCCCGAACGCGCCGTGCCACCTGCTGCGGAGAATCGCGCCAGTAGTGTCGATTCCCACTCATCCACTCGACTGCCTGTCGAGAGTCAGACAACACGTGGGTCGCGACCTTCGATGCATAGCCCAGCGCATCATCTGTGGTATGTTCTACGCTCTCAGGGAGAAGTACAACTATCCGATGCAGGTCCGATTCAATGATCTCGAAATCCACATCATTTATAGTCGTAAGCATATGCAGCGACGCAGAGCGCAGAGTCGAAAGCGATCGACACTCTTCCAACAAGCTCTGAGTATTGAATAGATTGAGACGCGGCGCGACAATACGAAGCCTCTGCTTCCAGCCAATAGGCCTGCTACTCCACCTGGGTGCGAGTGGAAGACGAGGCGGCATGCCATTCAAATGTTGGGGATGTAACGACAGTCTGATCGCATAGGAAGCCGCCGCTTTCAGGTCTCGCAATCGCACTCTGAAGATCGTGCCTACTTCTCTCGCGAGGAGTTCTGTTCCACGATGACTCGGATCGGCTAGGTCACGGATCTCAGGCCTAAGCAACTGCCCGGACAGTGTCAGGCTGGTCGGACTGAAGTCGTCCGTAGTATCTCTCAGGGTGACGGTTGACATCGCGGTCGACGATTCGTAATTGTGGCCGCACCCAACTGGGGCCTTGTATACAATATCTGCGGCAGTGTCGCCCCCGAGAATGTCGTGAACTGATATGGACAAACTGCCGTCTGGCCGAAGAAGATCGTGCGGCGAGACACACACTAAGTCAAGTTCGCACAGATCCTCCTTTGCCCGAAGGAACACATCGTAGACCTCCTCTTCGGTAATGTCGCCGTCGACTGCGAATCGTGGAAAGTGATACTCACCGAAGAGCTGCACCTCAAATGCACTGGCCTGTGAGGAGAGAAGTGTGAGGCACATCGACGAGACCCTCCATCACCTGATCTACGGCAGACGAGCACCTAGAACAGACACATTGAGGAGATTGTGATCTGCAATTGGTGCCATGCTATCTCTCGCCCTGCACTCAGGCAAGGCAATTGTGAGACTTCGCCGGACCTGCTTATCGGAACTCGCTCAACTCCCGTCCGTATAATGCCGACGATATGCCTGCCATGCCAAGCTCCCCAACAGCAAACAGGCAAACTGCCCGCAGGACAGCCGTTCCGAGCGAACTGAGAGAGAGGCTAGACGAGCGTCGACTCGCTCATGCCGTTGCAGCTGCCACCAGGACAGGTAGCAGGGGTCCCAGGTTGAGAGGGGAGCACTCTGAACCGTTGCGGCAGGTGTCATAGGCGCGAAGAGGATGAGAGTGAGAGGCAGCCGACGACCGCATTGAGCGCATCCGACGGTGCACCGGCCCGCACCCGCACAACTCTCTCGGCAGAGGCAGGTCTGCGACTCCCCGGGGGAGAGGGAGCCGAGCCTACAACCGCTCCGCTGCGAGGGAGGCGAGTTGGCTGCGTTCGCTTTTGGCGAGGGTGATGTGGCCCACGATTGACTCGCCCTTCAGGCGTTCGACCAGGTAGGACAAGCCGTTGCTCGACGAGTCGAGGTAGGGATTGTCGATCTGGGCGATGTCGCCGGTCAGGATCAGCTTGGTGCCTTCGCCGACGCGGGAGGCGATCGTCTTTACTTCGTGCGGCGTCAGGTTCTGGGCTTCATCCACCACCATGAACTGATGCGGAATCGAGCGGCCGCGGATGTAGGTCAGCGGTTCGAGCACCAGCTTGCCATCGGCCATGAGCTTCTGGATGCGCTGCTCGGGGCTGTAGCTCTCGGCGGTCTGGAAGGAAGAGCCGCGGGTGGAGAGCAGGTAGGCGAGGTTGTCGAAGATGGGCTGCATCCAGGCGGCGAGCTTCTCATCCTTGTCGCCGGGCAGGTAGCCGATGTCGCGCCCCATGGGCATGATGGGCCGGGCCACGAGCAGCTTGTCGTAGCGCTCTTCGTTGAGCGTCTTGAGCATGCCGGCGGCGATGGCGATCAGGGTCTTGCCCGTGCCCGCCATGCCCAGCAAGGTGATCAGCTTGACCTCATCGTCGAGCAGAAGATCGAGGGCCATGGTCTGCTGGGCGTTGCGGGGCAGAATGCCGAAGACCGGCCGGCGCGGGCCGCTGACGGGGATGCAATGCTCGGTGTCGGCGAGGCGGCGGGCCAGGCCGGTGTGCGAATCCTCGTGCAGATCGCGCATGAGGATGAACTGGTTGGGGGCGAGTTCGATCGGCTCGGTGTCACCCGTCGCCGTCTCGCGGACGAGATACTCGTCGAGCTTCTCCATGGGCAGCATGCGTTCGGAGTAGAGCTCGTCGATGATCTCGCCGGGCAGGGTGATCTCAGTGTAGCCCGTGTAGAGATGGTCGGCGTCGACCTTCTCCTTCTCGTAGTCCTCGGTGTGAATGCCCAGGGCGTCGGACTTGATGCGGGCGTTGAGATCCTTGGAGATGAAGATGGTGCGGTGGCCCTGCTCCTTGAGTTGCAGGGCGACGCCGATGATGCGGTTGTCGGCGCCGCCATCGCGCAAGGCGGGCGGCAGGTCGTACTGGTTGATGTCGATGCGGATGGTGCCGCCGTGGCCGTTGCCGTTGTCGCTCCACTCGACGCCGTCCACGAGCCGGCCGCGCAAGCGCAGGCGATCGAGGTGTCGAATGCACTGGCGGGCGTTTCGTCCGATGTCGTTGTTTTCGGTTTTGAAGCGATCGAGTTCTTCGATCACCATGAAGGGAATGATGACGTGATTATCGTGGAAGGCGAAGAGGGCGTTAGGGTTATGCAGCAGGACGTTGGTGTCGAGAACGAAGTACTTGGCCAATCCCTGAGACGCTCCGTCGGCAGCCGCCATGCTGTTCTCCTCGCAGTCCAGCGCCCTCCCGTGGCGCGACTGATCATCGTTCTCTGCTGGCGAGCCCGCAGCCGGGAATCGGCGTTTGGGGCCCGTCACCAGCCATTCATCCTATCGGCTGACGAGCCGGCCAAAGCCCGGAAATCAACGAACCTGCCCCAGGATATTGCCCAGAACGCTCCACCAGCCCCGGCGAAAGCCAGGCACCGGTGCGGCGGCCCAGGGCGCCCGGCTGGCGGAACCGGGCTCTCCGTGACCGATTCTTCTGGACATTCCCACCTGATTACGGGACGCTAGACGCATCGAAGTCCGGGGTGCCTCGCTGCCCCCCCGCTCTTGGACTGCCTCGCCTGCCACGCTGCCCGCGGGGATGACTTCCAATCTCTCGTGTCGCCCGACCTTCACGGAGGGAGTTCCGGTGGCCTCGATACGTGCAAGGTGGGTCCATGGGCAGCACCACTTCTGACGCGACCGTGATCGTCCAGCGTTTGCAGGCCGGGGAACACCAGGCCGCGGATGAGCTTCTCGAACACGTGTACGACGAGCTTCGGCGGCAGGCGACGCTGCAACTCCGCCGGGCACATGGCCGCACCTCGCTACAGCCCACCGCTCTGGTTCATGAAGCGTACCTCAAGCTCATCGATCAGACCCGCGTCGACTGGCAGGGCAAGACGCACTTCTGTGCTGTGGCCGCCATCGCGATGCGGCGTCTCGTGCAGGGAGATGCTCGTGACCTGCGCGCTTTGAAGCGAGGTGGCAACCGCGCTCGCATCACGCTGCATGAGGGTTTCTCGTCGACGGACTCTGAGGACGTGGACATGCTTGCGCTCGATGAGGCCCTAACGAAGCTGCGGTCACTGGATGAACGCCAGGCACGAGCCGTCGAGCTTCGCTTCTTCGGCGGTTTGACCATCGATGAAGTGGCGTATTACCTGGAGGTCTCACCTCGCACCGTCAGCGACGATTGGGCTCTTGCCAAGGCCTGGCTCCGTCGCGAACTCTCTGACTACGAGGCCTGATGATGGATACGGCACTCTATCAGCGCGTCCGAGAGGTCTTCTTGCAGGCGCGGGCGGCACCAGAAGACGAGCAACTGCCTCTGCTCGAGTCGATGTGTGCCGGTAACGCCGAACTGATCGCCGAGGTTCGCTCGCTTCTGAAGTTCGATGACCACTCCGACGATTCCTGGACACCGGCCATCGCCGAGGTGTCCGTTCCCAGTGAAAGCGAAGCTGCTCGGCTGATTGGCCGCAAGATCGGTTCATACAAAGTGAAGCGGCTCGTCGGCGAAGGAGGCATGGGCGCAGTCTACGAGGCCACTGAAGAGCAGCCGCGCCGCACAGTCGCACTGAAGGTCATGCGCCGGGGTGTGGCGTCAGCTGCCACGCTGCGTCGGTTCAGGCATGAAACGGACGCGCTGGGTCGTCTCCAACACCCGAACATCGCGCACATCTACTACGCAGGCATCCATGACGACGGTGAGGGGGACACCCCTTACTTTGCTATGGAGCTCATCGCGGATGGCCGACCGATCACGGAGTACGCAGACGACAAGGGTCTGAGCGTTCGGGAAAGGCTCGCGCTCTTCACGCAGGTGTGCGACGCCGTCGACCACGGGCACCAGAATGGCGTCATTCATCGCGATCTGAAGCCTGGCAATGTCCTCGTGAATGCCGCCGGGCAGGTGAAGGTCATTGACTTTGGCGTCGCTCGGCTGACCGACTCCGATCTGGCGATCACCACAATCCGGACTGACGTTGGCCAGATCGTGGGCACACTTCAGTACATGAGCCCGGAGCAATGCGCCGCGGACCCCCGTGACCTGGATGCACGAAGCGATGTCTACGCGCTCGGACTGCTGCTCTTCGAAATGCTCTGTGGAATGCCGCCGTACGACGTGCACACCGTCCCCTTCTTCCAAGCCGCACGGCTCATTCGCGAGCAGCCTCCGCGGAAGCCCAGCGGACTCAACAAGCTCCTGCGCGGCGATGTGGAGACGATCGTTCTGAAGGTGCTGCAGAAGGAGCCGGAGGGACGGTATCAGTCCTCTGAACAACTCGCGGCTGACATCCGGCGCTACCTGGACGGCAGCGCCATATCGGCCCGGCCGCCGAGCTTGTCCTACCAGCTCCGCATCTTGGCTCGGCGGAATCGACCGGCGGTGGTCGCCGCCTTGATTGTGTTCGTTGTACTCGTGGTTGCCGCAGTGGCCAGCTCGAGCCTTTTCGTCCGCGAGCTTAAGCTGCGCCGTGACCTTCAGCTCTCAAGCAGTGAGTTGCGCGCCACATTGAGTTCGATTCGCGGTTTCTTCGCGCCCAAGGCGTATGAAGATAGACCATCGCGGTATCTGTTTGAGCGGCTGCCACCCGATGCCGAGGTGGGACGGTCGGGCATGATGGTGATCTTCGCTCCCGACCCAGAAGGCCCCATCGATGATAGCGAGGTGTTTCTAGTCAACGACAACGGCGCTGTGATCGACAAATTCAAACGGGAGATCAAGCCCCCGCCCTTCTTCGCGTCTCTTGGCTACGACAGCCAGTTCCAAGCCAGGTGCGCGATCGTCGCTGACATACTCCCGACCGTCCACGGTCCAGAGATCGTTGTCGGGGCGACGCACAGGCACTTCGATCCTTCTGTTGTGCAGATCTGCGACACTAGCCTGCAAGTGCAAGGAGAGATCTGGAGTGCCGGTCACGCCCAGGATCTCTTCTGGGATGAGGCGCATGCACAGCTCGTGGTCCTCGCGATGTCCAACCGAATCGGCAGCGAGGTTCCGTTCCTGGACGGATATGTTAGACGCTGGAACGACCTGGCCCGACTCGTGCCAGCCGTTATCGCGGTCATTCCAGCAGCCGATCTTGCCCGCCGGACGGTCCTGTTCCCACTCTCGGCAACTGACGACTACCCATTGTCGCAGGCGACCCTTCTCGTCCGAGTGCCCCACGACTCCGAAGTCGACCTGGGTTGGTTGGTCGATATCGTCGCTATCGAGGTGTCATCCACGCCGGGGGCGCTCTGTGGCCTCACGCTGAGGTGTGTCCGAATCGCGGAGGGGGAGGAGGTGGAAGCTCCCTTCTACCTGAACGGAGAGATTGCGCTCAGCGGCGAGGTGATCACCGCCTTCCGCAGCAAGGAAATGGTGACTCTTGCAAGCCTGGGGCTGGAGGAGCCGCAGTTCACCTGCCTTGACGTCGCGGCACAGAGAAGTCTCCTCAAAGTGAGCGAGACTTCGGGCAATCCCTAGCTCGTCCTGGGCCGTCTGCAGCCAAACATGAGGTGTTTCTGGGGATACAGGCGGCGAATGCGGCATTCGACTGCAGGTTGTCGGCGTGGATGGCTCGTTCCGTTGGTGTATCCGCGGCGAATTTCGCCGAGCGGAGTGAACCGTCAACCTGAGACTGGAGGCCAACTACATGTCTGACAAACTGCTTGGAGGAGCAAAGGTCACCTTGGTGGTGTCGGCAACTCTGTGCTGCGCATCCATGGCCACGCACGGGGATTGGGTCGAGTGGCCACAGCTGCGGGCGAACCCGCAGCAGCAGGAGGCGTATTTCGGCTGGTCGGTGGCACTGGAGGACGGGATCGCGGTCATAGGGGCGCGAGAGGACAGCTCACACGGCGATCGCGCCGGGGCGGCGTTCGCATTCGCGATTGATGGCGAGCACTGGGTACAGACGCAGCGAATGCTCCCGGACGATGTCGCCGCTGGCGATGGATTCGGAGTTGATGTCGCACTGGAAGGCGAGTGGCTGGTCGTCGGCGCATACGAAGATGACGACGTTGGGACTGATGCGGGGGCGGCGTACGTCTTCCGTAACTGCCAAGGGCAGTGGGAGCTGTTCCAGAAACTGCTCCCGTGGGACGGCGGCGGATCACTCAGTTACTTCGGCGAAGCCGTCGCGATCAGCGGCAACCATCTGGTAGCCGGGGCCTTTAACCACACTAGCTCCGACGCGTTGGGGGCTGTGTATGTGTTCAAGTTTGACGGGGCCCAGTGGATGCCAGACCAGGTACTGCCGAATCCCGATGGCGCCGAGCCGGATAACTTCGGCCGAGCTCTTGCCCTCGATGGCCAGTGGCTCATCGTCGGTGCTCAGCATGATGCGACACTCTCGCCAAAGGCTGGTGCTGCCTACGTCTACAACTTCAGTAACGACGGCTGGACTCTGACTGCCGAGCTCTTCCCAGAGGATGATGTCCCGACGTCGTGGTTCGGCCACTCAGTCGCGGTCGATGCGAGTCGTCTAGTCGTCGGAGCGCCGGGGGACTCCGACGATACTCCCGAGTCCGGTCGGGTGTATGTGTACGAGTACGACGGGGTCGCGTGGCAGAACGTGTCCAGCATCTCGTCGCCGGGTCCTGACGGCGATCAGTTTGCCTTCGGGGTGTCGCTGGACGACACACGACTCGCCGTGGGTGCATATCGTGACGGCGTTCAGGGATTCCGATCGGGGGCGGCGTACATCTACGACCTGAGCGGTCCCTCTTGGGTATTGGCCGGGACGCTCAGGCCCGATGACGGTGCGCCGTTGGATCGCTTCGGCATTTCAGTGGCCCTCGATGGCCGCTACGTGCTGGTTGGAGCGCACCAAGACGATGACTTCTTACCGAATTGTGGGGACGCATTCGTCTTTAGCGAGCCCAATACGGCACCCATCTGCGAGATGGACCTGAGCGATGCGGAGGAGCGGTTCTACCAGCCAGCGCCTGGCGAGTTCGTGGTGACTGCGGGCGAGACGATCATGGCGATCGTCACGGGGACGGATCCGGATGGAGACGATCTGATCGCGGAGTTGTTCGACCTCCCATCGGAAGCCACGCTGACACCGATGGTTGGTCCGTCGCCCTTGACGGCGGTCATGGAGTGGACGCCGCACCCGAGCGACAAGGTGGATGCGCCATACTACCCACAGGTGATCTTCACTGACTCCGGCAATCTCTCCAGCGACGCTGACGTCTGCTGGTTCACGATCGTGGACATCAACCTGCCGCCGGTGGCCATCTGTCCTGATGACATCGTTGTCGAAGCGGACGGCCCTGATGGGACCTACGTCATGCTGGTTGGCAGTGGTACTGACGAGGATGACGATGATGCTTCTCTCATGTACCACTGGGACACAAGCGTCGCTCTGGATGACCCGGACTCGACTACGCCGACTGGACTCTTCCCCATTGGCTCAACGCAGGTATTCCTCACCGTGGCCGATGGTCGTGGAGGACACGATGAGTGCTTCTTCTACGTTACGGTGCAGGACACGACGCCACCAGAAGTCATCTGCACAACGGATGTGGCTGTGCTCTGGCCCCCGAAGCACGACATGTGTGAGGTCACCGTCAAACTCTCGGCCACGGACGCCTGCCAGGACCCCGACTTCGTTTTCCCGTTGCTCTCTGCCACAGTCTCAAGCGATGAGCTCGATGACGCCATCGGTGATGGCGACGGCGAGACCACGGGCGATGTGGACGGCTGGGATGGCCACACCGTTCCCGCCAGCATCTACGACCGGCTGAGCTGGGATGCAGACGAGCAGGCATACATCGGCACCATCGAGCTCCGAGCCGAGCGTGCCGGAGATGGTGATGGCCGCAAGTACACCATCGAGTTCATCGTGGAGGACAGCAGCCACAACCTCGCCACCGCCACTTGCTGCGTCATCGTGCCGCATGACCGGAGGGGAGGACACTAGGAGCACCGTTTCTTCCCGATCTGACTGAACTGCAACCAAGGCAACAGCGGTCCGTGAGCGAGCGTTGGCCCGGCCCGCTCAATGGGGCGAGCCGAGACCAAGATACAAACGCCAGTTCGTAGACATGCACCCCGCCTCCTCGAGGCGGGGTGTTCTTACCGTCGTGTGATTACTGCTGGCGACCACTGGCACTCGCTGAATCCGAGCCGGCAACCGCGATGATGTTGCTCAGCAGCTTCCGCGCGGACTCGGTGTCGTAGCCGCTGACGGCGGTGCTGGGGCGGGCCAGGAGGGCGTGGGTCAGATCTTCGCTGGAGAAGAGGATCCGTACCTCGCCGTCGACTTCGATGCCGCGCAGGCGGGGCCGGCGCTCCATGGTGCCGAGGCGCAGCCAGGCCGCCGCTGTGTAACCGACGCTACTGCAGTCAGATGCGCCGGGCAGTCCGGCGCCGGTGACGATTGCATGACGGCTCAGCCCGGTGGCTCGCGTCTCCAGCGCCTCGGCCAAGGCTCGTTCCAGGCTGCGCGCGAAGCGGCCGCGCCCGCCCACCGTTTGGATCAACACCGTGCCGCCGTCGGCGACGTAGTCCAGCAAGGCCCGCTGCTCGGCGTCCGAGAGAGTCGCCTCTGCCGTTCCCTGCAGGATAAGCAGCGGCATCTCGCCCGCCGGAGGCAAACGGCTCGCATCGACATTGGCGAACGTGACCCCCCCCGCCTCTCTCCGCCCGCAGCCACTTTGCGAAGCGCTGCCAGGCGAGCGGTTCGGGATTCCAGGCGCCTGCATGCCGAACGATGCCGACTTGCATCTCCCAGGACGCGGGCGCTGCGGCGGTTGCTTCCTCGCGCCAGGCGGCCAGGCGGGGCGGCAAGGGCTGCATGCCGGAGGCGTACATCAGCAAGTTGGAGAAGAGTTCGTAGACGTCGCGATCGCGCCTGGTCTTCGGCTCGCCATAGGTTCCCTGCAGGGCGGCGGGGACATCACGGCCGCCGACGAGCAGCGCCAGTTCGCGCACGCCGTTGCTCAGTCCCTGCACTTGGAATCGGGGTGAATCGAGGGCATGCGGGCTCTGGAGGAGTTCGTGATCTTCGGAGAGTTCGCGCCAGGCGCACTGGGGAAGCAGCCCCGTGAGTAATTCCTCGACGGACTTCTCGAAGCGCCGGCTGCCGCCCTCGGTCGCGAAGACGAGCAAACCGCCGCGCTGCATGTACTGGCGCAACTTCCTCGCCTCCTCGGAATCGATCGCCCAGGGGATTTCCTCGTGCGAGGCAAGATAGAGCAGCGGCGCATCGAGCCAGTCATCGACGTCACTCCCGATGGGCACGACCTGCCAGCTAAGCTGCTGCTCCATCTCCCCGGAGAGAAACCGCGCCAGGGCGGCGGCATCGCGCGGGCGACTGTTCCAGGCGAGATTGTCCGCTTGCAGTTTGTTAACGACCACGGGGGCGCGACCGCGACTGAGAAAGAGCAAACCGAAGGCCAGATCAACGGTGCTGACGTTCTGGCGGATGCGCTTGGGCTCGCCGCGTGGGTGGGCGGTGAGGAATTCGATGAGGGCAGCAGCGCCGCTACGAAACCAATCCGCCTCGCCGAAGTACTTGAGGCCACTGGCGAGGCCCACGCGCTCGACGCCATACAAGTAGTAGGTGTAGTACCGATCCAGGCCGGGGTGCTTGGCGGGGTCGTAGTTCTGGGCGAACCAGTCCAGGCCCTTCTGCACCGCGGCTTGGCCTTGCCAGTCGTGGCGCAGCTCCTGGAAGTCATCGCCGTGCAGCAGGTCGCGGGTGATGTAGAGCACGGTGAGTCCGGCCGCCGTCATGGAGCCGCGCGGCGGGCCGGTGCGGCCGTAGGTCCAGCCGCCGTTGTCTTGCTGCTGTGCCAGGAAGCGATCTTCCAGGAGGCGCCAGAACTCGGGCGGAACTTCGACGCCGCGCTTCGCCGCCTCCCAGAGCCCCAGCGCGCCGTACTGCGTGGTGGAGTTGTCCAGGCGTTGCGTGGTCGGCTCTAAGCGGTAGCTCCAGCCATCCACCTCCCGGCTAAACGCTTGCTGCAACCAGGTCGCATCCGCCTCCAGCCGCGGCAAGAACGAGGGCGGCAGTTGGGCCCAGACGGCGGCCCGGATACTGCGGGCATAGACGCCCTGCAACTCCTGCTCGGCGAGCCATTCGATCGTCTGGCGCAGTTCGGACACTTGCGGCGACTTCCCGGCGTGGAGCAGCGACAAGACGACAAGAGCCGTCTGCCCGCCATCGTGCCGACCGTCGTTGGGATCGCGCAAGCCCGCTTCCCAGTGTGTCTGCTCATCGCGACGCTCGAGCAGTTCCGCGACGATGAGATCAATTGCCTCGAGCACCTCATCGTCGGTGCAGGCCAACTGCTGCGCCGCTTGCGCCGGAGCGGTCGACGCGGCGAAGAGAAGGCAGAGCAGCGCCGCGCCGCAGCGCCAGGTTTGCCCGATCCAGGTTGCCTTACCCACTCGGATCATGCCTTCACCGCATGAGATACATGGCGCGCGGGCGACTGAGTTCCGCCGCCAGCAACCGCAGCCGTTCCGCATCCAAGGCTTCATCAAGGGCCGCCTCCAGCGTCAGCGGGTCCTCGCTGACCTGGTCGCGGTGAATTAGTCCCAGGGGCCAGGGCAACCCCGCGGGCGGCCGCACGTAGATTACCTGCCCATCGTCCGCAGAGGTCAATCCCGCCAGCACCGCGGCCCGATCGAGGGCGTCCTCGAGATAGCCGATCTTGTCGATGAGCTTGAGTTCGAGGGCTTGCGGGGCGGGGTAGGCGAGACCGTTGCAGACGGCACGAGCGTCTTCTTCAGTCTCGAAGTGGTTTTGCCGACCCTCCCAGACGCGTTCGAAGAACCGGTCGTAGTACCAGTCGAGCAAGCGCTGGTACTCAGCGCGGTCTTCTTCGGTCCAGGCTTCGTAGGTTTGGTTGGCGAGGTCCTTCTTGGGCGAACCTTGGGCCACCATGACGACGGGCTGGACGCCGACCTTCTCGAACATGCCTTCCAGCACCAGCGCCTGGCCGATGACGCCGACGCTGCCGGTGATGGTGGTGGGTTGAGCGTAGATCTCATCGGCGACGACGGAGCAGTAATAGCCGCCGCTCGCCGCCACATCGCCGTAACTGGCAACGACCTTGATGCCGGCCTGCTGGATCTTCTTGACGGCCCGGGCGATCTCGTCGGAGGGCGTGACGTAGCCGCCCGGCGAGTTGACTCGCAAGACGATCGCTTTCACCTCGCTGCGTTGTTCGAGCTCGCGCAGGGCGTTGGTGACGAAGTGCGCCTGGGCATCGTCCATGAGGCCCACGACGGGGACGATGGCGATGGTGTTGGCGGCATCGCCCGCCTGGTAAACCTGTGTCGACATACCGCTGGGCGCCAAGAGGAGGGCGACCCCGCCCACCAGGCCCGCGATGAAGGCGACCAGCAGCAGCGCCAGCACGATGAGCCAGCGCCAGCCGAAGGAGCGGCGCGGTCGACCGGTGCCGTAGCCGGGTGGCTGGGCGTAGACCACTTGCGGAGATCCGTGTCCGCCGGGCTGGGGGGGCTTGGGCATCTGCACGGCATTGCCCAGATCCGGCGGCGGGGGTGACGAGGGTGGGTCCGAGGGTGACTCTTCGACCATGATTCACTGCCCTTCTGCGTTGGAGCCGACCGCAGCTTACCAGCCGAGCGCGGGGAGGGGCTAGGATGGAGCATCATGCCCCGCAAGCCAAGCCAGCGAGATTCCGCGTACCTGGAGCCCTACCGCCAAGCCCTGGACCAGTTCGGGCCCAGCTTCGAGGCCACGCTCTGGTTCAACGAGAAGGTGCAGATTCGCCGCTTCGAGGTGCTGGCGGAGATGCTGGATCCCACGGGCCTGCGGCTGCTGGACGCCGGCTGCGCCCAGGGGGAGTTGGGGCATCGGCTCATCGAGTTGGGCAAAACGCCGGCGGCCTACGTAGGCCTGGACGCCTTCGCCGACTTCACCGACGACGCCCGGAGGCACACCCCGAAAGGCCTCGCGGACTGCCGCTTCGAGGCGGTCGACTTCGTTCGCGACCAAGGGGCGTTCGCGAGGTACGAGCCGGACGTCGTCTTCTTTTCCGGCTCGCTCAACACGCTGACGCAGCGGCAGGCGCAAGAGGTCGTCAAGCGGGCCTACGAGGCGGCCACGGTGGGCGTGGCCTTCAACTTCCTCTCCGACCGGCACCATCCGCGATTCGACGAGGTCGATGTCAAGCCGGCCCGGCGCTTCCAGACCGCCAAGATGGTGGCCTGGGCGTTCTCGCTCAACCACCTGGTGCTGTTTCGGCAGGACTACTTCGAAGGCCACGACGCCAGCATCGCCATCCGCAAGGTTGATCCGGAGGCGTAGAGCGCCCCCGCCATCTGCTATCCTCCCGCCATGGCCATTATCGTCACCCAACACAGCGACAACTGCCTGGCGGCTCGGCTCGGCGCGGTGCTCCGCGACCACGGCCACCGCCTCGACTTCATCCGACCGGACCGCGGCGAAGCGTTCCCAACCGATCTCGCGGAGGTCGACGGCGTCGTCTCCCTGGGCGGGCCGCAGAACCTCGATGAGGATCATCCCTGGATGACCGGCGAGATGGATCTCCTGCGCCTGGCGCACGAGCGGCGGCGACCGATCGTGGGCATCTGCCTCGGGGCGCAACTGCTGGCGACGGCGCTGGGCGGCGAGGTCGTGAAGCTGAAGAAGCCCGAGGTCGGGATGCACCCCCTCTCGCTGGCCTTTGGGGGAACAGTCGATCCGATCTTTGCCGGCGTCGGCTGGCGGACGCCGATGTTCCACTCGCACACGCGCTGGATCAGCAAGTTGCCCGCGGACGCTGCCTTGCTTGCCTCGTCGCCGCAGTGTAAGACGCAAGCGTTCTGCGTCGGCTCATCGTCGTACGGCTTCCAGTTCCACTTCGAAGCCTACCGCGACACCATGCGCCTCTGGGCGGATCAAAGCCCGCAGCATTTGGAGGAGGCGGGGGTCGCGAGGGCGGACTACGACGCCAAGTGCGATGCCGACTACGAGGCGTTTGCTCGGATTTCGGATCTCTTGTGCCGGCGGGTCGCGACACTGCTCGTGCCGCAGGGCGTGCGGTGAGCAGGAACTGATTTAGCGGCGGGGCTTGCCCCGAGTTTCGCCGTCGGTCATCACCCCGATCGCGCGATGCTCCCGCGCCCGTGATTGCGCCGATGTACAGTTCGGTACACCCAAGGTGAATCCAACGACGAGCTCGGGGCGAGCCCACGCCGCTAAGTGAGAAGTCGTTGCGTCATTCGTCGGCGGGTTCGTGCTGTTGGGCCTGCTGGTAGTACTTCAGGGCCGTGGAGAGCATGCCCTTGGCCTTGTAGGCGTCGCCGAGGCCGCGGTAGGCGGCGGCATCGGTCTTGTCGCGAGCCACGAGGTCGCCGAACAGGTGGATGGCATCGTCGTGCCGCCCCGCCGCCAGCGTCAGGCGGGCGCTGAGGTGCAAGAGTCCACGGTCGTCGGGCGCCTCGCTCAGGGCGCTCGTGCACAGGAGGGCGGCGCCGTGGTAATCGCCGAGCAGTTCCAGTCCCCGCGCCGCTTCCGTGAGCCCGGCCAGGCGCTGATCCTGCAGGCGCCAGAGGAGTCCCAGACGCACGCGCGCCTCGCCGCTCTCCGGTTCAGCGTCCACCCGCGCCTGGGCCTCGTCGCTCAGGCGCGCGCGGGTGGCGGCGTCACCGGGCATGAGCATGGGACGCAAGGCGATGGAGCCATCGAACACGACCGCCTGGACGTAGGCGTCGATCGCTTCCTCAATCTGCCCTGCCGCCGCCCGCGCCACACCCAGCAGGTGCCAGGCGGGAGCATCCTTGGGCCGGCGTATGATCTGCCGCTCCATTTCGACGATGGCGTCACCAACCCGGCCCAGGCGCATGAGTGTGTCGGCGAGGTTGATCGAAGCGCCGGGCACGCCGGAGTCACAGTCAAGGGCCTGCCGCAAAGCCGCCTCCGCCTCCGTGAGCCGACCCAACTCGCGCAGGATGAGGCCGCGGTTGAGGTGGGCGGTCGCCTTGTCGGGATCGAGGGCGAGAGCCGCATCGTAGGCTCGCAAGGCGCCCTCGAAGTCACGCGCCACGGTCAACTCGACGCCAGCGTTATGCCAGGCCATGACGACGGGGTTCTCTTCGTCGGGACGGTGCCCCGCCTCATAGAGTTGGCCGAGCCCCTGCACGGTTTCCCCGGTGAGGGCGGCGACGCCGCCGCGGAAGTCAAACTCGCGGGCCCGCCAGATGCGTTCGCCGTTGAGCAGGTCGAAACTCGCCCCGCCGTCGCGGGTGACGTATCGATGCATGAGGGAGCGCTGGTCGTCGCTGTGCAGGGCGCCGAAGAGATGGCCCAACTCGTGCACGAAGGTGTGGATCTTCATCTGCGCAGCCAACTCGGGCGTGTCGCGCAGGGCGATATGCCGGCCAAACGGCGAGGCGCGTCCGAGACTCTCGGCATCGGCGCGCTCCTTCGTGGTGCGGCTCATGTGTCCCGTGTGCAGGAAGGCCACGATGATGTCGGCATCGCTCGAATCGGGGCGCGTCCACAGGGCGTGGAAGGCGGCGGAAAGCTCGCCTTGCTCATCCACCCCATCCCAGGGCTCCACCTCACCCAATTCCAGGCAAATGGCGAAATCCGCTTCGAACTGCTTCGAGGTCAGCTCCACACGCCGAGCGATGCGCTCGCGCCAATCCTCGCTGGCCCGGAATCGTGGACCGGCGACCGCCTTGAGGCGCACCGTGCGCGCTGATGCCACGGGCTCCGGCAGATGCCAGGCCCAGGTGTCGTCTGCGACCTCCTGCTCGAGGGTCGGGGTCGGGGGCTCGGCAGCCACGCCGGCCAACGCCGGCAGCAGGAGCGCGCCGATCAGCAGCAGGGCCGGGATGCCTCGATTCATGCCTCAGCGCCTCCAAGACTTCCTGCCTCTCGCCACCGATTCTAGGCGAGGCGAGTGACCCGATCGCCGTCATCGGCGGGTCCGTCGGGCTCGTCCCTGTTGGGCCATTTGAACGTTCCACGTTCGTCCTTGTAGACGAGGCGGTTCAAATCGTGGGCCGCCAGGCCGAACTGAACGCCGCCGTTGTCCGTGTTGGCATCGCGGTAGTTGACGCGCCCCAGGCTGTAGGCGGCAATGTTGGTGTTCTCAAAGGAGAAGACCGCATCCTTGACGCCCTTGATGTTCAGCTTCTCGATCGAGGCTTGGCTGTCAAAGTCGGTGACCGGATCGGGCAGCGCGACGATGTCCGGGTCGACGCCGGCGAAGAGCAGGCTGTTGCGAGCGCCGCGTGCGCTGATGTTCTTGACGTTGCCGTCGCTGCGCAGGCTGAAGCCGTCGAGCCACTGGCCGACGTTCAGGTTGATAAGGGCATAGACGTCGGCGTTGACGGCTTGGGTAAGCGTCAGGGCGCCACTGGCGTCTTCCTTGACCTTGAGCGTGCCCACGCGGGTGGCAGTCAGGTCGCCGTCAAAGTCGAGCTTGCTCTCGAAGGTGTCGATGGCGCCGACGAACGTCGCCTGCCAGTCCGGGCCGACGTTGTCGGCGGTGACCTTCTTCGTCGGGCCAGTGACGTCCCAGACGCCGTCGTCAAGCTCGCCCTTGAACTGAGCGATCTTGAGCGTGTACTCGAAGCCAGTCGCCCCGCCCAGGACGAGAGCCGCCTGGAAGTCGCCGTCAATATCGTCGCCCCGGTCACCGGTGACGAGCACTTTCTCAACCGCCGTACCGGTCAACGAATCGGCGGTGTCATCGGTATCCAACCAGCGCACCAGGCGGAACAACCGCACGGGCGTGTCGATCGTGGCGCTCAGGTCCGCCACAAGATTGAACTGCACGTCTGCGGTGGCGGTGGCATCGGCCAGGGCCCCAATGGCGAGCGTGCTACCGGTGACAACATCGTGCAGCAACAGCTTCTCGGTGCCGCCGGCGAGCGTGAAGTCGCCGAGCAAGTCAACCTCCTTGCCCAGGAACTCGCCCAGGTGGCCGCTGCCGTCGACGGAGGCGATCACGGTAGTCGCGTTCTTGCCCTTGGGCGTGATGAGCACCTTGCTCTCCACGTTGGTGCCGCTCAGCGTCAGATCGAAGGCGTCGAGCGTGTCGCTGGCGGCGAGATCGCCCCGGCCGTTGCCGCGGAGCTGGTACTCGACCAGGACGCCGTTGGCATCCGTCGCCACCATCTTGACATTGCTGCGGCCGTCGACGTTGCCGAAGGCGTAGACGTGTTGGTAGATCGCACTGCTGACGGCGAGGTTGTTGTCTTCGTTCAACTCATCGACCGCATCACTCGTGTCGATCTCGACGGCGAGGTAGGACTCACCCAGCGGGTAAGTGTCATCCACCTTGATCTTGGCCTTGATCTGTGTCGACTTGCCGCTGCTCAGGCGCAGGCGCTTGCCCGTCACTTCCCCGATCAACATGGTGTCGCCGCTGAAGTCGGCAGTCGCCGAGAGGTAGTACCGCACATTGATGAAGGCGTCGACGCTCACATCGCCGAGGTTCTTCAGACCCGCACCAATGGTCGCCTTATCGCCAGGCACGTAGGTGTCCGGCAGGGTGACCGTGCCAACGCTGGCGAGCAGATCCGGCCCGGAAACAAGCACCGGCTCGATCGAGAGTAGGTATTCCTGATCGGTGGTGTTGCCCGCCAGATCGGTGACGCGAATGCGGACCTCGTGATCGCCCAGGTCGTTCGCCGCCGGGCTCCAGCGGACGATGCCGGTGTCGATGTCGATGGTCATGTCCCGAGGCCCGTCGCGCAGCTCGTATTGCAGGCCGTCCCCGCCCTCTTCATCCGTCTCGGCGTCGTAGACATAGGGCGTGGCGGCATTGCCTTCCGTCTCCGCGGCGCTGGTGAAGGTCGGGGCGGTGGCGTCGACCACGACCTCCAGCGGTTCGGAGGCAGCCCCGGTCAGGTCGCCGATCGTCTGGGTGGCGGTGAGGTCATAGGCGCCGTCCGCCAGCACATTCGTGCCGTTGGTGGTGATGACCACGACGGAGGTCTCGGCAACCTTCGCGCCGATCAAGATCGCGCCCGCGTAGAGCTTCACGGTCGCCCCGGCCGTGACGCCGGTGATGGTGAACTCCATGCGCGTGCTGGCGTTGTTCTTGTATGCCGTCACGTTGTCGACAACGCTGGCGCCGGTGTCGGAGCTATTCAGGAGATCGGGGACGGAGGGCGCGGCGGGTGGTGTGACCGCGTCCACCTTCACGTTGCCCGCGCCCACGGTCACCGTGGTGGTGACGGGCACGCTGAAGGCCTCGCCGCTGAAGGTCACCGTGTAGTCGCCGGCCGGCAGGATCATCTGGTAGCCGCCGGCGCTCAGGCTGGTGGCGGTGAAAGTACCGGCGTCGCCCACAGCACGGGCCGTCGCGCCGCTGACGCCTTCGCCCTCGTCGTAGGCGCCGTCCTGGTCGCTGTCGGTGTAGATCACGCCAAGCAGGTACGGATTGACGAGATCGGCGCGGTTGCCCAGATCCTGGGTGATGAGCAGCGGCCCGGTGGAGTTGCCATTTGCCGTGTCGACAATGCCGATGCCGATCTCGGCGAAGGCCGGGTTCATCATGTTAATGCGGTGCCCGGGCGGATCCTGGATGCCGTTTGGCCCCAGGCCCCAGTCGATGGCGAAAGCCGCGTGCGTGTGAAAGACGTTCTGCCCGAAGGCGTAGACGTTCTCGCCGACCGTTGTGAAGTTGTAGCCCTCGGCGAGCACGCGCTGGCCCAAGGGCACCTCGCCGGGGAGTTGGTGCGACTGCTCGTCGAAGTCGCGCATCAGTTCGCTATGACCCACGGCGGCGTTGTAGAGCGCTTCGTTCCAGGCGAGCGGCGTCGTCGGATTGAGATCAGCCCACTGCTGCCGCAGCACGTCCTCATCGACATCGAAGCCGACCAAGGCAGCGAGCACGCCGGGATCGGTCGAGTCAAGCAGCAGATCAATCTCCGCCTCGGGATCCAGCCGCATGCGATTGAGCAACTCCAGGAGGTACTGCTCGCGGTCGGACGGGTCGAAGGTAGCGCCGCCGGCGGTGGTGACGGTGATGCCGTAGGTCTGGTCAGCGGTGTTGCCCGCGAGGTCGGTCGCCCGCAGGCTGACGCCGACGATGCCGAGATCCGCCGAGGTTGGAGTCCAGCCGAGGGCGCCGGTGATGACGTTCATCTCCATGCCGTCCGGGCCGGTGAGCAGGGTGTAGACCAGGCCGGGATCGCCCTCTTCCGTCGTCTCCGGGTCGTAGCTGTAGACCTGGCCGGCGGTGGCCTCGGTCACCGCGGAGGAGGTGAAGATCGGGGCGGTGGAATCGACCGTCAGCGTCAGCGCCTCTGACGGTGCCGAGACATCGCCCCCCCACTTCGCTGGTGGCGGTGATCTGGTGCGCGCCGTCCGCGAGCGCCAGGACTCCGCCCGTGGTGATGCGCACGCTGGTGCCGGCAGCGATCGCCTGCCCGATCTCGTTGCCGTCCGCGAAGAGGCGGACCAGCGCTCCGGCCGCAACGCCGGAGATATTGAGGGTGAGGGTGGCGCCGGCGGTGTTGTTGAAACGGGTGACATTGTCGCTGGTGGAGGAGCCCGAGTCGCTGGCCGCGACGAGGTCCGGCCGGGCGGGCACGGTCGTGCCCGGGATGACCGCCTGATTGATGAGCAACACCACGTCGCTTTGGGCCACCACGACCACATCGGGATCGTCGTCGCCGTCCACATCGCCCGCGATCACATGCTGGGGTCGGCTGGCGACGGTGAAGGTCGTGCCGTCGTCAAAGCTGCCGTCGCCCTGGTTGTCGAAGACGAACATCTGGCCGGCAGCGAGGTTGTTGGTGGTGGCGATGTCGAGATCGCCATCGAGATCGAAGTCAGCCAGGGTCACGCCGGTGAGCGGCACGCCGGTGCTGTAGCCCACGACCGGATCGAAGGAGCCATCGCCGGCGTTGAGCAGGACGGACACGTCCTCCGTCGTCTGGTTGGCGGTGACGAGGTCGGCAAAGCCATCGCCATCGAGATCCCCCACCGCCATCTCCTGGGGCTGCCCGCCGACTGCCAGGCTGGCGGTGGCGGTGAAGATGCCGCCGCCCAGGTTGCGCATGATGCGCACAGCGCTGCCGGACCCGAAGCCCAGGCTGGCGGTCGCCATGTCCATCAAGCCGTCGTTGTCGAAGTCGGCCGCGACGATCGCCGTGGGGAAGGTGCCGCCGCTGTAGGTGAGGGGATCGGCGTAGCCGCCCGCGCCATCACTCAGGTGCAGCGACACCGTCTGGCCGATCAGGTTGAGCACCGCCACATCCAGGTCGCCGTCGTTGTTGAAGTCGGCCAGTTCCACATCGACCGGTTCGACGCCGGCGGTGAATTCCTCGGCGTTGCCGAAGGTGCCATCGCCCGCGTTGTAGAGGGCCACGGCCCTGGAGGCGCCGCTTTCGGCGATAACCAGGTCCTCATCGCCGTCCCCGTCGAGATCACCGGAGGTGACGAAAGCGGAGCCGGAACCGAAGTCGTAGATCGTGGGGGCGTCAAACGTGCCGTCTCCCACCCCGAGCAGCACCGCCACCGTCCCCCGGCCACCCACGGCAAGGTCGAGGACATCATCGCCATCGAAGTCGGCAAAGACCGCGGTCTTGGGCTCCGTGCCCGCGTCCAGGGCCACGGCGGTCTCGAAGCTGGCGGCGAGGAGGCGGCGCGGCTCGAGCGGCTCCAGGTGGGCCCGCCCCGCGGCCTGCGCCAGCTTCTCGATACGTCCGACTCGGGGCGTTCTTCTGGTCAGTCTCACAATCCAGCTCCTGCCTACCAAGGTCCGATCATCCTTCCCATCATCGGCTGGAAGGACGATACTCCGCAAGCGGCGCGCGGTGATGCCCCGCTACCACTCGAATCGGTGATCCAGGACCCCGGCCCTGAGCACACATACTCAGATAACGATCCATCGTGGGCCGGCATTGCGGCTGGCAGGGGTGAGTCGGCGGATCCCGCCTCCCCGCCTCGGATCGAGGGATTTCGATCTCGCCGGCCCCGGCTTCGGCGTATCCTGGGGGGATGCTTGTTCTGACCGTCATCAGCGGCCCCGACAAGGGGAAGCGCTTCCAGTTCGACGAGCCGGCCCTCATCGGTCGGTCCAGCGAGGCGCTGCGCACCACCGACAGCTCCATCTCACGCCGGCACGCCGAACTCACCCCCGACGGCCCGCGGTGGTTTGTCCGTGACCTCGGCTCCTCGCACGGCACCTTCGTCAACGGCGTCCGCATCAGCGAGCGCACGGAACTCAGGGCGGGCGACCACCTGCTCGCCGGCTCCACGCTCCTGCTCTGCGGCATGGCGGAACCCGATCCGGCCACGGAGCGCCTGATCGAGCTGCTGTCGTCGTCACGAATCGCTGTCGAGTTCCTGGCCACCCGCCGCAGCGAAGATGAGCTGGGGTTTGCGGAGGCGAACGGCGGCAAACAAAGCGCCTTCTCGCAACTGAAGGTGCTCTATCGGCTCACCCAACTGACCACCCAGGTCTACGACCGTCGAGCGCTGCTGGAGAAGATCCTTGACTTGGCGTTCGATGTCTTCGGGCCGGATCGCGGCTTCGTGCTCTTGCTGGACGCCCAGAAGGGCGAGCCCTTGCCTGTCGCTGTTCGCCACCGGACCGAGCCCAAGGTCCAGCGGCGCGTGGCCGTCGCCAAGGCGATGGTGCAGCGGGTGGTCCAGGATCACGTGGGGGGTGCTGGCGCGCACCACGCCGCTGCGCCGAGGCACCGCCGAAACCGGGGCATCGATTCCGGACCGGAAACGCGCCCGATCGGTGCTCTGCGTGCCCATTCACTTCCACAACCACGTCTTCGGCGTGCTCTACCTCAATGCCGACGCTCATCGGCGAACCTACGACGAATCGCAGTTGGCACTGCTTACCGCCATCGGGCAACACACGGGCCTGGCCCTGCAGAACGCCGAGATGTATCGCGTGCAGGTGCAAAACGAGCGCCTGGCCGCCGTGGGCGAGACCGTCGCCAGCCTCAGCCACTCCATCAAGAACATCCTGCAAGGGCTGCGCGGCGGAGCGGACGTGCTGGAGATGGCCCTCAAGAAGGAAGATCTGCAACTGGCGAGCGGCGGCTGGGACGTGCTCAGCCGCAACCTCGGTCGGGTGTATCGCCTCACCATGAACATGCTGGCCTACACCAAGCGAACGCCACTGGAGCTGGAACTGACCAAGCCCCGGCCCCTGCTGCTCGAATGCGCCGAATTGCTCAAGGATCAATGCGAGCGCAAGGGGGTGGAGTTGATCGTCGACACGGATCCGGACATGCCGCCGATCCCCATGGACCCCAACGCCATCCACCAGGCGGTGATGAACCTCTTGACCAACGCCCTGCAGGCGGTGGACAGCCGGATCGGGGTGATCACCCTGCGTACCGAGTATGAACCGACCCGCCGAGCCTCCGCCGACGGCAAGACGCCGGCCACCCCGGCCGTCGCCCGCATCGTGGTCAGCGACAACGGCCAGGGGATCGCCGCCGATCAGTTGCCGCACATCTTTGACGCGTTCTACTCCACCAAGGGCATCCGCGGCACCGGCCTGGGCCTCGCCGTCACCCGCAAGATCGTCGAGGAGCACCACGGCACGGTGCACGTGCAGAGCGATTCAGGCAAGGGATCAACCTTCATCATCGCCCTTCCCGCAAGCGGCGTGGACGGCATTGACCCCGCCGACACCACGCAGCCGGGTCGGCGCGAGCGGCATTTCATTACGCCGGAGTGAAGCCCCAAGAGCGGCAGATGCTGGCGACGGGCCCGCCTGCGAGCCCGCCTCAGTAGAATGCAGCCGTCACCGCTTGCCGATTCCGGCAGGCTCGCTCTTGCCACTTCGCTTCCGCAGGAGACACGCCATGTCCCGCCACTCCATGCCCGTCACGCGCCGAACCTTCCTCCAGACCACCGCCGCCGGTGCTGCCACGCTGGCCTTCGCCGGACCGCGCCTCGCCTTCGCCGGCCAAGCCGACAAGCTGAACATCGCCGCCATCGGCGTGCAGAACCGCGCCTGGGCGAACATCTCGGGCGTGCGGCACGAGAACATTGTCGCCCTCTGCGATGTGGATCGGGACTACCTCAACCGCGCCCACGCCGAGTTCCCGCAGGCCCAGCGCTTCACGGACTTTCGCGAACTGCTCAGCAGCAACTTACCCATCGATGCGGTCGTCGTGTCCACGCCCGACCACACCCACGGCCCCGCCGCCGCCATGGCGCTGAGGAAGGGCAAGCACGTCTACTGCGAGAAGCCGCTGACGCACTCCGTCTACGAAACACGCGTGCTCACGGACCTCGCCCGCGAGCAAGGCGTGGCGACGCAGATGGGGACGCAGATCCATGCCGGCGAAAACTACCGACAGGTCGTGGAACTCATCCAGAGTGGCGCTATCGGCAAGGTGCGCGAAGTGCACGTCTGGTGCGGCAAGAGTTGGTCGAACGGCCGCTTCCAGGAAGAACAGCCGGCCCCGGAAAACCTCGACTGGGATCTCTGGCTCGGGCCCGCCGCCAAGCGTCCCTTCTCGCCGGGCCTGCATCCCGGCAACTGGCGACGCTTCTGGCCCTACGGCACCGGCACGCTGGGCGACATGGCCTGCCACTACGTCGACCTCGTCTTCTGGGCGCTCGAACTCACCTACCCCACGCGCGTGGTGGCGGAAGGGCCGGAGGTGCACCCGGTGGGTACACCCCAGTGGCTTGTGGTCCATTACGACTTCCCGGCACGCGGCGAGCAGCCACCCGTCAAGCTGCATTGGTACGACGGCGGCAAGCGGCCAGACATCGTCGACAAGCTCAAGCTCGCGGACGGCTCGCCCGTGCAATGGGGCGACGGCCATCTCTTCATCGGCGAGAAGGGCATGCTCATCTCCGACTACGGTCGGCACCTGCTGCTGCCCGAAGAGCGCTTCGCCGAGTTCAAGCGGCCCGAGCCGTTCCTTCCCCGCTCGATCGGGCATCACCGCGAGTGGCTGCAAGCCTGCCGCGGCGGCGAGCAGGCGACCTGCGACTTCAGCTACGCCGGCCCGCTGACGGAAGCGGTCCTGCTCGGCACGATCGCCTACCGCCTGGGCAAGCCCCTGGAATGGGACGCCAAGAAGCTCATCGCCACCAACGCCGCCGATGAAGCAGCGCAGCTCATCCGACCCCCGATGCGTGAGGGGTTCGAGGTGTGAGAACACTCGCACCTCCGTCTAGTTGGGCCGGCGCTGCCAACCACACTCTGGGCAGCCCTGACGGTCTCCTTGGATGATGAGGTAGCCACACTCAGGGCACTTGCCAGCGCGGAGCCGCCGCCAGGGGCCCAAGACCTGCAGCACAAGGGCAAGAGCAAACCAAACGACGGCCCATAGTGCGGTGTCGACGAGGAAACCCGGCCACCAAAGGCGATAGGGCAGCGCTCCGCACCCGGGAGACGATATCGCTTGCTGTAGCCATCTTGGTCGTTCGAGTGAATAGACGACTCGCATTCCCCCGAGATGAGCGGGGCTCCCTCCAGACGACGCGTCGCTCGAAACAAGCATCCAGCGCAGCGCAGGCATCGGCCAGCCGGCGGCTTCCTCGATCCACAACCCGTGGCGCCCAGGGTCGTGACCGGTTGAGAGCACCCCAGTCGTCCAGGAGGAAGCCTCGGTCCAGATGGGCGGCAGACGACTCTCCACCTCAACTGACTCAGGCGCGTCAGACAGTTTGATGGAGCACGTCTCGCGTCCCACAAAATCGCGGTGCATCACCCAGAAGGAGTCGGTGAACCACTCGTCGAATCTCCAGCCGCTCGTATCGGTGGTCCAGGCGAAAGCCCAGGCGAGGCTCCATGTGGTGACGACACCCAACAGGAGGCTCACCGGAGCGAGCCTGAGTATCCGCCTTCTCAGGCGCCTCTTCGAAGACGCCAACAATCGCCCCTGACGTTCAGTCGTCTTCATCTTCGGGCTCGGGGTCGGATGGCGGTGACTCAACAAGCGGCGCCAGCCTTGCGACCAGCGACGGCACCTCCACGGTTGCGACACGCCACAGGCGATCATGTTCGAGAAAGAAGTAGCCATGCGCAATGACATTGCGCTGCTGCACGATTTCCCGCCAGGGAACATCAGCGTGTGCCGCTTTGAACTCATCCGAAAGGTGGCGTGCCGCCTCGCCGACCACCTCAATACACCGCTCGACGGCGATCTGCTTCTCGATCTGCTTTCGATACTCCTCCCAGCGAACGTCGCGCACGATCTGGCTGAGCCGTTCGCCCCAGCGAACGATGTCCCAGACTCGCGCTTGGTCTCGCTCGTCAGGCCGCATCGGAGTGAAGAATCCTCCGTGTGGTGAGGATGTGGTGCCGGCGGTATGGATTCACAACCGACCGTTTCTCGACGAGATCAACCGGCCGACCGAACAGACGCTCGAGCTCAGCCGTCATCTCACCCCAGTCCCAGTAGGACCAAGGCGCGTCTGGCGCGAAGACAACCAGTACATCCACGTCGCTATTCGGGCCGAAGTCCTCTCCCAGCACCGACCCGAAGAGCGAGAACTCTCGGATCTTCCAGCGCCGACAGAAGCCCACGATGTCGCTCTGCTGAACGTCGAGATGCCCGGGGATGCCTTCTGACATGTCGACCTCTTTGCTAGTCCCCCGGGTGCTCCGGTTGCTTGCGAGATAGCAACCGCGAGCGCTTGCGCCAGCGGCGCAGGATTGCTTCGCCGATCGAGGTCAGCAGCTCCGACATCGAATGCAGCGACAGGTGCAACCGCAGACGCCGGGCACACTCGTCCTCCGGATCGACCGCCAGGGCCTGGCGGACCCAGTAGCCGGCCCGTCGCCACTGCCCCTCCTCGAGGTAGGCCAAGGCGAGGTTGTGCATGGCGGGGACGAAACGCCGCTTCTTCCGCAGGACCTTACGGCAGCACTCGATGCCCTTGCCGCGATCGCCGCTGCGGAAGGAGGCGACCGCCAGCTTGTGCAGATGATCGACGTTCGTCGGCGAGGCCTCCACCAGCTTGGCGAACACCCGCGTGGCCCGCTTGGTCTGGCCGGCCTCGAGGTGCAACTCGCCGAGATCGGAGAGGGCGTCCTCCGCGAGCTTCTCCTCGTCCATCAGGGCCTTGTACTCCTCGCGGAGCAGGCCGCGGGCCGCGTCGATCCGACCCGCTTCGATGAGCAGCCCGGCCAGGCGGCGACGGACGGAGTCGTAGGTCGGCGACAAGCTCTGGACGAGTTCATACTCGCGGAAAGCGTCCTCGGGGCGATGCTCCTGCCGAGCCAACTCGCCGAGGTAGAAGTGGGCGTCGACGTTGACCGGATCGAGTTCCAGCACCTGGCGGAACTTCTCGCCGGACTCGGGCAGCCGACCGGTCTCCATGAGCAGGCAGCCGAGGTCCAGGAGCGTGCCGGTGTCACCGGGCGCCTCGCGCAGCTCGCGAAGGAAGAGCTGCCGAGCCCGTTCCAGGCGGCCCATCGCCCAGTAGGCGTCGGCGAGGCGGGCGTGCACCCGCGGCATGTGCGGATCCAGGGAGGCGGCCTCCCGCAGGCACCAGACGGCTCGCTCGTGCTCTTCACGCAGCAAGAGGGAGTCCGCGAGATTCGAGTAGCAGAGAGGGCAGGCGTCGCTGAACTGGCGGGCCATGTAGAACATGACCTCCGCCTGCTCGTGCTCCCCCAGCAGGGCGTAGCTCTCGATGCGATGGCAGAAAGGGGTCTCCAGGGCGGGGTCGAGCTCCGCCGTCTTCTCGAAACATGCCACCGCCTCACGGGCCCGATCGACCCGGTTGAGGTTCACCCCCAGGCAGAGCAGCGTCTGCACATCGCTGGCGTCCAGGTCGTGGGCGCTGCGGAATGCATCGATTGCCGCCTCGAACTTTCCGGCCTCTTCCAACGTCAAACCGAGGTTGAAATGCCATTCCGCACGATAAGGGTTGAGTGCGAGGGCTCGCTTTAGCTCCGCGACCGCCTCGTCCCAACGGCCCATTTCGTAGAGTTCATGGGCCCTGTCAACATGCTGTTCGGCTTCAGACCAGTCGTTCATCTAGGTGCTATATCGGAAAACCATGCCTTCTTGTTCGAATCGACCTTCCCTCTATCTTACTCGCGAAATGAAGCGCGATCGATCAATCCGGGAAGAAGAGAGCGACGGATGTGTCCTTTCTGTCGGCTATAATCCGGGCGCCGCGACGCCCCACACCGGACGCCGGCCGACCAGGACGGTCGGCCGGACTGAGTTCAGGGACCCCAACCGGACGTAACGTCGAGCAACTATGCTTCGTGATGACGACAGGTGCATCTCCGGCAGACGGGCCGAGGCCGGGACGACCAAGAGTCGCCCGCGGCTGGGGTTGTGCGTCCTGGCAGCGGCGGTCCTAACGGCGTTTGCCTACCCCGCCTCCACCCTTCTCCAGGCCCAGGAAACGCCGCCTCCCGAGGAAACCGCGACCATCGCCACGGAGACGGAAGCGGCCCAGCCGGAGGAGCGCACGGCCCCGCTGGTGGCCCAGCCGACGCCTCAACCCTCTCCCGACGACCTGCGCCAACAACAGATCAACCTCCTCCGCAACGTCCTGCACGAGGACGCCATGAGCCCCCGCGACCGGCAACAGGCGGCCGCCCAGCTCCTGCAACTGGGGACGCCCGAAGCGGTGGCGGTCCTCGTCGAAGGCCTGGAGGCCTCAAACAGCCAGGCCGTGGTCGTGGCCATTGCGGACGGCCTGATCCTCAACGGCCCCCCGCCCCCGGCCCTGCTTGCCCCGATTCTGACGGCTCTGCTTGAGGGCGACCGTGGCACCGGCCTGCTCCTCACCCGGGTGCTGACACGCTTTGACGCCCAAGGCGTGGTCCCCCCCCTGCTCGAGGCGGCGCAGGACGAGTCCCTTCCGGCAGATGGCGATCGGCGCTTGCGGGCGATCCGGGCCTTGGGTTCGCTCTACGACGATGCCGCCATCGAAGCGCTCATCGGGCTGCTCCGGACCAGCGAGGGAAGCCCCGTGCGCCCCGAGGTGCTGCGGGCCCTGGAGTCGAGCACCGGCCTGGAGGACTTCTCCGCCAAGACGGAGGACTGGGAGTCGTGGTGGACTCTGCAGCGCGAGACGCCCCGCGAGCAGCGGCTGGTCAACATCATCCGCACGCTTCGCGCCGAGGTAGAGACCCGCGATGAGCAACTGGATGAGCTGCGCAGTCGCTTCGTACGGATGATCCAGTTGCTCTATACCGCCACGCCGCCGGAGCAGCGGAGCCAGTTGCTCGCGGATCTTCTGCGGGATGAGGAAGCCTCCGTCCGCCGCACCGCCACCGGTCTCGTGGAGCGTGCCATGGGCGATGCGGTCGCCCTGGAGGGAACTGTCACCCAAGCGCTTAGGCAGCTTCTGACCGACAGCGAGGCGGATCTGCGAGCCCGGGCGGCCCGGCTGCTGCTCAACCTTGGCGATCCCGAGGTCGGGGCGCTGGTGGGCCAGGCCTACCTGCGTGAACAGGATGTCACCGCCCTGCGGGAATTCCTGGTGGTGCTGGCCCGCTCGCCGCAGGCGAACACCCTGGATCAGGTCGTCGCTCAACTGAGAGGGGGCGTCCTGCCGGCCCTGGCGGGCCAAGCGGTGCTCGCCGCCTCGGATCAGGGACTCGTCAGCGACGAAGCCCTCGCCGCCCTCCGCGAACACCTGCGCGCCGCCGACCCGGCCACGCTGCCTGCTTCCAACATCCGCCTCTTGGCCAGGCTTGGGGGCGATGCCGATCGAGCCGAGCTGTTGCCCCTGCTCGAAGGGGAAGACGCTGCCATCAAGACGGCCTTGGGGCAAGAGCTGGCGCTGCGCAGTGAGTTCGTCGACTTGCTGGCCCGACTCGCCACCGATCCGGTGCTGCACCCGATCGCCCTGGACGCGGTGCTGCGGCACCGGGCCAACCTCGAGGGCGCGAGAACGCTTCTGAGCCTGCGGCCGACCAACGGCGGCAACGAAGCCATCTGGCTCGACAGGCTGGCCCAACTCGCCGGCCGGCTGCCGCTTGGCGATCTGCGCACCTTGGACGACGAAATGCTCGCCAACGAGGTGCCGTTGATTGCCGAAGGGGCGCACCTGCGACTGTTGGAAGGAGCGCTTGCTCGCTTCCCCGCAGCTCCCGAGCAGCAGTTGGGGCAGTGGCAGGAACTCCTCACGCGCCTGGCGACCTGGCGACTCGAACGAGAGCAAGTCGGCCCTGCCGCGGAGGTGCTCGACCTGCTGCGTGGCAGCCAACCCGCCAGCGACGCCTACAAGCGCACCCAGACGATCGTGTTTCTGCGGCAAGGACGGCTCGCCGAGGCCGCAGAGTTGCTGCCGGAGGTCGGCTTGTGGCTGGAGGTGGCCCAGAGGCTGTACGAAACCCAGCCGGAACGCTTCGCGGCGATCTGCCAGGCCGTGGAAGAGCGGTTCGCGGGGCAGCTCAGCGATGCCCAGCGCGAGCGCCTGACCGGCCTCCTGGCGCTCATCCCGCAGCCAGAGGGGGAAGCGACGGAGGCGGAAGCGGAGGGAACGGAGGCGGAAGAGACCACGCCGAACACCACGCCGCCGCCAGAACCGCCGCCGAGCGAACCGGGCGAGGATCAAGGATGACCGGAGACGCCCTGGCGCGAGCGCGAGGCTGGATTGACGAGGCGAAGCGTATCGTCGCTTTCAGTGGGGCCGGACTCTCCACCGAGAGCGGCATCCCCACCTTCCGCGATGCCCAGACGGGGGGCTTCTGGGAGAAGTACGACCCCATGACCCTGGCCAGCCCCGAGGGCTTCGCCGCCGACCGCAGACTCGTCGTCGAGTGGTACGCCTACCGCACCCGCCTCATCGCCGAGGCGAAGCCGAATCCGGCCCATCAGGCCTTGGCGGCCTATGAGTCATCCCACCCGGGCGGCTTGGCCAACGTCACCCAGAACATCGACGGCCTGCTGCAGCGGGCCGGGGCCACGACCGTCCACGAACTGCACGGCACGCTCTTTCGAGATCGCTGCCACGCCCCCCACTGTTCACACACCGCACCGGCGACGATCTACAAGGAAGACGCGGAGGTCCCGCTCGTCGACTGCCCGCAGTGCGGCGGCTGGATGCGCCCGGATGTCGTCTGGTTCGGCGAGATGCTGCCCCCGGCGGTCTGGCAGGCGGCGGCGCAGGCCTGTCTGCACGGCGAGGTGCTGCTCTGCATCGGCACCAGCGGAGCCATCTACCCGGCGGCGGGGCTGGTGCAACTGGCCAAGTCGACCGGCTCGAAGGTGATCCAGGTCAATCCGAACCCCTCGGAACTCGACTATCTGGCGGATGCGACGTTTCACGCCGCTGCCGGCGAGGCCGTCCCGGCCCTGCTTCGGCAGGATTGACGCTCAACGGGGAGAGCGCGGGGCGAGCCCACGCCGCGAAATAGAAATCGGGGCCCGCTGCCTGCTGCCAGGCGCTGCCGGAAGCGTCATAATGTCCGTTTCCACCTGATCGACCCACCCCGGTTGGCCCGGGCCCGGAATCCCCAAGGAGACGAGACAATGGCAGGCGCGACGCGGATCGAACGTGACACCATGGGCGAGATGACCGTTCCGGCAGAAGCCCTCTACGGCGCTTCCACCCAGCGAGCCGTCGACAACTTCCCCGTCTCCGGCCGGCCCGTATCCGTCGAGGTGATTCGCGCCTTTGGCGACCTCAAGGCCGCCTGCGCCCAGGTCAACTGCGACCTCGGCAAGCTCGACAAGGACAAGACCGACGCCATCGTCGCGGCTGCGAATGAAGTCGCCGCCGGCAAGCTCGACGAGCACTTCCCGGTCGACATCTTCCAGACGGGCTCGGGCACCAGCACCAACATGAACGCCAACGAGGTCATCGCCAACCGCTGCGCCCAGATAGCGGGCAACCCCATCGGGGCGAAAGACCCGGTGCATCCCAACGATCACGTCAACATGGGCCAGTCGAGCAACGACACCTTCCCCACCGCCATGCAGATCGGCGCTGCCCGGGCCATCAACGACAAGCTAATCCCGGCCCTACAGCGGTTCGCCAAGGCGCTGCACGAGAAGGCGAAGGCCTACGACCACATCACCAAGATCGGCCGCACGCACTTGATGGACGCCACGCCGATTCGCCTCGGCCAGGAGTTCTCCGGCTACGCCGCCCAGGCGGACTACGCCGTCACCCGCGCCAAGCACGCCATGAAGGTCATGGCGGAGAACCTGCCCATCGGCGGCACGGCGGTGGGCACGGGCATCAACACCCACGTCGAGTTCGGCAAGCGCGTTTCCGAGAAGCTCGCCCAGGCGACGGGCGTCGAGTTCCAGGAAGCGGCCAATCACTTCGAAGCCCAGGCGACGCGCGACTGTGTCGTGGAAGCCTCCGGGGCGCTGAAGACGATCGCGGTATCGATGAGCAAGATCGCCAACGATGTGCGCTGGCTGGGCTCGGGCCCCCGCTGCGGCCTGTTTGAGCTGTCGCTGCCCGCGACGCAGCCCGGCTCCTCGATCATGCCCGGCAAGGTGAACCCCGTCATCTGCGAAGCCATGGTCCAAGTCGCCTGCCAGGTCGTCGGCAACGATGTCGCCATCGCCTTCGGCGGCTTCGGCGGCGTCGGGTCGCTGCTCGAACTCAACGTCGGCATGCCCATGATGGCGGCGAACCTGCTCGATTCGATCAACATCCTCGCGGGTGCGGCCAACATCTTCGTCGACAAGCTGCTGGTCGGCTTGGAAGTGAACGAAGCCATCTGCACCGGCATGGTCGAGAAGAGCCTCATGATGTGCACTTCGCTCGCCCCGGTGATCGGCTACGAGAAGGCCGCCCAGGTCGCCAAGACCGCCTTCAAGGAAAACAAGACGGTCCGCGAGTACTGCACGGAGATGAAGCTGCTCGACCCGAAGCAGCTTGATGAGCTGCTTGATCCGAAGAGCATGACCGAGCCGGGCGGGAAGTAGACGCAGCCGCAAGCGCACCGCCTTTAGACGGCCATCCACCCGCATCCCACAAAGCCGCGATCGTCGATCGCGCCTCGCTCTCTACTTGCCTGGACGCCCACATGACCGAGACGACGTGATGTCTTTCGACCAACTCATGACGCAAGCGCGTTTCCCGCGGAGCCAGCAGTACGACTCCATGTGGATGATCGACCACAGCATGGGGCCCAACGCGGTGTGGCTCACAGAATCGCTCTGCGAGCACATGGATCTCAAGCCCGGCATGCGGGTGCTGGACCTCGGCTGCGGCAAGGCGATGTCGTCAATCTTTCTCGCTCGCGAGTTCGGCGTCACCGTCTTCGCCACGGATCTCTGGATCAAGCCAAGCGAGAACCAGGAGCGCATCGGGGAAGCCGGCGTGGCGGATCGGGTGTTTCCCATCTACGCCGAGGCGCACGCCCTGCCCTACGCGGACAACTTCTTTGATGCGATCGTGAGTGTCGATGCCTATCAGTACTTCGGCACCAGCGATCTCTACCTCGGCGTCTATCTCGCCAAGCTGGTCAAACCGGGCGGGCAGATCGGCATCGTCGTGCCGGGCTTGAACAAGGAAATGCCCCTGCCCGTGCCGCCGCATTTCGAGACGTTCTGGGATCCGAAGGAGTGCGGCTGCTTCCACGCAGCCGACTGGTGGCGAGCGCATTTTGAGAAGACGCAGACGGTCGATGTCGAGCACTGCGCCGTGATCGAGGACAGTTGGCGGCACTGGCGCGATTACGAGCAGGCGAAGAAGCTCGTCGACAAGCAGATGTTCCCGGATGAACTGGTGACGCTGGAAGCGGACCAGGGGGAGTACCTGACGCTGGTCGAGATGGTGGCGCGGCGGCGGTGAGGCAAAGCCGCGAATGGCATTCGCGGTGCCGTCAGCTGGCAGTATCGAAGAACCACCAAACGCATGCGGCGGGCAATCGTGGCCACGGGAGGGTGCGCCGCCGATGCCATCGGCGGCTTTGGGGTCACCTGTGAGACCCGACGACTGTCACGTCTCCCCCGGGCCTGGATGGCCCGGGGCTAACAGGGGACCCGCGCTCGCAAGCGGCGCTTTACCCCGGCGGCACCTCTACCTTCGCCTTGCGGCGGCGTTTGAGTTCGGCGTCGATGAAGCCTTGCAGGTCGCCGTTGAGCACTTGCTGGGGCGTGCCGACCTCGTGGCCGGTGCGGTGGTCCTTGACGCGGTTGTCGTAGATCACGTAGCTGCGGATCTGGGTGCCCCAGCCACGATCGACCGCCCCACCCGTCACTTCCGCCAGTTCCGCTTCGCGTTTCTCTTCCTCGAGCTGCTCGAGCTTCGCCTGCAGGATGGCCATCGCTTGCTTGCGGTTCTGTTCCTGCTTGCGTTCGTTGGAGGCGACGACGGAGATGCCGGTGGGAGTGTGCACGATGCGAATGGCGGTCGCCAGCTTGTTGACGTTCTGGCCGCCCGGGCCGGAGGAGCGCGCAAAGGCGACGACCTCGATCTCGTTCTCGTCAATCTCGACATCGGCGTTGTCGAACTCAGGCACGACATCGACGGTGGCGAAGCTGGTCTGCCGCTTGCCCTGGGCGTTGAAGGGGCTGACCCGGGCCAGGCGATGGGTGCCGCGCTCGCAGTTGAGGTAGCCGTAGGCCATGTCGCCCTTGACGTGGAAGGTGACGCCGTCGATGCCGACTTCGGAGCCGAACGTCTTGGCGACCTCTTCGACCTTCCAGCGCATCTTCTCGAAGTAATAGATGTACATGCGCATGAGCATCTCGGCCCAGTCGTTGGCCTCGGTGCCGCCGTCGCCGGCGTTGATGGTGAAGAAGCAGTTGCGGAAGTCGTGCTTGCCGGAGAGGAGGCTCTGCAGCTCGACGCGGTCCATGTCCTGCACGAGCTGGAAGAGCTCCTCGTCGGCCTCGGTCAGGAGATCGTTGTCGCTGGCCTCCTTGGCCAGCTCATAGGCGACCTTGGCATCCTCGAAGCGGTCCTGCAACTTGCCCAGGGGGGTGATCTGGGCCTTGACCTGCTTCAGCTCGGCCACGACCTTCTGGGCCTTTTCCTGGCTGTCCCAGAAGGTGGGCGACTGCATCTGTTCTTCGAGCCCCCGAAGCTGCGTTTGCTTGGTGTCGTAGTTAAAGAGAGTCGCGGATGGTTAAGATCCGCGCCTCAAGATCATCGATCACGCCTTGATGGCTGTCGAAATGCATGGGAAACCTCGCTTGTCCAGGCCGGTGAGCCGGTTCTGTCCCATCGGGGAGGGGCCGGGGGGGCGTCTCAGATTCACAGGCGGGCAAGTGTATCGAGCCGGAGGCTATCTTGGCGAACCCGGGCGTGGCGACATGGAAAGGCCCAAGCGGCGGGGAATGTCCCAGGGAATCAGCGAATCTGCCGAATCGAGGCTGAGAGCGGCGATATCATGGGGTGCCGAGGTTTAAACGAGGTGAGCAGCCCTTGACGACCGTCCGTTCACAGACCCAGACGTCCCTGAACTCCGTCGGCCCTGAAGTGTCGGCTGAGGACGAAGCCATGCCCGCGCCGAGCGAGTCCGAATCTGTCCCCGTGGAAGCTGTGGCAAAGATTGCCTCCGCCGCCGAGCCGAGCGAGCCTCCGGTTGCCGAATCGCCCGCCGGCGCCCCCGAACCAGCCCCCAGCAAGCCCGCGATCCGGCCCAAGCGCAAGCGAGCCCGTAAGCGCGGCCTCATCCCCTGGCTCGAGGCAAAAGTCAGCAAACTGAGCACCCGCAACAACTTCTGGCATCGGCTCTGCTCGCTCATCTGGCTGCCCTACGCCTTCAAGAGCGGCATCACCATGCGGCGGCTCAACGACGGCAAGACCTTCACCGCCGTCCTCCCCTTCCGACGCTTCAACAAGAACTGGTACAACGCCATGGCCGGGGCGGCTCTGCTCGCCAACAGCGAGATCGCCGGCGGCATGTTCATCTTCGAGAAGTGCGGCAGCGACTACACCGTCGTCTGCAAGGAGTTGACCTACCGCTTCCTGCGGCCCTGCATCGGCCCGGCGATCTACCGCGTGGAGAACGCCGGCGAAGTCGAAGAACTGGCGGCGGCCCATGAAGAGTTCAACGTCGATCTGAAGCTGGGCATCTACCAGCAGGTGAGGAAGCGTGGCAAGGAGCTGCGCGTCGGCCGCGCCAGCGCCACCTTCCACTGCACCCCCAAGGCGCACCACGCAGAGAAGAAGAAGCGTCGCCAGCAGCGCTGAGGAGCCAGGACGACATGCGCGCCATCGGGTGGTCACTCTTCCTTGCCTGTTCCTGGACGTGGTGCATCGGCATGTACTTGCCGACCATCGTCATGCGCGACTATGGCTGGTGGGGCTTTCTCGTCTTTTCCGTGCCCAACGTCATCGGCTGCAGCGCTTTCGGCTACGTGCTCAAGAACAGGGAAGGCAGCCAGCGGTTCCTGGCCAGGCACGAAACCGCGGGACGGGTCTTCTCGCTCATCACCATCGCGTTTCATTTGTTCTTCGTGCCCATGGTGCTCATGATGCGCTTCGACAGCGCGGACATCGCCTGGTCGTGGCGGCCGGCAGCGCTCGTGGGCTTGCTCGTGTTTGTCGGTGGCTGGGTCCTGTCGCATGCCGGGTCGGCGCTGTGGCGCTGGCTGGCGACCCTGCTCTTCTCGGCTTCGACGCTCATGCTCATCGCCACGCTGGCGGCGGGTGAGTTTCGCTTCACACTCCCCGAGGCACCGTGGTTCCCGACTTGGTATGTGGCCTTCCTGGCCCTGGCGTCGTTCTTTGGGTTCGCGCTATGCCCCTATCTGGATCTGACGTTTCACCGGGCCTTGCGTGAGTCGCCCAGCCGGCACAGCTTTCTTGGCTTCGGCCTGACGTTCGGCCTGATGATCTGCTTCACCGCGGTCTACTTCGTGACCGGATTCGACACGCTCATTCTCATCCACATCCTGGCTCAGGCCACCTTCACCGTCGGAGCGCACCTGCGGGAAACGAGGTCCGCACAGTCGTTCGACAAAGGCGAGGCCGGGCTGGCGGCGGTGCTGACTCGCCTGGCGGGTCGACTGCCCGCGGATCTGGGTCGACGCTTGCTGCCGGTGCTCAGCTTCCTGCCGCTCTTGGCGATCTTCCTCGCCATGCCGCTCAAGACGACCTGGCCGGGCGGCGAGTTTGTCTACCAGTCATTCATGACGTTCTACGGGCTTGTCTTCCCGGCATACATCCTGCTCCTGGCGCTCCGAGAGCCCCTATGCAAGCTCGACGAACGCGGCCTGCTGCACTGGGTGGTGTTCGTCATCGTGTCTCTGCCGGCCTTCTACTTGAGCTTCATCGAGCACGTGCCGTACCTGCTGCCGTATCCGTTTCTGATTTTGGCCGCTTGGTGGTGGCTACGCGGGCGAAAGTCAGCGCGGACCTAGACAGAAAGCGAAGCCAGGGTGGCTTCGCTTTCTGGGATGCTACTGATTCTGCGAGGCTACCTTACTTGCGTTTCTTACCCTTGGGGCGACGATGCTTGGGGCCGGTCGCCTTCTGCGCGCCGGCTCCCTGGGCCTCCTCGGTGGCCAGGGTCGCCTGGGCTGAATCGATCCCCGCCCCGACGATGCCGGAAGCGCCGCCGCCGCTCGGGGCGGCGAGCAAACCGCTGCGGTCGACGGGCGTGGGCGGCCCTGCTTCTTCCCGAGGCATGGCCTGCCCTTGCGGCGGGCGCGGCGGGGGAGCCATGCCGGGCCCAGCCATGGCGCCGGGCTGCAGTCGGGCCCGGAAGATGATGTCGGTGAGGCGATCGCGGATCGTCTGCTTCATGCTTTCGAAGTAGCGAGCGCCTTCGCGCTTGTACTCGATGCGCGGATCCTGCTGGCTAAAGGCGCGGTAGCTGATCGTCTCACGCAACTGATCCATCGCGTAGAGGTGGTCCTTCCACGTCTGATCGAGGATCTCGATGAGCACGTACTGCTCGAAGTGCGTGACCTCTTTCCGGACCGTGTCGCGGACGAGCTGCTCGACGTGAGCCTCCCGTTCTTCGCCGCGGAGCCCTTCGCGATCTTCATCCGTGAGCTCGTACCCGTAGCGCTCGCTCATATGGCGGGTCAGGCGCTGGTCATCGCTGATGGCGACGGCCTTGGCGACCTCTTCCTCGATGCCGCCGCCGGAGAACATATGCTTGCTGGCCGCTTCCAGTTCCGCACGGATCTGCTGGGGCATCTTGCTGCGGATGTACTTCTCATCCCAGTTGAGCATCATGCGCTTGTTGGCATAATCGAGCAGGGTCTGCATGGCCTGGGCGGGATCCTGCCGCATCATCGCCATGGTCATGTCCATGACGAACTCGACTGGGTACTGAGCCTCACGCAGGCGGTACTTCTCGTGGGCCCGGCCCACGATCAGTTCGCTGCGCTCGGCGTCGGACTCGCACTTGGCGATCTCCTCGGCGGTGACCTCGACCTCGAACTTGCGCTGGACCCAGTCGACGATCTGCTGCTCGCCGTAGTGCTTGACCAGGAACTGCTCGACGCCCTGCAGGTCGGCGTGCTCGATAGAGGCAAAGGCGGCGTCGCAGAGCTTGCTCATCACGTCCGCCTGCGTCATCTCGCGAACCAGGTGCGGCTTCATCTCCACATTGAATCGACTCTTGGCCCACTCGGCCAGACCCTTGAGGTTCCAGTCGATCTGGTCCGTGCCGTAGGGCATGTACTCACCCAAGGTCACATCGATCGTCTGTCGCGCTTCGGCCTTGGCCTCGTTGCGCAGCCAGCGAATGACCTCGTCGGGCCCCTTGCCCTTGAGCTTGTCGATCTCGACCGCCCAGCTCAGGCGCTCGACCGCCCAGTTGCCGATGCAGGTCGAGACGTAGTCGCGGTTCAGGCACTCGCCGATCCTGTCTTCGACGGCTTCCTCGATGTACTGGAAGATGAGATTCTTGATGCCACGGCCTTCCAGGATCTCCTGGCGCAGGCCGTAGAAGAAGTCGCGCTGGTACTCCATGACCTCGTCGTATTCGAGGACGTTTTTGCGGATCATGAAGTTGCGTTCTTCGACCTTCTTCTGGGCTCGTTCGACGCTCTTGCTGAGCATGGGGTGCTCGATGGCGTCGCCTTCCTTCATGCCCAGGCGGCTGAGAACCTTCATGGTCGTCTCGCCGGCGAACATCTTCATCAGATCGTCTTCCAAGCTGATGAAGAAACGCGAGGAGCCTCGATCGCCCTGGCGACCGCTACGCCCGCGCAACTGGTTGTCGATGCGGCGTGACTCATGGCGCTCGGTGCCCACGACGTGCAGGCCACCCATGCGCTCGACGCCGGGCCAAAGGGAGATGCGGTGCATGCTGCAGCGGCCGGTGCGGTCGAGCTCGTCGCGGAGCGCCTCGTTGCTGAAGCCGCCCATCTTCTTGGAGTCGAGCCAGGCAAAGTCGGCCCCCCACCTCTCCAGCAGGGCCCGCTCGATGTCGGCATCGGCCATGTCGGCCACTTCGCGTTGGCGCAGGCCAAGCTGCTTGGGGGCGATCTTGCGGTACACCGCCGCCCGGATCTCTTCCTCGGACATGTCGGCGTTGACTTCCTTGGGACAGATCGCCGCTCGCTTCCAGTGCTCGATGAGCCTCTCGGGCGTGATCCGGTCCAGCATGATGTCGGTGCCACGACCGGCCATGTTGGTGGAGATGGTGACGGCCCCGAGCCGACCCGCCTCGGTGATGATGCTGGCTTCCCGAGCGTGATTCTTGGCGTTGAGCACTTCGTGGGGAATGGCGTACTTGCGCTTGAGCTTCTGGCTCAGGGACTCGGAGTGCAGCACGCTGGTAGTGCCGACGAGCACGGGCTGGCCGATCTCCCAGAAGCGTTTGATCTCGTCGATGATCGCGTCCCACTTGTCCTTCTCGCTGAGGTAGACGAGGTCGTCGTGGTCGTTACGAATCATGGGCAGGTTGGTGGGGATGGAGACGACATCGAGACCATAGATGTCGTGGAACTCCTGCGCTTCCGTGTCGGCGGTGCCGGTCATGCCCGCCAGCCGCCGGTACTGCTTGAAGAAGTTCTGCACGGTGATGGTGGCCATGGTCTGCGTTTCCTGCTTGATAGGAACGCCTTCCTTGGCTTCGACGGCCTGGTGCATGCCGTCCGACCACTGCCGCCCGATCATCAAGCGGCCGGTGAAGACATCGACGATGACCACCTCGGGACCGTTGCCCACATCCTGCACGACGTAGTCGCGATCCAGTTCGTAGACCGAGTAGGCCCGCAGGGACTGTTCGACCAAGTGCGGCAGGTCGATGTTCTCGCCGACGTAGAAGGAGCCGACTTCGGCGGCGTTCTGCGCCTCGGTGACGCCTTCGTGGGTGAGGTGGGAGCTCTTGCGATCCATTTCCACTTCGTAGTACTGCGGGTGCTCATCGCGAATCCGCTCAAGCTCCGGCAGGCTCGCCTCCGCCGCCGCCAGCTCCTTCTTGAGGGCCGGGATCTTGTCCTTCTCGCGGGCGTTGCGGATGTCGCCTTCCAGGCCCTTGATCCGGCGCTTGCACTCTTCCACCTTCTTGTCGCGTTCGTTCCACTCGGTCTGCTTCTGCACCAGATGCCGAGCGATCTTGTCGGCGATCTCGTAGCGGGGGCGATCCTCGTGGGCCGGGCCGGAGATGATGAGCGGCGTGCGGGCCTCGTCGATGAGGATGGAGTCGACTTCGTCAACGATGCAAAAGTCCCGGTGCTTTTGCACCTGCATGACGGTGCTGCGCTTCATGTTGTCGCGCAGGTAGTCGAAGCCGAACTCGCTACTGGTGCCGTAGACCACATCGCAGTGGTACATCTGCTGCTTGACGGTCTCCGGCTGCTCGTGCTGGCTGAGGATGGCGCCGACGGTCAGTCCCAGAGCGTGGAAGAAGGGGAAGGTCCAGTCGCGGTCGCGCTGCACCAGGTAGCTGTTCACGGTGACCACGTGGCACTGCAGGTCCTCGATGGTCGCGAGATAGCAGGAGAGCGGGGCCACGATCGTCTTGCCCTCGCCCGTCTTCATTTCCGAGATCTTGCCCTCGTAAAGGACCATGGCCCCGATGAGCTGCACATCGAAGGGGCGGGCCCGGAAGGGTGGCCTCGACTCGGGGAAAGCTTCGCGCACGGCTTCATAGACCCGCACCGGAATCTCCATCGTCCGCCAGGCGGGGATGGGCTCGCGGCAACCGAGCAGGGGGCCCTCGGGCGGGGCGGGCTCTTCCGCCTCCATCTTGGCCTTGGTGTCGGCGTAGAGCTTCTGGGCATCCGCGGAAAGGAGGGCCGGGTCGAAGCTGCGATCCGGATTGAAGACCTCGCGGATACCCACGCCTCGGTCCATCGCCTCGCGGGCGGCGGCGAAGGCCTCGATCATGAGGTCGCCGGGCTTCTCGCCCTCTTTCAGCCGCTTGCGGAATTCCTCGGACTTGGCGCGAAGCTGGGTGTCGGTCAGGGCGCGCATCTCCGGTTCGAAGCGCCCCATGGCCTCGACGCGGGAGGTGTAGCGCTTGACGAAGCGCTCGTTGCGCGTGCCGATGAACTTGGTGAGAACCGACCCGATGATCGGGATGTCCTGACTCTGAAACATGAATGCGATCCTGATGGGGAAAGGCCGCGCCCGGCTGCGCGATCGCAGCGGCGGCGCGAAGCGAAGTTCTGCGTTTGCACAAAGGGAACAAAGGCGCCGGGCGGCTCCGCCGATGGGCGAACGGCCCGGCAGTCGGCGTCAGACCCGGGCCGGCGGGGGCAGGTTCACCAGCCGGCCACGCCAATCCGCGCCCGCAGCCAGGCAACGCGGCTCCTCGAAGGCCACGGTGCCGGGCAAGGTGAAGGGCAGCCCGGTGTCGGCGCTGGCCAAGGTCGGCCTCAGCAGGCCCCCGTGGTTCGATTCCGGCCGCTCGACGGTCGGGGTGACGTCCTGCTCGAGTTCCTCAGCCAGCATCAGGACGAGCTGGCGACGATCCAGCCGAGGCAGCGTCTCGGAATGACCCGTGGACATCGCCACCGGCCGGCCCGACAGCGTCGCCGCCACCGTCACCAGGATCAGCAGCGTCGTCAGCGGCGCCTTGGGGGCCGGCTGGTCGGCAGCGGAGTCGTCTGGCGGGATGGGGCGCGCGTGGGACATGGTCTCAATCAGTCTAGCCGATCCAAGTGAGGGTAGTTCGCCGCCATTGCGGTTTGGCGGACCGCCAAGGGATTCTTCGGTTCCTGGAGGGGCTCCGTGTCACCGGGGGCCTTGATTTGGCTGCAATCAGGCAGGAAAACGACGCCGCTTAGCCGTCGCCGGCGTACTCCACCGAAACCTCCACGAAGCCGCGCCAGAGATCGGACCCGGCCCGGTCGGCGGCGACCGCCTCCGTCCGAGAATCCGCCAGCAGCTCATCGACGCTGCCGACGCCCCGTTCCAACAAGGCCGCCCGCAAGGCGTTGAGCCCCGTGGCGACGGCGGCCCGGTTGGCGGCAGACAGGCTGGCGGCCTCGGCGGCGGCGCAGGCGTACAGCCGACCAGCACGGGCGCTCGGCTCCTCGTGCCACCAGGAGGGCAGGAACGCCTCCACGACCGGCTCCGCGACCGGCGGCGAGACAGTCGCTTCCCCCCCCCGCCGCCTCATCGTTCGGCTCTTTCGGCGGCGGTGGGGACGGAGCACCCTCCGGGGTCGGGGCAGGCTCGTCAGGCGCCTCCGGCTCGGCTTGTCTCTCCGTGTCGGCGGGCACCACCGGCTGGGCGGCCGGCTCCATCTCCGGGGCTACCACCTCGGACTGCTGCCCGGCTCCGCCGCAGCCGCTCACGCAGAGCAGGAGCGTCACCCAGCCGAGCGGGGACAGGAGTAAGGCAGGTCTGGTGTTCATTGTCGGGCCACTGTACCAGCACCGGCCGGGCCTGCCGCAACGCTTCCCAGCGGGCGGCGGAGTGGCGTTGGCAGCAGCATGCCGCGAGATCCTGACATAAACCTAACCTAAAGACGGGGTGCCGGGCGAGGTAGCGGCGGGCCGGGCAGGCGGCTTGGAGTTGCGGAACGGACGCGGTTGAGGGTGCAGGACTTCTCGATCGAGACAATTCAAATCACCAGTTTCCCCGCTGATCGCCGCGAATCGCGTGTACTATTGGGAGGGCCAGAGAAAGCAGGTTGCCTGCTGACGCGACTTCGGAGACAGGAGAGAAGGCCCCCCCCAGCCAGGTCGCGCTCGGAGGCAAGAGGCGGTCTGCTGATACGCTCGCACGCACTTTCATATCTTGGAGGATAACATGAGAACACGTGCTTTCGCAGTGACGCTTCTAGCGGGCTTGGCGGCCTCGTCCGCACAGGCCGGCTATGGCGACATCATCTTCACCGACGAGTTGACCAACTCCATCACGCTGCTGGGTGACCCCGGCGGCTCCAACACACTCTCGAACCTCTATACCTTCACCGGCGTCGGAGCTGACTTCCGTCCGGGCGATATCGTCGTCCTCCCCAACGGCGACTACGCGGTCGGCAATTACCCCCTTGACGTGCTGGATCCCAGCACCGCCTCGATCGAGCGCGTCACCGATCTGTTCAACCTGCCCTCGCACTGGACCATCGCCAGCAGCGATCCCATCCAGTTCCCCGGCTCGATGGTCTATCGCGACGCCACCAACCAGTTGCTCATCAACAACAACCCCGGCTCCGCCTTCACCCTGCCCAATCGCTTCGAGGGCGTCCTTGGGGTTGACCCGGACAACGGCAACGTCAGCGAGATCTTCGAGAAGGTCTACGACGCCAACGAGCCCCGCCCCCGCTACCAGGCGGGCAAGCAGCTCTGGGCGGATCCCTTCTCGGACCAGTACTACCACACCTGCGCCAACGGCGGATCGTACTTCACCGGTGACCCCGGGGACGAGAACCAGGGCAGCCAGATCTACATGTTCGACGCCGACGCCGGCACCGTGGCTCTGGCCGTGGACCTCAGCGATGTGATCGTGGGCACGCCGATCACCCGCGTCGCGGGCTTGGTCGTGCTGCCCGGCGACAACGCCGGCTGGCGCGATGTCTTCATCACCGACCTGGAGACGACCTCTCTCTACAAGCTGCGTTTCGACGACACCAACAGCTACGTCGACATCGAGACCGTCCTGTCCGGCCTGAACAACCCGGCCAGCCTGGACTACAACCCCTACACGGGCAAGTTCGTCTTCGCCAGCCCCGCCTTCGACCAGATCTGGCAGACCAACCCGGACGGCACCGGGCTGGAGATGATCGCCAGCGGCGTCAAGGCGCGCGGCTTCGAGTTCATCCCGGCGCCCTCGAGCCTCGGCCTGCTCGGCCTGGGCGGCCTCGTCGCCTTGCGTCGCCGGCGCTGAGTCGCCACACAGACGCCTGTAAACCTTCACCGCCTGCGCTTCGCGCGTGGGCGGTTTTTGGTGCGCCGGCGGGGAGGAGCAGGTGAACGTTCCGGCTGTTCCCGCGTCCGGGACCCCACCCACGTTGCCCGCGGCTCCATCTCCCAGACGACAACGCCCGACCCTTGTGGGGCCGGGCGCTGCGCTGGCGTTCAGGCTGATCGTTTGTCGGCGTTAGCCGGCCGTCTCACCCACGGCGTAGCGACGGAAGGTCGTGACCTTGGCGTCGGCGATCAGGTCCTTGATCTTTTTCTTGTCATCCTTCACGAAGGGCTGTTCGAGGAGCACGATGGACTCCATGAACTTGCGCATCTTGCCCTCGACCATCTTCTGGGCGATCTCCTCCGGCTTGCCGGATTCCTTGGCCATCTCCAGGGCGATATGCCGCTCTTTTTCGACCATCGCCGCCGGCACGCCGGTGGCATCAACCGCGACGGGACGGGGGACGGCGGCGGTGATGTGCAGGCAGATGTCCTTCATGACATCGGCCCCGAGGTCGCCCTCGACCTGCAGGAGCACGCCGGTCTTGCCGTCGTGGTGGATGTACTGGGCGAAGTGACCGCCGCTGAGCACCTCGCCGCGGGCGAAGCTGCAGTTCTCGCCGGTGGAGATGCGAACCTCGTCAATGGCGACGGTGATCTCGTCCGTGACGCTGACCGGGCCGGTGTCTTGTTGCACCGCCAGGCCGGCGACCTTCTCGGCCATGGCGATGTACTCGTCGTTGCGGGTGGTGAAGTCGGTTTCGGCGCTCACCTCGACGATGGCGGCCTTGTCGCCGGTAATCGTGACGGCAATGCGGCCTTCGCCGGCGGCACGGTCGGTGCGGGCGTCCATCTTGCCTTTCAGCTTGATGCGCAGAGCCTCTTCCGCGGCCTCGATGTTGCCGTCCGTCTCCAGCAGGGCCTTCTTGCACTCCATCATGCCCAGACCGGTCCGCTCACGCAGGGCCATCACCTCTTTGGCGCTAATCGCCATGGCAGTCGTCTCCCGAGTTGCATGCCTTGGCACGATTCCACGACCGGGCGTTCCGGCCGATCGCGGTGTCGTGCGTCGTTTCTTGTTTCAAAGACCCCTCGCGGATTCGTCCCGAGGGGCCGGTACCTTCTTGGTGCAAGACCTCCCGCCACTGATGCGGGGCCTTGGAACGGATGCTTGCCTCCCCCACGCTCTTCCCCCCACTCGATGCCGCTTACTCCTTGGTAGCGACCGGCTGCTCGGCGGCGGCGGGAGCCGTCTCCGGCTGCGGGGCCGGGGCGTCGGACTGGGCCTGGGCTTCGCCGCGGTACTGCGTGCGGCTGGTACTGCGGCGACGACCGGCGGGCGACTGGCCTTCGCTCTCTTCCGTGTCGCGACCCTCGGCCTGCTCGCGGCGGGCCGTCTTGCCGGCGGCGATGGCCTTGCACAACTCGCGAACGACCACGTCGATCGAACGCATGGAGTCGTCGTTGCCGGGAATGGGAATGTCGATCATATCCGGATCGCCATCCGTGTCGATCAGGGCCACCGTCGGGATGCCAAGCTTGCGGGCTTCGCGGACGGCGTTGACCTCGCGGCGAACGTCGATGACCACGACGGCGCCGGGCAGGTTGCTCATGTTGCGGACGCCGGAGAGGTTCCGCGAGATCTGCTTCTTCTGGCGGAGCAGTTGGCTTTCCATCTTCTTGGAGTAGTTGTTGATGTCACCGGTTTCCACGAGTTGCTCGAGCTCGACCAGCCTCTTGAGGCGGGAGCGAATGGTGCGGTGGTTGGTGAGCGTGCCGCCCAGCCAGCGTTCCGTGACCCAGTGCATGCCCACATCGTTGACGTGCTGCTCCAGGACGGTCTTGGCCTGGCGCTTGGTGCCGACGAAGCAGACATCCTTGCCGCCGGCGACGACCTTGGTGAGGAACTTGCGGGCCAGGAGGATGCCCTTGACGGTCTCTTTGATGTCGATGATGTGGATCTGGTTGCGCTTGCCGTAGATGTACGGCTGCATTTTGGGGTTCCAGTTGCTGGCCCGCTGGCCGAAGTGGATGCCGGCCTCGATCAGATCCTGAATCAATGAATCAGCCATGGTTGTTTCCTACCTGTCAGCGACACCGCAGAGCATCGTCCCGCCGGGATTCGGTGCGAGGAGCGGGTACCGCCGCCGCAGCCGAGTCGGCTATGCCCTGCCAAATAGGGCGCTTGTGTGCATTCACCGAAGTTATGGGACCGTTCCCGCCCGGGATTGCCGAACACTCAGCGATAGCGGGCTGGCCTGGGACGCGGGCCGAAACGACAAGTATACGAGACTTCCGGCTCGCAGCAACTTGCGAAGGGAGAAGAGTACGGGGAATCGGGGCCACGAGCCCCTGAATCGGGGCGGCTCGCGAACCGATCGGCTCGGGTTGACTGGAGCTACCCGGTCATCGGCCAAACATGTTGCCATGACCTACCCCAGCGCTGCCGGTATGCTTCCCCGGCGTTCGCCGACCACGGGGCCCTTCGCATGTCACGCCGTAACCATCCTGGCTCCTCGAACCTCTGGCTTCGCCTCTATCCGGAGCTGCGGTTCTTCGAGTCGCGCGCCGAGCTGCGCGAGGCAGGGGCGAGCTTCAGCAAGGACCTCAGCCGGCGCATGACTTGGTTTGCGGCGGCGGTCGGAGCCACCATGGGTCTGCTGGCGGCCTTCGGCTACGACTGGGTCCAATCCTGGGGCCTTCCGACCTGGCTCAACCTGCTCTTCTTCGTGGTCCTGGGGACCCTCGTGGGGACGATCGGCAGCATCGTCTTCCTGCACCGACCCTACATCCGCTTCATCCGCCGCTACCTCAACGAGCAAGGCATCCCCATCTGCCGCAAGTGCGGCTACGACCTGCGGGCCCGAACCGAAGCGCGCTGCCCGGAGTGCGGGGCGGCGTTCGATGAATCCCTGCTGCAAAAGAACTTGGCTGAAGACGACAACACGCCATGAACAACTGGCTCTTCAACCTGGGCCTGATCGTCGCCGCAGTCCTGGTGCTCACTCCGCTATGCCTGATCGCCTGGCTGGTGTTTCGCATGGCGGCCAGCGGGCGGGAAGTGCGGCGAGCGGAGGCGCGCCGCGTCACCCGCAACCTGCCCGGCCTGGGCGAGTTCTCCACGACCGATGATGACCTGTGGTTCGGCGAGGTCGATGATGTCGATGTGATGATCCTGAGCGAGGGCCAGCCGCCGACCGAAGCGCAGGCGGCGCGGGTGCGAGCCATCCTGGACGAATTCTCGCGACTGGTCGAAGAAGCGCGGGAGTATCTCGCCAGCCACGAAGACATGTCACTCCTGGAGGGTGGATCGGAATTATTCCGTCCCTACGGTCTGGAACTGTGGCGCGAGGATGCCTTCGTCATCGAATTGGTGCACCCCGCCGACTTCGGCGTCTTCCGCGTTGAATTCCAAGGCGGCGAACCGGTCGGCACGGGGTACGACGACTAGATCCCCCTCCGCTTCGCTTCGGGGCTAAACAACTCACTCCATCCCCTCTGCGACGTCTGCGTCCTCGGCGGTTCATCTCCTCTCGCCCACAACATCACCTTCCTCCCGCTGGGCCGCCTCGCGCCAGAGCATGGCGCGCTTGCGCGGCAGACCCCAGAAGTACCCACCCGCTTCGCCGCCCTTGCGGATGACGCGGTGGCAGGGCACGAGGAAGCTGATCGGGTTGGCGCCGACGGCACTGCCCACGGCCCGGGCGCCTTTCTCCATCCCCACCGCTGCCGCGACTTCCTGGTACGTCGCTAGTCGGCCGCGGGGAATGTGCAAGAGCGCTTCCCAGACCTTGATCTGGAAGTTCGTGCCGCTCAAGAGCAAGGGCAAGGGCCCGAGTTTCGGCTGCGCTTCGGGAGGCAGGAAGATGCGCTGCACCAGCGCTGCGGTTTCCTTCGGCTGTCTTGCCAGCGTCGCCTGCGGCCAGCGGTCGCGAATGAGCGCTTCCGCCGTCGCCGAGTCGTCGTCATCGACAAAGCCGAGGAAGCAAATGCCGCGTCCGGTCAGCCCGACCAGGCAGAGACCGAACGGGCAGGGGTGCACGCCGTAGCCGATCGAGAGATCCGCCCCCCGCCTCTTGAACTCACCGGGGGTCACAGCGTCGATGCTAACGAAGAGGTCGTGCAGCCGGCTCGGCCCGGAGAGATCGAGATCGAGCGAGACATCGAGAAGCGGCCGATCCTCGGTGAGCAACTCCCGGGCCCGTTCGATCGTCAGGTACTGCACGAAACGCTTGGGGCTGATCCCGGCCCAGCGACTGAAGAGACGCTGAAAGTGGTACTTGCTCAGGCCCACGCACTGGGCGACTTCCTCCAGGCTGGGGTGCCGGCGCCAGTTGTCCTCGAGGAAGGCGATGGCGTCGGCGATGCGCTGATAATCGGCGTCGGCAGCGGATCGAGTTGGAGCCGAGGGCGTATTCATGCTCGCGACTCTAGACCCGCCCGCCCCTGGCCACCACCCGCTTCTTGCGGTCGGGGAGTGAATCCGGAGGTGGCCCGGTGGTCGGTGCGGCAGCCTGGAAGGGCCCCCCGATCAAAAGTAGTCCCACCACACGGTCACCAGGTAGCGAATCCCGCGCAGGATCGCCTGGCACCACCGTCCAACCGCACGGGCGAGCGAGCCGAGTGGGTTGCGGCGTTTCTTGGCCAAGGCAGGGATCCCTCGGTTCGATCGTGCGGAGGCGATGATAGCTTGCCGCCGTTGACGACGCAGTTGACTCAGCCAGCAAAGAAACAGCCGCCCCGATAGGGACGGCTGAGTGATTGCGCTAGTTCGCGAAGCGGGGAGCGGTTCAGCGGCGGCGGCGCAGGCCGACGAAGCCGAGGCCCATGAGCGCCAGGGTGCCGGGCACGGGCACGGTGGTGACCGTGAGGTAGTCGGTGACGCCACCGTTGGTGAGGGTCGTCACGAACGTTCCCTCGGAAATGCCGACGGAGGCGAAGGACTGGTTGAACATGGTCAGGGTGGCGTTGAGCGGATCACCGCTGGCATAGCCCTGGGGCAGGCCGAGCGCGGGATCGGTCCAGCAGGCGAAGGAATCGCCAGTATGCGTGTCCCAGTTGATGAAGCTGCTGCCGGGGCCGTACGCCGTCCACTGGGGGGCGCTGATGTAGTAGGTATTGACAGTGCCGGGCGAGGCAATGGCGCCGATGCTGGGGATAATGGCGTTGTAGGCACCGTAGTCGCCGAAGTAGGCACCCAGAGCGTCAAGGTTCATGTCGCCGGAGACGGTGGCCTTGATGTCGGTACCGACCTCTTGCAGGAAAATGGTGATCTCAGCATTGGCCTGCTGCACCAGCAAGCCGGCAGCGCAGGCGAGAATAATCCTCTTCTTCATTGCGTGTTCCTTCCTCATTTGGACGTGTTGTAAAGAATCCGTTTCCAAATTAGACCAAGAAATGGGCTCTGCCTTGCGACAGCCGGTTCGCACTGAACGAACCGCGACCCATGGTGAGTATGCCCCCAGAGGCAAGGCGCGGCCAGACAAATCGAGTAGATCGGGCAAAAAAAAGACTTATCAGGACCCCAACATCCGGGGGGGGCAGAGCCGGTCACCGCGACCGTTGCAGGACCGACGGACGCGCCCCCCCCACCGACCACCCCCCAAACAGGCAGGCCACGAGTCGCTAGACTGTCTCCATGCTCGCCCACGTTCAGAGCTACGTGCTGGACGGTATCGATGCTCTTCCGTGTGAGGTGGAGGTCGATGTCAGCGAGCGCGGCCTGCCGGGCACCACGATCGTGGGCCTTCCCGACGCCGCCGTCAAGGAATCGCTCGAGCGCGTGCGGGCGGCCGTCTCCAACACCGGCTACGAGTTCCCCATCGGCCGCATCCTGGTCAACCTCGCCCCCGCCGACGTGCGCAAGGAAGGCCCGGTCTACGACCTGCCCATCGCGCTCGGCCTGCTGCGGGCGACCGGCGTCATTCGCGATGGCCAGCGCCTCGACCGCACCCTCGTCGCCGGAGAGCTGGCGCTCGACGGGCGTGTGCGCTGTGTCAGCGGCATCATCAACATGGCGATCCTGGCGGAGCGGCGCGGGGCCAGGGCGGTGCTCGTCCCGGAGGCGAACGCTGCGGAGGCGGCGGTCGTGGGCGGCCTGCGGGTGTATCCCATTCGCACGCTCGCCGATGCCGTGGGCCTGCTCAACAAGGAAACCGATCCCACGCCACACGAGCACGTCGATGTGGAAGCGCTCATCGCCGCTGCCAAGCCGGAGATCGACTTCGGCGACATCGTGGGCCAGGAAGCAGCCAAGCGGGCGGTCACCATCGCCGCCGCCGGCAGTCACAACCTCCTGATGATTGGGCCGGCGGGCACGGGCAAGACGATGCTCGCCAAAGCGCTGCCCGGCATCCTGCCTCCCATGACCCGGCGCGAGGCGATCGAAGTCACCCGCATCTGGTCCACCGCGGGGCTCTTGCGCGATGGTGAATCACTGGTGCGTTTGCGGCCGGTGCGCTCGCCGCATCACACGGCCTCCTCCGTCGCCATCGTGGGCGGAGGCACGATCCCCAAGCCCGGCGAAGTGAGCCTGGCCCATCACGGGGCCCTCTTCCTCGATGAGCTGCCCGAGTTTGGCAGAGGCGTTCTGGAAACGCTGCGGCAACCGCTCGAAGATCGCTGCGTCACCGTCTCGCGGGTGCACTCGACCGCCCGGTTCCCCGCCGCCTTCATGCTCGTCGCCGCCATGAATCCGACGACCAAGGGCGACCTGCCCGATGCCAACGACACGGCTGGTCGGCGGGACATGGAACGCTACCTCGGCCGCATCAGCGGGCCGCTCCTGGATCGCATCGACATTCACATCGAGGTGCCGCGCTTGCCCTTCGAGCGTTTGCGTCGGCCTAAGCAGGGCTCGACGACGGACGAACTGCGAGCGAAGGTGCGCGAGGCGCGCGAAGTGCAACTCAAGAGGCAGGGCGAGAAGCCGAATGCGTTTCTGACGGGGAAGGAACTGAACACGCTCGCGGCGATCGACGGCCCGGCGGAGCAGCTCCTGGGACAGGCGATGCGGGAGATGAACTTGTCCGCCCGGGCCTACGACAAGATCCGCCGGGTGGCGCGGACGATCGCCGACCTCGAGGGAACCGAATCGCTGAGCGCTTCGCATATTGCAGAGGCGGTGCAGTATCGTTTGCTCGACAGGCGGTTTTGAATCGGCCTTCCGGAAAGGGACTCGTGCATGCCTCGAAGGCGAGATCCAGATAGGCTCACCCCGTACCAACCGGGCTACCTTGATGCCACGACGCACTGGCTCGGGTACGTCCTGCCGGCGCTGCTGGTGCTCTGGGCGCTGCTGCAGCTTGTGCTTTGGCGAGGCTTCTGGCTGAGGCTTGACATCAACATCACCTACCTCTGCACCTCGCGTGACTGGATGTGCGTGGTCGGCTTCAGTGCGGCGGCTCTCGGAGGGGCGGCGACCTTGTTCGTCTATCGCATCTTGATCGCTCGCCACCACCGGCCGTCGCTGGTCTGGCTCAGCCTGTCGCTCTCGCTGCTGATCGCGGGCTTGGCCCTGGGCTACGGGCGGTACTTCTTTCTCACGGAAGACCAGTACCGCGAGTGGATGCTTGGGTAGATCGAAGGATCTCGTGCACGACGACACGGCGTCGACCTACGAGTGCCCCGTCTTCATGGAACACCTTGAAACGGCCTCGGCCCTGCTGAAGGGTGAGGAGTAGCGGTCGAAGCGCGACGTGCCGAGAGCCGCGAATGGCATTCGCGGTCTGTTCAGAGCGAAGAAAGTCATCCGGGAGGGGCGGCCGCGACGGGTGTCTCGGCGCCAGGGCGGTTGCGCCGCCGATGCCAGCGGCGGCTTTGCCCGCTGCCAGGGTGTTCATTCGTGGTAAACTACCGCCAGCCGCGTTCACCTTGCCGGCGAGAGGAGGACCGAATGAAGAAGTGGCCCGCGATCCTGATTGCCAACGCCATCATCTGGGGCCTGGTCATCGTCGGCAGCGCCCTGCGGCTCAAGCACACAGACGCTTTTGCCGAAATCCAGGGCATCCTCGGCGGCGGCGCTATCGGAGCGCTGTTCCTCCTCATGGTCGGCATCGTCGTGCCGGAGAAGCACAAGAAGAAGCACAGCAGGAAGCACAAGTAGGCCGGGCCGCCTCGCCACCGGCCGCAAAAGATGATTCCATCCTGTGATTGTGAGGATGACGACCGACCGGGCTGTGTCGGATGGGACAGGAAGAGGATTCCCTCACTCATCTGGAGATCAGCCATGCTCTACCTCTGCTCCGTACTCGGCCTGCTCGGCTTCGTCAGCTACGTTATCTCGGCGTTCCACATCGGCGCCCCGGCTGGCGAGACCTACTCCGATGTGGGCAACGCCCTGCTGCTCTTCACAACGGTGCTCCTGCTCTTCAACTTGTCCTTGCGAAAGAAGCAGGCCTGACCGACGCATCGTCCCCGGGGCGTCTCCTGGTATGCTGACTGCAGCCGCTCCTTCCGAGCCGGCCGGTTCCATCCCAGGAGGCGTTCCCATGCGTGACTCTTCCGATCCCGCGCCCAACGTTCCTTCCCCGCTCCACCATGGCTTCAGTCGTCGCGACTGGCTGAAGACAATCGGCGTGGCGGCCGCGGCGACGACGGTGCCCACCATCTCCATCGCCGCCAGCCAGGATGCCGGGCCGCACCCACTCGGATCGCCCCCCTGCCCTCGACTACCAGAAGCCCAAGCGGCCGCTCACGGCCATCGTCATCGGGGCCGGGGCCCGCGGCAACGTCTACTCCTCCTACGCTCAGAAGTTCCCCGAGGAACTGCAGATCGTCGGCGTCGCTGAGCCTATCCCCTACCGCAACGAACGCATGGCCCAGGCGTACGGCATCAAGGATGAGCATCGCTTCGTCACCTGGGAGCATGTCTTTGAGGTGCCCAAGTTCGCCGATGCGGTGATTGTGACAACACCCGATGAGCTGCACTACGGCCCGGCCATGGCGGCCCTCGACCAGGGCTACCAGATGATCCTGGAGAAGGTCATCGCCCAGACCTGGCGCGAGTGCAACGACATTCTGAAGCTGGCCCGCAAGCGCGACGCCATCGTCGCGGTCTGCCACGTCATGCGCTACAGCCCCTACTTCCGCCAGCTCAAGCACGTGCTGGACTCGGGCATCATCGGCGAGGTCGTCAGCGTGCAACACCTTGAGCCGGTCGAGCACCTGCACATGGCCCACTCCTTCGTGCGCGGCAACTGGCGCAACACGGAGGAGTCCAACCCGATGATCCTGTCCAAGTCCTGCCACGATACGGACATCCTCCGCTGGCTTATTGGCAAGCCCTGCAAGCGAGTCTCCTCGTTCGGCTCGCTGCGCCTCTTCCGCGAGGAGATGGCCCCGGAAGGGGCGACGAAGCGCTGCACCGGCGGCTGCGCTGTCGAACGTGAGTGCCCGTTCTCCGCGATCAAGGAGTATGCCGAACGCAAGAGGCGGCTGAGCCACCTGCGCCTCGAGGAGAATAGCGACGCCGCCATTCGCCAGGCCCTGGAGACGGGCCCCTACGGCCGCTGCGTCTTCCACTGCGACAACGATGTCGTCGACCACCAGGTCATGAATATGGAGTTCGAGGATGGCATCACCGCGGCCTTCTCCATGGAAGCACTGACGACGTACGCCGGCCGACGCACGCGCTTCATGGGCACCATGGGCGACATCGTCGGCGACGAGTGGAACATGCAAGTCACCGAGTTCGGCACCGGCAAGCGCCACGACTGGAATGTGCAGCAGCACGCCCAGGCGCTGCTCTCCTCCGGACACGGCGGCGGCGACCACGCCTTGGTACGCGACTTCGTCCAGGCTGTGACGCGGAGCGACCCCTCCCTGCTCACCTCGACGATCGAAGCCTCCATGGAGAGCCACCTCATGGGCTTCATGGCGGAAGAGAGTCGCCTGCAAGGCGGCGCGGTGAAGACGATCGACCTGAAGCTGTAGGTTCGCCGATGCCTGCCGCGACCTCTCGACAGCTCATGCTTGACGCTCTGGCGGGGAGGGAGACGGTGCGCTTCCCCTGCGCGCCGCTCGCCGTGCACTTCACGGCAGCGTTCGCGGGCCTGACCATCCGGGAGTACACGCTTGATCCGGAGGTGATGGCCGACTGCATCGCGCGCTGCTACGAGGCGTTCCAGCCGGATGCGGTGTGGCTCTCAGCGGACACGTGGGTGACGGCGGAGGCGATGGGCGCGCGGGTCGAGTTCACCGATGACAACCAACCGCCGGCCGGCGTGGGTGGGCCGACCGTGCAGTCGCTCGCCGATATTGAAGCGATCCCGACGCCGGATCCGTGGACCCAAGGGCGTCAGCCGCTCCTGCTGGAAGCGCTGCGGCTCCTTCGGGCGAAGTTGGGGCCGGAGGTGTTCATCGTCGCCTGCTTCGATCAAGCGCCGTTCTCACTGGCCTGTGCGCTCATGGGCATGGAAGGGGCAATGCGTTCGCTTCGGCGTGATCCGGCCCTGCTGCAAGCAGTGCTCGCGCGCTGCGAAGAGCACGCCTGTGCCTATGCCCTGGCCCTGGCAAAGCACAGCGCGGACCTCTTGAGCACCGGCGATTCACCGGCCGGCCTGATCGGCCCGCGCTTCTACCGGGAGGTCGCGCTGCCCGCGGAACAGCGGTTGTTTGCTGGGATTCGGCAGCAATGCGACCTACCGCTGTCCCTGCACATTTGCGGCGACACGCGACATGTCCTCGCCGACATGGCAACGGCCGGCGCCGACGTTCTGGAGATCGACCACACTGTGTCGCTCAAGTACGGCTGCGAGACGGTCCCCGAAGCGATCGCACTCTGGGGCAATCTTGATCCGGTGGGCCTGCTCATGAACGGCACGGCGGCGGACGTCGAAGCAGCGGCGAGGGATGCATTCGCTGCGATTCGCGGGCACGGGCGTCGGCGTTTCGTCCTGTCATCAGGCTGCACGCTGGCGCCGGGTACGCCGGCGGCGAACCTGCGAGCGATGATGGACGTCTAGCAACGGTGGGCACAGCAGCGTTGCACTCGACAGCAAGCAACCAGTGGCGCCCGACAGTCCTTCATGCCGGACCGAGTTGAAACGCCGATTTAGCGATCCCCTCCGCTTCGCTTCGGGGCTAAACGTGGCGCGGGTTGTGGCGACGGGGGTGAATCCAACGACCGGAATCGCTCCCCTTTGGGTCGCGGCTGAACACACTTCTTTTCCTCCGTGTTCTCCGTGTGCTCCGTGGTGAATCTCCCCACCCGCGCAAGAAAGCACGGGAACCGAAACCGGCTCCCGTGCTGGGTGGGTCAGTTCAATGAGCTACCTCGCGGCTTACGCCTCCACCGGCTCGGGGGCGGGCTTCTTCTTACCGAGCATCCGCTCCACGATCACCATGTCGTCATCGTCCTGACGATTCAGCTCGAAGCCGAGCGACTGGAAGATCTTGAGCATGCGGTTGTTCTGCTTGCTGGTGACGGCGTTGACGCTGCGCAGGCCCCAGCCCTCGGCGATCTCCACGCAGTAGCTGGTCAGCAGCGAGCCGACCTTCTGGTTCTGCCAGGGATCGGGGACCAGGATGGCGTATTCGGCGTTGTCATGATCGGGATCCGCGACCAGTCGACCGACACCGATCAGCTTGCGCTCGCCCTTCTCTTCCATCTCCGCGACGATGCCGATCTCGCGGTCATAGTCGATGAAGCAGTAGCGGGCGCCCATGTCATGGGTGGTGCGGTCGAAGAGGTAGCTGAAACGACTGCGGATGGTCTCGGACGAGCAGGCGCCGAGCATCTCGTGCCAGAGCGGCTCGTCTTCCGGCTTGATGGGACGCAGGACGATGGGCGTGCCGTCCGCCATCTTCGCCGGCCGAATGTACTGCTCGGGATAGGGGCGAATCGCCAGGTGGGCGTAGGGTTTGACATTCGACGCCGCCATCTCCTTGTTGATGATGACGCGTGCATCGAGAGCGACCACATCGTCCGGCGTGACCAGGAGCGGATTGATGTCGAGTTCCTCGATCTCCGGGTAGTCGGCGATGAGGTAGGACAGGCGCATGAGGATCTCGATGAGCTTGTCGATGTTCAGGCCCGGCTTACCCCGATAGCCCTTGAGGATCGGGTAGCACTGCAGCGACTCGATCATCCGCCGAGCCAGGCGCTCCGTCAGAGGCGGCAGGCCCAGGCTACGGTCCTTGTAGAGTTCGGCGGTGACGCCGCCGCTGCCCACCATGATGACGGCCCCGAAGACGGGGTCCTTCTTCGCGCCCAGAATCAGTTCGTAGCCGTTCTTGGTGTCCACCATGCGCTGCACGGTGACGCCTTCGATGGTGGCGTCGGGCCGGCGCTGGGTGGCGGTGTCGACGATCTTTTGATACGCCGCCCGCACTTCGTCATCATCGCGCAGATTGAGCTGCACGCCCCCCCACATCGGTCTTGTGGGTGATCTGCGGAGAGAGGATCTTGAGCACGACCGGATGCCCCAGCCGCCGGGCCGCCTGCACCGCTTCGTCAGGCGAGCGGGCCGAGACCGGCTTGGTCGTGGGAATCTCGTAGGAGTCGAGCATCGCCTTGGAGAAGGACTCGCTGAGCGTCTCGTCGCCCGCGAGCAGGACGGTGTTGAAGAGATCACGCAGGCGATCGCGATCGAGAGCAAAGGACATGGGCAGCTCGCGCGGCGTGTCGTAGAGCACCTCGATGTTGCGGGCGTACTGCACCAGGTACATGAAGGCGTTGACCGCTCGCTCCGGCGAGGTGTAGGTCGGGATGCCGGCCTGGTTGAAGATCTTGACACCTTCCGCGACCGCCCCCGCGCCCATCCAGGCGGCGAGAACCGGCTTGCTGTTGCCGTTGTTGCAAATCTTGGCGACCGCCTGGGCCGTCTCCGTCGGCTCGGTCATGGACTGCGGCGTCAGCACCACGATGGCAGCGTCGACGTTGGGGTCGGCGAGAACGATCTTGGTCGCCTGGGCGTACCGATCGGCCTTGGCGTCTCCCAGGATATCCACGGGGTTGTTCCGCGACCAGAACGCCGGCAGGCACTCGTTGAGCTTGTCGATCGTCTCCTGCGTCAACTCCGCCAACTTGCCGTGCTTGCTGACCAGGGTGTCGGTCGCCATGACGCCCGGGCCACCGGCGTTGGTGATGATGGCCAGACGCGGCCCGCGCGGAAGTCGCCGGCGGGCCAGCAGTTCTGCACATTCGAACATGTCATCGACGTCGTAGACGCGAACGATGCCAGCTCGCTGCAGGGCCGCGTCAAAGACATCGTCCGCCGCCGCCATGGCCCCGGTGTGCGAGGCCGCCGCCGCCGCCGACTCAGCGAAACGACCGGCCTTGTAAGCGACGATGGGCTTGGTGCGGGCGAAGGCCCGACTCGCCGACATGAACTGGCGGGCGTCGGTGATCGACTCGCAATACATGATGATCGAGCTGGTGTTGGGATCCTGCCCGAAGTAGTCAATGAGGTTGCCCACGCCAACGTCCAAGGCGTTGCCCACGGAGACGAAGTGCGAGAAGCCGATGTCTTCCGAAATCGCCCAGTCCAGCACCGAGGTGCACAAGGCGCCCGACTGCGACAGGAAGGCGACGTGGCCGGCCTTCGGCGTCGCTGCCGCGAAAGACGCATTCATGCCGATCGAGGGCACGATGATGCCCAGGCAGTTCGGCCCGACGATCCGCATGCCGGGATACTCGTGCTGCACCTTGGAAAGTTCGGCTTCGAGAGCCCGACCTTCATCGCCCGCCTCACGGAAGCCGGCGGAGATGATGAGGATGCCGTCGATGCCCGCCTCGCCGCACTCGCGGAGGGTGCCGGGGATGAACTTGGCGGGGATGCAGATGACCGCCAGGTCCGGCGTGTTGGGCAGAGAGGCCACATTGGGGTAGGCCTGGATGCCGTGGATGGCTTCCCGCTTGGGATTGACCGGGTAGACCACCCCGTCGTAGCCGGCGGTGATCATGTTCCGCAGCACCGTGTAACCGACGCTGTCGGTTCGCTCGCTGGCGCCGATAACGGCGACTCTCTTGGGGCGGAAGATCCTGTCCAGGTTACGCACCGTCATGGCTGGGGCTCCTTGGCCTGATGTATGTCCCACAAGAGGGCATCGTCGTCGAACCGACCGCGTGCGAGCCCGTCGAGGCTCGGCGAGATGGTCCTGGCGACACCTTTGAAAACCTGTGCTAAATGTCGAACCATTCTATCTCCTGATGCATCGAAATCGCCCCACAAGAAGCCCTTTCTCATGCAGTTGCCCTATTTCTTACCGGCCATTTCCAGTTATCCGGAACCAGCCCACCCAATGCGGTTAAGGCGCCCCACGACTCCGGTACTGCGGTCGCTCGAAAGGGCCAAATGAGCGGACCGTCGGTGTTGCTCACCGCTTGGGGTGGGCGCTCTCGCCGGCGAGCGACTCAGGGTGCCGGGTGACGCCAGTTTCGTCGAGCCAGGCGAACTGGGCCCGAGTCCGCCGCTCGAAATCAGCCCAATCGCTGGCCTCCGCAGGCGACCAGGCACGCTCGGCGAGGGCGAGCAGGCGCGGGAACAACTGCGCGTCGACTTTGCCCGGCTCGCGATCGATGTGGGACCAGAAATTAGCTTGGATACCGAGTATCTGGCGAACCGCCTCTCCGTCGAGCCCGGCGACCGGATCAAAGGCGAAGACACGGCGCGTGCCAAGGCGCTCGTAGGAGTAGTCGAAGTAGCAATGGGAGGTCGGACTCATCACCACCGGATGCCCGGCTTGAGCCGCGGTGATGCCGGTGCTGGTCCCGCGCCAACTCATGACGGCTGCTCCCGCGGCAAGGCCGCCCTCGGCAATCTCGTCCCAACCGATCAGCGTGCGTCCTCGCTTTCGAAGCATGGACGCCGCTTGCTGGATGAACCAGCTCTGGAGTTCGGCTTCGCTGGCCAGTCCTTCCTCTTTCATGCGGGCCTGGCACTTGGGGCAGGCCTGCCAGCGGGCCTTGGGCGCCTCGTCGCCGCCGATGTGGATGAACGGCGAGGGAAAGATCGTGCAGACCTCTCCCAGCACCTCCTCGAGGAACGCGAAGACCTCGTCGTTGCCGGCGCAGAAAATGTCTTCATGAATGCCCGGCCCCTTGAAGAAGGGATGGATCTCGAAAGGGCCCCCGCTGCAGGAGAGATGCGGGTAGCAGGCGAGCGCGGCCAGCGTGTGGCCCGGCATCTCGATCTCGGGAACGATGGTGACGTTCCGCGCTGCTGCATAGGCCACGAGATCCTTGAGCTGCTCCTGCGTGTAGAAGCCCTGGTGGGAGGCCGGTTCGCCCCACTTCTGGGGGAAGCGAGCCCCCTTCGCGGTCAACTCCGGATGGGAACGGATCTCGACTCGCCAGCCTTGATCGTCCGTGAGGTGCAGGTGCAGGACATTCAGCTTGTAGTAGGCCAGGCGGTCGATCGTCGCCCGGAGGTAGTCGACCGACTGGAAAGTCCGGCTGCAGTCGAGCATCAGCCCGCGCCACACGAACCGGGGCGCATCCTCGATCGTCACACAGGGCAGGCGCCAGACGGTTGGTTCCGCGGGTGACTCCGCGCCGACCGTGGCGGGCAGCAACTGGCGCAACGTCTGACAGCCGCAGAGAAGGCCGCGCGGGTCGCCGGCGGAGAGCTCCACAGCGTCAGGTGTGATGGTGAGCCGGTACGCCTCCGGGCTCGTCGACTCCGAGTCTTCGATCAGCGCCAGGTGGATGCCACCCGGCGCGTCGCCAACCTGGGCGGGAACGGCTGGCACGTCCATGCCCGTCGCCGACTTCAGCCAGCCGCGCAGAAGCTCCGCAGCCGGGGCAGCAGCGCTCTCGAAACGGATTTCGGTGTCCTGAGCCAGGCGGAAGGCTCCGGGCGTGACTTCGACGGTAACGGGTCGCGGAATCACGGGGATGGCCGGGACATCCTGAGCACGTCCGTCGGCTACCGCCACGAGAGACACGGCGCCGATCAGGCAACGGAGCAGCCAAGGAGCGGGACGGCGGCGAGCGGGGTGAATAGCCATGGGACGGTAGTGTAGGTGCCAAGGCGGAGCGTGGAGATCGAGGCCGGGCCCCGCACCACCATTCCGGCTGGCCAGAGGACCGAAATCGACCCACCGCGTGGAGGCCAACGATGATGACGCCGCCGGCCGACTTGGCTATCATGCGTGGCCGATTGAGGGCGATTAGCTCAGTTGGCTAGAGCGCACGGATCACACCCGTGAGGTCGAGGGTTCGAGTCCCCCATCGCCCATTTCTCTTGATCACCACCCGGGGGCGGCTCCGGGACGGAGGTCGTTGCGGGAGGATCATCATGGAGCTCGGCATCGAACCCGATCTGGCGGAGTCCCTCCTGGGGCTTTGGCTCCTCGTCCTGCCGTTGACGGCGGTTGTCCACATCGGCTTTGCCGGCGCGGTCTGGGCCGACGCCGGCGACCTCAAGAGAAGGGAGCAGGGCCCGGTCCTCACGGGTCCGTTCTTCTGGACCGCCGCCACTTTGCTCGGCGGCGTCTTCGTGGCAGGTATCTATTGGCTCATGCACCACTCCACGCTGAGCCGACAGCCGTAGCGCTGCCCTATTCGGGGGGTCTTTTGACGACTCTTTGGAATCCGATTGCTTCTCGGCCCGCATGGGGTAGCGTTAAGACAGTGAAGGCCCGGCGACCCGGTTGCGTTGTCGCGGGCCGAAACACCGGCTTGGCCTTGCAGGGACCAACCCCGGTGAACCAGGCGGCGCGATGCCCCGGTGCCGGCCGCGCCCGCCCACTTTGTTCTTTGATCTGCGGAACATTCGGGGAGAGGTACTTCGTGGCGCTGCGACAGCCAACCCGCAGGCCGCGGCATCGTGCCGCGCCGCGCGGTTGCAACGTTGAGGCCCGAGGTGGATTAACGGAACCGGCGCTCGGCTCTGAACCCGGGCACGCCTGTCACCGGGCCCCACCTCCGGCCGTAGTAGGAGGACCCAAAGCATGAGACTGACACGAGCAGCACCGGCCCTGATTGCAGTGGCGGGTTTGAGCGCCTTCGCCCTGGCGGAGCCGGTCGACCCCTATTACGTCGACGGGCCCCAGGACCCGCTCATCCTGTTGCAAGCCGACTGGCACGAACTGGGCAACCAGTTCCCGCCGCCGGAGTTGATCGACTCCAACTGGACCTTCACGGACGAGACGGCCTGCTTTGACGGCAGTGATGATCCGGCGATCCCCAACATCCTGGTGGAGATCATCAACCTGACGCCCCACTCCTGGATCGATCTGCACTACGTCGCCGATCCCGAGACGACGATCAGCAACTTCGATGGTTGGATTGGCAACGTCGGCCTGAACGATGCCGAGGAAGCCTTCCGCATCGATTACCAGGTCATCAACCGGCCGTTGGTCTTCGAAAGCATGACCGTCAACGAGATCTTTGAGCCCGGCGAGATCTGGTGGTTCATCATCCAGGACTACGGCAACGCCCTGGGCGGACCGCCGCACGACTTCTCCAGCATCGGCATCGCCAGTCTGAGCACCGGCTGGCCACCCTCGACGGGCAGTATCATCGCCCGCATCCCCGTGCCCGGCACGATCGCACTGATCGGCGTGGCCGGGCTACTGCACGGTCGCCGGCGGTAACTGACCGACGCTCGACCCCTCTCAACTGCCTGTTTCGGATCAAGCCGCGGACGACCTCCGCGGCTTGTCTTCTGAGCCGATTCGCCGCGCCTACGATGAGGCGAACCCGCAGCGCCAATCGTGCATGCCTCGACCCGTGACACCGGAGAGCCAAATCGTGAGCAAAGAAGCCCAGACCAATGTCGATGTCCTTGACCTGATTCGCCAGCGCTGGAGCCCCTACGGCTACTCGACGAAACCGGTGCCCACGGAGCACCTGCTGGCAGCCCTGGAGGCGGCGCGTTGGGCGGCCTCGTCCTACAACGAGCAACCCTGGCGCTTCCTGTTGGCCTCCCAGGACGACGAAGCGGGCTACGCCAAGGCGCTCGGCTGCCTGGTCGAGGCGAATCAAGCCTGGGCCAAGCAAGCCCCGGTGCTGCTGCTCACCTTCGTCAAGAAGACCTTCGACCGCAACGGCCAGCCCAACCGGGTGGCGGAGCACGATCTGGGGCTCGCTGTCGCCAACCTGACGCTGGAGGCGACGCGACGCGGGCTGTATGTGCACCAGATGGGCGGCATCGACACCGCCAAGGCGGAAGCGGAGTACGGCGTTCCGGAGGATGTCGCTGCCGTCACCGCCATCGCGATCGGCTACATCGTCGACGATCCGGCCGAGCTTCCCGACGACGTTCGCAAGACGGACGCGGCCCCGCGCCAGCGCCGGCCGCTGGCAGAGACGGTGTTCGCGGGATCATGGGGAAAGGCCGCGGAGATGGTGCACGGGATGTAGCAGATCAGGGATACAGGCGCTGGGCAGACCAGCGGCCGGTGGCGTCTTTCGTGTAGAGATGCCGGTGGTGGATGCGGTGCTCCTGGCTGACCCAGAACTCCATCTCCTCCAAGGCGACGCGGTAGCCACCCCAATGCGGCGGGCGGGGAATCTCTTCGCCTTCGTACTGCTCCAAGATCTTGACGTAGGCAATCGCCAGCTTGGAGAAGTGCTCGCAGGGCGCTGATTGATCGGAGGCCCAGGCGCCGGCCTGGCTGTCGCGCGAGCGACTGGCGAAGTAGGCGTCCGACACCTCCGCACTGGTGCGCTCGATGGGGCCGGCGATGCGGATCTGCAGGCCCAGCTCATCCCAGTGGAACAAGACCGAGGCCCGCCCCGTCGCCTCGAGTTCCTTGGCTTTGCGGCTGTTGTAGTTCGTATAGAACGTCACGCCCGCTTCACTGAACTCCTTGAGCAGGACCATACGCACGCTGGGGCAACCTCGGCCATCGCAAGTGGCGAGAGCCATGGCGCTGGGATTCGGTCGATCGAGCCTCTCCCGCGCCAGGGCGTACCACGTGCGAAAGAGCTCGATCGGGTCGGAGGGCGCGGGGTCGATCGAAAGATCGATCGGATCGTCAGGGATAGGCACGTACTTGATCATGGCACTGAGGGTGTACGGTCGGGCGGCTGTCTCGCTTAGAACATGGAGAAGCGCGTGGGATTGATGGTGAGGTTGTCCCGACCCAGCACGAGCACATCCGCGATCTCGACGGCTTCACGGAACGACTCCTGCGCCTTCTTGATGTCGAAGCAGGAACGCAGGACGCTGCCCTTCTCGAGGTGCTCGATCGTGGGAATGGCGTCGCCGCAGATGAGCGTCGTCGTGTTGGGCTCGGAGATGATCAGGCCCGTCAGCCCCGGCGTCACGCCGTGCAAGGGAAAGAGGTCCACGCCGGGCGCAATGGTGTCGGGCGCCGCCTGGCACTTCTGCAGCAGGGCCACATCGTGGCCCAAGGCGTCGCGAAGCTCCTCGTCCTCCGCCTCGTGGGCTCGCTTGACCTGCTCGACGAGGTTGATGCCGATCGTCTCGCGTTCCATCTCGCTGATGAACCAACTGGCCTGATCGAATGCCTCGATACCGCGAGCCGTGTCCGGTCGGAACGAGGTGAGGAAGACGTGGGTGACCTGGTCCGGCGCGAGATTGGCGCGTTCGCCGAGCCGGGCGGCCAGAGCGGCGGCGGGCAGGCCTGGATCAATGAGTATGCGCGCCTCCCCCGCCTCGATGAGCGTGGAGGTGGCGTGTCCAGTCCGGACGGGCGCCGGTTCGTTCCACAGGTCGTTGGCAGCCAGGGTGCCGATGCTGATGACTCGGATTCGCATGGGCCGTGCAGCTTAGCAATCCGGAGGCGCGGAGACAGGAGGCGGGTCAGTCGCTGTCGCCCAGATACGTCTCGTTGGCGATCTTGCGGAGCAGCGGATGCCCCTGACGCTTCTTCTCCACCAATCTCGCGATGACCGAGGGCGGCACCATCACCGAGAGCCTCTCCAGATCTTCACCCAGGGCCGTCACCTGCTTGATCAGGCTGGAACTGGTGTAGGCGAACATCTGGCTGGAGGGGATGAAGACCGTCTCGGTGTCGGCGACCGCGTGGTTGGTGATCGCCTGCTGGATTTCGTATTGCAGGTCGGAGAGGTTGCGGATGCCCCGCAGGATGACCTTGGCCCCAATCTCCGCTGCGAAGTCAATGGTCAGCCCGGCGTAGGAGGAGACGCGCACCGGCGAGCCGGCCGGCCGCTCCGCCACAATCTCCTCGACCAGCGGCTCGAGCATGTCGACCCGCTCCTGGACCGTGAAGAGCTGATCCTTGGCGGGGTTGCGGCCGACCGCCACCACCAGCTCGTCGAAGAGCAAGCGGCCGCGGCGAACGATGTCCAGGTGTCCCAGGGTCACGGGATCAAACGAACCGGCGTACAGGGCGATGCGTGCCTCACTCATGCGGGCAGTGTACCGCCGGCCGGGCCCCTCTGAGCCCCCAGGCCCACCCCGCACCGTCACAGACCGCACAGATGGTTCTTTGTTCCAGTTCGCCGGATCTGCCACTTGCCTCGCGGGCTGCGAATTCGAGACTGCATACCGGAGTGAAACAGAGAGCACCCGCGGCTGCGGAGGCGAGCCTCCTGGAAGGGACGGCGGCAGCACGGGTGGGCTCGACAACCAATCGCATCGCCCTGGATGGGCCCCGCGTCGGAAACGCCTCCCCGCGCGGGGCCTTTTTGCGGCGCTGACTGGCGGCCCCCGCCCTCACCATCAAAAACGCCCGACCTGCCAGGCCGGGCGCACGGGGTGCTCGAGTGGGGTGTCGCGGCCTCAGGCGAGCGCGGGCGCCCTGGGCAGATCCACCTCGGTCTCGTTCAGGTGGTTGAAGTAGTTGGTGAAGGTGTTGAGGGCCACGGCTGCGACAACTTCGACGATGGCGCCATCGTCGTAGCCCGCCTGCTTGAACGCCTCCAGGTCGGCCTCCTCAACCCAGCCGCGCCCCTCGGCGAGCCTGTGCGTCAGCGTCACCAGGGCCTGGTGCTTGGGGTCGTCCGGCTCACCCTGGCGGATCTTGAGGACGGTGTCGGCATCGAGGCCGGCCCCCTTCGCCACCATGGTGTGGGCGGCCAGGCAGTAGTCGCAGTTGTTGAGTTCGCCCATGGCCAGGGCGATGACTTCGCGCTCGGCGTCGCTGAGCTGGCCCTCCTTGAGGGCTCCGGAGAACTGGACGTAGGCGTTGAAGGCGGCGCCGCTGTTGGCGAGACCCTTGAAGATGTTCAGGTGCTTGCCCTTGAGTGGCCCCTCCCAAAGTTGCTTGGCCTTGCCGGTGGCGTCCTTGGGCTCGATCACATTCAGTCGTGGCATCGTGTGTCCTTTGGCGTTCCTGAGAATGATCCCGCCGGCCCACGGCCAAGCGAGGGGGCATTGTTCCCCCGCGCCGGGTCAAGATCCACCGCGGGTCCGAGCAACTGCCGAAGAAAAGCGTTGTTGGCGCATGGAAACGGCGGCCGAAGCCGCCGCTTCATCTGTCAATGGAGTTCATCCGCACGTGTTCTGGTCAGAAGCTCAGCGTCAGGCTCGCCCCGATCATGGCGGTCGGGTCGGACTCCAGATCGCTGATTCGATTGCCGCTCTCGGTCTCCGCGGTCAGTTCCTGCCAGACGACCGCCCCGGCATACACCCGTGCCTTGACACTGGGATTCGGCTTGTAGGTCAGGCCGACCGTCAAGGGGATGCGTTCATCCTCGATCACGCCGTCACGCAGGGGGCCGGCGTGGCCGTCGTCCAGGCGGAAGCGGCGATTCTCGTAGGTGGCGCCCAGATCAAGGACCCACTCCTGATCCTCATCGAAGGCGTACGACAGCTTCGCCCCCCGGCCCACTGCCAAGGCCCAGCGCTTGTCAATCTGCCATTTGAGGTTCAGCAGGGGCATGGCCTGCAGATCGTCCTCCACGCGGGTATGCACCCCCGCACCCACGCCGAGCGTTAGCTCCTCGTTCACTTTGTAGTTGAAAAGCAGGCCCGCCCCGTAGGTGGCCTTGTCGCTGAACTCGGCATCCCACTCGCCGGCCAGCGTCATGTCGGCCAGGACCGTCATCGACCACCCCTCGCCGAACGGACGGCTGTAGCGGGCGCTGACGGTCTCAAGGTGCGGCTTGAAGTCGTCGCTGCCGCCGAAGGCGTTGCCGCCCAGGTCGTACTTGCTGTACTCGTCGCTGATGCCGATGGCGAGCCGGCCTCGTTCGCCGACGGGCAGGCCGACCTCGACACCGCCCTTGAGGCGATAGATGGAAAGGTCGCCGCTCACCCCTTTGAAGTCGGCGTCGAAGCTGTACTCGCCGGTGGCAGTGAAACTCGAATAGAGCAGTCCCAGCGGCTTGCCTTGGCCGGCGCGGGCGTCGGCGACGGGCGTGTCGCTCGTCTCGATGTCGGCGGGCTGGCTGAGCACTCCCGCCTGGACCGCGCCGGCGGCGAACAGCAGACAGGCGGGAACGGTGGTTTGGATCAATCTCGTGATATGCATGGTGGAATTACCCTTGGTTTGTGGTCTGCGGACAGTGTAGAGACCCAGCGCCCCTTCCGGTATTCCTGCGGGCGCTCCGGGAAGCGGTCTCGACCCGTCTCAAGCGCAGATCGAAGCGCGGGGCAAGCCCACGCCGCTGAATAGGATCCCCTCAGTCCCTTCCCCTCCCCTACTGCCGTGCTTGCCGCAGGTACAGCAACCACTCGACCACGAGCAAGCCCATTGCCGCCAGCACGAACCAGTGCCATACCTCGCGTGGGGCCGTGCGGGCGGCGGTGACCGCGGACTGCCGGGCTCCCCCCACGGAGATTGTCTGGGGCGACGCCAGCAGCGATTCGCGGGCATCGGCGAGGTTCACCGCCAGGGGTTGGCTCTCGCCGCTTGGCTGCTGCTCGACCTCGTAGACGCCGGCCCGGGGCAGCACCGGCAGCGTCGCCCGGGCCAGGTCCGCGCGTACCGCCGACTCAAACGAGAGCGGTCCCTCGATACGCAGCCGCCGCGTCTCCGGTGCCAGCGCCACGCTGGCCGGCTCGTTGGTCGTGACGTAGCCGCGCGGCCCGGCCTCACCCGCATACGCCAGGAAGCTCAGGGCCGAATCGATGAAGATGGCGAAGCCGGGATAGGTCGGCCAGGTCGTCCGCTCCACAGCGAAGGCGACCAGCAAGCGTTTTCGGCCGGCGTCCTCAACGATGCCGATGAGCGTGCCCGCCTCCCCGCGTGCCAATTCCACACCACCCGCCGGCAGCAGCAGCGCGCGGGTCTCGCCCACGACGACCTGGTCCAGCCCGGCGTAGCGCATGAGCGCATGCGTACGCAGCCAGGACAGGATCCGCCCCTCTCCCTCGGGCACCGCCGGCGGCGTCACCACCAGCCCCGGCAAGGGCAGCCCCGCCGCGATGGAGATGGAGGGCAGGCTCGGCATCTCCCTGGGCGTGACACGGTCGAGCAGGACGAGATCGTGGCTGCCTTCGAGTTCGCGCTGCCGGCGTTCGTAGGCATCGGCGCTGACGACCTCGAGCGCACCCGGCTCCGCCGCCCGCACGGCGCTGAGCAGGCGCCAATCCGCGTCTCCGCCCGGTGCGACGACCAGCAGGCGCGGCCGTTCAATGGGTGGCAAAGTCAAGGCGAAGACGTCGTCCGCCGCGAGCGGGTCCGACCCGGCGCTGCGGGCGGTGAGCGTCAGCAAGCCCCCCTCGCGATTGCTGATGGTGCGTGTTAACGAAGCCTCGCCGATCACGCCCTCGCGCGTGGGCGGCAGGGTGACGGTCTCGGTCGCCAGATCCACGCCATTGAGCTGCCAGGTGGTGAGCACGGTCACTTCATCCGCGCCGGTGCTGAGAAGCCGCGCGAAGACACGGATCAGCGTCGGGTCGTCGTAGTCACGCCGGGCGCTCATGGAAACAATGCCCACGTTACCCGGCGGCTCGGCCGGCCCGATGCGCACATAGCGAAAGAGGTCCGGCGGCAGGCGAATCGCCGTGGGATCCTCCGTGCTGGAGCGAACATCGCCGTCGCTGACGAGAACCACCCGCGGCAGCTCTGCCGTTTCGGTCTCGTCGGCGCGCAGATCCGCTTCCAGCAGGCGCACGACCTCGCCAAAGCGCCCGGGCTGATCGGTCGGTTCGATCGCCTCGATCAACTCTCGTACGCGGGGCAGGCTCGACTCGAAGGTGCTGAGCGTGTGGGCCGAGGCGGCGAAAGTGATGAGTTTCACTTCCCCCGCTGCTCCCCGCCCCAGCGCCCGCCGGGCGATCTCCAGCGCTTCTTCCTTGGCGACCTCGAGGCGCGAGCGTCCCTCGCCGGCGTCGCGGGCGCTCATGCTGGCGGAGGTGTCGATGATGAGGATCGTGCGAGCGCTGGGCGGGCCTTCCAACTGCAGGACCGGTCGGGCAATCGCCGCGTACAGCGCCAGGAACAACAGGAGTTGCAGCAGCAGCAGCAAGCTGAAGCGAAGCAGCCGGAAGGGAGCGTTGACCTCCACTTCCTTCGCCGCCTTGCGCCAGAGGAACGTGGAGGAGACGCGCACGGGCCGACGCCGCAGCTTCAAGAAATACAACAGAAGCAACGGCGGAATCGTCAGGGCGGCAGCAAGCAAGGCCGACGGCCAGGTGAGGAAAGACATGATCTCCTACAGCGTGCTTTCCGTTCACCACGGAGAGCACGGAGAACACGGAGCGAGGCAATGAACAGGGCGGGGGAGCGATCGGCCGAGACTCGCGATGTACCGCAAGCCGGCGAGTTGTACTCCTCTCCCAACACCTTCCTTCCCTTCCAGCTTCCTCTCCGTGAACTCCGTGCCCTCCGTGGTGAATCCTCTCTTGGGTTCCGACCAACCGTACTTCCGATGCTTATTGTGCCGCCAGCACTTCCCGCGGCAGCGTCTCGGCGATGTTCTCGATCACCGCGTCCGTGCTGATGCCCTCTGCTTCGCCTTCGAAGTTGAGCAGCAACCGGTGCCGCATCGCGGGCAACATGACACCGCGAATGTCGTCCATGGAGACGTTGGCCCGGCCGTCGTGCAGGGCCTTGACCTTCGCCGCCAGGATGAGCGACTGGGCCGCACGCGGGGAGGCGCCCACGCGCACGAACTGGTTCACCATGGGCGTGGCGAACTCACCGCCGGGATGCGTCGACATGACCGCTCGTACGGCATAGTCCTGCACGTGCGGCGCCGCCACTACGCAGCGCACCACCTCCTGGTGCGCAACGATCTGCTCGCCGTTCAAGACCGGCTTGATGTCGGCGTCGTAGCCCGCCGTGGTGCGGTTGAGGATCTCCGACAAGTCATCGCGGCTGGAGTAGCCCACGGTCAGCTTGAAGAAGAACCGGTCGAGCTGGGCTTCCGGCAGCGGATAGGTGCCTTCCTGCTCGATGGGGTTCTGCGTCGCCATGACGAAGAAGGGCTTTTCGAGCAGGTGCGTCTCACCGCCCACCGTGACCTGCTTCTCCTGCATGGCTTCCAGGAGTGCCGCCTGCGTCTTCGGTGTGGCGCGGTTGATTTCGTCGGCGAGCACAATCTGGGCGAAAATGGGCCCCTGCTGGAAGCGGAACTCGCGCCCCTCATCCGTCTCGATGACGATCGTCGTGCCGGTCACATCCGCGGGCATGAGGTCCGGCGTGAACTGGATGCGCGAGAAGGAAAGCTGCAGCGCCTCGCTGAGCGAGCGAATCAGGAGGGTCTTACCCAACCCCGGCACGCCCTCCAGGAGTGCGTGCCCGCCCACGAAGAGGCAGGTGAGCACGCCGTCCACGACCTCCTCGTGACCCACCACCGACTTGGCGACTTCCGCCTTGACGGCGTCGTAGTCCTGCTTGAACTGGGCCGCGGCGGCCTCCACACGAGCAATGTCCGTTCCAGCCATGATGACCTCCCGATAGGTATGTGCCTGGCCGTATGCTACCCGCTCGGGAGGGGCGAAAGCGAGTCCGCGACGCCGAACCGGAAAGGATCGACGTCGAGCCATCCGAGCCCGGACCCGTCCGGCACCGGCTCTCGGGCGCACCCACGGGCCTAGACTGCTCGGGAAAGGGAAGCGCATGTTTGGGCCCTGGCGACGACATCGAATCACCGCTGACCCCGACGATCCGTCGGCGGCGCGGCAGCGCCTGGAGATGGTCGAGCGTCAGCTCCAGACCCGCGGCATCTGCGATCCAGCCGTCTTGGAGGCCTTCCGCACCGTCCCCCGCCACCTCTTCGTCCCCGAGGACCTGCGGCGCGAGGCTTACGCCGATCGGGCCTTGGCGATCCCCGCCGGCCAGACGATCTCCCAGCCCTACATCGTGGGCCTGATGACCCAGGCGCTCTGCCTGACGCCGGAGAGCAAGGTGCTCGAGATCGGCTCCGGCTCCGGCTACCAGGGGGCGATCCTGGCGAACCTGACGCCGCACGTCTTCTCGATCGAGATCGTGGAGGACCTGCATCGAGTCGCCCAGGAGGCCTGGCGCGCCTGTGGGCTGGCAGGGCGAATCACCTCGCGGTTGGGCGATGGGGCGCAAGGCTGGCCCGAGCAGAAGCCGTTCGACGCCATCATCGTCACCTGCGCCCCCGCGAGTATTCCGGAGGCACTCAAGCAGCAACTCGCCCTCGGCGGCAAGCTGTGCATTCCGCTGGGCACTTCGAGCGAGTCGCAGGAACTCTTCATCCTCACCCGCGAGTCGACGCACGAGTTCAGTGAGAAGAAGCTGATCCCGGTTCGCTTCGTACCGATGACGGGGCGCTCACAGGCCCCATGAAGCGACGCGATTCATCGCGGTTCAGCGCCCGGGACCTCGCCCACGAGTGACCAAACCGCGGCAAGCCGCGTCGCTTCATGGGGAAGTTACTCCCAGCGCCACTCCAGGGGCCTGCTATCCTCGTCTTCTCCCGCGGAACGCAGGATGAAGCCGGTCGGAGTTCTCTCATACTGGAGCGGCTCGCCGGTAAAGGGATCCGTCATCGCTTCGAACCTATCCGGATAGTCGCCCGTTTCCCGGCGTACCTCGCGCAATTGCAGCGCCGACCGCGCCAGCGCCACCACCGCCTCGCCTCGAGCTACCGCTTTGCTCACCACGCCTGACGCGGAGGAGAGCCCGCTCGTGATGACCGCCCAACCCGGCTCGTCACGGGCTGGCGGCGTGCCCTGCTCGTGGAGCGGCTGCCGGTAGTGCTCCGCGTCCTCGCGGCAACGCTTCAGAAAGAGCGCCAGATCGCGCTTGCGCAACAGCACGCTGAGCACCTCGTCGATTGGCCCGCCCGGCTGGTCGGCATAGGCGGCAAGCGTGCCGTTCTCGGCGCTCACCAGCGCGCTTGCTCCTTGTGTGCGCAAGGCTCGCGCCAACCGGGCCCGGTGGTCGCGTTGGGCCAAGACCTCGTCAAGGTCCGTCCCGGTTGGCACCTCGCGCGCACGAAACAGATCCTCCAGAAGCCCCAGCGCATATCGCTCCATGGCAATCTGTGTCAGATGGTTCATGACCGTGGGCTCAGAGCCCACATCGTCGGCAAGCTCGAGCATCGTCACCAGCGATTGCACTGCCCCCACTGCATCCCCCGCCTCCACACGCGCCACGGCCTCGACAGCGAGGAGCTTCGCCGCCTGGCGCCCGTCCCCGAGGTTGGGAAGCAGCGCCCCGATGCCGATCTCGTACCGCGTCGACCAATAGCAGTCGGGCAGCGTTGTCGCGTTGTGGATCGGCCCGAGCGCCTCGCCGTGCTTCTCGATGAACGCCGCAGCCTCGCCCATCGAATAGATCGGCTCGCCTATCGCGGTCAGCGGACTTATGAACAGATCCTGCTCCCCTTCGTTGAGCTGCTCCCAGTTCGGCAAGAGAGCAAAGGCCGCTTCGTAGACCAGAGCAGCATTGTCTTCATCCGCCGGCCGCTTCCCCACCACTTCGCGCAGTGTCGAGGCGCCCCCCGCTGCAATGTACTGCTGCCGCTCCCGCGCCAGCTTGCCGTAGGTGAAGTCATAGGCGCTGTAGAACGCCAGGGTGATCACGACGAGAACCACCGCCACAACCGACAACCCAATGATCCTGCGTTTCTCTTTCGCTGTCATATCTCATCGCCTCATGTGCAGCGCGCCTTCCGTGCGCCTCTCGCGGTTCAATGCCGCCCTACTTCCAGCGCCACTCGATTAGCTCCTCGCCATGCGCGGGTGGCGTGCTGATGATGATGCCGTCTCCATCGATCACCACCGTGAACGGTTCGCCGGTGATGGGGCTGAGCGGCACCTCCGCCTGCGCCAAGGCCGCTTCGTAGCTGCCTCGCAGCTCCTTCTGGCGACGCAACTCGAAGGCAAGAAGCGCCATGCGCCGGCGTGCCTCGCCCTGAGCGACATTCTTGTTGAGTGGCGGGAAGGACCTCATGTAGAAGTTCGCAAATGACCCGCCCTCCTCCTCATCAGGCCGCCACTCGGGGTCCTTCTGGTTGAGATACGATGCCTGCAGTCGTTCGATCGCCTCGCGATTGGAGGCGAAGTAGAAGGCTGCCTCGTCCTTTACCCACACCGATCCCAGGGGCATCATGGCAATGGGCACCATTGTGTCCCAGGAGTCGCGTAGGAACCACATTCGTGCTGCCTCGCCGTTCAGACTCTGTACAGCCGCACTGCGATAATCTCGTTCACGGAGCTGCCGTTCGATCTCCTCTGTCGGAATGGGCACGTCCCCTCCGAACTGCTGGATGAGCCGCATCGCCCCCTGGTCAATGCCCATCTGCAGAAGGGGTCCGATCACATCGGGATACGATCCTGCGTGCCCCGCGAGCAGCATGGCGTCGCTCAGGCTCTCCGCCACGCCTTCCCAGTCTCCCTGCTCGGCTCGCACCTCCGCCTCGTAGAAGAACAACTTCGCCTCGAAGCGAAGGCTCGGCGTGTCCTCCAGCAGACCCACCTCGTATACCGACGCCGGCCAGCCCCAGGACTGGCCCGAATGCAGAATCTCACGCAGGCGGCCGATTAGTTCCTCGAAGTGATCGACCACATCGTCCGCACGGAAGCGCTTCGGATCATCCGGTCGCGTTCGAATCGTCTCGGGCCAACCTCCCGCATCGGGGCTGGCGATCAAGTTGAGATACGCCACTGCCGCGTTCTCCGCATCCGGCGGGGCAGGCGGCAGCAGTTCCTTGGGATCGAGCGGCAGACCCGCGGCCTCCCAGGCGGCGATCTCTCGCTCCAGGGCATTGCTCTTCACCCACAACAGCGCCACCGCCGCCACCACGACGATGACGATGACGATCGCCAGGCCGATGAGGTTTCGTTTCGTTTGTGTCTTCACTGGCAGCTCCCGGAGAGTGTGGGCGAGTTCCCGGTTCCCCACGAGTACCACACTTCGCTAGCCGCTGCTTGTCTGAAGGCCGTTCTCCTCGGACACGTCGCTCGCCGCCGCCGCCCGGATGACGCGGGCCAGGCGAATCGTCTGATGCAGACGCCAGGCGAAGATCCGCAAGAAGACGAAGAGGACGAACATAGAGACGAGCGCGAGAACGGCGACGGCCTGTTCAAGAATGTTGCACCACTCCGGGGCGGGCGCGCGGGTGATCATGATGATGCCTCCGTACGTCTCCGTATAGAACCAATACCAGTAAGCGAAGGCGAGTTCGCCGGGAATCCACGGCAGCACCACAAGTAGCGCCGGCAGCACGAATCGAACGCTGCGCAAGCCGGCGGCCAGACGGCGGGCTGGCAAGCGATCAGCGAGCCTCGCCAGGTGGCTCACGGTCAGCACGCTTGACACCAGGAAGAAGATGGCCCCAAGCGGCCGCTCCATCTGGTCGGGCCAGCGGTGATCGGAGAGTCGCCAGCCGACTTCATAGATGCAAGTGAGGCCAACGTAGGCGGCGATCACTGCCAGCACCGCGCGGGCGAGTCTCGCATCGCGTTTCCCTGCGACTGCACGTGCCGATGGCGCCATGATCAGAACGCAAGCCGCAGAGCAACCGATGAGCCCGGTGAAACGCAGGAAGGGGCGCGAGCCGAGGGGAAAGCCGCGCGACCACTGGTAGGCTCGGATCGGCAATACCTCCGCGAGGTAGCTGATCGTTGGCATCCTGCCGCCAAGACCGGCACGATAGGTCTCCCACAGATTCTCGCCGATGTGACACAGCGCGTAGAGGACCGCCAGAACCAGCAACAACATGATCCCCCAACGCAGGCGCCGCAGCCAGCCGATGTCCGCAAAAACGAGTCGATCCGCCCGCGTCGAATCGCTGACGGGCTTCCCGCACTCTGGACACGCCCCCTCCGGCGACAGGCCCTGCAACAGCTGCCCGCAATGCACGCAAGGCAACGGCGCTGCGATGCGACCCGATGAATCGAGCGGCAAGACCGGTGAGATTGTCTCCGCGTGCCCCATGTGGGCATCATAGGGCAGTTCGCGTTCAGACATGGCGCTTTGCGTTCCTCTCCGTCATGCTCGCGAAGGCGGGCATCCAGTCCCGCGCCCGAGCCGCCCGGGTATTCACCTGGATTCCCGCCTCCGCGGGAATGACGGAGGAGCTGGACGAAGCACTCTCCGGCCAGCCATAGCGGCCTGTCAAGGCTCCTCGCTCGGGGGATTCTCCCAGGACCATTCCAGCGGTGAGCCGTCCGCCTGCTCACCAGCCGAGCGCAAGACGAAACCGGTCGCCGTCTTCTCGTAGCTCAGCGGCTCGCCGGTGAAGAGGTCGGTCAGTGCTTCGTAGTCATCCGGATAGTCGCCGTGCTCAAGGGAGTGCCGCCGTAATGCAATGGCGCTGCGGGCAAGGTTTGTGCGCGTCTGCATGATCGCGGCGAAACGAACGTATTGAAGCGGGTGCGGTGTTCGGTACGCCATGCCCTGACTCGTCAAGGTGAGTTGGGGCAACTCCCGCGGCACCGGGTTCTCGTGGTATGGCCCCTCCAGCAACTCGATCGCGGCGCGATTCGCCTGCAGCCAGACAAGTCGCTCCCGTGGGCTGCCCTGGTTGTGCTCGGTCGAAAGGGTGCACTCACGATCCACGAGGAGCTGCGCGCGGGCGCTCGCCATCCAGTCCCGTCTGGCCAGGGCCTCATCGACGGCTGTCAGGCCCGCTGCATCCGCTCGCGTTCCAATTGTCTCGAACGCATCAAGCAGCATCTCATCGATGGCGAAGAGAACGAGCTGGATGATCGGATCGGGATAGGGGTTGAGGTGGTCGTAGGTGCGCATCGCTTCCGCGAGCACGCGCACGGCGCTCCCGGGCTGGCCCGCCTGCGCCAGCACCTGGGCCTCGGCCTCCAGCAGGCGCGCGATGCCCCGGGCCGGTCCGAGATAGGGCATGAAGGGGTCAACGAGGAAGGGATCGCTCGTCGTTGTATCGACCTCGATGAAGAAGCCGGGCCGGGCCATGGCCTGGTGGGCCAGGGCGATCGCCGGGGCGGCGTCACGCACGGCCTGGCTGCGCACGACCGGGTCGTCGCGGTCGTCCAGTCCCAGCAGCACACTCTCCGGCAAGGCCTCACGAGCGGCTCCGGTCCGTTCGTACAACGAGGCGGCATTGCGTTCCTCCGGGATCGGCCTGACGTCCTCGAAGCACGAGGCCGACCCGCCCTCAAGGCGATGCAGTTGTCGCTCCTCGGCCAAGCCTGCCCTCATTCGTCCGAACGGTCCCCAGATGAGGTTGAGCACAACGGTCAAGGCGACCACGAGGATGAGAAGGACGATGAGAAGCAGCGCGGGCTTTCGCATGAGGTGCCCTCTGGAGTTGATGACTGCGCCCGCAGCGCCATGTTCGTCGCCAGCCTACCGCGGCGAGAGCCAGGTCGCTTGCCTCCTGGCTCGATGAGGTGGAGAAATGAGCCCTCCCGTGCGTGGTATTCGCAATCGTCTGCCGCAATCTGAACACGAGCCGCGCCGATCGCGCCACGCGCGCGAAGTGATCCAGCGGAATTCCATTGCCGCGACTCGGGGTTGGCGGTATAGGTGGGCCTGTTGTGCCCGAGGCGGCTGGGGTCGCCTGCTGGTTGAGAGATCGGACCGTCCGTGTGCAGTAGAGGTGATTCGTGCCCAGGCGCAGAGGATTCACACTAATCGAGTTGCTCGTGGTGATCGCGGTGATTGCCATCCTCATCGCCCTGCTCTTTCCCGCCTTGAAGAAGGCCCGGGAACTGGCCCGAGCCACGCGCTGCCAATCCAACCTGCGGCAGATCACCACCGCCTGCTTTCTCTATTCCAACGAGTGGTTCGACATCATGCCCGCCCCCAACTGGCTCAGCCAGGATCGCACGATCGGCGGCGGCTGGCTCTACCAGTACCGCATTCGCTACCGCGAGGCCTGGCGCGAGACGGGCATGATCTGGAAGTACCTCGAGAACGGCGATGTCTACCACTGCCCCTCCCACCCTGAGGAGACGCGCCACCACAGCCAGATCATGACCAGCTATCTCATGAACGGGGCGGTGGCCGGCTTCGGCCGGGAGCCGCACGCCTTTCGCGTCGAGCAGTTCGCCCCCAGCGCTCTCATCTTCTGGGAAGGCTCGGAGCACTGGGACGACCAGGAGTCCTGGAACGACGGCTCAAGCTTTCCCTACGAGGACGCCCTGACCGAGCGGCACGGCAAGGGCTGCTCCGTCTCCTTCATCGACGGCCATCTCGACTGGATGACCAACCAGACCTGGGCGGAGGAGCTCGTGAAGAGCCCGGGGCCACTCTGGTGCGTGCCCAACTCGAAGACCGGGCACTGATTCCGCACCCCCGGGCAGCCTCGCCGCTCGCCATGGGCCACCCTGAACGACCGAGAAGCACCGGGGCTGTGCGACCCCCTCGTGGGCGCCAGCGAGGGGCTGGTCTCCCAATTCTGGCGGACTCCACCGGTTGCGCGGCTTGGGCGGCCGACGCGAACGGAGCGTTGCCCTGCCTGGGCCAACTCCAGCGCCACCCCCGCCGATGAGAGAGTCGTAGGTCGCTGCATGCCAAGCGTTATCAGCCATTGAGCGGAGGCATCTTCGCGCCCACAGCGAGATGGAGGTGCCGGGAGACCGTGATGGAATCGGGCAATCGAGTCGCCAGACAGGTGCGGTCGCTGGTCACGGTCAGTCTCTGCGCCGGCGTGGCGACACTGCTGGTGCTTGGCGGTGTGCTGCGGCATGCCCGCCTGGGCCGCGAGCGCATCATGGCGCACCAAGCGGAGCTCGTCAGCGCCCTCGCTCGCTCGCAGGAGGCCTTGCTTCAGGGCCAACGGGAAGTCGTCGCGGCCCTGACGAACGCGGTGGAGCCGCCGGCCCGGGCGACGTGGCTGGAGGAAGCCTCCTTGCTGACCGAGCCCCTACTCGCCTCACCTCACGACTGGCCCTGCGTTGACTCGCCGCGACCTCTTGCCGAAGAGCTCGAGGTGCTTCGTCAGTTGCGGCAAGAGGCGGCGGACTGGAGCCGAGCCGTCCGTAGGAACCGCCAGGTCCTGGCACAGGCGAGCGCTCGTTGCGATGTCCTCTTGGCCGAGGCTCACGCCCAGGCACGGCGGCAGGAACCGGTCGGCCTGGAGGCGAGAGAAACCGCCGACGAGAACACGCCGCCACCGATGCACGTGGTCGCGGGGTCGGCCCTGCGGGCGACGTGCTCTCTTGGGGAGGCTCTGGCCGCCGTGGAGCAGTGCTACCGCGGACTGCTGCAGGCCTCCGACATCGCCGACTTGGAGAGGCATCGCTCCCGGTGGGCACCCGAGCTGGCCCAGGCCCTTGCCGCCTTCGGCGCCGAGCAAGGCCCGGAGGAGGAGCGGGCCCGCATCGAGTTGCACGACACTCTGCAGGCGTTGACGACGGAGCTGTTGGGCGTGAAGTCGACAACCGATGGCGCACTCTGGGAGGAAGAGCCAACGCTCTTCGCCGCCCGCGTGGATGAGGTGGCGCTGGCGCATCGAAGAGCGGAACTGCGATCCCACCTGGGCCCCGCCTTCGCGCGAGTACGCGATGGCAAGTTGAAGCTGATGCTCGACGACATCGGCTCCATGCAGGCGGTCATGGGACAAACCGAGCGCGGCTTCAAGAGCGCCTGGTTGCTCATCGTCGGGGCGGGGTCGGCGGCGATGATTTGCGTCGTCTTCGTCGCCCGCCGCATTACCGCCAGCATCCTGTCTCAGATGCGAGTCCTCTCGGAGAAGAACCAGGCTCTGGCGGAGGCGAACCTGCGGGTGCAGGAGGCGCTGACCTCACTGCGCGCCAGCGAAGCCTGGCACGATGCCTTCCTTGAGACCACGACTGACTGGGTATGGGAGATCGATAGCGAGGCTCGCTTCCGCTATAGCAGCGAGCACGTGGAGCGGCTGCTCGGATACAGCCCCCAGGAGGTCCTGGGGAAAACGCCTTTTGACTACATGCCCAAAGAAGAGGGGGAACGAATCCGGCGCATCATCGAAGAGCGCGTCGCCCTTCACAAGCCTCTGCTGCCGATGGAGCATCCGATGACGCACCGCGATGGCCGCCAGATCATCGTCGACGTGACCGGCGTGCCCGTCTTTGCTCCGGGCGGCGACTTCCGGGGGTACCGAGGCACCGCCACGGATGTCACCAAAGAACGTCGCGCCGAGCAGGACCTGCGCGACAACGAAGAGCGGCTGCGTACGATTCTCGCCTCGGTTCAGGCCGGCATTTTCATCGTCGACGCCGAGACGCAGGAGATCGTCGACGCCAACCCCGCCGCCCTCAGCCTGATCGGGGCGGCTCGGGATGAAGTTGTCGGACGCAAGTGTTATGAGAACATCGGCGGCTGCGACGGCAACTGCGCCGCCTCTCGCGACAGTCGGACGTTCGCCCGCAAAGAGTGCGTGATACGAACCAAGACAGGCGGCACGGTACCCGTCCTCAAGACGATCGCCGCCGTCACCCACAACCACCGGCGCCTGATCATCGAGAGCTTCGTCGACATCAGCGAGCAGAAGCAGGCGGCGGACCAACTGGAGCTCGCCCGCCAGGCCGCCGAGGACGCCAACCAGACCAAGAGCGAGTTCCTGGCCAACATGAGTCACGAGATTCGTACGCCCATGACCGCGATCCTGGGCTTCGCGGATTTGCTGCTCGAGCAGGATCAGCAGTCCGAGGAAACCCAGGAGAGCGTCGAGACGATCCGCCGCAACGGTCAGCACCTGCTCAGCGTCATCAACGACATCCTCGACATCTCCAAGATCGAGGCGGGCAAGATGCAGATGGAGGCGGTGCCGACATCGGTGTGGACCGTCGCCGCGGAGGTCGTGTCGCTTCTGCGGGTGCGCGCCGCCGCCAAGGGCATCGACCTTGACTTGGAATTCGAGGGCCCGCTGCCCCGCCTGGTGCGCAGCGATCCGATGCGATTGCGCCAGATCCTGCTCAACCTTCTCGGCAATGCCATCAAGTTCACCGAAGAGGGATCGGTGCGCCTGGTCGTCCGTGAAGAGCGCCTCGACTCGGCGCGGCCCATGCTGGCCTTCGACGTGATCGACACGGGAATCGGCATCGAAGCCGATCGCCTGTCGCTGCTCTTCCAGCCCTTCACCCAGGTCGACTCCTCCTCGACGCGCCGCTTCGGAGGCACCGGCCTGGGACTCACCATCTCTCGACGCCTTGCCAGAATGCTCGGCGGCGATATCCAGGTGGAGAGCGAACCCGAGGTCGGCACCCGCTTCACGGTGCTCCTCGATCCCGGGCCATTGGCTGAGGCGGAGTACCTCACCTCGCTCGAAGAGGCCATCGTCGCGGACACTCCCGAGCTGACGCTGCAGCGAAAACGGCCCGGCCCGGCCTCCGGCAGCCTGACCGGTCGCGTTCTACTCGCCGAGGACGGACGCGACAACCAACGCCTCCTCACGACTTTCCTGCGCCGGGCGGGTCTGCAGGTCGAGGTGGCGGGCAACGGCAGGGTCGCCTGCGAGATGCTGGCGAGCGAAGAAAACCGGGGCGGTCGATTCGACTTGGTGCTGATGGACATGCAGATGCCGGAAATGGACGGCTATGCCGCCGCCCGCGCCCTCCGCGAGCGCGGCTGCACGCTGCCCATCGTGGCCCTCACCGCCCACGCCATGGCGGGTGATCGCGACAAGTGCCTCGAAGCCGGCTGCGATGAATACGCCACCAAACCGATCGATCACCGAGCGCTCATCGCGCTCATCGGAGAATGCCTCCGCCGCCAGGCGGCATAGACGACTCGTCGCGCCTCACTACCGACTCGAATCGAATCGCAAGCGCAGCAAGGCGCTGCTGCGGGATGATCCCAACAGTACTTCTCTCCCATGTCCGGTACCGACCCCGGACGCTACGGTCGAGTGAACAACCTAGCTGCGACGACGCGGCGCGGTGACGAAGCCGAGGCTTAGCAGTGCCAGCGTTGCCGGTGCGGGAACACTAATGCCGTAGACATCAGTGCCGTCGGTGGGCTGCGATCCGCTTCCGGCTATCCAGGCGAAGTGAACGAGGCCGTCATCACCACCCAGCAAGTTCAGGGGGACGACGCCCTCGATGTAGTCGGTGCCGTAGACCACCTCGGCAAGCCCGATGGGGTCGGGGAGGTTGTAGTCACAGACGGCGACCTGGTTCGGGTGGTTCCCATCGGTGAAGTTGAAGTCGAGGAAGAACTCAGCACCCATGTCGGCCGGGCCGAAGAACGTGTTGTGGAATATCTCGGTGGTTCCGGTGGCGGAGTCCTGATCAACGTCGAGTTCGAGGAACCCGTAGACGCCGGTTGTCGGGTCATTGTCGTATGGGGCTGAAATCTCGGTGTAGAACGTGGTCAGGAAGTACAGGTTGTCATCGTCGTACCAGACATGGACCGTGTCGATGTCGTGCAGCGGGTCACCCTGGCCGAACATGTCCTGAGCGTCGCCAGAGGGATCGACGAGCGGCGAAACGACCTGGGCTTGGGCGAGCGTGGTACCCGCCAACAGAACCGTGAGAGTCGTGAGAGTCGTCAGAGTCTTCATTTCTTCCTCCAAATTCGAAGAGAACTGTCGTAAGAAACGCCCCAGAAAAGAGCGTCCCCGGACGGGCGCTGCCTGCGCGACCTGCAGCCCCAGATGGCGGGCCGCTTCGGCGATTCGCCCCGAGAAGCAATACGGTCAACAGACACCAGTATACCTGATTGGTCTTTCCCTGCAAGTTTTCCCTGGGGAAAATCTACACAAATACTTGTCGTGGGTTTCCCGGCGCGGTAAACTGTGGAGGTGGCCACGATGCAGCCAGCCACGTGGACCGGCGCATCCGGCCACCGACCACCCTGGTGCCGTGTCGCGCCTCGACCAGCGCGGACATGGTCGCAGCGGGAGAGGACTCAGCACCGGGTGAAGTTCGACTCGCCCGTCCCTTCCGCACTGGTCGCAAGGTCGTGTAAGCTGACGGATCTACTCCGATAATACCCGTCAGAGAACTCTGCTCAGGGCCTGTTGTCGGCAGGATCGATCGTACGGCCGGGCGTTGTGCCCCAGCACCGCCAGCGTCTTTGAATTGATGGACCTGTTCCTGCGGAGGCGATCATGAACATGGAAACAGCGGCTGCCGCCAAGAGCACCGCGGACCTGCCCACGTTCGAAGATCACGCCAAGGCCGTCGCGCAGCGGGTACGGACCTCCTTGGCCGAGTTGGTGCACTCCGTCGGGGCTGACCCCGGGCACTCGCAGAACATGTCGCGGCGCTTCGGTCTCAACAAGAACTTGACCTGGAAAGTCTCCAGAGTCCTGTGCGAGGTCGACGCCATCGCCGCCCTCCAGCATCTGCCCGGGCGAGCCGGCATCAACATACTCCTCGAGTCGTTGGCTACCGCCGGGGCTTCGAAGCAGAACATCGATTCCGTGCGAGCGGCCATGGGGGAGTTCGACAGTCTCGTTGATACGCATTCCGATGACCGTGAGTTCTTCGAGGTCATCCTGGGCTCGCTGGCATCGGCAGGACAGCAGCAAAGGAGCGAGGGGCATCGGAAGCTGGCGTTCCGCGGCAACTGCGCCATCTGGGGAGTCCAGGCGAAGGCGCAGATCAGCACGCACTTCGTTGTCGCGAGCGACAAGGCTGACAAGTTGGACCTGGTCAGACTTTCCGGCTTGTGCGAGCTTCGCCGACTCCGCGCTAACGTGCCCTGGACGGTGTCCTCGATCGTACAAATATGCAGTGATGGGACGTTTCGCGCGCCCAAGGGAAACTACGAGCCGCTGGACCCGGCGTTCGCCGACGAAGGCGCAGCGCCGCTGATGGGCGACTTTTGCAGTCAGCCATTACCGAAGGTGCGAGTCGTACCAGGTCGGGGGAGCTCGCTCCGACACGAACTTGCCGAGGGGCCGGTGGGGAATACCGCCGCGGTAACCTGCATGAACGGCTGGATCAACCATCGGGTTTCGTCACGTTACGACGACGAGGACTGTGAGATCAGCGGGCTTTCCGCCAGCCTGACAACGCCGGCTGAGTTGCTGATTCTCGATGTCTTCATACATCGGGATCTGGGCGTCAACGTTTCTCTCGAGCCACTCTTGTGCAGTGATTTGCCGGGGGGGGGGCGGTCTACACGCCCACTGATCCGGAGCGTGGTCTGCTTCCTATCTACGAGCGAGTCCAGGAGCTCGGCAGTCCGCCCTTGCTGATAACCCCGGAGATACCTCAATACAACCAGATGGTCCACACCGTTCTTGATCGATTGGGCCACGATGCCTCCGACTTCCTGGGGTACCGCTTGAAGATGCGCTATCCGCCTATACCGACGCTCGCCACGATCTGTGTCGAGTTACCGAAGCGGCCGTGACGGGGAGAGCAAGGAGGGTCGGACAGAGCCGGCTGCCGGACACCGTCATGTGCTTGTCGCAGGGCAATTGAGCGATGTCGGTGGATCACTCAGCGTGGGTCAACTGGATTCGTCAGGCGAAGCTCCGAACTGCCCCGTAGCGCCGTGCCCGGCTCCAGGAGGAACCGCCCCGACTGGTGGTACGAGCCCAGGAAATTCTCGCTGCCGCCGTTCAGGTAGTCGGCGATGAGCAGCTTCGTCGAGTCGGCGCCGAGCCAGGCTCGCAGGGCCTGCGAGCCATCGGAATCCACCTCGACCCCGCGCCCACGGTCATCCCGCAAGGCCGCCCAAATGATGTGGCGTTTGCTGGAACGAAAGTCATTGCTGCCGGTTACGGCAGAGTCCAGATGCCAGGCATGATGCGCCGGCTGGTGAACCAGCTCACCTGCCTTGCCTGCGGGCGGCGACAAGGGCGCACGCCGGACGGCGCTCGCCTGTCCCTGCAACCGACCGATGTGATCGCGGGGATACACTGACCACTGCCCCCGACGCCGCCAACTGAGAAGCTGACAGTCGCGCGGCAACTCCAAGAGCAAGCCCACCTCACGCACATCGATCGCTTCACCCTGGTGCTCCAGGTCATAGCTGATCCGGCAGGAGCCGTTGCCTGCGATGAGGAGGCGAAACATCCCCGCCGCCTGATCGAAGCGGCCGGCCAGCTCGACCGTCACGGCGTTCGGATCCGCCTCCACACGCAGATCCTCCAGCTGCCAGTTCCGGTATGCGCCGCTCGGCTCGACCGGGCCTGGCGTGAAATCCTCCACCCAAAGCGTGTACTGCTTCTCCAGGGGGTCGAGGTGCAGCATCGGCTCGAAGCGCAGCACTTCAGCCCCATCTTCGTCGAAGAACCGGGCGGTGCCACTTGACTTCGCGATACGGCACAGACCCGTCGCCAGCTTCACGAAGTAGTCTGTCGAGGTCTCCCGAAGTTCGACGGGCTGCGCTGCTGGCGGCGTTGTCGTGGCGGCATCGCCTTTCGCCGTGATTCGGAACTGGTTGACCAGGCGACGCGACGGCCGTTCACGAAACTCCAGCAGGAACGACTCGCCCGGTTCTAGATCTTCATCAAGCTGCAGACGAACCTCACCCCACTGCTGCGCTGCCGCCCGCGCTTCCACGATCCCGCTTGCCTCGCCTTGACCCCAGCGACAGTCGAGCGCCGCCAAGTCCGTCACCTCAAACCGATTCTCGACGGGCAGGACGATCTCCTCGCCCGCCCGGGTCGGCTCAATCTCGGTCGTCGCCAGTTGAACCGGGGAATACGACTTGAAGACATGCCAGTATTCGGGCTTTTTCCGCCGCCAGCCGTCAATCGGGCCCCAACTGTCATAGCCGACGGGCTTGCCATGCAGGTAGAAGCGATCGCTGATGCCCGACCAGATCGCCCCGCCGATGCAGACATCGCTCCGGTACATGCTCTCCCACATGGGCGCCAGGAACTCACCCCAATAGTCCCGCACGCCGGGATCGTAGATCAGCTCCTGCCGGTTGTACGCGTTCAGGTGACAGTACTCGCCGAACAGCATCGGCCGATCGCGCATCTCCTTGATCGCCTCAGCGCCCTTCGGTCCGGGATAGTGAATGTTGGCGATGTCGAGGTTGCTGCCCTGGTTGTTGTACCCGCCGTACGACTGGTCGTGAAAAGCGAACGGCCGGGTGCGGTCGGCCTGCTTGGCCAGATGGGCCACGCGCTCCCAGTTCTCCGACCAGTACGACTCGTTGGCCAGCGACCACATGATGACGCTGGGATGGTTGTAGTCCCGCTCGATCGTCTCCAGCACGAACTGAGCGAAGTACGCAGTCAATCCCTCATCCGTGTAGTCCCAATCCTTCCACTTGGGGTTCGCCCCGTGCCCAATCCAGATGATCGGCGCTTCCACCTCCACGAACAGGCCGATCTCATCGCAGGCCTCGATGAACTGCTCTGCCGGCGGATAGTGCGAAGTGCGGATGAAGTTGACGTTGGCGTCCTTGAAGAGCTTCGCATCCTCGGACCAGAGGGGCTCGCGCAAGGACCGGCCCAGCAGCGGATGCGCTTCGTGACGGTTCACCCCGCGCAATTTGGTCCGCACACCGTTGATGAGCAGTTGCGTGCCCCGCACCTCGACTTCGCGGAAGCCGATGCGCTGCTGCGTGCGATGCAACACTTCCTCCCCATTTGCAAGCGATACCGTCAGGTCGTACAGGTTCGGATGCTCCGGGTGCCACTTCGCCGGCGAGTCGACCGTCAGTTGAATTGTTTGCCCTTCCGCGGGCGTTGCTCCGGACAGTCTCCTCTTCCACGTCAGCGGTTCAGCCGCCGTCCCGCGCGGGACCAACTCGATCGCCACTTGCAAACCCGCTCCCGCAGCCGCGTCAGCCCCCCTCCAGTTGCAGCGCCAGCTTCAGCAGCGCGTCGTCGTACTGCTCGTCCAGGTCCGTCTCCAGGCGCAGCGAGGCGATGTGCGTGGTCGGCACGGCGAACATTCTCACATCACGGATGATCCCCCCCCAACTGGTGCCGGGCATACCCTTCGCCGTAGCTGACGATGTTCGCCAGGCAGTCGTTGGTGACAGCTAGCGCGATCGTGTTCCTGCCCGGCCGCGCCGCTTCCGTGATGTCGACTTCAAAGGGCGTGAACGTTCGCTCGGACTCGGCCACCTTCGCGCCGTTGACATAGACAAGCGCCTGCCCATACACCGCGTCAAAGCGCAGCTTGAGCCGCCGCCCGGCCCATTCCCGTGGCATTTCGAGCGCATGGAAGTAGCCCACCGTCTGTTCGCCGGGGATGTCGAATCCTTGCATGGACCACTGCCCGGGCACGTCGATCCAGGTCCAGTCCTGTGCCTGGCTGACATCGTACTTGTAGAAGTCCGCCGCCGGCGCGGGATTGAATCGCCAGCGACCGTTCAAACTGATCACGGGCGCCTCGCCGCCATCCGCAGCGCTTGGAATCGGCGTGAGCCGCGGCGTCTCCACGAGGATCGGCTTGGGGGCGACCGGGGATGCTTGTGCCGGCTTGCTGGAGAGCAGGCGCAGCGATGAGAGCACCGCATTCGGTCCCGCCAATCGCTCGATGCGGATCTCAACTCGCCCGTCTTGCACCAACTCCGCCGGGAGAGACACGACCCGCCGCAGCACCTGCGCCTGCGGAATCTCCAAGCGCTCGATGAGCGTCTCACCGTTCACCAAGACGCCAACCGCCCGATCCGGCGAGTCAGACAAGAACGCCATCTCGATTTCGTATTCAGCGTCGCTTTCAATCCCCGCGAGTAGCAGCCGCACTACCTCGCCGAACCAGACGATGCGCTCGGGCGCCTCCGCGGCGACCTCTCCCGGGGCAATGCCATCTTCCGTGAAGCGATAGGTCGCCCGCGTCTTGACGAACGGCGAGCGCGGCTGCGTCGCGGCGTCGACCGCGAGCACGACGTGCGGCAGCGTCGCCCCTTCTTCCCCGCGATCGGCGGCTCTGGCTCCTTCCAAGCAGCCAAGGGTCAGCAGAACGACGACGGAGAGAATCAGGTGATGCATGATCTGGCCTCAAAGCGATGTGGCGGGTGTGATCGCTGCACATCCTACCTTCTGCCAGGAGCGACACTACTTCACGCCCGGGCAAACGACCTCACCGCTCCGCGAGGGCCGACCGCCTACAATGGCCGCATGTCTGGCCCGAATCCCAAGGTGCTCGTCGCCATGTCGGGCGGCGTCGATTCCTCCGTAGCGGCGGCCCTGCTGCTCCGCGAAGGCTATGACGTTGTCGGCTGCTTCATGCGCCTGGGCTCGCCGGGCGAGGAACTCGAGGGCATGGCGCAGGCCGACGCCGCCTGCGATCCCCGCAAGCTCAAAATCGGCAAGCAAGGCTGCTGCTCGGTGAGCGACGCCCAGGACGCCCGGCTCGTCGCCGCCAAGCTCGGCATCCCCTTCTACGTCTGCAACTTCAAGCAGGAGTTCGGCCGGATCATCGACTACTTCACCGCGGAGTACAACGCCGGCCGCACGCCCAACCCCTGCGTGCGCTGCAACGACTGGCTGAAGTTCGGCAAGCTGCACGACTACGCTGAGCAGATCAACGCCGACTACATCGCCTCCGGTCACTACGCTCAAGTTGATCGCCGCGACGCTGACGCGCCAGCCCTGCGCCGCGGCGTCGATCGCGACAAGGACCAGTCCTACGTGCTCTTCGGCGCCAAGCCCGAGCGCCTGCGGCAAATGCTCTTGCCCATCGGCGACATGCAGAAGAGCCGGGTGCGCGAACTGGCGTCGGAGTTCGATCTGCCCGTCTTCGACAAGCCGGATTCGCAGGAGATCTGCTTCGTCCCGGACAACGACTACGCCGGCCTGCTCAAGCGGCGCACGCCCGAAGCCTTCGAGCCCGGCGCGATCGTCGACTCGGCCGGTACGCAGGTCGGCGAGCACGAAGGCCACCAGCACTTCACCATCGGCCAGCGGCGCGGCGTGGGCGTCGCCTTCGGCTATCCCATCTACGTTGTCGACAAGGATCCGCAGGCCAACACCATCACGGTCGGCCCGCGCGAGGAACTGACTTCCATCGGCCTCACAGCGCGCGAAACGAACTGGCTCGTTCCACCGCCGACCGATTGGCAGCGCTGCTTCGCCCAGATCCGCTACAACGCCAACGCGGTTCCCGCCCAGGTGCGCGTCCCCGAAGAAGAGGCCCTGGAGGTGCGCTTCGACGAGCCGCAGTTCGCCGTCGCCCCCGGCCAGGCCGTCGTCTGCTACGACACGGACGAGAACGACCGCGTCCTCGGCGGCGGCTGGATCGAGCAGGCGGTTCGGACGTAGGGTGACTGCGGTGGAGTGTGCCAAGTCGTTCCCTTCCACCCATTCTTCCTTCATTCCTTCACACTCTGCGTCCTCCGCGACCTCGGCGGTCCAACCTCCTCATCCCCACTCCCCCTCCGTGTCCTCCGTGCACTCCGTGGTGAACCCCCCACTTCCCCGGTACCATGATCGCATGGAAACCAATCACTGGTCCTTTCCCTACCGTTCTCAGCGTATGCCGGTCCTGGCGAAGAACGTCGTGGCGACCTCGCAACCGCTCGCCGCGTCTGCCGGTCTGCGCATGCTGCTCGCCGGCGGCAATGCTGTTGACGCCGCCCTTGCTGCCGCCATTGCCTTGACAGTTGTCGAACCCACCAGCAACGGCATCGGCTCGGATGCGTTTGCCATCGTCTGGGACGGCAAGAAGCTCTCCGGCCTCAACGCCTCGGGCAAGTCGCCGCTCGGCCTGGAAGCACGCAGGTTCGCCGACATGCAATACATGCCCACGCGCGGCTGGGATCCCGTCACCACGCCCGGCGCCGTCTCCGCCTGGATGGAACTTTCCAAGCGTTTCGGAAAGCTCCCCTTCGCCGATCTCTTCGAACCGGCGATCCAATACGCCCACGATGGCTATGCCCTCTCGCCGATCACCGCCGCCGCCTGGGGGCGGGCGGTGAAGTACTACGAGGGCTTTGACGCCTACATGGAGACGTTCGCGCCCGGCGGCCGCGCCCCGCGCCCCGGCGAGACGTTCAAGAGCGCCGGCCACGCCAGCACCCTGCGCGAGATCGCTGAGACGGAAGGCGAGTCCTTCTACCACGGCAAACTCGCCCGGCAAATCGCGCAAGCCGCGGAAGCCGACGGGGCGGCGTTTCGCCTGGAAGACCTGCGGGCTCACGAAGCCGAGTGGGTCGAACTCGAAGAGGTCACCTACCAAGGCACGACGCTGCACGAGATCCCGCCCAACGGCCAGGGCATGGCGGCCCTCATCGGCCTGGGCCTTCTGGAGCATCTGCCCCTCGAGGAGACGACGACCGATTCCGTCGAGCGATTGCACCTCTCAATCGAGGCGATGAAGCTGGGCCTCGCCGACGCCCACACCTACTTCGCCGATCCCACCGCGATGGAAATGACCACGAACGAGCTCATCGCCCCCGACCGGCTGCGCAAACGAGCGAAGGCGATCGACCTTCGCAAGGCCACGCACGTTGAGTCCGGCAAACCCGCCCGCGGCGGCACGGTCTATCTCTGCGCCGCCGATGCCAACGGCATGATGGTGTCGTTCATCCAGTCCAACTACATGGGGTTCGGCTCAGGCATCGTCATCCCCGGCACCGGCATCGCCCTGCAGAACCGCGGCGCCTGCTTCACCCTTCGACCCGGCCATCCCAACGAGGTCGGCCCCGGCAAGCGCCCCTTCCACACGATCATCCCCGGCTTCCTGACGAAGCAAGGCCAAGCCAGCGCCGCCTTCGGCGTCATGGGCGGACACATGCAGCCGCAGGGCCACCTGCAGATGGTCCTGCACCTCACACTCGACGGCCAGAACGCCCAGGCGGCCCTTGACGCCCCCCGCTGGCAGGTCGTCACCGGCAAGCGCGTCCTCATCGAGCAGGGATTCGACAGCACGCTGTACGAGGGGCTGCGCGCGCGCGGCCACGAGATCGAGATTGTCGGTCGGTTCGACGGCCAAATGGGCGGCGGGCAGTTTGCCCTGCGCCACGGCGAGGGTTACCTGGCGGCAAGCGACCCGCGCAAGGACGGCCTCGCCCTCGGATATTGATCGCTCGCGCGATTCACTCCCCGGACTTGTCGATGTCGTCCAGGTACTTCTGGAAGGCGCCCATCTGGTACGAGATGAAGCAGAAGGTGTGGTGCAGCGTCAGCCACTCCAGATCCTCGGGGTCTTCATCCAAGTCCTTGCGTAACCGATTGAGCTCCGCCAGCAACGTCTCAGCTTTCATGGGTCTCTCCATCAACGGGCATCCCGACCGGCGCTGCTGCCGCGTGCCCGCGCCGCACCAGTCCAATGGGCCAGGTGGCGGCGTAGAGCAGGACCAGCAGCGCCACCATGCAGGCGCCCGGCGGCAAATTCAACTGCAAACTCAAGAGCAATCCCCCCACCACTCCCACCATTCCGGTCGCGACCGACAGCCCGATCACCGAGCCCAACCGCATGCTCAGCCGCAGCGCCGTCGCCCCGGGGAGGATGAGCAGCGCTGTCGCCAGGATGAGCCCGGCCAGTCGAATCGAAATGACCACGGTGATCGCCAGAAGCACAATGAGCAGGTAGCGGAAGAGGCGTGTGTTCACCCCGAACGCCTCCGCCCCGGCTTCATCGAAGGCGTAGAAGACGAGCGGATGACGCCAAATCACCAGGCAGGCCAGCACCACCCCCCCGAAGACGTAGGCCAGAACCAACCCTTCCCGGCCCACCGCCAGGATCGAGCCAAAGAGGATCGCCTCCCAGCCGACGGCCGGCCGCGGCTCGCCAAACCACTCGATGTACCAGGGCTCGTTCCGCACCTCGACCCACAGTTGCATGAGCAGGATCCCCAACGCCATCGAGGCGACCAGGACGATGCCGATCGTCGTGTCGTCGCGCGTGGCCCGACGATCCCTGGCCCAGGCGATGAGCAGAGCCGCCCCGATGCAGAACAACCCCACCACGCCGAAGTACATCGTGCTGCTGAGCCCCAGGAGCGTCGCCAGTCCCACGCCGCCGAACGCCGCGTGGCTGATGCCCTGCCCGATGAAGGCGAGTCGGCGCAGCACCACGAAGACGCTGAGCAGTGAGCAGGCCAGGGCGATGGGAATCGCCGCCAGAATCGCGTTCTGGAAGAGCGGCGCTGCCGGCCCGGTGAGCAGTTCAATGAGGCGCATGCTCGCCTCCCGGCGGCGTCGTGGGATCGTGCCCGGGATCCACCTGTTCCACCTGTTCCTTGAGCGGACATTCCTCGGCCCGGTGCGCGTTCACGTGCACATCGCCGAAGTACGCCGACACGTCGTGCCGGAACACTTCCGCCAGCACCTGCGGCGTCAGGCCGGACGGAGCATCGTGGAAGTGCAGCGTCTTGCTCAGGCAGGCGACCTTGTCGCATCCTGCCGCGATGGCCCGAATATCGTGGCTGACGATGAGCAGTGTCAGCTTCAGTTCCTCATGCAGGCGGGCCAGCAGATCCGCGAAGGCCTGCTGCCCGGCGGCGTCGATGCCGACCGTCGGTTCATCCAAAGCCAGCAAGCGTGGTTCGACGACCAGCGCCCGCGCGATCAGGGCCCGCTGCAACTGTCCGCCGGAGAGTTGTCCGATGGGTTGATCCGCGATCTCGCTCGTCCCGACGAGCCCCAGCACGCGCTCGCCCGCCAGCCGCGCCTGTTTGCGTGAGATGCCGCCGCGCCGGCGCAGGGGCAAATCGACCACCTGCCGCACGCTGAGGGGAAAGGCGAGTTCCGCGTCGCTGCGCTGAGCCACGTAGCCGATGAACCCGGCCCGCCTTGCTTCCAGGGGATCCTTCCCGAACACCTGCACCTGGCCCTGGCGGCACTTGAGCAACCCCAGCGCCAGCTTGAGCAGCGTCGTCTTGCCGCCGCCATTTGGTCCCAGAAGGCCCAGACGCTGCCCCGGCTCCAGGCGCAGAGAGACGTCCGACAACACCGGCTTGCCGTTGTAGGCAAAGGAGACATGCGAAAGTTGGACAGCGGCGTCAGTCAAGGCTGCGGCGTCAGGCCTTCCACCAGGGCGTCAAGGTTCGCTCGCATCATAGCGAACCAGTCACCCTCTCCCAGCGGATCCAGGGTCAGCACCGGGGCGCCGGTCAACTCCGAGAGCCGATCCGCCGTCGCCGAAGGGAACTGCGGCTCGACGTAAATCGCCCGGGCTTCACCGCTCCGGAGAAGTTCGACCAGCTCCTGCACGACCGCGGGCGTCGGATCAAGCTGGGCCAGCGGCCGCATCGTTCCGACTTGGCGGAGGTGGTAGCGAGCCGCGAGCCGACCGTAGGCCGGATGCTCAGCGATGAAGCCCGCTTCCGCCAGGGGCGCGAGCTTGGCCTCGAACTCCTCGTGCAAGGCCCGCACCCGCGCCGCGAGGGCGGTGCTCCGCTCGTCCACCTGGGCCCGGGCAGCGGGCTCGTCGATCTCGGCCCGCAAGGCCTCCGCCAGCACCGGAATGAACCGCTCGATGAGCAGCGGGTCCAGCCAGAGGTGCGGATCGAGGTCGCCATGTTCGCAGGCCTCGCTGTGTACATGCTCGTGCTCATCGACGGCGATCGCCGCGACCCCTTCCAGTTCAGCCAGACGCAGCAAGCGCGGAGCCCGATCAGCGAGCGCCGCCGCCGCCGCCTCGAAGACGCCGTCCACGCCGAGGCCGTTGAGCAGCACCAGGTCCGCCCCCGCCAAGGCAGCGATATCGCCCGGCTTGGGCTCGTAGCCGTGCGGCGAGGCCCCGGGGGGCATGAGCAGGATCGCCTCCGCCCCCTCCGGCAGCATGTCCTGGGCCAGGGCCAGCAGCGGCGGGATCGACACCGCGACACGCAACTTGTCCTGGGCTGGTTCCTGCCGTTCACAGCCCGTGGCGGCAGTAAACAGCGTTGCCGCGGCCAGGAGTGCCGCCAGAGCCTGCGTCGGTGCGTGAGATCGAAGGGCGCGAAGGCGGTGGAGCATGCGTGATCCCTCCCTGAGGAATGGGGTGAAGGGCCAGGGGCAAGCATAGGTCCCAGCCCGAAGGCGAGCGACCTTCTGAGGCCGACGGCGGCTCAGCGCATGCAAAACGGCGCGCCAAAGGCGCACCGCGTGCGGTTGCTGTCCGTGAGTTCGAGCCAGTCCCAGGCGCCCAGGCGACCGGGTGAGGTCAGGCGGCGTCGGGCCCATGCACCGCGGCGCCGTTGTTCACCACTGCCGGAGCGGGGGTGGCGGCGACGCGGTCGGTCTGGATGGCCTCGGCCGGCTCTCCCAAGGAGATGCGGGCGCTGCCCTTACGCATGCGGATGGTCCGCGTGCTGGGCTCGAGGTTCACCATGTCGGGATTCAGCCGGTAGTAGACTTGCTTCCCCGAGCGCCGGCCGGAGGCCACGCCCGCCATGCGCAGCAGGCTGAGGTGGTGGCTGACGGTGGGCTGGGGAAGCTGGAGGATGTCACAGAGACTGGACACGTGCCGCTCACCCGCTCGCAAGATGGAGAGGATGCGTAGTCGCGTCGGATCTGAGAGCAGCCTGAACACCTGACAGAGCTCTTCGAGTTCTGAGTGGTCCGAATAGACGTTAGACACCACGGTGGGTCCTTCCTTGCCAGAGCACGAACGCGTGGAGAGAGCCGGATCGCGCCGATGCGACCGCGGAGAACCTCTCTCTGCCCTTCTCCCATTCGCCGACCATGCTGTCAGAGGGGTATTCGTAGCCCGACCCCAGGGTGTTGCGTCGGATTCGCGTCTTCGCATAAGAGAATCCGGCGGCCGGGGGTGTGGCCAGGGCGCTCTCGGACGCTATACTGCCCGCCGAGTCAATCTGGGGGGGCGGTAGCTCAATTGGGAGAGCGCCTCGGTCGCATCGAGGAGGTTGTGAGTTCGAGTCTCATCCGCTCCATTTGCCCCAAAGCCCTGCAGACGCAGGGCTTATTTCGTGGACGGCCCGCCTCCCCACACAGCGAGAGGGAATCTGCGATTCCCCCACATAGCGGAGCCATCCTGGCTCCGCCTCCCGAAACGCACGACCAGGATGGCCGTGCTATGTGACGGAGCACCACTTCAACTCGGCGGCGACGTCACCCAGTCGTACGGCTCCACCCAACCATCCGACCCAGCGTCGTGTCGCCGCACGTAGTCCACGGCGTTGACCAGATGCTCCCGATCGAAGAGAAACCGCACAAACGGTCTTGCCGTCCACAACGACCGAGGCGTGGGCACGCCACGTCGCCGTCGCTCTCCGAGCACCCGGCTCGCGCTCCGGCGCTTGAGTTGCGCGACGATTGTCTTGACATCGAGGGCTGTGGGCGCCAGGACCAGATGAGCATGAGTCCGCTGCACGGTCGCCGCGTAAGCGATCAGCCTCCGTTCGCGCACCACGTCGCCGAACGCCTCCGCTACGAGTCTGATCTCCGCCTCGTTGAGGATCACCGCCCCGTGGGTCATTGACTGCAGGGAGCGATCGTGGAGCAGAGGATCGGGGCCAATGAGAACGCCCTCCCGCCAAGAACCGCGCGGATCCCCATGAAGCCACGAGCCGTGTGTCGTCGCGATCCAATGAATACCCACCGTCGTCCCCATGCGACGATCGTACCGGCGAAGCCGCCACCCCACCAGTAACCTCCGTCACATAGCGGAGCCATCCTGGCTCCGCCTCCCAACCCGCACGGCCAGGATGGCCGTGCTATTTGTGGAAGAACCCTGGTCACCCACCCACATAGCGGAGCCATCCTGGCTCCGCCCTCCGAATCGCACGGCCAGAATGGCCATGCGCGGTGACAGTGACTCAGGGAGCCGTCCGCCAAAGGAGCCTCAGTCGATCCGCGTAGTCCGGCTCGGCCCAGTAGCGACTGACGATGTCGGTGAGCAGTTCGACGTGACCGTCATGGAAGCTCACATGCCCGCCCTCGCCGGGGTGACGGTCCGTGATGACGTTGCTCTCCCCCGGCTCAAACGGCGGCGGCTGCCAGGCGACGGAGTCGGTCGTGAAGAGGCTGTTGTTCAGGATCGAGTCCTCATCTTCTTCCACCACGTCCACGGCGTCGGCCGGTGACTGGATCACGTCAGCCCTGAGGAGTGGCACTGAGAAGGACTCAAGCACGCCATCGATCTCAACGTAGAACCGGCGGTACTCCTGCGAGTAGTCGCAGGGCGCCGGCTCATCCGGGAGCCGATTGAACCACAGCCGCGCCAACGTCGCACCGACCGCCTGCGGGTCCTCGTCAGGCACCAGGAAGTTGCCGAGTCGCTCGCCGAACCCTGCTCCAGGCTCCGTGTATCGCGCAAAGGTATCCGCGGGAGAGGTGAAGACGGCGGGGTCTGCGATGTAGTTTCCCACGAAGCCGTTCATGATCACCTTTGCGCCCTCGTCCACGCCGATGACCAAGCCATCGTGATCGGTATCGAAGACGCCAACCTCACCTGACCAACCGACGCCGTTGGTACCGCCCAAGGGTGGCATGAGATCATAGTCCGCAACGTACAGGAGATGCGCCCGGCCGTATTGCCGCAGGTGCTCGCGCGTGATCGCCGCCCAGTCATCGCCGCGCAGTTGGGCCAGGAGTGGTGTGATGAGCGTGAACAGCAGCGCCGTTGCCGCGACCAGGAAAGCGAGATCGATGCGGGCGAGTCCGAGTGAACGCCCGGCTTCTGGTTGCCGCTGTCGAGTCAACATCGCCTTGCTCCTCCCGCACTGAGCGGGCGCTCGTTCGAGGAACCTAGTCAAGTGTGGAGGTGCGCCAGAGCAGGCGCAAGCGCGTCTCATAGTCGCTCTCTTGCCAGTAGCGTGTCTCAGTGTCCTCGAGCAATTCCACGTGCCCATCAAAGAACGACACGTGCCCGCCTTCGCCCGGGTGACGATTGGTGATCAGGTTGTTCTCACCCGGCACCGGCGGGTAGCTGTTCCAGGCGTGCGACTCGGGTGTGAAGAGACTGTTGTTGAGAATCGAATCCTCGTCCTCTTCCAACAGATCCACGCAGTCGGCGGGCGACTGGATCACATCCGCTCGCTGCACGCGCACCAGGAAGGACTCCACGAGACCGTCGATCTCCACGTAGATACGCCGCTGCGCCGTCAGGTAGTCACGCGGCGTCTGGCCCTGGTTCCCCGTGAAGTAGACGCGGGCAAAGGTCGCCCCGATGGCCTGAGGATCCTCAGTCGGTGTCAGGAAGTTGCCAACGCGATTGCCCATCTGGTTGCCTGGCTCTGTCCAGCGCACCATCGAGTCGGCGGGCGAGGTGAAGATCTCTACATCACTGACATAGGTGTCGACGAACTTGTTCATCACGTTCTTGGCTTCGGAAGGAATCGTGATGCGGATCTGGCCTGTGTTAGTGTCAAAGACTCCGACCTCCGTCACCCAGGCAGGTGCGAGATAGCCATCGTCCAGCGGCGGCAGATAGCCATGATCCGCCACGTGCATCAGATGGGCCCGCGAATACTGCCGCAGGTGATCGCGCGTGACCGCCGCCCAGTCATCGCCGCGCAGTTGCCCCAGCACGGGCACGGCGAGCGCCAGGAGCAACACACTCGCGCCCAGCGCCACCAGGAGTTCTGTCAACGTAAACGCCCGATCCAATCGCATTTGATTCGTCCGAATCACGGCTCCGTCCTCCTCACTGCGCTCAGGGAGAGCAAGCCTTGTCGTAATTGCTCAGCAGCAGCCCTAGATCAGGCTGATTCACCAGGCCGTCGCCGTTGACGTCCGCCAGATGATTGAAGGCGGGGTCGTCAGGCGGCAGTTCATACGTGGTGAGCAGGATGCCCAAATCACTCTGACCAACGACGCCGTCCTGATCAATGTCGCCGGCGAGCAGCGGCGTGTCGCTCAGAACGTAGACAGCTCCATCGTCGTCGCCCTCTTCCTCAAACGGCGCTCCCACGGCAAAGCGGTGACTCGCAACATACTGCCAGGCGTTGCTCAGCGACTTGCCGAACCCCGCATCCGCCGCCTTCCCATCCATCACCGTCAGGAGCGAGCCGTCCTCCCCTGAGTAGAGATAGACACGCCCAGCGTTGCGGTAACGGCTGGAGTGCAGGGGGGCGCCGACCAGCACATCGGCAAAGCCATCGCCGTTCACATCACCGGCTGCAGCGACGGCGGAGCCGAACAGATCGTTCTCGCCCTCGCCGTCCCAGGTGTACAGGCGAGCTCCATCCAGACCGGAGAAGACGTAGGCTCGCCCCGCGTGGTCGGCGACGCTGCTGTGGCTCGGGGCTCCCACGATGAGGTCGTTGTACTCATCGCCATCCACATCCCCGGCGGCGGAAACGCTGGAGCCGAACCAGTCGAACGCCTCCTCACCCTCGAGCGAATAGGCCAACATGCCGCTGTAGGTGTCGAAGACGTCGACTCGCCCGGAATCGATCGCAGCACCGTCGGCACGTGGGGCTCCCGCGACCACAGCGCCGTAGGGGAACGGTTCGCCGACCACCCCCTCATGCAAGGGATCAAGGTAGGCCACCGCTTCGCCGAAGTGCTCGTGCTGCTGCACGCCGAGGAAGATGTGCAGCGGCTCGAACTCGTGCATCGTGCCGTAGATTGTGTAGACGAACACCGCGCCCCGGTTGTCTACCTCAGGCTCTTCAAGTTGCGTCAAGCCGTAGCCCGGGGCGCCGATGACCAAGAACGGCTCGACGCTCTCCAGAACATGCCCCGCCACCGCCTGGCCGAACCATGAATGCACCTGTCCGCCGTCAAACACGTCGAGTTGTTCGCCGCCGAAGTCGATCGAGTGCAGCCGGACCACGCCCACCGCCCCCGACTCAGCGTCGCTCTCGCCGAAGCGATCCCCCACCACCGCGACGTCCCAAGCCCAGAAGTAATCCGGTCGGTGGAGCACGCAAACCGTACTGCCCGCCCCGAAGAGCGGGTCGTCCGGCGTGAAGGTCGCCCAGACATCGCCGTTGTAGCCGGAGAGAAGCACGGGCGGCTCGTCGCCCAGCCCGCTGATGAGAAAGTCACTGCGGGAGGAGGGGTCCTCGTTGTATTCGACGACCTCCCAGCCGAAGTGATGCACCTCACGCACCGGGTCAAGGATGGGGCACTGGCCAAAGGCGAGCGAGGGAGCCAGAGCCGCCACCGCGGCAAGGCCGCCTCTCCACGCGCCTGAACCTGTTCTCATTGGGAGTCTTCCTTTCCGCACGGGTTCCACGACACCGCCCACTTCGCGAGCAGTTCACCCCCTAGTTATGCACCGAAATGGCCTGCCTCGCCAGCGAAAACCGTGAGTTTTGTCCGATATTCTCTGCCCGGCAATCGAACCTCATCGAAGCGTTACCTCCAACACCACGTCGTTCCCCGTCGTCCGATCCAGCAGGACCGTGCCCTCCTGCACCACCCGCACGCGCCGGCCGGCCTCCGTCCGCTCGACGAAGATGTCGAATGTGCCGCCGAAGGCTCGGATCTGCCGCAGATTCATGTGATCCCATCCCTCGGGCAGGCGCGGATTCAACTCGAACGTGCGCAAGCCGGTCGGGCGGATGCAGAAGAGCCCCTCCGTAAAGATGCGGCAGTACAGGCCGCTCTCCGCGGACAAGTGCCGCTGATTTCCCTCCGGGTACGCCTCGACGGGATACGGCACGTGCCCGCCGATCAGTCGCCGCTGCGTGTAGGACTGCAGGTGCCTGAGCGCCTCCTCCGTCGCCCCGGCCGCGAAGACGCCGCGCAAGGCGTAGAGCGTGGAGCGATCCCAGAAGTCTTCGCGCCCCGCCTCCGTCGCCAGGCCGTCTTCACCCCAGAGGCGCCTGGAGAAGAGCGCTTCGATCGTGCCCGTCGCCCGCTCATCGATGCCGACGGTGAGCGGAATGCAGATCCAGGCCCGCAGCGTGGTGTTGCCCTCGTAATAGCGATAGGTGTCAAAGCCTTCGACCGTCGCGCCGAAGTGCGCTTCGATCGACTCGCGCAGGGCTGCCGCCCGCTGGCGATACTCGCCGAGTTGCAGCCGACTCTTGCCCAGCTCCTCGCCAAGGTGCGCTGCGGAAAGGTAGGCGTCGTAGGCCAGGCTGCTCGTGCAGAGATTGGCATCGCCGGCCGGAAAGCGACCTTCCAGCTCATCCGAATCCGAAGCGATCACGCCCTCCTCGTTGAGCTGACGATGGCAGTACTCCAGGCACCACTCGATCCAGGGCCAAAGCTGTTCCGCCACCTCGCGGTCGCCCAGGCTCAGGGCGTAGCGCGCCGCCCCGTAGGCGAACATCGCCGCATCGCCGCGATCGCCCGCCCCGTTCCAGGTCCCCTCGCCCTCGGCGATGACGGATGACACCAGCGGCTTCTCGAATGTCGGATCCATGAATCTCGCGAACTGGCGATAGCTGTTGAGCGCTGCCTCGTTGCCGACGTCGTAGCCCAGAAACGGGAACAAGGGGTTGATGTACTCACACTGATCGTTGGTCCACAGGGCCGCGTAGTACCGCCCGCCGCCCGGGCCGTGCATCAGCCCGCCCTTGGTGGCGTAGATGCTCTCCGCCCCGCGCAACTTGGCGAAGGCGAACATCTGGTTGAGCGCCGGGTCCGGCGTCTCCAACACGAGATTGCCCCACAGATCCTCGATGAGCGCCAGCCGAGCCCGCACCTCCGCCGCCCCGTCAAGCGTGATCGGCTCGCTGTCGTCTACCCGGCCCGAGTAGGCCACGTAGAAGGTCGCCGTCTTGCCGGGCGCCAGCGTGGTGTCGATCGCCTCGTCCTGCCTGGCCTCCAGCACATACGCGCCTTGCACACCGCGCTTGGGATCGGTGCGCACCGCCTGCGCCAGCGGTTCAACCTCGAGGCGCACAGGGTCCGCATTCAGGTTGCGCAAGCGCACGCGCTCGACCAGCATCGGCTTGTCGGTGCTGGGCAGGAGCGTCCGCTCCACCAGCACGCCCGAGGCGGTCTGCGAACGCAGCGTGAGCAAGCCGCGGATGCTCACCCGCTCCAGGATCTCGCTGCCGATCGGTTCCCCATCCACCAGAACCGTCGGCCCAATCTCTTGGGGGTCGAAGGTGTGCTCCAGGCTGGCGTGCGTGTCGTTGGGGATCGTGCGCAGCAGGGGCCAGATGACGCGCCGGCTGACTGTCAGTTCGCCGCCCGCCTCGACGCCGTAGGTGACGATCGCCGCCACTCGCAGGCCCGCCATCTCCAGGTGATCGCGGTGCGGCCGAAAGCCGTCCTGCCCCGCCTCCCAGACGACGGATTGATCCTGCGCTAGCCGCCAGCGCTGGCCGGGCTCGACGACCATCGGCGTCTCTCCTTCGCAGTGAAACTGAGCCTTGGCCCAGTCGGCGTGGTCCCAACTGTCGCCATCGCCCGCATCATCGACGTGCAGCGTCATCTGCCGAATGCCCGTGGTGTCAACGTCGATCTTCAGTCGCTCGGTCGGCCGCATGACGCCGCTGTCAAAGAGCACCGCCCCATCACCGATGACGCGAAAGCGCACCGAAGCCGGATTGGCTGCTTCATCGTCGACGCCGACCAGCGCCGTGAAACGCGTCGTGCGACCGTCAAGTTGGACATGCAGCGTCGAGTCGGCGTGCGTGCCCATGCCGCGCTCGTACTCCACTCCAGCCAGGCGCAGCGGATTACCGCCGACGCTCTCGTTGCGCTGCACCGTCCCCCACCCGATCGAAGCCTTGCCAATGTCGAGTTCATCAAGAGAGACCACCCGCTCCGCCGCCCAGCCTTGTGAGCCACACAACAGGGCAAGCACCGCCGCTGTCAAGTAACGCCTCATGTCAATCTCACCTCTACGTACGTGCACCAAAGTAGAAACTCACCACGGAGCCAAGCAATGTCACCACCAGGGGCGGGACGGATTCGTGCTGATCGAGACCCAGGCCAAAGAGAACCACGAGCGTCAGCGTCGCCAGCAAGCCGACCACGCCCTTGATGTGGCGGATGACCGCCTGCAGGCGCGTCGACTCGATTCGCACCATGAAGCGAGCGAACAGATGCCCCGCCACCAGCCCGGCGAGGATCAGAAAGAACTGCACGTTCTGCCGTAAGACAAAGCCGTGCCGCCTGGCAAGCACGAAGGCTGCCAACCCGAACCCCACGATGATGATGAAGCGGATCATCCCCGAAGGCAGGTAGAGCGGCCGCTCCGACACCGACTCCGGGTCGAGATAGCGATCGCCGGCGTCCTTCGCCTTGGTGCGGTAGCCGAAGTAGTAGCCGATGATGGTCAAGATCAGCGTGAAGAGGTCAAGCGGCAACTCTCGACTGAGGAAGATGAGCAGCCACGCCGTCGCTGACAGGAGCAGCGCGATCAAGGCGCGAATGCTGCCCCGCGGCAAACCGAGCGGCTCGACGCCTCGGGCGATCTCCGGTCGGATGAGGACGACCGCTTCCTGCACCGGATCGACGACGACTTGAAAGTGGGTCTGGCAGCGATCGCAACGAAAGCCGGCAGCAGCGCTGAAGGGCTCGCGCACCTTCGCCCCGCAGTAGGGACAGGCGTAGCGACGGAGGGCTTCCATGCAGCCCATCGTATCCGCTGCCCCCTCACGCGGCGCGCTCGCAGCCTGCCCCACTTCAGCCGGGCCAGCATCCGGTGATGGCCTCAACCAGCGCCTTGAAGTTCTCCATGGGCGTGTCAAGCTGCACGTGGTGCGTCGGCGCCAGGATCAGGCCCCCGCCCCGCCCGAGCGTCCCCAACCGCGACTTGACCTCGGCCGTGACATCGGCGGCGCTGCCGAAAGGCAAGGTGCTCTGCACATCGAGCGAGCCCCAGAATGCCAGTCGCTCGCCGTACCGGCGCTTGACCTCCACCGGATCGACGCACAGCGGCTGGATCGGGTTGAGGACATCCAGGCCGATCTCGATGAGGTCGGGGATGACCGGCTCGATCACGCCATCGGAGTGGTAGGCAATCTTGATGGCGGGGTTGATGCGCCGCAGCGCCGCGAAGAACTCCGCCAGGCGCGGCTTGAGGAACCGCCGCCACATCGCCGGCGAAAGGAGCATGCCCTTCTGGGCGCCGATGTCATCGCCGACCCAGATCATGTCGACGCCCAGCTCCACGAGCCGACTCGCCGCCGCCAGGTGATAGCGATACGGAATGTCCAGGATCGCTTCCGCGAGATCAGGCTCACGGACGAAATCCATCATGAGTTGATCGAGCCCGCGCAGGGCCCAGGCCGTCTCGAAGATGGTGGTCACGGTGACGCCGACCAGCCAATGCGTGTCGCCGTACTCGCGGACCAGCGCCGCCGCATCGTCGTAGAGATCGGGGCGGTCGGGGTCCGGCGGCTGGTATTGATCGAGCGCGCTCGTCTTCGCCAGCGGGTGGGTCGCGATTTCCGTGTAGACCCCCTCGCCGAACGGCGTCTGGTACCTCGCCGCCTTCCAGCCCACGCCCCACTCATCGAGGTAGTCCTGCTGCGACTGGTAGTAGGAGTTGGCCCAACCGACGCTGACGAGCAGAAGGTCTTGCCCCAGCAGGCGTTCGAGTTCGTAGGTGTTGCCGCCGCCGTGCGGATTGTGCTCGCCTCCGGCCTGCAATCCCAGCTCTCGCCGCAGCCGCCGGGCGAACTCCGGGGTGAAGCTCGCCTGCCAGGGGCAGCGGTCCGGAATCTCGTGGGCCAGGGCCGTCTGGACTCGTTCGCGAGGCGTCATCGAGGCGATTCTCCGCTTGCGGTCGGCTGCTCATGATACTGACCGGCTTGTGAATGCCCAGGAAGCGCGGATGCCGCCCCGCAGGGGCAGACACGCCCGGAAGCGAGGCGGTAGAATCGCCGACCGCGGTGAAGGCAATCCCCCCAACGGCACGCTGCCCCGAGACTTGGAGCCCGCAGCATGGAAACGATGGAAGCGATCCAGAGCCGCCGCTCGATTCGCACCTACAAGACCGATCCGATCCCCGAGCCGGTCCTCGCCGACATCCTGCAGGCGGGCCAGCTTGCCCCTTCAGCTTTGAACGCCCAAAACTGGCACTTTGGCGTCATCACCGATGCGGAACTCAAGCATCGACTCGTCGGCGCTGCCGGCGGACAGTCCTGGATCGAAGGCGCTGCCGCCATCATCGCCCTCTGTGTCCGCATTGATAAGGACATGAGAGACAAGCACGAGGAAGATCCAGAGGTCCGCGTCAACCGCACGCGCTACGGCGGGCGGCTGATCGACTACGTCAACCAGTACGACGAACGGCCGACCATGAACGCCCTGCTGCACAGCCCCGATGTTCTGCTCGCCGGCCAGCAGATGCAGCTTGCCGCGGTGAATCACGGCTTGGGCACCTGCTGGATCAGCTACATGGACCTCGTGCGCGTCGACGAGCTCTTGCACCTGCCCGCCGACGTCATCTGCACCTATCTCATGACGCTGGGCTACCCCGCCGGCAAACCCGATCCGGTGAAGCGGCAGCCGCTCGACAAGATCGTCTTCAAGGATGTCTGGGAAGGTGACCCGCACGAAGGCTCGCCGCACCGCATCGCCGGCCACGATTAATTCGCTCATCAAATGCCTGAACTTGCCACGACTCGACGCAGGGCATCGATCAACGTCGCCCGCAAGGCGCCGTCCTGGCTGTAGTCCACAGGATGAACGGTGAACACGCGACGATCCCGGGCCAGATCGAGCGCCTTGCCCCACTTGTCCGGCTGCTTGGGATCCGAGACGCCGATCGAGATGCCAGCCCGGCCTTGCTGATCCTTGCGCCCGACCATGGCGAACATAGGCACATCCGTGTCGCCGTCCCCCACCACGATCATGTTGCGGAAGGGCACGGCAAAGTCGCCGCCTTCCATGCGCTTGTTCACTTCCTTGTTGCGTCCCTGGGCTTCCGCGCCGACGATGCCCTTGGAGATCTGCACGATGAAGCGCGTCTTCTCGGTGAAGCTGACCAGGTTGCGCACACCGACGATCTCACCCGCGGCATTGCAGTGAAAGTCGCTGGCCCAGAGGTTACGAAACTCGCCGGCGATGGCCGTGGCCCGCAGGAGCGTCCCGATGCCGCTGCTGATGAGGTAACACTCGACGGCGAGGCCGGGGTCGAGCACCGCCGCCTCGGCGCGGAGTTGGGCAAAGAGCGTCTCCACGCCGGGAAAGAACTCGATCTGCTCGCCCCACTTCTGCAACCGCTCCTGGGTGATGCGATTCGCGGCGGGCTGCTGCTGCGACCACTCGATCATCTTCCAAAGGTAGGCCGGCATCTCGTCCCAACCGTCCTTGACGAGCGGCTGGACCTCATCGCGCCAAAAACGCTCGGTGTCAATGCCCAGGGAGGCCAGGAAAGAGGTGGTGCTGTCGGGGGCCAGCGTGCCGTCGAAGTCGAAGATGAGGGCGATGGTCCGGGACATGAGACTCGCTCAAGGAGGTGAGACAGAGGCGGCGGGCGCGGGGTGCGGCTGGATTGTAGCCGGAGCGGACACCGCCTCGCCCAGCAGCTACACTGCCCTCGGCTGGATGGTCCGGCCGAGACACGAGCACCCGATCGCAGCCCCGGAAGGACAATCCCATGGCCCGTGCCAGCGCCAGCCACATTCTCGTCAAGACCGAGCAGGAAGCCCTCGACCTCAAAAAGCAGATCGAAGACGACGGCGCCAGCTTCGAAGACCTCGCCAAGAACCACTCGCAGTGCCCCTCCGGCAGGGAGGGTGGCAGTCTGGGCCAGTTCGGCCAGGGCGACATGGTCCCCGAGTTCGACCAGATCGTCTTCGGCGATATCCCCGTCGGCCAGATCTCCGAGCCCGTCAAGACGCAGTTCGGCTTCCACCTCGTCCGCGTCGACGAGCGCCTGGGCTAACTCGCCCCGACTGACGCCACTTCATTCAATCGGCCTGAAGCACGCCCACGGACTCGAGTCCATGGGCTTCTTGCTGGCTGCGCCGGCAGCCCCTGCAGGCAGCACAGAATCTCACGCTCCCGGGCGGCCTCCTTCCAATTGGCAAACCGGCCGGATTCACAGTTTCTCGTTGCCGACCCCCCAATCGTCCCTGAGAATGAAGTGACTGGATAGCCAACCCGTCCCGGGAGAATGAACCAGTGACTGCTCGCTACACCCTGACGTCGGCGCTGATCTCCTTGCTTGCCCTCACCCAAGGCGCCAGCGCCCAGTGCGGCGAGAGCCTGCTCTACGTTCTGCAACCCGAACACATCTCCACCGCGGAACTTGTCAACGCCGGCTTCTCCATGCTCGTCCTTGAACCGTCGCGCGACGGCGGGCAGAGCGGTGACTTCACCGCCGCGGAAATCACGCAGATACAAGCACTCGGCCCGCAACCGACGACGGTGCTCGCCTACCTCAGCATCGGCGAGGCGGAGGACTATCGCGACTACTGGAACGGCGCCTGGGTCGATGAGGACGGCGAGCCGATCCCCGGTGTCGCACCCGCCTGGCTGGGACCCGTCAACCCCGATTGGCCCGGCAACTACAAGACGCGCTACTGGCACGCCGGCTGGCAGGCCCTGCTCTTGGGCACGCCCGCCGGGCCGGACACCACGCCGCTCGATCGCATCATCGACCAGGGCTTCGACGGCGTGTACCTCGATATTGTCGATGGCTACCAGTACTGGAGTGATGATGAGGAGATCACGGCGGAACTCACTCGCGCCGAGGCGCGCACGCACATGATCGACCTGATCGAGGCGCTGGCGACGTACGCCCGAGTCGAGCGCGGCGTGCCGGGCTTTCTCGTCTATCCCCAGAACGCCGAGGACATCGTGCTCACCGAGTTTGATCTCCTGGATGCCGAGAGCGAGCGCTACTTCACCCTGATCGACGGCATCGGCATCGAGGATCTGTTCTACAACGGGCAGCGCAAGCAGCGGCGCGGTGAGACGGCGTTTCGCGTCGAGGTGCTGCAGGAGTTCTCGCAGCGCGGCAAGGCCGTCCTGGTGACGGACTACGTACTCAACTCGCGTAAGCCGACCGCCGGATCGAGCCGCAAGCGCGCGGAGAAGTTCTACCGCCTCTGCCTGACGGAGGGCTTTACGCCCTACGCCGCTCACAGCGACCGCGAGTTGGACGAGTTGGTGTTCGTGCGTCGAGCCGACCGGGCCTTGATCGATCAGCCGGCGGAGCCGCCGCTGGCCGGGGCGGATATCAATCTCGACGGTCTGACGGACCTGGAAGATGTGGCGACCCTGCTCCTGGCGCTGGGGCCCTGCCCCGGCGGGTGCCCGGCCGACCTGACCGGCGACGCCGTGGTGGACGGCTCGGACCTGCGGCGACTGCTCTGCCACCTGGGATACGACGCCGCGACTCACTCAGGCGGCACCTGGAAACGCACGGTGCACGATCTCTATCGCGCGGAAGTCCTGCCGCGCCTCGGCGAGCGCTCGAAGCGCGAGCAACGGCTCGACAAGAGGACCCTGCGGCTGGCCCGGAAGGCGCTGTAACGAGCGAGACGCGCCTCGATATGCGAGTCCCTCGCCAACAGCCGATAAGACGGGGGGACACCGATATCGGTGTGTATCGGGCGGGTTTTGGGAGCGTTTTGGCCAACCTGTGCTAGAATTGGGGCGGCGGAGAGCCTCCGTCGATCTCTGCGCCGATTCCGGCGTGGGGACCCACCAATCAGCCGCACCGCCCCGCCAACGGGGTTAGTCGCCTCCTCGGCGATGAGTCAACAAGGAGAGAAAAGCATGATGCGTCTCACTCGAGACTGTGGATTCCGTTCACCCAAGCTGACCTTGCTAGCGATTGCAGGTACCACCCTGGCGCTGATGACGGCCGCGACCCAAGCCGAGGTGATCTGCAAGGACTACTCCATCTTCGACCAGACGCCGTATCTTCCCGACGATGACTGGGATGGCGACTTCTCCGACGTGGATGCTTTCTCCGGCCAGCGGTACTACGAGAACTTCACCACCGATGACTTCATCTGCTCCCTGCGCGTCTGGGGCGTCTTGATCGATCCGTCCGGCATTGCCTGCGACGACCAACCTGTCACCTTCGAGATCACCTTCCACCAGGCTGACGGCCCCGACGGTACACCGGGCGACGCCGTCTGCACCGCCCTGGTAACCACCGTGGGCGAGGACACCGGCTACGCCTTCCAACCCGGAGGGCCGCATTCATTCTGGCCCCTGGGCATGTACGACCTCGATCTTGGCTTCTGCTGCCCGCTGAGCGAAGGCTGGGTCTCCGTCCAGGCTCAGACGAGCAACGACGCCAACTGCTGGTTCATGTGGATCGGTTCCGGCCAGGGCATGGATGGGCAGTCCTACCTCGTGAACGGCGACGGCACCGGCGAGTACGTCTCGATGGATCTGGCGGTCTGCCTCAACCGGGGCTTGTTGCCCTGCCCGGGCGACCTGGACGGCGATGGCGACACCGATCAGTCCGATCTCGGCATCCTCCTTGCCGCCTACGAGCTCAACGGCAACGGCGACCTGGACTTCGACGGCGACACCGATCAGTCTGACCTCGGCATCCTCCTCGCCGACTACGACTGCGTGCCCTGAGCGGTCTTCGCCCCACCCGAGATGGCACAAACAAGCCCATGGATTCGAATCCATGGGCTTTTCTTCGCGCCAAAAACAAAGACGCCGTCCCGCAGATTCGGGGCGGCGTCTGGTCGGGTGATGCTGAGGTTTCGCGTCTCAGGCGAGCAGCAAGGCCTCGCTGGAGCCGACTTCGCGGATTTCCCAATGCCCGTTCGCCGGGAAGCTCACGGAAGCGAACTCGAAAGCCTCCACTCGGCCAGTATTCCTGAAACGATGCACGAAGGTCTGCTCCTGACTCTCGTCAAGGCGGTAGCAGAGCTCATACTCGCCGCCGTCCGGCAGGCCGCGTGCCTCCAGGAATGCCTTGCCGCGGCTCTCGTTGTAGGTCAGCGCCGCTCGCACATCGCCGCCGGCCACATCCTGGAACCGAATGGTCGTCGTGTCGGGAAGGAGTTGCAGTTCCGAGAAGGGCAGTCCCGCTTCCCGGAGGACGCGCGTCTCCCAAGTCGTGTGGCTCGCCCTGTTGAGCACGCCCCAGAGGTTGTCCACGGAATCCCGGGCGTCGAAGTAGAGGACCGTCAGCGCCAAGCTGAGCCCGACCAAGGCCAGGCAGGCCGCCCGCCAATAGCGGGAGGCGCCGGCCCGCATGGGGGCGTCTCGCCAATGGTCCTCGCTGGCCAGGGCAGTCGTGACCGGGACGGGGGCATCCCCGGCGCCGGCGAGCTTCAAGTGTGACTGCTGACCGGAGGCGGACAGGACCTCTTGGAGGACCTCTTCTTTCAGACGCATGGGCGGCTCGACATGGGGCAAGGTGGCGAGCAGACTTTCCGCCGCCTTGGCTTGCTCCATCTGCACCGTCGCCTGGACCGCCGGATCGGCTTCCAGGAACGCCTGCTCGAAGCGCTCGCGCTCCTCCGGCTCCAGGATGCCAAGCAGATCCGCGCCAGCCAGTTGCAAGAGTTCTTTCGTGGCCATTCTTGACCGGTTCATACTGCTCATTCCTCAACCACAACCTGTTCCCGCAAACGCACTAACGCTCGGCTCAAAGCCGATTTGATTGTACCGAGCGGCGTGTCCAATTCCTCACTGATCTGCCGAAGAGTCTGCCCGCCCAGGTAGGCACGAAGGATAACCGTGCGCTGCAATTCGGGGAGGGTTTCGATTGACTCCAGCAGTGATTCATATTGCTCTCGGGATTCCATTCCCTTGCCGATTCGCTCCCCGCTACCGGGGGGGGTTGTATCCATCCGCGAGGCCGTGCGGTTGGATTCGAGCACCCATGCGCCGCATTCGATCGACCAGATATCGTCTGGTGATCAGCATGACCCAGGTGACGAGCGTGGCTCTCGTGGGGTCGAATCGTTCCGCCGTCCGCCAGAGACGGACAAAAACCTCCTGTACCGCATCGTCTGCTTCGGCCCGAGTCGGCATGGCTTGGTAGGCCATCCGATACACCAGGGAGCCAAAGCGGCCATACAGCTCTTCGACCGAACCAGGCTCCTGTCGTGCCACGCGCTGCATCAGTGCCAGCTCAGCATTCGGCGGATTGGACTGGTCTTGGTCCGACATGATCCGAATCGGATCTCCCTTCTATCCGCCGCGATGGCGGCTGTGGATCCACAAAAACAGGTTCTCTAGGCTCAATTCCTCACGCGTCATGCCCGAGCCCAGAATCAGGATACCGGCGATTGGTTGCGGCGTTTTGTTGTTTTTTGATCAGTTTTAGGTGGCGGATCCCGACTATTCATGCACTATGATATGTATGAATGGACTCGCCTGTACGGACCCGGTCGTCCGAAAACAGCAGGCGGGGTCGTTTGAGAGCGAGCCGCGATGCTGAGAGAGCCTAGAACAGCACGGGCCGGTTGTCATCGTCGCACGACGTCTCGGGGTGTAGTGTCGCGCCAACAGGCGTTCACGCTCCTCGAGTTGCTCGCCTCCATTGCCATTATCGCTCTGGTCATCAGCATCATGCTCCCAAGCATGTCGGTGATGAAGGAGAAAGCCCGCCGTATCAAGTGCGGCACGACCGTCCATCAGCAGGGCGCTGCCCTGGCCATGTGGGCGGACACCCGTGGTCGCGATGAACTCCCCACGTCCCGCGCCGGGCACGGCAGCCAGCAGGGGTCCTGGTCGACGCCGGTCTTTGCCAATCTGCACTTGGCGGAGACCATGTGCCTCTACAGCACCACCAGCCAGTCGACCGGCTCCTGGGACGGCATGGGTAAGCTGTACGAATACGACTACCTGGAGGCGCCGGCGGCCTTCTACTGCCCCTCCCATGACGGGCAACACCCCTACGAACGGTACCAGGAGATCTGGCCCAATCCCGGCGGCCAGCGGATCTACGGCAACTACCACTACCGCGGCGTCCCCTGGGAATTCCGCCTGCGGAAGTTCAGCCAGCTCGGCCCCGACGTGACGCTTCTCACGGATGGCATGCGCACCTTGTCTGACTTCAGCCATGTTGACGGCTGCAACATGCTCAAGGCCGACCTCAGCGTTCGCTGGTTCGATGACAGCAATGGGGCCATCCTCTCCAAGCTGTCGCTCCTTGAGGAGTCGCTGAGTGATGGCGAGCGGTCGAGGATGTACCTCGACATCTGGCAGCTTCTGGACAGCAACGGCGGCAAGACCAGCAGCAACACCGGCGACTACGACGGTGATTTCCTGGGCAGCTTCCCGGGTGCTCCTTGAGATCCAGACACCGGCACAGTTGAACGAACGGGGCAGTGGAGGTTTTGCCCTCTGCGCCGACGCCGAGCCGATCGCCGCCCGCCGTGGCTGACGCCTGTCCCACAGGGCACGCCTCCGGCTTGCTAGGATGCAGCCATGCTGACCCGCTTGACCGGCCTGCTGGAATCCGTGGCCCAAGGCGTGGTGGTCCTTGACTGCGGCCCCATCGCCTATGAAGTGCACATTCCTGCCAGCGACGGCCCGCTGCTGGCGGCAAAAGTCGGTGAGACCGTCGCACTGCACACGCTGCACTACCTCGAGAGCCAGGGCCAGGGCGCTTCCATGCTGCCGCGACTGATCGGGTTTCAGTCGCAGCAGGCACGGGCCTTCTTTCTGCTCTTCACGACCGTCAAGGGGTTGGGCTATCGCAAGGCATTGCGCTGCCTCTGCCTCCCCTTCGAGGAGGTGGCCCTCGCCATCCACCAGCAGGACCACGCCAAGCTGCAAACGCTGCCGGAGATCGGCAAGCGCACAGCGCAGACGATCGTGGCGGAGTTATCGGGCAAGGTCGAGCCGTTCTTACCCAGCGGCGCTGAGGCCGGGCGCCCCGCCCAGTTCTCCGTGGCGATGGCCACCGGCCCGCAGGCGGATGCCGTGGACGCCCTCGTGCAGTTGGGAGAGCCCCGGCAGCGGGCCGAGGCGTTGGTGGCCCGCGCCGCTCGAGAGGTCGGTGAGGAGGCCGGCGCGGACGACCTGGTGACCGCCGCCCTGCACTCCTGAGTGGTTGACCGGGCAGCGTCTGTGCTCGGTAGTAGACTCCGGAGCGAACGAAGCCCACCCCGCCTGCGTAGGGCACGGTGAAAGGAACCCCATGCGTTACTCGATGATCATGGCCGGCGGCGCCGGGATGCGGCTCTGGCCGAGCAGTCGCCGCGAACGTCCCAAGCAGCTCCTGCGTCTCTTTGAGGGTCGAAGCCTGCTGCAGCTCGCCGACCAGCGGTTGCAAGGCCTGCTGGCTCCGGAGCAGCGGTACATCTGCACCGCCGAGCGTTTCCGCCCGCAAATCAAGGCGGTCCTCCCCCACTACGACGACGACCGTTTGCTGGGCGAACCCGCCGTGCGTGACACGGTTAACGCCATTGGCCTCTGCGCCGCGATTCTGCGCAAGCGCGATCCCGAGGCCATCTTTGCGGTGCTCACCGCCGATCATCTCATTCGGCCGGACGATGTCTTTCAGAAAGCCCTGGACACGGGCTTTCGCCTCGTCGAAGCCGACCCCTCGCGCCTGCTCACCTTCGCCATCACCGCCACGCACGCTGCCACGTCCTACGGCTACGTCGAGCGCGGCGATCCGATCGACGGCTTCGAAGCCGCCTTTCTCGCCAAGCAGTTCCGCGAGAAGCCGGATGCGAAGACCGCCGCCTCCTACCTGGAAGCCGGGACCTTCGGCTGGAACTCGGGGATGTTCATCTTCGCGGCCGAGACATTCATGGAGTGCCTGCGTCGATACAAGCCGGCTTCCCACGAAGGGCTGACGGAGATCGCGGCGAACTGGGATACGGAGCGGCGTGAGGCCGTCTTGAGCGAGTTGTATCCGAAGCTACCCAAGATCAGCGTGGATTACGCCGTCATGGAGCCCGCCGCCAGCGCCGAGGACCTGCAGATCTGCGTGGTGGACATGCCGGTGGAGTGGCTGGACGTGGGCAGTTGGCCGAGCTTCGCGGAGACGCTGGACGCCGACGAGGCCGGCAACCGGTCCTATGCCCCGACGGACCCGACGTTGATCGACGCCAAGAACTGCATCGTGGTGAACGAAACCCCGGGCCACACCATCGCCATGGTGGGGTGCGAGGGGCTGATCGTGGTGCACACGGAGGATGCGACGCTGATCTGCCCCGCAGCCATGGATCAGCGCGTCAAAGACATCGCCGAGGCCGTTCCTGAACACCTGCAATGAATCAAGTTGCCGCATAAATGCGCTACCTCGCTATCGATCTCGGCGACAAGCGAACGGGCCTGGCGCTCGGCGACGATGTCATCGGCCTCATCACGCCGCTGCCGATCATCGAGGAGACGGATCGAAACCGCCTGCTCGCCGCCATCGCCGGGGTCATTGACGAACAAGGGCCGGAGTCGCTCGTGGTGGGATTGGCGCTCAACATGGACGGCACGGAAGGTGAGCGGGCCACCCTGACGCGTGAGTTCGCCGCGCAACTGGAGCCGCTGACCAAGCTGCCCGTGCACCTGCAGGACGAGCGCCTGACCAGCTTCGATGCCGAGGGACAGATGTCGCAATCGGGGCTGACACACGGCGAGAAGAAAGCCCGCCGCGACTCGCTCGCCGCCGCCACCATTCTGCGCGACTTCCTGGCTGAGCAGGCCCGTCGGACGTCGGACGAACCCTGAGGCGACGACGAACGGTATTCTGCCTGCATGACCTCCGGAAGGCCCAGACCAACCACAAGCAACTCCAGCCCCGACGCTCCGGTGCTCCGCGTTCGCGATCTCTCCGTGGCGCGCGATGGGCGGATGCTGCTCGAACGTCTGAGCTTCGCTCTGCAGCCTGGCGAGTTGAAGGCGGTCGTCGGCCCCTCGGGATCGGGGAAGTCAACGCTGCTCCTGGCGATGGCCGGCCTCATTGATCCCGCCGCGGGCGAGGTGCTGCTGCGCGAACGCGACGGCCACGACTGGGGCTACGCCGCCTTTCGTCGCCGCGTGGTGTACGTGCCGCAGAAGCCGACCCTGCTGGAGACGACGGTTCGGCACAACCTGGAGCGCGTCTTTGCCTATCACAGCGCCGAGGGGGCGGCGTTCGACGTGGATGCCGCGGGCGTCCTGTTCGAACGCTTCCGCCTGCCCTTGGCGTACTTCGAGAAAGATGCCCAGGAGTTGTCGGTGGGTGAACAGCAGCGCCTGTGCCTGATCCGTTCCCTGCTGGTCGAGCCGCAGGTGTTGCTGCTGGATGAACCCACGAGCGCTTTGGATGCGGCCAACCGCGAACTTGTGGAGCACTTGCTTCTGGAGTTGGCGATGGAGCGCTGCCTCGCCGCCATCGTGGTGACACACGACGAAGAACAGGCCGCCCGGCTCTGCACGCAGACCATCGACCTGACGCAGTACCTAAGCGCTACTGCCACGATGACTGAGGAGGCGAGCGCATGACGGCCGCAACTTCCTTCATCGCCAGGGCGCTCCTCGCCGCCCCCCCGCCGCCGGCGCTCGAAACGACCACCGCCATCGGCCCGATCCCGCTCAGCGCCTGGGATCTCGCCCTGGCGACGGTGCTGGTGCTCCTCGCCGGCCTCATCAGCGTGTCGCTGCGGCTGCGCCTGGAGCGCCGCCTGGCCGTCGCCTCGGTGCGCACGGTCGTGCAGTTGCTTCTCGTGGGGTACATCCTGCGTTTCGTGTTCGAGCTCGACCGACTGCTGCCCATCCTGGGAGTGGCGCTGGTCATGACGCTCTTCGCGGGGAGGGCCGCCGTCCAGCGCCCCAGCCGCACCTTCAAGGGCGCGACTTGGCGGGCCTGTCTGACGCTGGTGCTGACGGGTTTTGTCACCGTCTTCCTGGTCACCGAGGTGATCATCGGGGCGGATCCCTGGTACCAGCCGCAGTACCTCATTCCGCTTTTGGGCATGATCCTGGGCAACGCCTTGACGGGGATCTCGCTCTCCATCGATTCGCTGCTCGAATCGCTGACGGTGCGACGGGCGGAGATCGAGATGCACCTCGCCCACGGGGCCACGCGCTGGGAGGCAGCCCGCGACGCCGTCGCCGAGGCGGTGCGCCGGGGCCTGATCCCCATCGTCAACGCCATGATGGTCGTGGGCATCGTCTCCTTGCCGGGCATGATGACCGGGCAGATTCTGTCGGGCACCGACCCCCTGGAAGCCGTCAAGTACCAGATCGTGGTCATGTTCATGATCGCGGCGGCGGCGGCCCTGGGCTCCATCGGAACGGCCCTGCTCGTCTACCAACGGCTCTTCACCGCCCGGCATCAGCTTCGCTCGGGCCTGATCCGCAAGGTCTCCAGCCGATAGAACGGTCGCCTGTCGGCCCCTGGGAAACGGCACGGAGTCCGGGGAATGGGAGGCGGCCTGGGTGGGTCCTCTTCCTGCCGGGCCCCCACGCCCCGGGTACACTCAGTTGGCGCCCCGCACGCCGATCGGAGCCTTGGCCATGAACGCGATTCTCCTCCTGCTTGCCGGATTGAACCTCCTCGCCGCCCCCCCTTGCCGCCGCGCAGCCGGCCGCTGCCCTGGCGGCCACGAGCCAGGGCCAGGTCGAACCGGACCTGCTGCCAACCGCGGACGAACTGCTCACCCGCCTGGAGGAGGCCGATGCCGATCTGACCAGCCTGCAGGCGGATGTCATGTACCGCAAGACCAACAGCCTGGTGGGCGATGAGGAGCGTCGCAGCGGCAAGCTCTACTTCCGTCAGCAACGAGCAGAAGGCGAGGAAGCGCCCAAGCGGCAGTTCGCCATCGAGTTCCAGAAGCTCTACATCGACGACCGCAAGGAAACCGAAGAGCGCACCTTCATCTTCGACGGCCGCTGGTTGGTGGAGAAACTTCCCAGTAACACTCCGCCGCAGATGTTCAAGCGCGAGATCGTGCCGCCCGGCGAGACCTTCGATCCCCTGGCGATCGGCGAGGGCCCCTTTCCCATTCCGATTGGCCAGAAGCGGGAGGAGATCCTCAAGCATTACACCGCCGAACTCATCGAGCCCGGCGAAGGGCAGCTCGAGAAGCACTCTTACCATCTGCGCCTGCAGCGCCGGGCGGAGGCCAAGGACAAGCTGGACGTCGAGATCCTCGATCTCTGGTACCTCCGCCAGGATCTGCTGCCGGTGCACGCCCAGGCGACCGACGACGGCGGCAACGTGACGGAGGTGAGCCTCGTCCGCGTGGAGCGCAACGTCGAGATCGAGGACGCCCACTTCGACACCACCGCGCCCACCAAGGATTGGGAAGTGGAGATCACCAGTTGGCGCGAGCGGTAAGACCGCTCGCGGGGACGCGGCGGCTCGCCATGACTGTCGTCGAACAACCCTCGAAGGCGGGGACTCGCGTCACACGCCGCCTGGCTGAAAGCCCCAGCCCACCACGAACATCTCGCGCGACACCGAGCGGCTGGCCTTGGGCTTGAGGCCCTTGACCCGTTCAAACACCCCGCGCATCCGCGTGAGTAAGTCGGGATACGTCTCGCCCTCAAAGACCTTCATGAGGACCGGGCCGCCGGGCAGCAAGAGCTCGGGCAGGAGGTCGAGCAGGTGATTGCAGAGGTTGGAGCTGCGGAAGTGATCGCCGCGCGGATCGCCGGTCGTATCAGGGGCAGCATCGGAGACAACGGCGTCAAAGATGCCCCCGGCAGCGGCGGTCATCTCCTCGGCGGGCAGTTCGAAGACATCGCCCTGGATCGTCTGCACATGGTTGGGCAGCGCCAGGCGGACTTCCTTGAGATCGATCCCCACGACACGCCCCTGCTTGCCCACGCGCTGGCCCAGCACCTGCAGCCAGGCCCCCGGGGCGCAGCCGACGTCGAGAACGCGGGCTCCGCGGGCGATGAGCTTGTACTTGTCATCGATCTCCAGGAGTTTGAAAGCGGCCCTGGAGACGTACCCCAACCGCTTTGCCTCGCGGAAGTAGTGATCCTGTTGTTCGCGCTGCCTGGCCATGGCCTCAGTGTAGCGAGGCGGGCTCCCGCGCCGACGCCACCCTCACTGCCGGAATCAGCTCCGGGCCGGCACGCCCACGACGGTCGCCGCCTCAGGCACATCCCTGACCACGACGGCCCCCGCGCCGACGACCGCGCCCGCCCCGATCCGCACGCCGGGCAGCACTCGGGCTCCCAGGCCGACCAGCGCCAAGGCTCCCACCTGGACCTTGCCGCCCAGCACCGCCCCGGGGGGCGATGTGGGCGAATTCGCCGATTCGGCAGTCGTGCTCGACCACCGCTCCCGAGTTAACGATGGTCCCGCGACCGATGACAGCACCGGTGTGCACGACGCTGCCCGGTCCGGCGAAGGCCCCGCCGAACCACTGCGAGGTGGCGCTGATGCTGGCCGCGGGGTGCAGGATGTCGACCGGTTGGGCGTCGCCGCCGCCGGCAGCGCAGCACGCCTCGTGCACCCGCTGGCGCAGGGCGTTGTCGCCGAGCCCCACGACAAAGAGCGGCGCCAGGGCTGTTGAGAAGTCGCGGAGCGCGCCCAGGCGGGCCACGCCGAGCCGCGGCATGGTCGCTTGGGCATCGTCGTCCAGGAAGCCGACGACCTCCCGGTCCGTCAGGGCCGCCTCGGCGACCACCTGGGCGTGCCCGCCGCCGCCAAGAATCAGCACCGGTGCTCTCAGGATCGAAGCCATGCGTCTCCTCGCCGCGCTGCCCGGCTGTTTGCCGCACAAACCAGGGGGGGGCAGCGTTTCTTCCGTATCGGCGCGTGAGCGGGCCCTGCGCCACTTAGTTTGGCAGGCCAAAGCGAGCGGTGGAAACGAAGATGCTCGGTCCGAGCCGCTCCACCCTACAATCAGGGCATGGAGCAGGCGCCCCGCAATCCGCTGCGTGTCGGCTGCGTGTCCTTTGTCAACACGCTGCCCTTGATCGACGGCCTCGAGAGTCTCGCCGACTTCGAGCTCGTCCCCACCGTGCCCGCCGAACTCATCGGCTGGCTCGAATCCGGCCGAATCGACCTCGGTCTCATCTCCATCATCGACTTTCAGCGCAGCCTCGAACCGCTGGCGCTGATCCCCGCCGGGATGATCGGCTGCGACGGCCCGACCTTCACCGTCCGCTTGTACTCCAAGACGCCGATCAACCAGATCACCCAGGTGCACGTCGATAGTGACAGCCACGCCTCGGTCATGCTCATGCAGGTGCTCTTGCGGGAGATGCACTCACTCGCCCCGGAGATCACCCTCTACGACGCCCGCGAGCACCTGGTGGATGACGAGGTCGTGGAGTGGCCCCGGGCCCTGCTGCTCATCGGCGACAAGGTGGTCACCGCCTCGCCGCCGGCGGTGCGCTATCCGTACCAGCTCGACCTCGGCGAAGCCTGGCACACCATGACGGAGTTGCCCTTCGTCTACGCCATCTGGATGTGCCGGGCCGCGCTGACGGCGGAGCAGCCCGAGCGCTTGCGCGCCGCCGCCGCCGTCCTTGATCGGCAGCGTCGCCACAACCTGGAGCGGGTGGAGCAGTTCGTCGGCTCCGTCGCCGTCAAGCGCGGCTGGCCGGCCGACCTGGCCCACACCTACCTCACCCGCCTGTTGCGCTTCGCCGTCGGCGCGCGGGAGCGGCGCGCCATCGACCTCTTCTACGATCTGGCCCACAAGCACAAGCTCATCAAAGAGCGTCGGCCGACAACCTGGTTTGAATGACCGAGACTCACCACACAGTTCACGGAGGACACGGAGAAGAAGCAGTGTGTGTAGCCCCGAAGCGAAGCGGAGGGGGACGGCGGCTGGAGGGAGAATGCCCAATGTCGAATGACGAATGACGAAGTCAAGAGATCTCCGGATCATCATTCACTAGACATTCTTGCTTCGTCATTCCCCATTCCTCGTTCCCTTCCTTCTCCGTGTCCTCCGTGCCCTCCGTGGTGAACCCTTACCAATCTCATGCCCAAACTTCGTAAGCTCAAACTGCAAGCCCTGGCGGACCTGCTTTCGCAACTGCGCTACGCTCCGCAAGAGACGCGGCTGCGGCAGATGCGCAGCGCCGAGCAACTGGCCGAGGAGATCGTCGCTGAGCAGGAGTACCCGCACGAGTACATCGTCTTCCGCCTGACCGGATACCGACCCGACGCCGGCGAGCCAGGCGATCTCATTTACCAGGGCGCGGAGGTGCTGGCGGAGCTGGCGATTCTCATCGAACGCCTGTGCGATACGCTACGACTGACGCCGGACGACCTGGGCGGCGTCGTGCGCACCATGCCCCAGTTGCGCGAGCATTGGGCCGTCAGCGAACGCACGATCAATCGCTATCGCCAGCTTGGCTTGATCGGGCATCGGGCGGTCATCGAGGGGCGAACGCGGCTGGTCTTCACGGAAACCCAGACCGACCGTTTCGCCAGGCTGCATGCCGAGGCGCTCGCCAAGGCTCGTTCGTTCACGCGCCTTGAGCCGGCCCTGGAAGAGCGGCTGATCAAACGCGCCCGGCGTTATCGCCAGGTCCTGGGCTGGTCGCTGAACCAGACAGCGGAACAACTCTCGCATCGCTTTGGCCGAGGTCAGGAGACAATCCGCCAACTCTTGCTGCGCCACGATCAGCAGGCCGGGGCCCAGGCGATCTTCCAGGAGCAGGGACCTCTCACCACCCGGCAGCGGCAAGTCATTCACCGCGCCTGGCGACTGGGCCTACCCATCGACCTGCTCGGCCGACGCTTCGAACGCAACCGCTCCTCCATCCACCGCACCATCAACGAACAGCGAGCAGCGCTGCTGCGAGCGCTATCGCTGGCCGGCCCGACGGCGGCGACGTTCCAGCGCGACGATGCCGACTCCGTCTTCCTGGCGCCCGAGGTGGTCCGAACCGGGCTGGCCCATGACTTTCCCGCGACGGCGGCGTCCCTGTCGCAGTTCGCGGCGGAGCACGACCTGCCCGAGGAAGCCACCGAACAGGCCTGGTGTGCCGCCTTCCTCTTTCTGCGCTATCGCTGCCGACTGGCGATCGAGGCCCTGCCCCAGCATCAGCCCTCGGCCGTCGATCTGGATCGGATCGAAACGGACCTGCGCTGGGTGAGTCGGCTCAAGCGCGCCTTGATCGTCAGTCACCTGCGCCTGGCGGTGCAGACGATCGAACGGTTCGTGGATCGGGCGCTCGTGCAGCTTCCCGCAGGCCAGGCGCCGCCCTTCTTCGCGCTGGCGGTGCGGGCCCTGGCGGAGGCGGTGGATATGCACGATGTCTTCAAGGGCGGTCGCCTGGCAGCCCCGGCGAGCCTGCGCCTGACCAAGCATCTGGCCACCAGCGCCGCCCCGCCTCCCGAGTCGCTGGCCAGGGCGAAACACGAACCGGGGACCATTCAACTCCCGGAGTTGCGGACAGCCCTCGACCCCTGGCAGGCCTGGTTGGAACTCTCTCCGCATCTCTGGGAGCGGCTGGAAGGCCTCAGCGCCAGCCAACGGTCGCTGCTGCGGCAGCGCTACGCCTTCTCCGCCCAGCCGCCCCGGACCTTGAGTGAGACCGCCGAGGCGCTGGAACTCAGCCCCCTGCGCGCCGCCCGCCTGGAGCGCGAGGCGATCCGGGCGCTGCACAAAGCGGCGCCGAGGTGACACCGCTTGGCTTGCCTGCCCCACACGCCGAGTAGGTCGTGGCCGGCTACTTGATCAGTCGAATCGCCAGCGGGTAGCGGTAGGCCTCGCCCTTGCTTGCCTTCACCGCACCCAGAATGCAGAAGACCAACTGCACCACCCACACAATGGCGGTGAATGGAGCGAGGATGCAAGTGATCCCCATCACAATATAGACGATCAACACGGTGATCTGGAAGTTGAGCGACTCGACGGCCTCCTGCCGAGCGAAGCTGCCCTTCGCTTCGTTCTTGATCAGGAAGATGATCAGCGGGCCGATCCAGGTGAGGAATCCCAGCGCGTGCGCCAGCACCGCGAGGTTCTTGTCGTCATCACTGGCCACCGGAGCAGTCGACTCGACAGGCGCAGCCTGCTCTGCGGGTTCGGCGGGCGGCGGGTCCACGGGTTCGTTGGGAGTCTGGGGAGTTTCTTCCATGCCGAGGTTGTACCCTCGGCCCGGGGCTATGACAAGAACCGGATGCAGATCGGATAGCGATAGAATTCACCGCGGTTGGCGGTGACGGCGGCGATGATCGAGGCGACGATGTTGACGATCACGAAGACCACCACCCCCACACCGCAAGTGATGAGGCCCAGCACGATCGAGTAGAGCAGCATGGAGAGCTGGAAGTTGACCGCTTCCTTGCCGTGATCGTCGAGGAAGGGCGACTCATTCCTCTTGATAAGCCAAAGGAGGATGGGCAGGCCGATCAGCAGGGCTGAGATCGACCCGATCGCTGGCGCCAGGCCGGACAAATGGGTCAGCGTCGCCCACTGCCGCTCCGATGCGGCAGCATGCGGGTCGCTCAGGCGTTCTTTGTCGGAGTCGAATTCAGTCACGATCGTCATGCCCATAGTGCTGCTCCACCACCTAGTTGGGAAGCAGCCTGACCAGATTGCAGCCGATTCCCGGGCCCAGGGCAAGGGAGAGGCCCCTTCCCCAACTCCTCGCGGCAGGTGCCGAGCCGATCCCCGCCAGGAGACCGGTGGGTGGGATTTACCACCCATTTGGGGGGATTCTGGGGGCGAAGTGGGCGTTGTCGAAATACCTCGGCGGCCTCGGCGATTGGTGGTGTGGCTGCCGCGACCGCAGCCGCTCGCTGGGGCCGGATCTCTCACGCTCGCCAACCCACTCACAAGGACACCCGCCATGAGACACCGGTTCCCCTCTGCCTTTGTGCGCCCGATGACCGCGGGCTTGGCGCTGGCCCTGGCGGCGCCGGCTCTCTTTGCTGCCGACACGCCGAATCTCGCCTACGACACCACCATCACCGGTTACCACCTCGCCTCCGGGCGGGACATCGTCGTCAATGCGGCGGGCCAGGCCTTCGTCTTCGGTCGAGCCATCAACCCCAACGGCAACGACAACGACCTGGTGCTGGCCAAGCTTGACGCCGATGGCACGCCCCTCTGGCACTTCGCGATCGCCGGCGAAGCCCACGACATCTACGGCGGGGCAGCCCTCGACGCGGCCGGCGACCTCTGGATCACCGGCTGGACCGACTCGACCGACTTCCCAATCACCCCCCGACGCCCGGGACAGCGACCTGACCGGCTTCCGCGAGGCCTTCGTCACCAAGATCTCCGGCGACGATGGCAGCATCCTCTACAGCAGCTTTCTCGGCGGCGACTACTCCGACGGCGGCAACGACATCGCCATCGGCCCCGACGGCAACCTCTACCTCACCGGCTACACCCGCTCCATCGACTTCCCCGTGGTCAACCCGATCCAGGAAGAGATCGCCGGCTACCCCTACGGCGCCACCGACGCCTTTGTCACCGTCATGTCGCCCGACGGACAGACACTCCTCTACAGCACGTACTTCGGCGGCTTCGCGGTCGACAAGGCGACCAGCATCGCGGTCGACCTGGATGGCAACATCTTCATCCACGGCGAGACCCGAAGCGATGACTGGCCCGTCGCCAATGCCCTGCAAGCCAGCCACGCCGGCGGCGAGACGGACACCTTCCTCGTGCGTCTCTCCGCTGATGGGCAGACGCTGGACTTCAGCACCTACCTCGGCGGCGAGGATGAGGATCGGCCCGGCCGCATCGCTTTGGATGGCTTGGGCAATGTCTACGTCACCGGCGCCACGCGCTCCGTCGCCTTCCCCACCACCGCCGGCTCGTATCAACCCAACTTCGCCGGCGCGATCAACGGCTGCGAGGTTCCCTTCGGCGCTGACTACAACTGCGAGGATGTCTTCATCAGCAAGATCAGCGGCGATGGCAGCACCATGCTCTACGGCACCTACCTGGGCGGCAGTCGGCCGGATGAAGCCCGCGCCATCGCGGTCGATGCGGCTGGCAGCGCCCGCATCGTCGGCTACACCTACTCCTCCGACTTTCCCGGCGGCATCGACGGGGCGGCCGGCCTCTTCGTGGCTCGCTTGAACGAGGAAGGCAGCGACCTGGACTTCGTCTTCACCACCTTCTCGGGCTCAGCGAACCAAGGCCACGGCGCTGCGGTCGGCCCGGACGGCTCGACCTACTTCACCGGCGCCATCGACGTGCCCGCCAACGTCTATGTCGGCAAGCTCAGCGACGGCGTGGCCGGCCCGGACGGCGACATCGACGGCGACGGCGATGTGGACCAAGCCGACCTTGGGGCCCTGCTCGGGGCCTACGGCTCCTGCGATGGCGACGCCAACTGGAACCAGGGCGCCGACCTGAACAGCGACAACTGCATCGGCCAGGACGACCTCGGTATCTTGCTGGGGAACTACGGGGCCTAGGCCAACCGCCGGAGTCAACCTGACGTGCACCAACAAGCCCATGGACTCGAGTCCATGGGCTTTGTGGTTTGATCCCGGATGACAGCGCTGGGGCGTTAGAGCTCCACCAACTCCATATCCGACTCGACCGCCGCGCCGAGCATCGGCATGTGCACTTCGGTGACGAACTCGCTCAGACCCAGTGTGTCTGCCATGACCTGGCGAATCCGAGCCGGGTTGTAGATCCGGGGCTTGCCCGGCATCTCCGCATTCAAGCCTTCCGCCAGGTTGATCAGATCCTCAAGCAGTTGCCCTTCGCCCTTGCTGTGCTCAATCGGCAGGATCGCCTGCTCGAAGGCCTGCAAGCGGCCGGCGTGGTTCTCGAAGGTGCCGGACTTCTCCGCCCACGTCGCGCTGGGCAGGACCACATTGGCAGCGCCGGATAGGTCGCTGGCCAGCGTGTCCAGCAGCACGATGAACTTCTTGGTCAGGGCCTTCTTCAGTTCCTTGGTCACCCACTGGCTGGGGTAGTTGCCGGTGAGGAGCGCCCCCGCCACGTTGGTCTTCTTGTCGGTGACCTTCTCCACGAAGGCGTCAAAGTCGAGCACCTCTTCAAAGTGAGCACCGAGCACGCGCTGCACACCGCGCTTGTTGGGGCACTTCTCAGCGCAAACAAGGAACTCGCCGCGCTTGCCCTCAGCGAAGAGCTGGTCCTCACCCTCGATGGGCACGGGGCCCACGCCCACGATCGCGTCGGCATCGTGGCCCTTGATGTAGTCGGCAAGCAGGTGCGCTTCCTCGCAGGTCAGCATGGGGCTGACCAGGAGCGCCAGGCGGCCTTCCTCGCGGCGGATCTCGGTGAAGCCGCGGTCGATGAGCTCGTAGGCGATGGGGAAGTTCGTCTCCACGGAGGAACCAAGCTGTTCCTTGAGCGGGAAGCGCAGGCGATCTTCGGAATGCACGAATTCCCAGCCGTAGCGGACTTCATCACTGATCCACCACTTGTTGACTTCTTCGTTGGGGCGGGGCTTGAGGCGGTGGATCCTGCCCTGGTTGTGCTCGATGAAGAGGTTGTCGCCCGAGGCGGTGATGCCATCGATCGAAGGCGTCTGCTTGAGGAACCAGACGCGCTGCTGGAAGAGGAATTCCTTGTCGAGGAGCGCCCCCACCGGGCAGATGTCGATGACGTTGCTGGCGATGGGGTTGTCCAGGGCCAATCCCGGGAAGACATCGATCTGCTCGCCGCTGCCTCGATCCACCACGCAGAGCTCCGAGGTCTCGCTGATCTCGCGGGTGAAGCGCACGCAGCGAGTGCACATGATGCAGCGATCCGAGTAGAGCAGGATGTGCGGTCCGACATCCTTCTTGGGCTGCTTGATCTTCTCTTCTTCGAAGCGCGATTCGCCGCTGCCGTATTCGAAGGAGTAGTCCTGCAGGTAGCACTCGCCGGCCTGGTCGCAGACGGGGCAGTCGACCGGGTGGTTGATGAGCAGGTATTCCATGACCGCCCGCTGGTTGGCGACGGCCTTGGGGCTGTCGGAAAAGATCGCCGACCCATCGGTGGCAGGCGTCTGGCAGGCGGGGAGGAGCTTGGGGATGGCCTCCAGCTTGCCGTCCTTGCGGGGATTGGGAGCCCAGACCTCGACGAGGCAGATCCGGCAGGAGGCGGGGATGCTCAGCGAGGGATGGAAGCAGTAATGCGGGATCTCAACCCCGTTCATCCAGGCGACTTTGAGGATGCTGTCGCCCGGCTGGAACTCGCAGGTTGTGCCGTTGACTTTGCAGGTGGGCATGGGCTCTCCAGGCGGTCCGTTTCCCGGTTCGAGGGGGTGGAATCGATTGGCTGGGGCATCTTAGCAGGGCCGGCGGCGAGGCTCCCAACCGCCTTTGGACTCCAGGATGGCGCGCATTCGGGGCGGACCGGCACCGATTGGGCGATCCAGGCTGGCACATTACGGATATGGAGGTACGCTCGGGGTGTGTCGACCTGCGAGCCGAGACGCGGTGGGTCGATGCTCGTTCTCACACACGAAGGAGAGCATCATGCATCCCTATCGTCTACCAACCGCGCTTGTCACATGTCTCTGCGCCGCAGTGGCGGCCGCCGACATCACCAACATCACCCAGGGCACCACCCACGCCACCATCCAGGAGGCCGTCGATCAAGCCGTCGACTTCGACGAGATCGTCGTCGATCCCGGCGTGTACATCGAGAGCTTCATCGAACTGCAGGGCAAGGCCATCACCCTGCGCAGCCAGGATCCCACCGATCCCGAGGTCGTGCTCACCACCGTCATCAATGCGATGAGCAGCGGCCCGGCCATTGCCTGCTACGAGGGTGAGGGACCGGACACGCTCATCTCCGGCTTCGTCATGACCGGCAGCGGCGATAACTTCGCCGGCATGTACATCGCTTCCAGCAGTCCGACGATCAGCCACTGCACCTTCCAAGGCAACACAGGATTCGTCGGCGGTGGCATGCACCTCGAACAAAGCAATGCCGTGGTGAGCCATTGCACCTTCATCGACAACGAAGCCTGGATCGGGGGCGGCATGCACATCACCTCCGGCGACCCAACCATCTCCAACTGCGCCTTCTACGGAAACTCAACCCCATCCGCCAGCGGCGGGGGCATGCTGATCGAGAACAACTCCAGCCCGACCATCACGGACTGCACCTTCGAGCGCAACACCGCCCGAGATGACGGCGGCGGCATCGCCCTCAAGGTGAACTGCGACGCGACGATCACAAGCTGCGAATTTCGCCACAACGAGGCCGGCACGGGCGGCGGTGTGTTCCTGCTGGGGGAGAGCAGTCCGACGCTAACGGATTGCTCCCTCATCAACAACGTCTCCACCTATTCCGGAGGCGGCATCTACGTGCTGGACGACGGCAGCTTGCCGACCCTCAAGGACACGATCGTCTGCGGCAACCGTCCCGACCAGATTAGCGGCTTCTACAGCAACGACGGCGGCAATGTCATCAGCCCCTTCGCCCCGCCGCCCGCCGAGCCGGTTGCGCCCTGCCCCGAGGACATCGACGGCGACGGCGTCGTGGGCCAGTCCGACCTGGGCATGCTCCTCGCCATGTACGGCCAGAACTGCCCCTGAGGCCTGCTTGACTGCCAGTTCCCGTCGGCTGGCGCGACGGCGGTCTGCCCGCATCCAGACTGAATCCGCTTGCCGATTCCGGATCTGGATGTATCCTTTTTCTTTGCATCATTTCCTGCGCCGCGACGCGCCGGCTTTTCACTCCATCTCAAGCATCGAAGGGAGCACCCATGTGTCCGCGTCAGGTCTTTGATTCGGCCCTGGTGGTCGCCTTGAGTGCGACAGTCGCTACCGCCGACATCACCAATCTCACCCAGGGCACCACCCACGCCACCATCCAGGAGGCAATCAACGCCTCGGTCAACGGCGATGAGATCGTCGTCGATCCCGGCTTGTACAGCGAGCGCCTTGACTTGTTGGGTAGGCAAATCACCTTACGCAGCCAGGATCCGCTCGATCCCGCCATCGTCGCCGACACCGTCATCGATGGCGGCGGCAGCGGCACGGTCATCACCTGTGACAGCGGCGAGACGGCCGACACGCACATCGCCGGCTTCGTGGTCACCGGCGGCGTCGGCGACGGCGCACCGGCTGCCGCCTTGTGCATTGACACCAGCGGGCCCACCGTCAGCTACTGTGTCTTCGAACGTCACTCGGGAGTGGATCTTCTGTGCGTGGTGCGTAGCGACTCGGGTTCCCCGACGTTCGAGCACTGCGCCTTCTCCAACAACGCCGCTGGTTCCGCCCTGACCGAAGAGACATACTGCGCGGCGCTGGTAATCTACGCTGGCAGCGCCACCGTCAGCCACTGCTCTTTTGGGGGGAACTCCGCCACGGCCTCCATGGACGCTACCTGCGTGGGCATCCAGGTGGTGAACGCCACGGTCAGCATCAGCGACTGCGACCTGTCCGCCATGTTCGCCGCTGGGACCGACACCGATTTCGGTCATGCGAGCGCGGCGGGACTGCGTGTGGACGGTTCGGCCGGCGCCACCAGCCTCTCGCGCTGCCGCCTGGCGCTGAATACGGCCATCGCTTACGACGGTGCGTCGGGGGGTCGGCATCGTCGCCATTGCTCCCGATCCGCAGCTCACCCTCAGCGACTGCACCATCACCGGCAACTCGGACGAGCAGATCCTCGGCGACTACACCGATGGCGGCGGCAACACGATCCGCGACTTCCTGCTGCCCCCCCGCCCAGCCGGCTGATTCCTGCCCGGAGGACATCAACGGCGACGGCGTCATCAACCAGCAGGATCTCGGCATGCTCCTCGCCGTCTACGACTACCCCTGTCCCTGAGTCCGCGCCGATCCCCCCGCCGCCCTTGCTATGCTGGCGGCGCTATGAGCAACGAATCCCAACTGATGCAAGCGCCGCGCGGCATGCGCGATTTCTACCCCGATGACATGGCCCTCCGCCGCCACCTGGAAGGGACCTGGCGGCAAGTCGCCACTCGGCACGGCTTCGAGGAGGTCGAGGGCCCGACCTTCGAGCACCTCGCCCTCTACACCAAGAAATCCGGCGAGGGGATCATCTCCGAGATCTTCCGCATCGAGCACCGAGGCGACGCGGAACTGGCCCTGCGGCCGGAGTTCACCCCCACCCTGGCCCGCCTCATTGCCGCCAAGGCCAACAGCCTGCCCCAGCCCATCAAGTGGTTCGCCACCCCCCTGCACTTCCGGGCGGAACGGCCTCAGCGGGGTCGGCTGCGCGAGCATCAGCAGTGGAACGTCGATTTCGTGGGCTGGCCCGATGGGGCCAACCGCGAGCGCCAGTCGCTGGCCCTGGCCGATGCGGAGGTGATCGGCTGCATGCTCGGCTTCTTCCGCGAGATGGGCCTGACGCCGGCCATGGTGCGGCTGCGGCTCAGTCATCGACCGGTCGTCGCCGCCGTCCTGCTGGCGATCGGCGTGGCGGAATCGAACCTGCCCGCCGCCTTTGCCCTGCTCGATCGCCGCGACAAGTTGCCGGCCGAGGAATTCGACCGCCAGGCAGGCGATCTCGGCCTGGATGCGGCCGCCCTGGATCGATTCAAGTCCTTCTCACAGCTCAAGTTGCCCGCCACCACCGACTGGCCGGAACTGGCGGCGGCCCTGGGCGTCGAGGAAGGCGAGCTCTCCGAACTCAAGGCCCTGCGGCAAGCCCTGGAGGCGGCGGGTCTGCTCGACTGGTGCGACTTTGACTTTGGCATCGTGCGCGGCCTCGCCTACTACACCGGCGTCGTCTTCGAAGCCCACGAAGCCAGTGGCGGCGAGCGAGCCATCGCCGGCGGCGGACGCTACGACAACCTCGTCGAGCTGTTCGGCGGCCCCAGCCTGCCGGCCGTCGGCTTCGGCATGGGCGATGTGGTGCTGCGGCTGGTCCTGGAGGATCGCGGCCTGCTGCCCGAGGCGGCGGATCTGCTCCCCCACCCGGACGTCTTCGTCATCTCCTCGGGCAAGGAAGACGCCGACGCTCAGATGCTGCGCCTCACCGCAGCCCTGCGGGCGGCGGGCCGGCACACGCGGCGGACCTACAAGGCCACCCGCAACGTCGGCAAACTGCTCAAGGAAGCGTCCTCGAGCCGGGCCACGCAGGCCCTCATCGCTGAGGGCGCGGGGAAGGTGACGCTGAAGGAGCTGGCATCCGGCGAGCAAGAGAGCCTGACCGAGACGGAGGCTCTGGGCCGCCTCACCGCCTGAGGGGCATCTCGGGCCGCTTGCCACCCAACCGCAAGCCATGAGCGCGGCTATGCTTAGACATGACTGATTGGGAGGCAAGCGTTGGCCGGATCAGGTGCCTGGAGTCCATCCGGGCAACCGCCTGCGTCGGTGGTACGCTATCTTCGCTCGATTCCTGCTGGTTTCCAGTGAAATCAGACGGTATCACAGCCGATTGGTCCGATAGACGATGGCGGTACCGAAGTACACGGTACGCGCCGGGATATTGGTCGCCAGAGGAAGGATGAGGCTGATGCTGCAAGCCGGTCACGCACGGATACACTCGTTCCAGGTCGTCCCCAGTCTGCCCGAATCGATCGCTCCCCTGATGGACATCGCGCGGAACCTCTGGTGGACCTGGCACCCGGCGGCTGTCGATCTCTTCGTCTGGCTGGATCGCGACCTCTGGCATGCCAGCCGTCATAACCCCATCAAGATGCTGGGCATGCTCCGCCAGGACCGCCTGGAGCGGGCCGCCCGGGATCGCAGCTTCGTACACCAGATCGACTCCGTGAAGGCCATGCTCGAAGAGCATTGCAGCCGGGTCAGTTGGTGGGACCAGAAGCACCTCGCCGACAACCAGAACATGCAGGTCGCCTACTTCTCCGCGGAGTACGGCATGACCGAGTGCTTCCAAATCTACTCCGGCGGTCTAGGCTGCCTCTCCGGCGACCACCTCAAGTCCGCCTCGGAACTGGGCATTCCCCTGGTGGCGGTCGGCCTGCTCTACCGCAGCGGCTACTTTCTGCAGTACCTCAACCAGGACGGTTGGCAGCAGGAAACGTATCTGGACATCGACGTACACAACCAGCCGCTCAACCGCGTGTTGGACCAGGAAGGCAACCCGCTCACCGTCAGCGTGCATCTGCCCGGGCGCGACGTGCACTGCGCCGTCTGGCTCTGCAACGTTGGCCGCATCCCGCTCTACTTGCTCGACACCAACCTGCCGCAGAACCGCCCCGCCGACTGCGCCATCACGCGCAACCTCTACGGGGGCGACGTGGAGACGCGCATTCGCCAGGAGATCGTCCTGGGCATCGGCGGCATTCGCGCTCTCGACGCCATGGGCCTCAAGCCCAACGTCTTCCACATGAACGAAGGCCATAGCGCCTTCCTGGCTCTGGAGCGCATCCGCCAGATCCGCGAGAAGCACGGCTACGCCTTCGACGAAGCACGGGAGGCGGCGGGATCCCATCACGTCTTCACCACCCACACCCCCGTCCCCGCCGGCATCGACCGCTTCGGCCCGGACCTGATGGAGAAGTATTTCAAGGACTACGTGTACGGGCTGGGCCTGGACATGGAAGGCCTGCTCTCCCTGGGTCGGGAGAACGTCTTCGACCGGCACGAGTTCTTCTCCATGGCGGTGCTCGCCATTCGCACCGCCGCCAAGTGCAACGGCGTCAGCAAGCTGCACGGGCACGTCTCTCGCAGCATGTGGCGCAGCATCTGGCCCGGGACGCCCGAGCACGAGGTGCCGATCACGCACGTCACCAACGGCGTGCATGCCCGCTCCTGGATCGGCAAGAACATGCAACAGCTCTTCGACCGCCACCTCAGTTCGAACTGGCAGTTCGACCCCATGGATCACAGCATCTGGGAAGAGGTGATGCAGATTCCCGACGATGCCATGTGGCGCGTCCACGAGCGTCAACGCGAGAAGATGATCGGCTGGGCGGCCCGGCGTCTGCGCGAACAACTGGAGGCGCGCGGAGTGGGGTCGGATGAAATCGATCGCTCCGCGGCGGCCTTGGATCCCGAGATTCTCACCATCGGCTTCGCCCGCCGCTTCGCCACCTACAAGCGGGCGACGCTGCTCCTGCGCGACCTGGAGCGCCTGCACCGCATCCTCGACAACGCCGAGCGGCCGGTGCAGTTCCTCATCGCCGGCAAGGCCCACCCCGCGGACGGCGGCGGCAAGGAGCTCATTCGCCAGATCATCCACTTCGCCCGGGAATCGGGCCATTCCAACCGCGTCGTCTTCGTGGAGAACTACGACATCAATGTCGCCCGTCACCTGGTGACCGGCTGCGATGTCTGGCTCAACACTCCCCGCCGCGGCCTGGAAGCCTCGGGCACCAGCGGCATGAAGGCCGCCCTCAACGGCGTCATCAACTGCTCCATCCTCGACGGCTGGTGGGACGAGGCCTACGAGACCGGCGTGGGCTGGGCCATCGGGCGCGGCGAGAGCTACACCGACCGCGAGTACGAAGATCGCGTCGAGAGCGAAGCCCTCTACGACCTGCTGGAACAGCAGATCATCCCCGAGTTCTACGATCGCGACGAGTCCGGCCTGCCCCGCAAGTGGATCGCCCGCATGAAGCGCTGCATCGCCAGCCTGGCCCCGGCGTTCAACACCAACCGCATGGTGGCGGACTACACCGAGAAGCTCTACATGCCCAGTTGCAAGCGTGGCGAGTTGCTGGCGCGGGATAACTACGCCGAGGCCCTGCGCGTCGCCCACAAGGTGCGCGACTACCGCAACAACTGGCACCAGGTGCGCATCGTCTCCATCTCCGGTCCTTCCGGTCAGCCGGTGCCCGTGCATGCCAAGGTGCGCGTGGAGACGGAAGTCCACCTCGGCTATCTCACGCCCGAGGACGTCAAGGTCCAGCTCTGCTACGGCGAGCTGACCTCGGCGGGCGACCTGGTCGCCACCGACACCATCGACATGACGCATGGCGAGCAACTGGAGGGCGGCAACCACCGCTTCACCGCCGACTTCGTGCCCGACCACTCCGGCATGTGCGGCTTCTCCGTTCGCGTCATCCCCGGCGAAGAGAACCTGGCTTCGCCAATGATCCCGGGCCTCATCACCTGGGATCGCATCGAGGTCAGCCCCACGGAGGAACTCGCCAGCACCGGCGAGACGAATCTGGCCTCGACAACCTGATTTCCCCACCCGCCCTCCGATTGCGGACGCCTGGACTCGGCTGGCGCGATCTTGCGGCTGGCGCGTCCAGTGCGGTCGCGGCGCGCCCGCCAGCGGGGCTAGAATGGTCTTGACCAATCACGCCCCCAATCGGCGCCGCGCCGCCGGAGGAATCATCGCGCCATGCATCTGAAGCGATCGGACAACGTCGAGGCCGAGACCACCGTCCCCATCAAGTTCATCCTGGAAGATCCCCAGGAACTCACCGGCACGGACCAACAGGAGTGGGAGAGCCACGGCCACGTCGGCGAGAGCATCCTGGAAGCCGCCCTCGAGCAGGGCATCAACATCGAGCACAGTTGCGGCGGCGTCTGCGCCTGCTCCACCTGCCATGTCTACATCGAAGAAGGCATGGAAGTCCTCTCCGGCCCGGAGGAGGACGAGGAGGACCGCGTCGAGGAAGCCCCCGACGTGCGCATCAACAGCCGCCTCTCCTGCCAGTGCCAGATCACCGGCGAAGGCCCCATCGTGGTGCGCGTGCCCGGCTGGAACCGCAACGCCGTCAAGGAAGTCCCCCACTAGGTACGCAGGAGGCCGAGCCGTGTCCGACACGTTTCATTGGCTCGACGTCGAGCGGATTGGCGAAGAGTTGTTCGACGCCCACGCCGAGATGGACCCACTCACGGTGACCTTTCCCGACTTGCGGCGGCTGGTGGTGGAACTGCCCGGTTTTGAAGAACAGCCCGGCCACCCCGTCAACGAACGCATCCTGGAGGCCATCCAGATGGCCTGGCACGAAGAACGCCAGGAAGCGGCCGACTGAGCCCTGCCCGTGCTTCTATGGCGCGATGACAGAGCCGCGGCGTGTCGACGCGGGGCGTCGGGCGACGCTCCACGCCTCGTTCGTCGCGGTGCGGGCAGGCGAACTCGCCGCCGCCAGGCCACGCCGTTCAGACGCTAGCGCGTCTCCCGCACGGACACAGTGCGGCTCTGCTTGTTGCGACCCCGCCAGCTTCAGCCGCGCGAGCCTTCCAGCGTGAAGCCGACCTTGAGGGTGACCTGCCACTCGCCGACCTGGTCGGCGTTGACGGCGCCGCGGATCTCGGTGACCTCGAACCAGCGCATGGCGCGGACGGTCTTACCGGCTTCCTTCAGGGCGTTCTGCACCGCCTCCTCGACGCCGGTCTTGGAAGTGCCGGTGATCTCGATCTTCTTGTAGACATGGTCGGCCATGGGGGTGTCTCCTGTCAGGCGGCGAGGCGCCGCGACTTGCTTGCGAACCCCTTGTCTACGTCATGTTGGTGTTTCCTGCAACGCCCCCCCAATCCCCCGGCCTCGATCAGGTGGCATCTTCGCCGCGGTCGATCCGGCAGGCGTCGCCCTCGCAGGCGTCGCCACGGCCGAAGAGTCGGCCCAGCCGAACGCGATTGGCGGCAAAAAGCCGATACATGCCATCGAAGATCGGCCGCAGGATCGGCCAGCCCGTGGGGGCGATCAGCCAGCCCAGCCCAATTCGGGCATAGGCCTCGCGAAAAACCGGCATCCCCTCCAGCACCGTCCCGTCTGCGAGCACGGCGTGGATGCGAGCCTGCACCTCCCGGCCCGACACCCCGTACTGCGTCTCGTCGAAATCAGGGGCAGCGATGTCCGCGAAGGCAAGCAGGCCCCGCCGATCGCGCCGACGCAGCCAGGCCACTTCCCGCAGGCAGAAGGGGCAGGCGCCGTCGTAGAGCAATGTCAGCCGCTGTGTGGACATCATGGTCTCGTGGTGGCAGGGTCAGAGCCCCAGTGCACCAAGGAAACGCCGCCGGCACAGGGATTATTCCAGGTACTCAACGGCATGCCTGTGTCTCACCAAACCGGACCGGCCAGGTCGATGGGGCCTGCCGGGATCGGCTGCCCCAGCAGCGGTGCGGCCAGGGCCAGGTCCAGCCGCCGTGCCTGCCAACTGCTCGTCTCCAAATCGAGGGAGCGCACGGGGTCCGGCAAGGGCCGGTAGCCGCTCGAAGCGTAGATCTGACGGTCCCCAAAGAGCATGGCGATGGGCACGCCTCGTCCGCGCAGCCAGTCGTGCGCCTGCCGCAGCCCGATGCGCACCGCCCCCTGGCCGCGATGGTCGGGATGGGTGCAGACCTCGGCGACGCCCCCCCACCGCGACCGGCGTGCTGCCGAAGGTCACCAGCCTGTCATGCAGCGCCAGGTGCCCCAGCAACTCGCCCGCCGCGCCGACCCAGATGAAGCGATGGGCCGGCATCTCCTTGAAGAACCGCCGCCGCTGAAACACCGCGTCCTCAGGCTTGCGAAAGCAGAGGCACAGCAGTTCGCGCAGGCGGCGATCCAGCTTGTCATCAACATCGCTGTCGTGGAGATAGCAGAACTCAATCACGTGCGTAGTCTACCGGCTCAAAGACGCGAGCCGCATCGCCCCGTCATCGATAGCCTCCGTGCCAGGTGAAGCCGCAATCGGGCGACCTACCACGCCACCACTTGCGCCACAGCACAAAGGGAACGCCGAGTAGCATCGGGGACACCATGCCGAGCACCAGGTATGCCAGGAGTATGATCACGGCAAGATAAGCAACCCGTTTTAGCAGCGGGAGGCCCCGACACCACCAGACACGCATCCAAAGCCGCTCGAAGAAACGAGCCCAATAGGGAATCCACACCCAAGGGATGTACGCCGTCCACTGCCCGGCCATCTCGCCGCAGTTCCCGCAGTAGTGGTCCAGTGGGCTGACCGTCTCGAAACAGTGCGAGCACACCGGCTGAGCATCCTCATCGAAGACCCAGTCCGCCGTTCCAACTTCTTCCTCGCATGGCAACTCGTCCATCACGCGCTTGCTCCCACGGGCAGTTTCCCCGGTCGCGCCTGCCGACGCACAGACGACCACTGCACCACCTACATCCTACCGCGCGGGAGATTGCTTCGAAGGCCAGGGTCCTCCTTACGGGCAGGACTCGCCGTAGTTGGCCAGGAGAATGCCCAGATCGGCTTGGTCGGTGTCGCCGTCGCCGTCGATGTCACCGCCGTCGTCGACGTTGTAGCTGGCGAGGAGTTCGCCGAGGTCGGCCTGGTTTCGCTCGCCGTCGCCGGTGAGGTCGCCCGGGCAGACGGTCTGGGTCGGATGCTCGAAGAGGAACTGCGCTTCCGGCGGCGAGAGGGCATGGTCGTAGACCTGCAGTTCATCGACCTCGCCCGTGAACGTGCTTTGTGGCGTCCCGCTGAAGTCGACAGCCGCCACAAGAAACGGCGCGTCAATCAAACCGATCGCCGACGAGGCGCGGCTGTTGTCCGCCGGGGCGCCGTCGATGAAGATCGTCACCGTGCTGCTCGCCTTGTACGAGATCGCTATCTGGTGCCATTCGCCGTCGTTGACGCTGGTGTTGGAGACGAGTTCACCACCGGGATGATTGGACTGGTAAAACCAGGCCTTGTCGGTCTGCCCGTAAGAGCCGTTGGCGTTGATGCCGATGAGGTATCCGGCCACGATGGTGGACCGATGCCGGGCGAGGACAATGTAGTCCGGCGTCTGGTCATTCGGCGCCGTGCGCACCCAGAGGACGAATGAGAAATCGCCGGTGTCAAAGGGGAAGCAGTCGCCCATGTTGACGTAGCCGTCGCCGGCGATGGTCGTGGCGATGGCGTTGCCCGAGACCCCGCCGGCCACAAAGTCGGCTGAACCCGCCAGCACCCCCTCGTTGATTCCCAGCACATCCACAGCGATAGCGCTGCCCGGATCCTCATCGAAGTGCCACTGGCCAACGACATCTCCCTGGGTCATCGATGCGGCGGCCGCAAGCATCAGGCCGGCAGCACCCCATTGAACAAACGACGATTGCTTAACTCTCGCGCCCATCGGGATCTTCCTTTCGCTTCGCCCGCCGAACTCCAACAGATACCAAGGCACGCTGGTGGCGACCGTGCCGCCGGTTGCTCCTTTCAGAGCGGACAGGATGCCTAAGCGCCACGCGCGGGCCTGCGGATTGACGACCGCGGCGTCCCAGCAACGCCAGTTCGGATCTCACTGTGAGTCAAGAAAATACGTCGAACAACCAAACATCCGCGAAGAACCTTCAAACCCGCCCATTTGGGGGATTCGATCAACGAGTGTTACCTCTCAGCGGACCGTGCGCACTCTCAGCTTGCTGCCACCCGCCACGCCGCCCCCTCGCGCTCCACGCGCCGATACAGCGTGTCGCGCTCGGTCGGCTCGAAGCCCGCCTCCTGGATCGCCCGCCGCAGATCCCAGACGGTCGTCTCCTGGTGGGTGTCGCTGCCGCCTACCTTGGTGATGTCGTACCAGACGACCGTGCCGTCGATGTCATCCGCCCCGCACTCGAGCATGATCTGGCTCAGGGGCAGCGTCTGCATGATCCAGAACGCCTTGAGGTGGGGGAAGTTGTCCAGCATCAGCCGCGACACCGCCAGCGTCCGCAGGTTCTCCAGGCCGTCCGGCCCGGGCAGGTGCTCAAGCTCGCTGCCATCCGGGAAGAAGGGCAGCGGGATGAACGCCTGGAAACCCCCGCGAATACCACCTTGCTGCTTGAGCTGTTCGTAGGCGCCGTCTCGCGTCAGCGTCACCGCCCCACTCGCATCCGCCTTCATTCCCTGCCGCTTCAGTGCTTCATCCTGGACCCGGCGCAGGACATCCAGGTGCCCCAGGCGATCCTCGACGCTCTCGATGTGGCCGTAGAGCAGCGTGGCGTTGCTGTTCATGCCCAGTTCGTGGGCCGCCCGATGCACATCGATCCAGGCGTCCTGGCGGATCTTGCCCTTGAAGGCCTCATCGTGGGCCCGGTCGTCGAAGACCTCCGCCCCCCCCCGCCCGGCAGCGAGCCCAGCCCGGCCGCCTGCAGATCGCTGAGGACCCCCTTCAAGTCATGAGGCCGCTTGCTGATGCGGGCGAAATGCACGATCTCCACCGCGGTGAACGCCTTGATGTGGATATCGGGCGCTTCCTCTCGAATGGCGCGGCACATCTTGAGGTAGTACTCGAAGGGCAAATAGGGGTGCAGCCCGCCCACGATGTGCATCTCCGTCGCCCCTGCCTCGCGCGCCTGGTTGGCCTTGCGCTGGATCTCTTCCAGCCCCATCTCGTAGGCCCCGTCGTCGCCGCGCTTGCGATAGAACTCGCAGAACTTGCAGGAGAGGGCGCAGATGTTGGTGTAGTTCACGTGCTGGTTGATGTTGTAGTAGGCAGTCCTGCCGTGCAGGCGCGTGCGCACCAGCCCCGCCAGTTCGCAGACCGACCAGATATCGGGCGTCTGCCAGAGCATCCGACCGTCGTCCAGGCTGAGCCGCTCGCCGGCCTGCAGGCGCTCTCGAACGGGCTCCAGGCGCGGATCGGGCTCGCCGCCCGCGGGCGCGGTGGCGGGAAGGGTGAGGGGATCGAGGACCGGCATGGCAGCCTCCGGGCGGTGCGAGGAAATCGACGGCTGAGTATAGGTCGATCGGCGGAGTAAGAAGCGAGTTATCAGGCGGCTGGGGGTGAAGCGGCCCCACTTACCGGTCGATGAAGAAGGCGAGATCTTCCCGCGCGACCAGTCCGCGCAAGCCGCAGAGCGAGGCGCCACCCATGTCCGAAAACGTCGATCCCCACGCCGCCCAATCGTCCGCTCCCCACGACGAGCCCCAGACCTCCCACCCCGGCACGGAGGACGATGTCCTCTCCATGATCGCCGAGATGGAGAGTCGCCTCGGTCGGCTCAAGAACGCCAAGGCCGCCGAACAGCAGCGCTTCAGCGTCCTGGTCGAGCGTGAGCAGCACCTCGCCGAGCAAGCCGGGGCCCTGGAGGAGCTGCGCGCAGAGTTCACCCGACGCCAGGAGGAGTTCAACCGGGAGCAGCAGGCCCTCAGGGAAGCACGCCAGCGGTTTGACGCCGAGCAGCACGCCTTCGACGAAGCACAGCAAACCCTCGAATCTCGTGAAGCGACCGCCCGCGAGCAGTTCGAGACGCTGAGGGCCCTGGAAACAGAGCTCGAATCCCGGGAGACGAAGCTGAGCGAGGCGTGGGAAGAAGTCAAGCGTCTGCAGCAGGAGATGGGGGAGCGGCAGATGGAGTTGGCCCGGCTGCAGCACGGACTCGAGGAAGCCAAGGGACAGGTGCGCATCTTCGAGGAAACCGCCGCCTACGAACAGGAAGAGCGGCAGAAGGCTGAGCAGGCACTCGCCCGCCTCCGCGAGGAGCACAGCGCCGCCCAGCAGCAGGCAACGACCACGGAAGAACAGCTCACCGAGTTGCGCGAGCAGTTCGAAGCTGCACGCCAGGCCGAAGAAGCGGCGCGCGGCGAGATCGATGTCACCCGGAACGAACTCGCTACCGCCCAGATGAGGCTCGAAGAAGCCGAGGCGCAACTGCAGCAGGCCCAGACCTCCCTGGAGGAGACCCAGGGCGAGCTGACCACCGCCAAGGCCGCCTGCGAGAACTTCGAGCAGGAAGCCCACCAACAGCAGCAGGCCTTCGAACTCGAACGCACGCAGACAGCAAAGCGCTTCGAGGAGGCGACGATCCAGATCGGCACGCTCGAACAACAGATCGCCGTCCTCACCGACGACTTCGAATCGGCGAAACAAGAGGCGGAGCGGACCCGGGAGGAGATGACCGCCCTGCAAGGCCGACTCGACGACGCCACCCAGACGCACCAGACCGCTCTCGAAGGAATCCAGACCGAGGCGAGCCGCCAGGTCGAACAAGCGACCCAGGAGTTGGAACAACAGCGGGCCCAACTCGACGCCGCCAAAATCAAGCTCCGCGAGTTCGCTGAGATGATCGAGGAGCAGACCGACGCCACTGAGCAGGTCGTCTACCTCGGCGAGCAGATCGAACAACAGCAGACGCTCATTGGCGAGCTCAAGTCGCAACTCAAGCAGACGACGGAAGCGGGCGCCGGCGCCGAAAACGCCGCCACCGCCGAACTCCAGGCCCGGGTCGCCGCCTTCCAGAACCAACTCGAGGAGTCCCAGCAGGAGTGCGAGCAGCTTCGGATTCAGATCACGCAGGCCGCCGCCGCCCCCAACGGCCCCGCGGAGGAACTGCTCGCCCGCCAACTCGACGAACGCGACGCCCAGATCGACGAATTGACCACCCGCCTGCGCGAGGCCCAGCAGTCAACCGCCGGCGTTGATGAAACCGTCGTTCAGCAGTTGCAGCAACGAATCTCGACGCTGCAGGACCAACTCGAACAGGCGCAGGCGATCGATCCCAGCGCGGTGCCCGCGGAGCTGACCAGCCAGGCCCAGCAGCTTGGCGAACTCCAGCAGTTCATGCGCACCCGCCGCCGCCGCCTGCGTTCGCAGCGCGAACTGCTCTCGGACCGCAGCCAGAAGCTGCTCTCCGTGCAGGAGGTGTTGCAGCAACGGCACCAGCAGTGCGAGGAAGTGCTCGCCGAGAAGCACGCCGTCGCCGAGCTGAAGAACAAACTCGCCCGGGCGGAGAGCAAGCTCATCGCCAAGTGGGCGGCGGCCCGGGGCACGATCGTCGCCATGCTCACCATGCTGACCCTCGTCCTTCTCGCCGGCGCCAGCTACGGCCTGGCCTACAAGTTCGCCCCGGCGACCTTCGTCGCCTCCGCCGTCCTCAAGCCGGAACACCCCGCGGGCAATCGCATCGGTCCCGATGAACGCGCCGCCTGGGCGACGTCCCTGCAAGGCATGGCCACCAGCGACGCCGTCCTCAAGGCCGCCGCCGACCGCATGGGCCAGCGCGGCTTCACTGCCATCGACGAGACCGACGAGCTCGGGCCGTTCCTCAAGAACAGCCTCGCCGCCGACGTGCAGGCGGACGGCTTCCTGCGTCTGGAGATGCAGGTGCCCAGTCGCTACCCGGCGGAGCGGGTGATGGACACCTACGCCGTCGCCCTGATGCAGGTCGCCAACGCCACCCGCGACCAGCGCCTGGATGACTACACCAGCCGTCTCGGCAGCGCCCCCGCCTCGGAGGGTCAACCTGTGAAGGACGAGCGTCTGCTCTACTCCGCCTACATCTTCGGCGGCTTGACCTTCGTCACCGGCCTCTTCTGCGTCGGCATCCGCCGTTCCTACGCCAAGGCGAAGCCCGTCTTCGACATGGACGACGACTCCTTCGACCTGCACCCGGCGATGCAGCCGCCGACCGGCTGATCGCGATCTTCAGTGGGGCAGGCCTCTGTGCCTGCCATTCCTGGCGGTTCTCCTGGGCAGGCAGGGACGCCTGCCCCACTCTCTAAGCGAGCCGCGACGGTAAGGGAGCGGTTCCCTCCTACGCCCCGCGCGGCGGGGTGTCCGATGAGATGAGCTTGCAGTTCAAGGGCGAAGCGCCGTGCTCGTCGAAGATCACCAACTCGTTTTCGCCATTGTCGTGGAAGATGCCGGTCGGCAGGTAATACACACGCTGCGGCGGAACAGTCTTGCCATCCGCATGGGCGGCGAAGTAACGGCAGATGTTGTGCCCGTTCAGGAAGATCTGCCCCTTGCTCAGCTTGCCCACATCAAGCCAGTGCGCTTGCTCGGTGTTGCGCGACTTGAAGGTGCAGCGGTACCAGGCTGGCGCGCCGACGTAGGACTTCGCCGCGGCGGCGCTCAGTTTCTTATAAGCCGAGGCTGCGGGCTTTTGCCACTTGGCGAAGGACCACTTGGCGCTGGCTGACACCTCGCTGGTGATCTCGTAGATGTGCACGCAGCTTGCCAGCTCGTCGGCGATCTCTTCAAGATCCTCAAACGGCGCGAAGGCGATCTGGTTGACGCCACGCTTGAGCACCGACTGATCGGCGCGGTAGCTGAAGATCGAGCTGGCGTTGTGCTCGGTGTGCACGGCGACGGGCTGACCATTAATGATCAGGACAAAGGAGTGCTTGCAGCCCTCGGCGGTGATGAGCAGCGCCGTCTTCTTGCGATGCGCCATCTTCCAGACCAGATGGTGATGGTCGGTCAGTTCCCCGACCCGGCCGAAGAAGAGCGGCGAGACGAGATCCGTCGGATCCACGCCATCCGCTTCGATCTGCTGCGGGGCGGCGGGCCGCATCGGCGTGACTTCGTAGAGATGGTCGATCAGGCCGCGGCAGTCGCCGATCCGTTCCATCTCGCTGTAGCGCCCCAGGTTGTCCGCCAGGAAAACGAGGCGCTTCGTCTTCTTGAGACCGGCGCCAAACAAGTGCCCGCTGGCGCCGGGGCCGACGCCCATGATGGTCTGCAGCTTGCCGTCGGCGTACAGGGCCAGGCGATCCCCGCCGCGCGGGATGCAGAGGTTCTTGGCGTCGGTGGGCGACTTGAACTCGACGAGGTAGTAGCCATACCCCTGCGGCGCGCCGCACTTGGCGAGCGGCGCCGGGCCGTTGATAGCGGCGAAGCGCGGATACTCGCCGGTGACGATCGGGCGCTGGGAAGCGCCGTGCCAGTTCTTCAGTTGCGTGCTGCCGGCCCGGCGGGTCGTGGCGCTCGTCGACTCCTTGGTCGTGGCCCCGTTGGCGCGGACGAGGTAGGCGGTCTTGAAGTCGGGATGGGCGATGGGCTCGCCGTCCTTGTCCAGCCCCGCCACGCCGAGATGCAAGGTGCTCCGCTGCAAGCAGGCGGCGTCGATCAACGCCGGGCTGCACACCACCAGGGTCACGCCCTCGTGCTCCTCGATGAGCGGCGTCTTGCCCTTGGGCACCGTGAAGGAGGCTTCGTTCTCGTTGATGGAGACGATCCCCTCCGACCCCGGCGCCCCGAAGAGCACCAGGACCGAACCGAACTGGGTGAAGGCGCAGAGGTTCGTGTAGTCCAGGTGGGCCCGCCCCGCGATGCGGACATTGCACAGGCACCAGGCCACCGACTGGTCCGGCATGGTCACCGGCAGTGACACGCCGCTGGGCAGCAGGATCGTCGTGTCGCGGCGAACGGCCTTGCGCCCCTTCTGAATCGCCCCGAAGATGAAAGCGATCGACCCCTGCCCCCCCACTGCATGCACCACCGCCGGATCGGTCGGCCGGCGGGCGGCGGGAAGGTCGTCGTCGATGTACAGCGACGGATCGACCACCGCCGAGAGCGACTGCGGATCGAGAGCGGCAAAGACCCGGCCGAACGACGAGGCGAAGGTGGCCAGGCGTTTGACAGCGTGGTAGGTCTCGCCCTTGCCGCCCGCCTCGCTCAGGGGGGCGCCGTTGTCGTAGCTGGCGGTGACGAAGGCGGCGTCGGTCGAGCCGTCCGCCCGGCGACCGCCCACGAAGCCGTAGTTCGTCCCCCCGTGGAAGGGCATGAGGTTGAACTGCCCGCCGCCGGCGAGGGCCTGGGCCATGTCGTGCAGCAGTTCATCCGCCGGCAGTTGCTTGGCCTTGGGCCGGCCCCAGAAGTCAGCCCGACCGGTCTGCAATTCGATGACCAGGCGCGGCGTGCCGGGCCGAACGGCATGGAGCTGCCGCATGGTGCTGAGCAGGCCGTCCCGACCGACCCAGCCGTCCACCTGGCCCTCGACGGTGTTCCAGAGGTTGTGCGAGCCGACGATGGGCACGGAGATGCCGCACTCGCGCACGTAGCGGGCCAGCGTCCCCAGGTAGGACTCGGCCATCTCATCGTCATCGTAGAAGTAGCCATCCTCGCACTGCACCAGGACGAGCGGCTGGCGATCCTCAAGCATCGCCTGGTAGGAGGCCAGCGGCCGGAGCACGGCCTGCAGGTAGCGGCTCACGGGTTCGAGGAAGGCCTTGTCATCGGTGCGTAGCTTGATGTCGGGCAGAGCCGAGACCCAGGCGGGGATGCCGCCCAGGTCGTAATCGTTGCCCACGTAGGGCCCGACGCGGAGGATGCAGTACATCTCCAGTTCGCGCAGGAGATCCAGGAAGGCGACGACATCGAGGTTGTCGTCGAACTTGAAGCGTCCGGAGCGGGGTTCGTGCAGGTTCCACAGGCAGGTGGTGGCGATGCAGTTCAGGCCGGCTTGCTTGGCGGCGAGAAGCCGATCGCGCCAGTGGGCTCGGGGCACGCGAGCGTAGTCGATCGTGCCGCTCACCAGCCAGATTCGGCGTCCTCCCAGGAGGAAGCTCTGTCCGTCGTAGGTCAGCATCCGCATCGGTCTCTACCTTCGGTTGGGCAGCGTTGCTGCGCTCAGGGTCGACGCCCCAGGCCGTCGGGGCGAGGAGGCAGGGACCACAATACGGCCTGATCAGGGCTCGGGCAAAGCACCGCGCCCGGGTTCGCAACCAACAGCAAGACGGGCGGTATCGCTCCCCTCCTGCGTCTCTCTGCGGTACCCTTCCCTCCATGCCGATTGTTCGCCCCATGAAAACGCACCCGGGATCGACCCTTCTCCTCGCCACCACCCTCCTCCTGACCGGCTGCGGTCCTCGCCTCGGCTCGATCGATCGCCAGGTCGATTCGCTCATCCGCGAGCGGCAGGACGCTCTGGCCTCCACGGTCCAGCCGCGCCGCGACGCCGGCGAGCCGCAGAAGCCCTCCCTCGAGGCGTACGAGATGCAGCCGAGCACGGTCAATCCCAAGCCTGAGGAATTCCAGATCCTCGCCTCGGGAGACTTGACCGCCGAGGAACTGACGGACCGCCTCCGGGCGCAATACACGCAGCCGGAGCTAACGCGGGTGCTCGACCTCGAGGACAGCTTCCGCATCGCCATGTCGGGCGGGCGGGAGTACCTCTCTGCCCAGGAAGAGTACATCATTGCCGCGATTCGCCTGCTCATCGAGCAGCACCGCTGGGGCCCTCGCTTCTTCGCCGATGTCGCCGGCAACCTCAACGCCCGACCCGGCGGCGGTGGCTACGACACCACCATGAGCATCATCAACAGCTTCCGCGCCAGCCAGCGCCTGCCCTACGGCGGCGATGTGGAGGCGCGGGCGGTCTACTCGCTGAGCGAGACCCTGCGGGATGAGGCGACCAACGACTACCGCCAGTCCACCGACATCGTCCTCTCCGCCAGCGTCCCCCTCCTCCGCGGAGCCGGCGAGGTGGCCCGCGAGGACCTGATTCAATCGGAGCGGAACCTCGTGTATGCCGCCCGGGACTTTGAGCGCTTCCGACGCACCTACTTCGTGGAGATCGCCAACGACTACTTCTCGCTCTTGGCGTCGATGGCATCGCTGGAAAACCAACGAGCCCAGATCATGTCGCTGGAATCGCTCCTCGAGGCGACGCAGGGGCTCAAGGACAGCGGCCGTCGGGACCAAACAGATGTCGACAACGTGGAGCGGAGCCTGCTGTCGGCGCAGGACCGCTTGCTGGGGCAACTCGAGTCATACACGCTCGCCCTGGAGCGCTTCAAGGTCCGCCTGGGGCTGGACTTGGACGAACCCATCGAGGTCATGAACCTCGACATCCTCATGGATGTGCCCAAGGTCACGCCCGAAGACGCTGCCCGCGCCGCCAGGCTTTACCGGCTGGACCTGCAGAACCAGCGGGACGGCCTGCACGACAGCGTTCGCGCCGTCGCCGTCGCCGCCGACCAGTTGCTTCCAGATCTGGACCTCAGCGCCGGCGTCACCTTCCCGACGACCGACGATCAGTTCGGCTCTTTCGCCCTGGACCGGACCCTCTACGAGGCGGGCGTGACCTTCTCCCTGCCTCTGGATCGAGAGATTGAACGGGCCAACCTTCGCCAGCAGACCATTCGCCTGGCCCAGGCCGAGCGCTCGCTGCGCCAGCGGGAGGACGATGTGGTGGTCAGCGCCCGCCGGGCCGCTCGCGAACTCGACCGGGCTCGCCTCAGCATCAAGCTGCAGGAGAAGACCATCGCCATCACCTTGCGGCGGATCGACCTGCTCGAGATCCGTGAAGACTCCACGGCCCAGCAGAAGCTGGACGCCCGCAACGACCTGCTTTCCGCCAAGAACGCCAAAGATGAGGCGGTCCGCAATCTCCGCAGCAACATCCTGGGCTACCTCCTGGCGACCGGCCAGATGCGGGTCACCGACGATGGCCTATTCCAGCCAATCGGCGAGATCTCCCTGGTGACCACGGAGAAGGTGGAGGAGGAGCCCGAGGTCGAGGACGAGGTCGAGGACACGGCGGCGGAAGAGAACGACGGATGATCCACCCCACCTAGCGGAGCCAGCCCGGCCCCGCTCCGCCCGGCCAAGATGACCCGGCCACGTGGCGGTCCCTCCTTCGTTGGGGCGCTACACTCCCTAATGCCGGGGATCGAATCTGGAATCAATCCGGGGAACCGCATCGCCCCTGCGGGCCGCTGGTACAGTGTGAGGCCCGGTTCACCAGGAGAAGCAGCATCATGGCTACGACTCTCAACTCACCATCCCGATGCCGACTTGCCCCGCATCGAGGCGGCAGTGCCCGCCTGATCGTGGTCATTGTGGTGATCGTCATCGCCTTGGCGGCAGCAGGCGTCTATGCCGTCCGCGCCACCGGCCGCGATGTGGATCCGGCCCAGGCCGGCGACCTCTACGCGACGGCAAAGAACAGCTTCGAACTGGTGATCACCAGCAACGGCGAGCTCAAGCCGATCAACCAGATCGAGCTTCGCAACGAGACCGAACGCGACGCGGTGATCACTTTCGTCATTGCCGAGGGCGTGACAGTCCAGCCCGGCGATGTGCTGGTGCGCTTCAACACGGAGCAGATCGAGCGAGAACTCACCACCGAGACGCAGCAGTGGGAGACGGCCAAGAGCGACTACGTGGCGGCCTCCGAGTCGCTCGAGATCCAGAAGAACGAGAACGCCTCCACCCTGCGCAAGGCCGAACTCAACCTGACCCTGGCGGAACTGGAACTCAAGCAGTGGGAAGAAGGCGACCTCGTCGCTCGGCGCAAGGAACTGGACCTGCGCATCGAGACAACCGAGCGCGATTTCAACCGCCTCAAGAACAAGTTCGAGCAATCGCAGCAGTTGGTCTTGAAGGAATACATCAGCCAGGACGAGTACGAACTGGACGAGATCCGCTACCTGGAGGCGGCCAACGCCCAGGAAGTCGCCAAGCTCAACAAGACGGTCTTCAACGAGTACGAAGAACCTCGCCTGCGCAAGACCAAGACTTCCGCCGTGACCGAGGCCGCCGCCGAGATCGAGCGCGTCAAGCGACGTAATACCTCGGAACTGGCGCAGCGGGAAGCCTCACTCAACAACCGCAAGCGGCAACTCGACCTGCGTGAGGCCGAGGTCACACGACTGGAAGAACGCCTGGCGGCCTGCATCATCACCGCGCCCAGTGCCGGGCTGGTGGTCTACTCCACCAGCATGGAGCGCGATCGGCGTTGGGGAGGCTCGGAAGGCCCCTGGCTGGTCGGCTCGCGCGTGTCGCCCCGGCAGAGCGTCATTGTCCTGCCCGACACCAGCACCATGCTGGCGCAGGTCAAGGTCCACGAGAGCCTGACCTCACGCATCAAGCCGGGCCAGACCGGCAGCGTCTTCGTCGACGCGGTGGGGGGCGAGACCTTTGCCGCCGAGGTCGAGTCGATCGGCGTCCTGGCTGAGGACGGCGGCTGGCGCGATCCCAACCTGCGCGAGTACACCGTCAAAATGCGCTTGCTCGGTGGCCAGGGCAAGGGCCTCAAGCCCTCCATGCGCTGCGAGGCCCGCATCCTGCTCGACCAGGTCGAGGATGTCCTCTCCGTGCCGGTCCAGGCGGTCTTCAACGACGCCGGCGAGACCTACTGCTACGTCAGCGACGGCTCGTACTACCTCCGCCGCCCCGTGCAGGTCGGCCGCTTCAGCGAGACCTGGATCGAGATCCTGACCGGCCTGGAGCCGGGCGAGTTCGTCCTGCTCCGCGATCCCAAGCCCGGCGAGATCAAGCGAACAAACGGCAACGGCCACGGGAACGGAGACGACCACAGCGAGCCAGCCTCCGGGAACACCGTACCGCCGGCCCGCCCGCAGTCCCCGCAACAGCGTCCGCCCCGCGGCCCCGGCGGCTGACACGAGTCCGCAGGCACAAGGGGGCGCCACGGGTGCAAGACAGAGACACGCGCTTCGAGCGCGTGTCTTTCGTAGCGCAGTTCGGGACTGCGTGGGCGCGAGGGCGAATGCCGCCGTCGCCAGCGACGCCGCGTCTATCTTACCCAATGTGAAAAACGCGCTACGAGCGCGTTTCGCGTCTGTGAAAAACGCGCTACGAGCGCGTTTCGCGTGTCGAGGCTTCCGCGCCGCCTGGGTAGGTCAGAAACACCAAAACCAGGGCGTGACTGCTTTGACGACTTGACACTCCGTGAGTATGTGACGATATTGTCACGTAATAACGGAGTAACGAGTCCATGCTCACCGACACCGACATGAAGCGCTACCAGAGCCAGGCCGACGTCGTCCAGTCCCTGGCCCATCCCCTGCGGCTGGCCCTGGTCGACCACCTCCAGCACGGCGAATGCTGCGTCCAGGACCTCGCCGACCACGTCGGGTCGGAACGCTCCAACGTCTCGCGACACCTGGCGGTCCTGCTCAACTCCGGCATCGTCGCCTCCCGCAAGCAAGGGGTGCAGGTCTTCTACTCCCTGCGCACGCCCTGCATCCTCAACTTCCTCACCTGCGCCACGAACGTGATGCGGCAATCGGTCGAGGAGCAAGCCCAGCTTCTCTAGCGCGACACCCACTCTCGCAAACCTCACCCCCTCCCCCCCGACCCTGAAGTGGCCCCCGTGTCCGACGCTGCTCTTAAACCGAAATGGCTCCCCCTGCTGCTGGGAACGGTGGCGTTCTTGCTACTGCTCTACCTGCCCGCGGAGTCAGAGCGCCTCTCCGCCTCCATCGTCGAAGCGCTGGCCCTGGCCCGCTGGTACGCCCGCGAGCACGTCGTCTTCTGCCTGGTGCCCGCCTTCTTCATCGCCGGGGCCATTGCCGCCTTCATCAGCAAGCAGGCGGTGATGCGCTACCTCGGCCCGCAAGCCCCCAAGGCGGTGGCCTACGCGGTGGCGTCGATCAGCGGCGCCATCCTCGCCGTCTGCTCCTGCACGGTCTTGCCCCTCTTCGCCGGCATCTGGCGCATGGGCGCGGGGCTGGGTCCGGCCTGCGCTTTCCTTTACGCCGCCCCGGCAATCAACATCCTGGCGATCATCCTGACAGCTCGGGTGCTGGGAGCGGAACTCGGCATCGCCCGGGCCATCGGCGCCATCGTCTTCAGCGTGGTGATCGGCTTGCTGATGCACCTGCTCTTTCGCCGTGAGGAGGCGGAGCGCGTGGAGGCGGCAGCCGTCGCCGGCGACGACGAGCCCACTCGGCCGCTGTGGCAGGAATGCCTCTTCTTCGCTCTGCTCGTGGGCGTGCTCATCTTCGCCACCTGGGGCGACCCCCACCAGGACGCCACCGGCTTGTACTCTGCGATCGGGAGCGCCCGGTGGTGGCTCGTCGGACTGTGCGCCCTGGGGCTGGCCGGCTTCGTGGTCACGGTGCTGCACGTTCCCGCAGGGAAGATTGTTCTGGTGGCGCTGGCGACGCTCGCAGCTTGGGCGCTCGCCGCCGTGGCCCTTCCCACTTCGCTCACCGAAGCGCCCGAAGCCCTGCCTTACCTCAGCATGACCCCCTTCGCCGTCGCCACGATCGGCCTGACCATCGCCATCGCCACGACCCCGGCGACGCGTGAGTGGTTCGACCAGACGGCCTTCTTCGCCAAGCAGATGCTGCCCTTGCTTCTGGCCGGCGTGCTCGTGGCGGGGCTGCTCCTGGGTCGCCCCGGTCAGGAAGGGCTGATTCCCAGCGACTGGATCGCCTCGCTGGTGGGCGGCAACTCGCCCCAGGCGAACTTCTTCGCCGCCATCGTGGGCGCCTTCATGTATTTCGCCACCCTCACCGAGATCCCCATCCTGCAAGGGCTGCTCGGCGCGGGGATGGGGCAAGGCCCGGCCCTGGCGCTCCTGCTCGCCGGCCCCGCCCTCAGCCTGCCCAACATGCTGGTGATTCACAGCATCATCGGCACGCGCAAGACACTCGCCTTCGTCAGTCTCGTCATCGTGATGGCAGCCTTGAGCGGCATGATCTTCGGCTCGCTCGACTTCGCCGCCACTACCCCCACTACCCCCACTACCCCCACCACGACCTCCGCTACGACCCTTACTCCCCAGCACGCAGGAGTCCTCCCGTGAAAGACATCAAGATCCTCGGCACCGGTTGCCCCAAGTGCGAAGCCTTGGCCCAGAACGCCCAGACCGCCGCCGACCAACTCGGCATCGAATACGACCTGGAGAAGGTTAAGGACATCAACCAGATCATGAAGTTCGGCGTCATGTCGACACCGGCCCTGGTGGTCGACGGCAAGGTCGTCTCCACCGGTAAGATGCTCAGCCCGGAACAGATCACCGATCTGCTTGCGGATTGACATGCCCTGCGTTCAACCGCACTGTCATCGCGGCGACGCAGGCGTCATGTCCGCGCAGGCGAGCATCCAGCTTCGCGCCGCTGACCTTGGGTATTCGCCTGGATTCCCGCCTGCCCGGGAATGACGGAATCGAATCTGCTCGCCGCCTCTTGCATAGGACATCGCCAAGATGAGCAAGCAATACCTCAAACAGTTTTCACTCATTCTTCTCGTCGCCATCGCCGTGGTGGTCGTGCTACTCATTCGGCAGAACTCCGCCGCACCCGCGCCGGGCGACGCGAACACCGGCGCCGACGCGCCGCGCCAACTCGCACCCGTCGCCGGCCTGCCTCGAATGGTCGAACTCGGCGCTGACAAGTGCATCCCTTGCCAGCAGATGAAACCGATCCTCGACTCGCTCCGCGCCGACTTCGCCGATCAGCTCGGCGTCGAGTTCATCCACGTCTACAACGAAGAAGAGAAGGCCGAGCCCTACTCCATTCGGCTCATGCCCACGCAGGTCTTCCTCAGCGAGGACGGCGAAGAGCTCTTCCGTCACGAAGGCTTCTTCTCCCGCGATGACATCCTCGCCAAGTGGACCTCGCTCGGCTACGAATTCGAGCCCGCGACCGGCGAAGGAACCGCATCCGAGACGACGGCAGATGCAGCGATTGACCCCGCCTTCCGCCTGGAGGTCATCTACCTGCACCCGACGCTCCGCTGCGAAGCCTGCCTCGCCGCCGAGAAACACGCCGAGGCCGCCCTGCATCTGCTCTTCCAGGAAGACCTCGACTCCGGCTTCATCCGCTGGGCCGCCCTGAACTACGAAGACGGACCCGGCGGCGCCAAGTACGCCAAGCGCTACGGCGTCGAAGAAGGCAGCGCCCTCATCCTCAGCGAGTTCATTGACAATGAGCAGGGTCGCTGGCAGGTGCTCGACCGCGCCCTTGAGGTCGGCCTGGATCGCGACACCACGATCGGCTACCTGTCCACAGCGCTCAATGAGTTCCTGCAGCAGTGTGAGCTGCACGAAGATGCAGCGGAGCCCGGCCCATGATCAGCGACCTCTTCGAGACCCTCTCCGGCGCGGTGGAAGGTGGGCCGGCCCTGGCGCTCACCGCCTCGCTTCTCTGGGGCGTCCTCAGCGTCATCCTCAGCCCCTGTCACCTGGCCAGCATCCCGCTCGTCGTCGCCTTCATCAGCGGCCAGGGCGGTGAGGTCAGCACCCGGCGCGCCTTTCTGCTCTCCTCGCTCTTTGCGGTAGGCATCCTGATCACCATCGCCGTGCTCGGCGTGATCACCGCCGCCGCCGGCCGCATGCTGGGCGACATGGGCGCCATCGGCAACTACATCGTCGCCGGCGTCATGCTGCTCATCGGCCTGCACCTGCTCGGCGCGATTCCCATGCCCTGGTCCGGGCCGGGCCAGATGAAGACGATCGGCAAGGGCCCCTTCGCCGCCCTCATGCTCGGGCTCATCTTCGGCATCGCGGTCGGCCCCTGCACCTTCGCCTTCATGGCCCCCATGCTGGTCGTGGCCTTGCGCCTCGGGGCGGAACAGCCGGTGTACAGCGCCGCGCTCCTGCTCGCCTACGGCATCGGCCACTGCGCTGTCATCGCCATCGCCGGCGGCTGCACCGAACTGGTGCAGCGCTACCTCAACTGGAACGAGCGTTCGAAGGGCACGGGAGTCCTGCGCGGCGTCTGCGGCGTGCTGATCATCGTCGCGGGGTTGTGGTTGATCTACAAGACCGCGTAGTCAGCGAGCCGCCGCGTCCACGCGAGCGGATTTCGTCGAGCTTCCCCACTGCGTCAACAGGACACCGCTGGCGTGGACGCCGCGGCTCGCTTCAGGCGCGCTGCTGCACGATGTAGCCGTAGGCGTTGCGTCGGTACGCCTCATCGCGCACCGCGATATTCGATCCCTGCTTCGCCCACCATGTCCCTGAGTCGGGCTTGCCGAACTTGCGATCGAGCGCCTGCCCCAGCCAGCGTTTGATGAGTCGTCGAATCAACTCGCCGTGCACCGTGTCGTCCGCTTCGACCAGCACATGCACATGATTCGACGCCGCGGCACAAGCGTGCAGTTGCCAACCGCCGCGTTCACAGACTCCCGCGAGCGCCTCCTGCACGAACAGACGCTGCGCCTGACTGAAGTACACCGTTGCTCCCCGCATGCGACTACGCGCCGCCTGCTCCGATTGCACTTCAGGCTCCAAGAACGGCTGACCACGCGCATTCTCCCGCCGGTCAACGGTGGGCACCCTCGCATGCGGCAGCCGTGCGCCGTACGTCCCGAACGCTATATGCCACGCCGTCATCACAGTCCCCGCTTTCACCGCCCATCCTACCACCAGCGAACAACCGACATCACAGCAAGCGAGCCGCGGCGTCCACGCCAGCGGCCCCATGACGCCGAAGACACAGAGAGCCTCTGATCAGTTCAGGTCAACATCCAGCGCCTCACCCGGGTTCCAGTCTCCTGCGGGATAGATGCGAACGACAACATGGTCATCCTCCCACCCGTAGTTCACGACCCGCAACTCGCTGGTTAGCCCAACTCGGCTCATATGCAGTCGCGCCGGCGTTGCCGCATACTCGGCCGGAATCCCCGGCCAGTCGATTCCCGGGTCCTTCAAGAGCATGTACTCCCTATCGGTCTCGTCACGATCGAAGTTGGTCGCATAGTCACCACGAAGCGACCAGTTCGGCGCACTGAGATACTCAGTCGCTCGTGAGTCAAACAAGGACCACTCATCAAGTGTGAGCGGCAGCCTGCCGTTCTCACTTCGGAATCGCTCCAGCGACTCGCCTGCTGCCTCCATCTTGCGGCGTCGTTCATTACAGACGCCAGCCATATCCCCACCTCTCATGTGGAAATACCACCAGGAAGTCGCTCCGCCAGAGACAACGAAGACGGCAAAGACCGCGACCAGGACGATCAAGGCACCCAGGAACATCCCCTTGAGTGTCGGTGCTCCATGCCTTACTTGGGTCGGCGCTGGACTGGGGTCAAACACTGGCACGTTGCACCTCCCGAGACTCTGTGACAGCTAGCCTCACTTCTTCCCCCCCACCACCCTTCAGCGCCGCTTCGAACTTCTCCTTCGTCGCCGCGCCGGCCTTCCGCGCTGCGAAGATGGGGTTGCCTGCTGCCGTCTTCTCCTTGCCCACGCGGATAGCGCCTTGCTTGATCCGCTCGAAGGCAGACTTGGCGTTGACCTTGGAGAACTCGACGCCGATCGATCGGCGGCCGAGCGCTCGCGCGACGGTGCTGGTCGTGCCGCTGCCCAGGAAGGGATCGAGGACGAGGTCGCCTTCGTTGCTGCAGGAGCGGATCACTCGCTCCAGGTACACCTCGGGGATCTGGTTGTGGTGCTGGCTGCGGCGTTCCTTGTTGTTGCCCTGGATGCGGCCCCAGTACTGGCCGTACCAGACGTCCATAGGCACCCGCATGCCGACGTTGTTCTCTTTGTTCAGCGTTCGCGGGTCGAAGTAGACGGTCGCCCGGTCGCTCGGCTCCATGACCGCCTCCGGATTCCAGGTGCGCTCGAGCGGAGCCTTCACGAAGTAGAGCGCGTGCACCTTGCTCATGATGAAGCTGTCCTTGCGATTCTGGCCGAAGCGGAAGTGCCAGATGCACCAGTTCATCATGGTCAGGCCGCGGCGCTTGAGGTGCATGACGACCTCGGCGGCGCTGTCATCGGGGATGTTGACCCAGAGCGCCCCGGTCGAGGAGAGCACCTTGATGCAGGCGTCGAGCCAATCGAATGTGAAGCGCTCGTACTCGGCCCGGGGCATGCCATCCTTCCACTCGTCGTAGGGCACATCCCAGTTGAAGGGCGGGTCGGCGAAGACCAGGTCGACCTTGCCGGCGTCGGGCAGGTGGGGCAGGACATCGCGGCAGTCGCCCACGTAGACGCGGGTGTCCGGGTCGTCGAGGGAATGGGCGGGCTTCAGGGCCTTGGTCGGCTTGGTCGGCTGGTGGGCGGGCGATTGGTCGCCGTGCAGGCGGATGGTCGTGTCCTCATCCGCAGCTACGAGGTCGAAGGCCAGCTTCCGCTGGACGGCGATGGCGCCTTTGGGCATGGCGTAGCCGCCGGGCCGATCGAATTCCATGTTCTTCTTCTCTGCCATCCGTGCCTCCTGGGTGGGGCGATCTTACCGGCACGGGGAGGAGTCGCGCAAGTAGACCCGCCGGGGCCCCACGGACCGGCCCGGCGGTTGCAGCCGAAGGGCCCCGCCTTCCGATAGATACGACACATGCTCCGCCCCGGTCAGGTCATCGTGCTCTGCGTCCTCGCTCTGCTCTGTCTGGGCGTCGTCGTGGTCACCTCGGCCGGGCTCAGCATCGACCCCAGCCAGCAGATCACCCTCCAGTCGCTCCTCACCGGGCGGGTGGCCTTCCGGGCGGCCCTGGCCCTGGGGGCACTGGCCCTGGTGGCCCTGCTGCCGATCGACGAGGTGCTCTCCCGGCAGCGCTACGCCGGCTGGATCATCCTGGTCCTCATGGCCATCTGCATCGGCCTGCTCCTGCTGGTCTACGTGCCGGGGCTGGAGCGGGTGGTGAACGGCTCGCGGCGCTGGGTGCAGATCACCCCCACCTTCAGCTTTCAGCCCAGCGAGATCGCCAAGTGGGGGCTGCCCGTCATCCTGGCGGTGTACCTGGCCCGGCAAGGCGAGACGATTCGCAAGTTCTTCGCCGGCCTGCTGCCCGCCATGGTCATGATCAGCCTGCTCTGCGGGCTCATCATCCTGGAGGACCTGGGCACCGCCGTGCTCATGGGGGCGGCGAGCGTGGTCGTCCTGATCGCGGCCCGGGCCCGCTGGCGGCACGTGGTCATGCTCTTCCTGCTCGCCGGCCCCGTCTGCGTGCTCGGGGTCATGACCAGCGCCTATCGCATGCGGCGGATCACGGCCTTCCTTGACCCCTTCGCCGACCCGGCCGGGACGGGCTACCACATGATTCAATCGCAGGCGGCGATCGCGGCGGGCGGCATCACCGGCCGGGGCCTGGGGCACGGCTTGCACAAGTTCGGCTATCTGCCGGAGGACACCACCGACTTTCTCTTCGCCATCATCTGCGAGGAATTGGGCGTCGCGGGGGCCATGCTGGTCGTGGCCTTGTACGCGGTCCTGCTCTTCGCCGGCTGGTCGATCGTCTGCAAGGAAGAACGGCCGGCGATGCGGCTGCTCGGCCTGGGCGTGCTGGCGACGCTGGGGCTGCAGGCGGCGATGAACCTGCTGGTGGTCACGGGCCTGGCGCCCACGAAGGGCATCGCCCTGCCGCTGCTGAGCTGGGGCGGCTCGGGCTGGATCATGGGGGCGGCGGCCCTGGGCCTGCTCGTCCGCATGGACCTCCACGCCAAGAAGCAGGAGCAATCTCCCGTGCCGACCCCTCATCGAACACCTTCAGCGGTGGCGGCGTCATGAAGCGATTCCTCTTCGCCGGCGGCGGCACCGGCGGGCATCTCTTCCCCAGCCTCGCCATCTGGGAGCAGCTTCGGGCTCTCGCCGGCGACGATGTCAGCGCTCGTTTCGTCTGCAGCACCCGGCCGATTGACGCCAAGATCCTGAGCGAAGCCGGCGTGGCGTACGACACGGTCAGCGCCGCCCCCCTTCGGCACCCGGCCGACGACACTGGCCCGCTTCCTGATCGGCTGGCGGCAGGCGGTGCGCGAGGGGCTCGCCCTGCTCGACGGCGAGGAGACGGAGGTCGTCGCCATGGGCGGCTTCGTTGCCGGGCCGATCGCCAAGGCAGCCCGCAAGCTGGGCCGGCGGGTGACGCTGGTCAACCTCGACGCCATTCCCGGCAAATCGAATCGGTACGTCGCCGCTCGCGCCGACCGCGTCCTGAGCGCCGTGCCCATCGCCATCGACGACCCGGAGCGCCTGTTCCAGCAGGTGACCGGCATGCCCGTGCGGCTGGCGGCCCGGTCCAGCGGTGATCGCGCCTCCTGCCGGCGCGCACTGGAAATGGACCCCGACTTGCCGACCTTGCTGGTCACCGGCGCCAGCCAGGGGGCCGGCTCGCTCAACGACTGGCTTCGCCACATCTGCCTGAGCACGCCGGATCTCCTGGAGGGCTGGCAGGTGCTGCATCTGGGCGGGCGCGGCGTGGAGGAGGAACTGCGGCGGGTGTACCTGCAAGCCGACATCCCGGCTCGGGTCCTGCCCTTCTGCAACCGCATGGGACTGGCCTGGGGGGCGGCGGAGGCGGCGGTAAGCCGGGCCGGCGCGGGGAGCGTCGCGGAGGCGGCCGTCAATCGCGTCCCCACGCTCTTCCTGCCCTACCCCTACCACAAGGACCAGCACCAGCGAACCAATGCCCTGCGCCTCACCGAAGCCAACGGCGGCATCCTGGGCGAAGATCGCATCGATCCGGCCGAAAACGCCCTGGCCAACGGCGACAGCCTGGGCTGGCTGCTCACCAGCGCCGAGGTCCGGGAGTCCATGCGGGAGGTGCTGGCGGCAATCGAGGATGGCCAGGGCGCGGAGCGAATCGCGGCGATTCTGCTTGATGACGCTGCCTGATTCGGCGGATATGGGGTCGGCAACTCGCAAATCGGTGGTACTATTCTTGGTGGATGGGCCAGACACGAGCGCAAGACGTTGCCCTGACGAACGGTGCGGAACAACCAACCCCGCGCTGCGTGGTGCTTCTGTGCCCCAGCAAGGGTCTGCCCGACCCACTCCGCCGGGCCTTCTCAAGGCGAGGGATCGAGCTGCATGAGTGCTCCGACCCCCACGCCGCGATGACCACGCTCTGCCTGCTCGCGGGCGCCAGCAGAGGGAAGTTATCGGGGGCAAAGCTGATTTTGCTCATTGTCGAACCGGCCCGGCAACGTCACCTTGAGGACCTCAAACAGGCCGTCGAACGGTATGTGCCCGGCGTCGTCTGCCGCGCCTACCGGGAGCAGGAACCGACCCAGATCGTGCCGCTGGAGCACGGCGAGGAGTTGGCCGCGAGGGCCGACCCACCGCCGGCAGCCGCCTCCTCCCCCCCCACCGCAGCCGCAGCCGTTGCCGGTGCCGGCGCCGGATCTGATCGAGCCACAAGGGGAGCGAACCGCAGAGGAATCAGCGGCGTATGCAGCACATCGGGCGGGACCGCCGCAGTTGCGGCTGGCGGGCGTGGACGACATCGCCGGGGAGCCCCCCCTCGGAGGCCGGGCCGGGGCTGGAGATGGAGCCGATGGGTGAGAGCGAACCGTTGACGGCGGAGGAGCTGGCCATGCTTCTCGCCGACGACGAGGACGAGGCACAGGAGCGCTGATGCAGGTTGACCGTGACAAGCCAGTCGAGGCCGGGGAGAAGCACGCGAGGCTGATCATCCTCGTGGACGCCCCCCTCGCTGCCCTTCCACGCCAGGCACACAGGGGAGACGGAAATCGCCACGCTAAGCAGCTTCCACGAAGCGATCGGCGAGATGGCCACCCGCCTGCGCTCGGGACGACTGAGCGAGCGCGATGAGCCCCTCATCGTCGCCCCGGCAGGGCGGCTGGCGGAGGACGCCCAGGAAGTCACTGCCGCCCTCCGCCGACTGCATCCCCGCACCCGCCTGGTCGGCGTCAAGACGCCCGGCGTGGAACACGACGAACGATTGCTTACGGCCCTGGGCGTCGATCTTCTCCCGGCCGGTGACGTCGAGCAGGCGCTCGACCTCTCCAGCGAGCCGGACCAGTGGCCTGAGCCCGAGACGCGCCGGGAGGCGGCGCCCTCCGCAGAAACGAGCGAGCCATCGAAGGTGGATCAAGAGCCGGCGGCTATCGAAGAAGCGGCGCTACCCGAGCCGAAGACCGAAGAGCCGCCGACGGCAAGGGAGCCGGAAGCGAAAGCCGCTGCGAATCCCGGTCTTGACGTTGAACCGCCCAGCGAGGCCGCCCCGGCGACCATCACCGGCATGGCGGATGAACGGCTGGCGGCGCTGCTGGTCTCCACTCCCGAGGAGGTGCCGGACGCCTGCGTGGAACTGCTCAAGCAGCGACTCGGCCTGGCGCGCCTCTCCCTGCTGGCGCCCGAGGAGACGCTGGCCCCGGACGACGAGCGGGTGCAGATCCGATTGGAAAGTTCGGACGGCTCGCCGCAGGGAACGCTGGTGGTGGCGGCTGACAGCGAGCATCTCGCCTATGCCTGGTCCGCCTGGCTCAGCAGTTGGCTGCGGGCGGCGGGGCACGTGCAGCGCCTCCGCCGTGAGGCGACGCTCGACCCCTTGACGGGAGCCTGGAATCGCCGCGGCCTGCTGCGGTACCTGGAAGCGTCGCTCAGCACGGCCCGGGAAAAGCGCCAGGCGCTGACCGTCATGGTCTTCGATGTCGACGATCTCAAGGCCTACAACGACCACTACGGCCACGCGGCGGGCGATGAGGTGCTGCGGGAGACGGTTCGCTTGCTTCGCTCGGTGATTCGGCCCGGCGATCGCGTCTGCCGACTCGGCGGCGATGAGTTTGTCGTCGTGTTCTACGATCCCTCCGGCCCGCGCGCGCCAGACAGCGAGCATCCGCGCTCGGCGGCGGAACTGGTGCGTCGCTTCCAACGTCAAGTCGCCCACTGCCGATTCCCCAAGCTGGGCGAGGAGGCTCCCGGCCGCTTGAGCGTTTCGGGCGGGCTGGCAACCTTCCCTTGGGATGGCGTGAACGCGGAAAGCCTGATCCGCTGCGCCGATGAGCGTGCCATGCGGGCCAAGCGGGAGGGCAAGAACGCCATCGTCCTGGGCCCTGGAGCCGTCGCCTCCAGCGACGGCCCCAACTGAACAGGTGACTGACAAAACCGCTCTCAGACGCCCCGGGGGCCCATAACCCGCCTCTAGACGCTATCCTGCCAGGCATGGTCATCCCCCGATTGCGTCCCGACAACACGGTCTTCTTCCTCATCGACATCCATGAGACGGTGATGCGCTTCGCGGACAACCAGGCGGAGATGCTTCGCAAGTGCGAGGGAATGCTCCGCGTGGCGGGCCGGCTCGACCTCCCCGTCATCGTCACCGAGCATTGGGTGGCGAAGTTCGGCAAGACCATGCCCCAGGTGCTGGAGGCGGTGCCGGAGCGGGGGCAGGTGATCGAGAAGGTCCGTTTCTCAGCGTTCTCGGACCAGGTGCAGGCGGTGCTCAAGGAAGCGGGCCGGCCCAATGTCCTGGTCGCCGGCATCGAGGCCCACATTTGTGTGCTGCAGACGACGCTCGACCTGCTGGACGCGGGCTACAACGTGTTTCTGCTCGAGGACGCCATCGGCGCCGGAGAGCAGAGCCAAGTCGCCCCCGCCCTGGAGCGTATGAAGCGGCATGGGGCGATCCCGACGGGGATGGTTTCGGCGTCGTACGAACTGATGGAAGATCCGAACCACCCAGCGTTTAGGCCCATCCTGGGAGAGATCAAGAGCGTCCTATCGGACCTGAACGCCCTGGCCTGAGCATGGGCAGGACTTGCGGCAAGCCCTGTATTGACTTAGATATCCAAGCAGAACACCCCACCGGAGAACACGATGGAGTCATACGAGAAGATTAAGCAGCTCATTGCCGAGATCGAGGAAGACGTGCACAAGGCCGAGGGCGGCAACAAGGCGGCAGGCACTCGCGTCCGCAAGGCCATGCAGGATGTGAAGAACACCGCGCAGGAGATTCGCAAGGAGATCCTGGATATCGGCAAGACCGAGGACTGAACGGCGCCGCCCGCCTTCTCTCCTGTCGACTGCAACCCAGCCCCCGCGGGGAGGGTGTGGTTGTCGCATCAGACCACTGACCCGAGATGATGAAGCACCAACGGTTATGGCGACGAAATCACTCTACGATCTAACCCGGTTTGATCTCAGCGTCACCCACGCCGACCGGGCGCAGATTTGCGCGCGGATCCCCCACCGCAACCAGATGCTCCTGCTTGACCGCATTATCTGGGCCGACGAATCAACCATGAGCGGCATCGGCGAGCGCCTGGTCCGCGACGATGAGTTCTGGAGTAGCGGCCACTTCCCGGGCGCCCCGGTGCTCCCCGGCGTGCTCATGATCGAATCGGCAGCGCAGCTCGGCTGCTGGATCTGGACGGGCACCGTCGAGAACCCACCAACGCTGGGCCTGGTGCGCGTGGATAGTGTCGCCCTGCGCGGCTCCGCGGAGCCCGGCGACGTCCTGCTCTTCATGGCCAAGGGGGTCACCTGGAGCAACAAGCGCATGATTGTCCGCAGCCAGGCGGTCAAGCGCGATGATCCGGGCACCATCATCTATGAAGGCACCATCACCGGCATGCCCCTGCGCAACGGTGGGGGCAACCCCGCCTGAAACCGGGCCTCAGGCCTCTCGGCTGGGCTGCGGCGGCACGGCTGCTTCCACCACAATCTCGGGCTCCAGACTCGCACGCGCATCCAAGACGGGGAGGACCACCTCCACGGGAACCGCGGGCAGGGGCCGACGGCTCGGGGCGGGCGCTGAGGCCGGGGCGACGGCGAGTTCCTGCAAGAACCGCTGGGACCAGCCTCGGGCTGCTTCGACTTGCTGCAAGCGACCGGCCAGACACGGGGCGATCGCCAACCAGCGCAGCCAACCCGCCGGCGACCCGAGGTACCACTTCGGCTGCAGGCGAGCCCGGCGGCACATGTACTTGATCGTCCAGCGGAAGGGCAGTTTGCCCGAGTAGTGCTTGCTGACGCAGCAACCCTCGACGATGCCGCGCATCCGCCGCGAGGCCGTCTTGGTGCGGGCGTAGATGCGACTCAGGGCCAGTACCCGATCGACCGTCTTCCAGGGATAGAGCTGGGCGACGCGATGCCAGTACTCGTAGTCCAGGCAGAGCATGAGGTGCAGGTGCAAGGGGCCGCAGGTCTCGAAGACTTCGCGCTTGATGAAGACGCTGGGCTGGGAGATGTGGCACTTGCGGGCCATGCAGGTGTCGTTCCAGGCCTTGGTGGGATAGCGGCGCAAAACGCGCCCCTCTTCGTCGACCATGTCGACTTCACCGTAGAGCGCGCAGCAATCGGGGTCGGCGGCGAACGCCCCCTCGACGTGGTAGAGCGCCCCGGGGACGTACTCGTCGTCGCTATTCAGCCAGGCGATGATCTCGCCGCGCGCCTGGGTGAAACCGCGATTGATGGCGTCGGCCTGGCCGCGATCGCGGCGGGAAACGAAGCGCAGGCGGGGATCAGCAATGCGGCGCAGAATGTCCAGGGAGCCGTCCGTGCTGCCCCCATCCAGCACCAGCAACTCGAGATCGACATCGCGATGCACGAGGACGCTCTCGATCGCCCGCCCCAGGAACCGAGCCTGGTTGAAGCTGGGCATCACGATGCTGAACGTCGGCTGGCGCTTCTGTGCGGTCACGTGTGTGGCTCCGATTCCTTGGCGAAGGCGATGTGGCGGAGGCGGGCTCCGGGCAGGGCCGGCAACTCGAGCAGCCGGCACATCCCTCGGCTCGCGGAGACGGCGGCGCTGAATCCGCCCGGCTCGGCAGGCAGCGTCAGGTCGGCGCCATCAACGCGAACAGTGTAGCTGGCGGGAAGGCGGCCCTGCAGCTTCAGGACAAGCCGATCTTCATTCCCCTCGCAGGACACCCACAATTGGCGGGGTCGGGACAACGGCAAGGCGCGAATCTGCGAGGGAGCATAGCGAGCCGGCCCGCCGATGCCCGCCGCCGCCCCGCTGCGAGCCCACAGCCGCTTGTAACAGCCACGGAGCCAGCCGACCGCTGGATGCCGCTGCGAGAGCTCGACGAGGGCGTAGCGATGGTCAGCCAGGGCCGCGGGCCGGCGTCCGTGACGCCTGCCGATGGCGCGGATCTCGCCGATTCGACGCCGACCGCCGGTCGTCGTCTTGGTGTCGGTGTGCACGCGGTTCATCGCCAGCACCCGGGGGGTGTACAGCACGGGCCAGGCGCGGCTGAGCTTCAGCCAGAGGTCCCAGTCCATGGCATAGTGCAACGCCCCATCCAGGCCGCCTACTGCCTGGAAAGCCTCGGCCCGAAAAGCGGCGGCGGGCTGCATGATGTAGTCGCTGCGGTCCCGCAGGATCCGGTAGGACGGCGGCTGGATCCAGGGGGCGGGCACCATCCAGCCGACCTCTTCGTACCACTCGTAGCACCCGCCATACGCCAGGGCGGGCCGGCTGTCGTGTCGGAGCAGGTCGACCCAGGTTTCCACCGCCTCGGGCAGGAGCGCATCGTCGGCGTTGAGCCAGGTCAAGATCTCGCCCTTCGCCTGCCGAAACCCCTTGCTGATGGCATCGGATTGCCCCTGGTCCGGCTCGCTGAGGAACCGCCAGGTCGGCTCGCAGAGGTCGGGCAGCCGGGCTGCCGTGCCGTCCGTGGAAGCGCCGTCAATAACGATGACCTCCAGGTGCCGGTACGTTTGCCGGCGGAGGGAGAGCAGAGCGAAGTCGAGACGCGGGCCTGGATTGCGGCAAGGCACCACGATGGACACGAGCGGCTCGGCAGGCAGGGATGACAGCGAGTCGGCAGGCTCGGGCGGCTCGCCGACGCGGATCGATGCGGCCGTCTGCTCTGTCTCGCTGGGTGCGTGCATGGTCTGTGGTCCTGCGCCGAAGCACCGGGGCTCAACGCAGACTCTATCGGCGGCGAGGCAACTCTGCCTTTCGACGTCAAGAGAGCGAGAACAGTTGCAAGGTCTCGTCGAGGCGTTGCCAATCGCGGCGGTCGACCGGCTCGCCAGTCTCCAGGTCGGTCACCAGCTGTTCCGCCAGCTCCAGGACTTGCCGCTGGGCGTCGGTCAGATCAGCACGCTCGCTCAGGTCGCTCAGGGCGGTCCGGCCGGTCGAGCCGAGCAGGCGATCGACGAGTGACTCGCCGAGGCGGTCCTCGGCATCACGCAGGTAGTCCAGCGTCGCCTGGTACTCGCCGTCGCTCAGTTCGCCGCTCATGGCACGGGCGAGCAGGCGCACGAAGGTCAGGGCTTCACGTTCGTGGGAAGCAAGCTGCAGTCTGGTCCCCGGTGGCGTCGCTCCCCCGCCGCCACCCACCCAACCGGTCAGGCTGCCCACGGTGATGAGCAGGGCCAGGACGGCGGCCATGGCCCAGCCGGACCAGGTCGCCATCGGCAGGCGCAGGCTGCGGTTTCGCTCGCGATCGATGGCGCCCATCACGTTGAGGCGAATGCGCTCGGGCAGGACATCGGGCCCCATGCGCTCCCCTGCCGAGACCACGAGTTCGTCGAGCGCTTCGGCCTCATTCACCTTGGCGCGGCAACTGGGGCAGTGCTGCAGATGCACTTCGGCGGCGTGGCGGGTGCCCTGGTCGAGCTCGCCATCGATGATGCCGCTGATCAGAGCTTCGACATCGGAGCAGGTCAGCTTGCTTCGGTTGGTTGCGTCAGTCGTCACCGGTCATCACTCCTGATTGGAGGCGCGTCGAAAGGGAATGCTCCCGGCCGCCTCCGTTTCCTCATCCGCGCTGCCGCCCTGCTGAAGTTCCTCGAAGAGTTCCTTCAGGAGTTTGCGGGCCCGGCTGAGCCGACTCATCACCGTGCCTTCCGGGATGGCCAGGGTCTCAGCGATCTGGGCGTAGCTCATTTGCTGTTGCACACGCAACACGATGAGGATGCGTTTGTCGTCAGGCATCCGGTCCAGGGCTCGGGTGACGAGCGCCACCTCATCCTGGACCTCCAATCTCTCTTCGGTCCGGTCATGACTGCGCAGGGCGGGGTCGTGTTCGATGTCAGGCAGCTTGCCGGGTCTCTTGGTTCGCTGCAGGACGTTGATCGAGGCATTGGTCACTACACGCTTCATCCAACTGGGGACGGCTCGCTGCCCGCCTTCCGGCGGTTTGCGCCAGAGCTTGACGAACGCCTCCTGCACCACGTCTTCCGCGGCTACCGGGTCGTGGCAGATGGACGTCGCCAAGCGCAAGAGCTGGGGACCGAGGCGGTCCATCCAATCCTGCAACTGGATTTCATTGCATTGCCCTGTCATGACCACCCAGTATGACACAGCGCGGCCGGGGCCATTCCCGGCCAAGGGACGATCCCGAGGTGAATTCGCGAATCGAGGTCCGAGAGCGGGTGGAGGAGCGTCCCTGAGTCCCCCAGCGCGGGGACTGAAGTCCCCGCGCCCCCACCCCAATTCCCCAGTTCCCAAGTTCCCGAATTCCCATCCTCCCCTGCTACACTCCCCCGCCCGGTGTGGGAGACCACGCCGATTGGAGGTGAGCATGACCGAAATCGCCAGCCCTGAGCCGGTGCGGATCGCCATGTGGTCCGGGCCGCGGAACATCTCGACGGCGATGATGCGGTCCTGGGGAAGCCGGCCGGACACCGTGGTCTGCGATGAGCCGCTCTACGCCCACTACCTGAAGCAGACCGGCCTCAAGCACCCCATCGCAGACGAGATCATCGCGCATCACGAGACGGACTGGCGGCAGGTCGTGGACGGCCTGCTGGGGCCGCTGCCAACCGGCATGTCGATCTACTACCAGAAGCACATGACGCATCACCTGCTGCCCGAGATGCAGTTTCAATGGCTCGAGCAGGCGGTCAACTGCTTTCTCATACGCGAGCCCAAGGAGATGCTGACCAGTCTGCTCAAGGTGCTCCCCAACCCGACGCTGGACGAGACGGGCCTGCCGCAGCAGGTGCGTCTTTTTGAATTCGTCGCGGAGCACACCGGCCGGACGCCGCCCGTCCTCGATGCGAAGGATGTACTGGAGCATCCGGAGGCCATGCTGCGCAGGCTTTGCGAGGCGGTTGGCGTGGAGTTCCTGCCCGCGATGCTGGAGTGGGAGGCGGGGCCGCGCGCGACGGATGGCATCTGGGCCAGGCACTGGTACGGCTCGGTGGAGAAGTCGACGACCTTCCAGCCCTACCGGCCCAAGAACCAAGAGGTGCCCGAGGCCGAGTCGTACCTGCTGCATCAGTGCGAAGCGATGTACCAGGAGCTGTACGAGCTGCGACTGCGCCCGGACGATGCGGACTGATCGGGGAATCCCGAACGTCGTGGAAGAGGTGACACATGCTGCAGACATTCAACGAGAAGAACCGCGACCTGATCGTCAACATCGGCGGCACGCTGGTGCATCGCGATGAAGCCGGCGTCAGCCCCTTCGACTCCTCGGTGCAGAACGGCGACGCGGTCTGGGAAGGCTTGCGCCTGTACCAGGGACGCATCTTCAAGCTGCAGGAGCACCTCGAGCGCCTGCAGCACTCGGCGCGATCGCTGGCCTATGCCGGCATGCCGACGAACGAAGAGTTGCTTGAGGAGCTGAAGCGCACCCTCGCCGCCAACGACATGTTCGACAACGTGCACGTACGGCTCATGGTCAGCCGCGGCCTCAAGTACACCAGCGGTCTGGACCCGCGCATCAACACGGCCGGCTGCACGATCATCATCCTCCCCGAGCACAAGCAGCCGGTCTACGACAAGTCAGGGTTGCGCCTCATCACCGCAGCCCATCGTCGGCCGCCGGCGGATGTGCTGGACCAGAAGATCCACAGCGCCAACCAGTTGACCTCGATTCTGGCGAAGCTGGAGGCGAACGCCGCCGGCGCCGACGACGCCCTCATGCTGGACACGCGCGGCTTTCTGGCGGAGACGAACGCCACGCACGTCTTCCTGGTGGAGGGCGGGGTCGTGTCGACGCCGACCACGGCGGCCTGCCCCGAGGGGATCACCCGGGCCACGGTGCTCGAGCTGTGCCGGGGGCACGCCATCCCGCACGCCGTCCGCGACATCACCCTGGCGGAGGTGTACCGGGCGGAAGAGCTGTTCTGCACGGGGACCATGGGCGAGTTGGCCCCGATCCTGGAGTTGGACGGCCGCCGCATCGGCGACGGGGTGGCGGGGCCGATGACGGAGCGGCTGAGCGCCTTGTACGGGGAGCTGACCCGCAGCGAGGGTGTGGCGGTCTGCGAAGCCAGGTGAGTGACCGCATCGACTTCGCATCTGGCGTCGGGGTTTTCCCCGGGCTTGGCATGGGGGTCACCTGGAAGCGCGGGGCAAGCCCACGCCGCTGAATGGGGAAGGTGACACACTTGCTTCATCCCGATTGCAAATCGGTACTGGACCCGGCGTGGGGGGGCGAGTAGATTGAAGGTGACGGCAACGGCCTGGGCCGGCGGCGGTATCGTTGCAGGCGGAAGGCCGCTGTTATGTGGACCACGAGTTGACCGGCCGCCCAGCGCGGCGTCGGCAAGCTGACTTGCCCGAGTCCAGGAGCACGAAAGATGACCAGGCAATCCCTCTGCACGTTAATCGCGATGCTGACCGCCGGCACGGTGGTGAGCGCGGGTGGATTCCAGATCGAAGTCTCGAAAGACGGACGGGAACGCGTCCAGGTGACCCAGCCCAAGACACCGGAGAGCTTCGTCCTGCGCGGGCGGGGCGTGCCCTACGCCACGGAGCCGGATTGGCAATCGAGCTTCCGCGTCCAGGTCGGCGGCCTGCAGGTGGTGGATGTGAACGGCGACGGGCACAACGATGTCGTGGTTGGCTGCTACCACTCCAACAGTTACCCACCCTACGACGACTGGGAGAACCTGATCTACCTGAACACCGGCTCGGAGTTGGAGGCGACGCCTACCTGGGTGTCGGCGGACCAGGTCTCCACCACGGATGTGCAGGTCGGCGACATCAACAAGGACGGCTACGTTGACGTCTTTGCCGCCAACGGCGACTTCGCCATGTACCCCGCCGTCGTCTACTTCGGCAGCGACACCGGCCCCAGCACCTCACCCGGCTGGACCGCCAGCGACAATACCTGGACGGTCGGCTCCGCCCTTTTCGACCTGGATCACGATGGCGACCTCGACGTGATCACGGCCAACCAAGGCAACAGCCCCGACGATCCCTACCGGCCGATGTACCTGTTCCGCAACAACAACGGCGTCCTGGCGACCGTGCCCAGTTGGCAGTCGAGCGAGATCTCCATCCAGAACACCATCGACCTGGCGGACTACGACGGCGACGGCTGGGAGGACATCGGCGTCTCCAAGTGGGTCAACTTCTCCACCGGCGTCTATCGAAATCTCGGCGGCACGCCCCAGACCACGCCAAGCTGGACCGTCGCCAATACCGAAGACGAGAAGGGCGTCGCCTGGGCTGACTTTGACGACAACGGCTGGCCGGATCTTGCCGTGGGCCACGACCCGACGCAGATCTACTTCAACAACGCCGGGACGCTGACGCTGGGCTGGTCGGCGGACGCGGCCCCTTACTACGGCCACAGCGAACTGGAAGCGGTTGATGTGGACGGCGACGGTGACATGGACCTCGCCGAGATTCATTTCTCGAACGGCCACGCCCGCATTTACCTGAACGAAAACGGCGTCTTCGATGCCAACGCCAGTTGGCAGTACGACTCGCCGCACGTGGGGACGGCCCTGGCCTTCGGCGACATCAACGGCGACGGGCGCACCGATCTTGTCGTCGGGAACTCCGGCGAGGCGGCCGTCATGGTCTTCTACGCCCAGGCCCCGGACTGCCCCGAGGATCTGACCGGCGACGGCGTCATCGACCAGGCCGACCTCGGCGAATTGCTTGCCCATTACGGCGTCGACGCCGGCGGCGACATCGACGGCGACGGCGACACCGACCAGGCGGATCTGGGAGCGCTCCTGGGCGTGTACGGCCAGGATTGCCCGTAAGACGCGGGCCAGATCGCGAACTGACCGGCCGAGGGTCTCCTCCCTCGGCTTTTCTCTGCGCCCCTCGCCCGGTACGCTCGCGGCTAGTCCCGCTCACCACCGCAGCGAAGCGAGCCCGCCCATGCGCCACCCACACGGACCCCTGCGTCTGAGTACCCACAATCGCCTTGGCTCGAAACGAGCCGCGCCCGTGAGGAAGCGGTCTTGGCGAATCGGCAGGCGGGAGGGCCACGCGGCGCCGGCGCAGCGGCACACCGTGCTGGGCCGTTGGCTCTTGCTGGCGCTCGTGTTCCTCATGCCGCAGGCGGCGCTGGCCCAGGAGGCGGACGACGGTTCCATCACGACGCCCCCCCGTCGCCAGCGCTTTCGAGAGCCCGCAGACCACCATGCGCACGTTTCTGGAGGCGATGAACCCGCCGACCCCCGCTGTGCCGCGTGATCTTGCGCGAGCGGTGAGTTGCCTGGAGGTCTCCGAGATTTCCGAGGAAGCCCACGCCGAACACGCCCGGATGCTGTACGGCATTCTCAATCGCATCGGCTTGATCGACATCGAGGCGCTGCCCGACGCCGCTGCTGTCGAACTGCGGCAGCTCACCAGCCACACTCTCTTCCCCCGGGTGAACTCCAGCCAGGATCAGCAGAACCCGGTCTACCAGAAGTACCCTCAGGGCAAGATCGCCTTCGAGAAGCAGGCCGGCGGGGAGTGGAAGTTCAGCCAGGCTACCGTCGCCTCCATCCGCGACTTCTACACACACGTCGAGAACCTCAAGCCCGTCGCCGGCACGGACGAAAAGGCGGGCAGTTTCGCCCTCTGGCTGCGCGGCCTCATGCCGCAGACCCTGCGTGCGAACAGCTTCCTGTCGCTGGAATACGGCCAGTGGCTGTGCCTCGGCCTGATCATCGTTATTGGCGTGGTGATCGATCATCTCGTGCGCCTGCTGGTGCTGGTCCTCACTCGGCACTGGGTCAAGCGCCAAGGCGGCGAAGCGGAGACACGCACCTGGCAGCGCATGGTGCGGCCCTTCGGCTGGTTCGCGGCGGCCTTGCTCTGGTTCTGGGCGGTGCAGGTATTGCTCCTGCCCGATGCCGCCCTGCGGATCCTCCTGGTCGCGGCCCGACTGTTCATGATGCTCAGCGCCGTCTGGGCCGGCTATCGCGTCACCGATCTGATCGGCGAAGTGCTGGCTCGCAAGGCGATGCAGACCACGACCAAGTTCGACGATGTGCTGGTGCCTTTGCTGCGCAAGGCGGCCAAGATCATCATCACGGTGTTCGGCCTAATCTACATCGCCGACAGCATGAACATCGAGATCGCCCCACTGCTCGCCGGCCTGGGCATCGGCGGTCTGGGCTTCGCCTTCGCCGCCAAGGACACCATCGAGAACTTCTTCGGCAGCATCACCGTGGTCGCGGACCGGCCCTTTGAGGTCGGCGACTGGATCGTCATCGGCGACACCGAGGGCACGGTCGAGGAGCTGGGCCTGCGCTCGACGCGGGTGCGAACGTTCTACAACTCGCTGGTCACCGTGCCCAATGCGACACTGGTGCGGGCGGTCGTGGACAACTACGGCAAGCGGAAGTATCGGCGGGCCAAGACGCACATCGGCATCCAGTACGACACCCCGCCCGACAAGGTCGACGCCTTCTGCGAGGGCATTCGCGAGCTCGTCCGGGTGCACCCCTTCACCCGCAAGGACTACTACCAAGTCTGGTTCCACGAGTTCGGGCCCTCCAGCCTCGACATCCTGCTCTACGTCTTCCACGAGGTGCCCGACTGGCAGACGGAGCTTCGGGAGCGGCATCGGCTCTTCCTCGACATCATGCGGCTGGCGGATCGGCTGGGCGTGCAGTTCGCCTTCCCGACCCAGACCGTGCACCTGCACCAGGAGGAGGCCGGGATCGAGCATCTGCCCGCGGACCTGCCCGGCGAAGGGGCGGACGTCGCGGCCAAGCGGCAGGGCCGACGCCTGGCCCAGGAGATCACCAAGAGCGCCGACTGGCGGCGGCGCAAGCCCGGACCCTACGTCTTCACCGGCCCCAGCACCGGCGATGAGGACGATGAAACCCAGATCGAGTCGAAGGCGGGCGGCGACGCCTGAGCTGGCGTTGCGAGCCCACCTCGCGGGCAGTCGGGCTCGCGACTACAATCATCCCCATGCCGATGCGCGAAGAAGACATCCTGGTCCTGTCCGAACCGAAGATGGGTCCCCTGGAGAACATCTACCTGCCCGCGGTCTTCAAGGGCATGGGGACGACGTTGCGGCACATGTTCCGCAGTCTCGCACCCGGCGGCGGCCGAACGATTTCCTACCCGGAAGAGCGCCGCGACGATTTGCCCGTGGAGAAGGGCGGCATCCAGGACAGCAACTTCCGCGGCGTGCATCGCCTCAACCGCGATGAGGCCGGCCGGGTCCGCTGCGTGGCCTGCTTCATGTGCGCCACGGCCTGCCCCGCCAACTGCATCCACATCGTCGGCGAAGAAGCGCCTTGGGACGATCGCGAGAAGTACCCCAAGATGTTCGAGATCGACGAGCTGCGCTGCATCTACTGCGGCATGTGCGAGTACGCCTGCCCAGTCGACGCCATCGAGCTCACCCACGAGCACAGCATCGTGGGCCTGTCGCGCCAGGAGATGATCTTCGACAAGGAGAAGCTCCTGGAGATCTACGACCAGACCATCGAGCGCAAGCCGATGTAGGCGACGCTGACCGAATCATCAATATGACTTGACCAAGTGGGCTCCGGGCGAGCCGCGGCGTCCCCGCGAGCGGATCCCTTGCGCGCGAAGTGGCACTGCCACGCGCCGGGCCGCGGGCGGGGACGCCGCGGCTCGCTCAGATTGTGTCGGTGTTGCTCGGAGAGACCTGCTCAACCGCTGACGGTGGATTCCTTGGATCGCAGCGCTTGCTGGATCTCTTCGCCGAGATCGCGGGCGGCGCGGGCGACCGCTTCTTCCCAGGTCTCGCCGCTCTGCTGCGGGGCGTAGATCACGGACCGGCTGGCGGTGACGATGGCGCCCAGGCCATCGTCGTTGAAGAGCACCCGCACATCCGCCGCGGAGCCACCCTGAGCGCCGTAGCCGGGGATGAGGATGATCTGATGCGGCATCTGCTGGCGCAGCGAGCGGCCTTCCGCCGCCTTCGTGGCGCCAACGACCGCGCCGAGCGCCGAGTAGCCGCGCTCGCCGATCGAGGCCTTGCCCCACTCCGCGACGCGGCTGCCCACATGCTCCGCCACGGTCATGCCGTTGGCCATGCGGGCGGCCTGGATGGCGTCGCCGCTGGCGTTGCTGGTGCGGACCAGGACAAACGCTCCGACGGAGCGGCCGTCATCGCGTTCCTGGATGAAGGGCAGCACCCCGTCCGACCCCAGGTAGGGATTGACCGTGATCATGTCCGGGTGGCCATCCTGGGCCATGGCGTCGAAGGCGGCGGCGGCGTAGTGGCTGGCCGACTGGGCGATGTCCGCCCGCTTGCCATCCAGGACGATCATGAGGCCGAGGCGCCGAGCATAGGTGATGGCGTCGTTGAGCACCCCCACCCCGCCCGAGCCGTAGCGCTCGTAGCAGGCGGATTGAAACTTCACCACGGGCACCACCGGGGCGACCGCCTCCAGCACGCCGAAGGTGAACCGGCGGAATTGATCCACCGGGCCGCCCTCTCGACAGATGGGATCGGGCATCCGCCCCAGCACCGGATCAAGTCCGACGCAAACAGGGGCCCCCTTGTCTTCGATTCCAGCTAGCAATCGGTCCGCTACGTGCATTCGAGGCCTCCAACACCTGGCCGACGCGGTGCGGCGCACTAGCATAGTCTATTGTCCTGTCTGGGTTCACTTCCAGTCGGCGAAGCCCCTGGAAGTTGCCCGCAGAAGGAGCGGAACGTGCTGAAACCCAAGCACTTGGACCTCAAGAAGGACCGGGGCCTGACCGTCGAGTGGGAGGACGGCAGCCGCAGCTACTACTCGATCGCCTACCTGCGCAAGATGTCCCCCGCCGCCGACGCCCGCCAGATGCGTCAGGAGATGGAGAGCAACCCCCTGGCGGTGCTGCCGGCAAGCGTCGCTGAGTCGCTCGATCAGCCCATCAAAGCGGAGAGCGTGCAGTTCGTGGGCAACTACGCCATTCGCCTTACTTTCTCCGACGGGCACAACTCGGGGATCTACAGTTGGGACTACCTGCTGGGGCTGGACACGGAGCGGCAGGATCCGCTCGCAGAGCAGCCATGAGCGCCACCTCATTGCCTGCCATGCCGATCGCCGAGCCGCTTGACCTCGACCCGCGGGCGTACGGCTGCGAGGTGCCGCAGAACCGGCCCGTCTTCACGATGTCGCTGACGGTGACGCCGGCCCATCTGGGCGAGGTGATCCCGCACGTGCCCAACACGCGATACCTGGAGTGGATCGACGAGGCGGCCATCGCCCACAGCCGAAGCCTGGGACTCGACGGCCCCCACTTCCGCGACCGCAATACCTGCTTCTTCGTGCGCTCGCATGCGCTGACCTACCTCGGGGAGGTCTTCGAAGGCGATCGGCTGCAACTGGCAACCTGGGTGCTGTGGTTCGAGAAATCGCGCACGGAGCGGCGGCATCTGATCGTGCGTGAAAGCGACGATTCGCCGGTCTTCCAGGCGACGTCGCTGTGGGTCTACGTGGATCTGGCCAGGCGCCAACCCCTGCGAGTGCCGAAGGATATCGCCGAGCGCTTCCTGATCGGGCTCTGACCTGTCCTGGCCAGGCCGAAAGGGGACAGCATCTGTCCCCAAGGTGTTTGTAGAGAAAGACAAACACCATGCCACGGCCCCTGACTTCCAACCTGCTGCTGCGACTCCTGACCTTGCTGGCGGGCCTCATCGGCACCGCGGCGGGCGTGGTCGGCTTCCTGGCGGGGCTGGAAGGCTCCCTGCCGGACGCCCTGGCCCTGGCCTGCATTCCCCTGAGCATGGTCTCGCTGGCCTGCTTCGTGCTGGCGGCGACGGGCGGCCTCTGGTCGTCGCGGACGCCGGGTGTGGGACGTGGGGCGGACCAGTGGACGCCGCTGGGCCGGCGCTAGCCGTCTCGACTCCAAGTCCATCCGTCTGGAGCCACAATGACACCCCGTCTGGGGCGTTTATTGGGTATGATCGGACGTTCCGGCGTCGGGAAACGCCGAACTTTGCCCTGCCAAGCTGGAACCCGAGCGAGAAGGACTGTGCCATGGCGAACTTCTTCACCGACAACGATGACATTCGTCAGTACTTCGACTTCCTGGAGGTGGGCCGCGTCGCGGCGGAGATGGAGGATGACTACGCCTTCGCCGGCAAATTCGACGGGGCCCCGGCGGACGCCTCCGAGGCCATCGCCAAGTATCAGCAGATCCTGGAGAGCCTGGGTGAAGCGGCCGGCGAGCACATCGCCCCCACCGCCCAGGAGACCGATGAAATCGGCAACGTCCTGAACCCGGATGGGACGGTCACCTACGCCCCGGGCATTGCCAAGGCCATTCAGGAGCTCAGCGACCTGGGCGTCATGGGCTTCACCCTGCCCTACCAATTCGGCGGCCTGAACTGCCCCAGCCTGATCTACACCATGTCCATCGACATCATCAGCCGGGCCGACGCCTCGCTGATGAACCTCTACGGCTTGCAGGGCATTGCCGAGACGATCAACGCCTTCGCCGACGATGAGATTAAGCAGCAATACCTACCCGGCATGGCCTCGGGTGAACTGACCGGCGCCATGGTGCTAACCGAGCCCCAGGCCGGCAGCGATCTGCAGAACGTGCAGGTTCAGGCCCACCAGGACGAGGCGGGCAACTGGTTCGTCAAGGGCAAGAAGCGATTCATCACCAACGGCTGCGGCGACGTGCAACTGGTGCTCGCCCGCAGCGAGCCGGACATCACCGACGGCCGGGGCCTGTCGCTCTTCCTGACCACCAAGGGTCCAAAGGTGCAGGTCGTCCGCCTGGAGAACAAGCTGGGCATCAACGGCAGCCCCACCTGCGAACTCTTCTTCGACGACGCTCCCGCCAAGCTGGTAGGCGAGCGGCAGCAGGGCTTGGTCAAGTACGTCATGGCCCTGATGTACGGGGCTCGCATGGGCGTCGCCGCCCAGTCGCTGGGCATCGCCGAGTCCGCCTACCGCTATGCCCGGGCCTATGCCGCGGAGCGCCGGCAGTTCGGCACGACCATCGATTCCTTCCCGGCGGTCCGCGAGATGCTCGTCGAGTCGAGCATTGATCTGCAAGCGGCCCGGGCCCTGACCTACTTCGCCGCCTTCTGCGTGGACATCGGCTACGGGCTGGAGAAGAAGCTGGAGAGCGACAGACTCGAGGGTGACGAGGCCAAGCAGGCCAAGCAGCAGCACCGCGTGTATCGCAAGCTGAACGGCATGCTCACGCCCATGGCCAAGTACTGGGCCAGCGAGATGTGCCTGCGGGTCGCCAACTACGCCATCAGCATCATGGGCGGCAACGGCTACATGCACGATCACCCGGTGGAGCGTCTCTGGCGCGACGCCCGCATCACCAGCATCTACGAAGGCACCAGCCAGATGCAGATTGTGGCGGCGGTGGGCGGCGTGACCTCCGGCGTCGCCGACCAATTGCTCGAGACGCTGCTCGATCGCGACTGGCCCGAGGAACTCAAGCCGCTCCTCGCGGAGATCAACCACGGGCGGGAGCTCTTGCAGAAGTCGGGCGCCTACGCCAAGGACCACGAGGATCCCAACTACCGCCGGCTGTACTCGCGCAAGCTCACCGACATGGCGATCTTCCTGATCGTCGGAGCGCTCATGCTCGACCAGGCGCGCCTCAACGAGAGCCGCCTGCCCGTGGCGAAGCAATGGCTGGCCGGCCGGATGCCTGAGGTGGAGATGAACGCCACCCGAATCTGCTCCGGCGAGGCCCTGCCGCTCAGCGATTTCGAAGCGCTCACGGGCGCGGTCCCCGTCATGGCCTAGGAGCTTCCACCCCACGACGACTCACGACCCCCGATCGACGGATTGGGGGCTTTTCATTCCCGGAATCACCCCTACCGACGGGGTCGTGGAGGCCGCTGCGAGGCTCTCCCCACGGATGTGCGTGGTCGATTTGGTATCATCCCTGGACCATGCCCACATACGAAGAACTCAGCCAGCTCCCGCGCCGGGAGCGTCGGCCAGGAATCGTCGAGTACCTCGCGCAGACGCTCAAGGAGTCGCGGGATCTGAATGTGCCGCGGGAAGCGGTCTTTCAGATCCTCGATCTGGGGTCTCGTTGGAAGAACGACATCTTCGAGCTGGCGCAGTGCGAGGAGACGCCCGAGGAGGTGCGCCACTTGCTCGTGGAGTACGTCAAGTCGGTGACCGGCCGCAGCTTCGACATCACCGCCAAGGGCGATGGGTTGCAGCGGCAGGAAGTCGGGCCGCTGGTGCACGCCTTGCAGCGTTGTCGCGTCCCCCGCCAGCGGTGTTACTTGACGGTCAACTTCCTGGTGCCGCATGTGACGGTCACCTCCCTGGCGCTGATCAGCACCTGGGCGGAGAAGAACGCCAACACGATTGAGTTCGCCTATCCCAAGAAGCGGGCCCGGCGCATCGAGGGCTTCCTTGAGCGGACCGGTCTGACCGAGGCCATCGGCAACAAGGAAGCGCCCGCCTTCCACTTCGATGAAAAGGGGCACTTCGCCTTCCTGCGCTTGAACCCGGACCTCGAGGACGCGGAAGCGCTGGTGACGCGGATCGGCGAGGCCTTCGCAACCCTGCTCGCCAAGGCGCCCGAGATCAAGGACGGCCTCGTCGAGGTCTGCCGAGTGCTCATCGACAACGTTCTCAAGCACGCCAAGACCGACTCGCCCACCTGGCTCTTCATCTCGCACCACCCCAAGCCGGCCGGCGTCGACATCGCCATCTGCGATCTGGGGCTCGGCTTGCGCGAGACCGCCGGCCAAAGCGAGAACGAGGAGCTGGCCAAGTCCGCCGAACACGAATGCGACTGGCTGGCCAAGGTCGTGGATGTGGGCGAGGCCGGCGCCAGCCTGCGGCGTGTGCGCGAGCTGTGCCGTGAGCACGCCGGCAAGATGCTGATCGTCTCCGGGGGGGCGTCCTACCAACTCACCGTCCGCCGCACCTCCAAGGGTGAGATGCGCGCGGAGGAGAACACGACGACGGATCGGTTCGCATGGGACGGCACGCTCATCGGCGTGCACCTGACCCAGGAAGCGCCCGACGATCACGAGGAGTCGCACGCCCAGCACGACATCACCGACAAGGGCAAGTCCTCCGCGGAGAAGGAGGCGGAAGAGGAGCGGCACGAGACGGAGCCGACCCCGCCGCAGGCTCTCGCCGACCCGCCGCCCGCCGCACCGGCGGTCGCTGAGCAGACGACGCCAGCCGAGGTGCCGGATGCGGAGTCGACCAGCTGAGCCTGGGGGGCTATTCTCCCACTCCCCGTCGGAACATCCACCGCAACCCGCAAGCGAGCCAGCTATGCCCAAGTTCGAGACTGAGCATCCCCGTGTCACTGTCATCATGGGCAGCAAGAGCGACTGGGACACCATGCAGCGGACCCACAAGACCCTGGAGGAACTGGGGATCGAGCATGAAGTTCGGGTCTACTCCGCCCACCGCACCCCCACGGAACTGACCGAATACCTGGCCGGAATCGAAGAGCGCGGCGTTCGCGTCATCATCGCCGCGGCCGGCGGCGCCGCCCACCTGGCGGGGGTCATCGCCAGCAAGACGGTGCTGCCCATCGTGGCGGTGCCCATGCAGGCCTGGTCGCTGGACGGGCTGGATTCCCTGCTTTCCACCGTGCAGATGCCCAAGGGGATTCCCGTGGCCAGTATGGCGATCGGCTCGCACGGCGCGGTCAACGCCGCCCTCTTCGCCGCCCAGATCCTGGCCATCGGCGACCCGGACCTCTCCACGCGGCTCCAGGAGCACCGCCAGGAGCAGGCGGAGGCCGTCTTGAGCAGCCAAATCGGCGACTGAATTCCCATTGCCGGACGAACCGACCTGCCTCGGCGCACGCAGAGGCGGTCACGGGAGATCGGTGCAGCGCCGCTCACCTGTGGTCACGATTGGGCCGATCACTGGGGGGCAACCGGCCCCCCCCGCCTGCCTGACGCTGCCCTGAGAGGCCCTATGAACGCCCCGAGCGACGAGATCAAAGCCGACTGCCCGAACCCAGCGCTCACGCCGGAGACGGCCTCGAAGCCGGTGCCGCGCTGGGCCATCCATCGTCGCCTGTACGACTGGGTGCTTTCCTTCGCCAAGAGCAAACACGCCACGAAGGCCCTGTTTGTCTTTAGCTTCGCGGAATCGAGCTTCTTTCCGATCCCACCGGATGTGCTCCTGGCCCCGCTCTGCCTGGGGGAGCGCAAGAAGTCACTCTGGTTCGCGACCGTGTGCACGGTGGGCAGCGTTCTCGGAGCGTTCCTGGGCTACGTCATCGGGATGAAGGCGATCTCGCTGGCGCTCATGATCCCGGGGGTGGAGATGGGCCCCGAGATCGACGCGCCGCTGTCGACGGTCAACGGCCTCAAGGCGGAGTTTGCCGAGCGCGGCGAGCTCTACGTCTTCGTCGCCGCCCTGACGCCGATACCCTTCAAACTGCTGACGATTACCGCCGGCTTCGCCCAGATGCACCTGGGCGTTTTCGCCCTGGCCTGCCTCATCGGCCGAGCCGCGCGCTTTTACGGGGTGGCCTTGGTTTTTTGGCTGATCGGCCCCAAGGCCCTGCCCTTCATCGATCGCTACTTCAACCTGCTCTGCCTCGTCTTCGTGGTGCTGCTCGTGGGCGGTTTCGCCGCCCTCAAGCTCATGCATTGAGCTTCTGGTCTTCGCCCCTGGCCCCTGCCCCTCTGCCAGGGCAAAGCGAAGCGCCGCCCGAGGTATCCGCGCGCCCCAAGTTCCCGTAGGATCGGCAGCCAGATCGGATCCGACTTGCAGAGGTGAACCCCATGAACGTCTTGGTCACAGGTGGCGCCGGATACATTGGTTCGCACGCAGTGCAGCGGCTCGTCCGCGACGGCCACACCGTCACCGTGCTCGACAACCTGCACCGCGGACACGCGAAGGCAGTCGTGGAGCCCGCCCAACTCGTCGTCGGGGAGATCGGCAACCGAGACCTCGTCGAGGGAATCCTGCGCGAGAAGGCGATCGACTGCGTCATGCACTTCGCCGCCCTGGCCTACGTCGGCGAATCGGTCGGCGAGCCGCTCTGGTACTACCGCAACAACACCCTGCAGACGATCAACCTGATCAGCGCCCTCGACGAGGTCGGCGTGCAGAAAATGGTCTTTTCCTCCACCTGCGCCACCTACGGCGAACCGGGGCCGGAAAATCTGCCCATTCGCGAGACACTGGAACAGCGCCCGATCAACCCCTACGGGCGCAGCAAGCTCGCCATCGAGCACGTGCTCTTCGACTACGCCCGGGCCTGCGACTTGGCGGGGAAGCCCTTCGCCTTCGCCGCCCCCCCGCTACTTCAACGTCGCCGGCTGCGATTCGACGGGCCGGCTGGGCGAGGATCACCGACCGGAGACGCACCTCATCCCCGTGGTCATCCAGGCCGCCCTGGGCCTGCGCCAGAGCATCAAGATCTTCGGCACGGACTACGACACGCCGGACGGCACCTGCATCCGCGACTACGTGCACGTCGAGGACCTGGTCGACGCCCACGTGCGGCTGATGGAAGCGCTGGAGCCGGGCGATCGCCGGGTCTACAACCTGGGCATCGGCCGGGGGTACTCGGTGCGTGAGATTGTCGAGTCGGTCAGGCGGGTGTCGGGCAAGGACTTTTGCGTCGAGGAGGTCGAGCGTCGCGAGGGCGATCCGCCGACGCTCTTTGCCGACCCCGGCAAGATCCGGAAGGAGCTGGGCTGGCAGGCGCAGACGACGGAAGTGGACGAGGTGGTGGAGACGGCCTATCGCTGGTTCGCGGCCAACCCCGAGGGCTACGCTTGAGCGCGCCCTTTTGGGCTTTTCTGCGACTGGAGCGAAAGTGGCCTGGGGGCGCGACCGATAAGGCGGAGGTGACCTGTCAGCGATAGCGGAGACCTCCCCATGGCCACGCCCTTGACCGTCGACCTATTCGCCCTGCGTGAGAGCCTGATCCGTGGTGACTTGCGCGACGATTTCGAAGAGTCAGCCCGGCGAAAGGTCGAGGTGGCCGAGGTGCCGCTGGAGCAGGCGGATCGGCATGAGCTGGAGCAGATGATGTACCGCACCTGGTACGAGACGGCTCTGATCCTCGATCCCGCCGACACCGAGGCTCGCATCCAGCACGCCCTGCAAGTCCGTTACATCAGCCTGCGGGCTCGCTGGCAACGCTACTGGACGATGCACCAGGCCCGCGGCGGCGGACAGGGGTGCGACCGCCCCGAGCAGCTTTTCTACGACCTCGTCTCCGATCTCAAGAGCACCTATCTCGTCTCCATCGCCAAGGCGCTGGGCAACGACTCCGCCATGCGACTGTGGCGACACTGCGACCAGTTCACCCAGCAGATTGTCCAGGGATTCAAACGGGAGAACGGCGATCTGGCGGGGATGCTCGGGCAGATGCGCGAGCGGACGCGGCGCTGCCAGGAGCAGTGCGGCGAGCGCTGCACCGCCTGGAGTCCGCTGGTGCTCGACACTTACGATCAACTGGGGCGGCTGAACTCGGTGCTTGACACCCTTGTCAGGTTCCTCGGGGAGCACGCCTCTGCCGGCTGCATGGCCACCGCCCTCTTCGCTTTGGACAACGAGGCGCTTCGGCGCGGGGCCCACGAGGCGATGGTCTGGCTCGGGGCAGCCAACGACTCCCCGGCCCAGACGCTCATCGCCGGCTTCCGCGAGGCCCTGGATGTCATCGTGGCGGGACACACGGAACTGAACGGCCTCTTCGAGGGGGCCTGGCGAATGGCCGCCTGATTCCCGAATCACCCTGGTGGAATGTGTGTGTGTGTGACGGTGTCTCTTGCTGCGAAGCAGGAGACATTGTCGTTATGGCACGCCCCAGCCGATCCCTCTCCCCCGACTCCCCCGCCGCCCGGCGCGGCCCCAGCAGCAGCGACGTTTGCGCGGCCCTCATAGTCGCCCTGCCCCTCCTGCTGGCCCTGCTCCGTCTGTGCGTGGTTTGAACACCCACTCAGGGCTGGCAGTGTGCCCCCACGCCAGGGCCGAGCGAAACGCCGCCCGGGGTAGCTCCCCTGCACCTCAAAACGGAAACACGATGCCGACATACCCCAGGACGGCATCGCGGCCGTCGTTGTTGTCCGAGCCGTTCAGTCGAGCCGTCGAGATGTGGTGCCACTTGGCGCCGAAGACGAGGCGGGCCTTGTCGGCGCCGACGGGGAAGGTGAAACCCAGCCCCGCCTGGGGCGTCAGGCCGAACTCGGCTCCATTCTCGTCGGGAATGTCCGCGCTCGCTCCCAAGATTCCCACACCGCCGTCGAGGAAGAACGTCGCCTGGCCGTCGCCCAGCCACCAGTGCCGGCGAGCGAGCACGGCCAGGCTGCCGGCGACGGCATCGTCCCGCTCTTGGTCGACGAAGTGCAGTGAGCCTTGCAGGTCGATCGAGAAATCGTCGACCAGGAAGTAGCTGCCCGCGAGGCTGAGGGTGTAGGACTCGCTGTCGCGCAGCACATCGAGGCCGACGCCGGCCGAGGCCGACCACCACCAGGAGTCCGCGGCGCCGTACGGCGCCGGCAGCGGCGCGGTTTCGATCGCCGCCTCCGCGGTCTCGTCGGCGGCAAGCATCGGCGCGAAAGAAAGCCCAACGGCGAGCAGGGCGACGACACGGGGACGTAGCGCGGCTCGGCGGCTGGGCTTACGAGTCATGGAGTCAACTCACTCAGGCGGAGAGGAGGTTCTTGCCGACCAGGTACTCGACGATCAGGCGGACCTCGTCATCGAGCGAGGTTTCGTGCGAGATGAGGTGGATCTCGGCGTTCTTGGGCTCTTCGTAGGGATCGTCGATGCCGGTGAAGCCCTTGATCTCGCCGGCCCGGGCCTTCTTGTAGAGCCCCTTGGGATCGCGCTTCTCCGCCGCTTCGAGGGAGATGTCGACATAGACCTCGATGAAGGTCAGGCCGTCCTTCTCGCAGAGTTCGCGAGCGTGGTCGCGGTCTGCGATGTAGGGGCTGATGAAGCTGGTGAGCGTGATGATGCCGGCGTCGGCGAAGAGCTTGCTGACCTCGCCGATGCGACGGATGTTCTCAGCGCGATCCTCGGCGGAGAAGCCCAGGTTCTTGTTCAGGCCGTGGCGGACGTTGTCGCCGTCCAGGCGGTAACAGTGCTTACCCATGTTGACCAGGGCGGATTCCACGGCACAGGCGATGGTGGACTTGCCCGAGCCGGAGAGCCCGGTGAACCAGAGGACCATGCCCGTCTGTCCGAGCTTCTGGTAGCGCTCCTCGCGGGAGACTTCACCTTCGTGCCAGGTAATGTTGGTCGCTCGTTGTTCGGTGGTCATCGGTGCTGCTCTTCTTGCTGTAAGTGAGAATTCAAGTCGTCAAATGGGGGTTCAACTGTAACGAGGCGCGCAGGGAACGCAAGCGGCGCGCATCTGCCGATTCCGCCCGACGTTGCCGCACCAGGCAGCGCTTCAGCACCCGGGAAGGCCGGCGGCGGCAACGTCCGTTCCAGGTGATTCGACTCGCACAGCGCCAAAGACATGGCAGAATGGGACTCGTACCGAGAGGTCCGATAGAAACCAAGTCGGGAGGACAAGCAATCGGAGACTGAAAGCCGCGGCCTGGGCGGATTGCCGGTCGAGCTGGAGCGCCTGGAGAGGCACGTGGCGGGAGAGGCGTGCTGGAGCGACCTCAACTGCGACGGCGTCACCGACCAAGCGGACCTGGGGGCGCTCCTGGCCGACTATGGCTGCGGCGGGTAAAGGCCCCGGCCTCGTCGCACGCTCGCGCGCCCAGCACCTCCTCGACGGCGGCAAGGAGATGATCACGGATCGGTGACCACCTGGTGAGCTGGGACCGATTCGGCGCGCAAGTCGCGTCGCCGCAGCGTCTCGAGATCGTGCACTCAGCAAGTGCCGTTGATTTCAACACCGCTATGGGGGTGGTCAAGCGAGGTCGTGGCCGCAAGTGGGGGAAAGCAGACCACAACGGAGGGGTTCTCTCGCACTTAATAGAATTCAACTTGACTACTTGAAAAGCTGGGCAACATTCGCGTAACGGATTCGTACGTGTTCAATCCCAACTTGAGAGATGGAACGAGAACCATGAGAATCCTCACCAAAGGACAGAAGTATTGTTGCGCCGGTTTGTTGGCGCTGACTGGTGCCGCGGTTGTCTCGGCAGCGCCGACACCGGGCCTGATGTATGACTCGGTCCTGGGAGTCGAGATGGTGTACCAGGGCGACCTCGACGCCGGCACCCTCACCTTCACGGATGTCAAGGGTTGGCCCTTCCTGGTCGACCGCATGGGGATGGGCGTGCCGCAGTTAGGCTCGTTCGACGACCAGGCCGACTTCACCCTGACGCTGGAGTTGATCAACTACCACAACGGCGTGGCGACCTTCACCGGCGTCGGGGACCCGCCGCACCAGGTCATGCATGATGAGGACGGCCGGATGATGTGCGTGTCGGTCCCCATTTTCCAGCTCACCACCTCCGGCCTGTTCGACATGCAGTTCGAGGGCAGCGGCTCCATGGAGTGCATGCAATGCTCCGACGACGCCTTCCAGGACATCTGCACCTGCAAGCACTGCGGCATGGGCGAGATCGCCACCTGGGCCTTCAACTTCGGCATGTCCCTGGAGGACTACCTGGCCACGAACGGCTCCAACGGCACGCCGCTGCGGCTGGAGAATCTGCAGATCCGCATGCAGGGCGATGCCTGCTGGGGCGACGTCGACTGCGATGGCGACTGCGATCAGACCGATCTTGGCACGTTGCTGTCTTCCTACGGTCAGGATGACCGTGGCGACCTGAACTGCGACGGCGTTACCGACCAGATCGACCTGGGTATTCTCCTCGCCTCCTACGGCTACGGCACCTAAGCGTCGCCGATAGAGGGAACACACGCATTGAAAACGGGCCGCCGAAGCGACCCGTGGAGGTGGACAACTGAGTTGTCGATCGTCTTAGCAACGACGACGGATGGCCAGACCACCGAGGCCGAGCAGCGCCAGGGCGCTGGGGGCCGGGACGACCGCGATGTTGTCGAATTGATGGTAGACGTAGTCCTGGCTCCAGTTGACCTCGACGACGCTGTTGAAGCCAAGGCCGGCGAAGCTGAACGTCTGGAAGCCAACGCCGCCGTTGGTCGTGGCGAAGGTCGCGAAGACGGTGCCGCCGCCGGAGAGAAGCCCGGTGAAGTTGACGATCGTGTCACCACCGCCGACGAACAGGGCGGCGAGGTCGATCGACTCCATATCGAAGGGGGCGTCATCGAGACGGTGGAAGCGGGCGATGCCGCCGACCGTGTCGTTGAACAAGCCCGTGGAGCCCTGGTAGAACGATGAGCTGCCCGTCTGGGGCGACTTGAACGTATGGGGCTCGCTCGGGTCCTTCCAGACCTCAAAGTCCCCAGAGGTGTAGTTGTTCCCGACATCGGTAAGCCCGCTGCCAGGGGACTCCAGATCCTGGAAATCCATAATGACGCCGGCACTCGCAGCGCTCACAAAACCGAGGCCGGCAACCAATGCAACCAGTGTTTTCATGACGTGTTTCCTCCAGTAGATTGCAATCAACAGAAAGGGCGCAACAGAACAGCGTTGCTACCCGGGGACTCTTGTTTGTTTCCCTTCTCTGCGCTCGCCTCGACACAGACGCGGTATCGGGGCACCGTGGCATTCTCAACCTCCATCGATTCCACATGTGCACAAGTGGAGATAACTCGATTTTCGGTATTTTCACCTACCGGCCGCAACCGACGATTCCAACGGTTATCGGACGACTTTGTCGCCATCTCCGCTGGAGTGACGCCCTGATCCCGCTCCCGCTGCCGCCACGGGCCCATGCAACAACCCCGCCGGCGAACCGACGGGGTCTTGACAATGGGCCTGAATGGACTCGAACCATCGACCTCACCCTTATCAGGGGTGCGCTCTAGCCAACTGAGCTACAGGCCCGATCAGGGACAGCATCCTAGCAAGCGATCGGCAGATGCGGGCGGTCAGTCCAGCCTTCTCCCGAGCGCGTATCGGCGAGCGAGGATAGCGAGCTTGGATCCGTCTGGCCAGTCCCTGGATCCGCCCAGCCGCGTCGGCCCGAGGAACCCCCGATCACGGGGAGAGGCCCGACGGGAATCACCGATTTGCCCCTGAGTCGCCCCGCCCATTCGGTCGATCGTGCCTACACTCCACCGACCCGGATCCGCCGGTTCGCCCTGGTTCCGGACAGAGGGGCCGGCAATGCGGCGGACTGGACGCGCGGGGTGCGGACCGGTACACCTTCGCCCGACCCAGCTCGAATGCGGATGGAACTCGGATCGACGGAGTGTGAAGTCGGCATGACCGTGATGCAGAACGAGAAGACCTCATCTCAAGAGACGACCCTCCCGGCCGAATGGCGCCGGCAGTGGCTGCGCGACATGGCCCTGATCCGCGAGTTCGAGCTGCGCACCATGCAGTCCTACCAGGAGGCCCTCATCGGGGGCTTCTGCCACGTCTACAACGGCCAGGAAGCGGTCGCCGTCGGCTGCACCGCCGCCACCCAGCCGGATGACCCGATCATCACCGCCTACCGAGATCACGGCCACGCCCTGGCCCGGGGCATGGAGCCCAAGTACGCCATGGCGGAGATGTTCGGCCGAATCGGCGGTTCCTCGAAGGGCAAGGGCGGCTCGATGCACCTTTTCGACGTGCGGCACCACTTCTACGGCGGGCACGGCATCGTCGGCGGGCATATTCCCGTGGGCGTGGGTCTGGCCTTCGCCGCCAAGTACGAGTGGGAGGTCCTCAAGACGGGTGGCAAGCGGGTGTCCTTGTCGTTTCTCGGTGACGGGGCCCTGAACCAGGGCGCCGTGCACGAGGCCATGAATCTCGCCGCCATCTACCAGCTTCCCGCCATCATCATCGTGGAGAACAACCGCTACGCCATGGGCACCTCCATCGAACGGGCCACGGCCAATGCCGACGACCTGCCCAGCCGGTCGGCGGCCTACGGCATCCCGGCTTGGGAAGTCGACGGCATGGATGTGGTCGAGGTGTACCAGACCATGAAGGGCATCGTGGATCGCTGCCGGGAGAACCAGGAGCCGGCCTTCGTGGTGATGCAGACGTATCGCTACAAGGGTCACTCCATGTCGGACCCGCAGAAGTACCGCAGCAAGGACGAGATCGGCGAGTACGAGGAGCGCGATCCGATCCGCATGCTGGCGGAGCAACTGCGCCGCGAAGGCGCCTTGGACGACGACGAGTTCAAAAAGCTGCAGAAGACGATCAGGACCGAGGTGCGGGAAGCGCTGCGCTGGGCCCAGGAGTCGCCCGAGCCGAGCGTTGAGGAAGAGTTGTACGCCGACGTCTACGCCGAGCCGTACGGCCCCTACAAGACCAGCGACCTGCCGGAGATGTTGCGTGGGGACGGGGATGGCAAGCAAGGTTGAGCGGCGTGCGGCCGCCGCGCCGCCGCCTGGAGTCCGCAGAGCATGAGCGTACGTGAGATCCAGTTTCGAGAAGCCCTCCGCGAAGCGATGAACGAAGAGATGCGCCGCGACGAGCGCATCTTCCTCATCGGCGAGGAGGTCGCGGACTACAACGGCGCCTACAAGGTCAGCCAGGGCATGCTCGAGGAGTTCGGCCCCAAGCGCATCATCGATTCGCCCATCTCCGAGAACGGTTTCGCCGGCATGGCGATCGGGGCGGCGATGATGGGCCTGCGCCCGATCGTGGAGTTCATGAGCTGGTCCTTCAGCCTCGTCGCCGCGGACCAGATCCTCAACAACGCTCCCAAGATGATGTACATGGCGGGTGGCCAGTTCACGGTGCCTATCGTCTTTCGCGGCAACGACGGCGCGGGCGGGCAGCTCGGCTCGACCCATTCCTGGTGCGTGGAGAGCCTGTACGCCAACGTCCCGGGCCTGAAGATGGCGATTCCCACGACTCCCTACGACGCCAAGGGCCTCCTCAAGTCGTCGATCCGGATGGAAGACCCCGTCTTCTTCCTGGAATCGGAGCGCATGCTGAACAACCGCGGCCCGGTGCCGACCGAGGAATACACCATTCCCTTCGGTCAGGCGGATATCAAGCGGGCCGGCAGCGACTGCACCATCGTCAGCTTCGGCCGGCCGGTGCATTTCTGCCTGGAGGCGGCGGCGGAACTGGCCAAGGAAGGCATTGAGTGCGAGGTGGTGGACGGCCGAACCATTCGCCCGCTCGACATCGAGACGATCGTCAAGAGCGTGCGTAAGACGAACTACTGCGTGGTGGTGGACCAGTCCTGGCCTTTTGCTTCCGTGGGAAGCGAAGTGGCGGCCCAGGTCTACGAACACGCCTTCGACGATCTGGACAACTCGATCGTTCGCGTCCACACCGACGATGTGCCCGCGCCGTACAGCGCCGCGCTGGAGCAGGCGATGCTGCCCAACGCCGGCAAGATCGTCCGGGCGGTGAAAGCGGCGACCTACAACGTTTGAGCCACGAGCAAGAGCGGCCCCGGCCGCGACGGAGCGTCAGTCATGCCGATCGAAATCAAGATGCCCCGCCTCTCCGACACGATGGAACAGGGCACGCTGATCAAGTGGCATGTGGAGCAAGGGCAGGCGATCGAAGCCGATGAGATCCTCGCCGAGGTCGAGACGGACAAGGCGATGATGGAGATGCCCTCCTACGACGACGGCGAAGTGGCGATCCTGCTCGTCGGGGAAGGCGAGACGGTCGCGGTGGGGACGGTGCTGGCCGTGCTCGCCGGCGAGGGCGAATCGAGCGCCGACATCGCCGCCGACTACAAGAAGCACAAGCAGGCTGGGGGAACAGGCGGGAACGGTGCGGCTGCGGAGCAGGTGGCCACGGAACCGATTCCGGCTGAGGCCGTGCCCGCCGAGCCGCTGGCACGGGGAGCGGCGAGTCCCCTGGTGCGACGCCTGGCGGAAGAGAACCGCATCGATCTGGGCAGCGTGCGGGGAAGCGGGCCCGGCGGCCGCATCGTCAAGCGCGACATCATGCGGGTGCTGGACGGCGGCGGCGCCGCTCCGATGACCCAGCCCGTCGCGCCTGCCCCGGCGGCGAAACCGGCCACGACGACTACGACGCCGACCCCTGCCCCAGCCGGACAACCCCTCGCCGGCCTGGGGAAGACGGTGCCGCTCTCCACGATGCGGCAGACCATCGCCCGGCGACTGGTCGAGTCGAAGACCACGATCCCGCACTACCAGGTGGCGATGAACGCCGACGCCGAGCCGTTGCTGGAACTGCGGACCCAGATCAACGCCGGGCTTGCCGATGAGGGCGTGAAGCTATCGGTCAACGACTTTCTGGTGCGCGCGTGCGCGGTCGCCATTCACAAGCACCCGCTCTTCAACTCGCGCTGGGAGGGCGACTCGATCGTGGTCGAGGATCGGGTCAACGTCGGCGTCGCCATTTCGCTGCCGGAGGAACGCGGCGGCGGCCTGGTCGTGGCCACGCTCTACGACGCCGACCGCAAGTCGCTGCGGCAACTGTCGAGCGAGACGAAGGCGCTGGCGGAGAAGGCGCGGACGAAGGGCTTGTCGATCGACGAACTGTCGGGCAGCACCTTCACGCTGTCGAACCTGGGCATGTACGCGGTGGATCACTTCACCGCCATCATCAACCCGCCCAACGTCGCCATCCTGGCGGTCGGGGCAGCGGTGGAGAAGCCGGTCGTGCGCGACGGTCAGATCGTCGTGGGCAAGGAAATCAGTTGTGTGCTCAGCAACGATCACCGGGTCATCGACGGGGCGACGGCGGCCCAGTTCCTGCAGACGCTGAAGCACCTGCTGGAGCATCCCGGTTCGATGCTGGTGTAGGTTGGCCCCCCCGCTATTCGTGATTCTCGAGAGCGCAACCGACGGTCGCGGCGATCTGGCAGCGCGCTGAAGACGCAAGCATGGGCAGGGGTGGCGTCGAGCACAGGCTCGATGTCGACTCATCAGGAAGCGACGCGGCTTCGCCGAGGTTCGGCGCGACGGGCGCGGAAGCGTTGGCCACAGCGCCGGCTGGCCAGAAAAAGGTATCCGACACCTTTTCTTGGATGGAAAAAAGGTGTCGGATACCTTTTCTTTGGGGTGCTGGCGCGCGGCGAGAGCCTGCTTGGGGCTCCCACCGATCTACCCTCTCACGGTTTCCCTCACGCGGCCTGGGCGTCGGACGGCGACGGGGTCGCAGCCGACTGGGCGCCCTGAGGCGCCTCCCCAGCGATCTTCTCCCGCGGCGCTCCGTCCTCGGTGACTCCCACTTCGCTCCCCTGCAGAAATTCGATGGCTCGCGGATCATCCGCCTCGAGCACCTCCACATCCCCATCCTCGTAGGGCAAGAGGCCCTCGCGCTGGGCCATCCGACGGCTGACGCTGAGTCGAAGCTCGTGCGATCTGACCTTTAGGTCGTGGATCCCCTGCTCCTGCTCCACCCAGGTGGCCAGCACCCGAAGCGCGCCAAGGACCGCCAGCGCCATGACCGCCCCTACGGCGAGCAGGCCGTCAGGCTCCAGGTTCAGGGCCAGGGTGAACGTGAGCATGTCCCCCAGATCGGCCGGCGGGGGCTCCGACTTGATGGGCGTTTCCGGACCCGCCGGCCTTGCTACAATCGGAGCGTGGGAAAGATGAAGCTCATCGCCGTGTTAGTGGCCTTCCTCGCTGCCGTCCTGCAAGCGCCCGCTCAGACGACGGTTGAGGAGACCTCCGCAGGTGAGGTAGCCATCACCATCGACCAGTTCGGCGTGGGGAATGCGATCCGGCCGGGAAGCTGGGGGGGATTGCAGGTCACCCTTGATTACGCCGGCGACCAGCCCAAGGCCGCGGTCGTGGTCTGGCGCATTCCCGATGCGGACGGTGACATCGTGCGTTGGCGGCGGACGATCACGCTCAACCCCGGGGCCGCCCGGGCCGCCACCGTCTGGCTCTACGCGGATCTCTCCATTCGCACGGACACCAACTCGATCAGCTACGTCGAGGTCTACGAGGCGCTCGATCCCGCGGCCGGCTCCAGCCAGGCTCGGCTGGGGGAGTTGCTGGCGGTGCGCCCGATCACGCCCGGCGGGGTCGTGGAGCCGCTCTCCGAGGTCATCGGCGTCATCGACAGCCGAAGCTTCGGGCTGGACAACTACCGGATTCCCGTGGGCCTGTACGACAACTACCTGCCGACCGGTCACGCCTTGAGCGAGATCGTGACGGGGCTGCAGCCCGAGTCGATTCCCGATCGCTGGATGGGGCTGGACAAGTTCAGCGTGCTGATCTGGGGGCCAAGCCAGGATCGAACACCCGGCCGGCTGACCGATGACCAGGCCACCGCCATCCGCGAGTGGGTGGCCCGAGGGGGGCATTTCGTGGTGATGTTGCCCCGGGTGGCGGACATCTGGACCGCCCGGACCGGCGAGAACCCGCTCGACCAACTCCTGCCGGCCGCGAGCGAGGTGCGAGTGACGCCGGTCGAGGAAGCGCCGCTGTCGCTGGTGCGGCACCTGCTGACCGACGATGAAGGGCTGGCGCGGCTGAGCGGCGAGATGCACCTGTTCACCTTCTCCGGGCCGGGGCTGGCCACGAAACGACCTGGCGAGTTTGTCCGGCCGGCCGAGACCGTGCCCTTGATGACGGATCGTCTGGGTCGGCACGTCGCCATCCAGCGGGCGTACGGCACGGGGACCGTCTCGGTGCTGGGACTCGACTTCGACTCAGCAGCGGTGCGGGCGGAAAGCCTGCCCGACACGGATGTTTTCTGGAATCGAGTGCTGGGCCGGCGCTACCACGCCCCGACGCTTGCCGAGCGACAAGCGCTGGAGGAGGCCGACCAAGGCGTCAACTGGAATCGGCGCCGAGACGATGTGTTCCTCGACGAGGAGGTTCCCGATCAGATCGCCCAATCCGGCTCGGCGGCGGCAGGCTTGCTGCTGGCGGTCCTGGTCTTCGCGGCCTACTGGCTTCTCGCCGGGCCCGGTACCTGGGGCGCCCTGCGGTATCGCAAGCTGCACCAGCACGCCTGGGTGGCGTTTCTGCTGGCGGCGGCCGTCTTCACCGCCATCAGTTGGATCGGGGCCGCCCTCCTCAAACCGCGCGGCGTACCCACCCGCCACCACACGGTGATCACGGCCGTGTCCGGACAGGAGTTGCAATCGGCGGTCACCTTCTTCGGAGCGCTCTTGCCGGACTACGGCAGCACGGAGATCCAGATCGGCGCGGACGACACGCCCTGGCATTCGGCCCTGGGTTCGTTTGAGGATCCTCGACAGGCGGGGCAGCCCTTCCCCGATCCCCGCGACTACGCCATTGAGTCGGACAATCCCTATCGAGCTCTGGTGCCGACGCGGGCCACCGCCAAGCAGATGAAGGCGCGCTGGCTGGGACAGGTCGAGCCCCCCTGGGGCCTGCCCTACACCCCGGAGTATGTGCGCGTGACCGATCCAACCGATCCGGCCCGCGGATCGGCTCTTGAGGGCGTCCTGCGGCACAGTTTCCCGCAGGCTCCGGATCGGGTCGTGCTGATCTACGTGGGCGGCGAAGCGCCCTTCCAGACCGATCGTGATCGGGTGGAGCCCGTCACGGAGCGGGCCCGTCTGCTCGTTCAGGGGCTGGCCTGGGCGTACCCGGATTTGAATTGGAGTCCGGGGGACCCGCTGGATCTGGCCGACGTCACGCCGGTGTCCGACATCCGCGGTGACGCCCTGGACGCCTATCTTGACTCGGCCGGGGCTCGACAAACCGGTGTCGCGGCGGCGCTGTATCACCACGCCCTCCCCCCGAACTACGGCGAGGCGCAGACGTTCGGCAATGAGCCGGTCTATCGGAAGCGACTGCTGTACAGCACCGACCTCAGCCAGTGGCTAACGAGGCCCTGCTTGATTGTCTTCGCCGAGTTCTCCGACGTCACTTGCCCGGTGCCGCTCAGCATTGACGACGAGCCGGCCCGCTCCACCGGCAAGGTACAGTTCCGTTGGGTCTACCCCCTGCCGCACACGCCGCGCCCCGGCGCCGCCGGCGCCCCTTGACCAGCGCTGGTTGCCGCTTTTCGCCGCCCCAGGTTCACGAGGATTCGCGACATGGCCATGATCGAGACCGTCAACCTCACCAAGAAGTACGGTGAGCTGACCGCGCTCAACAACCTGAATCTGACCATCGAAGAAGGCGACTGCTACGGCTTCATCGGTCCCAACGGCGCGGGCAAGACGACCACGATCAAGGTGCTCGCCACCCTGCTCAAGCCCACCTGGGGCGAAGCCCGCATCGACGGCAAGGTGATCGGTTACCAGAACCGCGAGATCCGCCCGCGCATCGGCTACGTCCCCGACTTCATGGGCGCCTACGAGGACATGGTGGTGCAGGAGTATCTGGAGTTCTTCGCCGCCGCCTACAACATCAACGGCAAGCAGCGGACGCAGGTGGTGGGCGACGTTCTGGAACTGACGGATCTGGGTTACAAGCACGACGCCGAGGTCAACGCTTTGTCGCGGGGCATGCAGCAGCGACTGAGCGTCGCCCGCGTGCTCCTGCATGATCCCAAAGTGCTGCTCATGGACGAACCGGCCTCGGGCCTGGACCCCCGGGCCCGCGTCGAGATCCGCGAACTGCTCAAGGAGCTGCGGCGGATGGGCAAGACCATCCTCATCAGCTCCCACATCCTGCATGAACTGGCGGAGCTGTGCAACGTCGTGGGCATCATCGAGCAGGGCGAGCTCATCTTCAGTGGCCAGGTCGGCGAGATCATGTCCCGGGCGCGCATGGGCCGCGTCGTGCAGGTCGCGGTGGAAGAGCGCACCGACCAGGCGGCGGAGCTGCTCAAGAAGGTGCCGGGCATCGTCAAGGTGGCCCTGACGCAGGAGGATCGGGGGCTGGTCATCCACTGCACGATCGACGAGAAACTGGGCATCGCCTTGAGCGACATCCCCAGCCGGCTCATCACCGCCGGCTTCCGGGTCCGGCAGATGAGCGAAGAGCAGATCAACCTGGAGACGGCCTTCATGCGGCTGACGCGCGGGCTGGTGCAGTAGGGGTGGAGAGAAGCGACTGAGGGACTGAGGGACTGAGGGTTTGACGGGGGAAGGGCGCGATTTCTTCGCCAGGCTTCGCTACAATGGACGCTTCGGTCTGTTTTTGGGAGCCAGCCCTATGTTGCACGGTGAATTGGTGACGTTGTGCGTGACCGCGGCGACGATCGGGACGCTGCACACCCTCATTGGACCTGACCACTACCTCCCCTTCATCGCCATGTCCCGAGCCCGCCGGTGGTCCGTGGCCAAGACCTCGGCGATCACCGCGGTCTGCGGCGTGGGGCACGTGCTTAGCTCCATCCTGATCGGGGCCCTGGGCCTGGCGGCAGGCTGGGCGCTGTCGGGGTTGGAGTGGTTCGAGGGCTGGCGCGGCGGGATCGCCGGCTGGCTGCTCCTCGGCTTTGGCATCGCCTACATGCTCTGGGGCGTTCGCCGGGCCCTTCGCGGCCAGACGCACACCCACCGCCATCGCCACGCGGACGGCACCGTCCACTCGCACTCCCACGACCACACCGCCGAGCACAGCCACGTGCATGACGCGGCGGCGAGCCCCGTCTCGATCACGCCCTGGGTGCTCTTCACCATCTTTGTCTTCGGCCCCTGCGAGCCGCTCATTCCGGTGCTCATGTACCCGGCGGCGAAGGCCAGCGGCTGGGGTGTCTTCCTGGTGGCCCTGGTCTTCGCGATCTGCACCATCGCCACGATGCAGGCCTGTGTCCTGGCGGGCTATTTCGGCCTGTCACAGCTTCGCTGGCAGAAGGTGGAACGCTACTCCCATGCCTTGGCGGGCCTGGTCATCGCGGTCTGTGGAGCGGCGATCCAGTTGGGGTTGTGAGGGTGGCGACGCGCTGCCCTGGGGGCTGCGGCTAACCCCTGAGCGGGTGGCTCGGCAGGAGTGGAATTGGGCGGCCTGCAACCCCGGGGGCGGCTGCCGCTATGATCCACTTGACATCATCCCCCGGCCCGTTCGAGGTACCACCATGCGCCGAACTCATTCCCGCTGCGTCGTCTCGTTCTCCGCTCTGGCCCTCTGCGCCGTCGCCCTCGCCGCCCCGCCCGCGTCGCGGGTCGAGGTCGTCGTCGACGAGTACCACGGCACCAAGGTCGAAGACCCCTACCGCTGGCTGGAAGGCGGCACGGAAGCGCTTGACGCCGAGATCGCGGCGTGGACCGCCCAACAGAACGGCTACACGCGCGGCTTCCTCGACGCCCTGCCCGGACGGGACGAGCTCGCCGGCAAGCTGCGGGAACTGCTCGAGGTCGGCAGCATCTCGGCGCCCCAGTCCTACGAGAACCGCTACTTCTATCGCCAGCGCCAGGGCAACCAGAACCAGCCGATCCTCTTCGTGCGGCACGGCTCGGACGGCACGCCCCGGGCCCTGCTCGACCCCAACACCTTGCACGAGGACGGTCTCGTCTCGCTTGACTGGGTCGCCCCCAATGCGGACGGCTCTCTGGTCGCCTTCGGCATCAGCGAAGCGGGCAACGAGATGTCCGTCCTGCACATCATCGATGTCGAGACCGGTGAGTGGCTCTCCGATGAAATTCCCAACCGGGCCGGCAGCGTGCAGTGGTTCCCCGACTCCAAGGGTTTCATCTACGACGCCCTGCGCGATCCGGCGAACCCCTACTCCGGCGAGATCCGCTACCACAAGCTCGGCGACAAGGCGGAGAAGGACATGGTCATTTGGCGGCAGTTCTCCGAGACCTGGGGGCCTTGGGTGCAGCTCTCCGATGACGGCCGCTGGATGATCGCCGGCTACTGGACCGGCACCAACTCCAACGATCTCTGGGTCGCCGACGCCTCCCTCTGGAAGCGCACGGGCGAGTTCAACCGCATTCCCATCGCGGTCGGTTTCAAGGATGCCACCTTCGCGGGCTTCACCTACGGCGACACGCTGTACATGCAAACCTCGCACAACCATCCCAACGGCATCGTCTACGCGGTCGATCTGAACAATCCGGCCCGGGAAAACTGGAAGGTCGTCTTGCCCGAGCGCAAGGACGCCGTGCTGCAAAGCGTCAGCGCTGCCCGGGGCATGCTGGTGGCGACCTACATGAAGGAGGTCTCCACCCGCATCGAGCGCTTCACCCTGGACGGCACGCCGCTGGGCCCGGTGACGCTGCCCGGCATCGGGGCGGCGGGGATCATCACCAACCCGGACCGCACCGAGGCCTTCCTCGCCTACGAAAGCTTCAACCAGCCCAACACGATCTACCAGGTCAATCTCAAGGAAGACACCCGCGAACAATGGGCCGCCCTGGATGTGCCCGTCGATCCCGACATCGCCGAGGTCAAGCGCGTCTGGTACGAATCGAAGGACGGCACCAAGGTCAGCATGTTCATCGTGCACAAGAAGGGCCTGAAGCTCGACGGCAACAACCCCGTTCTTCTCTACGGCTATGGCGGCTTCGACAACTCGATCACCCCCTTCTTCTGGAGCACCAAGTTCCCCTTCTTTGAAGAAGGCGGCGTCGTGGCCCTGCCGCACCTGCGCGGCGGCGGCGAGTACGGGGCCGAGTGGCACCGCGGCGGCATGCTGGAAAGCAAGCAGAACACCTTCGATGACTTCATCGCCGCCGCCGAGTGGCTCATCGAGAACGACTACACCAAGCCGGAGCGGCTGGCCGTGTACGGCGGCTCCAATGGCGGCCTGCTCATCGGCGCTTTCATCACGCAGCGGCCCGACCTCTGCGGGGCGGCGATCTGCTCCGTGCCCCTGCTCGACATGCTGCGCTACCAGAACTTCCTCATGGCTCGCTACTGGGTGCCGGAGTACGGCTCTTCCGAAGATCCCGAGCAGTTCAAGTACATCTACGAGTACTCGCCCTACCAGCACATCAAGAACGAGTTCGCCTATCCCTCGGTGATGTTCATCGCCGGCGAGAACGACAGCCGCGTCCACCCGCTGCACGCTCGCAAGATGGCAGCGTCCATGCAGGCGGCGACGACCTCGGATGTGCGTGAGGAACCAATCCTGCTCTGGGTCGACCAAGCCGGCGGCCACGGCCAGGGCAAGCCCTTCAGCCTTCGCCTGCGCGACGCCGTGGACTTCCACGCGTACCTGTATTGGCAGCTTGGGGTGACGGAGAACTAAGCACCCGACGATTCAAGTATGAACAGGCCGAGGGGTGATGCATGTTCGAATTGACGACGCTCGCGAATGTCGGCCTGCCCATGATCTTCTTGCAGATGCCCGCGCTGGCGATCGCGCTGGTGCCAACCATCGCGCTGGAAGCCATCGTCGCTCGGACCCGCCACAAGCTGACCCTCAATCCTCTGGTAGGTGGTGTGGCGCTTGCCAACGCAGTCTCAACGTTCGTAGGGATCCCCGTCGCCTGGGTCATCCTGGTCGTGCTGGAGATATTCACCGGCGGAGGCGTCTACGGCTTCGACTCGCCTCTCGCCGCGTTCCGCAGCACGGTGATGCAGGCGCCTTGGCTTGTTCCGCACGAAGGCGAAGCCTTCTGGTTGATTCCAACGGCATCGCTGGTGCTCTTGGCCCCCTACTTCGTTGCCTCTGTCTGCGTGGAGTGGCTCGTCCTTCGTTGGGCGTGGAAGTCGGAGCCACAAGATCGCCTCTTGACGACAGTCTGGCGCGTCAACCTCGCCTCCTATGCAGCGCTCTTGATCGTGAATCTGATCTGGCTCTGGAGGAACCTGCAACCGTATCTGCAGGATTAGAGCGGGCCCAACTCAAACCTGGCGGCGTTTCTTTCTGACGAGCCGCGACCGTGAGGGAGCGGCGGGCGAGGATGCCCGTGGGCGAGTCACCCTTGGCGGCCACCCATGGCCGTCCTGCGAGCGAATCCGTCTGCCGCTTTGACGAAACCGCTTCCTCACGGGCGCGGCTCGTCAGAGTGGCAAGGCTCGCTACGTCTGAGTTGGGAACGTCCTAGAACACCCCCCTACTGCGTCATCATCGTCCAGTCGTCCGTGCGGAAACTGGAGGCGGGGAGGCCTTCCTGGTTGAAGAGGTTGGGTTCATCCGCAGCGCCCCAGCCGTAGCGAACCGCCACGGGCTTGCGCACCGCCTCGCTCCAGACGAAGACCGTGTCACCTTGAATCTCCGCCTGGGCGGGAACGAACTTGCGATCCGGGCCGGCGATCTGGAAGTGCGTCAAGTCAGCCCCGTCGCACATGAGCCCCGAGCCGACGTGATCGAAGTAGAGCCGCAGGCCCTTGGGTTCGAGGCGGCAGTTCTTGTAGAGGGGTCCTGAGTAGACCAGATCGGTGAAGCCGTAATCCTTGGCGAGCGCCCAGAGCGCCAGGCGATGGCCCACATCCTGCTTGTTGGTCGGGTGGATGTCGCGGGGGTTGCCGATGTCCATGGTGACGGCCATGCCGGTATTCGGCGTTGGAAGCGTCAGGAGCTGCGCTTCGCGAAGCTCCGCCGCCTCGCCTTCATCGCTGCCATAGAGGAAGGGGGCAATCTGCACGTAGTAGAAGGGGAAGTCACCCTGGCCCCAGTGGCTGCGCCAGTCCGCGATCATGGCGGGGAGCAGTTCGCGGTACTGGTAGGCCCGGCCGCGATTCGATTCGCCCTGGTACCAGATGGCTCCCTTCATGCCGAAGGGAATGATCGGCGCCAGCATGCCGTTGAAGAGCGCCGTCGGCGAGTTGGCGTGGAAGGCCGGGCGCGTGGGGAAGGCGGGGAGTCGTTTGAGCAGGAGGCCCTGCTGGTAGCGCCAGTCGCCGGCGAGCGAGATTCGCCGGGAGGCGTCAGCGGTCGGATGAAGGTGCATGGCGTCCGCCGGGCCGGTCATGCCGCCCAGGCCGCCGGTGTCGACCACGCGCACGGCGATGCTGTTCGCACCGGCGTGGACGAGATTGCCGGGCACGGTGTAACTGCGCGGGCGGTTCCAGGAGCCGATGTCTTCGATGCCGCCGATTCGCGTGCCGTTGAAGTAGACCGTGTCCATGTCATCGATGGGGCTGAGATTGAGCGTCAGCTCTTGTTCGGCCCAAGCCGCGGGCAGGGCGACGCTCTTGCGGAACCAGACGACGCCATCGATGTTCGCCAGATCCGTGCCCTGCCAGTTGCTGGGCTGGGTCAGGGCGGGCCAGGCGGAGTCGTCGAACTCGGCGCCCGTGAAGCCGCCCTCGGCGGCGCTGCCGGGGTCGTTCGCGGCGACGGCGGCCCACCACTTCTGCCGCTGGGCGGGCAGATCGCCGCCGAGCGACTCAGGATCCTGGCGCAGGATCTCGATCTGCTTGAGTGCTTGGGCGAAGTAGGGTTTCGTCGCCAGCGTCTCTTCGCTGGTCCAGGCCTCGCAAAGCGTGCCGCCCCAACTGGTGTGGATCAGGCCGATGGGAATGTCGAGTTCGCCGTGCAGTTCTCTTCCGAAGAAGTAGGCGACGGCGCTGAACTCCGGAACCGACTCGGGGGCGCACTCGACCCAGGTTCCTTCGCAGTCGTCCCGCGGAGTCGTGGACACGGCTCGCGTCACCTGGAAGAGACGGATGTCCGGGTAGTCGGCGGCGGCGATCTCCTGCTGGGCGCGATCCGTCTTGCGCATGGGCCATTCCATGTTCGACTGACCGGAACAGACCCAGACTTCGCCGATGAGGACGTTGCTGAGCACGAGGTCATTCTCGCCGCTGATTTCGATCTCGTGCGGCCCACCGGCGTCGGGCGTGTCGAGCAGGACCATCCAGTGGCCGGCTTCGTCGGCGACGGTCTCGAGGGGCTGGTCCGCCCAGCTTGCCTGCACCTGCACCGCCTCGCCGGGATCCGCCCAGCCCCAGAGCGGCGCTTGCGTCTGGCGCTGGAGCACCATGTTGCTGTCGATGACAGCGGGGAGTCGCACCTCCGCCAGGCTTGGCGGCGTCGCAACGAGCGCCAGGAACAGAACAGAGACCGCACCGAGACCGGCGCGACGAGGGGTGGTGGGCTGTGACATGGGGTAGCTCCGCTGGAATAAGCGAATCGGAAGGACCCGTCCAGCATACCGGTTGCTCCCCAATCTGTGTTGGCGGACAATCGGGATCTGGCTTTAGGTAGAGGAGTATGCCATGTCCCAGACCCTGTTATCGACGTGCGTCGCCGTTCTCGCGGCGCTGCTGGCGCTGCCCGCACTCGCTCAAGAAGCCGGACCGCAGCGAGAGCCGCTGCTGACACGCTGGGCGGCGGAGGTGACGCCGGAGAACGCCCACCGGGAGTACCCCCGGCCGCAGTTGCTCCGCGAGGCCTGGCAATGCCTCAACGGCGAGTGGGAGATCGAGGTCGATCCGGCCAGCGAAGCGCCCCGATTCGGCAAGGCCCTCCCTGAGCGCATCCTGGTGCCCTTCCCCATCGAGTCGACGCTGTCGGGGATCGCCAGGCCCTGCACCACCGCTCTCTACCGCCGCACCTTCGACGTTCCGCGCGACTGGCGGGGCCAGCGTCTGCTGCTTCACTTCGGCGCGGTCGACTGGCAGGCCACGGTCTATCTCAACGGCACGCGCCTCGGCGAGCACCAGGGCGGGTACGACGCCTTTAGCTTCGACATCACCGATTCGCTGAAAGGAAATGGGCCGCAGGAGCTGATTGTGCACGTTTTCGATCCCAGCGACGCCGGCACCCAGCCGCGCGGCAAGCAGGTCGAGGAACCCGGAGGCATCTACTACACGCCCTCGACCGGCATCTGGCAGTCGGTCTGGCTCGAACCGGTCGCGGCCACGCACATTGAGCGGCTGAAGCTGGAAACGGACATCGACGCATCGCAACTGCACGTCATTGCCGACATCGCCGAGATGCGGCGCGACCTGCTGGTGGAAATGGTGGTGACGGTGGATGGCGAGGATATCGCCAGCAGCAGCGGTGGCGCGGTCCAGATGATCGAGATTCCAAAGGCTCGCCTGTGGTCGCCGGATGATCCCTTCCTCTACGACCTGCAGATCCAGCTCATCGACGCCGAGACGGGCAAGACGGTCGATCGAGTCCAGTCCTATTTCGGCATGCGCTCTGTGGAGTTGATCCATGACGCCGATGGGCACGCGCACTTGGCGCTCAACGGCAGAGAGCTGTTCCAGGTTGGCCCGCTGGATCAAGGCTTCTGGCCGGACGGTTTGCACACCGCCCCGACTGACGAAGCCCTGCGCTACGACATCGAGATCACCAAGAAGCTGGGCTTCAACACCATCCGCAAGCACGTCAAGGTCGAACCGCTGCGCTGGTACACCTGGTGCGACAGGCTGGGCGTGGTGGTCTGGCAGGACATGCCCAGCGGCGACGCCTTCCCCAAGCGCGGAACGAAGGAGATTGAGCGCACACCCGAGTCCGCGGCCCAGTACTACACGGAACTGACCCGCATGATCGAAGGGCTCTACAATCATCCCTCAATCATCATGTGGGTGCCCTTCAACGAGAGCTGGGGCCAGTTCGAGACGCGGAAGGTTGCCGACTACGTCAAGAACCTCGATCCCACGCGCCTGGTCAACCCGGTCAGCGGCTGGCACGACATGGGCGGCGGCGAGGTGCGCGACATCCACTCCTATCCCGGCCCGGACGCCCCGGAGCCGGAGAGGGAACGGGCCACGGTGCTGGGTGAGTTCGGTGGGCTGGGGCTCCCGGTCGAGGGCCATACCTGGAGCGAACACACCTGGGGCTACCGCGGGCTGCACAGCCCCGAGGAGCTGAACCGCCGATATGAAGCGCTCTTTCGCCGCGTCTGGGACTTGAAGAAGACGCAAGCCTTGAGCGCTGTCATCTACACCCAGACGACGGATGTGGAGACGGAATGCAACGGCCTGCTCACCTACGACCGCGAGGTCATGAAGGTTGATGTCGAGCGGATCCGAGCGGCGAACCAGGGCATGATGCCGCGCCTCACGACCATCGTGCCCACCGCCCGCGACGCCAAGATCGACTGGCGTTACACGACGGCCGACCCCGGGGCTGACTGGACCAAGCCGCGCTTCGACGATAGCGACTGGCAAATCGGCCCGGCCGGCTTCGGCAGGGCGGATACCCCCGGTGCCTCGATCGGCACGGAGTGGCTCGCCGACGAGATTTGGCTGCGCCGCGACTTCGAGCTCGAGGCCCTGCCCCAAGGCGATCTCTACCTGGAGGTGCACCACGACGAGGATGTGCAGATCTACCTCAACGGTGTCCTCGCTGCCGAGGAAAAGGGATACACGACGAACTACACGGAACTTCCCATCGCCGCGGCGGCGCGGCAGACGCTGCGGGCCGGGACCAATCACCTGGCGGTCTACTGCAAGCAGACCAACGGCGGGCAGTACATCGACGTCGGCATCGTCAGCGTCCAGCGCTGGGGCAAGAAGAAGACGGTCCAGGTCGAGCCGCTTCAGGCGGTGCCCTTCACCGCGGTGCACATCGAGGACGCTTTTTGGCGGCAGCGCATCGAGACCAACCGCGAGGTGACGGTCCCCTACTGCTTTGAGAAGTGCGAAGAGACCGGTCGACTGAGCAACTTCGCCAAGGCGGGCGGCCTCCTGGAAGGCGAGTTCGAGGGCATCTACTTCAACGATTCAGACGTCTACAAGGTCATCGAAGGCGCCTGCTACACCCTGGCCCAGGAGTACGATAAAGAGCTCGATCAGTACCTCGACAACCTGATCGCCAACATCGCGGCAGCCCAGTGGGACGATGGGTACCTCAACACCTATTACACGCTCGTCGCGCCGGAGAAGCGCTGGACGCATCTCAGCCAGATGCATGAGCTCTACTGCGCCGGGCATCTCTTCGAGGCGGCGGTGGCCCATCACCAGGCGACGGGGAAGCGGTCGCTGCTCGATGTGGCCCGGCGCTTCGCCGACCACATCGACTCCATCTTCGGACCGGGCCAGCGCTACGACGTGCCCGGGCACGAGGAAATCGAGATCGGCCTGGTCAAGCTCTTCCACGAAACCGGCGAGAAGCGCTACCTCGAGCTGGCGGAGTTCTTCATCGACCAGCGCGGCGACGACACGCATCGCGATCTCTACGGCGGCTACTGCCAGGACCACCAGCCGGTCATTGAGCAGGACGAGCCGACCGGGCACGCCGTGCGCGCGATGTATCTCTACTGCGGTATGGCGGACGTGGCGGCCCTCACCGGCGACAAGGGGTACCTGGAAGCGCTGGATCGCATCTGGAATAACCAGACGCAGCGCAAGCTGTACCTGACGGGCGGCATCGGGGCCCGGCACGCGGGCGAAGCCTTCGGCGATGACTACGAACTGCCCAACGATTCGGCCTACAACGAAACCTGTGCCGCGATCGGCAACGGCCTGTGGAACCACCGCATGAACCTGCTGCACGCCGACGCCAAGTACATCGACGTGCTGGAACGGGTGATCTACAACGGTTTCCTCTCCGGCGTGTCGTTGGAGGGCAACACCTTCTTCTATCCCAACCCCCTGTCCAGCGCCGGCAGCTACCACCGCAGCCCCTGGTTCGGCTGCTCCTGCTGCCCGGTGAACGTCGTGCGCTTCCTGCCCTCGATCGCCGGCTTCGTCTATGCCCAGCGCGATGAGACGGTCTATGCGAATCTCTACGTCGCTTCAACCGCTCGCTTCGACTTCAACGGCGAGGAGCTCGAACTCGTGCAGCGCACCGACTACCCCTGGGAGGGCAAGGTGGAGCTGACCGTCGAGCCCGGGCGCGCCCGGCGCTTCGAACTCGCCCTGCGTGTGCCGGGCTGGGCGGTGGCCGAACCCGTGCCCAGCGACCTGTACGAGTACATCGACAACAGCGCCGGCGGAGCGCGCATCACGGTGAACGGCAAGCGGGCTCGCGATGTCGAGATCAAGAATGGCTACGCCCTCCTGGAACGCACCTGGAAGCCGGGCGATGTGGTGGGCATCGAAATGCCCATGCCCGTGCGCACCGTGCGCAGTCATGAAGCCGTCGACGCGGACCGCGGCCGGGTCGCCTTCGAGCGCGGTCCCATCGTCTACTGCCTGGAGGCGGTGGACACGGGCGGGCATGTGCGGCCACTCTGGGTGGAACCTGAGGTGAAGCTCACGCCCGAGGCGCGGCCGAATCTACTCGGCGGCGTCACCGTCCTGACCGGCACGGCCCTGGCCCGCCAGCAGGAAGAGGTGGGCGGCCCGGTGCGCGATGTGGAGACGCCGATCACCGCCATTCCCTACGCCGTCTGGGATCATCGCCAGGCGGGCGAGATGGCGGTGTGGATCCCGACGGATCCGGCGTTGGCGATTGTTGTGCCCCCGCCCACGCTGGCGAGTCGAAGCCAGGCGACGACGTCCTTCAGCCACTCCCAGGACTCACCCACCGCGGTGAACGATCAGTTGGAGCCCAAGAGTTCCGCTGACCACGATGTGCCGCGGCTGACCTGGTGGCCGCACAAGGGCACCGAGGAATGGGTGCAGTTGGACTTGCCCGAGTCGAGCAGGATCAGCGGCGTCGAGGTCTACTGGTTTGACGACACCGGCCGCGGCGAGTGCCGCCTCCCCGCGAGCTGGCGTTTGCTCTACCGGCAGGGCGAATCCTGGAAGCCCGTGCGGACGAACGACGCCTACGGCGTGGCCGGCGATGCCTACAACCGGGTGCGCTTCGAAGCGGTGCACACACAGGCGCTGCGCCTGGAGGTGCAGTTGCGCAAGGGCTATTCGAGCGGCATGCTCGAGTGGCGACTGCTTGCGGGAGAAGACTGATCAAAGCGCAGAGGGCGCGAAGGACGCAGAGGTGAGCGTGTGTTGCTGAGAGCCTCTGGCGCGCGACTTGCGAGTGACCGCCTCGCTTCTTGGCGAGCCGCCGCGTCCCGGCGAGCGGATTTCTCAGGCGTGCACCCCGACGACAACGCAACAGGCCGCGGGCGGGGACGCCGCGGCTCGCTTCCCCTCGGCAACTCGCAGCAATGGCCCCTTCTACTCCGACTCAGCGGCGCTGAGGAGGGCCTCATCGGAGAGGGTGACGAGCGTGTCGCGGACATCCATGCCCACCGGGATAGGGCCGGTCGTCAGCGACTCCAGCTCGGCGAGCTTGCTCGACTCGGCGGAGCTGCGGGCGACGAGCACCTCCATCAGCTTCAGCGAAAAAGTGTCGTCGTAAGCTCGCACGATGAAGCGCGCTCGCTCGGCGGTGAGCAGCCCCTCATCCGTCTTGATGAGCAGCTGCAGCAGCTCGCCGGTCTGCGGGTCGAGTCGGGCGGCCTTGATGAAGAAGCCCTCCACCTCGACGCCGTCCAGGATCATCTCGGAATAGCGCTCGGCGAGGGCGTCGCTGCCGATCGTCTGCACCGCAGCCTCGTTCTTCTCGCCACAGCCCGGCAGGCACATGGTCAGGGCCAGGGCGAGCAGAACCGGCGAGATGGATCGGGGGCGCGGGAGCATTCCAGTCGTCTTATCGGCGGTCTGAGGGGGCGAATTCAGCCGGGAATGGGGCTGGCCTGAGGATTGGCCAGCCCCGATCCACAGGCTCCGAATGGGGGCTTTGGCCGGTCCGCCCCGTGATTCGAGCCGGACCGGCCGCTCGCCAGAGCCGATGGAATTCCCTAGCATGTGCCGCCTGCAGGGGCTGTAGCTCAATTGGGAGAGCGCTGGCTTTGCAAGCCAGAGGTTGCCGGTTCGATCCCGGTCGGCTCCATTCCCACCTGCCGGGTCGCGACTCAGCGGGTGTTTTTTTTGCGCCCAGTCGCCGTCCCCGAGAGTCGACGGGCAATGCTTTCAAACTGAGTCGGCTGCGAGAACGGGCGCCTGACAAAGCCGCGAATCGCATTCGCGGGGTCGTGGTCAGCGGCCGTCTGGTTTCTCTGCGGTGTGTCGCGGCGGGTAGAGGCGGGCTCTCCACGAATGCGCTGGCGCCTGGCGGTTCTCCGCCGCTGCCCGCGTCGGCCTTGGCCGGCTCAAGTGCGCTCGGCGTAGAGCAGGCGGGGATGGCCTTCCAGGTCGGCCAGCGTCTTGACCCGCACGAGTTGGCCAGTTGCTTCGGCGAGCTGACGGACTTCCGCCGCGTGCGCGGCGGCGTGCTCGATGAGCAGGAGACCTCCGGGCTTCAGATGGGCTGGGGCGGAGCGCAGCAGCGGCTCGATGACATCGAGCCCCGCAGCCCCTGCTCGCAGCGCCAGGGTCGGCTCGTGCTCACGCACGTTGGGGGGGACCGCGTCCCACTCATGGTCGGGAATGTAGGGCGGATTCGAAACGATCAGATCGAACCGCTCGTCCGCGGCGAAGGGTGCGAACAGGTCCCCCTCACGAAACTCGACACGGTCGGCGACGCCGTGCCGCTCCGCGTTCTCCCGCGCCAGCGACAGCGCTTGGGGACTGATGTCGGTCGCCACGAGCCGGGCCTCGGGTTTGTTCCGGGCGATGGCGACGGCGATCGCGCCACTGCCCGTGCCAATGTCGGCGATGTGGAGGCGTTTTGGGGGTGGCGCTTCCGTTTCGGAGTCCCCGCCGCTGCGCTTCGGGGCTAAACACACACCCTCTTCCTCATCTCCGTGCTCTCCGTGTTCTCCGTGGTGAACTTCCTCGGGGCGCAACCACTGCAGAACCGCCTCGACGAGCGACTCGGTCGAGGGCCGGGGAATGAGGACGGCCGGGGTCACCCGCAGAGGCAAGCCGAAGAACCAGGCCTCGCCGACGAGATACTGGATGGGCTCGTGGCGCAAGGCCCGGCCCACCAGCTCGCGCAGGCGATCGCGCTCCGGCTGGGAGGCGGGCCGGTCGGCATCGGTGTAAAGGGTGAGTCGCTCGCAGTCGAGGACGTGCGAGAGGAGCATCTCCGCGGAGAGCCGAGGGCTGTCCAGGTGCCGTTCGCGAAAGCGATCCCCCATCCAGGCGAGCAGGCGGCGCGTGGTCCAGTCTTCGGCGGTCTCCGGGGCGGGCTGGCGCGGTGGCGGCGTGGGGGGCATCGAGCCAGTGTACGGCGGCGGGCGAGGCCTGTCGCGCGAGCCGTGAAGTTCGGCGAGTCGAAGCGCCGCCCCAGCCGGCTCTCCGGCCTAGACTTGCGGCGATGTCGCCGGCGCGCGACGATTCTGCGGCCGTTGCCGGCCCTGCGAAGGAAGGACCCGAGCCCCATGTCTACTTCAACTGCTGCCCTCGCCCCCGCCCTGCTGCAAGCCGTCGCCACCCGGGCCAAAGACGCCGATGTCTTCACCAGCGTCCGGGCGCAAGACGGCCGCCTGGTCTGCCAGGCCCGCGAGAGTGCCGAGGAGGCGTTCTACCGCCTGGAGAATCTCGACGGTCAGGTTACCGTCAGCCTGGTCACGGCGGATCGCTGGCTGAGCGAATCGATCGAGGCGGATCTGCTGCACACCGGCGACAAGATCGAAGAGCTTGTCGACGAAGAGCTTGTGGAACAAGGGTTTGAGGACGGCCCCCTCAAGGTCGAACACTTCCGCAGCGACGACTTGCTCTTCACCTTCCGCTCACGATTGCCTGACTCGGCCACGGCGGAAGACGACGCCACCGCCGGGCGCGCGGCGGCGTGTTTGCTCGCCTACGAAGCGGCCTTCCGCGAGCTGGGCGACATGAGCGAGAGCGAGGAGTTATGATGCGAGCCCGCGAGACGTGTCGCGGCATTTGTTTTGCGAAACGGACTCGGGCGGCGAATTCGTCAACTCCGGGAGATGAGCTATGCGAGTGCTCATGCTTGGGTGGGAATTCCCACCATACATCTCAGGCGGACTGGGCACAGCCTGCTACGGCCTGACCCGTGCGCTCGATGCCCTGGGACACGAAGTCACCTTCGTGCTGCCCAAGGCGGTGGATCGCTCGCTTGCCTCCCACATCCAACTGCTCACGCCCGATGAGGCGGATGCCGCCTTCCCCCAGGATCCCGAAGCGACCGGCGGCGGACCGTTCGGCCAGCCCATCACCTACACCACCGAAGAGTTTGAGAACGTCGTCTTCAAGGCGATCCCCACCGCCCACCGCAGCCCCTATCCCCGCTTCAACGCCCCGCCCCCCCTCACCGAGGAGCATCGCGAAGAATTGCGGCGGCACCTGGAAGAGCGGCAGGCCCTGCTCGACGCCGGCGTCGAGGTACCCCCCGATTCGGCCACCGGGGCTGAAGACTATCCCGACGAACTCCTCTCCAAGTCCGGCGGCGACTACGAAGGCGATGTCATCGCCGACGCCCATCGCTACGCCCGGCTCTGCATGCACCTGACCCGGGGCGAACGCTACGACCTCGTCCACGCTCACGACTGGATGACCTATCCCGCCGGGATCGCCGTCTCCACGGCCCTGGACATCCCTCTCGTGGTGCACCTGCACTCGACCGAGTTCGATCGCTCCGGCGAGCATGTGAACCAGCCCGTCTACGACATCGAACGGCACGGCTTGCACGGGGCCACGCGCGTCATCACCGTCTCCCGCCTGACCAAGTCGATTGCCGAGCGGCGCTACGGCGTCGATCCCAACAAGATCGACGTGGTCTACAACGGCCTGCACCGCAGCAGCGACAACGACCTGCCCGAACCGCAGCCCATTCTCAGCACGGACCGCATCGTCCTCTTCCTGGGTCGGCTCACCTTCCAGAAGGGCCCGGAGTATTTCCTGCGGGCGGCGAAGCTGGTCCTCGACAAGATGGACAACGTCAAGTTCGTGGTGGCCGGGTCCGGCGACATGGCTCGCACCATGATCGAGCAGGCCACGCGCCTGGGCATCGCCGAGCGGGTGCTCTTCGCCGGCTTCCTGCGCGGGCAGGATGTGGATCGCGTCTTCCGTATGGCCGAGTGCTACGTCATGCCCAGCGTCAGCGAGCCCTTCGGCATCGCGCCGCTGGAGGCGATGAGCCACGATGTGCCCACGATCATCTCCAAGCAGTCCGGCGTTTCGGAGGTCTTGGAGCATGTGCTCAAGGTCGACTTCTGGGATGTGGATGACATCGCCAACAAGGTCCTGGCCGTCCTGCGGCACCCGCCGCTGAGCCAGACGCTGCGCGAGCACGGCAGCTTCGAAGTGCGTCGCCTCACCTGGCACGTCGCCGCCCGGAAGTGCGCAGAGACGTATGAAGCGGCGATCAGCCAGGCGTCAACGGTGCACGGCGTGGGCTGAGGCGACTTGGGTCATCTTCCCTCAAACTGGTTGATGTGGGGGATGGCAACCGCCATATACTGGGCGAATGCCCGAATTGCCCATCCTGCAGCCCAGCGATGTGACGCTCATGATCAAGCCCGTGGGGGCGCTGTGCAATCTCGATTGCACCTACTGCTACTACCTGCCCACCAAGAGCATCTACGATGTCCCCGAGCACCGCATGAAGCTGGCGACGCTGGAGGCGATCTTCGCCGGTTACCTGCCCCGGGCCGCGGACCAGGTCATGATCTGCTGGCAGGGCGGCGAGCCGACCCTCGCCGGGCTCGACTTCTTCAAGCGCATGATCGAGGTCCAGGAGAAGTACCGAAGGCCCACGCAGCGGATCTCACACGCCTTGCAGACGAACGGCACGCTGCTCGACAAGGAGTGGTGCGACTTCCTGCGGCAGAACGGCTTTCTCGTCGGCCTCTCGCTCGACGGCGGCGTGGGCTTCCACAACGAGTACCGCCTGGACAACGCCGGGCACGGCACGCATGAACAGGTCACGCAAGGACTGCAACTGCTCCGCGATCGCGGCGTCGAGCACAACATCCTCTGCGTGCTCAACGACAAGAACGTTCGCCAGCCGAAACAGCTCTACCAGTACCTGCTCGGCCTGGGCGAGGACTGGCTGCAGTTCATCCCGGCGATCGAGTGGGAGGTCGATCCGGCCAGGCCCGGCAAGAACCGGCTGGCGTCGTACTCCCCCCCACCGCGCGCCTACGGCAAGTTCCTCTGCGAGGTGTTCGACCTCTGGTTTGAGAAGCACCGCGATCGCGTCTCGATTCGCATCTTCGATGCGGTCTTGAACAAGTTGGTGCACGACCAGATGCCGTTCTGCATCCTGGACGGCTCCTGCCACACGCAGATGACGATCGAGCACGACGGGGCGGTGTTCGGCTGCGACCACTTCATCGAACGCCGATGGCAACTGGCGCAGATCGGCGAGCCGGCCTGGCGGAACCCCATGGACATCAGCGGCGACCAGCGCGTGGGCGTCACTATCCACGGCGACGGCTACAAGCCCAACTCAGAGCTCGCCGGCCGGGACATCTTCGGTGCGGATGACTTGCAGCAGCGTTACACGGCGCTGGAAGTGGGCGACCGCATCGACGCCGGCTGGATCGAACGCGTCGAGCGGCAGCGCACCGGCGCCTTCGCAGCGCGCAAACGCCGCCTGCCCGAGAAGTGCCTGAGTTGCGAGTGGCAACGTCTCTGCTACGGCGGCTGCCCGAAACACCGGCCCAACGGCGGCGAGGTCGAAGAGACCACCATGCTCTGCGAGGCCTACCTCATGTTCTACGGCCATGCCATGGAGCGCTTCGAGTGGCTGGCGAGTTACCTCCGCCGCGGCGAGCAGCCCCCGCCACCCGCCCCGGCGCCCCAGCCCGCCGTCAGCGCTGCCCCGATGACGGCGAACACCGATGCGCGAGTCGGCCGTAACGATCCCTGTCCCTGCGGCTCGGGGAAGAAGTACAAGAAGTGCTGCGGGCGGTTTTGAAAGAGGATTAACCGCGGAGGTCGCAGAGGTCGCGGAGGAGGAGAAGAGGGAGAGATTGTGTGTGAGTGGCCTGGGGACGGTCTGGGGTTTAGCCCCGAAGCGCAGCGGAGGGGGCGCTTAGGGAGACAACGCGTGACACGGGACTCGGTGGTGTTCTTGCTGGAGGACTGGGTGTGAGTGGTCAGAAGCAATTGAACGTGATCACGGGGGAGATCGTCGACGCGGCGATCACCGTGCATTCGACGCTGGGGCCGGGTCTACTTGAGAACGCGTACGAAACCTGCCTGGCGTGGGAACTCGCTGAGCGGCGCGGGTTGTCGGTGCGCCGGCAAGTTGAACTGCCGATCGTCTATGGCCATGTCAGGCTCGACGCGGGGTATCGGCTCGACTTGCTCGTCGGTGACGAGGTGATCGTCGAACTCAAGACCGTCGAACGGCTACTGCCCGTACACGAAGCGCAACTGCTCTCGTATCTCAAGCTCAGCGAGCGCAGAGTCGGCCTGCTCATCAACTTCCACGTCACCCGCCTCAAGGACGGCATCCGCCGCCTGGTCAACAACTTCCCCGATGCCTCGTCGTGATCAACGGGACCGCGTATCCAATGGGGCGTTCGCACCCCCTCCGCTGCGCTTCGGGGCGAAACGTCGAGCTGGCCCCCGACGGTGCAAGCACTCGCCGGGGGCTAAACGTCTGACCGGTGTCGGGCCGCTCTCCCCCTCTTCTCCTCCTCCGCGACCTCTGCGTCCTCGGCGGTAAACCTCTGCCTGACGTTCCCTCTACAGCTCCGGGGCGAAACCGCGGCGCATGGTGTTTTCGCAGATCGTGCGCGGTTGCACGAAGGAGCGCAGGTAGTCCTCACCGCCCGTTGTGGCGCCGACGCCCGACAAGCCCAGGCCGCCGAACGGTTGCCGGCCGACCGCCGAGCCGGTGATGGAGCGATTGATGTAGAGATTGCCGACCCGGAACTCACGCTTTGCCTTCTCGAGGTGAGAGGGCTTGCGCGAGAAGACGCCGCCCGTCAGCTTGTAGGGCGAGCTGTTGGCGACAGCGAGGGCTTCCTCGAAGGTGTCGACGGGAATGACCGCCAGCACCGGCCCAAAGATCACTTCCCTGGCGATGCGATGCTCCGGCTTCACCTCCGCGAAGAGGTGCGGGGCGATGTAGTGCTTACCCGCCGGCAGCTCGTCAGGCAGATCCAGCGCCAGGTGCAGGCGTGCCTCCTGCTTGCCAACCTCGAGATACTCCAAGATGCGCAGGTAGTTCGCCTCGTCGATGACGGGGCCGATGTCGGTGGCGGCGAGCATGGGATCGCCGATGCGCAGCGTGGTCATCGAGCCGGACAGACGCTCGAGGAACTGTTCGTAGCGAGAACGCAGCACGATGGCGCGGGAGCAGGAGGAGTACTTCTGTCCCTGGTAGCCGAAGGCCGCCCCGCAGATCGCCTTGACGCCGTCGTCGAGATCGGCGGAGGTGTCGACGATGACCGCGTTCTTCCCGCCCAGGTCGCAGACGATCTCCTTGACCTGCTGGTCCTGGGCCTGGATCTGGCCGGCCGCCTGGCGAATGTGCAGCGCCTCTTCCAGGAAGCCGGCGTACGCCACCGTGGCCACGCGCGGGTCGCGGCTGAGGTGGGCGTGCACGGACGCGCCGCCTCCCGCCAGGAACTGCACGGCGTCCTTGGGTGCGCCCGACTCGACAAAGACATCGACGAGCGCCTTGCCGACTCCAGCCGCCTGGTCCGCCGGGCAGACGATAAGGGTGTTGCCGGTGACGAACGCCGCCGCCACCATGCTGCACATGATGGAGAGCGGGTGATTCCAGGGTCCCACCACGACCGTGACGCCGCGCGGCTCGTAGACGACGTTGTTGAGTTCGCCGATGAACTTGCCCAGGCGGCGCTCGCCGAAGAGCGAAGCGGCGTGCCGGGCATAGTAGGCGCAGTAGTCGATCGCCTCGCAGACTTCGCCGTCCGCCTCCAGCCAGGTATGGCCGGTCTCCTTGATCATGATGCCACACAAGGCATCGCGCTTCTCGCGGAGAGTCTGGGTGACGTTGATGAGCATCTTGGCCCGTTCCATCGGATCCACATCGCGCCAGCCCGGGAAGGCAGCGGCGGCTGCATCCAGAGCCCGATTCGCGTCCTCGGTTGTCGCCGTGGTGCTGACGCTCGGCACGTCAACCGCAGCGATTGTCCGGGCGAAGCTCTGGCGCGTCTCCGGCCTGCCGAAGCCGCGTTTGCGCTCATTGAAGAAAGGCCGACCATCGCCGATCTCGTCGAACGCCGGTGACAGGGCATGTCGCTCCGGTCCATTTTGGATCAAGTCGACGCCGGGATCGGTCTGCTGATGCGCGGGACGCTGGGGCCTGGCGAAGAGTTGCTCGACCGAGACGTTGTCGGCGAAACCGGCTCGCAGCCACGACTCATTCGAGGTGTTCTCAAGCAGCCGCCTGACAAAGTAGGACATGCCCGGGATCATCTCGCCGACGGGGAAGTACTCACGGATGCGAAAGCCCATCTCGCCGACGCCGGTCTTGATCTGATCGGCCATGCCGTGCAGCATCTGGGACTCCAACGCTTCCTTGGGCAGGCCGTACTTCTCCAGGGCTGCCGCCGCATGGGCGATGCTGCGCAGGTTGTGCGAGCCGAGGGCGAGCTTGATGCCGCCTTGCTTCGCTTCCTCGTCCGAGCGCGGGCAGGCGGAGAGGAGCAGGTCCGTCAGGCGCTCGAAGTTGGCATCCGTGTCGGACTTGACCGACCAGACCGGCACCGCGGAGCCGGCCTGCTCTGAGAGGATCGTTTCATAGTCCCAGTAGGCCCCCTTGACCAGGCGGACGGTGACCAGCCTCTGCCTTCTCTTGGCCCACTCGATGACGCGGCGGGCGTCGTCTTCGCCACTGCGGAGGTAGGCCTGCAGCACGATGCCCGCCTCGAAGTCCACTTCGTCGCAGCAGCGCTCAAAGAGATCGAGCGTCAGATCCTTGAAGGCGAACTGCTCCATGTCGAAGTTGATGAAGACGCCTTTCTCCTTGGCCGTCTGCAACAGCGTGAGCAGGCGCTTCATCAGGCGCTCGATGGTGCCTTCCGCATCGATGGGATCGAAGCGAGCCGAGAGCGAACTGATCTTGACGGAGATGTTGACGCGCGGGATGGGGCCGAGGTGATCGCGGACCAGGTGCGCCTGCTCGGGCCAGGTGTTGATCTCGCCGGGCAGTTCGCGCACGAGATCGAGGTACTTCTCCAAGTAGGCGTCCGCTTCGCGTTCGGAGACGCAAGCCTCGCCGAGCAGATCGACGGTGAAGGAGACGCCGGAGTTCCACAGTTTCTTGAGCGTGGGCAAGGCGGTCTTGGCGTCGCTGCCGGCAATGAACTTGCTCGCCATGGAGGTGATCTGCTTGGACATGGTCGAGGTCATCAGGCCCTTGGCCATGCCGCCGGCCTTGAGACCCGCCTGCACCGTCTTGGGCGCTTTGACGCCCGGCTGGGTCAGGTAGTCCACGAGGTGTTCGTGGATCTGCTCGGGAGTGGTCAGCGTGGGGTAGGCGTCGATGAAGCGAAAGAGCTGCAGCTTGAAACCCTCGTCCTTCATGGCCCAGTCCATCAGGCCTTCGGAGAGAGCCGTCATCAAGCCCGACTTGTGACGCCGGGCGGCGTCGAGCATCTGGCGTCCGAAGGCCTGGGTGCGCTGCTCGATCTCCAGAGCCTCGCCGCTAAGCAAAAGGGGTGCATCGGCGGGGGCGGGGGTCGAGGGAGCGGCCGGCGGGGCGGCGGGCCGAACCGGCTTCTTGCGCGAGAAGAGGGCCATGACAAGCGACTCCTGGAGGGGCGAAGCAATGCGGGAACCGGGCGGTCTCAGGCGGCCGACGACCAGCGAGGGATCATAGACAACGCCGCCCCGGAACGCCGGGGCGACGCGGGGTTTTCGGCGGGAGAACGGCCCGGATTCAGGTGAGCGACTCGACCTTGTCGCCGGCGAACTCACGGGTGTGCGAAAGGGTGGCGAAGACCTCGGGATCGATGCTGGGACGGCCGTCGGCGATGAGGTTGGCGAGGCAATCGGCGACGCCGGGCCCGATCATGAAGCCCTGGCCGCACATGCCGACGCCCAGGTAGAGCCCTTCGATGTCCTCGACCTTGCTGACGATGGCGACGCCGTCCGGCGTGGCGGGGTAGAGGCCACGCCAGGTGCGCCGAATCAGCAGGTTCTGGAAGGCGGGGATGAGATCGATGAGTCGCCGGGCGATGATGGGAAGAAACTCGCTGGTGTTTTCCCGGTCTTCTCCGACGATCGGGGTGATGGGCGTGTAGCAGAAGATGATCTGGCCTTCGTGGTTCTGCCCGAAGTAGAAGTTCTTGGTCTTGCCCTCGGGGCCGTGCCGCATGTCGACGACGAGTGGCTCGAGGAACGGCTTGACGGGGGCCGAGATGCCGGCCTCGTGGCTATCGGGAATGACGGGGAGGTCGAGCCCGGTCATGGCCCCGACCTGTTTCGCGTGGGCGCCGGCAGCGTTGAGAACGGCCCCGACGCTGTAGGAGCCGCGGTCGGTGTGGACGGTGGTGACGCGGCCTTGCTCGACAGTGATATCGGTGACGGTTTCGCCGAAGTGGTAGTCAGCGCCGTGCCGGACGGCAACTTTCCAGCAGGCGTCGGCGAACATGAGGGGGGAGGCCTGACCGTCGCCGGGCGAGTAGGTCCCGCCCCGGAGATTGTGTTCGTTGACGCCGGGGATGAGTTCGCGGATGACGGCGGGACTGACCCAGTGGATGTCAAGACCGTAGGCGTGCTGGGTGGGGAGCAGGCTCTGCAGCATGTTCTGGACGCGGTCGTCGAAGACGGGGTAGCAGTAGCCACCGGTTTTCCAGCCAACGTCGAGACCGTGCACCTCCTGAAAGGTGGAGAAGAGCTCGACGCTTCGAAGCCCGAGGCTGATCTTGGCCGGGTCGGAGTGGGTGGCGCGCACGCCGCCGATGGCGGCCTTGTTCTGTCCCTGCCCGGGGGCGGCGGCCTTCTCCAGAACGAGGACCCTGAGCCCCTTCATCGCGAGGAACATGGCGGCGGGATTGCCGACGCTGCCCGCCCCGATCACGGCAATGTCATACGTCTTGGCAGTCACTGCGTGTTGTTCCTGTTGGCGCCGGCGAAGGCTCGCAGCGGCACCTCGGTCTCGAGCGGGCGGACGGTGGGTGGCGTGACGTCGCCGGGGTCAACTCCCTCTTCCCGAAAGATGCGGAGGATGAGTTCGGTGCAGGTGTTCCCGCCGCAGGCGCCCATGCCGGTGCGAAGGGAGGCCTTAAGCTGATTGAGATCGCGGACCCCGGCACGGATCTCGCCGACGACCTCGCTCTTCGTGACGCGGGAGCAGCGGCAAACGACGGCATCACCGCCGCCTTCGACGTTGGCGACGGCCTCGATGTTCGCCTCGCCCTCATGGCGACAGGGTGGGTCGATCGGGACGGGCTTGAAGCCGGCCACCTCGTTGCGGTGCTCGAAGGGAATCTCCAGGGTGACGAGCCGACGCCGATCGTACGCTTTCGCCAGCTTCATCTTCTTGATGACGCCCTGCCCGACCAGCTCGCCGTGAGCGCCGACGGTCTGCACGATCGAGCCAACCTCGAGGTGGTCGACGGGCAACTCCCAAGGCAGCATGATGTCCGCCTTCTGCTGCTCGGGATCGTTCTTGACGACGATGGTGACGGCGAGGCCTGGGCAGACGAGAACGCACTTGCCGCAGGCGATGCATCCCTCGCCGCTGAAGACGGGACTCCCCATGAGCGAGCCATCCACGATCTCGATCTGCTTCATCGGGCAGACATCGGAGCAGGGATTGCAGGGGATCTCCTGGTCGCAGCGGAAGACGGGGTAGGCCTCCTCGCCCTGCGGCTCGACGACGGGCATGGCCACGGTCGCGCCGGGCCTGGCGCGGAGGACCTCAGCCGTCTCGCGCCAGGCGTCCGGGATTTGGCTATCGCAGCCGAGGTCGATGGCGACCTGGCGTCCGACGATCTTGCCGCTGAAGATGGCGGCGGAAGCTTCGGCAATCTCCTGGCTGTCGCCGGCGGCGACGGCGTTCATGCCGTACTCGCGGGCCTTGATCAGCAATTCGTTGACGGGGCTGAGGCCGACCGCGATGAGGAGCGTGTCGACGTCGTAGGTACGCTGCGTACCGGGGATGACCTGGAATTCATCATCGATGGCGGCGACGATGACGCGCTCGACGGAATCGTCACCTTCGACGCGGACCACGGTGTGCCGGGTCCAGACGGGAATGCCGAGCCGCTTGATCTTGTCCTCGTGGACCTTGTAGCCGCCGACCTGGGGCAGGGCCTCGACCAGCCCCACGACCTCGATGCCGGCCTGGAGCGCGTGGTAGGCGGCGATGAGGCCGACGTTCCCGCCGCCGACGATGAAGAGGCGTTCGGTGGGCTTGATGCGATCGCGGTTAACCAGGGTCTGGAAGGCGCCCGCGCCGTAGACGCCGGGGAGGTCGCAACCGGGGAAGGCGAGTCCCTTTTCCCTGGCCCCGGCAGCGACGATGAGCGTCTTCGGTTCGATGAGCAGGTAGCGATCACCCTGGAGCACGCCGATCTTGCGATCCGCGTAGATGCCGACGGCGCTGGTCTCGAGCATGACCTCGACGCTCTCCTGCTTGGCGACCTCGTCGGCGAGAATGGTGGCGATGTCCATGCCCCGCGTGCCGGCGTAGCAGTCGTCGATGGAGCCGAAGAAGTTGTGCGTTTGCAGGGTGAGCTTGCCGCCGAGTTCCTGCTTGTCGTCGATGAGGAGCGTCTGGACGCCCAGCGCCCCAAGCTCGGAGGCGGCGGTGAGACCGCTGGGCCCGCCCCCGATGATCAGCACATCGACCTGCTTCGTTTCAACGGCGTCGAAGCGATCGGGCATCGACTCGGCGAGCGTGAGTTCGGGAGTGCCTTCGCAGGAGCGGACATCCATGCCGGGCGCGACGCGGACCATGCATCCCTTGACGGCGACGCCGTCGGCAATGACCTGGCATTGCGAGCACTGCCCATTGGCGCAGAAGATGCCCTGGGCGGCGCCGTCCTTGGGGTGGTGGCCGAAGGTGCGGATCCCGTGCGCGAAGAGGGCGGAGGAGATAACCTCACCCTCGCGGGCGGTCAGCGGCTGGCCGTTGAATGTGAACTCAACGGTCGGCTTGTCCTCCAGGGCGAGGATCGGGTGCGACCGCAGCCGGAAGTCCGCATCACCGCTCATGAATCACGCTCCACGACCGATCGATCCCGTGCGATTCGGTCGGTCCAAGGGGTGGAAACCGGGTGGCAAACCGGATGGGTTGGAGGGGCCGAACCAGAGCCGGTCGAAACTTCCCCATCATAGCGAAAGACCGCCCTTTTTCGGGCCGGGAGGCGGGCTTTGCGACCTACTTTCGGTGCGTCCGGCGGGCGCTGCGAGCGGTACACTGGCGACATGCGACACGATCTCAACGGCGCGGCGATCACCGTCATGGGACTTGGCCGATTCGGCGGCGGGGCCGGGGCGGTGCGCTTTTGCGCCGAGCAGGGCGCGCGGGTGCTGCTCACCGATCTTCTCACCGCGGAGGAGCTTGCCGAACCGCTGAAGGAGATCGAGGATCTTGTAGGCGTCGGCGACGTGAGGCTGCGTCTGGGGGCGCACCTCGAGGCGGACTTCACCGGGGCGGATCTTGTCGTTGCCAGTCCCGCGGTCGCCAAGCCCTGGGCCAATCGCTATCTGTCCGCCGCCAGAAGCGCGGGGGTGCCCGTCACGACCGAGATCGGGCTGGCTTGCGCGCGACTACCAAACCAAGCGCGGCTGGTCGCCGTCACCGGCACCGCCGGCAAGAGCACCACCAGCGCCATGATCGGCCACACGCTGCGGCAAATCGTCAGCGCCAGCAGCGTTCACGTCGGCGGCAACCTCGGCGGCAGCCTGCTTGGCGAACGCATCGACCCCGATGACTATGTCATCCTGGAACTGTCGAGCGCCCAGTTGCACTGGCTGAACGAGGCGGCGACCCGGGGTGTGCACCGGCCCTTCGCCCCCCGGGTGGCGGTCGTCACCAGCTTCGCCCCCAATCACCTGGACTGGCACGGCGAGGTGGAGCACTACCGCCAGAGCAAGGCACACATTCATGCCCACCAGACCGCATCTGACTTCGCGGTGCTGGCAGCGGTGGATGCAAAATGGGAGCCGCTATGCGGATCGGCCCGGGTGGTGCGGCCCGAGTACGACGCCTTGCTGCCGGCTGTGGCAGGCGTGATGTGCTTGCCCGGTCGGCACAACGCCGTCAACGCCGTGACGGCGGCCCAGGCCGTGTCGTGTCTCCTGGGACCGTCAAAGGCGGCGTCGGTCGAGAAGCTGGCCCGGATGGCAGCCACCTTCCCGGGACTCCCCCACCGCTTGCGGCTGGTGCATGAGACGAACGGCAAGCGCGCCTACGACGACTCCAAATCCACCACGCCTGACTCCAGCAAGCTCGCCGTCGAGGCCTTCGACGATCCCGCTTGCGTGCATCTCATCCTGGGCGGTTACGACAAGAAGATCGATCTGAGCGGCCTTGTCGAGACGGCCAGGCGCTGCGGCGGGGCCTACCCCCTCGGTGCCGTCGGCGCGGGGCTCGCCGAAGCGATTGGCGTTGACAACTGCGAGACGCTGGAAGTCGCGGTGGCGCGGGCAGCGGCGGCCATGCGCCCAGGCGATGTCCTGCTGCTCAGCCCCGGCTGCGCTTCCTGGGATCAGTTCCGCCACTTCGAAGAACGCGGAAAGCGTTTCGCGACGCTGGCCCGAGAGTCACTCTAGAACCGGTTCAATCGCCCGCCTGTTCCTTCAACTCACGCCGCATGATCTTGCCCGTCGGGTTGCGCGGCAGCGCCTCGACGATACGGACTTCGCGCGGCACCTTGTAGCCGGCCAGGCGGTCGCGGCACCAGGCTCGCAGCTCCTTCGAATCCACGGCCCGGTCTGCCTCCAACTCGACGAAGGCCAGCGCCACTTCGCCGCGGGAAGGGTCGCGCAGTCCCACGACGGCGGAGGCGGCGACATCCGGATGCTGGTTCAGGACTTCCTCGATCTCGCGCGGGAAGACGTTCTCGCCGCCGATGATGAGCATTTCCTTGAGCCGGCCCGTGATGTAGAGGTAGCCGTTCTCGTCGATGCGCCCGATGTCGCCGGTGCGGAAGTAACCGTCCGCCGTGAAGGCCTCGCGGGTCTGCTCGGCGAGCTTGTAATAGCCCTGCATGATGTTGGGGCCGGCGAGCTGGATCTCGCCCTCTTCCTCCGCGCCCAGCGTCCGGCCAGTGTCCAGGTCGACGATGCGCTGCTGCTGATCCGGCAGGGCCTTGCCCACGGTCTTGCGACGGAAGTGATCCGGCTTGCACCAGTGCGAAACCGGGCTCGTCTCGGTGAGGCCGTAGCCCTCGGCGATGCGCACATCGAAGCGTTCCTGGAAGCGCTCGAAGATGTCATCGGGCAAGGGCTCGCCGCCGGACACCGCGAACTTGAGCGAACTGAAGTCGTCCGGGGCAGCGTTCTTGACGGACAAGAGGGCTCCGTACATGGAGGGAATCGCAATGAATACCCGCGGCCGATGCGTTCGCATCAGCTCAACGATGCGTTTGGGGACGAAGCGGGCCGAGTAGACGACCTTGGTGCCGAGCGTGAGCGGCACGAGGGTCAGCACGGTCAGGCCGAAGCTGTGGAATTGGGGCAAGACGCCGAGGAAGGTGTCCTCGCGGGTGAAATGCACCCAGCGGCGGATCTGGCTGATGTTGGAGCGCAGGTTGCCGTGGCTGAGCATGACGCCCTTGGGCTTGCCCGAGGTGCCGGAGGTGTAGAGTAAGGCCGCGAGATCCTCCGTGGCACTCCAGGCCGGCCAGCGGAACTCAGGCACGCCCTGGAAGCTCAGGTCCTCCAGTCGCAGCAGCTTCGGCCCGCGCGGAGGCCGATCGAGGAAGTCGAGCATCGGCTGGCAGGTGACGATGGTATCGGTCTCGCAATCGTCGATGACGTATTGCAGTTCCTCGGGCTTGAGCAGGTAGTTGAGCGGCACCACCGTCTTGCCCAGCATCCAACCCGCCACGGCGGCGAGCGGGAAGAGACCGGAGGTGGGCAGCAGCACCCCCAGCGTCTTGCTGCGGCAGACCGGCTCGAGCTGCTCCGCCAGGTGCAGCGAGCCGACGAGCAGATCGATCCCGCGCCAGGAGCGCTGGTCATCCACAATGAGCGAGCGCAAGGGAAAGCGCAGCCAGGAGCCGAGGACGGGACAGTGCACATTCATGTGGTCGGTTCCTGCGTATCGGTGGGAGGCGCCACGGCGATCTTGCGATCGCGCCAGGCCTCCCAGGCGAGACCCTGGGCGGGGTCGCGGCCGGTGAATTTGATGGCCTTGATGCGGGCGTAGGGCACGCTCAGCCGCTGCTGCGGATCCGCTTTCCATTGTGTCGGGATGAGCCGCACCAGGCAGTCGGCGAGATCAGGCTCGTCGCGTCGATCGAACACGAAACCGGTCAGCACGGATTCATCGTCGAGCAGGAGCGACACGTCGCCTCGATAAACGAAGCTCCGCTCCACCGCCTCACGCAACGCCGCCTCGCCGGTGGGCCGAAGCAGCAGACCGTGCAAGGTGTGCCGGCTGCCGCGACGTTGCTGCTCCTGGTGATCCTCGTCCTCCCGAGCAGCACGGAGCGCCTCGGCCTCCTCGGGGCTGACGTTACGAAAGCACCCGCCGCCGAGATGCACCGCGGTCTGCGGTCGGTCCTGCCCATGCTCTGGGTTCGGTTCAGAGGCCATGGCTCTCTCGTCAGCCAAAGGACCGGCCCGACTCCGGGTCGACCATCTTCCAGTGGGCGTGCTTGCAGATGCGGGCGACGACAGCCCAGGCGATTTCCTCCTCGACCAGCGTCACCAGAAGTTGGGTGACCGGGCCGTCCGTCATTGGCGTCTGGATGGTGATGCCCGGTCCATAGAGGAACTGCGGCGCCGGATCCGAAGGATCCTCCGGCCCGGTGTTGAAGTCACGGAGCAACTCGACGATCTCGCCGATGCGCCCCATGGGGGCCGGCTCCGCCGGGATCGACTCGTCGGCGCCGTCTTCCTTCTTCATCAGTACGAGCAATCGGGAAGCCACGCTTACTCCTCGTTCTCGTCAGTCTCGTCCTCGGTCTCCGGGGTCGGGTCCGCCTCCGCATCCTCATCCACATCTAGGGCCTCGACGACTTCCTCGAACTCGGAGAGATCGAGATCCACCTCTTCCTGCTCTCGTTCCGACAGCATGTCGACGACGGTGCTCACCAGCAGTGCCAGGGGCACGGGCTTTTGCATGTAGCGATCGGCCCCCAGTTCCTTGGCGTAGTTCTGGTGCCGCCGCCCCTCGTTGGCCGTGATCATGACGACCAGCGGGCTGTCGGCGCGCCCCTTGATCTTCTCCAGGACGAGGAAGCCGCTGCGCTTGGGCAGCATCATGTCCAGGACCACGAGATCGGGTTGCCACTCGGCGCAGGCTTTGACGGCGGAGTTGCCGTTGTCGACGGTCTCCACCTCCGCCCCCTCGGCCTCCATGACGGCGCCGATCGTGGCCAGGATGTCGGGATCGTCGTCCACGACCAGGATCTTGCGTTCAGAAAGCCTTGGTTTGTCTTCGCTCATCGCAGTCTCTCAATCGGCCGGCACGGGGCCGCAATCCGGGTTGACTCGCTAGGCGTGTGCAGCAGACGAGGCTGCGACCAGGAGATGCGATCGACCGATCGCGGCCGCTAGCATACCGCTGGCGCGGACGAGGGGCGAACAGCGGTTGGCGAATCCCCCTCCCTGGGCTCGGAGTCGGCGATCAGCCGCTGAAGCCTCGCCTCGTCCATCCAGGGCAATGCTTCCAGTTTCTGACGCAGCGAGGCGGGCATCGGCTTGCCCTGCCGCTCGAAGCGGGGCCGGCTCTTCCAGCGGCGGTGCATCCACAGGTAGCAGTCCGGCCGGCGGCGGATCATGTCTTCCATCGCCTTGTTGTAGCGTGCCGCAATGTAGAAGCCGGGGTCCGGCTGGTTCTGCCAGTCGCTCGGCTCGATGTAGCAGTCCACCCGCAACTCGTAGCGCAGATCGTCGCCGATCCGCTCGGCGTGGCCGCAGGCGATCGGCACGTCGTAGCGCATGGCCAGCAGGCCGATCGACTTGTAGGTCGACGCCAGCCGGTTGAAGAAGGGGACGAACATGCCCTGATCGCCGGCGTTCTGATCCGCGATCACCCCCAGCATGCCGCCGGACTTGAGGATGGCGATCATGTCGTCGGCCGCCCCCCACTTGGTCACCAGCTTCAGCCCCCGCTTCTGCCGAATCCCGGCGAACCAGTCCCAAAGCAGGGGATTGTCCAAGGGCCGAGCCAAGGCGTGCAGGGGCACCCCCAGCGTCGACAGCACCCAGCCCCAGATCTCCCAGTTGCCCATGTGCCCGGTCAGCATGATGAGCGGCTGGCGCTCGAGCACCCGCTGCACGGCCGGCTCGATACCCACCAGGCGAACGCGATCCTGCCAATTGTCGCGGCTGATCAAACGAGGAGCGGCGAGGATCTCGACCGCAAGTTGGAAGAGAAACTGCATGGAGTCGGCGGCGATCTCTCGGACTCGTTCCTCGGGCCAGTCCGGAAAGCACGAGGCGATGTGGGCCTCGGCTCGTTCTCGGTGCCGCCGGTCCAGTCGATGCAGCAGCGCCGCCAGGCCCCCAGCCGTCCGCAAGACCGTGGTCGAGTCGACCAGACCGATGGCGGTGGCGGCCCCGCGCGCGGCGAGGTACTCCGACCAATTGCGCCAAGCTGGCTGGTGACGGGCCATGGGGCCAGTGTAGAGAATTCGACGGTCGGGGACGGGTCGGGACCGGCGATCAGTCGTTCGTCGAGCCAAGCAGGCGAGCGACGCCCTGCTGCACGTCCGCGAGGGGCACCACCTCGGTCTGCGGGTCACGAACCGTGCCGGACACCTTGACGGAGGCCGAGCCAGTCTGCGCCCCGGCGAGCATTCGATCCAGGTAGTCGGAGAGGGGCAGGTTTAGGTCGCGGAGTGGGCGAACCAGACCGATGCCGACGCCGGAGACGGGGCTCTCACCTCCCTGAAGAACGTCGTGCACCATGCCGCGCAACAGGATCTCGAGGCCGCGATTGGAATATCGCAATCGCGAGAGCTCCAGGGAGTTGCCGATCAGTCGCAACTGAGCCGTGCCGCTGCCGCGCGTCTCGCGTTTAGAGACAATATTGAGTGCACCGTACAACGTCTCCACAACAGGCAGCGCCAGCAGATCGGAGTCCGTCAACTCGAAGAGGCCCTCACCGAAGAGCCGCGGATTCTCCGCCAGATAGCCCGCCCCGGAGACTTGACCGCTTAGCCGCCCTTCCACGTGGTCCTCTTGCTTGCGGATGGCATTCACGAGTTGGTCCAGCTCGAGATCCTGACAACTGGCGTGCGCCTGGAGGTAGCGCTCCCCAGCGTGCAAACCGGAACTGGCCCAGAGCTCGATGGCGCCGCCGGCGGCCCTGACAGCGCCGCGCTCAAGCACGCAGCGATCCTCGCCGAATTGCGCCCGCAGGTCCAGGCTCGACAACTCGATGCTGTTGCAGCTCGCCGACTCGAATACCAAGCTCGCCTCTGCCGTGAGCGGCCCAAGAGCGCGCGGATCGCGGGAAGGGCCAGCGGTGATCGTTCCGGAGGCGGTGCCCTGCAGGCCGCCGTCAAGCTCAAACGTCGCGGCCAGCGCCTCGAGATTGAGCTCGGTTGCCGTCAGATCCGCCGAGAGGGCCGTCCAATCGTCGAGCGGCAAGGACACCTCACCCTCCAGCGTGCCGCCCTTGGCGTCGAGGCGCAGGTGGTCCAACTCAAGCTGTCGCTCCTGCACCCTGCCACGCAGCACCGCTTGCCCAGCCCCATGCCCGCGATACATCAAGTCGCTCGTGGCCTGCACCTCCGCCTGCGCTGTGGCGGCGAGCACGTCGAGGCTGCCCGTCGCCTCGCCACTGATCTGCAAGCCCACGTCGCCGATCGTCACCGGCCAACGGCTGGCGGCAAGATCGGCGTTGAGCTGCCGGCCCTGGCGCAGGTCGAAGCGACCGCTCCCCGTGAGTCGACCGTCTCCCAGCCGCAGATCGAGATTCTCGAGCTTGGCCGTGCCGCCAACGGCAGTGAGCCCCCCCCGCGCCGGAGTCGGCTTCGAAGGCTCCGGCGCGAAGACCGCGAACCTGCCAATCCCCGTCAACGCTCAGGCCGGCCAGATCGGCCGGATGAACCACTGCCCTCAACGAGGCGTCAACACGCCCCTCCAATCTTGGCTCAATTCCCAGCAGATCTCTCACCCGGACGAGACGGATCTGCTGCAGTTCCAAGCTGACTTGCAGCTCGTCGCTGCGCTCGCCCCGCGTCGCCGTCAGGACGCAGGCGCCATCCAGAATGGGGAATCCATCGGACGCAAGCACAAAGCCGCCCTCGCGAAACTGCAGATCGCCCTGGAACGCCAGACTCCCCAGTTCTGATTCCCCGTGACGGAGCTGCGCCGCCTCGAGTGTCGCCCGACCCGCGACCTCAAACGGCGCCAGGGATCCCGCGAGCTGAGCCTGCACCCGGCTTGAACCGCCCCACCGGCTCGCCTCCGCCACACCCTCCGAGTGATCCTGACCGGGCAGTTCCTCCAGGGCCACATCGAGTGCGACCGCCACCTGCAGCGGCTCGGCCTTCGCGGCGTCGTATCGACCCTGGGAATTCCCCACGAAGCCGGGCCCGGCAACGCTCGCCTCCCACTCCAACGCCGCCAGTCCCGTTCCCGACGCCTGCAGCAAGGCGTCCAACGGCGGAAGCTCGGCATGGGGCAGCGCCAACTCCTCCGCTTCCAGACTCAGGGCCCACTCGTGGCTCCGGAGGGAGAACTCGCCCGAGGCCGCCGTTCGCAACGACTGCGGAATGCTGAGCAAGGTGAGGCGGATCGCCTCCGCATCGCAGTCAGCCTCAAGCTGCATGCCGGAGAGATCGATCGTCCCCTCCGCATCGCGATAGCGCGAGTGTGGAAGATCGCAGCGCAGATGCAGGTCATCCAGCCGGGGTCCGCGCGCCAGCAATGACAGGGTGGTGTCGTAGCGGCGGGCCTCGGCCCGGCCCTGGGCCCGTATCTCCGCTTCCAACTCGATTCGGCCCGCCTTCTGCCAGGCGGCGACGAGCGTCCCCGAGCCGTGGTGCCGCATCGCACCATACACACCCTCGGGAATGTTCCAGATCGCTTGCAGGCGGCCGGCCTCATCGGCGAGACTCCAGGTGCCGGAGACCTCGGCGACAACCTCCTGGCGCGTCAGTCCGACATGTTCGAACCGGAGGCGCGAGCCCTCCATCGTCAAACTCCCGCCGTGCAAGCTCAACGGCGGGCTGTCTGCCGCATCGTCCTTCGACAAGGTCAGGTGTTGCGGCTGAATCTCCAACGCCGACTCCACCGTGCGCACGCGGGCGGCGCCGCTCAGCCGAAGGCCGGCAGCCTCGCAGTCACGCATGACCAGGCGACCATCAAGCCTGCCCAGAGAGTCGATGTGTCCGCGCCACTCGGCGCCAGCGTGAACATCATCAACGCCACCGATATCGAGGGCGGCGAGAAGTGGTGCGGCGGAGGCAAGGTCGAGGTCGATCACATGTTGCCAATCCGCGCCGGGGGCGAGCCTCGCCGTCGCGACGCCGACTCCCTCGATGGAGAGTTCCACCTCGTACGCCTGGCTTGCCGTCGAGTGACCGAGGAGCTCGAACGCGAAGTCATCCAGATGCTCCTCCCCGTGCCAGACCTGCACGCCCCCTTGCTGAATCTCAAGCTCTGGCCAGTGCGGGATGTCTGCCGATGAACCCTCGGGACCGGAGGCAAGCTGCGCGGATACGCGCCGGTAGACGTCCTGCAGATCCCAGGAATCATCGCCTGCGCGTCGGGCGACGATGGAGGGCTGCTGCACCGTCAGGCGTTCGAGGCCAAGCGAGAGCGAGGTGAGCAATTCGAGGACGTCATGATGCCGGAGGCGCACGGTTGGAATTGTCAGGGAAGGTGCTTCGGCCAGGGGGTGGGTCAGGCGAACATCATGGGCCGTCGACTCGCCGCGCCAGCCGATCTCGATGTCGCCGATCTCGACGTGCAGGCCCGTCGACTGCTGTAGCTGCGCCTCCGCCAACCGGCGTGGCCAAGCGGTGCGACTGATCACGAGCGCGGCGGCCGCGAGGAGCAGGACGACAACCAGGAGCAGGAGTACGAGTCGAAGCAGGCGACGGAGCCACCAGCGCAGCGGCCCCGGCCGCGGCCGCATCTCGCCGGGCGCGTGTGTCGAACTGGCGCTCGCATCACCCATTGGCGTCCTCTTAGGCCTCAAGACCCCACGCCGGCCGTGGCGACCTCATTCTCCCTGGTCCAAGATGGTGGGAACCGTGCCGCGGCTGCGCGGTCCCGAGCCGAAGAACCACCAGTCGTCGCGCTCGGACTGCCCGACCTTGGGACCGTCGGCGGCGACGACTTCGCCCGTGTCACGCCAGTACGCCACGTAGGCGATGCTGCCGTAGCCCTTCTGCTGGAGATTCTTGATGATGGCGAGTTCGGGGGTGATGAGCGGCGCTTCCGTCGGCGTCCCGGTCACCGAGCCGGCGGCGAGAACGAGCGAAGGCACGCCGAGCAGGTACTCATACCGATCGATTCCCAGCCCCGGGCTTCGGACCTCCATCACGACATCCGCCATGGCGGGCTCGGGCATCAGGCGCACGCCCTCCGCCAGCATTCTTGCACGCATGCGCCCCAGCATGAATCCCGGCTCGGGAGCCGCGAAATAGGTGGAGTCAACGTAGACGGTTCGGCCCTGCAGGGTGACGAAAGAGAGTTGATCAACCGCTTGCGTGGCTGCATCGGAGAGGAGGAATTGCTCGGTGGCGGTACGGGGCGGATCGGTGACCCGAACCTCGGCGCAGCCCCCAATCATCAGCCCGATCGCTGAGAGGAGTCCCGCGAAGAGAATCAAGGTACCTCCCTCGTCTCGCCTGGGTAGGCCGGCCATCACTCGACCTCCTTTCTCAGCCGCGCTGCCGACTCCCCGACACCCTGGGCGAGCCGTCTTCGCCGCTCGCTTCTTGCGCTGCCTACCGTCACCGACAGGGGGCGCGGCCGACATCGCGGCGCGGTCGCCTGCTAGAGCGTGGCGCTGGTGAAGGGCAGCAGGCCCAGGTGGCGAGCTCGCTTGATCGCCTGCGCGATCATGCGCTGCTCCTGGGCGTTGACGCTGAGGCGCTTACGGCCATAGATCTTGCCGTTCGGGCTCATGCAGCGACGCAGTTCCTCGACCTCTTTGTAGTCGACAAACTTGATGCCCTTGCTGGTTTCGCGGACGAGCTTGCGGCGCGGGGCGGACCCGAAGCGTTGGAATCGGCTCATGGCAGACCTTTCCGTCGTGGACTGACGCGACCCGACCGGTGTTCCCCCGGCCCGCTCCTGCAGGCCGTCAAGGGAGTCGGGCGACGGTGTGAGCGGCGTACCTTAGCGACCCGGCTACGCTGGGACAAGCAACCGCAGTCTTGTTTGGGTTACTTTAGGGCTTCCCGCACTGCGGGGCCTGCTGGGTATGATGGCGGCGTTCTATCACCCACGGGGCGCCCGCTTCTGCCGGGCGAGATGTCATGGATAAGATCTGCCGCGTTTGTGGGGTCGACTGCTCGAACAAACCCCGGACCAAAGACAGCAAGGGCCGCTACTACTGCAAGGCCTGCTACGAGAAGGTCCTGCGCGCCAAGAAGGCGAAGGCGGCCCAGCAGAAGCAAGAGGAGTCCGGGCATGCTGCCTCCGGGCCGCCCTCAGCCGAGCCGCAGCCCGCGCGGGCGCCAGCGCCGGCACCGGACGGGCGACCGAAGTTCGAAGGATCGCTGCTCGACGCCGGACCGGAAGACGAGACCTTTGAGCTGGATGAGTTGATCCCAGGCGGAGAGCCGCCCAAGCTCTGCCACGACTGCGGCGCCGAGGTGCCCTTCGACTCGGTGATCTGCACCAGCTGCGGCTTCAACTTCCTGACCGGCCGATCGCTGCCGACCCCGGCGAACGACGCCGACGTAGTCAAGAAGAAACGGCGGCGAAAGGAGCGGTCCGGCGAACTGCTCGGGCAGTTGACGACGCCCGGTGGGCTGGCCTTCCTGGTGCTCGTCGCCTTCGGCGTGCTGCTGGTGGGCTCGTTCCTGCACTCGGCCTTCATCTTGGCCTACGCGCTGGCGTGGGTCCTGCTTTGGCTGGTGGTTCTCGTCTGGACCATCATCGCGGCGTTCAAGGAAGGGCTCCTCCACGGCGTGGCGTCGCTGCTCTTCTGCCCCTATGCCCTGGTCTTCCTCTTTGTGTTCTGCGAAGACTCGCGGCCGAAGCTGCTGTTTGCGACCCTCGTGCTCGCGATTGGCGGCATGGCGGCGGTGGCCGTGATCCTGGGCCCGGAGAATCTGCCCCTCCCCGCCGGCAGTCCGTAGCAACCGAGACGACGCCGACTCAACCGACGCGGCACATGGCGGCGAATTCGCGGAGACGCGCCGTCACTTCCTCCGCTCTCAGCGTCAGCAGACGATCGAGCGTGAACGACTCGCAGTTGTAGCTGGCCACGACCGTCCCCCGGGCTAAACCTCGCTGCAGGGCGGCGAAACCCGCCTCGTCGTCGGCGGCGATCGAACCCATCATGCCGCCCGCAAAAGAATCGCCGGCGCCGGTGGGATCGACGACGTCCCGGGTCGGATAGGCGGGCAGCGTCGCCACCCCCTCTTCGTGCACCATGAGCACGCCGTGCTCGCCCTTCTTGATGATGACGAACCTGGGGCCGTAGGCCAGGATCTTGTCGGCGGCGGCACGAAGGTTGCGCGTGTCGGTGAAGAGCCGGGCCTCCTGGTCGTTGAGGATGACGCCGTCCAGATGCTTGAGCAGCTCCACCAACTCGTCATGGGCGATGTTGATCCAGAGGTCCATGGTGTCGGCCACCGCCAGGGCTCGATTGGGGATCTGCTGGAGCAGGTTCATCTGGATCGCCGGGTGTGAATTGGCCAGGAAGACATACTTGGAGTCCCGAAAAGCGGCGGGCACCTGGGGCGGGGCCTCCTCCAGCACGTTCAGATCCGTGAACAGCGTCTCTCGCTCGTTCATGTCGTCCTGGTAGGTGCAGCCCCAGCGGAAGGTCTTGGAGCCCTGGCGGACCTCCAAGCCGGCGGCGTCAATACTGCCAAAGTGCTCAAAGACCCGGAAGTGCTCCTGCGGGAAGTCGTCGCCCACCACCGCCACGATCCGGGTGGGAGCGAAGAAGGAGGCGGCGGCGGCGAAATAGGTGCAACTGCCGCCCAGGACGTTCTCCTGCGAGCCGGTGGGGGCGTGCACGGTGTCGATGCCGACGGTTCCGGTGACGATGAGCGACATGAGCAAGTGTTCCTTTCCAGGCCCCCCCGCGAGCGGTTGCGGCTGGGGTGCGAGCCGGGAACATAGCATAGCGATCTGGAAGAAGCCGCCGGCCGGGTGAACCAGCCTCCCCGGGCGGTATCATGCTTGCGAGATGCGGCGGAATGGCTCGCTCGGCTCGGCGCCGGCCGACCCCCGCCCCTGCAAGAAACGACCCTGCAATGCCAGACACCGAAGCAGCCAAGCCCGCCACCGACTTCATCCGCCAGATCGTCCGCGACGACCTCGACTCAGGAAAGCACCAGGCCATCGTCACCCGCTTCCCACCCGAGCCGAACGGCTACCTGCACATCGGCCACGCCAAGGCCATCAGCATCGACTTCGGCGTCGCCCAGCAGTTCGGCGGCCAGTGCCACCTGCGCTTCGACGACACCAACCCCATCAAGGAAGAGCAGAAATACATCGACGCCATCAAGCGCGATGTGCACTGGCTCGGCTTCGACTGGGGCGAGCACGAGTACCACGCCAGCGACTACTTCGAGCAGCTCTACGAGTGGGCGATCTACCTCATCAAGCAGGGCAAGGCCTACGTCTGCGATCTGACCGCGGAACAGATCCGCGCGTATCGGGGCACCCTCACCGAGCCCGGGCGGCACAGCCCCGATCGCGAACGCAGCGTCGAGGAGAACCTCGACCTCTTCGAGCGCATGAAGAACGGCGAGTTTCCCGACGGCTCGCGGACCCTCCGCGCCAAAATCGACATGGCGGCGTCGAATCTCAACCTGCGCGACCCAGTCATGTATCGCGTCCTGCACGCCACCCACCCGCGCACCGGCGACGACTGGTGCATCTACCCCATGTACGACTGGGCCCACGGCCAATCCGACGCCATCGAAGGCATCACCCACTCGCTCTGCGATCTTGACTTCGAGAACCATCGCCCCCTCTACGACTGGTTCGTCGACAACCTGCCCGTGCCCCACAAACCAAGGCAGATCGAGTTCGCCCGGGGCAACATCACCTACATGATCACCTCGAAACGAAAGCTCCTGCAGCTCATCGAAGAGGGTCATGTCGACGGCTGGGACGATCCGCGCATGCCGACGCTTTCGGGGATGCGCAGACGGGGGTACTCGCCAGAGTCGATCCGGAGGTTCTGGAGCATCGCCGGCGTCGCCAAGCGAGACAACAACATTGAGATCTCCCTGCTCGAGCACACGTTGCGGGAACACCTCAATGAGATCGCTGACAGGCGCATGGCGGTCTTGAATCCCCTGCGCGTGGTCATCGAGAACTACCCCGAGGGAGAGACCGAGGAGCTGGATGCGGTCAACAACCCCGGGAATCCGGAAGCCGGCACTCGAAAAGTGCCTTTCTCGAGAGTGCTCTACATCGAGCGCGAGGACTTCATGGAAGACCCGCCCAAGAAGTTCTTCCGCCTGGGTCCCGGCCGCGAGGTGCGCCTGCGCTACGCCTACTTCGTCACCTGCACCGAGGCTGTCAAGGATGAGAACGGCGAGATCGTCGAGCTGCGCTGCACCTACGATCCGGCCACGCGCGGCGGCGACGCTCCGGACGGTCGCAAGGTCAAGGGCACCCTGCACTGGGTCTCCGCCGAGCACGCTCACGAGGCGACGGTGCGGCTGTACGAGCACCTCTTCACCAAGGAGGATCCGGGCGACGCCCCGGAGGGCGAGACGTTCCTCGCCAACGTCAATACCGAGTCGCTGGCAACAGTGACCGGCTGCAAGGTCGAGCCGGCCTTGGCGGCAGCGCAACCGGGCGACTACCTGCAGTTCGAACGGCAGGGGTACTTCTGCGTGGACAGCGAGGATTCCAGCCCCGACCATCTCGTCTTTAACCGCACCATCACGCTCAAGGACACCTGGGCGAAGATGCAGAAGAAAGACAAGTGAAGACGCGGATACCGAGAACGGCGCTTCGCTATGCCCGGACATCTTGCGCTTGCGGCTTCTCGCTCAGGTCGTGCAGAGATCTTCGCTGAGTTCGAGACAGCGGCGGATGCGGGCCAGGGTGCTGTCCTTGCCCAGAATCGCGAGCGTCTCGAAGATCGCCGGGCTGATCGTGCCGCCGCTCACCGCCACGCGCAGGGGCTGGGCCACCTTGCCGAGATTTCCTTCGGCGTGCTCGTCGGCGTACGCCTTCACGCACGCCTCCAGGGCCGCGACGTTCCACGCCGCGAGCGCCTCGAGCACGGGCAGGAGCTTCTCCAGGTGAGAAATGCCGGTCGGCTCGCCGCGCAGGGCCTTGCGCACGCCCTTGCTCTTCTCGTAGACCAACTCGTCATCGAGAGTCACGAAGAACTGGCAGGAGCGCACCGGGTCTTCCAGCGTCTTGCTCCGCTTCTGGTTGGCACGGGCGAAGAGATCGAACGTTGTCTCGTCGAAGTGCCCCAGGAAGTCGGCGTGGTAGCGCTCGCAATGCTCGCGCAGCCGGGCCACGAACGCCCCCTCCGACAGCTCCTGCAAGGCATCGTGGTTGAAAGAGAGCAGCTTGTCGCGGTCAAACTTGCTGGGGGCCTTGATGAGGCGATCGAAGTCGAAGCGCTCGGCGAGGAAGGCCATGTCGAACTTCTCGATATCCCCGCCGGGCGACCAGCCGAGCAGTGAAATGAAGTTGCACAGCGCCTCCGGCAGGTAGCCGGACTGGCGAAAGTCGTCGACGTTGACCTCGGGGAGATCGATCGCCAGGTGCTCCGCGAGAGCGCGCAATTGCTCGGGCTCAAGCTGGCCGCGCTTGTCACCCAGCCACTTGGTGAAGTCCGCTTCGCTGATTTCCGGGACGGGGCTCGCCTTCACGTCGGAGCCTCTGCAGGCGACGCGGGCAGCCTTGTCCTTGTCGCGCTTGGACATCTTCGAGCCGTCGGGGTTGAAGGTCAGCGACATGTGGGCGAAGCGAGGCACCTCGAATCCCAAGGCTTCAAAGAGGGCGAGGTGCTTGGGCGTGTTGTTCAGATGCTCCTGGCCGCGCAGGACGTGCGTCACGCCCATCAAGGCATCGTCGACAACGACCGCGAAGTGATAGGTCGGAAAACCGTCGCGTTTGCGAATGACGAAGTCGTCGAGTTCCTCCGGCCGAACCGTCACCTCGCCGCGCACCAGGTCGTGCACGGTGAGGGGCTTGTCCGGCATCTTGAAACGCAGGACATGCTCGCGACCCTCGGCGAGATACGCCTGCACCGTCTCGGCAGGCAGGGCCAAGGCAGCCCGGTTGTAGCGATAGGTCTTCTTGGCGGCGACGGCCTTCCGGCGCTCCTCGTCCAACTCCTCGGGCGTCTCGAACGCGGGGTAGGCGAGGCCGGCCTCAAGGAGCTGATCGAGGTAGCGGTTGTAGAGGTCGAGGCGCTGCGATTGGCAGTACGGCCCGCGCTCCCCGCCGCCGATCGACGTGCCGTTGGCAAGCTCGAACTCCGGCCCCTGGTCCCAGTGGATGCCCATCCAGGCGAGGTCTTCGCAGATGCCTCGGGTGGAGGCATCGCTGGAGCGGAGTTGGTCGGTGTCTTCGATGCGCAGGATGAACTGGCCGCCCATCCGCCGGGCGTAGGCCCAGCAGAAGAGAGCCGTCCGCGCCCCGCCGATGTGCAGGTGGCCGGTGGGGCTGGGTGCGAAGCGGGTCACTACGGTGCTGCCTGTGGGGGTCGTGTCAGGCATGACGCCTCCTGCGACGATGGGGTCTGGAAACGGACGGCCACGCATCCTAGCAGGAGCGCCGGACGCGACGCCCCCCCACTCAGCGAACCGCCGGCAGCAGCGACGCCTCCCGGGGCAGATAGGGCAGAAAGACGGCCACGGCGCGCCTGCCGACGCCGGGCATGCCGGCAGTAGTCGAGGGTCGCAGGAGCAACTCGCCGACAGTTGGCAGGTCGGGAGTAAGGGGCCCGATGGCTTCCGCCGCCGACTCGGCCGGGGCGCTGGAAGTCTCCTCAAGCTCCGGCTCAGCCGGCGTGACCTGCCAGGCCACCCGCGGCGACTCGGAGGTCAAGAGGTAGACGGAGCCGCTCTCCAGGCGCAGGCGCACCAGCGCTTCCTCGATCGGCCGGCGCCGCCCCACTTCCCCCGCCAGCGACGCCAGCGTCCGCTCCCGGCTCGGCTCGTAGCGAGGCAGCAACTCCAACTGCAGGAACGGCCCGGTGTTCGTGGGCACAATCCAGGTGCGCAGGGCCAACTCGAAACGACCGGCGGGGAGATACACCTCCCGACCGGCGATATCCACAGTCGAGCCCTCGGGCAGGCGAGGTCCCGGCATGACGCCGGTCCAGCGCGGGGCCTGGCCCAACCAATCCGATGAGATCTGGCCGCTGATCGCCAGCGCCCCGGCGAGCCCCTCGAACTCTGACATCGGGACCCGCAGCAGACGAAAGCCGTGCGTCGCCAGATGCTGCCGGCGAGACTCAGGCAGGAAGTCGAGCGAAGCCCCATGCTCCTGGGCGATGTTGAAGAGGGCCTTGCCTTGGTCATCCACGACCCACCAGCGGACCTCCAGCCCCGTCACCCCGGCGCTGGGCGCGGGTTCACCGACGAAGGAGGCGGCCTCCTCGTCGGAGTCGATCCCCGAGCCGGCCGCAAAGGAGGCGGATCCTGCCGTTCCCGCAGCGCAGCCGATGGCCGCCGCCGCGACCAGCGACAAGCAGAACCAGAGCAGGAGCGAGCAAGGGTGACGCACGGCAGACGCCTCATGTCGAAGGACGATCGGCGTAGTCTAGGCGGTCGGCTCCGGCCCGGCGAAGGAGTTGATGTCGTCGATCATGGCCCGCAGCGTCCCGTAGCCGCCCTTCTTGTGGTGGAAGGCGAGACGTGGCAAATCGAGGAATCTCGATTCGTCGTCAAAGGCGCCGCGCTGCACGATCTTGCCCGACTTGAGCAGAGAGGGGTAGCGTTGGTTGAGCAGGTCAACCTGCTCCTCGGTCAACGGCTCGGCCAGACGGATCACGAGATCATCGCGCACGTAGCGGGACGAGTGGTAGACGCGGTAGAAGCGACTGATGTGCTCGACGGCGTCGTCAATGTCCTTGGCGACGTAGTAGAGATTCAGATCCTCTTCCCCAATCTTGCCGTAGCCCAGAAGGCTGTGTCGAACGTAGTTGTCCCAGTGCTCCCAGTAGTCGCCTCCCGCGCCTTCCAGCATGACGATGGGCACCATGGCTCCCTTGCCGGTCTGCACGAGGGTGAGCGCTTCGAAGCCCTCATCCTGGGTGCCAAAGCCCCCCGGGAAAGAGCACCACCGCCTGGGACTGGCTGATGAACATGAGCTTCCGGGTGAAGAAGTACTTGAAGCGGATCAGCTTCTCGTCGCCGGCGATGATCTCGTTGGCGGTGGTCTCGAAGGGCAGGCGAATGGCGACGCCGAAGGACGCCTCGCGCCCGGGCCCGACGTGCCCGGCCTTCATGATGCCGTCGCCCGCGCCGGTGATGACCATCCAGCCACGCTGGGCGAGCTTGCGGCTGAAGGCGACGCCCGTCTTGAAGTCGGGGTGGTCCTCGGTGGTGCGGGCCGAGCCGAAGATCGAGACCTTGCGGATGTGCTCGTACTTGGAGAAGACTTTAAAAGCGTAGCGCAGTTCCTTGAGGGCGTTGGTGCACAGCTTGACGTAGCCGGTGTCAATCTTGTCGGTGAGGAAGCGGGTGCTGGTGCGCATCATGTCCTGCACCAACCGCCCCTCGAAGCGGCTCGGATCCTCGCCGGTGAATTCAATGGCCTCGTTGAGCAAGGCGTTGAGATCGTCCCAGTTGCGGGACTTGGTCGATTGCTTCCCTTCCATCGCATCCTCTCGATCCATCAGGGCCCCTGCCGCAGCGGCCGATCCTTCTCGGTTTCTCGGCGGACCGGCTTCTCCAGACGCTGCCGTTCCGTGCCAAAGATCTCCGCCAAGGTGCGACGCGTCTGCAGGAGCGTCCGCGGGCGGAACTCGGGATTGTACAGCGTTCCGACGGCTTGCATGGTGATCAACTCGTTGCGCAGGCCCAGCATCAAGTCCGTGAAGAGGTCGGGGACCGCCCCCAAGTCCGGGAACCGCCCCTGCGTGGTGAAGACCATGTCAATGCCCAGATCGTCGAGATCGAGCCGGCCCCGCCCGTCGATCCAAATGGTGCTGCCCAGCAGGTCGGCCCGTTCGAAGATGATCTCCCGGCCCTTGAAGTGGAAGTCCAGTTCCGCCAGATCGAAACGATCGTTCGCGGGTGGCAGAAAGTTGCTGAGCTGAATAAGCGACAACATGACCGGCAACTCCACCACGCCCTTGCCGGCGACGCGGGCGGTGCTTCGGCCGCTCAGCGCCTCGGGCTTGCCCACCGTCCCCCGCAAGGCCACGGTGGCGGCCACGCGCCCCTGGACCGGCTGGCGCTCGGCGAGTTGCTCGGCCACGACGGTCGGCGGGGCTTCCGTTGCCTGCTCTTCCGCCACCCGCCTCAAATCACGCAGGGTGCGCCCCAGACGCACGTTCTCCAACTGCAACTGCAACTCGTAGTCGGTCTCGCGGCCCAGCAGCACGCGGGCTTGCCCGGCGATCTTGCCGTCGTGGCAGGTCGCCTCGATGTGCGGCACGAGCAGCTCGCCGGGCTCATCGCCGTTCGCCAGGCGGAAGCGCAAATCGGCCATGTCCACACCCCGCAGGCGGAAGGTGTCGGCTCGGCCCCACACCTCCACGGCGGCGTATTCCTGCCAGGCTCGCTTGTCCATCTGGACATCCACATCGCCATCCAGTTGCTCGACGGGCAATCCCAGGTTGAAAGAGCCACCCCGCAGTTCCACCCTCGCCTCGAGGCGCAGGCGATCCTCCTCCCGTCGATCGGTGCTCACGTAACGCAGCTGCCCCTCCTGCACGCTGAACCGCTGGCTCGCTGCAAACTCGACATCGGCCAGGCGCTCCCCCAGTGTTCCCAGCAAGGTCGACCACTCGGCCGCGACGAACCGGTCAAGTTCCGCCTGGAAGCCAAGATCAACCCGCGTCAGCCGTTTCGCCTGCTCCGCGCCGCCCATCTTCTCGAACTGCATGTCGCCGGCCATCGTCAAGCGGCCGCCATCCAAGGCTCCCGCCAACGCTCGCAGTTCCACCCGGTCGTCGCCGAAACTAACAGTCCCCGTCATCCTCTCCAGCCGCTTGTCGTCGATGGTCAGCCACACGGGCTGGACCTCGCCGCGCACGTCGATGTGGCCGTCACTTCGGCGGTGGAGCACCAGATCGGTGCCGACGAGTCCGGTGACGGCGTAGCGCTCCAGCAGGTCCACGAACGGGCCGTCCCCGGCCAGACGCAGAACCTGGCGTACGGAGTCGGAGGCGAGATCGGCCTGATCCACTCTCAGGCTGAGGGTCGATGGGCCCGCCTCGGCTTCGTCGCCGGCCTCGTCCTGATCCGCCCAGCGCCAGTCGCCGGTGCAGTCCAGGCTGGCGGCCGTCACGTCGCCATCCAGCAGTCGGGCCTGGGTTCCTGAGAATCGCGCCCGGCCCTTGGCGATGGTGATGCCCTCAACGACACCGCCGAGTTGAATCCGAGTGTCATCGACCTGAAAGGCGGGATCGCGGAGACGCAGGTCCGCTTGGTAACCGGGCGCCTGTCCCTGCCCGGCGTTGATCCGCACCGTCGCGTCGGCGCTGCCGGTGGGCTGGTACCGGGCCCGCAAGGCCGCCAGTTCCTCAACCGGTGACTCTCGCAGCAGATCGCTCTCGAGAAACGGCGCCAGCACCTGCTCAAACGGCTCCGCGACGGCGAGGGCGACGACCTCAACCTCCAGGTCACAGTCGACTTCGGCGTCCTCCGAGTCGTCGCCCAAGGAGGAGAAAGCGCCGGACACCAGAAACTCCGTCTCGCCGTGTCGAGCCCTCAACTCCTCGATCCGGATGCCCTCCCCTGTCACGACGATTCGTCCGTCCAGTTGCTGGAGCGGATACGAGCCGTCGCCGGGCGCTGCCGCGGCATCGCGGACCAGGCATTCGACTCGATAGTCGGCGCCGTCGGCGCCATCGGGGGTGATGCGGGCCGAGCCGGAGGTGAGCCCCTGCATGCCCCAGGCCTCGATGAGCCGCCCGCCTCGTGAGAGCGACGCCGCCCCCGGCCCGGTCGCCTCCTCGTTGGAGTTGGGAAGGGCGTAGGCGAGGTATCGATCAATGGGCATGGCGTCGACGTTGACCTCGATGCTCGGTTCGTAGACCTCCTCGCCGTCGCGGCTCAGAACCACGGTGCCGCTCAGGCTGCCCAACCGCTCGCCGGTCGGCCCGAACAACTCCGGCAAATCCAACCAGGCATCGCTATCGGTCACGATGATGGTGCCCTGCCGCAGGCGGACGGGGTAGGTGAAGTGCTCGTAGAGGAGCGAACCCTCGTGTAGGGAAATCGTGACGTGGTGATCGAACTCGCCCTCGGTGTCTTCGCCGCGATGCACGATCACATCGACATCGCTGAGGGCGCCCAGCGTGAAGGCGGGAAGCTCCGCCGAATCGGGACTCGCCTCGCCTTCCGGTCGAAGCAGTCCGGCCGCGACGAGCCGCGCGTAGGCGGGCCGATTCATCAGGGCATCAAGGACGCGGGAACTCTCCTCCCAGAGCGCCTCGCGAAGGTGCTCATCGGCGGGGACCTGCTTGGCCGTCACACGCACGTCGACTTCGGAGTTGATGGGCTTGGGCTCGACACTCACACTGACGTCAATGTCCGCGCCGGTGTCCCCCGCGCCGCGGAGATCGATGAGGAGCCGGCCATCGGTGAAACTGATCCGACCCGCCCCCTCGCTGATGCGGTAGGGGAAGTAGGCCGTCCGCCCGAAGAACTGCTCGACGTCGAAGTCGGCCCGAATGCGCAGGGGGCTCTCCTCCGAGGAACCGGGGCCGCGGCGCTGGGCGTTGATCACGCCCGACAAGGTCGCTTGCTCAAACTCAAACTGATGCAACTCGGTTTGCACGTCATAGGGCACGAAGGGCAGCAGCCCCTCTGTCTGACGAATGTCGAACGGCTCGACCTCCAGGACCAAGCCCACAGCGCTGTCCTCGGCGTAGCCCTCGTAGCGACCGGAGAGTCGGCAATCCAGGTCCTGCACGGTGACTCGTAGGTCCTCGAGCGCCACGCCTCGCTGATCGAAGCGAATCACCCCGCGCGCTCCGCGCAATTGCAGGGGCGCCGCCTCGGTGTCGCTCATGTAGGCCAGAGGCACATCCAGCGTCAGATCCACCCCGGCCAGCGTGATGAGGGCGTCGACCTTGTCGGGCGTGAACTCCAGGCTGGCATCTGAGACATCGCCGGAAAGAGCGGCCCGAGCCCACCAGGCCCGCACGCGCTCGGGCAACACCTCGGCGGAGAGATCGTCAAAGGAGAAGTTCCGCAGCCGCAGCGAACCGCTGCTCTCGGCCGGCGACACCGTGCCCACGACCCGCAAGCCCACCTCCCGAGGATCGGCTTGATGAATCTGGCGCAGGGAGACGTCGTACACGCCCGCGTGGTCCTGGCTGGGCCGGGCGCTGCCCTCCACCTCGATGTTGGTGAGCGGCGTGAAGGCGCCGGCCTCGTCGTGCAGGCCGTACTGCACGCTACACCTCGATAGCGTCAAGGTCGGGAGTGTCTGTCCGCTGGCGGAGACCGCTGATCCCGGCGCCGCCGCAGGAACGGTCGTTTGCAGGCTCGCCGCCGCCAGCACCCCGGTGACCTCCGACTGGCTGATCCGCAGGTTGGCCCCACGCAGGTGCACCGCCTCGACCTGGACCGCCAGGGGCAGTAAGGAATCGATGCGCAGATTGATGTCCGCCTGCTCGATGGTGAGCAGCTCCCCCGCCTCGCCGGCGGCGCCCGGGATCCGCAGGACAACATCGTCCGCAATGAGCCCCGCCCCGGTGAACCGGAGCCGGCCGAACTCGACCTGCGACCCGGCCGCCTCGCGAATGGCGCTGCGAAGAACGCGTGGGAGGACCGCGTAGCGGCCGACCACCGCCGCCAGGGCCAGCACAAGCAGCACAACCAGGCTAATTCGGCGCAGACGGCGTGGCCATCGACGGGGTGAGCCCGATGCAGGGGGAGTGCGAGTTGGCTGTGCTTCAACGCTGCTCAAGCGATGCATTCTACCGCGAGGATCCGGATTGATTGGTCCGCCTCCAGGGGGGCGATCCTCCGGAGGAGCCGGAATCGACCCCCAAGGTGCGAACAAAGATGAGACCCGGCTCCTAATCTGGCCTCAGATGCCTATTATCTAGCGCTTCCGCCCGCTCAAGCGGAGGAGCCCGCAATGCCTGACCGCAGCACCCTACGTACGATTCGGCAGATGGTTCGGCGCGGCGAGCGTTTCGCTTGCCTGACCTGCTATGACGCCAGCACCGCTCGTCACCTGGAGCGCGCGGAGGTGCCGTTGCTGCTGGTGGGTGACACCGCCGCGGAGGTCATCCTGGGCCTGCCCTGCACCATGCACATGCCGCTGGAGATCGCCATCGCCTTGACGGCGGCGGTGAAGCGCGGCGCCCCGAACACGGTGGTCATGGCAGACATGCCCTTCATGTCCTACCAGGCCGATGATGCCGAGGGGCTGCGCCACGCCGGCCGCTTCATGACCGAAGGCCTGGCGGACATCGTCAAGCTGGAGGCGGACGGATCCTTCGCCGCCCTGGTGCGGAAGATGACCCGAGCCGGAGTTCCCGTCTGTGGGCACGTCGGCTCCCGGCCGCAACGGGCGGGACTGAGCGGCGGCTATGCCTCGGAAGGACGCACGGCCGCGGAGGCGGAGGCCATCCTGGCTGACGCGCGGGCCTTGGAGGAAGCGGGGGCGGTGATGCTGCTGGTGGAAGCCGTGCCGCCCGAGGTCGCCGAGCGCCTGGTCAAGCAGAGCAACGTCCCGGTCATCGGGATTGGGGCCGGCCCCGCGCCGCACGGTCAGATTCTCGTGTTGCAGGACCTGCTCGGCATCAGCGACTGGCAGCCCAGCTTCGCGCCGGTCCTGAGCAACCTGGGCCAGCAGATTGAGCAGGTCGCCCGCGAGTGGATTGACCGGGTACAGGACCAGCGCGTGACCGAGCATCGCTACCGGATGCGGGCTGGAGAGGGTGAAAAGCTGCAAGGCGACGTCGCGAAGCCTGCCGCCAGCCCGGCGGTGATCCCGAATCGCCCGGCGGCATCGCTGCAGAAGCGCTAGCCCCGGCGGAACCCGGTCGGGGTCCCACCCGTACAACCTGGGAACAAGTGCGCCGGGGCCGCTACCATCGGTGGGCCTGGCTAACCGCGGAGCGGTCGAGATCGCCCCGCCCTGTCGCGCTCCCGGCGCCGTCGACCCCTGGAGATTGAGCCCATGCGTCGAATTCAATCGTACGGCCCCTCGCTGGTGGTGGTGCTGCTGGGAGTGCTGGTCCTGGTGCTGACGCCGAGGCTGGCGCGAGAGGTCAAGCACGCCGAACAGGTCGAGCAGGTGCGCTACGCGCGCGAGGTGCTCGACACCGACCTCGGCGTGTTGACCAGGATTGATGAAGCCCACCGCGCCATCGCGGCCATCATCAGCCCCAGCGTCGTCTTCATCAGCATGGAGGGTCGCGATCTCGACAATGTTCAAATCAGGGCCAACGGTTCCGGCTGGGTCTACGATGTGGAGGGCCACATCGTCACCAACTACCATGTCATTGCCGGGGCCGAGCGCATCCAGGTGCAATTCTCCGGCGGTTGGGTGGCGGACGCCAGGCTCATCGGCTCGGACCTGCTGACCGATGTGGCGGTGCTGCTGGCCAACGACGGCCCGGTGCTCCCCGCCCGCCGCGGCCAAGCCGGCGACCTGCAGCAAGGCGACCAGGTATTCGCCTACGGCGCCCCCTTCAACTTCAAGGGCTCGCTGAGCAAGGGCATCGTCTCCGGCACCGGCCGAACCACGGACCAGTACGCCGCCACCTACCAGAACTACATCCAGACGGACGCCGCCATCAACCGGGGCAACTCGGGCGGCCCGCTGCTGAACTCCCGAGCCGAAGTCGTGGGCATGAACACCTTCATCGCCACCACCGCCGAGGGCAGCTCGACCGGCGTCGGCTTCGCCATTCCCATCGGCACCATCGAGTCCATCGCCGACCAGATCATCGACTCCGGCGAGGTGACGCGCACGGTCATGGGCGCCACCCTGATGGATCTGGGGGAACTCGATGACAAGCGCGAGCTGCAGGCACGCGGCTTTGAGGGCCGCGGTGTGCGCGCGGAGTACGTCTACCCAGGGTATCCGGCGGCGGAATCGGGCTTGCGCTCGGGCGACATCATCACCCATGTCGATGGCGAGCCCATGTCCTCCGTCGATGTCTTGCGCTCCACCATCACCAGTCGCCGACCCGGCGATGTGATTCGGCTCAGCGTTTGGCGCTTCTACGACGACAAGCCGGGAGGCTTTACGCTCGACCTGCAAGTGACGCTGACGCAGGTGACAACCGATGAGATCGGGGCTCCAGAGATCATCTACCGCGATCCACGCGACACCGCCCAGCAGGCGGCGGCCCGCGTCGCCCTGTCCCGCTACGGCATCCTGCAGCCCGGCGACCAACCGGAGACCCCGGCCTACGAGGGCCGCCCGGCCCGGCCCGCCGGGGCCGTGATTCAGCGGATACGCACGGGCCGCGGCGCCTGGGCCGACGACTTGCGCCGGGGCCACGTCATCACCCGCGTCAACGGCGAGCGGGTGCGCGGCGTCTACGAACTGCTGGACGCCATCGTCAAAGTCCACGAGGAACGCTCCTTGGCTCCCGCCTTCACCGTCTGGGATGAAGAGACCAACCAGGAGACGGTGATCGTGGCGGACCTGCGCGAATGGCCCAGTGAATAGCCCGTCGCTGCAGCCGCTCCAAGGACGTCGAGAGACTCATGTCCGAATCGAAGCCACAGTCCAGAACCAGCACCACAGAGTCCCAAGCGCCGATTCTGCAGGTGCGCGACCTGCATACGCACTTTCCCCTGCAGTCGGGACTGATGCAGCGCACCACCGATTGGATGCGGGCGGTGGATGGCGTCAGCTTCCACGTCAACCGGGGTGAGTCGCTGGGGCTCGTCGGCGAGTCGGGTTGCGGCAAGACCACGGTCGGACGCACCGTGCTGCGCCTCATCGAGGGCACCTCCGGTGAGGTTCTCTACAACGGCAAGGACGTCTTCGCCCTGCGCGGGGCCGCCCTCAAGCAGTTCCGCCGCGAGGTCCAGGTGATCTTCCAGGATCCGGAAGGCTCGCTGAATCCACGCATGCGCATCGGTTCGATCATCGGCGAACCCATCCGGGTGCACGGCCTGGCGCGCGGCGAAGAGCTGCGCCAGCGGGTCTTCGGTCTGCTGGAGCGCGTCGGCCTACCCCCAACGGTGGCGGAGAGGTATCCGCACGAGTTCTCCGGCGGGCAGCGCCAGCGCATCGGCATCGCCCGCGCCTTGGCCCTGAATCCGAAGTTCATCATCTGCGATGAACCGACCAGCGCTCTCGATGTCTCCATCCAGTCCGCCATCCTGAATCTGCTGCAGGACCTGCAGGACGAGTTCGGCTTGTCCTTTCTCTTCATCAGCCACGACATGGCGGTGATTCACCACATGTGCGACCGCATCGCGGTCATGTTCCGCGGCAAGATCGTCGAGGAAGGCGAGCGCGACGAGATTCTCTTCCGGCCGCAGCACGCCTACACGAAAGCCCTGCTGTCGGCGGTCCCGGAAGCGGATCCCCGCCGCAAGAAGCAGCGTCTGGTCTACTCCGAGATGGCGATGTGAGTCGACCCGCGACCTGGGACCCGACCGGCGGCGGGGCTCGCGGTCTCTCTCGACTCCCGCGGCCGCGGGCCTGAGCCCCTATGTCTCTTGGTCGCTGTACTCTTCATTGCAGGTCGCCACCGGCCGATCAATCGAGCCAAGAATCGGTCGCACCGCCAGGATTCGCGGCAGCGTCAAGGGCAGGCGTAGCTGCATGGGTCGATCCATCCGATTCACGGCCCGGCGCAAGAAGAGGAGCGTTCCCAGTCGCGCCACCGTGGTGAGCCCAAAGAGAACGTGGTAGCCGAGCCGGCCGTCGTTCACCGCCCCGTAGCGGCTCTGCGTGACGAGTACCAAGATCGCGCCGCCCAGCAGCGATCCCCCCACCATGGCCAGGGCGTTGGCCACGTTGAAAAGGGTCAGAATGCTCGTGCGCTCCCGCTCCTCAATGTGATCAAAGAGAAGCAGGAGCGTGGCGAGTTCGTACATCCCCCAAATCAGCCCCGCGAAGAGCTGCAGGACAAACAGGAGCGGCAAGGTATCGACGATGATCCAGAATCCCGCGAGGGGCACGATCGCCAGGCCGCTGATCCACAGCAGGCCCGGCGCCCCGCGACGATCGGCGAAACGAGCCATGGTCGGCAGGGCGAGGGTCTTCGAGACGAACGCCGTCGCCACCAACATGAGGTACTCGGCGTAGGAAAGCTCCAGCCGCTTGAGCATGTACGGCGTGAAGAAGGGCCCGGAGATTTGCACGCAGGTCTGCACGGTGAGCATGTAGAGCAGCAGGCGACCATCCATGCCTCCACGCAGGCGCCGGGCCACCTCGCGCAATGGGACGATGCGCTGGGCATGCGCCGGGACGCGCGCTTCGCTCTGGCGCGCGAGCATGAGCGTGGAGAAGAGCCGTGCCGACGCTGCCGCCAGGAAGAGCATCCCGAAGACGGTCAGGGTCAGATCGTGCTTGGAGCCGTATTGCAACGACAGACCGGAAACGACCAGGCCTGTCAGGACCGCGATCTGACAGAGCCGAGCGCGGCGGGCCAGAAAGCCGGCCCGCAGTTGCCGGGGAATCAGGGAGCCGATCCAGGTGCTCCAGGCCGGTCCCGTGGCCAAGGCTGCTCCCCAATAGACCGTGGCGATCAGCATGAGCAGCGGCGCCGAGATTCGGCCCAGCCAGGCGGCCGCCGCCAGCGGCAAGAGGCTCAGCATCTGCACCGAGGCGCAGAGCACGACCCACCGGCGCAGGGAGCCGAGCCAGACGATTGCTCGCGGAGAAACGAGCTGCAGTATCGCGCCCGCGAGGAGTGGCACGGTCCCCACCAGACCCGCTACCACTTCCCCCAGGCCGACCGCCAGCGCAAACGCCGCAAGATACGCCTCGCCCAGACCGACCATGAGGGAGAATCCCATGCCGTCGGCAAGGCTGGCGCGCATGTTCCGCTTGAGGCGACAATCGACATCGGCCGTCGTCGCCCCGGCGCCCTGTGCCTCTGGAATCGCGTTGTTCTGTGTCGGCCTGGTCATTTGGGGATCGATCTCACTCGTCGTCAGCGGAGAGGAGACAATATCCAAGTTGGCCCGCGGTTGCCCATGAAGTGCCCCCGCCCCCAAGCCCGCCGCTTACGCCAGCGCAGGCCGACCGTCGCCCCACCAGCGCTCCAGCCAGAGCGACAGGTTGAGGATGGGCCAGGCCAGAATCCAGTGCTGATTGGCGTGGGCCAGGAGCATCTGCCGCACCGCATCCGTGAAGACCTCGCTGGCCGGACCGCGATGGAGCACCTCCACCGCCTCGGCCAACCAGGACTGGAAGGGCAAGGGGAAACTCGCTTTGGGGCGCTCGCGGATGGAGGCGGGGACGACCGAGCCGAAGGCGTCACGGAGGATGCGCTTGCTGCGCGTCTCGCCCGACTCCGCCTGGTGCCGGAACTTGAAGCCCATGGGCAGCCGCGCCGCGAAGTCGGCCACGATGCGGTCGGCGAACGGCGTGCGCCCCTCCACGGAGGCCAACATCGTGGCGGTGTCCAGCCGACCAAGCAGACCCGTCAAGTTGAAACGGCGCTGCATGCGCAGGTGTGCTTCCAGGGAGTGGCGGCCGTCGCCGGCGTCGGCAAAGAGCCGCCGCGCCACACGCTCCAGGACCGCGTCGTCCTCCGTCTGCTCGTGAATCGACTCCTGCAGAATGACCGACTTCATCGACCGAGGGACCCAGGAGACGGTGCGCAGGAACGACTCCGCCGGGCTCATCGCCTCGCCCTCATCGTCGAAGGGATGACGCAGGTATTGCAGGGCCGCGAGCAACGGGGGCTCATACCCGGCGAAGAGCTCGTCTGCGCCCTCGCCGCTGATCGTCACCTTGGCGTCGGCGCTGAGCGCCTCGGCGACGGCGTGAATCGCCACTTCGTTGGGCGTGCTGAGCGGCACTCCCAGCCGCTGGATCATCCAGGGCCAGCGCTCAAGGAAGAGGTCGCGGGTGACTGGCACTTCCGTGTGCTTGCAACCAAGCTGCGCCGCCGCCTCCGCCGCATGGGCGAAGTCCTCGCTCGTCTGGTCGCGCACGGCTCCGGCGCAATAGGTTCGCAAATCTGCGATGTGCGGCCGGGCCAGCGTCGCCATGATGGTGCTGTCCAGCCCACCCGATAGCAGGGCGCAGACCGGGACATCGCTGATCAGATGCGCTTCCACCGACTCGGTCAGCAGGCGCCGGGCCTGCCCCACCGCCTCCTGGTAGTCCAGCAAGACCGCGGGCTCTTCCGGCTCGCGCCAGTGCGACTCGACGCGGTGGGGCAAATCCGGGTCGCTGAGGTCGCAAAGCAGGCATTCGCCGGGCTGCAAAACGGAGATCCCCTCGAACATCGAGCGATCGCCCAGCGTCGTGCGGATGGTGCTGAGATAGGCGCTGGCGGTCGCCCAGTCCGGGGTGGCGGAGACGGCCGGGTGAGCCAGGATCGCGGTCGGCTCGCTGGCGAAGACGAGCTCCTTGCCCCCGCCGACCGGCAGCAAGGCGAAGTACAGGGGCTTGACTCCCAGGGGATCGCGGGCCAGAAGCAACCGCTGCTCTCGCAGATCGACGAAGCCGAAGGCGTACATGCCGCGCAGCTCGGCCATGCCGCCCGCCCCGTGCTGGGCCAACTGGCAGAGCAGCGTCTCGGTATCGCAGGAGGTGGCGAACGACCTCCCCAGTCGCTCCAGGTCCCGGCGCAGCTCCAGGTGGTTGTAGATCTCGCCGTTGAAGGTAAGCAGGAAGCGCTCGGCGCCATCTGCTCCCGCCAGCGACAGGGGCTGTTGCCCATGCTCGGGATCGAGAATGGAGAGTCGACGATGGCCAAAGCCGACGTTTCCCGTCAGGCGCAGGCCGGCCTCATCGGGGCCGCGGTGAGCGAGGCGATCGCGCATGGCCGCCAGGGTCCGTTCGTCGACGGACGGGCGTCTACCCTGGGATGTCACGACGCCGATGATGCCGCACACGCCCTGCTCCTCGGATTCCTCCCCGGAACATCGGCGCTTGGCTCAGAATGGCAGCAGACTTTCGGAGGGGGGGGTCGCTCAGACCCAGACCTGGGTGATCATGGCGGGTTCCTTGAGCTTGCCGGTGAAGACGCCGATGTTCGAGTTGACGAACTTCACCTCGTACTCGGGGTGCTCTTCCAGCCACTCGTTGATCACCTCGTCCATGTAGCGGAGGGCGTCATCCGTGAGCTTGCTGTGGAACGTCTTGACATGCACCGCCCCGGTGCCGGTCGGGTTGGGCTTGCGCTGCCACTCCTTCTCGGCGGCACGAGCCTTCTCGAAGGTGCGGATCTTGCTGCTCTTCTGGCCCACCTGCTCGGTCGGCGCCTCCGGCGTCACTTCGGGCTCGGCAGACTCCCCGATTCGCGGCGAGCTGGAGTGAATGATCTTCGGTCCCTGATCGTCCATCTTGTCTTCCATCGACACGCTCCTCAGCAATGACCCGTCTCGGCCCAACCAACGCCAGGACGACCAAGCGCCCCCGGCGGGCACGCGGATGCGGCACATCCGCCTCATCGACAGTCTCCCTCACAATCGCCCAATTTCCAAACAGACAATCCGCCAAAACGGTGGTTCTGCGGGATTGGCGGCGGCCCGCAGGGAGACCGGCACTCGTCCGCCCGCCCACTCCACGAGCATCTCCAGCGTCTGCTCGTCCTCCCGCAGCAGCGTCACCCGACCGGCACGGAGCTGCTGGACCGTGCCTCGGTCGCCCGAGATCGGGCCCTCATAGGTCAGGTAGACCGGCCGATGATCGAAGCTCCGCTCTGCCCGGATCTCGGCGCCGGGGGCGAGTTCATCCGGCCGGCAGGTGAGCCGCAAGCTGTACAGCCGCTGCTCTCCCGCCGCATCCCGGGCGATGAGCCAGTCGAAGTGGTGCGAACCGTCCGGCAAGTCGTGCCGCAGCAGCACCGTGGGTCGAGTTGGCTGTTGCACGCCGGCCATGGCTCTCCTGCCCGATTCGGCTTGTCTCACGCGGCGACCTCACAGAGATTACAATCGAACCGGACGTCGCGCCGAAGCAGAGCTGTCGGCGTCGCGGGCCTCGAACCCCTGGGAGCACCGCCATGCACACATCTGGCCCTTCAGCCGCACGCTTCACCCCGACCCGATCATCGCATCTGCTGCCCACCCTGGCAGTTCTCCTGACCCTGCTGGTCGGCCTGGCCGGCTGCAACACCCAGCGGCCGCTCTACCAAGTGCGGGAGGATGCCCAGGAGCACGAGAACTACGGCCGCAACGCGCAAGCCCTGGCGGACTACCAGGAGTACGTCGATCGCGACAAGACCAATCTGAAGGCTCGGCTGGATCTCTCTCGGCTGTTGGTGCAGTTCGAACGCTACCGCGAGGCGTCGGTGCACATGGAAGTCGCCTACTCGCTGGGCTCAAACCGCGCTGAAGTCGTCGAGCAGTACGCGGAGACGATGTTCCTCGCCGACAACCCCGATCTGCTGCTCCTGCGCCTGGGCGAGCGGGCCGAGACGAAATCGACCGTGGACGCCTACCTGCTGCTCGCCCACTGGGCGGACCGCGTCGGCGACACCGATCAGCGACGACGGGCCCTGCTCAGCGCTGAGCGCCTCGGCGAAGGCCAGCGCCTGGAGCCCTACCTGGAACTGGCCAAGCTGGCGGCCCGGGTCGGCGACGACGAGGCCGAGATCCTGCGCCTCAAGCAGGCCCTCTACATCGATCTGAACGACGGTGATGAGGCCATTCACCCGGAGATCCGCCGTCGCCTGCGCGAGCACGGCCTGGTCGTCGGGCCGACCATCGCCATTCCGCCTCGCTAAGGCCCGACCGGGGACACGAGCGCATGCGACCGAACAGCGAGCTCGATGATCTGCTGCGTCAGTTCACCACGCTGGGAGAGGTGTCGCGCCTGCGCATGCTGGCCTTGCTCGAGCGCGAAGAACTGAGCGTGGGCGAGCTGGCGCGGGTGCTGCAGCTCCCGCAATCAACCGTGAGCCGGCACCTCAAGATCCTCAGCGAAGCCGGCTGGCTGGTGCGGCGGACGGAAGGCACCGCCGGCTTCTACCACCTGGTGCTCGACGAGCTGGACGCCAACGCCCGGGCCCTCTGGCGCCTCGCCAAGGAACGCGCCGACAAGACGCCGCAGTACGAACGCGATCTGGCCCGCCTGGCTCCGGTGCTGGCCCAACGCCGCACCGACTCGCAGAGCTTCTTCGGCCGAGTGGGCGGCGAGTGGGATCGTATGCGGGCCAAGTACTTCGGCGATCATTTCACCTGGCAGGCGCTCATCGGCCTGATCCCCGGCGACTGGCGAGTGGCCGACATCGGCTGCGGCACAGGCAACGCCGCCGAGATCCTGGCCCCGCACGTCGCCGAGGTCATCGCCATCGACATCGCCAAGTCCATGCTCAGCGCCGCTCGCAAACGGCTGAAAGGCCAGGGCAACGTCAGCTTCCTGCTGGCCGACCTGAGGAGTTTGCCGCTGCCCGACGGCGAAATCGACGCCGCCGTCTGCGTCCTGGTGCTGCATCACATCGACGACCCCCAGCGCGTGCTGGCGGAGATGGCCCGCATCCTGCGGCCGGGCGGCGCCGCTTTGATCGTCGACATGTGCCCGCACGAGCATGAGAGCTATCGACACACCATGGGGCACATTCACCTGGGCTTTGCCAAACGCGAACTGCTCGCCTTGGCGAAACAGGCGGGGTTTTCTTCCTGCGACTGGCGCGAGCTGCCGCCCGAACCCGAGGCGCACGGGCCGCAACTGTTTGCCGCCGTAGCTCGGAAGGCTATGGAGTGAGGCAATGGTGGGCGGTGCCCGCCCTACGCCTCGCTCTCAGGTGGCTGTGCAGGTGCGAGCGCGTCCAGGACCGCTCGCGGGGACGCGGCGGCTCGCCCGAGCCACTCGAGAGAGGACCACGCGCGGGTGCTGCCTTGTTCCGGCGCGCAGGAAAAAGCCGACGACACGTCACCGCATCGTCGGCTGCATTTCATGTGCACGGGCCATGCCGCACACCTTCGTCAAGGGTGTGCCGTTAGTGGCATAGCCCCGTCGTACAGTCAGAATAGGTCACAGAATCACCTCCTTTGCAGTGCAACTCTCCCGGCTTCCGCGGTCTGTACAACCGCCACCGGGTGTTAACTCCCGAGCCCGTCGGCTCAGGCACATCGCCCGCGTCCGCAAAGGACTACGGAACACGGTCGTCGCTGCGCTCCGCCGCCGACCAGCCTGCGTGTTTGACTAAGCCGGACGACTTCACTGCCAGCGATACGCTTGCATTATCGTCTCTGTACGCCGGGAGGCAATGTTTTTTTGTGCGGATTCTTGCTGGTGACCATCGCGGCAGCCTGGAAAGACCGATGCGGCCGCGCCAGGCCGATCAGCCCATCCCGGCGGCGATCTTCTTCGCCAATTCCTCGCCGTTCTCCAGCGTCCCGGCATCCCAGCCCATACCCAGACCCGAGCCGTCCGCGTGCTTGGGGATGATATGAAAGTGGACGTGCGGCACGACCTGCCCCGCCTCCGCGCCGATGTTCACCAGCACGTTGTAAGCGCTCGTTCCCGTCGCCGCCGTCACCGCTCTCGCCAGGCGCGGCAGCACCCGCCCGAGGGCCGCAGCGACCTCCTCCGGCAGGTCGGCGATCGTCTCGTAACGCTTCTTGGGAATGACGAGTGTGTGGCCTTCGCTCAGAGGACTGATGTCGAGAAAGGCGTACACCAACTCGTCTTCGTACACCTGGCAGGAAGGAATCTCGCCGGCGGCAATCTTCTCAAAGAGATGCGTCAAATCACTCATTGCGTCGCTCCCAGGTCGGCGCTCTCGGCGTCGGCGTTGTGCTCAGCGCGCGGATCAATACGCAAGTAGCGCGCCAGGATCGGCACGCCGAGATAGAAGGGAATCGTGTCCAGGGCCGCAATCACAAACTTGAAGGCGTAGCCGGTGACGATGAAAAGCAGCAGTTGCGGCCAGAGGCGCTGCCCTTCATCGATGGGCAGCGCTTTCGCGGCAAAGTGGGTGATGAGGATGACGGCGACGGTGTCGACCAGTTGGCTGACCATCGTCGAACCGTTGTTGCGCAGCCAGAGGTGTTTGCCCTTGGTCAGCCGTTTCCAGAAGTGGAAGATGTAGACATCGCAGAACTGGGCCGCGAGGTAGGCGATCATCGACGCCGCCACCGCCCCGAAGGTAAGGGCGCGAATCTCGAAGAAGACCGGCAGGCGATCGGCCGCGTCTCGGGCGACCCGACCCGCCTCGTCGAGCGTTTCAAACCCCGGCAGCGCCCCGCCCAGCCAGAGCACGAAGACGACCCAGCAGTTGAGCAGCAAGCCGATGAGCACGACGAAGTTGGCCCGCCGCCGACCATAAAACTCGCTGATGAAGTCCGTGCAGAGGAAGGTAATCGGATACGGCAGCACCCCCACCGCCACCGCGAAGACGATCTCGCGCTCGGAAGCTCCCCCTTCGTCCACAACCAGCGTGTACAGCTTCAGGAAGCGACTGATCCCCAGGATGTTGAGCATGGCCAGCGTGCCCAGGAAGATGCCGGCGAACACCAGGAACACCCGCTCGCGGCGGGCGTGCAGGGCGCTGGCTTCGATGGGGTGCAGGGCCTGGGCCATGCCGAAAGCCTAGCAAGCCGACCGCGGCCGGGGCCAGCTTGGCGAGGCTTGGGGCGGCGGTGCTACACTGATCCCATGCCCATTCGTCCCCTTCCAGACCTGCTCATCAACCAGATCGCGGCGGGCGAGGTGATCGAGAGGCCGGCCTCCATCGTCAAGGAGTTGCTGGAGAACGCCATCGACGCCGGGGCGACCCGCATCGCCGTCGAGCTGGAGCAAGGGGGCATCGAGCGCGTCAGCATCACCGACGACGGCCGAGGCATCCCGCCGGAGGAACTGCCCCTCGCCCTCGCCCCCCACGCCACGAGCAAGATCAGCGATGCCAAGGATTTGGACGCAATCGCCACACTCGGCTTCCGTGGGGAGGCCCTGGCCTCGATCGCGTCGGTCTCACGCCTCAGCCTTCGTTCTCGCACCCGGGACGACGCCTCAGCTCATCTCATCGAGGCGGCGGGAGCCGACGTCGAGCCGATCAAACCGGCGGCGGGGCCGGTGGGCACGACCGTCACCGCCCGCAACCTCTTCTTCAACACGCCCGCCCGGCGCAAATTCCTGCGGACCACCGCCACCGAGTTCGGCCACTGCCATCAGGTCGTCCGCACCATCGCCATGTCGCACCCCGGCGTCGGCTTCACGCTCAAGCACGATGGGCGGGGCATCTTCGACCTGCCGCCCGAGGACGATCCCCGCCGCCGCGTGGTGGAACTGCTCGGCAGGGAACTCGAAGATCAGCTCATCGCCGTGTCGCTGGAAGCGGCCGCTGCGGGCGGCTTGACCTTGTGGGGGTTGGCGGGCCTGCCTGCGATCGCCCGCAACAACACGAAGATGCAGCACGTCTTTCTGAACGGCCGGGCCATTCGCGATCGCTCCATCCAGCACGCCCTCAAGGAGGCCTACCGGGGCCTGATCGAACCGGGCAAGCAGCCGACCATCGTGCTCTTCCTGGAGATGGACCCGACGCTGGTGGATGTGAACGTGCACCCGGCGAAGGCGGAGGTGCGCTTCCGCGACCAGTCGCTGGTGCACGGGGCGGTGCATCGCAGCGTCCGCGATGCCCTGGCCACGGCGGACCTCACCCCCACAACCCCCACAAGTTTTGGCGGCGGCCCGTGGTCCTCGCCCGGCCCAGCACCGACGCCTACGACCAGCGGCGACCTGCCCACGTTTCACTTCGGACCGCAAGCCGGCGGTGCCGGCGCCATGCCCGCCCCACGCCCGACGGCGTTCGGCTCAGCGCCCGTGAAACCAACGGAGCCGACCGGCCTGGGCGCCTTCGTTGATCACTTCCGCCGGCTCGACCCCAAGCAGAAGGGCTTCGTCTATCGCGAGGTCGCCGCCGCCATGCGCGATTCGGGCGAGGAAATCGAGCCGGAAGTCGAATCAACCCTGCCCACGCCCAAGCGCGTCGAGACCGCCCTGCAAGTGCACGACAGTTTCATCGTCACCCAGGATGAGCACGGCCTGGTCATCATCGATCAGCACGCCCTGCACGAACGCATCATGTTCGAAGTCCTCAGCGAACGGATCGGCACGGGCAATCTCGAATCGCAGCGTCTCCTCATGCCCGAGACCCTGGAAACCTCGCCCGCCCAGGTGGCGCTCCTGGAGACTCTTGAGCCGCTGTTGACGCGGATCGGTGTGGACGCGGAACAGATGGGGCCGCGCGCTATCGCCGTGCATGCGTTCCCCTCGTTTCTCTTCGAGCGCAAGGTCGAGGTGCAGCCGTTCCTGCGTGAGCTCTTCGACCGGGCCGAGGCGGATGACTTCGTCCCCAGCGATGAGGCGGCCTTGCACGAAGTGCTCGACATGATGGCCTGCAAAGCAGCGGTCAAGGCGGGCGACCAACTCAAGCCCGAAGAGGTCGAGGAACTGCTGCGCAAGAAGGAGGTCTACGGCCGATCCAGCAACTGCCCCCACGGCCGCCCGACGACGATCCGCATCCCTCTGGCCGACCTCGAGAAGCAGTTCGGTCGGCGGTAAGTGCAAACCGCAGCGATCTCCAGTCAGATGGAGCGCCAATGCCTCTCATGCGAGCCGCGACGGTAACGGCGCGGTTTCCACGACGACCCGACGCGTCACCGCGCCTGGCGGTCAGCAGGAGCGGCCTGATGACGGCAGCACTTGCCGATCCGCCAGAACCGCTCCCTCACAGTCGCGGCTCGTTGGGAAGTCCTCACTGCCCCAGGAAGGCGCCGCTGCCGCCCGTCCCCTACTCCTCTTCCAGCTTCGCCAGGAACTTCTCTTCGACCTCCTGATAGCTCGCCAGGGCGGCATCCATCTGTGTCATCAGGTACCCGAGTTGGGCGCGATCGTCCGCCGATGAGCCTTCCGAGCGAACGCTGACCTCGCGCAGGGCGTTGGAAGCCGACCAGAGATCGTTCACCGCTTGTGCATACGAGCGAGCCGCGTCGTAGAGCAGTTCCTCTTCGAGCTCACGTTGCTTCGGGCGGTAGAGCAGACGCCAGGGAGCCCGGCGGACTTCCAGCGTCGTCAGCTTGAGCTGCTCGGAAGCGAGGCGGGCGTTGGCCAGCGTCCGCTCCAGGTTCGGCTGCTGCTCCGTGCCGAAGCGCTTGAGCTGATCGCCCAGGGCTGCGTAGCCGTCCAAGCCCTGGCGGGCTTCGTCGATGAGGGCAAGCAGGTCTTCCTTGGCGATAGCGGTGCCTTCTTCGATGTTGGTCAGGGCGGTCTGCACCTTGGGGGCGGCTTCATCGAACTGCTGCTGGACACTATCCACCAGCGTCCGCACTTCCTCGACGCCTTCCTGCACCTCGCGTGTGAGCGTCTCGGCGTTGGCGCTCATGGTGTCGGCCCGGGCCATGACGCCATCCACCTTCTCGAGCCACTCGGGCCAGCGTGCCCGGGTGTCTTCGACGACGGCGGCGAGATCCTGGGTCACCTTCTCAAAGTCCTTGAATCGGCCGGGCAACTCCTCTTCGACCTGGCGGGCGATCACGGTGGCTCGCTGAGAGATGTCCTCGAGATTGGCCAGCGTCATCCGCACCGCTTCGATGTCTTCCTTGGTGAAGCCAAGCTGGGTCAGGAATCCCGGAGCGAGGTAGCCGATGAGGCGTTCGTCGAGGTCGGTCTGCAGCAGCGGATCGCCGTTGCCGGGATCAGCGATGAGGGCGGCGTCGCCCAGGGTGGAGAAGTTGATCGCGGCCCCCGCCCCCAGGAGGGGCCGGCGCAGTTCGACGTGGGCGTTTTCGAAGATGGTCAGATCCCGAGCCACCGCAATGGTGACAGCAACCACATCGCCGTCGTCCCCGCCCAGCTCCCGCGTGATCTTGTCGACACGGCCGACGGGCTGGCCGCCGACCTCGATGGGCGAGCCGATCGACAGGCCCTGCGTGCCCATGGCCAGGGGGAAGTTGACGACGTACCGAGTCTTGGGCTTGACGATCTCGAGCAAGTCGCCGACCGCGATGGTCCAAACAACAAAGAGGACCAGGCAGACAATCGTCAAGAGGCCTGCCTTGATGTTGTTCCGAGATCGCGTGCGCTTTGATGCCATGGCTGTCTGTCCTCGCTCTGCACTCGCCGCCGCCCGTCGGCAACCCGACGGGTGTGTCGTAGTCGATCCTCAACCCTTCCGCCTGGTCGGTTCGACGCTGGGATGCGCCAGGGGCGGCAGCACGGGCCCGCCCAGGAGATCGTCTTCGTAATTCGTCTCCGTCCGGTAGCGCGTAATGGGCCCTTCCGCGTCGCCGCGCAGGAACTGCCGAATCAGTTGATCCTGTTCGCACAGCGTCTTGGCCTCCTCCTCGGCCATGTCGCGCATCTTCTCGAAATAGGCCCGCTCATCGACCACGAGCATCTTGCCCTTATGCAGCATGGCCATGCGGTCACCGATGGTGAAGGCGGAATCCATCTCGTGGGTCACCACCACGGAGGTCACGCCCAGCTTCTTGGTCAGGTTGATGATGAGGCGGTCGATCTCGGCGCTGGTGACCGGGTCCAGCCCCGCCGAGGGCTCGTCATAGAACAGAAGCTGCGGATCCAGGGCCAGGGCCCGGGCCAGCCCGGCTCGCTTCTTCATGCCGCCGGAGATCTGGCTGGGGAACTTGTCGGCGTGCTCGCGCAGGCCGACCTGCTCCAGCTTGATCTTGACCTGGATATCCACGATGGAGGCGTCCAGCTCGGTGTGCTCCTGCAAGGGCAGGGCCACGTTCTCCGCGATGGTCATGCTGTTGAAGAGGGCCCCCGACTGAAAGAGGATGCCGAACTTCTTGCGAACCTCGTCGAGCTGGGCGTCGGAGAGCTGGCAGATATTCTGGTCGAAGAGCCGAACCTCACCGGAGTCGGGGACGAGCGAACCGATCATGTGCCGCAGCAAGGTGCTCTTCCCCGAGCCTGAGCCGCCCATGATGACCATGATCTCGCCGGCCTGGACATCGAGGTTGATGCCGTCGAGCACCACCTTCCCATCGAAGGACTTCACTAAGTCGCGAACTGAGATGACGGGTTCACCTGGCATGGTTGGTCTCGTACTATACTCCGTGTGCATTCGACGGATCGGAGGAGCCCTTGGTCGGCGATCGCGCCCCCCGGCTTCTCTGATGATCGGATGGCGGGCTTGTTTGAGTTGAGCCCGCTCCGCCAGCTCCCGCTCTCTCACTCCTCGCTTCGGAGGTGTCCATGACGCGTTTCAGTCTCTCCGCCCTGGCCTGTTCCGCCCTTCTGGCTGTTTCCAGCGCCGCCTTGGCCGAGGTCGGCCTGGGCGATAAGCCGGAGTTTGAGTTCCCCATCTACAACAGCGAGGACACGGTCAGCAACCTGGACGTGCGCGGCAGGTGGGCGCTGGTGCTCTTCTGGTCTTCCAATGGCACCGAAAGCGTTGCTGCCCTGCGTGGACTCAGCATGATGGTGGATCCCGACGTTGCCGCGGCCCAAGCCAACATGGTCGCGAGCCTCCTTGCCGCGCAGGGTGTCTCGCCGGACGAGGTGGCCCGGGTGGCCAGTTGGAGCACGGGCCTGGAGTTATTCGCCGTCTGCGTCGACGACGCCAGGCGGGATCGAAACGTCCGCCGAGCCGTTGAACAGACCGGCTACAGCGGCAGGCTGGTGTACGACCGCGAAGAAACAGGACAACAGGTCGCCTCGGGCTGGGGCGTCGATAGTGTGCCCACAGTCTTCTTCATCGCCCCCAACGGTGAGGTGGCGGCCATCTCAACCGAAGACGACGAGGCCGAGAACGCTTCCCAGAGGTTCGAACGCATCGGGCAGTTGGCGCTGCGGTATCCGCCGCTCGTGGAGGGCGACAAGGAACGCGCCGAGCAACAACTCACCGCCGCCGAGAACGCGGTCGACGCCGGCGATGAGCTGGCAGCTCTGGATGCTCTGAGCGGCTTCCCCAGCCACGCCGCCGACTACTTCGAGGAGATGGGCGAGCGCTACCGCGACCTGTCAGCACAACTCAACCCCCTGGGCGAGCGCGAGCTGGAACGCGTGCGCCGGATGGTGCAGCGCGGCGAGACGGAGCAAGCGCGGGTGGAACTGACGGATCTGGCCAACACCTACAAAGCCCTGCCGGTGGGCCGTACCTTCCAGGACGAGCTCAAGCGGCTGGCCCATCCACCGGCCAGAGCCCGCCAGCAGGCCGGACAGGCAATGCAGGGGCGCGTGGCTCGACTCGTCGCCCGGGCGGAACAGCTCATCGCCTCCGGCCGGCGCGTGGATGCCCATCGCAAGCTCAGCTTCATCGTCGAACGCTTCCCCTCCACCAAGGCCACCGACCGGGCTCGCCAGATCCTGGAGCAGCTCAGCAATGACGAGGGCTTCAAGCGTGAGCAAAAGGCCGAGCGCACCCGGCGAATCTGCGAACGACTCCTCACCGAAGCTGACGCCCTGCTCGCCGACAACGACCTGGCCGGCGCCCGGGCCAAGTGGCGACAGATCCTCGAGCAGTACGGCGACAGCGACTTCGCATCCACCGCCCGGGACAAGCTCGACGAGCATCGCTGAGCGGCCAAGCTCGCTATCGAGGAAATCAACGTTGACAGGAATCCCCAGGGACGCATCCGCGTCCCTGGGCTTTAGAGCGCGCTGAGTTCGGCTGTAGCGGTCAGGGCCACCTCCCTGGGGGTGGGGCGGGCGTCCCGCCCGCCAGAGCGAGCCTCTTCGCATCGATTCGGGCGGGCGAGACGCCCGCCCCACCGCATCGGGTTGACTCCCGAGAAGCGCTGCCCCGCTACACCTGAGTTGATGCCGCTTCAGTCTTGCGTGTCGGCGCCCGCGGGCGCTTCACTCGGCGGGAAGAGGAGGGGCTCGCCCGTTTCGGGGTAGACGGCGAGGTGCAGCATGCGAAACTGCCCGCCTTGCTGATCCGCCTGCTGGCGCACCAGGGCGTAGGTCGTCCGCTTGCTGAAAACGAGCTTGACGGGCAGGTCAATCTGCTGCGCGCCCGGCGGGGGGCCGAGGTAGCCGCCGCGCCTGGTCGCCTGCATCGTCCAGTCGAGGGAGCAGCCCTGGAAGGCGCCGAACCTCGCTTCGAGAGAGTCGCCAAATTCAGCGAGCGACGCCTCGGTGATCTTGTCACGCTCACCGGCCCCAAAGGCTCGCTTGCTGGCGCCCAGGTCCCCCGCCTCGACAACGCGGATGGTCTGGCCGGTCTGCTCGAGCGCCATGTCCATCGCCATCCAGGTCATCAGGCCCAGGCAGCCCTCGGCGAGGAGCAGGATGGCACCGACCACGATGCCCCCCCAACGCCAGCCGGCGACCGCCGACCCGTCCGCCCGAGGCGCTGATCCTCGCCAGGGCCGTGACGCCCAGCCCCAGCCCCAGCAACGGCCCGAGGTAAGGAAGGCAGAGCATCAGCGAGCAGATGAGCGAGGCGATGGCCAGGCCGCTCGTGCCCGTCGGCTGGGGCGCGAGGGCGACCGAACGCGGGGGCCTGGGCGCGTCGTCCCAGCCGCTCCCGCCGTCCGCTGGTGGATCGTACTGGTAGGGGTTCTCGATCATCGCCCCCATGGTACGGCAGACCCGCCCAAGTGGCCCACTTCCGCCCCCCCGGGAATCGAGGTGGGCATTCTCCCTCTCTTGGCCGCTTGCCCGTTGACCGGCGGGCTTGCTCCGCATAGGTTGATGGGTGCGGAACCATGCGTTCCGGATGGCCGTGTGCCCGAGTGGACCAAGGGGGCGGATTGCAAATCCGCTGGGCTTAGCCCGTCGTGGGTTCGAATCCCACCGCGGCCTCTTCCGAGGGTGCTGAGCACCCTCGGTTTTTTTCTGCGCGGGGGGGTGACCACTCCTGCCAATCTCAGTTGATTTCCGTTTCACTCTTGCGAGCCGCGCCTGTGAGGAAGCGGTTGCATCGAATCGGCAGACGGGGTCGCTCACAGGCTGGTCGTTGGTGGCCGCCAGGGGCGGTTTGCAGACGGGCATCCGAGCGTACCGCTCCCTCACGGTCGCGGCTCGTCAAGGCAGACACCGGGGCGCGCGGGTTGGGATCGCCCGGACATCGACAGGAATGCGTGTTAGAGGCCTCGGGGACGGAGCCAGACAAGCAGGGCCGCGAAGGTCGAGCCGACGCCGTTGGCGATGAGATCGACAACGGTGTTCTCGTAGCCGCCCACGCCGTGGTTGGAATCGATCTTGGTGGCGATGAACTCGACCATCTCGTTGACCGTGCCCAGGCCCATGCCGCAGAGCGCCACGATGATGGCGATGCCGTAGGTGACATGCCCGCGCTGCCGCAGGTGCCGAGCCAGGGCCTGCCAGCAGGCGGTCGCCGCCGCCCCGTAGCCGAAAGCGTGGACGACGTGGTCATAGCGCAGGGTGCCGGGTAGGAGCCACCAGGCGTAGAGCACTTCTCCGTCGCTGGCCCGGGGCGAGGGCAGGGTGCCGCCCGCCATGTGCAGGAAGCCCCAGATCGACAGGGCCCAGAGCACGCCGATGCTGAAGCGCACCGACAAGTGGGCGAAGGCGACGATGCCGATGAAAACGAACATGGTGAAGAAGTAGAAGATGAACTCGGTGCTGCCCCGCTGGAAGGCGAGATAGCCGAACACCGCCATGTAGAGCGCGGTGAAAAAAAGCACTCTGCGCAGGCCCTGGCTCATGATCCCGTCTCCTTGCTTCGACTGAATCTCGTCGCTCGTCTCTGCCTGGCATCATCGGGGATGGCCGGCGTTTTGCCAAACCGGCGGGTTTGAGCGGGGCTGGCGGAGGGCGGTGAGGACGCCCTATCATTCCGGCCCGGCCCTGGCGATGAATACCAGCCAGCACTGGTTGACAAGCAACCAGTGGCACCCGAAGTCTGATTACCACGGGACTGAAACGGAGGACACCCATGCCCCAGCGCACCATGCAGGAATTCCGCGAAGAGCGGCTCGAAGGCCAGGAGCGCGTGCTGGCGCTCGACCACCTGGGCATCAAACGCTTCTTCGCCCTCGACACCGCCGCCTACCGCGACGGCGACCTGCCCGCCCGCACCAAGGAACTCTGTGGCCTGGCGGCGTCGATGGTCCTCCGCTGCAACGACTGCATCGACTACCACATCGAGCAATGCGTCAAGCACGACTGGACCAAAGAGGAGATCGTGGAGGCCTTCAACGTCGCCCTCATCGTGGGCGGCTCCATCGTGATCCCCCACCTGCGCCACGCCACCGCCACGCTGGAGCAACTGCTGGCAGAGCAGCCAGAAGAATAGGAAAAATAGGGACAGTTCCCATTTATCGAAAAATGGGAACTGTCCCTATTTTCTGGGGCGCGTTGCCAGAGCGACGCGGCTGCCGGACGCGTCCGGTGATCCCCCTGGATGCCCGCCGTCGCGGGCATGACGAAGGGGCTAATTGACCTGCTAGGATGGGTCCTCACCAGTAGATGGGAGATTGCCGATGACCACCGCCACCGAAACCAGCCAACTCGCCGCCCCCGCCATCGAAGCCCTGATCGAGAAGCACGGCGAGACCCACCGCCCCCGGATCGAAGCCGGCGTCGAACGAGCCGCCCGCCAGTGGAAGGAAAGCGAGGGCGACGCCGCTGCCTTCACCAAATTCTGCACCGAGTACTTCGTCGCCGATGAGGCCGAACGCACTCGCCTGCTGAATCGCTTCGAGAAGGCTGTGCTCACGGTGCAGGGGCATCTCTACGAGCTGGGCCGGGACCTGCGCCGCTGGGCGGATCTGCGCGGCGACGAGATGCCGGGCGTCGACGACATCTTCGCCAAGTTCGATCCCGCCCCGGATCTCTCGGATCAGTTCTACCGCCAGAAGCTCGCCTTCATCGCCTTGCTCAACTTCGACCGCCCCAGCCTTGCCGACATGCTGGCCGAGGGCAGCGACTGGACCGTGGACCAGTGGGCGGAGGTGCGGATCGGTAAGGCCTTCGGCCCGCGCGTGCCCGCTGAGGTCAACGACCTGGCCCGGGAACTGGGCCACAAGGCCAACATGTGGGTGGCGGAGTTTCACATCCCGGTCGGCACGCTCGTCGATGCCCAGGACAAGAAGTGGTTCGAACCCGATCGCAAGCTGCTGGCCCACTGGCTGGTGCGCGAGGAGATCAAGGCCGGCTACAACGATCCCGACGGACTCGACAAGCAGCGCGCCTTGAGCGCGGTGATCGGCCGCTACATCGACGGGACCATTCCCACCGCGGTCATGGAACAGCGCGACCACCAGAAGTGGAGCCCCGAAGCCAACACGCTCGACGGGAAGCCCGCCACCGAGACGATCGGCACTGTGCGCTACGACCGCTGGCTCGATCAGCGGCGCGTGGCCCAGGAACTCGATGCCTACCACGTCGAGCACCCCAGCGCCATCGCTCGCAAGTTCGAATTGCAGCGCGAGATTCCGGAAGAGGAAGTCGAGCGGTTGCTCGTCGACCTGCTCAGCTCGCCGGTGCGGAAGGACTTGTCTGCGCTCCTGAAGCAGCGGCTGGGCCGGGACCTCGAGCCCTTCGACATCTACTTCGACGACATCACCCAAGGCAAGCCCTCCGACGAGATGAACGCCCTGGTGAGCAGCCACTTCCCCGATGAGAAAGCCTTCCAGGCGAAGCTGCCGCAGGTCCTGGCGGGCCTGGGCTATCCGAAGGAAGACGCTGAGTTCCTCGGCTCGCGGGTGACGGTCGAGATCGCCAAGGGCGCGGGCCACGCCATGCGACCGGGCGTGCCCGAGTACGGCGCCTGGCTGCGGACCAATCGCCTCAAGGATCAACTGGGCTGGGACGGCTTCGACACCGCCATGCACGAACTGGGCCACAACCTCGAGCAACTGTGCTCGACCTTCTTCGTCCCCCGTCCGGCGTTGCGGAACGTGCCCAACACCGCCTGCACGGAAGCCTTTGCCTTCCTGTATCAATCGCTGGCGAAGAAGGTGCTGGGAATCGAAGCCGAGCCGGGCGAACCGGATCCGTTCGATGTGGACACGGTGCAGACCGCCCTGGCTGCCTGCCAGATCGCCGGGCCGTCCCTGGTCGAGCTCTACATCTGGCGCTGGCTCTACGAGAACCCCGAGGCCACGCCCGAGGCCTTCCGCGATCAGCTCATCGCCATCGCTGCGGACGTCTGGCAGCGCTTCTTTGCGGAACACTTCGGAGAGGATCGTTACCACATCCTCGCCGCCTACCAGCACATGGTCGCTTTTCCGCTGTACCTGCCGGACTACGCCATCGGCCACATCATCAGCCACCAGATCCGTTCGCACATGCGCGGCAAGGACCTGGCGGCGGAGACCAAGCGCATCTGCTCGATCGGCCGCTTCACCCCGGACCTCTGGATGCGCCGGGCCGTCGGGGCCGGCATCAGCGTGCAGCCACTCTTGAACGATGCGAAGGACTCGTTGTCGAGACTCTAAGCAGAATGAACCACGGAGTTCACGGAGCACACGGAGAAGAGCATGAGAGTGAGTAGGAGAGGGAACAGGCCGGCCTGGCTCAGGTTCCCCCTCTGTCTTCCCTATCATCTCTCCGTGCTCTCAGTGAACTCCGTGGTGAATCTCCCCAGCGACCGAGGATCCTCCACGTGAGCGCTCAGAAACTCGATGTTGGCGAAGTCGGCCTGACCCGGGCGGACCTTCCGGATATTGACGAAGGTCGCCTCGATCCGCGCGCCTGGTTCGAGCACCCCGAGCGCCCCTTCGAAATCGAGATTGGCTCCGGCAAAGGAACCTTCCTCGTCGCTCAGGCGGCCCAGCAGCCGGAGACGAATTACCTGGGCATCGAGTGGTCCATGGAGTATTGGCGCCTGGCCGCCGACCGCCTGCGCCGGCACGGGCTCAACAACGTGCGCCTGCTCCACGACGACGCGGCGGAGTTCCTGCGCTGGCGACTGCCGGCCGACATCGCCCAGGTCGTGCACCTGTACTTCCCCGACCCCTGGCCCAAGAAGCGGCACCACAAACGCCGCATGGTGCAGGACCAGTTCCTGCGCGAGTGCCATCGCCTGCTGACCAAGGGCGGTGAATTGCGCGTGGTCACCGACCACGCCGACTACTGGGAGTGGATAACCGAGCACTTCGCCCGGCACACGCAACTCTTCACCAGCCAACCCTTCGAACAGCCTGACAGCGCCGAGGAAGGCGAAGTGGTGGGGACGAATTTCGAGCGCAAGTACCGGCGCGAAGGCCGGCCGTTCCATGCGGTGACGCTGGTGCGGGTCGACGCGTAGGGGGAGCCCCTCCGCTTCGCTTCGGGGCTAAACAGGGAATTGGAAGGCGGGACCCGTGCCCTTACGGACGCGTGTAGCCGTAGTGGCCAAGCAGGATGCCCAAGTCGGGCTGGCCGATGACGCCGTCACCGTTGAGATCGATGGCTTCGTCGTAGGCCGGGTCGCCGACCGCGGAGTCGTAGGCCGCCAGCAGCAAGCCGAGATCCTGCTGATCGACGCCGGCATCGCCGTTGATGTCGCCGGGGATCTCGAGGGTCAAGAGCGGGTCGCCGTTGAGGATCAGGCCGTAGTACCACTCGCGCTCCCACTGCTGGAAGGGCGCCTGCTCGTCAAACCACTGCCGGAAGGCGGAGCCGATCGTCTCGCCCTGCCCCAGGGGACGGGTGAAGTCGTCGAATTCGAGCATGCTGCCGCTGCGGGCGGAGGCCACGGTCATCAGGCCCCAGGTAGTGTTGAAGATGTAGGAGCCGGCGAGATAGTCCTTGTCAGTAAAGAGGCCGGGACCGCAGGCGAAGAGGTTGTAGAAGAGGACGGGCGGATCGTACTGTTGAATGGTGCTGGAGAAGATCCAGCCGCCATCGCCGTCAAAGTGCGCCCCGAGATCGACGGGATAGCCGGATCCGGCAAGCGCGTGCCAGTCGTCATCGTCGGAGTTGGGCCGGACAAGTGACTCGCCACCCAGGTAGTCCTGGCTGAGAAGCGTGTTCCGGTCGTCGTTGTGGAAGAGGTCGGTGAGCAACCACTCGCCGTGATACGACGAATCCCCGGGGGCGGGATCAAAGACCAAGTCGGGTAGCCAGGCGCCGTCGCTGGCGGCGAAGCGGGCCCCGATGCCGTGGCCCCCGCGATGCTGGGAGACCTTGAGCAGCAGCCGATTCTCGCCGGGCTGCAGATTCACCTCGACGGTCGTCATGTCCTGGAGGTAGCCGCCCAGTCGTTGGTCGGTGAGGACAACCTCGCCGTTGAGCCAGACACGCACCCCATCGTCGTAGCCCAGGCGGAGATCGCAAGTCATCGCCTCCGGCGCGATGATGCGGGCGAAGGCGTACATGACGCCGTAGCGATCCGTGTCGTACTGGGTAAAGTCGATGTAGCTTCCCCCGGCACTGAAGACAGTCCAGGCTTCGCCGCCGTCCAGATCGCCGGCCTGAGGGTTGAGCATCGCTTCGTCGACGCCGAGCCAGTCCATGTCGAGAAACTCGCTGAAGTCAGCGAGCTCGCCGACGTGGAAACCGTTGAGCAGCCAGTCGGTGACGAAGATCGGCTGGCTGCCGTGAACCTGTGGATCGTCAAGTTGGTAGCGCAGACCCGGCAGCGGCTCTCCACTCAAATCGGCCAAGCGCGAGGAGAAGCAGTAGCTGCCGTCGATCTGGCTGATCTTGCAGAGCAGGCGGTTCCATCCCTGCTGCAGATCGACTTGTGGCTGGTACTGATCCGCCTGCCAGGCGGTGCGGTAGGTGGCGGTAAAGACGTTGTCACCGTTGAGCCAGGCCTTGATGCTGTCGTCCGCGCCGAGCGAGAGAATCGCCGATTGCGCCTCTGGACTGTAGACGTAGGTGTGGGCGTAGCCGGCCGCCTCCGTGGGCCTCATGCCAAAGTGGTGGCCGCCGGAGAAGCTGTGGACGCAGACCTGCACAAAGTGCCGACCCACCGACATCTTGTCGAGGTAGTCCCAACTGGTGGTGTGGTAGCCCCCGTCGTGACGTTCGACGTGATTCCCGTAGGTGAGATCCAGGGCCACGCCCATGGTGTACCAGTCTTCCTCGATGTACTCGAGACTGCCCCAGTTCTGCAGGAGCTCCCCACGGCGATAGGCATGGGCCTTGTCCAGGTAGCCGTTCACCATGTTGGCTTCGCTGTCGTAGGTCAGACTGGTGGCGTAGAGACGAGCCACGAAGACCTCCGGCCCTTGGTCGCCGGAGCCGCTCACGTGGAAGTCAAAGACGCCGTCGCCGTTGATGTCGTCCCAGTAGCCGTCGAGGTCCATGTAGTAGAGGTCGCAGGGCGTGGAAGCGCCGGAGACTTCCATCCAGGCGGCGGCGATGTCCCCGATGAAGAGCATGCCCGTGGCGCCGTTCGAGTAGCGGCCTTGCACGATGGACTTGATTCCCGCCGGGGTGCCGCCGTCGATGGCCAGGAGCACGACGCTGTGGCCCCGCGCCTCAAGGTCAGCGATGTAGGTCGCCAAGGCCGGCTCAATCTGCGGGTAGAGCGCCTCTTCCACGAGGATCGTCAGCGATTCCAGCGACTTCCCAGGCAGCTTCGACTCGTAGAGTGGCTTGGAGACGCGGAGCGGCCGAAGCGGATGCTCGGCCAGATACTCCTCGTAGGTCTGCGGCTGCTCGCCCGCAGGAGCGGTCCACTCCAGGCGCTGGATGGGCCGGCCGTCCTCTTGGGGCCCGGCGAACCGGGAGAAGAAATCCGCGGCTTGTTCCTGGGCGCTCGCAGTGAGCGCCAAGGAGAACAGGGCAACGAGAAAGACCGGCAACAATCGTCCATGCAACACGGTTCGGCCTCCGCGACGATCCAGACTGATTCGAGTCGGCCTGGCAGACATCTCTTCAGGTTAAGGCGACGCTCTCAACGCCCGAGAAACGGGCAGCACGCCGACGAAAGTCGACGCTGCTATCCCCAGCCTACTCTCCTATTCGCGAAAGTCCAGACGCGAGTGTGCAATGCACCCGGCCATCCCACCCCAGCCGACATTCACGGGGCCGGGACAGCCGCCGCGCGCCGCTCAGGTCAAGGGTTAGCCTCCGACTTCCGAGTCGGCCTCCAGCGTCTCGCCCGGATCGATCGGCGGCGCCGGCCTCTCGGGCGAAAGCGCGAGCCAGTCCCTCAGCGCTGCCGCTTCGATCTCGTCCACGATGCCATCGCCGTTCGCATCGAATCGCCGCCGCAGCATCGAGCGGATGACCTCCTCTCCCAGGCGTGGCGGCTCGAAGCGACGCTCGCCTCGTTCCTCGCTCCAGCGGGGGTCCTCCGCACCGCCGCGGCCTTCCCAGCGCTCGCGCCCGGGCTCGCCCTCCGGCCCACGGCGTTGATCGGGGCCCTCCCCGCGGCGACCACGCTCCCGGAAGAACGTGTGGGCCTTCTCCTTCTCCTGCTCGTCGAGAACGCCATCCTTGTTGGCGTCGAACTCGGTCATCATCCGCCGACGCGGATCGTGACCATTGAACGTGGGTGGACGGTGCCGGCCCATCATGCGGCCGAGACGCTCGCGCTGCTCGGGCTTGAGCCTGGCGGCAAACTCGCTGAAGTTCTCCGAGGCGACCTGGTGAATCTGCCGCTGGACGTCCATGCCTTGCTTGAGCATCTCTTCGATGCGGTCCATGTCCGGTTCCTGCGCAGCGAACTGCTCGGCAAGCTCCTGGCGCACCAGCGTCGCTTCCGCCTGCAGTTCTTCCCAGTCATCCGCGAAACCCCGGCGCAGCTCCACGAACTGCGAACGCTGCTCGGGGGAGAGATCCAACTGCCGGGTAACCAAATCGACGGTGTCCGCCTTGGCTTCCGGCGTCAGGCCACCCTGGCGCGACTGCGTTCTGCCGATGACGAAACCGATGTTGAAGAGCACCGAGACGAGCAAGGCGGCGATGAGAAATCTGTGTGTCATGGCGTTTCCCCCTCCAACTCGAGAGGCAGCAGGTTCTCGTCGACGCCCTCGTTCACGCCGTACAGACCAAAAGAGGCTTCGCTGAGGAAGAGCTGTTCGTGCTCCGCTTGCAGGGCGGCCCCGCTGGGGGTCAATCCCACGCGGTAGCCGACCAGACAGAGGGCCAAGCCGGCCACGGCTGCGGCGGCCCGCTGACCCCAGAGTGTCCAGTTGGGCGCCAGCCAGTGCCGCATGGCAGCCCGGTAGACCTCCTGCTCCTGGTGCGAGGGGCCGGACACCAGCGCCTGGGCTCGCCGCACCGCCTCGGCTGGAGCGATGAAGCCAGCGGCGTCCGTCTCGAGCAAGGCTCGCGTTTCCAGGACGGCTTCCAGGCAGGCCGGGCATTCTGCCAGATGGGCTTCCACCCGAGCCTGGCCAGCATCCCCGAGTCGGCCGGCGAGATACCCGGCCAGCTCCAGTTCCGGGAGGCAGGTGCCGTCCGACGGCTCCAGGCCGTCGGCATACCGCCGCCAGAGTCGGATTTCGTTCGGGTTGTGATCCGTAGGTTCTGCCATGCCAGTCTCTCTACTGTGGTTCTACGACCGTTTCCCGAGATTCATCCCCCGCCGCCAACGATTCCCGCAGCCTGGTGAGGGCCTTGTGCTTGGCGCTGCGGATCGTCTGTGGATCCACCGCCAGGGCCGCGGCGACTTCGACGACCGACATGCCCCGGTCCAAGAGCAGGTGCAGGATGAGCCGCTGTCGTTCGCTCAGGACCTCCAAGGGGATCGTGCCCGACGCCGTCGTCCGCCTCGGCTCCCGGGGCAACTCCTCCTGGGTCGGATGATGCTCGGACTTCAGTTCCGTCGTGTCGAGTTGTCTTCGCTTGACCGCATCGAGCGTGGTGCTGCGGGCGATCAGGGTGAGGTAGGTCACCAGCGACGCCTTCTCCGGGTCAAACTGCCGCAGCAGCCGATAATCCGCGCGGACAAGCTTGGCGAAAACGTCCTGCACGATGTCCTCAACATCGACGGCCCCCTGCGGCCCACGTTTTCCCAGCACCTTGTGAACGGCGGCAAAAAGAACGCCGACCGAGCGCTCGACGAAGCTATTCCAGGCTTGCTTGTCGCCGCGTAGACAGGCTGTCAGGTCGATGTCATCGAGCATGAAAGTCGCTTTGCTGTCTCGGTCGCTGTCGCCAGGCCGCCGTCTCAGTCTAGCCGCGACTTGCGGGGGCCGGTGTTTTGTTCGCCTGCGGGGATACCCGGTTGCAGGGCGTCGTACAACGGGCGGACAGACAGAAACGGTGCGGGGACCGGCAGGCGGCGTCATGGTCGACGCCCCGCCCACCGCGAACACACGAGCCGACTTCGGCCAGACGCCGCGGCTCACGAGCAGGAGTTTCCTCCCATGATCGCACGTACAAGAACGATTCTGGCCGCTTCCGGCGTGGCGCTTCTCGCCCTCTCGGCGGGTGCCGCGCTCGCCCAGGAAGCGCCCCGCACCGACGAGGCGCCCCGAGCGCGACAGATGGCCCCGGATCGCCCCCTGCAGCAGGGCGAAAGAGCCCGAGCCCGCGACGAGGCCGGCCCCCGCGGACAGCGCGGGCCGATGATGGGCCGCCCCGACTTCGACATCGAGCGCCTCAAGCAGTTCCTCGAGGCCAACCCCGAAGCCAAGCGCGAACTGATGCTCTACCTGCGCCAGCAGATGACCGACCGGCCACTCGGGCAGGGCGGCCCGCAGACCGACCGACCAATGCGGGGGCAGGGCCAAGGGCTGGAGAGAGATGGTCAACAGCCTGACCGCCAGCGTCTGCGCCAGTTCATGCAGAATCACCCCGAAGCCCGGCAGCGTCTGCTGGAGTTCCAAGAGCAACACCCGGAGGCGCGCGGGCGCTTGGGCGAATTCCTCGAGGAGCATCCCAACGCCATGCGCCGACTCATGCAGTCACAAGAGGGACCATTCCATCAGCCCGACAACGATGGCCCGCGCCAGCAGCCAGGTCCCAACGCTCAGCGCCGCCCCATGGAGGATCGAGACGAGGGTCCGATGTTGCGACGCGGCGGGCCCGACATGCAGCCGCAGCCCCAGATGCGCGGCCAGCGTCAGGGCCGAATGCAGCCACAGCCCCAGATGCGCGGCCAGCGTCAGGGCCGAATGCAGCCGCAACCCCAGATGCGCGGCCAGCGCCAGGGCCGAATGCAGCCGCAACCCCAGATGCGCGGCCAGCGCCAGGGCCGAATGCAGCCGCAGCCCCAGATGCGCGGCCAGCGCCAGGGCCGAATGCAGCGCCAGATGGATGGTCCCGGCGCCTGCCCGCACTGCAACCAGCCGCTGCAGCCGCGGCAGATGCAGCAGCGCCCGCAGCGATCCTTTCGCGGTCAGCCGGACCGACCGCTGCCGCCGGTTCGACCGCAGGCTCGGCACCGGGCCCAATGAGATGACTCGGAAAGTGGAGCTCGTTCTCGGTTGGACGCCGCGAGGCGAGTTCCTTCTTGCTTTCCCATCAGGGTGAGCACCGCTGACCGCTCCCCTGGGTAAGACACGGGTGGCCCGCAGCCGCGGGTCACCCGTTTTCGTGCCCCGTCGCCGCTACACTTCCAGCCATGCCGGCCCTTCGCTTCGACATACAGCACCGCTGCGCTTCCACGCCGGCGCGAACCGGCGTCGTGCACACGCCGCACGGCTCCTTCGCCACGCCCGCCTTCATGCCGGTCGGGACGCGCGGCACGGTCAAGGGCCTGCTTCCCAAGCTCGTCGCCGAGACCGGCAGCGAGATCCTGCTCAACAACACCTACCACCTGCTGCTGCGGCCCGGGCCGGACCTCGTCGAGCAATTGGGCGGCGTGCACCGCTTCATGTGCTGGAACCACCCCATCTTGACGGACTCGGGCGGCTACCAGGCCTTCTCCATGGCGGATATCAACGCCGTCGACGATGAGGGGGTCACCTTCAAGTCGATCGTGGACGGCTCGGACGTGCGCCTGACGCCGGCCGAGGCGATCCGCGTGCAGAACGCCCTGGGCGCGGACATCATCATGGCCTTTGACGACTGCCCGCCCTCGGTCGATCCCAAGCTCTTCAGCCGAACCGCCCAGCGGCTCACCGGCCAGGCCCAGCGCGGCAGCCGGCGGGACTACGACCACGCCAGGCGCCTGGACGAGGCCAACGAGCGGACCGTCCGCTGGCTGGAGACCTGCAAGCAGGCCCACGCCCGGCCGGATGAACAGGCGCTCTTCGGCATCGTGCAGGGCGGCACCGACCTGGAGCGGCGAAGCTGGTCGGTCCAGCGCGTCTGCGGCGTGGACCTGCCCGGCTACGCCATCGGCGGGGTGGCGGTGGGCGAGGGCAGCGCCGAGATCGAGGCGGTCGTCCGGCACACCGCCCCCCCTGATGCCCGAGGACAAGCCCCGGTATCTCATGGGCGTGGGGTACGAGCGGGACCTGGTGGCGGCGGTGCAGGCGGGCGTCGACATGTTCGACTGCGTGCTCCCAACAAGAAACGGACGCAACGCCAACGCCTTCACCAGGATGGGACAAATCCGTCTGCGGAACGCCCGCTACGCCGACGACCCCGGCCCCATCGAGGAGGACTGCGACTGCCACGCCTGCGATCCGGGGGGGCACGGCTGGGAGGGCCCCACCTTCAGCCGGGCCTACCTGCGGCACCTCTTTCAGAGTCGGGAAATGTTAGGGCCAATCTTGGTCAGCCTGCACAACATCCGGCACTTCCAACGCCTCATGTTGGACATTCGCCGTGCAATTCATGATGATACGTGGTCCATTCTCGCCGACCGCTGGCCCGTCCTCCGTCAACCGACGGATGAGGAGGGTGTTTGCGGTGAGGCATCGGCGGATTAGGCGACGTGCCGAACTCCCCTCACGGCTGCGACCGGGGGCGTCCAAGCCCATCGCGCAGCGTTTTTGACAAGGACTCGTCTCCAGCATGAACGACAGCCACTTCGCTCAGATGCAACTCTTCCTGGCCCAAGATGGCGGCGCGGTGGCACCTCCGCCCGCCGGCGAGCTGACCGCCGTGGAAGGCGCCCCCGGCACCCCCGCAGCGCCCGGCGGCGGCGGCCAGCCGACTTCGAGCGGCTTCCCCACCTGGTTCCTGATCCTGCCCATCGCTCTGCTGGTCTTCATGATGATCTTCTCCGGCGGCGCCCAGAAGAAGGAGAAGCGACGCCGGGCCGACATGCTCAGCACCCTCGCCAAGCACGACAAGGTGCAGACCGTGGGCGGCGTGATCGGCACCGTGCTCGAGGTCAAGGACGGCGAGGTCGTCCTCAAGGTCGACGAGACCACCAACACCAAGATGCGCTTCGCCAAGTCGGCGGTGCAGCGCGTGCTCATCGACAACAAGCCGGTCGAGACCGTCTAAGGCCGCCACACTCCACACGCGCCTTCACACCTGACTCCTCCATCCCACGGCCCAGGCTCGCCGGAGCCGGCCCGCCCCACACCGCTCAACATGAACAAAAGCAACCTGTACATCAAAGCGGGCGTCATCCTGGTCTTGCTGCTCGTATTTCTGAACAGCATCTTCCCCGCCTCGGAAAACCTGCGACTGGGCAAGGACCTCGCCGGCGGCACCAGCATCGTCTATGCGCTCAACCTCGGTGAGGGGGATCGCGCCCAAGACGTGGTCAACCAGGTCATCGAGGTGCTCCAGGATCGCGTCAACCCCACGGGAACCCTGGACATCACCTTCACGCCGCAGTCCGGCGGGCGCATCGAGATCACCATGCCCCTGCCTTCGCCCGAGGTCCTGGCCAAGCGCGATCAGTACATCGCGGCCCTCGAGACGTTGGTGGAATCGGCGGTGACGCAGTACGAACTGCAACGCGTCCTGGAGGCGGCCCCCGAGGAACGGGCGACCCTGATAAGCCAGTATGCCGACGGCCAGGAGCAGATCGCGGCTCTCTTCCGGCAGGCGGCGGCGGCCCACGACCAGCGCCTGGCGGCGGAAGCAGCCGCCCGGGCCGTCGAAGCCGACGATCCGACCTTCGACGAATTGGAGGAGGAGGCCGCCCGCCAGTGGATCGCCGAGGACGAGCTCATCGCCCAGGCGACCGGCACCTATATCAGCCGGCCGACCGTCATGCGGGTGCTCGAATCTTCCAACGAATCGCAACAGATCCTCAACACCCAGGGTGCGATGGAGACGGAGCTCTCGCCGCGGGCCCAGGGGCTGGACGCCCTCACCAAGTCGCATCCCAACCAGACCACCCTCATCGAGCAGGTCGAGGCGGCCCACACGGAATACCGCTCCGATCGCAAGACCCTGGACGATCCCTCCGACCTCATGCGCCTGCTGCGCGGGGCCGGCGTCATGACCATGCACATCGCGCCTTCCACGGCAGAGGTGACGAACGTCGAGGCCATGCGCCAGCAGCTCGCCGAGCGCGGCCCGGCCAGCCTGACCGATCCGCAATACGCCTGGTTCAAGATCAACAAGATCGAGAACTGGTACAACTCGCAGTTGCAGCGGCAGCGCCTGCTGGATGATCCGGCCAACTACTTCGAGGCGGACTACGGCACCCAGGACGGCGGCCTCGTCGCCGGCGAGTTCGGCGGCGACATCTACATCCTCCTTTGGGTGTCCCCGGAGCTCAGCCTCACCGCCGCCAACGGCGAGTGGTCGATCGACAACACTGGCATTACCCAGGACGACCTGGGCCGGCCCGCCGTCTGGTTCGCCCTGGACAACATCGGCTCCAGCCACATGCGGATCATGTCCGGCTCCAACGTCGGTCGGTCCATGGCGATCGGCCTGGACGGCGAGGTGTACACGGCGCCGGTAATCCAGAGCCGCCTGGGCAGCGGCCAGATCCGGGTGACCGGCGAGTTCTCCGCCGAGGAGATCAACTACCTCACGCGCGTGCTCAGCTCCGGATCGTTGCAGGCCAAGCTGCTCCCCGAGCCCATCAGCATCAACACGCTGGGCCCGGCCCTGGGCAAGGACAACCTGCGCCGCGGCCTGGAGGCGGGGCTCATCGCCATCGTCGGCGTCTGTATCTTCATGGCGATCTACTACTTCTTCGCCGGCCTGGTCGCCGACTTCGCCCTGCTCTGCAACGCCATCATCATCCTGGCCGTCATGTCCATGGTGGAGGCCTCCTTCACCCTGCCCGGCATCGCCGGCATCGTGCTGACCTTCGGCATGGCCGTGGACGCCAACGTGCTCATCTACGAGCGCATCCGGGAGGAACTGGCAGAAGGGCTCGACGTTCGAGCCGCGGTGCGACTGGGGTTCGACAAGGCGATGTCGACGATCATCGACGCCAACATCACCAACCTCATCGTCTGTTTCGTCCTGGGCTACACCGCCACCACCGAGGTCAAGGGCTTCGCGGTGACGCTGGGCATCGGCATCGTGGCGACGCTCTTCAGTTGCCTCTTCGTGACCCGAGTCATCTTCGGCTTCTACACGGACGTCTTCCGTCAGCGGCGGCTGTCGATGCTCACCATGGTCGTGCCGGGCATCCAGCGTCTGCTCACCCCGCGCGTCAACTGGATTCGCCTGCGCCTCGTCTTCGTCGCCATCTCCGCCGGCTTCGTCAGCCTCGGCCTGCTGATGATCTACCACCAGCGCGGCGAGATGCTGGACACCGAGTTCCGCGGCGGCACGGCGGTGACGTTGCAACTGCGCAGCGATGCCGTCGTCGGGGAAAACGGGCAGGAAACACTCGTCGCCCGCCAGAAGAGCCGACAGGACGTCGAGGACATCATTCGTGGCATTGGCGAGCAAGCACGTGACGATGACGACCTTGACAACGACGATCTGACGAAGTTGCTGGGCTCGCTAGACGTGCTGACCGTCGGCGACACCGACGCCAGCGGCGTCATGGCCAACACTTTCCAAATCAAGACGACCGTCGAGAACGCCCAACTGCTCAGCGATGCCATCATCCTCGCCTTCGGCGAAGAACTGGACCAGAAACAACCGCTGAGCTTCGCCAACAGCGCCGTCAGCCACCCCGATCTGGCGCCGATCTACCCCATCACCGCCAATCGCCTGGGCGACAACATGCAGGAGATCTCGGCGGAGCGCTTCAACCTCGACGTGAGCCGCTTCCAGGGCGGCGCCGCCATCTTGCTGCAGGACATCGCCCCCGCGGTCAGCGTCGAGGACCTCAAGGAACGCGTCACCCGCATCCGCAATCAGCCGGACTTCGCCGACGCCGCCGGCCGAACCTGGGACATCTTCGGTCTGGAAGAGGACCGGCCCGGTCGCTTCCGCACCGCCGTGCTCCTGGTGCGTGATGAGAACATGAGCTACCACACGCTCGAACCGGAGCAGTGGCGCGCCAGCTTGGCGGCAAGCGAGTGGCGCCTGCTCGTCGAAGCCATGACCCAGACCACCACGCTCGCCGGCGTCCAGTCCTTCGACTCCGCCATCGCCCAGTCCTTCCGCGCCACCGCCATTGTCTCCGTGGCCCTCAGCTTCCTGGGCATCCTCATCTACATCTGGCTCCGCTTCGGCTCCTTCCGCTACTCGGCGGCGGCGATCATCGCCCTGGTGCACGATGTGCTCGTGGTGATCGGCCTGATCGCCTTCGCGGAAGTGATCTACAAACAAGCCAACTGGCTGGCGACCCCACTGCAAATCGAACCGTTCAAGATCGACCTGGGTCTCGTGGCGGCCCTGCTCACGATCATCGGCTATTCGCTCAACGACACGATCGTGATCCTGGACCGCATCCGCGAGAACCGCGGCCGCCTGGCCTACGCCTCCGCCAGCGTCGTCAACAACTCCATCAACCAGACCGTCAGTCGAACCTTGATCACCTCAGGCACCACCTTCATCGCGGTGCTCACGCTCTACATCATTGGCGGTACCGGCATCCGCTCCTTCAGCTACGCCCTCTTGTGCGGCGTGGTGGTCGGCACCTACTCCTCCATCGCGGTGGCGGCGCCGCTCGTCTACTCGCGTCGGGCGGATCGCGGACAGAGCTCACGGGACATGATCGGGCCTGCCGATGACGGAGACAACGAGGAGGTCGCCTTCGCGCCGGCAACGAGCTGACCTCGGCGGGGCGGCAGGCTCCACCGGAAGGCTCGGCGCGTCGCTCGCCGCCTGACGACTGAGGCAGGCCGATGCCCAAACGCTACCGCATCATCCTGGCTGTCGGCATTTGCGTGGTCGCTTTCCTGGCAGCCTACTTTGCCGGCACGCCCTCCGCCCCGACCGACTCGCCGGAGGTGGAGTTCGACCAGCACAACGTACGCTCGGAGACCGACGCGGAGCCGACGCCGGACGACCCGGCCCAAGCGCGCGAACCGCCCGTCGAGCCGAAGCCCGAGCCGCAGCCCGAGGCCGTCGAGCCTGATACGCCGCCGCTGCCACCCGGCTTTCGTCTGCACCTCGTGCAGGACAACGAGACGATGCAATCGATCGCCCTGGCGGTGTACGGCGAGGAAGCGGCTTGGACGCTCATCGCCCACGAGAATCCCTTCGAGGATCCCATCAAGCTCATCCCGGGGACAACGCTGCGCCTGCCGCCCATCGACTACGAACGCCCGGGGGATCCGCAAGAAACCGAACACCTGCCGGCGGCGCCGATCATCCATGTCGTCAAGAAGAATGAGACGCTCGGCCACATCGCGGTGCTCTACTACGGCAAAGCCAGCAAGTGGGAGCTGATCTTCCAGGCCAACCGCGACAAGCTACGCAGCCCCAACATGGTCCGGGCCGGCATGAAGCTCACCATCCCACCCGACTTCGAGGACGAGTGAGGTGAGCAGACTCAAGCCATTCCCGGGCGGGGCGACGCTGGAGATCGACGCCTTGATCTTCGGCGGCGGCGTCGCGGGGCTGTGGCTCCTCACTGCCCTTCGCCAGCAGGGCTATAGCGCCCTGCTGGTCGAGTCCAGCGCCCTGGGCACGGGCCAGACGATCTGGTCACAGGGGATTATCCACGGCGGGATGAAGTACGCCCTGACCGGCGAGATGAGCAAGGCGGCCCGGGCCATCGCGGCGATGCCCGTCGTCTGGCGCCAGTGCCTGTCCGAAGCCGACCCGATCGACCTGCGCCGCGTCACCGTGCTCTCACAGCACCAGTGCCTGTGGACGACGGGCGGCGCAACGTCGCGGCTCGGCGCTTTCGCCGCCAGCAAGGTCCTGCGCGCCGCGCCCCAGCCGGTCGCCGAGGCGGATCGACCCCAGGGCCTGCAAGGAGCGCCGAAGAACTGCAAGATCTATCGCCTCGACGAGCCGGTGCTGGAGATGCGGTCGCTCCTTCGGGAACTGGCCGGCTTGAACGCCGGGTATCTCCTGCATGCGGCAGCCGAGCAGGTCGGCTTCGACACGGCGGGCCCCGGGAGCGAGCCACGCCTGTCGCTGACGCTCCCCAACAAGGCAGGCGGCCAGCTTGTCATCCACCCTGGCGCCATCCTGCTCACCGCCGGCGCGGGCAACGAAGCGTTGTGCGAGTCGCTGGGCGTGGCGACGGCCCCGATGCAGCGCCGACCTCTGCACCAGGTGCTCCTCAAGGGCGAGCTGCCGCCGTTCTTCGGACACGGCATCGCCGGCCTCTCCGACAAGCCCCAGTTGACCGTCACCAGCGCCCCCGCCGACGATGGCGAGATCGTCTGGAACGTCGGCGGCGGACTTGCGGAGAGCGGCACCGCTCGCACCCCGGAGCAGCAGCGCCAGGCGGCGCGGGCGGTGCTGACCAAAGCGCTGCCCTGGCTCGAGCTTGCCAGCGTCCGCATCTCGACCAGCCTGGTCGACCGCGCTGAACCGCTCATGCCCGCGGGCAAACGACCCGACCTGCCCCACGTGCATCGGGAGGGCGCGGTATTCGTCTGCTGGCCCACGAAGCTCGCCTTTGCGCCACGTCTGTCTGATGATGTCGTGTCCGCGCTGCGGGAAGCCGACGTTCGCCCCTCCCCTGAGTCGATGCCGCCCCTGTCCGATGAGTTGACGCCCCCGCCCGTCGCCACGCCGCCTTGGGAGGAACCCGACCGCGAGTGGCATTCCCTTTAGCGGCGTGGGCTTGCCCCGCGCTCAGTCCCAGCTACCCTCGACAGAGCATGCAACACCGCCCCCTCGGCAACACCGGTCTCCACGTCTCACCCATCGGCCTGGGCACGGTGAAGATCGGCCGCAACCAGGGCGTCAAGTACCCCCACGAGTTTGACCTGCCCGATGATGACGCCGTTCGGGAACTGCTGGCGACGGCCCGCGACCTCAGCGTCAACCTCATCGACACCGCCCCGGCCTACGGCACCAGCGAAGAACGGCTCGGCCCCCTGCTTCATCCCGATCGCGAAGCCTGGCGCATCGTGAGCAAGGTCGGCGAGGAGTTCACGGCCGGCGTCTCCAGCTTCGACTTTTCGCCCGAGCACACCCGCTTCTCCGTGGAGCGCAGCCTCCAGCGCCTGCAGACCGATCACCTGGACTGCGTCCTTGTCCACTCCGATGGCAACGATGAGACGATCATCGAGTCGATGGGCACGCTGCAGGCACTCGCGGATCTCAAGACGCGCGGCCTGATCCGCAGCTTTGGCATGTCGACCAAGACGATCGCCGGCTCTCGCCTGGCCCTGCCGCTCTGCGATGTGTTGATGCTGACGTATAACGAGCGTGAGCCGGAGATGGGCCCGATCATCGACGAGGCTCAGGCAGCGGGCCTGGGTGTGCTCATCAAGAAAGCCTTCGCCTCCGGCCATCTCACAGAAAAGGTGTCGGATACCTTTTCTGCCAGGAAAAAGGTGTCGGATACCTTTTTCGGGAGTGACGATCCCGTAAAGGCAGCTCTGCGCTTCATCTACGCCCGCCCCGGCGTCAGCAGCGTCATCACCGGCACGCTCAGTCCGACGCACCTGCGGCAGAATGTCGAAGCGGCGCAGCGGGTGCTTGACTCGCAATCTCCCCCTCCGCACGAATGACCTCGGCCAGCCGGGCGAAGTCACGGCGCGGGCTGACGAGACCCTCCGGCAGGGCCAGATCCCGGCGGATCGCGGCTTCCTCCCAGATGTTCGGCTCGATCTCGACGACGACCATGGCCGTGCAGTCGTGGCCGGCCACATCGGTCAGTGTCGGCAGCACCCAGGAAGCCACCTCGACCGGATGGGGCGGTTCCTCATCCAGGCGCACCAGCCAGGGATGCAATACTTCGCCTCCGCAACCAACGTGGACCAGGCGACGTCTGAGATAGCCGGCGCTGTCGTCCCACCAATCGCCCTTGACCATCTGGGCAGCGCGGCGGGTGGCTTCCTCATCCACCGCACCCAGGCGTTCGAGTTCGTCGGCGAGCAGGCCGGTCAGCGCCTCCTCGTACAGGGCCGCATCGTCTTCCCACGCTTCGTTCAGCGAGCGCAAGGCCAGGCCGGCGAGTTCGATGCCGACCATATGTGAGGGTGGATCGTCGTAGGAGAAGGCGGACTGTCGCTCGGGGATGGGCAGGAGCGCCCGGTAGCCGTACCAGGTGATGATTTCGTGCCAGGTGCACATGGCGTGCGCCAGGCGCTGGCTCAGGCGAAGCGCCAGTTCACGTTCGACGGCAGGGCGCTCCCCGGCAGGCACAGCGCGCCAGGCCTCGTCGTAGGTGAAGGTGACGTGGTACAGGCTGGGTTCGGCGCTGACGAGGATGAGCCCGGGGCGCTCTTCGCGCAGGGCCTCACGAACATGCAGGTAGGCGTAGCGCGTGAGGTCGGCAGCGTTGCGAACATGGGCGATGTCGAGAAAGCCCGCCCGCTCCGTGTAGACGATGCCGCGGCTCACCTCGCCGGCCCAGAAGGGCGCGAAGTTGGCCTCGTAGACGTGCCGGCCCAACGCCTCGGGAACGACGCTCTCCAGTGGGAGCAAGGGGATCGGGTAGGGCAGCGCCCCCACTCGCAAGCGAGGCGGCGTCTCTTCGATGGGCACGGGGCCGTTGTGTCGGCCCAGGCGCGCCAGTGGTCCCAGCGTGGGATAGCACCCCGTCTGCAGGAGCAGAGCCAGCCACGCGAAGCGTGACACCCGTCGCCGCCATGACCCATCCAGCCTCATCGCATCCATAGGAATACCAATTGGGAAGCGAGGCGGCCAGTTTCGCGGTCGCATCGCTGGTGCCAGGTGGGGCCGTCTCTGATAGCCTGCTTGCCCCCCTTCGGTCAATCTAACCTTGTCAGCCATCGCTGGCGCCGGGAGCATGGACATGCCGCAGGATGAGTCGGAGCTTGGCCTGACCACCAACGCCCGCCGACACGATCTCGACGCCCTGCGTGCCTTCGCCATGCTGCTAGGCATCGTGTTGCATGCGGCCTTGTCATTCCTGGATGATCCGTGGCTGGTGCGCGATGCAACCCGGGCGCCTGAACTCAAGTACATCGTGGCGGCGATCCACGGCTTTCGCATGCCGCTGTTCTTTCTCCTGAGCGGCTTCTTCACCGCCATGCTCTGGAAGCGGCGCGGGTTGCGCGGGCTCCTCCGGCACCGCGCCAGGCGCATCGCCCTGCCGCTGCTGCTGGCCTACGGCGCGATCGCCCCGACCATGCTGCCCATCTCGATCTGGGCCGAGGCCGGCCAAGAGCACCACGACATCGCCGACACCGGCAAGGAGATCTGGACCGCATCAGCGAGTGGGAACATCGAGGCGGTGCGGAATCACATCGCCTGGGAAACCGCGATCGATCGCGAGGATCCCGTCTTCGGGCAGAGCCCCTTGAGTTGGGCGGTGATCTATGACCAGCGCGAAGTGATCGAGACGTTGCTCGAAGCCGGCGCCAACCCCAGCGCCCGTTACCGCGACGGAACCACGGCTCTGCACACGGCGGCCTTCCTGGGTCGAGCCGAGGCCGCCGCACGCCTCCTGCAGGCCGGCGCCCGCATCAACATGACCAACGACTTCGGCGAGACGCCGCTCGACTCGCTGAGGCACGACCAGCACACCACGGCCTTCATCGCCGGCCTGTTGCAGTTGGACATCGACTACGGTGACCTCAGCCAGGGACGTGACCAGATCCGGCAGATGCTCGACCTCCGCGGGGCGCTTTCTGGACTCAAGATGCCCGAGCAGGTGGCGGCAGTCGAGGGGAACCGGGCCCGGGCGATCCAGAAGAACATGTACCTGGGGATGATGGGCAAGCTCTTTCATCGACTCCTCTTCACCGAGTTCTTCCTCCACCTGTGGTTCCTCTGGTTTCTCTGCTGGCTGGTGGCCGGCTTCTCGCTGGTGGTGCTCCTGCTGCGTCGCCTCCCGCGCCTGCCTCTTCCTTCCGCTCTCGTCGCCTCGCCACTTTGCCTGCTCTGGCTGGTGCCGCTGACGATGCTGACACAGTCGCACATGCATCAGGGCGGCAGCATGCCGGGCTTCGGCCCCGACTTGTCAGCGGGGATCCTCCCCATCCCGCACGTGCTGGCGCACCACGCCATCTTCTTCGGCTTTGGGGCTCTGCTGTACACGCGCCTCGGGGCGGCCGCCCGGCTGGGGCGCGGCTGGTGGATCCAACTGCCCCTGGCGCTGTTGCTGCTGCCGCCGGCCCTGGCCCTGGCCCTGCACACGCCCTGGGGACGCGGCCTCTTGGAAAGCGCCGCCACGCTGCGCTGGCTCGCCAACCTTGGCCAGTCGCTCTACGTCTGGCTGATGATCTTCGGTCTGATCGGCCTGTGCCAAGCGGTGCTCAGCCGTGAGCGCCCGTGGATTCGCTACGTCTCTGATTCGTCGTACTGGCTCTACATCGTGCACCTGCCGCTGATCATGATCGGTCAGATTCTGCTCCGCGACGCCGATCTGCCGGCCATCGTGAAGCTCGCGCTCAACGTCACCGCCACGACGGCGGTGCTGTTGGCGAGCTATCAGTTGCTTGTTCGCTACACCTGGATCGGTCGCCTGCTCAACGGTCCGCGCACCAGGCCCAAACGGATCTAGTATCGGACTGCTGCCGGATCCTCCGCCTGGCGTCGGCCGGACCACGATCCCCGCAATCGTCGGGAACCGGCGAGGCGGGGCCGCGTCAAACCAGGTGACAGCCCGAGACACGACCGCAGCGCCTGCCCTATCAACACCGGCCCTTGGCCCGGGCGTGGCATCGTTGCGCCCGCTGCGACCTCACCTGGAAGGAGCCAATCCAATGAAGCACAGCCCCCGCCTCTCGCTTGCCGCCGCCCTGCTGCTCACCCTCGCCGGCACGTCCTCCGGACTCCAGTTTCGTGTCGAGGTGCAGGAGGTGGGCCAGTCGATCGGCCCGATCGAGGTGGTTCCGGTCGAGCCGGAGGCGCCCATCGTCGCCGCCAAGCCGCGCGTGCAGGTCTGCTTCGTGCTGGATACGACCGGTTCGATGAGCGGCCTCATCGAGGGGGCCAAGCGCAAGATCTGGACCATCGCCAACCAGATCATCGAGGCGGAGCCGACGCCGGATCTGGAAGTCTCGCTGCTCGCCTATCGCGATCGCGGCGATGACTACATCACCACGATCTTCGACCTGACCAACGACATGGACGCCGTCTACGCCAAGCTCGCGAGCTTCTCGGCGAACGGCGGCGGCGACGGGCCGGAGTCGGTCAACCAGGCCCTGCACGAGGCGGTCGACAAGATCGCCTGGAGCGAGGGAAAGGACGTCTTGCGACTGATCTTCCTGGTCGGCGACGCCCCGCCCCACATGGACTACGAAGACGATGTGAAGTACCCCGACACCTGCGGCAGCGCCCGGGGCAAGGACATCATCGTCAACGCCGTCCAGTGTGGTTCCATGGGCGGCACCGCGGAGATCTGGCAGGAGATCGCTAACGCCACCGGCGGTTCCTACGTCGCCATCCAGCAGGACGGCGGCATGACCGCGATCGAAACGCCCATGGATGCGGAGCTGGCCACGCTCAACGTCGCCTTGGGGGAGACGATCATCGCTTACGGCGACGACGACATGCGGCGCGGTGTCCACGCCAAGCAGACCGTCTCCGAGGGCGTGGCGATGGAGGCGGCGGCGGCGCGGCTCACCTACAACGCCGCCATGGACTGCATCGTGCAGGGCGGCGGCGACCTCATCGATGCCTTGGACCAATCGCTGCTCACGCTCGAAGAAGTGAATCTCGAGTGGCTACCCAAGGAGTTGCAGACGCTGGAGAGCGCCCAGCTCGTCGCTCACATCGACGCCAAGCGCGCCGAACGCAACGCCGTGCAGATGCGGATCAACACACTGCTGACCGATCGGCAGGCGCACATCGACGCCGAGCGCAAGCGCCTCGCCGGGGAGGGCAAGGGCGACGCCTTCGACGCCAAGGTGCTGGAGATTCTCAAAGAGCAGGCAGCGACGAAGGGACTCAGCTACGAGACGGAGAAAGAGGAAGTGACTGAAGAGCCGGCGACAGCGGAAGAGTGATGCAGAGGCTCTCCCGGCACCCCCCAGCCCCCCAATTGAAGGGAGGCGTGCACCTCTCTCGGGGAAGGTGCCGCATTGAGCATAGGCCGGTGGACAACGACGACCGCAGACTCATGGTCATCAGTAGAATCGCGGCGTGAAATACCGCATGTACGTCGATGAGGTTGGGAACTCGGATCTGGAGAGTTCGGACGATCCGAATCACCGGTTTCTCAGTCTTACCGGCGTGATTGTCGATCTTGAGCACGTGAGGGCAACAATCCAACCGGAGTTGGAAGCGATGAAGGTGAGGTTCTTCGAGTCGCACCCCGACGAGCCCACGATTCTGCATCGCAAGGAGTTGCTCAACGCGCGGCATCCGTTCTCCGCGCTGCGATGCCCGGAGACTCGAACCCGGTTCGACGAGGAACTACTTCGGCTAATGGGGGAGTGGTGCTATGTCGTGATCACGGTCTGCCTTGACAAGCGACGGCACAAGGAGACGTACACAACCTGGCGCTATGATCCCTACCCACTACTGCCTGCAGGTGCTGCTGGAGAGGTACTGCCTCTTCCTTGGGAGACAGGAGTCCCGAGGCGATGTGCTGGCGGAGTCACGAGGGGGAAAGGAAGATCGCCGGCTGAAGGCGTCGTTTGCCCGGTTGTGGGAGAACGGTACCGACTATCTGAAGCCCCAGGATCTGCAGGAGCGGCTCACCAGCAAGCAACTCAAGATCAAGACGAAAGCCAACAACATTGCCGGCCTGCAATTGGCCGACCTGCTCGCACACCCAAGCCGCAACGAGATTCTTGAGGAGCATCAACTGCTTGAGCGAGAGATCGCACCGTTCGCGCGTCGGGTCATCCCCATCCTGGCTGAGAAGTACGACCGGAAAGCGGACCGGGTGTTCGGGAAGAAGATGCTGTAGTCGCCCCCCCAAAAAAAGAAAAGGCCCTCGCGGGCCCGATGGCAATGCCATCCACCTCCGGATTACCGGATTAGCCCTAGTATCGTCCCTGTTGTCCCAAGGGTCAAGCTCTTTTCGGCGCATTACTGGCCCGGTTGACCCGGCATCTCGGTGCCAATCCGACATCGAACGGGCGGCACCTCAATCGCTTGTGTCCAGCACCGTCATGAAGGCTTCCTGCGGCACGACGACGTTGCCGATCGTCTTCATCCGCTTCTTGCCTGCCTTCTGCTTCTCGAGCAGCTTCCGCTTGCGGGTCACGTCACCGCCGTAGCACTTGGCGGTGACGTTCTTGCGCACGGCCTTGATGCTCTCGCGGGCGATGATCTTGCCGCCGATCACGGCTTGCAGGGGCACCTCGAACTGGTGCCGGGGAATCGCCCGCCGCAGCTTGATAAGCAGGCGGCGGCCCCGATGCTCGGCGTTGTCGCGGTGGCAGATCACCGACAAGGCCGGCACCAGTTGACCGTTGACCAGGATGTCGACCTTGGCGAGGCTGTCGGGGCGGAAGCCGACGACTTCGTAGTCCATGGTGCCGTAGCCGCGCGTCATCGACTTCAGCTTGTCGTAAAAGTCGTAGATGATCTCGGCGAGGGGCAGCTCGAAGGTCAGGATCTGCCGGGTGTCGGAAAGATACTGCTGGGCTTTGAACACGCCGCGCCGGGTGGTGCAGAGCGCCATGATGTCGCCGATCGACTCCTTGGGGACGATCATCTCGACCTTGACGATCGGCTCGAGCAACTCGACATAGGTGCTTGGGTCGGGCAGTTCGGCAGGGTTGTGGATCTCCAGTTCCGAACCGGCGCGCAGCTTGACGCGGTAGGTCACCGTCGGCGCGGTCTGGATGATCTCCACATCGCCCTCGCGCTCCAGCCGCTCCTGCACGATCTCCATGTGCAGCAGACCCAGGAAGCCGCAACGAAAGCCGAACCCCAGGGCGTCGTTGTGCTCCGGCTGGTAGGTGAAGCTGGAGTCATTGAGGCTCAGGCGCTCGACCGCCTCGCGCAGCGTTTCGAAGTCCCCACCCTTGCCGTCCTCACCGACGTTGGCGGGGTAAAAGTCGCAGAAGACCATCTGCTGCGGCTCCTTGTAGCCGGGCAGGGCCTCTTGGGCGGGATACTTGTCGACCGTGATGGTGTCGCCGACGCGGACGTCGCTGAGCGTCTTGATGGCCGCAACCATGTAGCCTGCCTCGCCCGGGCCCAGGGAATCGACCTTGACCGGCTTGGGCGTGTACTTGCCCAGCTCGGTGACCGTGAAGGTCCGGCCGGAGCCCATCATGCGAATCTTGTCGCCGGTCTTGATCGACCCATCGAAGACGCGGATGTAGACGATGACGCCCCGGTAGTCGTCGTACTCGGAGTCGAAGATCAGGGCTCGCAGGCGATCGGTCACCGGCTCGCGCGGGGGCGGTAAGGTATCGCAGAGGCGCTCCAGCAGTTCCGCAATCCCCTGCCCGGTCTTGGCGGAGACGTAGATGCAGTCCTCGGCGGGAAGACCCAGCACCTGCTCCACCTCCATGGCCACCTCGTCGGCGTGGGAGTGCGGCAGGTCGATCTTGTTGAGCACCGGGATCAGCTCCAGATCCTGCTCTACCGCCAGGTAGGCGTTGGCGACCGTCTGGGCCTCAACCCCCTGCGTGGAATCGACCACCAGCACCGCCCCCTCCACCGCCGTCAGGGCCCGGCTCACCTCGTAGGTGAAGTCGACGTGCCCCGGGGTGTCGATGAAATTGAGCATGAAGGGCTCGCCGTGATGCTCGTACTGGACGGTGACGGCGGAGGCCTTGATGGTGATCCCCCGCTCCCGCTCCAGATCCATGTCGTCGAGAAGCTGCTCGCGAGCCTCGCGGTCGGAGACGGCGTGGGTGAACTGCAGCAGCCGATCCGCCAGGGTCGATTTGCCGTGGTCGATGTGGGCAATGATGGAGAAGTTGCGTATTTGCATGGTCGCTCCAATCGTAGCGAAAGCAACCCGCCAATTCGGCCTGCGACGGAGGTGGAGGAGGCACTGGCCCGCGCATCGGGTGGATTCGGTCCGCTTGGCCAGGTCGACGAGGCCACCCGTTTGTGGTGAAGGCGCTTGCCACCACCCTGAATCGAGGTATATTGAGATACAACGATCCGCTATGGCTGCGTTCGCAGTCGCCCGGTAGACCCCCGCTTTCTGCCAGGAGCCTCCCCATGAAATCGAGTTTCCTCTTCGCTGCCGCCCTCACGGGTCTCTTCGCCTCCATCGGGGCAGCCGACACGCTCTACGTGGACGGGACCAACGGCAACGACGCCTGGGACGGCCTCTGTGAGACCTGGGACGGGGGAACCTGCGGCCCCAAGGCGACCATTCAGGCGGGCGTCAACGCCTCGCAACACGGCGATGAGGTCCTCGTCGCGGACGGCACCTACACCGGGCCGGGCAACTGGTACGTACGCTTCTACGGCAAGGAGATCACGCTCCGCAGCAAGAACGGGCCGGAGGTCTGCATCGTCGACTCCGCCGGGCACGACCAGCCCGTCTTCTCTTTCCAGGATGGCGAGATGTGGGGATCCGTGCTCGATGGATTCCACATCAAAAACTGTTATGGATGCTGAGGGTCCGAAACCATCGACTGCTGGTCCAGCAGTCCTACGATCCAGAACTGCATCCTCAGCGACAACGCACGCAGCGGCATCCTCTGCGAGACCAACGCCTCGCCGAAGATCCTGAACTGCACCTTTGTCGACAACAGTGGCTCGGGCGTGGTCTGCTACACCAACTGCGCGCCTCTCATTCGCAACTGCGTTTTCGCTGACAACAGCGGCCCGGGGCTCAGCCTCTCCGGCTCCCCGGCGGAAGTGGTCAACTGCCTGTTCTACGGCAACGTCGCTGACACCGGCGGCGGCATCCAACTCACCACTGGCAGCAACGCCCTCATCGTCAACTGCACCATCACCGGCAACGAAGCCTCCAACCAGGGCGGCGGCATCAGCTCGCTTGGCTGCGCGCCGACGATCATCAACTCGATCGTTCACGGCAATCTGCCAAACCAATTGGCGGGCGCCTTCCCCACGGTCAACTACAGCAACGTCGAGGGTGGATTCGACGGCTTTGGCAACATCGATGTCGACCCCCGCTTTGCCGGGCCTGGCACGGGAAACTACGCGCTCGACGCCTGCTCACCCTGCATCGACGCCGGCAACAGCAGTGCCTACGCCTTCGGCGCCTTGACGGATCTGCTGGGCGGTACCCGCCTCGTCGACGACCCGCTGATGGCGGATACGGGCTTCGGCCTTCCACCGCTCGTCGACATCGGGGCCTGCGAGTATCAGGCGGATGCGACCGGCCTCGTCGTAGCGCCCACGGGAGACTTCACCTCGGCCGGTCCCAAGGGCGGCCCGTTTGCTCCTGCTTCCGTGACCTACACCCTGCTGAATTACGGCGCCGAGGCCATCGAGTACAGCGTCGCCGCCTCCCAGCCATGGATCACCGTCTCAAGCCCCACCGGCGTGATCCCGGCGCTGGACACCACACAGGTCTTGCTGACGATCAACGAAGAGGCGAACGCGCTCCTCAACGGCGACCACCAAGCGCTTGTCGACATTCTCAACCTCAGCACGGGCGACGGCGACACCGCCAGGGCCGTTCTCCTGCAGGTGGGCCTACCCGAGCCGATGATCGTCTTCACCATGGACGAGGATCCCGGCTGGTCCACGGAGGACCTTTGGGCCTTCGGCGTGCCCGCCGGACAAGGCGGAGCCTACGGCTGCAAGGATCCGACGACCGGATTCACCGGCGACAACGTCTACGGCTACAACCTGGCCGGTGACTACCAGAACGCCCTGCCCGAGCGCCACCTCATGACCACGCCGCTCGACTGCAGCAACCTCACGCGGGTGCTGCTCAAGTTCCGCAGGTGGCTCGGCGTCGAACAGCCCATGTACGACCACGCCACGATCAGCGTCAGCACCGACGGGACCGACTGGACTGAGGTCTGGACCAACAAGGCGGAGATCGCGGACGGCGCCTGGGTGCTCTGCGAGTACGACATCAGTGCCATCGCCGATCAGCAAGAGACGGTGTACGTTCGCTGGACCATGGGCGTCACCGACTACGCCTGGCAGTACTGCGGCTGGAACCTCGACGATGTCGAGATCTGGGGCGTCCCGGTCGGTGTCGTCTGCCCCGGCGACCTCGACGGCGACGGTGATACCGACCAAGGAGATTTGGGCGCGCTGCTCGCCGCCTACGGCCTCACAGGCGGGGGCGACCTCGACGGCGACGGAGACACCGACCAGGCGGATCTCGGCGTACTGCTCGCGGACTACGGCTGCACGCCGCTCTAAAAGCCCGCCTCGGCTGCATCTTAAGGTCACCATCGGGGGTGGGTGTCGTATCGAATTGCCGCGCCGGACGCCCCTGGACGGGCTTTTGACTGGACAGGAGCCCGGTTGGTGGCATGGTTGGGGTGATCGACGCGAAGCGCTCGGCTCTCATTCCCGCTCTGAAACTCTAGGGGAAATAGGAGGAGATTGAACCATGCGTTTTTCAAACTTCCTGGTCGCGACTCTCGTCTTGACTCCGGCCGCGAGCCTGTCAGCAGACGTCTACGGCCTCAAGACCCACGATCCCACCTCGCAACCACCCACGCACTTGTACGTCTTTGAAGAAGACGGCTCCGCCTTCACGGATCTGGGCGAACTCCTGGTGAATGGCGCCAGCGTCGACGCCGACGCCCTGGCCATCGCCCCCACCGGCGAACTCTACGCCTACCAGGTTTTCGGCCCCGACTCGCAACTGCTGAGCGTTGACCTGGACACGGCCACAGGTACGCCGATCGGCATGGCGCTGTTCGGCCGGGAGATTCGGGGAGCGGTCTTCGATCTGCAAGCGCGCCTGTGGGTGGCCGATGCCTTGTCTGACGAAGTGATGCAGATCGATCCTGCCACGGGCGAGATCATCGGGACTCCCGTAGCCCTGACGCTCGATGGCGCCGACTTTGACCTCTCCACCGTCTGCGATCTGGCGGTTCGCTCGGACGGCCGAATCACGGTATGCCACAACAACGAGATCTACGCCCTTGATCCGACTGCCGGCGGGCTCTCGCCGCGCGGCTCGGCGCCCACCTCCTACGCCTTCGCGGGGTTGACTTACTCCGCCGGCGCCGACTGCCCGCTGCACGTGTTCTTCTACGACGTGTCGCACAGCGACGATGTCGGGTACCTGGTCGAGTTTGCCGCCTACAGCGTCAACGTGCAGTACCCCAACGTGGTGCCACAGTACAACGCCGGCCGGGGCGACCTGGCGGCCCAGCCGGCCACGACCGGGGTTCCCTGCCCCGCGGATCTGGATGACGACTGGGACACCGATCAAGCCGACCTCGGCGTCTTGCTGGCGGCGTACGGACTGACCGCGGCAGGCGATCTGGACGGCGACGGCGACACGGACCAGGCCGACCTCGGGGCGTTGCTGGCGGACTACGGCTGCGTCCCTTGCGACTGAATCGACGTGACCGTTGTTCCCTGAGTCAAGAGAGCAAGCCCGGCCGACGCTTCCCGCACAAGGCGTCGGTGGGGCGCTTCTCGTGTCACGAGTCCGGCCAGGTTCTCTGAAGCAACTTCATCGGCTGCGAGAGGCGAACCGAGACTGTTCGACGGCTCGTCGACTCTTCACCCGAAAAGATCACCAACGGCCTCCACTGCGGTTGCCCCTCCCCTGAAAAACAGATACCCTGATCATCTATTCTTTGCTCCGTTTTCTCGCTCCAAACTGGAGGCAACCGCATGTCACAAACCGCTGACAAGAAGGCCGACCTTGCCGGCCCCGGTATCGGTACCTACGAAGAGGTCGCCGCCGGACTTCCCAAGGACTACCGCTCTCCGCTCGACCGCAAGGAGACGCAAAAGGCGATCCAACTTGCCAAGAGCATGATCGAGGAAGGCCTCTGTCGCGAACTCAACCTCTTTCGCGTTGAGTGTCCGCTCATCGTCGAGACCGCCAGCGGCATGAACGACTACCTCGATCGCGACGGTTCGCGCACACCGATCGACTTCCAGTGCGGACTCGGTCTTGAGAAGCGCATCGACGCCCAGGTCGTGCAGGCCGCCACCAAGTGGAAGCGCTTCGCCCTGAAGCAGTTCGGCTGCGAGGTCGGCGAAGGCATCTACACCGACATGCGGGCCGTGCGCAAGGACTACTTCCTCGACCACGACCACAGCTCCTACGTCGACCAGTGGGACTGGGAGAAGGTCATCACCGCCAAGGACCGCACCCTCGACACCCTCGTGGAGACCGTGCAGGGTATCTGGCGGGTCTTCAAGGAGACCGAGCAGGCGCTGTTCAAGGAATTCCCCCAGCTCAAGGACGATCGCTATCCCGAGCTGCCCGAGGAACTGCACTTCATCCACGCCGAGGACATCCTCGCCAAGTTCCCCGATCTGCCGCGCAAGCAGCGGGAGACGGCGATCCTGCAAGAGTATCCCGCCATCTTCATCATCGGCATCGGCTGGACGCTCGACGATGGCTATCCGCACGAGATGCGGGCCGCCGACTACGACGACTGGGTCACCCCCACCACCTCCAAGGACGGCCGGCCCATGCACGGGCTCAACGGCGACATCCTGGTGTGGAACCATCTCACCAAGCGCCGCCACGAGCTTTCCTCCATGGGCATCCGCGTCACCAAGGAAACCCTCAAGGAACAGCTCAAGCTCACCGGCCAGGAAGACTTCCTCAAGCTCCCCTACCACCAGATGGTCCTCAACGACGAGGTGCCGCTGGCCATCGGCGGCGGCATCGGCCAGAGCCGCGTCTACGGCTACCTGCTCCGCAAGGCCGCCCTGGGCGAGTGCAGCGTCACCGTCTGGCCCCAGCAGTTGCACGATGTGTGCGGCAAGCACAACATCGAACTGCTCCGCTGAGCCGTGATGTGACAAGCGGACTGAAGCACCCGAGGCCCGGGGACATCGTCCCCGGGCTTCTTCCTTGGGTGTTTCGAGGGGGGACTGGGCAAACCCGGGCGCTCGTCAGCGCGAACCTGGGGCCGACCACTGCGTCACTTCTCGGCCACGATGTAGGCGATCCAGGAGGGGCAGCACTCCCCAATCGTGGAGGGCTTAAAGACGCCGTTGCCTTCGCCGGACTTCTTCTCGGTGCCTTCCCAGTACACGGTCACGTTGGAGAAGCCGGCCTCCAGGAGCAGGTCACGCAGCTCAGGCAACGACCACAGCCGCCAGTGGTAGGAGAAAGCCCGGTTCATCTTCGAACCGTCGGGAAACTCGAAGTGGATGTAGCACTGCATCAGGTGGGTGATGGGGCTGAACTCATCCTGATCCCACACGTAGGAGAAGTCGTCGTACTCGCGCGTCTCCTCGCGCAGCTCATGCGCTTCCGGGCCGCCGTAGGCGTCTAGAACGAACAGGCCGTCCGCGGCGAGAGCCGCAAGAACTCGCTGGAAGTAAGAGCGAAGAACCGCGCGCTCCGCGAAGATCCAGTAGCTGAAGTTCATGGCGAGCACGACATCCATCGGGCCATGCGGCGTCAGGGTGTCGACCTCGAGCACATCCTCCTGATGGAGCGTCAGGCGCTGGGCCTTGTCACCGAGGGCCGCCACATGGTGAGACCGACCCCAAGCCAACGTGGGACCATCAAGATCCACGCCCACGGCACGGTTTTCCTCGCGACGACGGATCCACTCGCAACTGGTGTTCGCCGTGCCGCAGAAATCCTCGCGTAGCCAAGTCGCCCGCTTGCCCCGGAGTTTCTTGTAGGTCTTGTCGACGAAGTCGATCTCCGCCTCGACGCACTGGACCGACTGCTCGTAGAGCACGTGCTTGTCCGCCAGTTGGGCCAGGGACTTGCCGGACTTCTTCTTGGGCTTCTTGCTGGTGCTGCTCTTGGTCATCGTGGACGGCATGGATTCCTCGCAAGCTGGTTCCGACACCGACGCCAGGGCGGCGCGGGCGCTGGACTGATTCGTTCCGGGCCTTGCCGGCCCGCCGGGACAACCTGGCCCTTCCGGACCGACACCCGGACCCGGGTCTCGGAGAATAACGGACCCGGACCCGCGACGCCGCCCCGTTTCCTCGAGGACCTTGTCGCTGCCCGAAGATGCCCAAGTTCGCTCTGTGGGGGACCGATACAACGGGGCTGGGGCACTGGACCGAACCCCCCGGGTCAACGCCGCGTAGCCCTTTCAGAGACCCGGGCCAGCCGCGACGCTACCATGGCCCGCCCCACCGACAGCGACGATACCGCCCGGCAGGAAGGACCTGGCTCGAGCGGCGCAACTTGAGACCCACAGAGAAGATAAGGATGCAGACCCGATGAAGCTCACCATGGTTGGCACCGGATACGTCGGCCTCGTCACCGGTACTTGCTTCGCCAACACCGGCAACGATGTCGTCTGCCTGGACATCGTCCAGGAGAAGATCGACACCCTCAACCGAGGCGAGAGCCCCATCTATGAGCCCGGTCTCTCCGAGATGATCACCTACAACATGGAGCAGGGCCGGCTCCGCTTCACCACCGACAAGGCCGAGGCCTACCGCGATGTGGACATGATCTTCATCTGCGTGGGCACGCCCACGGGCGCGGATGGCGATCCCGACCTGCAGTACATCTTCGCCGCCGCCGACGACATCGCCGCGGTCATCGACTCCCTGGGACCCAACCAGAAGCCCAAGACGGTCGTGGTCAAGTCCACCGTACCGGTCGGCACCACCCTGCGGGTGCGGGATCGCATCCGCGAGAAGACAAGTTGCCCCTTCCACATCGCGGACAATCCGGAGTTCCTCAAGGAAGGCGCCGCCATCAACGACTTCAACAAGCCCGACCGCATTGTCTGCGGCGTGGAGAACGAGGAAGTCGCCGAGCAGATGCGCGAGCTCTACGAGCCCTTCGTCCGCCAGGGCAACCCCATCTACATCATGGATGTCCTCTCCAGCGAGATGGTGAAGTACGCCTCCAACGCCATGCTCGCCACCAAGATCTCCTTCGTCAACGAAATCGCCAACCTCTGCGAGGCCTACGGCGCCAACATCAACCGCGTCCGCGAGGGCATGTGCAGCGACAAGCGCATCGGCAACCAGTTCCTGCACCCGGGCCTGGGCTACGGCGGCTCCTGCTTCCCCAAGGACACGCTGGCCTGCATCAGCATGGGCAACGCCTGCGGCCGACCCGCCAAGCTCGCCGAGGCGGTCCACGAGGTGAATCAGGATCAGCGTCAGAGCTTCTGGACCAAGGTCACCGAGCACTTCGGCGAAGACCTGACCGGCAAGACCTTCGCCTTCTGGGGACTCGCCTTCAAGCCGCACACCGATGACATCCGCGAAGCCCCGGCCTTGACGCTGGCGAACTGGGCCATGGAAGCCGGCGCCAAGGTGCGGGCCTACGATCCCGTCGCCGCCGAGAACAGCAAGCGAGCCTTCCCCGGCATCGAGACCTTTGACAACCAGTACGAAGCGTTGGAAGGCTGCGACGGGCTCATCATCTCGACCGAGTGGGACGAGTTCCGCCAGCCCGACTTTGGCCGCATAGCTGAGGCCCTGAAGACGAAGGCCATCTTCGACGGTCGGAATCTCTACCGCCTGGAGAACATGCACAAGCTCGGCTTCTCGTACTACTCCGTGGGCCGCCCCCCCGGTGAACGCCAAGCACGCCTGCACCTGCGAAACCTTGGCGGCGCACTGATCGGCCACATCACTCAGCTCGAACTGCACCAACGGACGCGGAGCCACATTGGCTTCGCGTCCTTCTTCCTTTGCAGAGACGCCCACACACACTGACACCGTGCAGCCTCACCACTCGGCGACCGCCGCAGCTCGTTTGCTTCTGCACCTGCATCATGGTGCGATGTCTACCGCTCCGCGCCGCCGGTAATTTCGTTGAATCGATCCAGTATCCTCTGCATGGTCTCGTCATCGCCCTTGGCCATGAGGTTTGGATTGAGGCCAAGCGACAACAGCGGGTCCATCGCGAAAGGAGCGGCCAAGGCCTTGCCGTCCAGCACGATGACGATTCGATTCTCTACGTACCGACTTGCGGCACGCTCCAGGACTCCCTGCCCCTCGCTTGTCAGTTCAATAAACAGGCTGCCCTCAGCGGTCGGCTGGCGCCAGACCTGGGCCAAGTGGGCCGTCGTCAGGAGAGGCTCCGCCTCCAGGTAGATCATCCTGGTCCCGCGAACATTGCTGTAGGGCGTCTCTTCGCTGAAGCGTTCGCTCGACTCGTCCGCGCCGATGTAGACCGCGAACGGCTCTGGCGCCGACTGACACCCGACCAGCACCGACACGACGCAAACCAGCAGGAGCAGACGTAGAGCAGCGCTCCATGGCCCGCGAGGCATGTGACTCATCATGATCTCACTCCTGTGTACTTGGCGAGAGGACGCACAGAGTCCGCCGTTCATGCCTACGCACGGTACCAAGCCCTCGCGAGCACTCCGCACTTCTCTGCCTGGCCTTGATGTTCCGTAGCCCAAGTCTCTGACCTAATCCACTGCCACCGGTCCCACACGGCTCCGCAACCGCCGCTCACTGCAACGGCCCGCCGCGACCAACCCGTACTTGGTCAGCAACAAGAGTCTAACCCGTCGGGCAGACCCAACGCAACACAAAAGCCCTTTGACCAACCACGTCCCGTGCAGACAGCGCACACCACCCCACACTGAGGGTCATTGGCGGCGTACCGCGATCGAGCTGCAGGCAGTGCGCATCGGCACCGCTCCTCTCAGCGTCTACCGCTTCCCGATCTCGCGAAGCACCGCTGCCAGCTTCTCGTTGAATTCAACGGGCTCTTCCATCATTAGAAAGTGCCCGACGCCCTCCATCATCACCGCCTCGAAGTCAGCGTACCGGCGATTGCCTTCAATGTTCGTGGCGTAGCCGCGCCCCTCGCGCGGGGCGGCGTTCACGCAGCGAATCGGCACACCCGCCGCCTTGAACAGCTCGGGCATCTTGAGATTTTGCACATCGCGAATCAGCCCGACCGCTACCTTCTCATTGGTCTTGAGCGCTTCCTCGGTGATCCACTTCGCAAGCTCCGGCTGCGCTCCCGCCATGCCCGCCATCATGCCGCGCAGCGTTCCCTCGTAGTCCGCCTCGAACGCCGCCACGAATTGCGCCATGGCTTCCTCGGGGTACTCGAAGTCCGCATCCTGCAAAGTGTCAACGCCGACAACGCCGATGACGCGATCCGGCAATCTCGCCGCCGTCTCCAGCGACACCCAGCCGCCCATGGAGTGACCCACCAGAACGACGCGCGAGAGGTTGAGCTTCTCAATGACCGCCTCAGCGCCGTCCGCCAGCGCCAGCGTCGTCCACATCTCGCGGTTCGTGCCCGACTCGCCATGGCCCGGCAGATCCAGGGAGACGACTTGATAGTCTTCCGCGAACACGTCGAGTTGGTGATTCCAGAAGCTGCGATTGCAGGCCCAACCGTGAATGAAGACGAGCGTCGTCTCACCGCTTCCGCGCACATCGTAGACAATCGTGACGCCATCGCTCGTTGTCGCCTCGCCCGTGATGACGAGGGTGTCCTTCGCCTCCGAAACTTCAGACTCGCCCCAGATCCCATCCAGCACACCCATCTCGTCAAACTTCGCCGCAGCATTAAGAAAGTGGGCGGTGATCCAGAAGACGGTCCACTCTTCGGCATAGCCGCCGCGATAATGTTCCGGATCCGTGGCCCGGCCGCCTTGCCAGAAGCGGGTCTGCTGCAGTTGCTCACCCTGGCTGCCCCAAGCGTCGATCATCTGCCCGCAGCTCCGGTACATGACCAGCGCCAGTTGTTTCAGATCCTCGCGCCCGGTCAGTTCGCCGAGGTGGTGCAGCTCCGGCGCGTAGAGCACGCCATACACATCCAAATGCATGTTCTGCACGGAGACGGAGGTCCAGCCATGCGTCTTGAGATTGTGATCGCGCAGCCGACCTGCGGGCAGATCCATGTCCCAAAGCACGGTGTAGCTCAAGGCCACATCCGCCGCGTGCCCGGCCCAGTCGAGGTACTTCTGCTCGCCGGTCATCTCATACATGGCGAGGAACGCTTCGAAGCCGGCCCAGGCGCCTTCCTTGTCCTCACAACGCGCGTCGAGCGTGCCGCCCCAATACGGCTCTTCCATACTCGGATGGCGAGCGCCATAGTGATCCGCCGCCTTCCTCGCCGCCTCGGCATACAGGTCGTCGCCGAACAGTTCATATCCCAAGCAGAGCGGCGCGACGAGAAACCCCTCGTTCGTCGATACCGGATGCCAACCGTCAGCGAGGATGCGCCGGGCATGCACCTCGCAGGCGCGCTGAAGAAACACCTCCCAGGCGCCGGTATCGATCTTCAAATCGCGCCCCGCCCGAATGGCGCGAGCGAAGTTGGTCATCGCCTGCCCCTGCGAGATCGGGTCCTGCCGCGACCACTCGCCCGTCTTCCCATCGCAGGCGAGCAAGAAGCCGTCCTCATTGAATGGCGACCGCGCCAAGGTGTCCAGGCACCGGCTGGCCATCTCCACAGCCGCCGCCTCGCCCAGTTCATCCGCAAGCTGCAGCAGCGCATAGCCCGGCGCTTCCGACTGCCCCGCCCAGCCCATGACATACAGATCGGGATCGTGCGGATACATGGCGAAGCCCGGCAACGTGTTCTCCCCGCGCCAACGCCGCAGCGCAAAGCGATACTTGTCGCGCACGATCTCCTCGACGCTCGGCATCCCCGCCGTCGAATACGGCTGCAACAGATCGATCGACGTCGCCAGCGCGGTTCGGAAGCCGCTTCCCTGCGGCGCGACATCGTACGCCTCCAGATAGAACGTCTTCTCAATGACGCTGCCGGGTGCAGCGATGACATATGCCTCATCAAAGGCAGAGGTGTGGCGCTGGCCGCTCTTGACAACGCCCGTCTCGCCGTTGAGCACGCAGACGCCGGAGGTCAGGGCGAACTCCGTGCCCGCGCCCTTGCGTTCAAGGCCGAGCGTCCACCATTGATCATCGTTGTTGGCGAAGGGCACGGGCGAGGGCAGGGCATGCAGAGCCGCCCCACCGCCAAAGCCCGCCCCACTGCTCTCTTTCCACTCCAGGCTGACGAAGGGCGCGGTCAGGCGATGCTCCTCCACGAACAGACGCTCACCCATCCGTCCCTCGTAGATCGGCACCAGCCCGGACCAGCCCGCCGCCTTCGAAGCCGCCCCCGAAGGATTGCCGTGATAGAGCACGCCGGGCATGACCACCCCCTTGCCTTGTCCCGGGGTGAGCCAGCGCACCGAGAGAGTCGTTGGCATCGACTCGGCTTCGCCTTCCCAGCGCCACTGCCGCACGCACTTCACCACCCGGTCAAGCAAACGATAGTGGTCGCGCACCAGCCAGCGACCGCCTGCGACATCGACCTCGCCATCGATGACCAGCCAAGCGTCGACCTGCCGGGCGTTGGTGAGGCGCCCGTGCGCCCAGTCGGCCGGCTCGCCATTGTGCCAGCCCACGCCGATTGACCACAAGCCGTCCTTCGGCGACTGCATTGCTACCTGGCCGTCTAGCCGTAGCGCGATGCGCTGCTGATCGCCGTCGAGTTCGAGCGCGATCGTACGTGTGCCCCGCCGCAGCGATGCTTCAGGTATCCGCCGAATGTAGAGACCAGCGTCAACCCCCTGCCCGCCATTTGTCTGGTGGCAGTGCACCGCCAGGACGTTCCGACCTGCCTTGAGCACCCCCGCCGCTTCGCGGCTTAGCGCTCTCTCGACATACCCCGAGCGCCATCCCGGCAAACTCGCCGCCTTGACGCCATTCAGATACACCACCGCGTCCTCATCGTGATACACGCGCAGCACCAGTGGTTCGTCGATCACACCATCCCAGTCGAAGCTGCGGCGGAGCCAGATGTCGCCCGTCAACCACTCGCTGCCCACGCGTACGCCCGGCGTGCCTTCTCTGGCGAACGGAGCGACGCCCTCCCGCCAGGCGGAATCGTCGTAGTCGGCCTCCCACCAGTTGCCGGCGGGCTCGGTCAAGGTGTAGCGCCAGATCTGCGGCTGCGCCTCACTCGTCGGCGCGATGGCAAGGAGATTCGTCCCAGCTTCCGCTGCCATGTGGGCCGGTTCCGCCGACGCCATCGGGGCGACTCCCAGACATCCCAGCAACACGGAGAGACACAAGCGCACAGGCCAAACACGGTTCATGGGCTCACCTCGATTTCACTTCAGCGCCCCGCGCCGCCACCTACGCAGCCTGGCCCGAGAGCGCCTTCCAGCGAGAGGATTGTACCTGCCGGGGGCCCGTCCTCAGTTCATCGGCAACTCGTGACGGATCTCCGTCAGCGCAAGAAAGCACGGGAGGGCAAGCTCCCGTGCTTGGTGCATTCTTCGCAATGTCTTCAAGCGTCGCCGTGTCCGGCGATCAGGCTGATCTGGCCTTAGTCGTGGCTCTTGAGCGTGAGAATCCACTTGCCGTAGATGGCGATGCCGATGGCGGAGATGATGCCGATGCCGCCCAGGACGTACCAGACGATGCCGATCGTGTGGTGCGCCGCGTGCATGTTCTCGGTGAGCACCACCGGATCGCCGCCGGTCAGTCCGACCAGCCAGTCGAAGGCCTCACCGTGCGGGATCGCCTCGATGAAATCGGTCGGACTCTGCTGAATCGCGGTTTCCAGGTTCTCGGCCAAGCCTGTCCGGGCCAGCTCCAGACCGTCCGCCACGCCGATCATGCGGCTCCACTCGTCGACGATCGCATGGGGCACGGCCTCGAAGCTGGAGAGCGTGCTCACGAAGTCGTCCTTGGGCAGGGCGATCAAGTCGGCGACGGGCATCTCGACCTTGCCGGCCAACTCCTGCAACTGCTGGACGATCGCCGGGTCGGCGATGCTGTCAAGCGAACTGCCGGCGATGGTGTCGTAGAGCGTCTGGGCTTCTTCCTTGGGCAGCCAGGCGTGCTTGGTCAGGGCCTCAACGAAGTCGAAGCGGTCCATCGCCATGAGATCCTCCACCGGCACGCCGACGCGCTCGGCGAAGCCGGCGACCTGTTCCGTGGCGGGAAGGTCGACCGGGTTGCCACCCAGGTGGGTTTCGATCTCCTGGCGCGAGAAGCGATCCTTGGAGGCGAAGACGTCGTAGAGCCAGGGCCCGATCTTGCCTTCCAGCGTCCAACCAATGGCGATGGGCACCTGGGAGAAGCCGAGGTACATGGCCTTCTTGTCGGACGGGGCGAAGTTGCCGATGAACTCGCTGAACTTGGGACTGGAGAGCATCTCGCCGACACTGAAGATGGCAATGGCGCCGACGGAGACCCAACCGGCGGTCGAGTAGCCACAGGCGAACATGGCGACGCTGGCGAAGAGCGTGCCCACCACCATGCTCGTCGTCGCCCGCATCAGGGAACTGATCCAGGCGAAGATGAAGCAGGTGATCATGATGAGCCCGGCGTTGATGTTGAGCATCCCCTCGGGCTGGATCGCCGTGCCTTCCGCGTTGGTGATGACGAAGAAGTTGACGAGCTTGTTCGTGGAGGGCTCGTCGCCGAACAGCGTCTGGATGATGTCGCGGGTGTTGACCCAGTCATCGATGTGGGCCGGCAGCACATCGAAGAGCGCCGTGAACATGAACCAGAAGCCGGAGAAGAGCAGCAGGTAGGTCCAGACGTGGGGCTTGAGGAGTTCGTGGATGGACTCGCTGACGAGACTGCCCTCCTCCAGCTTGCCCTCCTTGCGCAAACGCTTGCGCTCCAGCCGTTCTTCCTTGCCGACTTCCTTGTAGGTCAAGAGGAGAATGAAGTTGAGGGAGATGATCAGGCCGCAGGCGATGAAGACCAGCGGCCAGCCGCTGTCCAGCCAGGAGATCTGATCGACCAGCCCCTGCATCTTCTCACGCATCAGCCCGGCGACCAGCGGGCCCATGTAGCCGCCGATATTCACCGTTTGGTAGAAGACACCCCAGGCCATCGAGCTGTTGCGCCGGGTGGTGGAGCGAACCACCGTGCCCTGGATGCCGGGCTTGAAGACCGCCGTGCCGATCGCCAGCACCACCGCCCCGACGAAGAAGCCCCAGTAGCCGGAAAGCCAATCCAGCTCGCGGGAGTAGATCGCCGACAAGGCCATGATGATGTAGCCCATGATCTTGAGGATGGTGGAGATGAAGATGGTCAGCTTGTAGCCGTACTTGTCGGAGAGCCCGCCGGTGAGGATGGGCAGGAAGGACTGCACGAAGGCCCAGACGGCGAGCAGCGTCCCGAACTGGGCAAGGGGCACGCCCAGCCCGCCCTTCGAGACGGGGTCCTTGGCGTAGAGGACGGCGACCGCCTTGACGCCGTAAAACGCCAGCCGCTCCACCATCTCCATGCCGCCGCAGACCCAGAAGACGTAGCTGAGGCTGGCGATGGAGGCGAAGAGACCGAGCTGCTTCACGTCGATGAAGGAAGTCGAATGTTCGTCATGCAGATCTTCGTTGGGATTGCTCATGGGGGCTCCGGTGGTGACGCCGAGGGGCGAAGGATCGACTGCCACGAGGGTCCGCACAGAATACCGACCCCCGGCTCAGCTTGCCCTGGGTGCGGTCGGCTGGCCCGCCGATCAGCGCCAGGAGCACCACGCCGGAGGAATCCTGTCGTCAGCCCCCGCGCCGGGCGGACTCAACCCACGCCCCACAAGGAGTAGGCCGCGTCGGCGTCCACCCTCGGATCGGCGCCAAGAAAAAACGCTGAACTGCTTCCCCGTCACGCTGGCTGTTCCTCAGCGTCAGCCCTTCCGCCGTTCAGGCGAGCGAGATCCGTTCCTTCGTCCACAGGGCCGCCCCCGGGGGATCCTCGGCCACACCGGTCGGCATGGCCAGGTGCAGCGTCGCGGGCTTGAGCAACTCCACGTCGCCGCTGATCTCATGATCCAGCGAGCGCATCGCCGCCCCCCAATCGACGTTGATCGAGCCGCACTCCATACCCTTGGCCTTGCGAATTCGAGAGCCCCGGCCGCGGAAGTAGCGATTCGCCGCCGCCAGTTGCACGTTGATCACCTGCCCTTGGAACTTCCGGTGCACGCCGATCGGCTGGTGAATGACGCCAAAGGCCCCGCCCTGCGCCTGGAAAGCGAAGTGCACATCCCGGGAGTCTTCGTGAACGCGCAGCGTACCGTGCGGGGGTCGCAGGTGGATCACCACCTCACAGGGGTTTTCGTGGTGATTCTGGTAGTAGAGGCTGATCTCCGCCCGACCGCGGTTGAGACGCACCAGCGGCATGAAGCAGACGCCGTCCGTCTCGAAGTAGCGCCCCCCCGTCACGTTCTTGAGTTCGTCGGACGCCTTGGGGGCGACCGTCATGAAGTAGATGAGGAGCACCCCCGAGAGCGCGAAGAGCGCCAGACTGGCCCAGCGCTGGTACAGCACGAGGTCGGAGCCGGGCTCCTGCAACGTGCCGTGGAACATCCAGACCACAAAAGCCCACATGATCGACCCGCAGAGGAGGATCACCAGTACCGTGTTCCGCAGTTCACGCATGTCTGCCTTCCATCCTGCCGTGTCGTCGAACCGGCCGGATCGTCATGGATCACAGGGCACCCGTCACTGTCTGGTACTTCGGTCGGCCGGGTTCGTCGCCTCCTGCCTTCGTCCGCCCAATCTTCCGCTCTACTATACGCCAGTGTCGAGGAATCCCCAACCGTTTCTTGCCCACGGCGCGCACTCCGAGCCGGCGCGCAAAACGCCCGCAGGGCCGCCGCGACACTGCGAATGTCCTTGGGAGTCTGAGAATCTACTCTTTCGCCGGCGGATACTCGGGGCTGGGCCGCAGCGTCATAACCACACGCCGGCAGAGCTCGTTGGGCACCGAGATCTGGTTGTCGAGCCGGCCGAACAAGAACCGCTCCGAGGCGATGCGGTACTGCATCTGATCCGGCAGGTAGACCGGGTCATCGCCTTGGCCCTCGCGGAAGCTCAGGGTGAGCTGATGGCCCACCGGCACGTCCACGGACCAGATCTCCTCGCCGCTGCGCGTGTCGAGCAGGGTGATCGTCTTGGGCGCGGAGGACGTGCTCAGGTACGTGAAAGTGTTGGCGCTGCGGAAGTTACCGCCGGGATAGTACGCCGACTTGCACCCGCCCAGCAGCAACGCCGCTGCGGCAAAGGCTCCGAAAAGCAGGGCACGCCTGGTTCGCATGGATCGATCTCCTTCTGGTGGCCGTGGCAGCATACCGGCTTTGCCCAGCCGCTACACATCCCATCGGCAGGACGCCCCTTCCACCTGTCGGCGAATCGGACGGGAAGGCGGCAAACCTCATACGAGCCCGCCAGGGTCGGGTTCAGCCAGAGCCGGCAACTCCACGCGGGACCGCCCGGCTCACAGGCGGGTCGCAGCGGCTCCTCCGCCTCGGTATCGTGGGATCATGACGCCGCCACCGCGAATCGGGCTGGGCTACGACCTGCATCGACTGGAACCAAGATCGGGAGCGGCCGCCCATGAAGTGAAACCGCTCGTCCTCGGCGGCCTGCCCATCGAGCACGACCATGGTCCGATAAGCCATTCGGACGGCGATGTGCTGCTGCACGCCCTCACGGATGCCATCCTCGGGGCCCTGGGGGAGCCGGACATCGGCACGCTCTTCCCCGACACCGCCCCCGAGAACGCCGGCCGGGCCTCGCGCGACTTCCTGCTCGAAGCCAAGCGCCGCCTGGAGGCTGCGGGCCTGGCGATCGGCAACATCGACCTGACCCTGATCCTGGAGCGGCCCAGGATCAGCCCGTACAAAGAACGAATCTGCGAGAACCTGGCCGGCTTGCTGGAGTTGGAGCGGGGCCGGATCAACCTGAAGGGCAAGACCCACGAAGGCGTCGACGCGGTGGGCCAGGGCCGGGCCCTGGAGGCCCACGCCGCCGTCCTGCTCCTGCCCGCCGACCACTGAAAAAGGTGTCGGATACCGTTTTCGGAAAAACCCGCGGAAAAAGGTATCCGACACCTTTTTCTGAGGGAGGGAGACGCAAGCGATGGATGAGGCGACACTTCGACACACGATGACCGCCGCCCAGGCCTGGCAGCAGGCCGCCGGCCTTGCCGCCCGTCTGCATCAGGGACAATTCCGCAAGGACGGCTGCACGCCCTACGTCGCCCACGTCTATCGCGTCACCCTCACCCTCAGCCACCTCTTCGGCTGTACCGACATCACCGCCCTCACCGCCGCCCTCCTGCACGACACCATCGAGGACACGACCGGCGACTACGAGGATGTCGAAGAACAGTTCGGCAGCGAGGTCGCCGACATCGTCGCAGCCCTCTCCAAGGACATGCGCCGCCCCGAGCCGATCCGCGAGGTCGAATACGACGCCGGCCTCGAAGAGGCCCCCTGGCAAGCGAAGCTGATCAAGCTCGCCGACACCTACGACAACTACTGCGATCAGGCCTACGCCACCCAGGAGCCGGTGTCGCTGGACAAGGCGATCGCGCGCATGCAGCGAGCCCTCGCCATCGCCGGCAACGATCCGCGCCTCGCCCGCGGCGTGCAGGTCGTTCTCGCAGCGATCAGCGAAGCCAGGGCCCGCACAACGTAAGCCCCGGGAGATGCCTCCTACACCCGACGCCACCGCATAAGGCAAGGCCCCGACGGCCCGGGCTCACTCGCGACTTGCAGCGGAGGTTCGCGGAGCGCGTTTGTAGGGAGAGAAGCGATACCCGCCAACGCTTCCAAGTCCGCTGGTGAGCAACGAAGCAGGCCCCATGATGAACCAGTAGTACGCGTCGGGCGAGAGCAGGCATGTGATTGCAGCCAGCAGCGGGACCAGCGGGTAGGCAAGTGCGAAGAGAACGCAGTACCTGGGAAGTGCGTAGGAGGCGACGGCGGCGACAACGGGGGGGAATCACGAAGGTGTGGATGGCCGCCACGATGAGCGCCGCCGGCCCCGTTTGCCACGCCAGGAAGAAGATCAGGAGGGAAAACAAAGCGCTTGCCACTGTGAGGCTGACTGCCGTCGTCCATGCCGCCACGGCCTGTTGACTCGCGGTCGCCGCTTCCTCCTGGAACAGATCCTCTCGACTCCAGAAGCAGCCACACTCCGGACAGCGCACCGCCTCCTCGTTGCTCGGCAGCGGGTAGCGGCACTTCGGGCACGGCTCCATCGGCGGCTCGTCGGTCACAAGACCCTCACTTCCATGGTGCGACCGTTGCGTCCGCATTCTACTCCTTGTAGTCCATTCGTACTCCCACCAGCCCGAGGCGCTGCGAGCACTCCACGGGGCGATCTGAACCACGGCTGCGATCGCCGCGTATCATCCGTTGCCCGCTGACACTTCCGCCCGCGTTTTCCCATCAACACGGTACCGCCCGCCCGGCCTGAGAGACGCCGCCCCACCGAGACCTCGCCGCATGATCCAGACCGCCGATGTTCGTGTCGACTACGACGATGTGACCGCTGTCCGCGATCTCAATCTGTCGATCCCGGCGGGCGAGGTGTTCGGCCTGATCGGGCCCAACGGGGCCGGCAAGACCAGCCTCATCCGGGTGCTGGCGACCCTGCTGCAGCCGACGTATGGGGCGGTCCGCATCGGCGGCATCGACGCCGAGGAGCACCCCGCCCAAGTCCGCGAGCTTCTGGGCTACATGCCCGACATGGCCCCGGTGCGCGACGATCTGCGCTGCTGGGAATTCCTCGACCAGTTCGCCGGGGCCTACGGCGTGCCGCGACGCCAACGGCGCGATCGCATCGAAGAAGTCATCGCCAAGGTCAAGCTCGAATCGAAACGCAACGCCAAGGCCGGCACCCTCTCGCGCGGCATGAAGCAGCGGCTGGTGCTTGCTAAAACCTTGCTCTCCGATCCCACGGTGCTCCTGCTCGACGAACCGGCCAGCGGCATCGATCCGATCGGCCGCATCGAGATGCGCCGCATCCTCATCGCCGAGGCCAAGGCGGGCAAGACCGTCCTCATCTCCTCGCACATCCTCACGGAGCTCTCCGCCTTCTGCACCTCCATCGGCATCATGGAGCGCGGCCGGCTCAAGATCAGCGGCCCGGTCAGCGAAATCATCGCCGGCATGAACCTGGTGCGCCGCTTCATCATCGAACTGCTCGAGCGGCCCAAGCGTGACGGCGAGTGGCTCCGCGAACACCCGCGCGTGCAGGAGGTCACCCACGAGCGCGACCACATCACGCTCAGTTTCGACGGCGACGATGAAGAAGCCGCGGCCCTGCTGCGTCAGATGGTCGAGCGCGACCTGCCGGTCAAGGCGTTCTATGAGCGGAAGATGGATGTCGAGGACATACTCCTCCAGATCGGCGCGGAGGAAGTGTCATGACCGCCCTCAAGGGATGGACCAACCTGGTCGTGCCCCTCAACCCGATCTTCGTGCGCGGCGTGCGGTCTCGGCTGCGGCTCAAGCACCTGCTCTCCTGGGGCATGATCACGGTCACCATCACCGCTTTCGTCAGCTCGCTCATCTACCTGACGATGATGCACCGGGAGATTGTCACCGACGCCCAGACGGCGGCGAAGGCGATGGTGGTTCCCCTCATCATTATCCAGGGCGTCATCCTCATGCTTCTGGGCACGGGGGCGGTGGCGGCGGGCGTCTCGCACGATCGCGATCGCGGCTTGCTTGATTACCACCGCATGACCCCCATGTCGCCGACCTCGAAGATCCTCGGCTACCTGTTCGGCCTGCCGGCCCGCGAGTACTTCCTCTTCGCTCTGACGCTGCCCTTCCTGGGATTCGCCGTCTACAAGAGCGAGTTGCCCCTGCCCACGATTCTGCACTTCTACGCTGTCTTCTTCACCTCCGTCTGGCTCTACCACTTGACCGGCATGGTGGCGGGCATGTTGTCGCAAAAGCCGCGGTTGGCGGCCCTGATGTCGCAGGGCCTGGTGGTGATGCTGTACCTCATCCTGCCGCAGCTCTCCGCCTTCGGCCTGACCTTTCTCGAGTTCCTGACGGTGCGGCCGACGTTGTACGGCATGGTGCTGCAGGAACTGCACGAGATCGGCCCGGGGTTGGATGTGGCGGCTCGACGCTCCCTCCCGGACATCAGCCGTTACCAGGAAGTGGCCTTCTTCACCAGCATCCTGCATCCGACGATCTTCACGCTGCTGGTGCAGTCATTCCTGCTCTCGGCTCTCTTCGCCATCGTGCACCGCAAGTGGTGCGACATCGAAGCGCACGCCTTCTCGAAGCTGCAGGCGCTCTTCGTCTACGCTGTGACTTCCTTCTTCCTGGTGGGCAGCCTCTGGCCGATTCTGCGCCGGGGCGAGGTGTTCCGTGAGTTCATTCAGCGCAACCACGATCTTCTGGGAAGAGCCGAGCCCCGGCACGTGCTGCTCATCCTCTTCACGGTGATGCTCTGCTTGTCGGGCGCGGTGGCGCTGCTGCTCTTGCACCTGGTGACGCCCTCCAAGTACACCGTCGTCAAGGGCTATCGCCGCCTGCGCAAGCTGGGGCATCGCGGCCTGCATCCGAGCAGCGATGCGGCGTCGAGTCTGCCGCTCGCGATCGCGATGATCGCCATCGCCGGCGCCGGCTACTACCTGTTGCTGCGGCAGGCGCAGGCAGCGGGCGTCTTCTTCACCACGCCTGCCCCGCTGCTCCAACAACTGGAGCCGATCGCCCTCTTCGCGGTCATCGGCCTGTTTCTGCACAGCGTGCGCGAGCGCTACAGCGGCCGCAGCTTCCTGGTGGCGGTGTTCCTGCTCTGGATGCTGCCCGCCTTCGCCGCCATGATTCTCTTTGCGGCCGAGAATGCCTTCGTGCTGGGCACCTACATCTCGCTACCCTGCCCGCCCAGCTCCCTCTTCGTCTGCCTGGCCGACAATCTCGGAGCGGCCCTGGACGAGCAGGGCCAGCCCATGCGGATGCTCACCCTCGAGATCCATCGGCAGCAGTCCTCGATGGTGCTGACGGTGCTGGTCTTCTACACCGCCCTGACGGCGATGTTCCAGTTCCATCTCTGGCAGTGGAAGGCCCGCCTGCGCCGGCAGGTGCGCGAGGAACCGCGGCTGGCCGTGTGAGGAACTCGGCCCCACATAGCGAAGCCATCTTGGCTTCGCGGGCACGGCCAGGATGGCCGTGCTCTGTGGTACGCCCAGAAAAAACGGCCACAGCTCTGAGAGGGGGCTGAGGCCGTCGGCGATGGAAGACCAATTGGTGGAGAGACGGGATCTGAGAGGCATTCCGGCGCAGAGCCGAAAGCGAGGAGAGGGGCCTTCGTCGCCCAGGGTTTGGTCTGCGTGAGCCCGGCGATCGTTCTTCGGACGCCGAGCCGCTGCTGCTCTGTCAGTGTACCGCCCGGATTCTTCTTGTCAAAAACTTCTTAGTAGAGTAGTATCACTTTGAAGTTCCGCCATGTTTCTTTGGCATCCGCCGGGCGGCGTGGTACGTATACTCCAGTGGTCGGGGACGCAATTACGGATCGAGACTGCACTCATGTCAGACGTGCCCCAGAAACTCACCGAGCTGGAAGACTTGCTCATGAACGTGGTGTGGGAGATGGGCGAAGTCACGGTGCGCGATGTCCATCGCCGCATCCAACCGCTTCGCCAGCTCGCCTACACCACGGTCCTCACCATGATGGGCGTGATGGAACGCAAAGGCCTGGTGTCGCATCAGAAGCGCGGCCGGGCCAACGTCTATCGCGCGCGCCTGTCGCGGCAAGCCTTCGGGGCCCAGTCGGCGAGGCAAATCGTGGACAACTACTTCCAGGGAGTGATGAAGAACCTCGTGGTTCACTTCGCCGACCACGGCGAATTCGATGGCGACGACATCGCGGCCCTGGAGCGCATCGTCGAGGAAGCCAAGACGCGTCAGGGCCCACCGGCCCTCCCCTAGGAGTGAGAGTATTTCGATATGTCGGCATGGGCCTCCCAAGGCGTCTGGCTGCTTGCAGTCGCTTCCATTGAACTCTGCGTGCTCACCGGCGTAGTCTGGGTGGCCACCTGGGTCGGCCGGCAATGGAGCAGCGCCACCAAGCAATTGCTCTGGACCGCCGTGCTCGCCAAGCCCGTCCTGGTCATCCTCCTCGCCCTGATCGGGGTCAGCTTCCTCCCCGCCACCGGCATCAACTCCGACGAAGTCATGCGCGGCCTGGGAAGAGCCCTGGGCGACGGCGGCGTCGCCGCCACCGATCCGCAAGGCGGCCTGCTCACGGCGGCCTGGCTTCCCCTCGTCCTGCTCGCCCTCTGGTTCATCGGCTTGCTGGCAAGCCTCACCGTCCTCGTCGGCGGCGTTGTCGCCTCCAGCGGCCTGGTCCGCCGCTCCTACGACTGCGGCTTCCGTCTCAGCCCCGCTTTCCTGCGGCGGCTGGGCGTCATCGCCCCCGCCGATGTCGATGTCATCGTCACCGATCTCGCCACCTCGCCCGGATCGCACGGGCTCTTTCGCTCGACGATCCTGCTGCCCATCGACTGGCTGCCTATCCAGCAGAACGGCCGGCTCGCTCCCGACGACGCCGTGGCCTTGCGCCACGTATTGGAGCACGAGATCTACCACGTGCGCCGGCATGACGGACTGTACCAATTCGCTCTACGCCTGATCGCGGCGCCGCTGTGGTTCCATCCGCTCAGTTACCTCATCATTCGCAAGTGGATCGACGTGATCGAGATCGCCGTGGACGCGCGCGTGCTCCACGACGGCTACATCGATCGCACCCAATACGCCAAGACGCTGATCAGCGCCGTGCGCCGCTCCATCCCCAGTCGCCTCGCCGCCGGAACCTGGTTCCTGGGCCATTCTCGCCGCCGCGCCGTGCGGGTGCTGCATCGCCGTCTGCACACGGTGCTGACACCGCCCAAGCGGCTGTCGCACTGGAGCCGAATCGCCTCGCTGGCCTGCGCCATCGCGGTGCTGACCAGCTTCCCCGTGACCGTCGTCTCGGTGCGCACGCCCCAGCCGCTGGACTCCACCAACGAATACGCCACCGCCAACGGCATTCCGACGCACTACTACTGGCGGGGCGAAGTCATCTCCTACGCCCAGTTGCCCCCCCATTCAGCAAGAGCAGGTCCGCCAGGCCTACGCCGCCTACGACGGCCCCTGGACGCTGAGTCGGAACCTGCGACCGGTCGTGGGCAAGCTGGACGCCTCGCTGCTGCTGACCGATTGGAACACGGCCTACCGCACCGATGATGGTCGGCTCAGCCGCTTCGCCTCCAGCGAGGGGTTGTCAGCGAGTGCGGGCGCGACCGGAATGGCCGCGGACATGCCCATCCCCGCCCCCGCGCCGCGGCCCTGAGCTCAACCGCCACCCTCAACCTTCTTGAACGCCTGCCCCGCCCGGGGCGAGCCGCCCGGCTCGAACCCAGACTGACGCCACTGCCGCAGCAGGTTCGGCGTGAGCAACTGGGCGCCGGTGGAGGTGGGGACGCGAATCAACTGGGTGGGCGGACCGGCCACCGCCTCCTCCTCCTCCTCCTCCGGAACGTCGCTGACCAGTTCGATGACGCCGCGGTCGCCGTACCACTCCCCGACATCCGCCAAAGCATCACGCCAGGGCAACTGCAGCCGCCAGACGTAGCGCCCGTCAGCGCCGAGCGACAGCGTCTCGATCTGCCCGTCGTAGCGATAGAGCCAATCCCCCACCGCCCAGGTGGTGGGATCCTCGTCCACCTCGCGGTTGTACCAGGCGTCCTCATCGAAGATCGGCCTGTCGTCGCCGCACCCCACCAGAAGACAGCCGCTACAGACAAGGACGAGAGCGATCAGACGTGGCATGGGCATACTCCCTTTCATGGACCGCAGCCGTAGATGCGACTGCGCCCATGAGTCTAACGCCGTTCCCCGGTGTTCTGATACATCGGGCAACGTCGATCGCAGGCTGCGGAATCAGCAAGTAAAAACCCCAGTACACACTGGGGTCGGGGGGAGATCCTGACTTCGCGAAGCGGTGCTCTAGCCCTGGGCCGCGGCGAAGAGTTCGGCGACCTTGCTCCAGTTGACCACGTTCCACCAGGCGCCGACGTAGTCGGGGCGGCGGTTCTGGTACTTCAGGTAGTAGGCGTGCTCCCAGACATCCAGGCCGAGAATCGGCGTGCCCGTCCCGTCCATCAGGGGGGCTGTCCTGGTTCGGCGTGGAGGTGACCGCGAGCTTGCCTCCCTTGACCACCAGCCAGGCCCAGCCACTGCCGAAACGGGTGGCGGCGGCGTCAGCGAAAACCTTCTGGAACTCGGCGAAGGAGCCGAAGGCCGCGTCGATGGCCTCCGCGAGAGCGCCGCTGGGCGCGCCGCCGGCGTTCGGGCCCATGATCTGCCAGAAGAGCGAGTGGTTGGCGTGGCCGCCGCCGTTGTTGCGGACCGCCCCGCGCTTGGCCTCGGGAAGTTCCTTGAGCTTCTGAATCAGCGTCTCGATGGGCAAATCAGCCCATTCGGTGCCCTCCAGGGCCGCATTCGCCTTGGCAATGTAGGCGGCGTGGTGCTTGCCATGGTGGATCGCCATGGTCGTGGCATCGATGTGCGGCTCGAGGGCGTCAAAGGCGTACGGTAGGTCAGGCAGTGTGTATGGCATATGAGTCCATCCTTCGAGTGATTATCGGTCGTTCGCCCGCCACCGCTGCCGGGCGTCTCGCCCCTGCAGACGGCCGCGTGTGAGCAAACCGTAGGACCCGGCTCGGAATGGGTCAACAGCCCTTTCGGGACCCGCCAGATCCCGTTCCGGAGAGGGAATTCGTTCTTCTCACCCGCTTTTTCTTAGAATCATTCTAAAATAGGGGAACAATCGGCCAGGAATGGTGTACTTATTGGTAGTGAAGCGGCCTCTGTCGGCAAGGCGAGGAATGCCTTCCCCAGGAATCCCCCGAGGAGACACGCCGCGAAGATCACCGTGCCGGCCTGGGTCGGCCCTAATCGTGTGCTACGAGAAGCAATGAAGAAGCAAGCCCACATCTCACCGCTCGACCAGATTCGTCGCCAGAACCGCCTCAACCTGCGGGCCGGCGGCCAGCGTCGCCGCCCGGGCCTGAACCCGGGCGACCAGCGCGTCCTGCGCCGCCTGCTCAGCAAGCTCATGGACTACATCGACAGCCCCTCCTTCCGGGAGCGGAACGCTGAGCAGAAGATCTACGACGAGGCTCCGCCCATCCCCAAGCCGGACACCGCCTGGTACCAGCCCCTCATGGACGATCCCCGGGCCGCCCGGGCCATGCGCGACAACCAGCAGCGGGACAGCGTCCTCTTGACCGCGGCCCAGGAGCAGGTCCTCTTCCGCCAGTTCAACTACGCCCGCTATCGCATCCGCCAGATCCAGGAGACGCTGGGCATCACCGCCGACAACGGCGCCAAGCGCGAGCCCAGCCCCGAACAGGCCGACGAGATGCTGCGCTGGCATCGCATCGCCGACCAGGTGCGCGAGCAGATCGCCGAGACCAACCTGGCCCTGGTCCTGGCCATGGCCAAGCGAACCCGCATGAGCGAGGTCGACTTCGCTGACCTGATCAGCGAAGGCAACATGGCCCTGCTCCGCTCCGTGGACAAGTTCGATGCGGATCGCGGTTTCAAGTTCTCGACCTACGCCTGCCGAGCCATCCTCAAGGCCTTCAGCCGGCAGGGAATGAAGCTCTCCAAGTACCGCCAGCGCTTCCCGACCGACTTCGACCCGGCCTTGGAGAAGTCCGACGCCCTGGAGACGCGCCGCCGCGATCTCGAAGAGGACGCCTCCTCCCACGTCGCCGACCTGGTGCGGCAGAACAACTGCGGCATGAGCGAGATCGAGCGCCTGGTCATCGAGCACCGCTTCGGCCTCGACACCACGCCCGACCATCCGCCCATGACCCTGGAGCAGGTCGGCCAGATCATCGGCGTGACCAAGGAACGCGTGCGGCAGATCCAGAACAAGGCTCTGGAGAAGATTCGCGTCGACCTCGAGGAGAACTTCCTCAACCGCTTCACGCCCAAGCGCGATGAGGCGACCGGTCGCCTGCTGATCGAAGCCAACTGAGTCGAACCCAGACCATGTCCCACCCCGCAACCGGGCGTCTTCGGACGCCCGGTTGTCGTTGTGCCTCCCCCACTGCCATGTCGCGCAAGCCCACCCGCCCTGCCGACACAGCTACGATGAGGGCGACGAGAACCCCCTGGGAGACGCGCCCATGCACCTGCTGCGAACGATGGCCCTGACGGCACTGCTCCTCACGGGATGCGGCGAAGAGAAGCCAAACGCGCCGCGCGAAGAGACCGCCTCCACCGCTCCCGCCGCCACGATCGCGCCGCCGACTCCCGTCTGGCAGGCGTCGCCGCGCCTTCAGCGCGTCGCCGTGGTCGGGGCCAGCGCTTCCGACGGCTTCCTGGCACAACTGTCGATCGCGGAGAACGGCTCGACGCGCCTGGTCAATCTCACCTTCAGCGATGCCCTCCAGGCGGTACTCGCCGGCGACGAATCCGAAGCGCTCTCACACGCTAGTTACCTGTTCTACACCGACGCCGAGAAGTACGGCCCACGCTTGCTGAACGCCGCCCTGGACGAGGAGCCCACGCTGATCGTCGGCATCGACTTTCTCTTCTGGTTCGGCTACGGCTACGCCCCGCAGCGCACGCCCGAGCAGGAGATCCGTTGGCGACAGAACCGGCTCGCGGAGGGCCTGGCGCTCCTCGAAGACTTGCCCTGCCCAGCCCTCATCGGCGACTTCCCCGACATGACCGGGGCCGCCCCCATGATGCTGCCGCCGAACCTGATCCCCAGCGAGGAAGCGCTCGGCGAGCTCAACCAGCAGCTACGCGACTGGCTGGAAGACCACGACGAGGTGACCCTCTTTCCCCTGCGCGATTTGCTCGTGCAGATGAAGAGCGGCGAGCGACTCACGATCGGCGCGAGCGAATGGGACGAAGCGGAGACGCAGGCCCTCCTGCTCGCCGACGGCCTGCACCCCAGCGCCGAGGGCCTGATCGCCCTGGCCCTGCAAGTCGCGGAGATCCTGGTGAGCGAAGATGACGCCTGCGCGGCGGACCATTTCGTCACGGACATCGCCGAGGTGCGTCATCGCCTGCGAGCGCAGTTTGCGGCGCCCGCGACGGCAGAGCGCGAGACCATTCCATCCGACGGATAGAAGGCGCTCGCATCGCATGGGTCACCAACAATGCCCAGACGCCGTCATGCCCGCGGAGGCGGACATCCAGGGGAAAGCCAAAGGTGCGAGGCCCGGAACTGGACTCCCGCCTGCGCGGGAGTGACGGCAGGGTGCTGCGAGTGTCGGCGGTCATCGCGCGGACTCACCGTCACCTTGAGTATTGGTTGACTCGAACTTAGCTCTTCGAGCGAGGTGATCGGATTCGAGCACGATCGCCTCCAGAATACGCCGTTCGTCAGGTGAGACTTCATAGCCGCACTCGCTGCAGCGACGAGTCGAGGTCATGCGCATTGGGTATCTACACTTGGGGCACTGCCCCAGCCGCAGACGAGACTGGCCCCGGTGACGATACCAGCTTGAAGCGGTCGCCAGGAGCACGTAGCCGGCCACAGTGGCATGCACGACGCTTAGAAGAACGAGCTTGCCAAGCTGGACGACGTCGAGTTCCGGACGGACACCCCCGCGCAGAGCGAGAGAGTCAGCAAACTCCGGTTGCTTGAGATCATCTCTCAGAGCGCGTGCCACCAAAGCAATCAGTCCTGGATCAACAATGGGAGCCCAGGGCCCGCGTGCATACGGACTGTTGACGTCGAAGCCCATTGCTGTCGCTTCGACGCGGCGCTCTATAACGCTGGAGCCATAGCCAAACGCCTCCAGAGCAAGGCCAAGCGGTCTACGCTCGCGTTCGAGAATCACGACGATGTGTCCCTCGATACGCCCTCCGGTGCCAGCTACAGGCGAAGCGCTCACATGTTCCACGCCGGCGTCGTCGACAGTCAGAATGAGAGTTGTCGAGTCACGAGACAAGACATCGGATGGCCAACAGATCCAGTGAGCGATGAGCAGAACGAACGTGCCAAACACTACTAGTCCGAATGAGGGACGAGGCGCTGCGCTTGACACGCTCAGAGCCATGCTCTTGAGTCGTTCTCTGGGTCTGATCATTGAGGCACGCTCCAAGGTGCCAGCCACTCTGTCATCCCACACCCGCCCTACCGTCGCGTAGCCTCCGACACTCCACGCTGGATCGCTCCCGGACTTCCGCCTCCGTGGGAATGACGAGGAAGCACAGCAGTGACGATCACGGTCCCAAGAGACCACATGCCACTCCGCCATCACACCCCGGTGAGCTTGCCCAGCACTGACGCTAGGTAGGCGTACATGCGTTCGACTGATTCGACGAAGACGCGCTCATCGGGGCTGTGGGCGCCGCGGATGTTCGGGCCGAAGGAAACCATCTCCATTTTCCCCACGCGCTCGCCGATGATGCCGCACTCCAGGCCCGCGTGGATGGCGAGCACCTTGGGGTCGCGATCGAACACACCCGCATAGACGTCGCGGCAGATCGCCAGCAACTTCGAACTCGGGTCCGGCTGCCAACCGGGATACTGGTTGCCGATGCGTGGCGTCGCCCCGCCCAGGGCTCCCGCAGCGCTGACCTGCCCGGCCGCCCAGACAATGTCATCGGCAGACGAGCTGCGCGTCAGGCAGCCGACCACGATCTTCACAGCGGCCCCATCGCCCTCGCTGACGATCGTCGAGACGTTGTTCGACGTTTGCACCAAATCGGGAATCGCAGGCACCATGGCCAGCACACCACTCGGAGCAGCGACGAGCGAGTTGATCAGGGCGTGCGTCTCCTGGGCGCTGACCGCGTTCGCCGACTCGTTCGATGCCCCCACTTCGATGCGGCAATCCGTCTCGCCGTTCGAGCGCCGGGCCCGCGCCTGCACCTCCGCCGCCGCGGTTTCGAGGGCGCTCTTCGCCGCTGCCGTCGCGAAGAGTTCGGCGGTCGCCTCGCGCGGGATGGCGTTGCGCTTGCTGCCGCCGACGATGCTGACCAGCCGCAGCCCATCCGCCGGCGCTGCTGACAAGACTTGCGCAAGCAGCTTGATGGCGTTGCCACGGTTGAGATGAATGTCGCCGCCCGAGTGACCCCCACGAAGGCCTGAAAGCGCCACGCGCAGGGGCGTGAGGTCGCTGCCCACCGGTTCGCGATTCAGATCCCAGGTGAGCGTCACATCCGCGCCGCCGGCGCAGCCGATGTAGATCGCATCGTCCTCTTCCGAGTCGAGGTTGATGAGCAGCTTGCCCTTGATGGAGTCGGGCGTGAGGGCGTTGGCCCCGGTCATGCCCATCTCCTCATCGCTGGTGAGCAGCAGTTCCAGCGGGCCGTGCTTGACATCCGGATCGGTGGCGGCGGCGAGGGATAACGCAACGCCGATGCCGTTGTCCGCGCCGAGCGTCGTGCCTTCGGCGCGAATGATCGTCTCGCCGGTTTCGCCGTCCTTGTCGAGGGCGAGTTTGATGGGATCTTTGAGGAAGTCGTGTTCCACGCCGGCGTTCTTCTCCGCCACCATGTCGAGGTGCCCTTGCAACACGACGATGGGCGCGTTCTCGCAGCCGGGCGTCGCGGGCACTTCCATGACGATGTTGCCCGTGGCATCCTGGTGATACTTGAAGCCAAGTTCCTTGGCGAGGTTGACCGCGTGGGCCTGGATCTGGTCTTCGTTCTTGGAAGGACGCGGCACGGAAGCCAACCCCGCGAAGAATTCCCACACACGCTGCGGCTTGAGTTCACGAACAACATCGGCGGCGGTGGTCATGGCTGGTTCTCTCATCTAGCAATCTTGCGCTGGTCCGAAGTACGGTTTCCCCCACAGCACGCTCCTACACCCACTGATCCAACCAGGCGAGCACCTCGTCGTGCCACAGAATGCTGTTGTAGGGCTTGAGCACCCAGTGGTTCTCATCGGGGAAATACAGCAGCCGGCTGGGGACGCCCAAACGCTGCAAGGCCGTGAAGGCCGAAATGCCCTGCGTGTCCACGACGCGATAGTCGAGCTGGCTGTGGACCACCAGGGTCGGCGTCTTCCACTTTTCAATGTGGTCGACGGGATTGTGGTGCGTGTAGGCCTCGGGATTGACCCAGGGAGGCCCGCCGCGCTCCCACTCGGGGAACCACAGTTCCTCCGTGTCGTAGTAGGCCATCCGCTCATCGATGTTGCCATCGTGGCAGACGAAGCACTTGAAACGATCCGGCCAGTTGCCGGCGATCCAGTTGATCATATAGCCGCCATAGGAAGCGCCCAAGGCCGCGACGCGCTCGCCATCCATCCAGTCGTACTTGGCCAGGGCGGCGGCGAGGCCCTTTTGCAGATCCTCGTAAGGCCGATCGCCCCAGTGGTTGTTGATGGCGTCGGTGAAGTCCTGGCCGTACCCCGTGGAGCCGTGGAAGTCGACCATGATCGCGGCGTAGCCGGCGGCGGCGTAGGACTGCGGGTTCCAGCGATAGTGGAAGTCCGCGCCGAACGAGCCCTGCGGCCCGCCGTGAATCAGAAACGCCACGGGGTACTTCTTCTTGGGGTTGAAGTCGACGGGCTTGACCACCCAGGCGTGCACCGTCTCATCGTTCCAGCCCTTGAAGGTGAACTGCTCGGACTCGCCGAACTGGATGAGAGACAAGGCCTCCTCGTTGATACCGGTAATGCGCGTCGACTCGCCGCCGCGCTCGCTGATCGTGTGGAGGTCCGTCGGGTGCTGGTGGTGGCTCCAGCCATAAACCAGGCGATCCTTGGTCAAGGCGATGGCGGTGACCTTGCCTTCCTTCACGACCGTGCGCGCCGCGCCGGTGCCGGCATCGATCGCAAAGAGCGGGTGATGCCCCAGGCAGTCGGCGGCGGTGTAGATCTCCTTGTCGTCGTGCGACCAGACGATCGCGCCGGCGGAGAAGTCCCAGTCCTCGGTGAGCAGGCGCGTCTTGCCGCTCTTCCAGTCCAGCAGCCCGATGCGCAGCCGATCCGCTTCGTAGCCGGGCCGGGTCATGGCAAGGTAGGCGAGCGTCGAACCGCCGCGCGAGAAGGTCGGATTCGTCACCGTCGCGCCCTGGCCATCGACGACGATGCGCGGCGTGGCGGAGCCATCGATGGGCACAGCGTAGAGATTGAAGTGCGTCGACCAGGCTTCCTCGCGCCCCTTGTCGCGGCAAGCGAAGACAACCTCGCTGCCATCCGGCGTGAAGGTGTATTCCTCCGCCCCGCCGAACGGCTTGCTGGGGGCGTCGGCTTGCATCTCGCCCATGAGCGCCACCGGCTCGTCGCCATCGACGGAGGCCACGAAGAGATGCGAGCGACGATGATCCTTCCACTCATCCCAGTGGCGGATGAAGAGTTGGTCGTAGACTCGGCCGCTCGACTTGCGCTCTTTCTCTTCGTCCAGACGGTCCTTCGTCTCCGCCGGCGACAAGCCCGGGAAGACATCCAAGCTGATGGCAAGGTGCGTGCCGGTTGGGCTGACGGCGAAGGAAGTCACGCCGAGCGGGACGTCGGTGATCTGCGTCGCCTCGCCGCCATCGACGGGAATGCGATAGACCTGGGTGCAGGCGTCCTCGCTCGCCCCACGTTTGGCCAGGAAGTACACCGCCGACCCGTCCGGGGCCCAGCGTGGGTGGCTGCTGCCGTTCGGATGGCTGGTGAGTTGCCGCAGCCCGCTGCCGTCGTTCTTGGCCAGGAAGATGTCGGTGACGCCCTTGCCGGCCTCCATGTCGGTGCGGCGGATGACGAAGACGAGGCGATCGTCATCGGGGCGCGCCTGCAGGTCGCTGAGGCGGCGCATGGTGACCAGATCGTGCACGTTGAAGGGGTGCGGCTGGGCGCTGGCGGCACTGCTGAGGGCCAGGATCAACACGACGAAGAGAACGATGAGAAGGGTGCTGCTGAGCATCGATCCGTCTCCGGCTTTGGGGTGCGAAACTGGGAACACCCCAGCCTAGCGGATCTCGCCCTCGCGAACTGCCTGACCGGCCCTGGAAGTCGGCACAAACCATGGCTCGGAACCTCCCGGCGTGTGGGTGCAACGGTCGCGCCACCCCTCGCTTCGGGGTGTTCGGTCAGCTCAGGTACCGCAGCCAAAGTCGCTGAGCAAGGTGCCCAGATCCGCCTGATCGGTGTCGCCGTCGCCGTCGATGTCGCCCGCGTCGGTTGTGCCATAAGCGGCGAGCAGCACGCCCAAGTCACCCTGATCGGTGTCGCCGTCGCCGTCCAGGTCCGCGACACAGGCAGGCCCCTCCGACACCTGGTCGAAGTTGAGGTTGTCCAGGGCGACGAACCAGGGCTCACCGGTCAGGTTGGCGTTGCTGAGGCGCAGCGTCACGACCTCGCCCAGCGTGATCTTATTGGCAAGGAGGCCCGTTTCGATGGTGAGACGACCGCCCTGAGGCAACGGCACGATGCCCGAGGCGAGAATCCCCGAGACATCGACAATCTGCCACTCGATGGTGATCTCACCGCCGCCAGTCCACTCGTCGAGGTCAAAGCTGTTGACCAGCACGCCAACCTCGGGGTCCGGCGTGAAGACGAGGTCAAGCTGGTTGTCGAAGTCGTAGACGATCTCCGCCTGCGCCACCGAGCCGCGGCCCTCCCAATTGAGGTAAGTGTCGTACTCCGACACCGTCCCCCAGGTGCCGTTGTCGCCCCAGGGCCAGGTGAGGACGATGTTCGGCGTCCAGCCGTTGCCCTCCTCAAAAGCGAGGTCGAAGTGAGCCTGCACCGGATCGACGTAGGTCACGACGGCCTGATCGATCCGCGAGCCGATGGAGAGCTGGGTATCCGGGGTGCGGAGGTTCTCGATGCCGAAGTTGCTTTGGGTCCAGGCTTCGAAGGTCACGACCGTCGCCGAGCCGCTGCCGGCCGCCAGCGCCAGACCGTAAGCGGCAACGATAGAACAGGTTGCGAGTCTCATGGATCATCCCCTCCCAGGGACCTGGTGTGTGCCAGACTGTCAGCGTGCTTCCCGGGGCACTCGGGGCGCTCGGGGCGACCGAGGGGCCGCTCTCCTAGTGTGCCTCCAAACCACGGGATGCCAAGCGGCAACTACCCAGAGGGCCCGATATCGATCGGCGACCCGACCTCGGATCGGCCGACTCGCCCGGGGAGACCGACAGCAAGGCGCCGAGGAGCGATGCCTGGAGTCGGGTCGGCAGCAGTCGCCCGGGCGTGGCGATGCCGACGCTCGCGCCACCCCGGCGGTTGCCGCACAAGAAAAACACCGCGACTCAGGCCGCCGGCCTCGCCCACCCGCGCCCCCGCCTCTGTCCCGCTGCCAAGGCCGCTACTGGTACAGAATCTCATCCTTGAACGAGTAGAGAATCGCCAGGACTTCGTTGCGAGTCACGGCGTCGATGCCCCGCGCGTCGAGCACCGCCAGGGCGTCGTCGATGACCGCCACGAGTTCTCGTTCGCTGAGGTTGAGGCCGGTGTGCGCGGTGCGCATGTCGCGGCCGCTGTACTCCGCCGGGCCAGCGCTGCCCATGCTGAGGAACTCCTCGGACAAGCGCTTGAGCGAGTCCTTGTCGTGCTTCAGGAAACGAGCCTTGATGATCGGGTTGGCCCAGTGCCGCTCCACGATGTCGTTGGCGATGGCGGCGACGCCTTCCTGGCCGCCGAGACGTTCGTACAGAGAAGTCGTTTCAGGTGCTTGAGACATGCATCTTCCTTTGGAGTGACTGATCGGACTCGTTGGCGAACAACAACGATCCCCTTCCCCCTACTTCTCGCCCGCCACCAGGACGAGCTCGCACGGCCCCACGAAACCATCGCCGTTCTCGAACTGGCGCAGCTCCGCTTCGATCTCCTCCCACGTGGCCTCGCGCTCGGCTTCCTGCAGACCCGACAGCATCTGGTGCATGGCCCCGAACGACTCCTTCTCGAAGCGCAAGCAGTCGGCGGCGGATTCCATGTGCAAGGGAGCCGAGATCACCCGGGTCTCCACCTTGCGGAAGCCCGCCGCCGCGAACAGCGCTTCGGCCACCTCCGGCTTACCCAGGCTGAAGGGCCCCGGCTGCCCGGGAGCCGGGGCGGGCAATCCCGCCCGGCGCCGAGCCACCGACACCGGCACGGAGAAGAAGCCGTTGCGCTCCGCCGTCGAGTAGGTGATGGCAGCGCACTTGCCGCCCTCTCGCAGGGCCCGGCGCATCCCCGACAGCGCCTTGTGCTGATCCGGGAAGTAGATCAGGCCCACGCGCGAGATGACCGCGTCGAAACTCTCCGGCTCCAGGGACAGCTCTTCGCCATCCACCACCATCGTCTCCACGTGGCTCCAACCGGCTTGCCTTGCATTCGCCTGTGCATAATCGAGGATGTTTGACGAGAGATCCGTCGCCAGCACGTATCCCGCGCCGCCGACTCGCTCGGCGGCCTGCAACGTCTGGTCACCAGCGCCGGCCGCGACGTCGAGCACCCGACTTCCCATGGTCACGCCGGCCATATCGAGCATTTCTTCCGTCGCCGGTCCCAACCACTTTCGCAGCAGCGCCCCCCAATCATTCCAGGCCTTGGCGGCCTCTTGCCACTGTGATCGGGTTGTCTCTTTGTACTTGAGCGCGTCGAATTGCAGCGTGGTCATGTGCGTCTCTTCTTCCGGTGTTGGAGTGAGGCGGTGCGGCTTCCCCTGACAAGATCCGCAGTGTTTGTGGTCGGCTCGTATTATGGCCGCCACACCCCGGACGAGGCCAGCACAAAACCACTGATTCGAGTGGCGAAGTTGTCAACAACGGCCGCGCCGAAAAGCATGCAGCAAATGCGACTGTCGTGTTTTCAATGAATCGCCTTGCCCTCTGCCTTTTCTTCTTGCTCCGCTGGGCCTGGAAGAAGGCCATGCGCCGCTCCCGGTCGCCTCGCCCTGACGCCGCGAAACGCCAGACCCACCTGCGTCACGGATGATCGGTGCTCGGTGGCCGCAATTCCTCGAGAAAGTCGGCCCGCACCCAGTAGACATCCGCTGCTTCACGACCAGGCCGCATGCTCACGTAGAACAGGTATTGACGATCGGGCGAAACGATCGGGCAGAGATCATGGTGCTCACCGTTGATTCTGTCGCTGAGGCGGATGGGTTCACTCCAGCGGTCATCCGCGAGCCGGTAGCCGATGTAGAGGTCCTTCCGTCCTCCAGCGCCGCCGAGATCGGAGGATGCGAAGATGATGTAGCTCTCGTCCGGAGCGATGAACGGCGTGATGCCGCGGTAGTCCTTGTGCATCACCTCTGTGGCAGGCTGCGGCGGCTGGTAGTGACCGTCGACCAGCCGAGAGACCAGGATGCCGACATCGCTGCTCAGGTAGAGCGTCCCCACCTCCGAGACGGAGGCTTGCCAGTGCAACGGCTGGTTGTTGATAGCCGGGCCAAGAGGGGTCGCCTGTGACCAACCATTCTCGTCGCGATCGGCGTACCAGAGGCGCTCGCGTTCAGGTCCGGTCTCGCCCGGCAGATTTCGGAAGGATGCGAAGAAGAGCCTGGCCCCGTTCGGCGCCAGGAACGGACAGTCGTCCCCGTAGGAGTCGGTGCTCGCGCAGTCGATCGGCTCAGGCGCAGTCCAGACGCCGTCGACCAGCCGCGAACACACGATGCGCACACGAAGCGGATCTCGGAGGAACTCCGACCAATACACTTCTCTCCCGTCGGATGAGAAGGTCGGCGAGGAGTGGTTCATGATGTCGCGGCTGACGATACCTGGGGCGAACAAGCTGGGCGTCGCACCGGGCTTGGTCTGGTCAAGATAGGGGCCGCTCGATCGCGGGGCCTCCCGATCAGCCCCTGACTGGCTGGAATCGCTTGCCACGCAGGGCGTCCAGAGCGTCAGAGCCAAGAGGGAAGTCCAGATGTTGCTGGCTCGCTTCCGGGTGAATACTGTCCCTGTCACTTGCCCATCCTCCAGGGTCGTGGTGTCGTGCGGAGCTGGATGTGAGTCCGATTCAGACCATAACCGCGGCATCGGCTCACGGTTGCAGCAAGCGCACGGCCCACGGCCAGATCAGCCCGTGACGCAAGAGTCGAGGCTCAACCAACAGTCACCGGCTGTCGCTGGCACCGCCCTTCGCGCGCCGCGTCTTGAAGAACGCCCTCAGAAGGAGCGCGGCTTCCTCCGCGAAGACTCCCTCGAGAGGAACCAATCGGTGGTTCAGTCGATCATCCTCGCAGATGCGGTACAGCGAGGCGACCGCCCCCGCCTTGGGATCGCGGGCGCCGTAGACCAGCCGCCCCACACGGGCGTTGACAATCGCCCCGGCGCACATGAGGCAGGGCTCGAGCGTCACCACGAGTGTGCAGTCGTTGAGCCGCCAGTCGCCCAGGGCCTTGGCCGCCCGTTGGATCGCCAGCAGCTCCGCATGCCCGACCGGGTCTCGCTCGTTCTCGCGGGTGTTGTGGGCCTCGCCCAGGATGCGCGCTTCCTCGCCCTCACCGAGGTAGACGACGGCGCCGACAGGCACCTCACCCTGCTCCGCCGCCTGCCGAGCCAGCTCGAGGGCGCGCCGCATCATGCCCCGGTCCGTCGCCGTCGCCTCGCAGGGAGGCGGCGGACCGATCGGTCTTGCTTTCTCTCGCCCGAGCAGTCTCTTGCACCAGGCGACGATCACTGATCTTCTCCGTCGGACTTCTTGCGTCGCCACTTGGGCACCCGCAGCACACCGTCCGCCACCTTGCTCGCCGGCAACACCTTCATGAGCACGATGCCGAGCTCGTAGAGCATCCACAGCGGCACCGCCAGGGCGATCATCGACCCGGGATCGGCCGGCGTCAGCATCGCCCCCGCGACGGTGCAGGCGAAGATCGCGTACCGCCTGATCCGCCCCAGATCCTGCGGTTCCACGATGCCGCTCCAGCCCAGAAGCAACATCACCACCGGAAGCTGGAATGCCAACGGAAAGACGATGGAGAGCACCAGCACCAGATTGATGTACTTGTGCAACTGGATCTGCTGCGACAGGAGCGTCTTGGTCGTGAGGGGAGTGAGCAAGAGGTTGCCGCGCACGACCATTCGCAACTGGTTCTCCGGCACCTTGATCCACATCTGCCCCTCGATGGGCGCTTCGGGGTCCTCACCCAACACCGGCGCTTGCCAAAGCGTCGCCTCGGGCAGGTTGGGCTCCACCTCGACCACGCGATCGTGCGGCTTGAACGTCGCCCCGAAGCCGATGAGGAAGTTCATGCTGATGGGAATGAGCACGGTGTAGAGGAAGATCAGGCCGGCGGCGACCAGGGTGGTCGAGAGAGGCACCAGGAGGAAGGCGAAGCGCCGCTCACGGTCGTAGAGCCCCGGCGCCACGAAACGCCACACCTGGTAGACGATGACCGGGGAGGTGCAGACAATGCCCACGATGAACGAGACCTTCATCCAGATGACAAATGCCTCGGTCGGCGAGAGCACCTGCATCTGGCTGGGAAGGTTGTGGTGCTCGAGCACCCGCCGGCAGGGCTCCCAGAGCCACTCGATCAGCGGCTGGCCGAAGAAGAACCCGATGATCACGAAGGGGATGGGGGCCAGCAGGCAGTAGATCAGCCGCTTGCGCAATTCCTCCAGGTGATCACCGAAGGACATGGTGAAGTGGTCAGGTTCCTCGGGCGGCATCGGTGCAGTCGCTTTCGCGGGCAGGCTGGACGGACCGGGTCGGACCGGGCAGCGGTCGAGAGAGTACAGATTCCGGCAGATCGGCGGAGACCAGGCAGGCCGCAGGTCCGAGAACCAAGAGCACCGCCGAGATGAGACCGAACTTCGCGGCCCCATCCGATGCTCATGATGACGGTAGAACAGAAGTTGAGCAATCCGTGACAGAGAATGGCACCTCGGTGCGTCTGGAGATGTGATGGACCTGAAACCCGCCGACGACCAGGCTGGCGAGCTGGAAGAGCTTGTCTTGGCGGCCCAGGCCGGTGATCGCGGCGCCCTGCAACAGTTGTGGTGCCAACACCGGCGCTGGCTGGCGGTGATCTTGACCGCCCACAGGCCGCGCGGAACCGAGGTGGCTGACTTACTCCAAGAGGTGGCCGTGACCATGGTGACCAAGATCGAAACGCTGCACGACGCCCAGGCCCTCAGGCCCTGGCTGCGGCAGGTGGCGATCAACATCGCCCGCACGGCTGCCCGACGCCACCACCCCATGCAACGGCTGAGCGATACCGAGCCCGGCGGCACCGTCGAATCCGCCCACGCCGACAGCCAGCGGGGAGAGGCCTACCGCCGAATCCTGCAGCAGATCGCGGAGCTTCCCCTTAAGTACCGTGAACCGCTCATGTTGCGTGCGATCAAGGACATGTCCTACCAGCAGATCGGAGAGGTGCTGGAGCTGCCCGTCACCACCGTGGAGACGCGCATCAGCCGAGCCCGACGCATGTTGCGCGAGCTCGTCGCCGAGTCACCACAGCTCCGCACCGTCGGCACGCTGGCCTCGGCTGGGGGTGAAGCATGAACGATCGCCCCACCTCAACTCACGACGACAAGGACCGAGATGTCCCCATGGAAGACGACCCGACCCGGCTGGAACGACTCCTCTCACGCATCGTCGATGCCGCCGCCAGCGAAGTGGACTGGGCGGAATTCCGCCGGCTCGCCTCCAAGGACGAAACCCTCTGGCAGCAACTCGCCGAGGCGCAGGCCCAGCAGCAGCAACTGACCCGGGCCATCGAGCCGATCCTGGCGATCGCGGACGAAGTCTGCCTGCCCGTGGTCATCCGGGAAGAGGCCTCCCCCACGGTCGGCCTCATTCGCTGGCCCGCCTGGGCCGGCTGGGCCGTGGCCGCCCTGGTGGCGGTCATGTGGTGGACCAACGGCGGCTGGACGCCCAGCAGCGGCGGCAACGGCCCCCCTGGCCGGCGGCGGGCAGCAGGCCGGGCTCACCGCCGACTGGGCTGGCTTCTCCCAGGTGGAGACCACCCCCAACGATCTCCTGGCCAACTACCTGCAAGCCGAGCACGTCGTGGGCCAGGGCTCGTTGCAGGCCATCGACACCATCGAGACGCCGGACGGCACCCAGGTGCTGATCATGCGGCCGATCTACGAGCGGGTCTACCTGGAGCCCAAGTACCTCGACGCCCTCAACGAGCAAGGCAATCGGGTGCCGCTGCGGGTGCCGCGCTCGCCCGATGACCTGGTGGTGGACGACGACTACGCCCTGTGATGGAGAACAAGCCGGCGCGCACCTGTCGCGCGCTGTGAAACCTGATCCCGTACGCCTCTAAAAGTTGTGGAGATCCAAGTCATGAAGCGAATCACATCCGTCATCGGCGCCCTGGCGCTCGGCACCCTGGTGCTGGCCGGCTCGGCGTTCGGCGCCGAGGCCCAGACCACCAAGGAAGTCGTCCTCAAGGGCGACAAGGAAGTCAAAATCGTCACCGTCGTCGAAGATGGCAAGAAGACGGTCAAGGCCTACGTCAACGGCAAGGAAGTCGACCCCGAGACCCTGCAGGGCGAGAACATCTTCTACCACGGCTCCGCCGAGGGCGCCAAGAAAGCCAAGGGGCTCAAGCAGTGCGAAGAAGAGTGCGAGGTGCAGTGCGAGGTCCTCTGCGCCACAGAGTGCGCGGAGGCCGGCGACACCGCTTCCGCCAAGGAAATCAAGGTCCTGCAGACCGACGGCGCCCTGAAGATCTTTGTCAACGGCGAAGAAGTCGACCTCGATCTTGGCGACCTCAAAGAGATGCTGCACCAGCACGCCGGTGAGTTGGAAGGCCACCTCTCGATGATCGAGCTGGATGACCTCAACCTCGAGAAGATGCTGCAGGGCGCCAACATGCTCGTCGGCGAGTTCGCTCCCCAAGCGGGCACTCTCAGCCTCAAGAAGGAGCTCGCCGCCCCGCCCAAGGTGATGATCGGCATCACCATGGACGACATCAGCCCGGCCCTGGCCTCGCATCTCAATCTCGACCCCAAGACCGTCACCATGATTCAGACCGTGGCGAAAGGCCAGCCCGGCGACATGGCCGGCTTGCAGGCCTTCGACATCATCCTGGCGGCGGATGGAAACCACCCCATGACCAGCAGCCACCTCTTCAAGGTGCTGTCGGCCAAGGAGCCCGGCGACAAGCTGGCCCTCAAGCTCATGCGCTGCGGTGAGCCCATGATGGCCGTCGTCAAGCTCGCTCCCTGGAACGAGAAGGCGATGGCCAAGCTCAGTGCCGTCGAGGAGGCCGAGGGCCAGTCCGCCATGAAGTTCGCCATGCCCGATCTTCCCGATGCCAAGTTCACCGAGCAACTCTCCAAGGAACTGCAGCAGAAGCTGCAGCAGGTCATGTCGGCAGAGCACCAGATCGTCATCGAGAAGCTGCACAAGGAAGCCGCCGAGACCGCCGAGCATGCCGAGCACGCCGCCCAGGAACTGCAAAAGAAGATCCGCGTCACCGCTCCCAAGGCTCTCGAGTGGGTCGAAGCGGAGGGCGGCAAGGGCGAGGTCAAGCAACTGGAGAAGCGACTCAACAGCCTCGAGGATCGCCTCGATCGCATCGAGAAACTGCTGCAGAAGCTCGTCGACTAAGCTGGATCCCGGTTCGCTTCCGGGTGCCACTGGTTGCTGTGCCAACCAGTGCGAATCGACGCCTGTCGCCGATCCGCCGCCCGGAGCGCAACGATGATCCCCTTCGCCCCGGCAGCACCCAATCCCTGACATACGGCGGTCAGGTCCATCTGACACCGCACGGGCTGCGATGCAAATCGCAGCCCTTTTTCCTGCGCTGGCGCGCCATGCCTCCCCGTGTCTCCGCCTCGCGCCGGCGTGCGAGAAGAGCTACACTCAAGGGACAAACACATCGCGTCCCCCCCTTCGCCGAGGAGATCACCATGGCCAAGCTCGCGCCCGGCGACAAAGCCCCCGACTTCCAACTGCCCGACATGGACGGCTCACCCGTCGCGCTCGCGGACCTGCTCAAACAAAGCAAGGGCGCTGCGGTCCTTTGGCTCTGCAACCACTGCCCCTACGTCGTCGCCTACATGGGCCGCCTCATCGAGTTGGCAGAGGAGTTTCCCGACATCGCCTTCGTGGGGGTCAACTCCAACGACGCTGCCACCTACCCCGACGATGCCCCCGACAAGATGCCCGCCTTCGCCGCGGCGCATGGCATCACCTTCCCCTACCTGCACGACGATTCTCAAGACGTGGCCCGGGCCTACGGCGTCGAGAAGACGCCGGAGATCTTCCTGCTGAGCGCCGACGGCGTCTGCGTCTACGAAGGCGGCGTCGACGACAACTGGAAGGAACCGGACCAGGTCACCGACCGGCCCCTCCGCGACGCCCTGGCAGCGCTCAGCGCCGGCGAGCCCATCGCCAGGCCGCAATCACTCGCCATGGGCTGCACCGTCAAGTGGAAGAAAGCCAAGCCCAAGGACGGTTGCTGCGGCAACGGCTGAGCCACGTCGCCTCGCCTCACCGCTGTTTGCTACGACGGTCTCACCTCCGGTCTGATCGCTGCCCCGCGGTCAGGGCTTGGCCTGCGCCAAGACATGTCCTATTGTCCACTATTGAAACGAGATCGCCTGATACCGGATATTTCGAGGAGGAATCGCCGCAATGCCCGCCAACCCCTTCAACGCTGCCCGCACGCTGACCGTCGGCTCGCAGGAAGTCACCTACTTCTCGCTCGAGGCCCTGCGTGAGCAAGGCGTCGGCCATGTCGAGAAGCTTCCCTATTCGATCAAAGTCTTGCTGGAAGCGGCGTTGCGCAACGTGGACGGCTTCATCGTCACCGCCGACGACGTCGCGGGTTTGGCCGGCTGGAACGCCGCCGCCCCGGCCCAGACCGAAGTCCCCTTCATGCCCGGGCGGGTCGTCCTGCAGGACTTCACCGGCGTCCCTGCCGTCGTCGATCTGGCAGCCCTGCGCTCGGCGATGCGGACCATGGGCGGCGATCCGCAGATGGTGAATCCGCAGGTGCGCTGCGATCTCGTCGTCGATCACTCCGTCCAGGTCGACGCCTTCGCCTCGGCCAACGCCCTGACCATCAACGGCCAGAAGGAGTTCGAGCGCAACCAGGAGCGCTACGAGTTTCTCAAGTGGGGCCAGCACGCCTTTCGCAACTTCACCGTCGTTCCTCCCGCGACGGGCATCGTGCACCAGGTCAACCTCGAGTATCTCGCGACCTGCGTCCTCTTCGGCGAGCGCGACGGCAAACCGATCGTCTACCCCGACTCGCTGGTCGGCACCGACTCGCACACCACCATGATCAACGGCCTGGGCGTGGTCGGCTGGGGTGTGGGCGGCATCGAGGCGGAAGCCGTCATGCTCGGCCAGCCGGTCTACATGCTCACCCCCGAAGTCGTAGGCTTCAAGCTGTCCGGGACGCTCCCCGAAGGCGCCACCGCCACGGACCTGGTGCTGACCGTGACCCAGATGCTGCGGAAGCACGGCGTCGTGGGCAAGTTCGTCGAGTTCTTCGGCCCCGGCCTGGCGAACATGCCCCTCGCCGACCGGGCCACCATCGCCAACATGGCCCCCGAATACGGCGCCACCATGGGCTTCTTCCCCATCGATGAGCAGACGATCGCCTACCTGCGCCTGACCGGTCGCGATGAGCAGACCATCAACGTCGTCGAGGCCTACTGCAAGGCCCAGGGCCTCTGGCGCGACGACTCGCACCAGATCGACTACACCGACACCATCGAACTCGACATGGGCACGGTCGTGCCTTCGCTTGCCGGGCCGAAGCGGCCCCAGGATCGCATCGCCCTCTCCGACATGAAAACGCAGTGGCAGCAAGGCCTGACCAGCACCTTCGGCAGGACCGAGGGCGCGCCGCGCGCCAGCGCCAACGTCGACTACGACGGCCGGCAGTTTGCGCTCAAGGATGGTGATGTGGTCATCGCCGCCATCACTTCCTGCACCAACACCTCGAATCCCGCGGTCATGCTCGCCGCCGGCTTGCTGGCGCGCAACGCCCACGCCAAGGGCCTGACCCGCAAACCCTGGGTGAAGACCTCGCTCGCCCCCGGTTCGACGGTCGTCACCGAGTACTACAAGAAGGCAGGCCTGGTCGACGATCTCGAAGCGCTCGGCTTCCACGTCGTGGGCTACGGCTGCACGACCTGCATCGGCAACTCCGGGCCGCTGCCCGAACCGATCTCGGCCGGCATCAAGGAAGGCGACTTGGTCGCCGCTTCCGTCCTCTCGGGCAATCGCAACTTCGAAGGCCGGGTGAGCCCGGATGTGAAGGCGAACTACCTCGCCTCGCCGCCCCTCGTCGTCGCCTACGCCATCGCCGGCACCGTGGAGATCGACCTGCTCACCGAGCCGATCGGCCAGGACACGAACGGCGACGATGTCTACCTCAAGGACCTCTGGCCCAGCCAGGAAGAGGTGCAGAACCTCATCGCCACCTGCGTCACCCGCGAGGACTTCGTCGAACAGTACAGCCACGTCTACGAAGGCAGCGACGACTGGCGCGCCATCCAGACGACGGAAGCCGACATCTACGATTGGCCCGAAGAGTCGACCTACATCCAGCACCCGCCCTTCTTCCAGAACATGCCCGAGGAAGCCCCGGGCATCCGCCCCATCCGCGGCGCCCGCTGCCTGGCCAAGCTGGCCGACTCCGTCACCACCGACCACATCAGCCCCGCCGGCCGCATCGAAACCGACGGCCCCGCCGGCAAGTACCTGCAGGAGCATGGCGTCCCCGTGTCGCTCTTCAACAGCTTCGGCTCGCGGCGCGGGAACGACAGAGTCATGACCCGAGGCACCTTCGCCAACATCCGCGTCCGCAACCAACTCGCACCCGGCACGGAGGGCGGCTGGACCACCGACTTCACCGACGGCGAGGTCAAGCACATCTACGACGCCTCCCTGAACTACAAGGCCCAGGGCACGCCGCTCGTCGTCTTGACCGGCAAGGACTACGGCATGGGCTCCTCGCGCGACTGGGCCGCCAAGGGCACCTACCTGCTTGGCGTGCGAGCCGTGATCGCCGAGTCCTACGAGCGCATCCACCGCAGCAACCTCGTGGGCATGGGCGTCCTGCCTTTGCAGTACCGCCAGGGCGAGACCGCCGACTCGCTCGGCCTCGATGGCAGCGAAGTCTTCGACATCCAGATCCCCGATCCCCTGGAGCCGCGCTGCGAGATCGAGGTCAGGGCGACGAGGGCGGATGGCGCTGTCGTCACCTTCGCCACCCGCTGCCGCGTCGACACGCCGGTTGAGGTGGAGTACTACAAGAACGAAGGCATCCTGCACACCGTGCTGCGCAAGATGCTCAACGAGAGCCGCACCCACGCGAGCTGAGCGCGGGCCTGAGGGGATTGCGGCAACGGCTGCTGGCGCGCGAAACACCCGCGTGCTGGAGCGTATTGTGTTCATCTGTAGCATCCGCGATGCGAACCCGTGCGGTGGGGCGGGCGTCTCGCCCGCCGAAGTCGGTCTTGGGATGGTGTTTCCGGCGGGCGAGACGCCCGCCCCACCGGTTCAAGTCCAGGTAAGCCGCTGCGAACGAACACAAAACGCTCTAGGCTGTGCCTCGCATGGATCGCACCCTGCTCGCACTCGTCGTTCTCGCCGCCCTGGCCGGGCTGATCTACTGGCAGATTCGCTCGCGGTACGCCTTCGTTATTCGCGTCGCTGCGGGCAAAGCCAGCCTGCATCGCGGCGAGGTCGTCGAGGAATACCTCAAGGACGTCGAGCAGATCTGCAAGCTCTGGGGCTTCACCGAGGGCGTGGTGGTCGGCGTGCGCGAAGCGGGCAAGATCAAGATCCGCTGCGCCGGCGGCATCGCCAAGTCGCATCGGCAAGCCTTCCAGAACGCCTGGAACTACCAGTAGCTCCCCCAAAGCCGCCGATGGCATCGGCGGTCCTCTCCAAAGCCGCCGATGGCATCGGCGCGGATTGAGAAAGCCCACGGATTCCAATCCGTGGGCTTGGGTGAAGTCAGGTGTTGTGGAGTGCGTTCAGCAACTCACCACTCGGCGCACTCCGCCTTGATCTTGGGACGAATGAGCCAGATCAGAAGGAACAGCGGATAGGGCAGGCCAAAGAGAAGCGCCATGGAGATGCCCACGACCAGATTCGACCGCCCGATCATCGATGCCGCCATCTCGTTGCCTTGGTCGGCCAGCTCCTGCAGATGCTCGGTCCACCTGGGTGTGTTGACGAGCGCCAGGTACACGGCTGCCGCCGCCAGGAAGATCCGAATCACGGCCCAGAGCATGTTCGTGAAGCGGGCATTGCGGCTCCGCTTGACCAGCATGATGCCGGCCGAGAAGAGAATGATCGACCACAGGATGCCGACCACACCCGATGCCAGCGCCTGAGTTCCCATGATGATCGAAAAGTCGATCTCCTCCATCTGCGCCAGCATGTCCGGCTGACTCTGCATCGTCATCTGCAGGATCTTGGCCATGAAGATCATGTACAACACGCCGAGCAGCCCGAAGAGGAAGCCGATGGAACCAAAAATGATGTTGATGATCCCGATCGTCTTGGGCCAGCGCGAAGGCAGTTCCGTGATCACCGACCGCGGCGGGGGCGCCGGGGGAATGGTCGGAGCCGGCATGGGATTCGGGCCATCTTCTTGATTGAAGTCGTCAGGCACTGGCAGATCCTCCTATCCACCCACGCGGATTCAGGGCTTCCCAACCATCAGACCGGATGAATCCGGCGGGGTCAAACCGACTGCGCCGCGTAGTGGGCCCCCGGTCAACACACCGGGGGCCTCTTGGTGTCTGCCAGCGCTGCGGATCGGGCGGCCCCACGTGTGTTCACCTGGGCTGGCATACCCCCAGGTCAGACGTTGCGGTCTTGCCACTCCTGCGAGCCGCGCCCGTGAGGAAGCGGTCTTGCCGAACCGGCCGACGGACCCGCGCGCACGCTGGCGGTGCCGGCCGCCAAGGGCGATTCACCGCCGGGTATCCGTGCGTACCGCTCCCTCACCGTCGCGGCTCGTCCAGAGGAACTCTGCGACGCCTGAGATGGGTCTACTCCAAGTGTCGGAGCTGCCCCTACAACTGCCGCAGGAAGCGCAGGTCGTTCTCGTAGAGCAGGCGAATGTCAGGGATGCCGTACTTCGCCATGGCGATCCGCTCCACACCCAGGCCAAAGGCGTAGCCGGTCCACTCCTCCGGGTCGGTGCCGACGTGCTCAAAGACGTTGGGATCGACCACGCCGCAGCCGCCCAGCTCCACCCACTGCATGACGCCCTTGATGGGCATCTTCATGTCCAGCTCAGCGCTCGGCTCGGTGAAGGGGAAGAAGCTCGGCCGCAAGCGAATCTCCGACTCGGGCCCGAAGTACGCCTTGGCGAACTGGAAGAGAGCCGTCTTCAGATCCGCCATGGTGACGTTGTGATCGACGTACAACCCTTCGATCTGGTGGAACATGAAGGAGTGCGTCGCGTCCACCTCATCCGGCCGATAGACCCGCCCGGGAGCGACGATCTTGAGCGGCGGCTGCGTCTTCTCCATGACCCGAATCTGCACCGTCGAGGTCTGCGTGCGCAGCAGTGTGTCGCGATCCAGGTAGAAATTGTCCAAGGGATCGCGAGCCGGGTGCTCTTCGGGGATGTTCAGCTTAATGAAGTTGTGATCCTCATCCTCGACCTCGGGCCCTTCCGCCACGTCGAAGCCCATGCGGGCGAAGACCTCGATCATCTCGTTGATCGTGCGGGTGATGATGTGCGATCGACCCAGGGGCGAAGGATGCCCAGGCACCGTCACATCGGGGATCGGGCCCTTGGCCCGGCCGGCCTGCTTGGCCTCGCCGCCGCCCCCCCTGCTTCGCCTTGAAGGCGGCTTCCAGGGCGGTCTTGACCTCGTTCATGGTCTTGCCCACGGCCGGCTTCTCCGCCGGGCTCACGTCCTTCATGCCGGACATGGCGGCCTTCAGCCTGCCTTTGCCGCCCAGATAGGCGATGCGCCAGGCTTCGAGATCCGCCGGGCTTACAGCGGCCTGCAGCTCGGCGAGGCCCTCGTCTTTGATGGTCTTGAGTGTCTCAAGCATGGCGAAGAGTGTATCGGATCGTCGGCTCCCGACGTGCAGCCCCGGCCGAGGAATGTGGGGTGGAGCGTCGAGGGCATCGGTCCGAGCGGGATCCGGCCTCTGGGTATCATGCCCCCATGGCCAGCCACCCGCCCTCCGATTCGCCGACGCTCGATATCCACTTCGGCGACAACCTCGCCATCCTGCCTGACTTCCCCGACGGCTCCTTCGACCTCATCTACATCGACCCGCCTTTCAACACCGGCAAAGAGCAGGCCCGCACCCAGATCCGCACCGTCCGCGACGAGGCGGGCGACCGGACCGGCTTCCAGGGCCAGCGCTACCGCACCGAGCGCCTCGGCCTCAAGGCCTTCGCGGACAACTTCGACGACTTCCTGGCCTTCCTCGAACCGCGCCTGGTGGAAGCGCATCGACTGCTTGCCCCGACGGGCAGCTTCTTCCTGCACCTCGACTATCGCGAGATCCACTACGCCAAGGTCCTGCTCGACGGCATCTTCGGCCGCGACTCCTTTATCAACGAGATCATCTGGGCCTACGACTACGGGGCCCGCTCGCGCAGGAAGTGGTCCGCCAAGCACGACAACATCCTCTGGTACGCCAAGACCCCCGCCGACTACACCTTTCGCTACGACGACATGGAGCGCATCCCCTACATGGCGCCCGGCTTGGTCACGCCGGAGAAGGCGGCCCGCGGCAAGACGCCGACCGACACCTGGTGGCACACGATCGTCAGCCCCAATGGCAAGGAGAAGACGGGCTACCCCACGCAGAAACCGCTGGGCGTGATGAACCGCATCATCGCCGTCCACAGCAACCCGGGCGAGCGCGTGCTCGACTTCTTCGCCGGCAGCGGCAGCACCGGCGAAGCGGCCCTCCGCCAGGGACGCAGCGCCGTCCTCATCGACAACAACGAGGAAGCAATGCAGGTCCTGGCCCAGCGCTTCACGTTCGTGGAACCTCGCTGGCACAACTGGCGCCCCAATATCTGAAAGCCGCCGATGGCATCGGCGGTCCCCCTCCCCCAAAGCCGCCGATGGCATCGGCGCGGATTACCCTGCCTTCGGCCGGCAACGGACGAGGTCACCGGTGTATCACTGACAACTGCCCACGCTCCGCGAATACCATTCGCGGCTTTGAAGCCATCAATCGTCCAGCCACTCCGCCGTCGCCTGCCGTTCCCGATTGACGATCAGCCGCAGCACATCCGGCCGGGAGTAATGCCCCGACGGATCGAAGTTCTGCCGCTCTTCCATGATGCGATCGTGGTTCAGTTCCGCCACGATCAGCCGCTCCTCCCCCACCACCGGCTCAACGATCCACTGCCCATCCGGCCCGGCGATGCAGGAGCCGCCATCGTGGATGACTTCATCAGGGTCGGGCGCCAGGCGCTCGTGCGAGGGCGTGCCCGCCGGAATGTCGCTAGCGCGCAGGAGCGCCCCGACGGAGATGGCAAACGACCGCCCTTCCTTGGCGAGGAACGGCGTGATGTCGCGGGTGTTGCGCTCACTGCCCGGCCAGATCGCGATATGCAGATCCTCACCCAAGGCATGCAGGGCCACGCGCGGCAAAGGCATCCAGTTTTCCCAGCAGTTGAGCGTGCCCACGGTGAAGGGCCCAAGCGGGTGCGTGACCAACCCCGCCCCATCGCCGATCGACCAGGTCAGCCGTTCTTCGTAGGTCGGCATCAGCTTGCGATGCACCGAGTCGATCGCACCATCAGGAGCGATAGTGACAGCGGAGCAATACAAGCTGTGACCCCCACGATCGGCCGGCCGTTCGATCAGGCCTAGCACGACCATGCATTCCGCAGCCCGGGCGGCATCGCAAACGGACTCCAGATCGCCCGCCTCAATGCACACCGCCTGCTCGGCGTAGTGCCGATGCATCGCCTTGACCTCGCCGGCGTTGAAGCGAGCCCCGTCGAGGCGATCCACCCAGATCGGGTACCCCGGCAGCAGCGCCTCGCCGAAGGCGACGAGGCTGCACCCCTCCCGCCCGGCCTCTTCGATGCGGGCGATTATCTTGGTAATCGTGCCCTCCCGATCCAGATAGACCGGCGCGATCTGGGCGAGTGCGACGCGAAGCGTGCTGGATGCGCTTGTCATGCTTGCCTCCTGCCGAATCAGAGCACCCCTTTGAGCAGACAACGCAGAACGCAGAGATAGCAGATATCCCTGTCTCAAGCCACCGCACGGGTGTTACCATACATGCTGAGCGAAAGGGGTTGAATGTGGCAAAGAAGAAGACTCGATCCCCGGGCAGCAAGAGAATCCCACAGCCGGCCATGACGATCCTCTCGGATCTCGCCGTCGCGGACCGCACACGCGACGACTCCGAAGATGATCAGCTCGAACTCCAGATCCGGGTCGGCCCCGCCTTCGACATCATCAGGCACAAGGGTACCGACACACCGCTTGCGGTTGCCGTCACCGGATCTTGGGGCAGCGGCAAGACCTCCGCCATGCGCTGGCTGCAATCTGAACTCGAACGGTGGAGCGATCAAGATGATCGCGGCACGCACCCGAGGATGCGAACCGTCTGGTTTGAGCCCTGGAAGTACCACAAACGCGATGACGTCTGGCGCGGTCTCATCGCTGAGACGATCATTCACTGCATTGACGTGAAGAACGTCACGCCCGATCGGCTCCTCGAAGCGGCCAAGCAGTTCGGCGGCTTTCTTGGCAAGAGCTTCCTCCACGCGCTTTCCAACATCAGCGTCAAGGCCGAGTTTCCCGGCGTCAAGGCGGAGGCCAAGGGATCGCTGGTTCGCGATGTCTTCGAGGAGTACCAGAAGACGGCACATCCGGAGCGCGGCTATCTCAATGAGTTTGAAGACACCTTGAAGTCGTGGATTGACAGCTATATCAGCAAATCCGGGGAACGGCTCGTCATCTTCATCGACGACCTCGATCGCTGCCTCCCGGATGTAACGCTCGAAGTGCTGGAAGCGCTCAAGCTCTACCTCGCGATTCCCAACCTCGTCTTCGTGCTCGGCGTCGATCGAGATGTCGTCGATGCCATCGTCCAGAAACACTACGTCGAGCACGGCGTCTCTGAACAGAAGAGCAGGGACTACCTGGACAAGATGTTCCAGGTCGAGATCCCCGTCTCGCCCAGCGAGCAGCAGGTTGAAGCGTACCTCTCAAACCAGATCAATCGGCTCAACGAACTCACTGCTTCGGATGATGGTAACGGGCGAGGCTACTGGGATCGAATGTTCTCCGGTCAGCCGTCCACAGTTCCGGTGGGCATTCGGGTCAACGACGAGAAGTATGATCCGGCACTCGGCAGAGAGATCATCTCGGCGGTTATCTACAAGCTCTGTCGCAACAATCCGCGCGAAGTCAAGCGACTGCTCAACGGCGTGATGATCGGCGGATCCGCGGCAGTACGCTCCAAATCCGGTTCCCAAGGGGCCCAACTCCGTTTCGCCCAAGGCGCGCAGACGCGCCTGATCGGCATCATCCTGAGTTGGTGGCACAGGAGTGTCGCGGACATGCTGCTGGATTCACGAGAGTCGGGGTTTTACGAGAAGTGGTCCAAGATCGCGCGCCGGCACCCGGGCGATCCACCGCCACACACCAGGCGCGATCAGCCGGACGGAGAAGAGGGTTCTTACAAGGCTCGTCGGCGAACCGTCTCGCTTGCCGCAGGCGATGAGGGAACCAAGACCCAAGACGATCACTATGAAGCGTTCGAGCGAGCGTGGACACCACACTTCGGCACGAAGATCGTAGAGGATCTTCTCAGCGAACCGGAACTGCACACCTTGATGACGATTCCCTTCTCGCGGGAGGTGGCATCTTTCGCCGCCGCCTCGGTGAAGCGCGAAGCCGCAAGTGGCCTGGCGGAGGGGAGCGAGAAAAAGGCGCCGGCGGGGGGCGATACCCGATGTCATCAGGGAAGCGGCGGCGAGGCAGCTTCGCAAACGCCCCGATGATCTCTCGCCACAAGACTACGCGAGTCTCACCGAGTTGAATCTGAGACAGCAGCCTATTGCGGATGCTGATTTCCCTTCTCTTGCGCCACTCACCAACTTGCAGACGCTCTCCCTCAAAGACACGCAGGTGACAGACATCAGCGGC